>Ga0126326_1000019_pt1 | contig 124189 bp, 122 predicted proteins | sample InaspJWI67metaG_FD_94485 | JGI IMG/M metagenome (GOLD analysis project Ga0126326, IMG submission 94485) | Marine gutless worms symbiont microbial communities from Oahu, Hawaii - Inanidrilus sp. 1 OAHU.JWI-67 metaG | ecosystem: Host-associated > Annelida > Digestive system > Unclassified... | reverse complement strand
AACTTTTTGTTACCGAAGTTCTTGACTTGTTGAGCCCATAAGACGCGGCCCTGCGGGCTGCCCTGCGCTTCTCGGAAAGGGCGCGCTCAGCACAACTCGCTGCGCTCAGACACGCACTTCGCTCTGGTCGCCCTTTCCTGCGATGCTCGGCGCCCTGCAGAGCTGGATTTCCCGCCATTTGATTTTTCAATTGTGGGTCGCGTCTTAAAGGGGAGTTCAAACCCTGAAACCAAAGTCAGCCCCCTTTGAGGGGGCCCCATAAAGTCTCCCGTTCTGCGGGAGGAGCATCACTCTCAGGGCGACGACGGGTTGCCCAATTTTGACATTGGGCGCCAATATCTGAGCTGCAAGAAACTATCGGCAAGCCACCGGTTTGCGATCCACCATCAAGGAGTTGACAAGCGGGAAGCCACACAACGCCGATTAACGTCCGCCTTGCCTGCCTGGCGTCTTGTACGGAGAAGCTGGAGTTTGTTTGAAGCCGTTTTTCTGAGAAGCGGTGCCGCAAGCAGGTCGGCTGGTTCTAGACTGATATGGATCCTTTGCGGAAATCAGTCGGAGAGATGATGACGTTCAATAATACCGGGCGACCTTCGGCGGCCAGGGTGCGGGCTTGCTCCAGCGCGGCATCGATCTGATCTTCGCGGTCTACCAGGATGCCGGCGGCCCCGAAGCCTTCCGCCACCACGTGGTAATCCGTATGACGTAGCACCGTTGCCACGTCATCTTTCAATACCGCTACCTGGTCGCGGGCAATCTGGGTCCAACCCGCATCATTGCCCACCACGGCGATCACCGGCAGGCCATGCCGGACGAACGTGTCCAGTTCCGCCAGGCTGTAGCCGGCGGAACCATCACCGTAAATAATCCAGACTTCTGCTCCCGGATTGGCCGCTTTCGCCCCAAGAGCGAAGCCTCCGCCGACGCCCAGGGTGCCGAAAACGCCCGGGTCAAGCCACTGCAGCGGCTTGCGGGGACGCAGGGTATAAGCGGCGGTAGCAACGAAATCACCCCCGTCAGCCACTAGGATACTGTTACTCTGGAGGTGCTGGTCCAGCTTTCTGAAAAACGCCAGTGGATTGACATGGTCCGATTTAGATTGGGCCATGTGTTGAATTTCATCATCCCGGCGCCGGTCGGCCTCGGCGAGATTTTGTTGCCAGGCGGCTCAACTGTCCTTGGGCAGGTAGGACGGGTGGTCGGCCAAGGCGATCAGGAACAGCTGGGGATCCCCATGCACGGGCAACCTGGGTTTGCGATTAAGCGTCAGGTCCGGCTTGCTGAGATTGACAGCCAGCAGATCGGCTTTGGGGTTGATGACCCGGCCGTAATCCAGGCGAAAGTCGCAGGGCATGCCGGCCAGGATGACCAGGTCAGCGTTTTGCAGGGCTTGTCGACGCTTGTGCCGCATGTGCAACTCATGGCCGGCACCCAGCAAACCCCGGGCCATGCCGGCCAGGTATACGGGTACCCCCAATTTGCCGACCGCATTGGCCAGGCGGAGGGCATACCCAGGGTTGTGCATGACCTGACTACCCAGGACCAACACCGGCCGGTCGGCCTTCTCGAACAAGTCAATGGCTTTGAGCATTTTGGGATGGTTGGCCGTCTGGGATTGCAAACCGGGCGAATTCGGCGCCATGGTTTCAAAGTCGCAAGCAAACACATTGTCCACGTGATGCTTCAGGTAAAGCTCCTTTACCCGCTGACTGAGCGTCGGGGATGATTGTTTCTGGCTACCTGCCAGGTACCAGCTACGGACCAGTTCTTCATCGTATAGCAGGTCGATAGGGCATTCGACGAAGACGGGGCCGGGCACGCCGGAGCGGGCCGTGGCAAAAGCAGTTTCCAGAACCGGTACGATGTCGCAATTTTGTTTAATGTTGTCGGCCAATTTGACCACGGACAGCAGCAGGGGCAGCTGGTCGATATCCTGGAGTGATCCGCGGCCTTTCAGGATGGTCGCCGAGGCACCGCCGATCAGCACCAGGGGCACCTGGGCCATCTGGGCATTTTGAACAGCGGTGATGGTGTTGGTGACACCCGGCCCGGCGGTCACCAGAGCCACACCGGGGGTGCCGGTCAGCCGGGCGGCCGCATCAGCGGCGAAAACGGCGGCGGCTTCGTTACGGGTATCCACCACCCGGATGCCCTTTTTGTTACAGCCGACCAGAATCGGAGAAATATGGCCGCCGCAGAGGGTGAAGACCTGCGGCACGCCTTGGCGCTTTAAGATTTCGGCAATGATGTCGCCACCATTCGATGACATGTCCACCTCCAATCGAAATATCTACAGCCAACCCAGAAACGGATTACGGGTCTTGCAACCACTGGAGCGCTGCTTCTCTATCCGTGAAGAGTCTTACGCGGTGACCTCGATTCCGGCCGACCGTTTCGAAGAAGGCGACACTCTCTGCAGTTGGTTGCGTTCTGCGCATGAAAAGCGCGTGTTTGTATTTCCTTGGGAAGTTGGCGGAAATATCGAAAAGATCGACAAAGTCAGGCGCATTCAGCAAACCGGAGGTGTCTGCCAGAATCTTGTCGATACCATTCTGGGCTGATGTTTGCGCGACACGTGCGATTGTTTCCAACACATCTACCTTAGAGAGGTCACCGTAGGATCTGACCTCTATGATGCCAAGGTCTGCATCTACGCTGATGTCATTGGGCATTTGGCTGTTCCCCTTGTCCAATTCTACATATTCAATAATCAGCACCCTGGTAAGACTGTCAAGGTGAAGTCTGCCGGCAAAACAGCCGCATTCTTTGCAGCGCCGATTGGGCCGGTTGGTTTTAACAAAGAATTGACGGGATGAAACATGGCGGGCAGTTAGACTACTTGAACGTCTTACCATTTGAAACTACACATATACATTCACGAGGACCCCTTTGCTGACCGGGGCCAGGGACCGGACCAAACCGTTCGCGTCATAATGGCGCGCAAGTGAGCTGGACAGTCCTTTGCGGTTGTTTGTCGCCTCAGGAGAGCTTGTCTTTTTTCGGGATCTGAGCGCAGAACGCCATTCACGATCAGCAGGATCGCCTCCCGGTTGAAAAACCGGGGGAAATTTATGCACGGGTACGATATTGAAAATTGCCTCGCTCTCGTTAAATGGTTTCAAATAGGCTGCGCTGCGTGTTCTACACCGGGGGGGGCCGACAGTCACGCCCGGAACAGGTGCGCGTAGTGCAGACTTGTTGTCATGAACTATCGGTTACCCCAGATGATGCCATACCTTTGGACTGGGGTACTTTCTTGACTTTGCTGATGTCATAGCCCTGGTCCGCAATAAATTGGAGTATCCGGTTGTAGTCGGCCGCGGGAATTGCAGGATCTCGGGCCATAATCCAGACGTAATCACGTTTCGTGCGGCCGACAACCGTGGTTTTATATTCTTGGTCCAGGTAAATAATCCGATATTCGGCTTTGAAGGGCCACACAAACTGCATGCCCCAAACTGCGTTGGAGTTTGGATCCTGCACGAAAGCTCGCGGGCGGTATGTTTTTACGGGCCCGTCAAAAGCACCCTTGTTGAAGGTAAAGGTTGTGTGAATGGTGCCATCTTCAGCCAGCCGATAGGACTCCACGCCATTATAGACTTCCTTTTCGAATATGGTCGGAATACTCGCAATCACGTACCAATCACCCATGAACCGGTTGAGGTCTACCGCAGCAACGGTTTCAATTGCCGGACGGGTTTTACATCCCGGTGCGGCCATGATCACCATGATAACAATCCAGGTAAAAGCTGTTCTCATACTCTTCACCTCACAAGATGTTCTGGCTGCCGGTAACTTTTGGTCTCGGCGGCAGATTCCGGCATCAATTTGAATACGGCCGGCCGAACCATGCCATAGAGCAGCAGACCGATCAGTGGTCCGGTCAGAAGCCACGCGCCTATGACCGGCAGTGCGATGTGACTGACGCTTTGCAGCCCGGCGATCAGGTCCTGGCGAGCCAATTCGGGTAACCGGCTTATCTCCGCCAATGCGCCGATAGGGCCGAACCAAAGGTTGCCCAGGGCATAGTATACACCCAGCATGCCTATCTGCAGCGGGTATACGGCGTAATTGAAGGCCTGCAGAACAACTGGGTTGAGCCGTAATACCATGGCGGCCCCGATGCACATGAAGGTAGCGACTCCAGGTATCGGGAAAAGTCCCAAAACGGATCCGAGAGCCACGCTAGCTGTAAGAGAACTAGGGTTGCTGCCAATTCGGATACTCCGTTTCAGGAGCGCCTTAAGTTTTTTAACTCCCATCATGTCAAACCCATCTAGAAACGGAATCAAATGGAAATTATATTTCACATTTTAAAGTTATGAATCAATTACCGGTTCGGCAATAAGGGTGTGGAAACGGGTTACCGATAGGTCAAACCTCTCAGTCGAACAGCCTGGAGAAGGGGGATTCCCAGGCTAAGATTCTACCGTTTGGGAACAGATTGGCAGTGCGGACAGATATGCGTACTGCGTTGACCGACCACCAGACGTTCGATGGGATTCGCGCAACTGGGGCAGGGCTGGCCGGTGCGGCGAAATACATTGACAAAGGAAAGGTTACGACCGGTTCTGCGCTCGAGGGAATAAAAATTGGCTTGGCCGTCGCCCAGGGTGGTACCTGCGTTTTTCAGACCCTGTCTTAGCACCTTGCGGATGGCTCGGTGCAGTTTCACGGCCTGTTCGGCATTGAGTTCATTCGCATTGATCAGGGGGTGCAGGCGGGCTTCCCACAGGGCTTCGTCCACGTATATATTGCCCAGCCCGGCAATAAAGGTCTGGTCCAGCAAGAGCGGCTTGAGTTGACGTCTGCGGACCGCCAAAAGGGCAGCCAACTTTTTTGCCGTGAAACCAGTCGACAAAGGCTCCGGCCCCAAGTGCCCGGTGATGGCCTGGTGGGTGGGTGCCAGGTAGGCTCGTCCAAATTTGCGAGTATCGTGAAACCGCAGTTGGCGGCCGTCATCCAACCGGATAATCAGGTGGTCGTGGCGGGTGCGATGAGTGCCGGCCCCGGCCAACACAAACCGGCCGGTCATGCGCAGGTGAAACAGGAGATTCAGCTCGGGCTGCAAATGGAAAATGATATATTTTCCACGGCGGGAAATCGTCGTGATTTTCCGTTTACGAAGTTGCCGTCTAAAAGCGGCGGGATTTTGGTCGGCAATGGTTTTGGGCCAGAACACCCTGGCGTCGGCGATGCCGGCCCCCGGTACACCGGCGGCGATCAGATCGTCAACAACGGTTTGGACTTCGGGTAGCTCCGGCATGATAGTGTTATGGGGACGGCCGGGAAGGCCTCTTGTTTAGCGCGGTTAGGCGATGACCATATCCGGCTCACCGCGCTGGCGTCGAATGACCCGGACGTTGCCGGACCTTCTTGGGGCGGATTTTTTTTCCTCGGACGGCTCTTCAGCCTGGGCCATCAATTTGCGTAATTGTTCTTCGAGTTTCTTTTTCTGCTCAGCTTCCATGCAGTGTCTGATTCCTTTCGTCTTGATATGTTGTCGGAAAAAATGACCAAGGGAAACCAATTATAACAGTTTGAAGTTGCTGGCAAGCAGAAAATGAAATATCGGGCTCAGAAAGGGGCTCCAATTTTCACCCCGTATCGAAGAGTTTTATAGTCGAGACGTTGACCTTTACTAATCTGTTTGATATCAGGCTGTTAAATAAATGTGCCGGTAAGATCGAGGGCCTGGTTCAGGCTGGCGGCAGCCTGGTTGGTAGTCACGAATTGGATTGAAGAGGAAAAAATGGCTGGTTTTGAGGTATTTTCGACGCATATTGACCTTCGGTTTCGGGATGTGGACGCCATGGGTCACGTCAACAACGCGGTGTATTTCACTTATTTTGAGTATGGGCGCCTGAAATTTTTTTATTCCGAGGCCCAGAAGGATAAGTTCCCCGGTTTTGCTTTCATCCTGGCGCATGTAAGTTGCGACTTCATTCGCCCGGTTACCATGGACGACACCCTGGAGCTCAAGATGTGGGTCAAAGAGATCGGCGGTAAGAGTTTCAAATTTCACTACCAACTTGTGGATGCGGCTGATCCTGCCATCACGTTTGCCACCGGGGAGTCGGTGCAGGTCTGCTTTAATTATCAGAAAAACAGATCCATCGTCATATCGGAAGACCTCCACAAACAACTATCGGCCTATCTGGAAACGTGAAATAAGGTCCGCCAATTGCTTTAAGCAAACAAAACGGCACGTTATGCAGTTGCTCCATGTCTACGGAAAACAAGTAAGAAAAAACGACTTGACAGGCACGAACGGTCGTGCTATTTTTCGGTCATGACAAAAGGCGCAGATACCAAACAATTCATTCTTGAAACGGGTTTGGACATGGCCAGTCGCGTGGGCTTGGAAAGTGTCACCATTGGTGAACTGGCCAAGGCCACCGGTATGTCCAAGAGTGGCCTGTTTGCCCACTTCAAATCCAAAGAAAACCTGCAGATAGAAATTTTGCATTTTGCCGGTGAACTTTTTGCAGATGGGGTTATCGTTCCGGCCCTGCGAACCAAAGCCGGCGTCGGCCGCATCCGACAATTGGTCGACAACTGGGTGAAGTGGACTGGAAGACTAACCGGCGGCTGTATCTTTGTGACCGCCAGTACAGACTTCAGCAACCGTCCCGGCAAGGTCCGCGATGCCTTGCTCGCCCAGCAGGAACAGTGGCTGGATAGCCTTAAGCGGCTTTGCCAATCCGCCATGCGGGAAGGCGAATTGCGGCAGGACATCGATTGCGACCAGTTTGCCTTTGATCTATACTCCCTGCTTTTAGGGTTTCATCTCTACCACGAACTGCTGCAGGACAAAGAAACCAGGAACTACCAGGAAACTGCACTCAACCGTCTGCTGGAAGACTATATGTAGAGCCGTCCCAGCAGGCATATCCCCAGGGCCAACAAAGAACAGGAGGATAAAATGACCAGTCAGGTAATATCTGCTCTCAATAAAAGCACGAACGTTCGTAATATGGGGCACGGCGACCATCGCTGCCCCCATTTGTTTGCGCTGATGGGCCGGATGGCGCCGGGGCTGACCGGGAGCCTTGTCAAAAGAAATTTTTTTGCTCCGAGCAACCGCAAGATAGGTGCACGAGGCAGGCGGTTTTTAAACAAAGGCCGCCGCTTTCAATTCCAGGTGCACGGCAAGACAATTTATGGGTGGCAGTGGGGCCGCGGGCCAGGGATTCTTTTCGTACACGGTTGGAACAGCCGCGGGATTCATTTCGGCCGCTATTTTAGGACTCTGCTGGACAACGGATACCGTATCGTCACCTATGATGCCCCGGCCCATGGTGAATCCCAGGGGCGGCAGACCAACTTCTTTGAAATGGCAGATACCATAGCGGCATTTTTCAAACAGGCGGTGGTACCTGACATTAAGGGGATTGTGGCCCACTCATTGGGCGCAGCGGCTGTTATCAAACACCTGGCTGAACGCGAGACCGAGATTGAAGCAGTGCTTCTAGCCCCGGCCCTCCAGCCTGGTAAAATATTGCGTCAGACTTTCCGCCGGCACGGCATTCCTCTGCCTGTCTCTGAAAAATTGATACAGGATCTGGAGCGGCAATACGGCTACAGCCTGTTGCGACACAGCCCGCACCGGCTGGCCCGGCGGATCACATCCCGGGTGCTTATCATCCACGACCGGGATGATCACATTACACCTTATGCGGAGTCCCGCAAAATTTCAGAAGGACTCAATCAAATGGTCCTGCACACGACTACGGGTCTGGGCCATAAACGCTTATTGAACGACCCTGAGATTGTGGAACTTGTCCAGGCATACCTCATGGAGAGATGTCCCGTCGGATAGGTTTCGAATCAGCGGGTTTGAAAGGAGGCACGTATGCAACCAAGTACTGATCAACTTCTAAAAGACTATGAAATGGCTGATCATGAGCATCGGATGTATTTATTTCTCGAGTATCGGGATTTACGGGAACTGTTTACGGAAATAGACGCAAGTGAATTGTTTTTCGAAAGCCAGTTTCCGGAAAGTAGAAAGCCAACCACATGGTTGGAATGGCTGAAGCGGCGCACCGCCATGAAGTGGTCTCCCAATTGCAGTCCGCAATCACCGGCAGGGCAATAACCTGCCCGGGTATCGGTACCGCAGATGCTGGGGCCGGCGACCGGAGTCGAGACGTAGAGTCCCAAGGATTACCGGATTGCCGGCCTGCCTTGCATAGCGGCACCATGCCGGGAATACTGCGGATCCTAGCCGTCATCCGTAGGCGCTTTCAACAAATTCTTGAAAAGATCTTAATGTAGTGATAGCAATCAGTTAGTAGCTATACGCTTCAGCAGGCAAATTTACCGCCACCGTCAACCTCGGGGGGTCTATGAAAAGCGTGCTGATTGCCGACGATGATCGCGTTTTGCGCAAGTTGATTTCAGTGTCCCTGGAAAAAGCCAGCGAAGAGTTGCGCATTTTTGAGGCGGAAGATGGTCAGGTAGCGATTGATATTCTGGAAGCTGAGAAAATTAACTTGGTTATTACGGATATCAATATGCCCCGGCTCAATGGTTTGATGGTTATTGCCTATTTGAATGTTTTCTTCCCGACACTGCCTATCTTTGTGATGACGGCCTATGGCACCTCGCGATTGAAATCCAAGTTGCCTGAGGACCGTGTGAAATTCTACCACAAGCCGCTGACCATTCCGGATCTGGTCAGCGACATACAGGCGGCACTGGCCGGCGAAACGCCTCGCCAGGAAAAAGCCTCCATTTCCCTGCTCAATTTCCTGGAAATGGTCATGTTGGAAGGGCAAAATTGTACGGTTACGGTTGAGGCGGAAGGTGTGGATCCCTGCCACCTGTTTATAAGCAGGGGGGTGTTGCTCGATGCCGTTATGGGCGAACGCCGGGGCGAAGAAGTCGCCTTGGAGACCATCTTCCGAAAGGATGTTCATTTCAGCATGGAAAAAGGCTACCCCGAGACGATCCAGAATAGTATTAATCGGCCGCTGGAAGAGCTCATCGACACTTCCGACCCTACCTAGCAACAACCGGTTTCGACAGGTGCTTACTTGAAGGCCGCCTAAATCGATATGAAACAGAAAACAAGTCTGGTAACCATCACTTTTTGGATATGTGCCGCCCCGGTGGCCCTGGTCGGTTTTGCGGGTTTGTTTACCCGCAGTTTGAAATTCAAACTACCCTTCATTTCCGACCACATCATTCGTAACCTTGACAGGTATACGGTTTATGGGGAGACGCTCAAAGGACGCGCGGCTATTGTTCGGGGAGAGCACTGGTTTTTCCTGATTACTGTTGGGATCATTATCCTGATGGCCATTGTGGCCGTGATTATCAATGTCTTACTTAAAGAGAAGTAAAACGCAGGGACATCTTCAGGAGTGTAAATGACAGTTTATTTCAATGGTGAATACAAGCCCAAGGAAGAGGTCCATCTATCTCCCGATGATCGGGGATTTTTATTTGGCGATGGCGTTTACGAAGTCATCTGTGCCTATGACGGGCGCCAGTTCAAGGCCGCTGAGCATTTTGAACGGCTTATGCGCAGTATGGTGGAGCTGCGCATTCAACCGCCGGACATGGATGCGTTGAGCCGTGTGCCGGAAACCTTGCTGCGCGAGAACGGGCTTGACCAGGGTTGGGCGGTCATTTACATCCAGGTGACCCGGGGGGCCGCACCGCGCAGTCATCCCTTCCCGGATCCGCAGACACCTGTTACCGTATACGCCTACGCCGCCGCCTTCGAGTCGCCCGATCAAGAGCTGGAGCAGGGGGTCCGGGTTGTCATGACCCCGGACAACCGCTGGCTGCGCTGCGATATAAAATCCGTAAACCTGCTGCCCAACGTCCTGGCCGCGCAAACAGCCCGGGAAAAAGGGGCCAAGGATGTTTTGTTTGTAAGAGACGGGGCAGTTACCGAAGGGTCCTATACCAGTTTTGGCGCAGTGTTTGCGGGAAAGGTCGTCACCTATCCGGAGAGTCACTACATTTTACCGGGCATTACCCGCAGTGCAGTGCTGGAATTATGCACCCAGTTGAATATCCCGGTTGAAAGGTACCCGGTACAGGTTGCCCGGCTGCAGGACGCTGATGAATGCATGCTCTGGGGAACCACTACCCAGGTGATGCCTATTGTGCAGGTGGATGATATAACCGTAGGGGATGGAGAGCCCGGGGCCATTACCCGGAAATTACAGACAGCACTGCGTGAATTGATTCTTGATTCTAAACAGGCCACGCCTTAGCGTATTTTATATACTTCACTAAGGGGGGTAGCATTATGACAGAAAACGACCAGACGCAGTACCAAACGATCACCATCATGACGATAGATGGTGCCACGATTCAGGGTAAGATCTACATTCCCGCCGACGGGCGGATGTCGGACGTATTTACCAAAAGCGAGTCCCCGTTTCTGGTCATGGTAAATGCCGTTTCCCGGGATGTGCAGGACAAAACGCTGTTCATCAACAAGAAACACATAATATGGGCGGAACCGGAGGAAATTTAGCGGCGGTTTGAGACGCGCCCCGTCCGGCGGCAGCCTTAGAGGTGGTCTAGGAAGGTCGTCAGGGCGGCCACTTCATTCTGCCCGGCCAGTTTTCGGCGAATATCGATAATGTCCGCCAGCACCGCCTTTTCAAGCAGAAGGTGCTCTTTACGAGTGCCGGACTGGTTGATATCAATGGCCGGCCACAAACGCTGCTCGGCGCATTCACGGCTGAGCACCAGGTCCAGATTGCCTGTCCCCTTAAACTCCTGGTAAATAATATCATCCATACGACTGCCGGTATCAACCAGGATGGTGGCAATGACCGTCAATGAGCCGCCGTTTTCGATGTTGCGCGCGGCTCCGAAAATGCGCCGGGGAATCTCCAGGGCATTGGCTGCCAAGCCTCCGCTCATGGTTCGGCCATGGCTTCTGGTTTCGGTATTGAAGGCCCTGGACATCCGGGTCAGCGAATCGATGAGAACGACGGCGTCTCGACCGGTTTCCGCCACCCGGATGGCGGTGTTCATGGCGATACGCGTGATACGCATATGCTGGGAGACACTCTGGTCGGACGAAGAAAAGAGAACATGGGCCTCTTTGAGTCCCCGTTTGAAATCAGTCACCTCTTCGGGGCGTTCATCCACCAGGAGAATAAAAACAGCGGTATCCGGGTGGTTGGCCATAATGGAGGAGGCAATATGTTTCAGCAGGGTGGTTTTTCCCGATTTTGGCGGTGAAATGATTAACCCGCGCTGGCCGCGCCCCATAGGGACGACCAAGTCGAGGGCCTTGCCGGTGACATCTTGGGCATCCTTGGCCAATTGAAATCTTTCCAGCGGATCGATACTGGTATGCGCGTGCAGCGATTCAAGACGGTCAAACGCCGCCGGGGTCAATCCGCAGATGGTGACTATCTGGGCCAGTTTGAGATTGCGGTTCTTGCCGTCGCCGGGAACACCGCTACCCTCGATATACCCGCCCTCGGGCAGATTGAATTTTTGAATCAGCGGTGCGGGTACGAACGTATCATCGGGATTGGGTTGAAAGTTTTTTTCAATGGATCGCAGGAAACCAAAACCCCGGTCCAGAATCTCAAGATGGCCCTCTACTGGTTCCAATGGTCGACTCCTTAAAAGTATATCAGCTGGCGTGGTTCAATCAAATAGTACGCTTCATCGATTTGATGATGCGTGCCCTTACAGGAAGAATTTCGAATGGATGCGGTATGAGCCGGAATACGGTCACTCTTTACCGGCTGGAATTAGGACTTACCTTTAAGCCTGATAGATGGAGTATAACAAATTACCTCCAGCGGGTATACAACTGTTTTAAGTTTTATAATCACCAGTTTCAACAGCATTAGATATGGTTATTTTCATCGCTATACTTACCATTTCCGTTTTATTCGGCCCCAGTTTGTGGGCTGCTAGGGTTTTGCGGCGCCATAATCGTAATGAATATTTTTCGGGTAACGGGTTCGAGCTGGCGCGTCTGCTCCTGGCTGATACCGGCATTGAGAGCGTTGACGTCCAGGAGACGCTCATCGGGGACCATTATGACCCGGAAAAGAAAATGATCGGGCTGACCAAGGGCCACTGCGGTCGGCGGACCCTTACCGCCGTGGTAGTGGCCGCCCACGAAGTCGGGCACGCTATCCAGGATCATACCGGGTTTACACCGCTCAAGGCGCGTACCCGCATGATCCGATCGGCCGCCCGAATGGAAAAAATAGGCGCGGGCATCATCATGGTGGTGCCGATACTCACCGTCATTACCAGGGTGCCGGCTGCAGGTCTGCTGATGTTTCTGGGCGGCCTGGCAACCCTCTGCATTCCGGTGCTGATCCACTTTTTAACCCTGCCGACCGAGTTCGATGCAAGCTTTAAGCGTGCCCTGCCCTTGCTGGCTTCGGGAAAGTACCTGCCTGAGGAGGATCTGCCCGCAGCCCGCCGTATCCTGATGGCCTGCGCTTTGACCTATGTGGCCAATGCCCTGATGGGGCTATTGAACGTTTACCGGTGGTTTCGAGTCTTACGAAGATAACCGTCAGTCTTCCAGATCGACTTCCATAAAGTTAAACCAGAATCCACTCTTAGTGGCGTAGTCCAATTCTACTTGAACCGCCTCTACGTGGCGTTCCTCAATCTCCAGGAATTTTTCGAAGACAACCTGAATTTCGCCGCTGGTTTGCTTGACGGCCTGACGATAAAACTCACTGGTTTCCACCTCAATTGTGAGCGCGCTGTTGAGCAGGCGCTTGATATTGCCCAGCATTTGTGCGGGTATGCGGTCGGTCAGGCTGGATACATGGGCGGCTATCCGATCCTTGGCGGGAATGGCCGTCTGAAGACGGTCTATGTCAATCGTACCCCCTGATTTAAGGGTTGCCAAGCTGTATTCGAGAAAGTCCACGTGCGATTGCTCGTCCTCGCCGAGTGCTTTGAATAGCTCCTTCCCGCGTTGATCGTCCACTTTATCCACGGCCTCAAAATACATGTCCCGGATGCGTTTTTCGTATTCCAGGGCATCGATGAAGATCTGTTCGGAACTCATATCTCCTCCCTTGAGTTTGAATGGAATAATTTTATTCTGCAGTTGAAAACCTGGTCCTCAGGGCCAGGTCAGAGATAATTGGCTATGCCCGGGTAACTGCACCCAGGTGTTTAGGCTGTAGGCTATAGGCTGTTAGCCGGGGCCTCTCAATGCTTGGAAAACATGGATGAAAGGTATTAGCGATTAGCCGTTAGCCATTGGCTTTTACTTGAAGGCAAAAACAATGTAGCGCGGGATCGCTAAGCGCCAATCGCAAAAAGCTGTAACATTAGATTTTCCTACAGTCTAAATGCCTACAGCCTATCGGCCTTAATCCGGCCATGCTGCCCCTGTGTATTTTGGTGCTCGCCCCTTCAAGGGGTAATCCAAAGCCTGGTCCTCCGGGCCAGGATTCTTTACAATATACAACCGGGCCATTTGTCTCGCAATGACTCTTTGAGCTTTTAGGGTGTATTATTGCTTTTCTTCAGGGTCGTGTTGGAATCTTCAGATTGGAACTTGCCAACCGGAGTACAGTGCCTAAATTGAAATTATGTTGACATATCCTAAGATTAGGATGTTCTAATGGTTGATTATCACTGATGACCCACGACAATGCAATTTGGTCACTTTTGTCACATGCCCCCATCAGCATTAATCTGCCCGCAATTTCCGGGGGCTGCTCAAACCCTGGCGCCCGGACACGCGGCTTGAAAAGTCATTAACAACGGTTTGAAAGGAAACACCGGCCTGCTTATGGACAAGGATGCAGCCCCAGTCTCGCCGTACGCCATTAGAAACGTACGTCTTTTTATTGCCTTCAAGGTGTTTTTCAACGCCCGTTTCTATTATCCGGTCTTCACCATTCTGTTCCTGGACTTCGGTTTGACGATGGCTCAGTTTGCCCTTTTGAATGCCATCTGGGCGGCGACTATTGTGCTTGCTGAGGTACCGTCCGGAGCCCTGGCCGATATTCTGGGACGTCGCAAACTGATGGTCTGGGCCGGCGCAGTTATGGTCGTCGAAATTCTCCTGCTTTGCCTGGTGCCCCGGCAGAATCCAGGGTTGCTGTTCGGCGTGTTCGTCCTGAACAGGATTTTAAGTGGATTGGCGGAAGCATCTGCTAGCGGCGCGGACGAGGCCATTGCTTACGATGCGCTCAAAGCCGCCGGTCTGCAAGCCCAGTGGGGCCGGGTCCTGGCCACGTCGATCCGCCTGCAGTCGATCGGCTTTATTGTGGCCATGACCCTGGGGGCCGTCGTCTATGACCCGGCGTTTATGCAACAAGCAGCAGACTGGCTGGGGCTTGATATGCTATTTACCCGAGATACCACCTTGCGCCTGCCACTCTATTTGACCCTGGGCATGGCGGTTCTGACCCTGGCGGCAGCTCTAAGGATGGAGGAGAGCGGAAACGGCCTGAATAAAGGACAAAACCACCCCGGTAAAAAAAATGGTGTCCCCGCACGCGAAGCCTTTACCATGACACTCCGGGCCGGGCGGTGGATACTAAAGACGCCTTTTGCCCTGGTCATTATCTGTTCCGGGTTTCTTTTTGACAGCATTGCCCGCATGGTGATTACCCTGTCCAGCCAGTATTATCGGGTAATCCAGGTGCCGGAGGCCGTATTCGGCCTGATCGGATCGGGTATCGCGGTTCTCGGCCTCATCATCCCGCGCATTGCCTTGCGGATGACGGAACGCAACAGCCCCCGCTACAATTTAGTGGCCCTGGCTGGCGTCAATCTCGTCGGTCTCGTCGGTATGGCCTTCTTTGTACCTTTAGCCGGATTGCTTCCGGCCATCATCCTCTTCAGCGGCATGTACATGACCGGCTTTTTCGTCAGCCATTACCTGAACCACATTACGGACTCAGCCCAGCGGGCCACCGTGTTGAGCTTCAAGGGATTGTCCTACAACCTTTCTTACGGGCTCATCGGCCTGCTTTACTCCCTGCTGGTGGCCTGGACGAGGCCCGGCATTGTAAAAAGTTATCCTGATCAATCGGCTTTCCAGGTTGAAAACCTGACCTTCATGGCCACGTTCAACTGGTTCCCCTGGGCCTTCATTATCGGTTTCGGCATCTTGTGCCTGTTCGCTGGCCGGCAGCTACGTGGGCTGGATGTCCACCGCCAGCCGTTGGAAGCCCAGGTCAGCGATCGCGGTTGAGATTGCGGGCATCCCTTGTGCGGTCCACTTGGCTTGCGTTATTCCAGTTATGCTCTATAATGGTTGTTATGTCGACCGGTTATCCTTCGAAATGATGAATGCAGGCTCACCTCTGCCTGCCCCCCGTTGAGGCACCGGTTGCATAAATGGATTCGGACGACGGCTGAACATCGGCTGGGGGGTACAGGCTGATCGATGAACCAATGGCTACATGACATTTTTCACTGTGAATTTCCACGCGAGGCGGATAACGAGGTACTGGTCCGCATCCTGATGTACAACGTTTTCCTCCTGGTCTTCCTCATTACCGCCATTTCTTTTGCCATATTCCATGCCGCCCGGGGCGCCTATCTGATGGCCCTTATCCTGCTAGCCGGCTGTGTGCTGTTGATCGGCGTTCGCGAGTATATCCGCATTACCAAAAACCACCAGCGCGGGTTCAAGGTGGCCGTGTTTTTTACGCTGCCGGTTTTTCTGATCAATTTCATTACCGGGGGCATTCAAAACTGCGGTCCCCTCTGGCACTATTGTTGCCCAATGGTGGCGCTTCTGCTGGTTGGCCCCTTGTGGGGCTCACTGGCATCCTTAGCCCTGATAGGCCTGTCCATGCTCCTGCTGGTCCCACCCTTTAACGGGCTCATGCTGACCAGCTATACGCCGGAATTCCTGCTGCGCTTTTTCGTTTCCTATATGATTGTCTACTTTCTCGCTTTCACTTACGAACTGCAGAAGAGCCGTGCCCGGACCCGGCTGAAAATCCTCAGCGGCTTGCTGCCCATTTGCGCCAGCTGCAAAAAAATCAGGGATGACAAAGGATACTGGAACCAGATCGAAGCCTATATTGCCGAGCATTCCAAGGCAGAGTTCAGCCACAGCATTTGCCCGGAGTGTTCACAGAAACTATATCCTGAATTCGATATAAAGGTTCAGGTGCCCCCCCCGCCACCGGCGGCCTGACACGCTTGCCTTTTCTTTTTTCCTTGCAAAATGACTGAAACTTCAGCACAGTAGAGCGCGTGTCGGGTCTGAATGGACCGCACAGGGTTTCATTTCAAATGACAATCACTTGACCCGATCAGCGAGCACATTCCCTGCAGCTTGCTGCCGGGTTAGCGAGCGAATCAAAAACAGAAATTTTCCTTACGGGGGACGATTCCCCGCAGCTTGCTGCGGGGAGCGTTCAATGCATCAAAAGGATGGGATTGGTATGAAAAAATGGCGATGTGGTGTTTGCGGATATGTGCATGCAGGCGATGAGCCACCTGACAAGTGCCCGGTTTGCGGAGCAGGCAAGGACCTTTTCGAAGAGGTCATTGAAGCACCACCGGCCGGTGATCAGGCGACCGAAAAAGAAAAGCCCCAAAAAACCACGCCGCCTCCCGATCCCCGGGGTGTGGATTTGGGACCCCCACCGACAACGCCGCTGGGCCGGGTGCTGCATTTTTTTCTTGAGCAGATGTTGAAACACCACGCCCACCCCGTATCGGTCCATATCCCCAATGGCGTCCTACCGGTAGCTTTTATTTTCACGATTCTCGCCGTGCTGCTCGAGTCCCGTGCCCTGGAGACGGCGGCTTATTGCAACCTGGTATTCGTGGTGCTGGCGTTGCCCCTGGTTCTATTTTCCGGGTACGTGGAGTGGCAAAAGCGCTACATGGGGCTGCGCAGCCGTCAATTTATGGTCAAGATCGGTTGTGCGGTGGCCGTCTTTGTGTTGGCGTTCGTCGTGGTTGTCTGGTGGACTGTGAATCCGGATGTCCTCCAGGTGCCGTCGTCCGGCCGGACCATCTTCATGCTGGCCAATCTTTTGGCACTCGGAGCTGCGGTTGTGGCGGGATTGATTGGCGGCAAGCTGGTCTTCAAAGACTAAGAGTGGTCAGAGAACCTACCCCTCGGGCTCAACCTAAGCATTGGATCGGAGCGTTCAAACCTGGAAATATCAGACATAGGCCACCGGTTAAACACGTCGCCCCGCCTTGCCTGTCCCGGCGTAGCTCGCAGCGTGTGGACGGAACCTTGAGCCCGATTGTACGTCCTCAAAGCACTTTTTTTATCATTTCATTCTACTGCCAGCATTACAGATAGTTAAGGAAAAACTTCGTTGTTCAAAACAGCCGGCAGTCGCCTGTTCAGCGAAGATGTATGCAAACTTATCCAGACGATTTGGTAGTGATCAACTTGCAGGTCTTGCTTTCCGGTGCAAACAGTAAAAACCCCCCGAAAATGATAAATGGAAGTGCGAAAAATGCCCCGAATATGGGTAGCATGATTCCGCCGATAATCGCCAGCAACAGGCTGAAAGCCAGGAAAACCAAGCCCAATACTCGGCTGGATACCTTTATGGAAAAGCATTCTATTTTATTCATCGTAAACTCCTTATACCATCAGGAAACCAGCGGGCGGTCCCTGTAGTTGTCAATATTTTTTGCCAGATGGCCTAAGGTTAAATTATTCACGAAACCGCCTGTATCAAGAGCCACTTCCAAATTTAGCCTGAAGCCACCTTTATAATTTTTATCTTGTTGATATCAATAATTTTTTCAGGTCTAATGTTGACATTAAAAAGACTGGTTTCTATGATTTCATAGTAGGTACCAACATTGCACACAAGCCTGAATCAAAAATTCAGTCTCGATTTCCCGGCCCTGTTATTCCCTGAATCTATGCAGCTAAGGGTGCCGGCCCATCATAGGGGAGGTGATGCCAATGACTCTGATTAGAAAGATTCGAAAGGTTCAACACAGTCAGCCGACTATCGAAGGTGCCGGCGTGCACCTGAATCGAGTCTTCGGTTTTAACGAAGTACCCTTTTTCGATCCCTTTTTGCTGCTAGATGATTTCAGGTCGGACTATCCGGATCACTATTTGAAGGGATTTCCCTGGCACCCCCATCGCGGGATCGAGACGATTACCTATGTGCTGACTGGAGACGTGGAGCATGGGGACAGTCTCGGCAATCAAGGGGTCATCGGTTCGGGTGATGTACAGTGGATGACGGCCGGCAGCGGAATCATTCACCAGGAGATGCCCAGAGGCGACAAAGATGGCCGCATGCACGGATTTCAGCTCTGGGCCAATTTACCTGCCCGGGAGAAGATGATGACACCGCGCTACCGTGATCTTTCCAGCGCGCAGATACCAGTTGTCCAACTTTCCGGAGAAGTCACTGTAAAAGTGATTTCGGGTGAGGTTGCCGGGGTACGGGGCCCCGTCGCGGATATCGTTATCGAACCGGAATATCTGGACGTGACGGTGCCAGCCGGAGTGTTGTTTCACCATGCCACGAAACCCCGTCACACTGTTTTCGTCTACGTCATCGACGGTCAGGGAATTTTTGGGGAAGAGGCGGACAATGCGGCCGACGCAGATAACGGCACCCTGGTGCTCTTTGAAGATGGCGATGAACTGTTGGCGGCGGCCGGGGATACCGGTGTGCGGTTCCTGCTGATTGCCGGCAAACCCCTGGGGGAACCGGTCGCCTGGCAGGGGCCGATCGTGATGAACACCCAGGCCGAACTGCAGGTGGCATTCGAGGAGTATCGCCAGGGCACCTTCATTAAACATACAGGTTAGAAGCGATCTCAAATAAGTTTTTTGGCTCAATCTCCGAGTTGGGCGCTAAATTGACGAGCAAGTCGCCTCCGTAGGGAATGCTGCTAATTGTAGGGCGGACCAAACCCTCGAAATACTACAGTATTTACCACGATAGGCATTGGCTGCGTTGGCACCTCCGGTTCCGACCCACATTAGAAAAAAAAATCAGATTTGGCGGGAAGTCCCGCAATGTGCGGGAATGTAGCGCCCGCCACACTTTGAACCAAAATCCGTTTTTTGAGACAGCTTCTCAGGATAAAGCCCGAAGTCAGCCCATGATTTCCAACCAAAATGCCAAACCGTCCGATCGGTTCGATCCTTTTAACAGCCGGACGTGCCGACAGGTCCGCAATGACCTGGCCCACAGCCTGGTGACCGCCATTACCACGCACAGCAGCGAACCCGTTTTCACCCTGGTCCACAACTATCTTTCCAGAAATAATACGGCAGCCGTCCGACACTACCTGATCGATCGGCGGGAACGCTACCACAACATCTTTAGTTGTATCCGGTCAGCTGGCTTTCCAGGCGAGGACATTTGGCCCGTTGCGATCGCGCTGTGGGATGAGCACCTGTTCTTTGAGGTGCACGAGTGGTTGGAACAAACCTGGCATCAGAGCCAGGGGGCCGAAAAAGAAAGTTATCAGGCCGTGATACGGGCTGCCGGCGTTTACATCCACCTGGAGGCCAGCCGCAGAGCATCGGCTGTCCGGCTGGCCACCAAGGCAGCTGACGGCTTATTCCGCCACCGCAACATACTGGCCGGTTATTTTGATGTAACCCGCTTGCTTGGCAAACTCAAATCCCTTGATCCGGTGCCGCCCAAATTAAGCCCCGCGCTACCGGCCGCTACCCAGACCAGCACTGGTTAGGTTGTCACCGCATCAGGGGCAGGCTGCATGCCGGAAACGCTCATGCCGACGCGCACAGACCAAACAGGGCTTATAGCCGCCTTTGATGTGTATTATCAAAATGATGGACGGTCTTCCACCGTCGCCGTCAGTATCAATGCGTATGCGGATGCCCAGCAGGTTAGTGTATATCGCGGCCTGCGATCCAATGCGCAGCCGTATGTTCCCGGCGAGTTTTATCGACGTGAGTTGCCGTGTATTCTCGAGCTGTTGGAAACGTTTCCGGTCGCTCCGCGGGAAATCATCGTGGACGGATACGTCATGCTGGGGTCCAAGCCGGGTCTGGGACAACACCTTTTCACGGCTCTCGGTGGCAGTATTCCGGTGATCGGAGTGGCCAAATCGGCCTTCAAGGGTGCCGGGGGTGTGCCTGTTAGGCGTGGTCTTAGCACGCGGCCGCTCTATATCACCACGGTGGGCATGCATGTAGATGCAGCCGCAGCCAACATCCACAAGATGCATGGGCAACACCGCATCCCAACCCTGCTGAAACTGGTTGACCGGCTGGCGCGGGAAAATGCGGGGGGGCAATAGGTGTGTCGGTGATGTTAATCAGTCGATGGCTGACCCTTGGCAATTTCTTTGTACAACTCGCCGGCCCAGCGGTAAACGGGCGCGGCTTTATCCGTTTCCAGATGAAGGACTTTCATCACGGTACTACGGGCTGTGGGGCCGTCCGCGAATCCTTCCCAGAGGATCTGGGCCTTCAGCAACAGGGCATCGGTAAATTCAGGATCTTTGGCCAGGGCACTTTCCACGCTGGCCAGGGCATCTTCGAAGCGCTTTTCGATTTTACTGACCCGCGCCTTGGTCAAATCACCTTCCAACTGCTCCCGCAATGGTACCCGGGCCCGCCCCCCGCTATAGAGCATTCCGGCCGACCCTCCCACAAAACCGGTGATGGCCATCACGACGAGGGTGGCCACCGGAGTGCCCAGTAGGATAATGGCGATTTTGATTCCGAAGCGGACCGGCAGGAAGATGGTTATGAACAGCATCGGAAACAGGACCCAGCAATAGACCCTGATAAAGTAGGTGCGCGCAGCAGTGTCAATGTCCTTTAAGCGTTTCAGATCGGTCTCCCCGGTTTGCGGTGCTCCCAATGGAACGGCTAGGTTGACAGTGACGAAGCTTAATCTATGGGGCCCCACTTGTCAAAAGAGGCCGACCGGATCGGCGCCTACTTTTCCGCCATGTCAAAGGCTTCCAGGAACTGTCCATATCCGGCGGCTGCCATTTCATCGCGCGGTATGAAACGCAGCGAGGCCGAATTGATGCAATAGCGTAGGCCAGTCGGGCGGGGACCATCGTTGAAGACATGCCCCAGATGTGAATCTCCATGTTTGCTGCGGACCTCGGTTCGTACCATGAAATGACTGGTGTCTTTCAGCTCGACCACATTCGCCGGTACCAGCGGGCGCGTGAAGCTGGGCCAGCCGGTCCCTGATTTGAATTTGTCCACGGAGCTGAAAAGCGGTTCGCCCGAGACGATATCCACATAAATACCGGCCTGTTTGTTGTCCCAGTAAGTGTTGTTGAAAGGCGGTTCCGTGCCGTCTTTCTGGGTTACCCGGTATTGTAGCGGGGTCAGGCTCTGGCGCAGGGTGGCTTTATCGGGGACCGGATACTGGCCGCCGGCCGATGGCGGCGCTGACGACATGATCCGGGCGGTTTTCAGGTTCTTCTCGGCATCACTCCAGGCCTTGGCCAGGTAGCGGTCGCGTCCGGAATTAGAGCGGTACAGCTTATACCGGATGGGGCTTTTTTTGTAGTAGTCCTGGTGGTAATCTTCCGCTACGTAAAACGGTCCCAAGGGCAACAGTTCGGTCACGATGGGCGCGTCGAAGTGGCCGGAAGCCATCAGTTGCTTTTTCGAAGTCTCCGCCTGGCGGCGCTGGGTGTCGTCGGCGTAGAATATAGCGCTACGGTACTGCGGACCGCGATCAACGAATTGCCCGCCGCCGTCCGTGGGGTTCACGTGCCGCCAGAAGATATCCAGCAGCTCCGGGTAGGTAATTCTGGCGGGGTCGTAAATCACCTTGACCGCTTCGATATGCCCGGTGCCGCCGGTCGATACCTGCTGATAGGTCGGGTTTTGGAGCTGACCGCCGGTGTATCCGGAAATGGCCTCGATGACCCCGTCTACTTTCTCGAAATCGGATTCCGTGCACCAGAAACAGCCGCCGGCAAAAACCGCCTCGCGGGTCTCTTTGTTCGCTATGGGTTGTTTTTCCATATTTTTATCCATGCTGAGGACGTTGTGGGCGATGATAAATATCGCACCGGCGACGATCAAGCCTGTAATGATGGTTTTCATGATGAACCTCCCGGTAGTTGTGCGTATACACGCCGGAAACTGGTCATTAAATTGAGAATAAGCACTTGGTCCAGAATTACAACTGCGGCGGCCACTGTCCGGCCGATCCTGCCTTACTGGATACATGGTAAGTTCCAGTTGGTGGGAATATGTCACTGGAATGTAAAAAACAGGTAAAAAAAATGCCGACCAATCATCATCGACGACGGTAAATGAGGCTGGAACCTGACACGGGAACAAAACGGTCCGCTGTTTCCGGCAGGCGCTCATGGGCACCGATGATCAGGGTGCCATCCCTCTCCAGTCTAGCCGTTACCCGCTCAAAGGCGGCGCTTTTCTGAGGATCCCGGTAGTAGGTGAGCAGGTTGTTGCGGAGAAAAATGATGTCGAACAGTCCCGCCGGGGTTTGCCCGGCGATCAGGTCCTGGCAGGCCCAGGAGATATTGGTTTTCAGTTCCGGGCGAATGTATAACCGGCGGCCGCCCTTTGTTCTTTTAAAATGTTGCCCCAACTGTTGGGCGGACAATTCTCGGACGCTACCACGGTTGTAGACACCCTCCCGGGCCTGGGCCAGGTAATCAGAATTCATATCCGTAGCGACTATTTCCAGGCGCGGGCGGACGGCTTTATTGACGGCTAGCGCTTCCCAGGCCATTTTGAGGCTGTAGACTTCCTCACCGCGAGCACAGCCGGCCGTCCAGAAGCGGACCTGTTCGGGGTGTCTGGATATCAGGTTGGGCAGGATGTTTTCTTCCAGAACCGTCCAGACCCTCCGATCCCGATAAAATCGGCTGATAGAGACCGTTAGCAGGCCCAGGCAGGCGTCATGGGCGGTTTTATCAGTAACCAGTATCTGCAGGTAACGTTCAATTCCACGGCAGCCCAGAGTCTGCATGTGCCGGGCTATTCGCTTTTTAACCCCCTTGCGGACCTTGCGGTACCCTTTCCAGGAACGATTGAAAAATTCCAGCAGCTGTTTAAACTGATGATCATCCATAAGTCGAGTCTATAGGTGAAAGGCAGAAGGCTGAAGGTAAAGACCGCCCCAAAGCCTCTATTCAATATCATCAAAAGCAGACTTTGATTTCAACCAAATTGATTTGGGAAAATCGATTTCGTAGATTTTTCTTTAGCCTTCAGTCTTCGACCTGAGAACCTAAAACTGTCTGCTTTGCAAAGGAGGCGAACCGGCGGGATTCGTGGTCATTGCCCTGTTGTTCATAAATGTGGCTGATACGGCGGTAATACACCTGCCGATTGGCGGGATCTTCGCGGACCAGTTCGAGATACAGCTCGAGTATCTTGGTGGAATGGTCGCCGGTAGTAAAACTGGTTTCGGCATACCGCTGTTTGACCAGAGGGTCGACTCGGATTCCACAGCCTGTGCAGGTGCCCATGATTTCACCATATAAATTGCGCGCTTCCGCGTACCGGCCCTGGGCTTCGTATGCCCCGGATAGGGCCTGGGCGATCTGGCTGTTCCAGCCAAAATCAGCCAGCAGGTGTTGGAAAAAATCGGCGGCCTGTTCGAACTGCCCGGCGCGCATATACGTTTCACCGGTCAACATCTTGGTCGGCAGCAGCTTGGCCAGCGATGGTGGGCAGGCGGACAGTAACTTCTGGGCGTCATCAAAAGCACCTGCTTCCCACAATATTTCACACATCAGGTGATAGGCCCGCAGCGAATCGGGATAGTCCGCAATAAAGCGTTCCAACAGGGTCCGGGCCGTTTCGTTGTCACCCTGGTTCAGGTGGGCGGTAGCCAGCTCCAGGGTAATGTGGTTTGCCCCAAACGGATAAGCCTGGGCGGCTTCCGTCAGCAGGGTTACGGCGGTATTAAAATCACCGCGGTTCAAGGCGACGAAGCCCGCTTTAAAATTGTCGGGGTAGGAGCGATAGGCCGCTTTTTCTTCGTCATCCAGGGCATTGCACAGGGCTCCAAAATACTCTTCATCGGAGCCGGTGTCTTGGAGGATGGGCCCTTCCGCCTCAGATTCATAAAAGTCATACGTTTCCGGATCGTCAGTATCTGCTGGAATGCTCGCGATCAGGGTCTCTAGATCGGCGGCCAGATTTGCATCTGCCGTCAGTTCCAGGGCTAGGTCCAACAGCTCACGAGCCTCGGCCGGGCAGCCTGCTTTAATCAGCGCGGCGCCTTCCCGGCGATGGTCACAGGCCAGGGATTCCTTGCAGCGCTGCAGCTTGTCTTCCAACTGACTGCGGTAATCGGGGGATACCTCCGACCGCCGCGCCAGGCGTGCCAGAGCTTTCTCGTATTCAATCTTCGCCTGGCCATAGGCCCCGGCGCCGACATAGGCATCGGCTTTTTGTTCGATTTTTTCGGGTGTTCCTCCGGAGATAAGTTCAATCAGTCCCATGGTACCAGCCTTGATTATCGATTCATTTTGACCGCTCGGTCTTGCAACCAGCTTCCACATATGCCAAAGTTGCCCCGGCAATAGTCGCGCCTGGTTTGAAAAAATAGGTCTTATCCAGAATTTATGCAACGATAAATGGACAGGCGCTCTTCTAGGGGACCTTATGGGCGCCCAGTTACAGGCTTTCCAACCGAGAAGCGTATAAGGAGTATAGCAATGAGTGCTGGATTATTGGACTGTGTCGAGATCGATCCGGAATCGGATCCGGGCCATGTGGTTATCTGGCTACACGGCCTCGGCGCGGATGGGCAGGATTTTGAAGTCTACGCGTCCATTGTACAGCTGCCCGCTTCCCTGGCTGTCCGGTATGTATTTCCCACAGCCCCTAAGCGGTCGGCCACGGTCTCCATGGGGACTGTCGACCGGGCTTGGTTTGGTGCTAGTGATGAGGATGTTTCCGGTCAAGTGGATCTGGACGGCATAGAGGCCTCTGCCCGGCACCTTCGGAACCTGATCCAACGCGAGCTTGATGGGGGAATGCCATCTGAAAAAATCCTGCTGGCTGGATTTTCGCAAGGCGGCACCATCGCGCTGTATACGGCCCTTGGCTATGAAAAACGACTGGCCGGTGTCCTGGCCATGTCCGCCTACCTGCCGACATCCAAGTTCCTGGAGAAGGTGTGCCGGGATGTCAACCGGGAAATCCCCATAATGATGGCCCATGGCGAACAGGATCCAGTTGTTCCGATCGCCCAGGCGGAAAACGCTCGGGATGTCCTTACTCGTATGGGTTACGCCGTTGAGTGGTACACTTACCCCATGACGCACCATGTCTGTATAGAAGAATTCGCCGATATTCGTCAATGGCTGTTGGCGGTGCTGCAGCCTACCTGATCACGAACAGAAAGATGCCATTGAAATGATGACAGCGAGTACACCCCCATTGCGGGTTGCCTGGTTGATCTGGGGCTTGGGCGCCCTGTTGTACCTGATGGGTTTTTTCCAGCGGGTAGCGCCCGCCGTTATGACCGATGAGCTGATGCGCGCCTTCAGTATCAATGCGGCCGGCCTGGGCAGTCTTTCGGCCCTCTATTTTTACAGTTATGTCGCCATGCAGATTCCCACCGGGATTCTGGCCGACCGCTGGGGGCCCCGGCGCCTGCTGGCGGCGGGGGCCCTGGTGGCTGCCCTGGGGACCGGGCTTTTCGCCCTGGCCGAGAGCCTTTTCTGGGCCGGCACGGGGCGGCTATTGATCGGCGGCAGCGTGGCGGTGGCCTTTGTCGGCTTGTTGAAAGTGGCCACCAACTGGTTTCCAGTGCGGCTTTTTGCCTTGGTTTCAGGTCTGGCGCTTTTCAGCGGTGTCGTCGGGGCGGTGTTTGCCGGGCCACCGCTGCGGTTCATGATAGGCTGGTACAACTGGCGGGTCATCATTGCCGGGTCGGCGGTTGTGACGCTTGGGATAGGCATCGGCATCTGGGCGTTTGTGCGGGATACGCCCAGTGAAAAAGGGTATGCGGAATTCGTCCAACTGGGTGCAACGAACCAACAAGTAAACCAGCCCGGTATTATTGGCGGGCTGCTAGAAATTTTCCGTTACACCAATACGTGGCTCATCTGTTTTGTACCGGGTGCGGTGGTTGGGGCGGTACTGACCTTTTCCGGCCTCTGGGGGGTGCCGTACTTGGCGACACACCACAACCTGTCCACCGCGGGTGCTTCGGTCCTGGCAACGACCCTGATGGTCGCCTGGGCCGTGGGCGGACCAGCCTTCGGCTGGTTTTCGGACCGGTTGGGGCGGCGCAAAGCACCGTATTTTTGTGGTTGCGCCCTCTCGCTGGCGGCCTGGGGAGGAATTTTCCTGCTGCCCGACCTGCCGATGCCCGCACTGGTGAGTCTGCTGGTGATCGCCGGTTTCTGTTCCGGCTGCATGATAATCGGATTTGCTTTTGCCAAGGAATCCGTGCCGGTGAACCTGGCGGGAACGGTTTCCGGGTTGGTGAACATGTGCACCATGGCCGGTCCCATGATTCTGCAGCCCGCCGTGGGGTGGATCCTCGATCAGAAATGGCAAGGCCGGATGGAAAACGGCATCCGGGTTTATCCTCTGGAGGCTTATCAGGCAGGCTTCGCTCTCATGCTGGTCTGGCTGCTGCTGGCCTGTGTGCTGCTGGTCTTCACCCGGGAAACCAATTGCTGCCAGCTGTTATACGCCGATGAGCAGGCGTGTCCGTCCTAATAGTTGTAGGGTGATTGTGTTCATTGCAGCGGGTCAAGCCCGGCCATATGCGCAATTTGACCCGCAGGTGAAACTAGAATAGGATGAGCTCAACCTGCCAACCCAAAAGGAGCGCCTATGTACCTGCCAACTATTTATACAAAATTTTCTGAAAAGTACCCGGAGATTTTCAATCTCTATAAAGACCTGGGCGTTGCCTGCCGCAACGCCGGCCCCTTGAGCGCAAAGGAGCAGAACCTCGTAAAACTCGGCATTGCCATCGGTTCCAGTTCCCGCGGCGGCATCATGTCGCATACCCGCAAAGCCCTGGCCTCCGGCGCCTCCGAAGATGAAATCCTCCAGGCGGTACTGCTGGGCTTGACCACCATCGGGTTCCCCCAGATGATGGCCGCCATGAAATGGGTGGATGAAGTGTTAAGCGAAAACGCTTAGGTGTAGTTGAAATACCGCCAGCCAGTTGATTTGACCCAGAACCGAGTTCCCTGCTGAGATGCAAGGAAGCTGGGGTGCTTGCCAGGTAGCCTCATTTCAAGGCCTAATCGGGCACTGCTATCAACTTTGGCTTGCTTTGAGATGGCACCCATTCACCCCTTGACTGCCTGGATTTAAGCCATTTACGCAGATACGAGACGCAGAAGGGTAATCTCCGAGGGAGAACCCAGCCTCAGGGGCGGTCCCCAGTAGCCGGTGCCCCGGCTGATGTAGATCTGGGTGTTTTGGTGCCGATGCAAACCGGCCACGTAGGGTTGGAAGAAATGCACCATGAAATTCCAGGGAAAGAACTGGCCGCCATGGGTGTGACCGGATATCTGCAGGTCGAAACCGGCTTTGGCGGCCGCGAAGATATTTTTAGGCTGATGGGCCAACAGGATTTTTAAGTCCACCGGTGGAGCGCCCTGGAGCGCGCTTTGTGGGTCCGATCGGTGGCTGTCGTAGAACCGGCCAGCGTTGTAATCGGTGACGCCGCCCAGCAGGATCTTGCGGCGGTTGTGCGCGATGATACGATGGGAATTATTCAATACGGTGAAGCCGAGGCTTTGCACTTTTCTGACCCAGGCCGGTGCACCGGAATAGTATTCGTGATTACCGGTCACAAAGAAGTTGCCGTAGCGGCTGCGGGTAGCGGCCAATGGTTCTACATCGCCGGAGAGCCGGCGGACCGAGCCATCCACCAGGTCACCGGTGAGGGCCACGATATCAGCATCGAGTTCGTTGACCCTGCTGACGACACCCGCCACGTAGGGCCTTCTGACCGTTGGGCTGACATGGATATCCGTGATCTGCACGATCCGAAAACCCTCCAGCTGGGACGGCAGGTTGCGGAAAGGGATCTCAACCGTTTTTACGTCGGGAACGTCCCGGGCTTCGGCCAGTCCGTAACCTGTAAACAGCAGGGCCATTGTGGATACACCGCCATTCATGCCGTAAGCCAGAAACCGTCGGCGGGATTCATCGAAGCCCGCCGCTGCAGGCACGTCATCTTTTACTTGCGGGCGCAATCGCTTGGCCAATGCCAGAACCACCAGGCCGGCATCGCGTAAAAGCAAAATCGTAAATAGAAAACTCAGATAGCCGGCCCCCAGGTATCCAATCCAGGCCAGCGCCGCCACACCGAATCCGCTGGCGTCAGACCGCCTTAAAATGATCGAAATAATCGGCAGCCACATCATGATCACCACCCCGGCAGTCACCGCAATCCGAGTCTTGCGGCCTGGGCGGGCTTTCCAGAACCAGCGCCTCGAAATGTAGATGCCAAAGGCGGTCATGACCAGGGTGTATAGGCCGGCAAAGGTTAAAAAATTCATGATTCCATCCATTTCAATCCGAGATCACTGTTTCAACCATAACCACATTGATTTAAATGACAAGGCCGCCGATCTTTGTTCACATAACCCGTTAGGCGCCAGCCCCTATATTTCAGTTGACCGATAGGAATCGGTTCAGTACAATCTGAAATATAAGCCTTTGGAAAGTCTCGTTTTTCAACCGTCTGCGCGAACACTGACGCTGACCGCCCGGCTTCTTCAGTATTCAATCCTCTGCGGGTGACCACCTCTTGTCCACCTCCATTGATCGATGAATTCGAACCACCCTGTCTGAGCGTTAACAGAACGTACAAAACAGGATCGTGCCATGAATTCATATCGACCGCCCCGGACACAACACCTGCCGCCAATGCAGGTCCCCACCGGCCTCCCCGGCGGATCGCCAGCTGCGCCTATGAACCGGCACCGTTATCGCCGGGTGCGTCGCTTTTTTCTGAAAGTCCTGTGGCGAACCTTCTGGTGGGATGTGGTCTGGAACCTGCCGATCCTGCGTTGGTTTCATACATCGTCCGTGCCCCGCTGGCAAAAAACCGCCCGTCAATACCGGGAACTGGCCACCAACCTGGGCGGGGTGCTCATCAAGCTCGGCCAGTTTCTCAGTACGCGGGTGGATATTTTCCCACCCGAAGTAACCGTCGAGTTAGCCGGGCTCCAGGACGAGGTTGCGGCCGAGCCGCTTGGGGACCTGATCGGGGCCATCGAGGCCGATTGCGGCTGTAAGCTGGATGACATGTTTCTTCACTTTTCCAGTGAGGCGGTGGGGGCGGCGTCTCTCGGTCAGGCCCACGAGGCGGTACTGCTGACCGGTGAGAAAGTTGTCGTCAAGGTACTGCGTTCACGCATTCATGTCCTGGTGGAAACCGATCTTCACGCCATGCGGTCTGCCTGCCGCTGGCTTGTCCTGATGCGACACGTCCGCAATCGTATGGACCTCAACCTGCTCATGGAGGAATTTGCGGCCACGACGCGGGCTGAAATGGATCTTCTGCAGGAAAAGGAGAACCTCAAACGATTCGCCGCTGATTTCGAGGATAATCGCCACGTCTATGTGCCGGCCATATTTGAACCTTATTGCAACGCCCGGATGTTGACCATGGAGAACGTGGCGTATATCAAGATTGCGGACACCGGCGCCATACGGGCTTGTGGGATCGATTGCGCCCGGGTGGCCGACCGCCTATACGATATTTACATGCACCAGATTTTTATCACCAATTTTGTACACGCAGATCCCCACCCCGGGAACATCTATGTGCGGCCGCTGCCGACAACCGAGGAGCGCTCCGCCGGACTGAAGCGCTTTGTATCCGGAATGCCTGTTCCCTTTGTTCGCGACCGATCTTTCCAGCTTGTCTTTATCGATTTCGGTATGACAGCCGTCATTTCCGAGCGGCTCAAAACCGCCATGCGTATGGGGGTTATCGGTCTCGGCACCCAGGACTCCCACAAGATTGTCCAGGCCTATGTGGTGGCCGATGCGCTGCGTCCGGGTACGGACCTGCGTTTACTCGAAGAGGCTCACCGGGATTGGCTCCAGAAAATCTGGGGCCTCGGCCTGGGAAAACTGCATGAGACGGCTTTGCGGGAGGCCCGTTATTTTATGCGCCAATACCGCGATCTGATTCTGGATATGCCTTTCCAGATGCAGGCCGATTTGCTTTTTATTGGAAGGGCCTTGGGCATTCTGGTGGGGCTGACAACCACTATCGATCCAAAATTTGACCCTTGGACCAAAGCGTTCGAATATTCAAAACGATTTACCCGGCAGGAACTGAAGGAGGAATGGCAAGGCGTCTGGGAAGAGTTGTTTATGCTGGGCAAACACGTCTGGAGCATACCCGCCCATATGGAGCAGGTCCTGGCCCGGGCAAAGCAGGGGGCCCTGACCGTACAGGTTTCGCTCTCCGCAGACACCCGCAAAGCCATCCGGCGCATCGACCTCTCTGTGAAACGGTTTGCCTGGATGGTGCTGACCGCAGCCTTGTTGATATCCGGCGTAATATCCGGACCGGATCAGGTGTTCGGATTATCCCTGATCGTTCTCTCGATTCTGTCATTTGCATGGGGGATGCGCAAAGGTCCTTGATCTCGTTCTGTGCGAATCCGCTGCCAAGGAAACCTTTCTGAAAGCCTGCCCTGGGGCACCTGCCCCAGACCTCAGCATCAACCCGTCAATATGTCCCGCCCAATTTACCGGTTTGGCCTGTGCGGCAGCCACCTACCGTATTTCGTCATCATTTAACACCGGCAGCTGTCAATTTAGTGTCGAAAACGGACGACGACCGGTTGCCGATCCTCAACTAACGCTTTATATCCCGGGCCCATCTGTTCGATAACAGACTTATTTTCTTTGAACATGCGCAGAGGGCATCAATTCGGTACGGTTATTGCACAACATATAGTGTGGTGAGGCACAGTAGAACACAAGGAGGTGTATAATGAAGAAACATGTGTCCTATCCCCAGTATTACGATTTTTTTGAATACCATGGAAGCACCCAGATTGTCAGAATTCGCCGGCAGGGCAAGCGCATCCTGCGCAAGGACTGGCTCACTTTCAACTCGGTGGAAGAGGCGTTGGATTATTTCAATATCGGCTGTAGCTGAAGCCTGCGGAATAGGGACTCGACAGCGGGCATGTCCGCTGTTTCAAACGCGGCCGTTGCAAATCTGGTTTGATTGTTGGGTGACAATGTGACATAAAGATTCGCCAAGCTCCATTGGGAGCGCTGTTGATTATTCCGGAAAGGAGATGACTGATGCTCTCAAATTTGAAACGCTTTTTTAAAAAGGACGCTGCCGAGGCGACCGGAAACGGAAATGAAGACCGGACGTATAAACTGCGGGTAGCCACCTGCGCCCTTTTCCTGGAGATGGCGCGCATAGATGAGGTATTCACGGCCGAGGAAATGGAAACCATTTTGGGCATATTAAAAGATAAATACGGCTTGTCTGTCGAGGAAGCGGATGCTCTGATAGCCGAGGCCGACCGGGAACTGGAAGAGAGCGTTGATCTCTGGCAGTTTGCCCGGCTTATCAACGCGAACTACAGCGTGGACGAAAAGGTTGAGATCATCGAAACACTCTGGCACATGGTGTTTGTGGATGGGAAAATGGACCAGCATGAGCACTACTTGATGAACAAACTGAAAAACCTGCTGCGCCTCTCCCAGAGCCAGCTGATCAATGCTAAACTCAAGGTTAAAAACACCGATTAAAATTTGCCTCAGATACCGCCGCCACGAAACCGCATAGGGTAGTTAGCCAGGCATGTCAAGGATTCAAAAACGGGTGGGTTTGACCCGTCGATGGGGAGCGTGCACCGACGGCATGCTTCAGGCTGCGGATGGTATAATTTCCGTTATCTTGTGGGTTACTTCTTCCAGGTTAAAGGGTTTTTGAATGAATCCGTCGCATCCGCGGGCCATGATCTCGGATGCCTGTCCGTCAAGACTGTAACCACTCGAAAGCAGTACCCGGGCACTGGGGTTGATTTCCTTGATCTTGTCGAAAAGGTCACCACCACTCAGATCGGGCATGATCATGTCCAGTATGACCAGCGCGATATCCCCACTTTTCTGCTGGTAGATCTCCAGGGCATCTGGACCGCTGGTGGTGCTGATGACCGAGTAGCCAGCCATGGTCAACATTTCCGACGCTACTTCCGTTACCATTTCCTCATCGTCCACCAGCAGGATTTTTCCCCGGCCCTTGACGATCTCTTCCGGTTTGGATGCCTGTTCCTGGGCCCCGATATCGGATGCAATCAAGTAGATCGAAAATGTTGTTCCGTGGCCGATTTTAGAATTTACGTCGATGTATCCACCATGGGCTTTGACGATCCCGTATGCCGACGCCAAACCCAGGCCGGTGCCGCGGCCCATGTCCTTGGTGGTGAAAAAGGGATCGAATATTCGTTCAATGGTACCCGCGGAGATGCCGGTTCCGGTGTCGGTTATCTGCAGGCGGATGTACCGGCCCGGTTTGGGAGCATAGGGCCGGTTCTGCATCATGGCATGGGTGACGTTTTCAGTCTCCAGGTAAAGATCGCCGCCGCCGGGCATTGCATCAGCGGCATTGATATAGATATTCATCAGGACCTGTTCGACCTGGCTGCGATCGGCCTTGATTGCACTGGGTTTGGCGTTGAGCTTTTCGTGAATGTGGACCTCCCGTCGTGTGCGCCCAAAAGTTTCGGCGGTTTCCCGGACCAGGAGATTGAGGTCGATGGGCCGGATTTCATACTGCCCCTTGCGGGCATATCCCAGCAGGTGACGGGTGAGGCGTGACCCGCTCTGGATCATCTTTTCAATAGAGACCAGCTTTTTGAAATTCTGGCTGTGTTCGTCGGTGTCCAGTAACATCAGGGTCACGTTGCCTTGGATGCCCATCATCAGGTTGTTGAAATCGTGGGCAATGCCGCCGGCCAACGTGCCGATGGCCTCCATCCTTTCGGCGTGTTGCAGTTGGGCTGTCAGCTTTTTGTGTTCGGATATATCGCGCAGGCTCACCAGGATGCCGTAGGGCTTGCCCTCGTGGTCATCGTACCGTGAAGCACTGATGCTTACATCGATTAACGCTCCGCCCTTGTGGTATCGCTTGGTTTCATAGCCGCGGCAAGGCGTACCGCTGTCGATCAGCTCATGGATTAGGGCCATGGTGGCCTGCCGTTCGGATTCTGGGAGAAACGGAATTTTTTTCCCGATGACCTCTTCGATTTCCCAGCCAAACAATTGCGTAAACACCGGGCTCACATGCCGAACCTGGCCTTTAAGGTCATACATGATGATGGCATCCGCCGAAGAATTGATCAGCGACTTATAAAGCGCTTCCGCCTTCTTGGATTCCTCGTAGAGTTTTTTCAGGCGCGTTTCATTTTCAGCCAGGGTCTGTTCTGTATTTTTCCTTTCGGTAATGTTCTGTAGGCTGCCCTCATAATACTGGATGTTGCCGTCTTCGTCCCGGACAGCCTGGGACTGGTTCTCAACCCATATGGTTTTTCCGTCGCAGGTCTGCATTCGGGTTTCGAATGTTGTCGTATCCAGGTTGGCATCCATGAGGGTTTTCCAGTTGCTGCGTTCGGATGGATCCGTGTAGAGCTGGTTGGCATTCAAGGCCATAAATGATTCGCGATCCGGATAGCCTAATGAACTGATCAGTTTCGGGTTGGCATCGAGCACCCGTCCGCCCGGCGTGGTACGGTACAGTCCGATGGGCAGACCGTCGAAGAGGCTGCGGTAATGTTTTTCGCTCTCGGTCAGGGCCACCTGGGTGCGGTTTTGCTCCGCCACCCGCTGTTCCAGGTTCGTAACGAGCTCTTTTACATGCCGGGACATGCGGTCGAAGGTCCGGGCCAGCGCCCCGATTTCATCTTTACGGGCCAGCATTTCATCGGTTCCGGAAAAGCCCCAATCCCCTTCTCTTATCTTGCGGGCGGAGTCACCCAGGCATTCTATGGGGCGGATATAGCGCAAAGCGGCCCGCCGTCCCAAGCGATAGACTCCGCCAAAGGTCAACAGCAAAAGGGCCACTACGCCGCCGATAAAATAGAGTCCTTCGCGGGAGACAAACTGTTGGTATTTATCCTTTATCTGACCGGCATGTGCGTCCAGAGCGGCGAAGGGGGCCGAAAACTCGTCAATGTAAGTGGTGGCGGCAACCATTAAGGTTTTGCCCCGAATTTGCGTCGACGCCGGGGTCATGGTCATGAATTTTTCACGGATGGAACCATCCATTTCCTGCCAATTATAATAGCCGGATCTTTCAATGCCTTTCAGGGTTGGCTTGAAGATGACCCACCAGGACGGCAGCTTGGTGGAAAGCAGTGCCATGTCCATGTCAACCAGCTTTTCATTTGGGTGAACGCGCATGATGCCTGTTCCGGCTTCATAGATACAGGTGTAACCGGTTACACCCACCACCTGCATGGCAATTTTTTTAAAGTTGGGGTCTGTCTGGAGGGACGCCATGGTAGCATTCGGGTGAGCCTTGAGATAGATATCCACCTGGACGGCCACATCTCGAGCTTTGTGCTCGATAACCCTTTCACCCAGTTGGCGCAGGTGGACCAGCGCTTCCGTATTCAGGTCATTGATGGACCTGGACAGCAGCTGGCCGACATATTTGGTGGAGGTGAGACCGCCCACAAGTGATAGTAAAAACAATAAGATGAGGGGGCCAATGGCAATGAATAGGTAGTCGCGGGTGAACTGCCCGGTCATAGAGTATTCTTTTTTGCCCAACCACTTCATTGCATTCATCGTTGAACCTGTTCCTGTTGAAGGACATGGATATTAACCTTTATATCGTCCTTGCCATGCAAAACCTTAAGTGAACTTTAACAGCTCGGTTTATAATAGGTTGACCTCTTCCAGGATATTGAGTAAGCGGTTACTTCGATTTGACACGATGTTTATCCTGAAATCCGCTACGAAATCTAAAGGAGTGAAAAATGGTAAAACTTGAAACCGATTTGGGTGATATCATCATCGAATTGGATGAGGAAAAGGCACCCATCACCACGGCCAATTTTTTAAATTACGTAAAATCCGGACATTACGATGGGACCATTTTCCACCGTGTGATTGACGGGTTCATGATTCAGGGCGGCGGCATGAACGCCGACATGGAGGAGCGTGCCACCGGTGATTCGATTGAGAATGAGGCGGACAACGGCCTTACCAATGATGCCTATACAGTTGCCATGGCGCGCACCATGGACCCGCATAGTGCCACGGCCCAGTTCTTTATCAATATTAAAAATAATGACTTTCTGAACCACACGGCCAAAACGCCGCAGGGCTGGGGGTATGCGGTCTTCGGTAAGGTGACCAAAGGACAGGGCGTGGTCAACAAGATCAAGGCCGTAGATACCGGACGCAAAGGCATGCATGACGATGTGCCCGTTGAGCCGATTGCCATTCAAAAAGCCGAGATTGTTGAGGCAGAATAAGTTTCTATCGTTGCAGGAAATAATGGCGGATGGTATCCATCCGCCATTATTTTTAGGCAAGATCTACCGCTGCTGTTAACCGCAGGATAGTTTTCTCCACGAAATCTTCATCCGTCAGGGCAAGGTCAATCGCCTCGTTGGGGCACACCGTTACACACCGGCCGCACCCGCGGCAGGCCTTGCCGATCAGGGCCTGACCACCTGCCATTTGAATCGTATCCGTAAAACAGACATCCTGGGTACAAGTGCCGCAGCCGACACATTTTTTTGTGACCCGGACTTCCACACCCGGCATCTTGGTCAACTTATCTCCAATTTTCGGGGTGATGTCCGGCAAGATTCGCCAGAGGCAGCAGCAAGGGCAGCAATTGCAAACCGTAAGCAATTTCTGGCCAGGACTTACGCCCAGCCAGACAGCGTCGAGTTTGTTGCGGCCGACCATGTGCACCAGGCCGGCATCCCGGCATCGGGCGGCATGGTCACGTGCTGCCTGCCGTGTGACCGGACGACCGAATTTTGGATGAATATCCAAGGCCGCCTGTCCCATAAACAGACAACCCAGGGTTTTGGGATAGGCCCGGCAGTCGTCTGAATCACGACAGATACAGAAATCCATGATCCAGTGATGTTGGGCCTGGTTGATAATGCGGTCCAACACCTGGGAGGGCAAAACCATGTCATTGCGGTCGGAAAGACGTTGGTTGATCGGTATGGAACGGTCCGCCGGAAGAAACATGAGATCGTCGCCAGCGAACAGCAGGTCATCCAAAAGCTTGCCGATAAGCGGATAGCGTGACAGCTTGGCGATGAAAAACCGACCGGCAAACGTTCGGTTGATGAGCGTCTTTATACCGTATGGATTCGCCACATGCCTCCTGGGGCGCCAACGTTACCAATTCTGCTTGAAAGATAAGTTTTCTTCTATCAGGAGATTACAGCAAAGAAAAGCAATTCTTGTCGGGAACGAGGCTTAGTTCATTGGGTTGATAATGGGTGGAAGTGGCTTCAGGGTATTCAAGAGGGGTGGGGTGTTTAATGAAAACCAATAATCGCTTTAGGATGTTCAATTGGAGTTGAGATCAAGGCAAGCTTTGGAATCCAACCGGAGGAATATTGAGATATTTCGAGGATTGGATTCCACAGCTTAACGCCGAGATCAAATTCAAGGGGACATCCTAAAACGGTTACTTTTCAAACATGAGGTAATAAAACACCCACTCCCCATCATTGATATCGATGGTCAGGTCCGCGCCGCGGGCCCGGGCGTAGATGATATAGGGGGGCTTGTCGGAACCGCCGCAGTCGACCTTGGGATGATAATCCCCGGTTTTGCCGTTGAACCAGGAGAGGAGCATGGGGTCCCAGCAGATTCCCTTGGCTTTCAGTTTGGCTGCGTAGTGGGCGGTTTCATAGTCCAGATCGCGTTCGTTCAACTCTATCTTTACATGCTCTCCAAGGTATTCGGAGGGCTTTTGTGTATCAGTTAGCATACTTTACCTCTTGGGCTTGATGGTCAGCGTTCATTCTATTTGAAACTATAAGGTATACATGTCTTGACGGTTTGCAACTTTAAGGAATTCATTCAGCTGGGCCGATGATGTGCTTAACCCGGCCCACCTGGCCGTCCGTCAAACGGACCTTGATGCCGTGGGGGTGGGTAACCGACCTGGTCAGCAGATTCTTAACAATCCCCCGGGTAAGCCTGCCGGTCCGCTGATCCTTCTTCAGCACGATGTCTACCTCAAAACCCGGTATAATATCTTTTCGTTTGCGACCGTCCATGGGGGCGCTCCTTTGTTTCCTTAAGGTCCAAGGGACCGAGGGTTTGAGGGGTCAATTGACAAGCCTTTTCTAATGACGGCTTGTATCAAATGGCGAAGTACCAAGTTAATGCAATTTCCCGGAAATACGTTCCCCTCCCTTGACGGGAGGGGTCAGGGGGAGGGTGACCTGCTTATGAAATGCTTCCTAGAGACCCCTGTCAGTCAGGTTTAGCAGCACCCCCACCCGGCCTCCCCCTTAAAGGGGGAGGAGTAAACAGTTACTTGCCGACAAATGAGTATAACAGCTTTATTTCCTCGGCCCACAGCGAATCGTCCGGCGTTTCCATGACCAGGGGGATGTTGTCGAACCGGGGATCGTTCATGATAAACTTAAACGGCTCGAGGCCCAGGGTGCCCTTACCCAGACTATTGTGCCGGTCTACCCGGGAGCCATGGTCCTTTTTCGAGTCGTTTAGATGCATGGCCCGCAGGTATTTCAACCCGACCACTTTGTCGAATTCTTTCAAGACCGTATCGAACCCTGCGGGTGTTTTGATGTCGTACCCCGAAGCATAGGTGTGGCAGGTGTCCAGGCAAACACCCACCCGGCGCTTATCTTCAACCCCGTCGATCATGGACGCCAATTGCTCGAACCGAAAGCCCATGTTGGTGCCCTGACCGGCAGTGTTTTCAATGACGGCCGTGACCCCATTGGTTTGATCCAGGCCCAGGTTAATTGATTCTGCGATGCGTGCCAGGCAATCCTCGGGGGTGATCTTCTTCAAGTGGCTGCCAGGATGAAAATTCAGGTATTTCAGTCCCAACTGCTCGCAGCGCTGCATCTCGTCCAGGAACGCCTCCCTGGATTTTTTCAGTCCGGCCTTTTCAGGGTGTCCCAGGTTGATCAGGTAGCTGTCATGGGGCAGGATGTGCTCGGGAGCGAAGCCTGCGTCTGCGCAGTTTTGTTTGAAAAAGTCAATATTGTTGCTTGTCAAGGGTTTGGCTTTCCACTGCCGTTGGTTCTTGGTGAACAAAGCAAATGCCTTTGCACCGATCTTCTTTGCGTTGAGCGGGGCGTTCTCCACCCCGCCCGCGGTACTTACATGGGCGCCTACATATTTCATTTCTTCCTCCAGCTATTTTTACAATACCGGCTCCTTGAAATCGTATATAAACCGACAACAGGACATAAGCTAATCAATTTGGTGAAGGCTGCAACATGAAAAAGGTCGAAAATGTACGCTATAGGCGTGATGCCGATTTCGACGGTCTTGAATCCTGCCGGACCGCGGGGTTCCCGGTTGATTTCCGGTCAATTTTAGGATAGTGCCCACTCAATAAGAAATAGAAAAAGAAGACCCATTCATGGAACATGCATTAAACACAATCGGGCTTGACGACTGGTTTCGGGAAAAAGCGGAGCCGCTGCGATTGGCGGCCGGCGAATTAGCCCGGGTGGTGGCCGCTCACCGGGAGAGCTACACCATTTCCAACGGCGAAGTCGAAGTGCCGGCGGAGGTGACCGGTAGACTCATGTTCAGTGCTGCGTCACCGCTGGATTATCCGGCTGTCGGAGATTGGGTGTATGTAAAGTATGTTGATGATGCCGGCAGTGCGATCATCGATGCGGTTTTGCTCCGCAAGACCGTGCTGAAACGCAAGACTTCTGGTAAAAAGGTCGCGTTCCAGCTCATCGCCGGCAATATCGATATTGGTCTGATTATCCAGTCACTGGACCAAAATTACAATATCAGGCGCCTGGAACGCTACCTGGTGATGGTGCATGACACGGGCATTGAACCGGTGGTGCTGCTGAGCAAAAGCGACTTGCTTATGCCGGAAGAAGTGGCGCAGAAAGAGGCTGGTATCCACAACGTGATGCCGGAGGTCCGGGTGGTGGCTTTCAGTAACAAGGATGGTTCGGGGATGGAAGCTGTCCGGGAGCTGCTGGTGCCACGGCAGACCTATTGCATGCTGGGCTCCTCCGGTGTGGGCAAGACCACCCTGCTCAACGCGCTTCTCGGAGATGATCGGTTTGCCACGCGCACTATTCGCGATAAAGACGGCAAGGGCCGTCACACCACTACCGACCGCCAACTCATCCGGTTGCCCGGTGGGGCCCTGCTGATCGACACCCCCGGGATGCGCGAATTGGGCAATATTGCGGTTGAAGCGGGGATCGAACAGACCTTCAACGAGATTGCCGTTCTGGCCGAACAGTGCCGGTTTGCCGATTGCAGTCACACCCAGGAGCAGGGCTGTGCCATTCTGGCCGCTCTGGACGCGGGTGAGATTCCCCGTCAGCGATATGAGAGCTATATGAAACTTGCGCGAGAATCGGCTTTTCACGAGATGTCATTTCTTGAGAAAAGAAAAAAGGATCACGCGTTCGGCAAGATGGTCAAAACAGTGATGAAGCATAAGCGAAACAAGCGATGAAGAAGAGGCACTGAGGGATCGATATCTTAAACATACGTGCAGATTAAGCAGATAGGCCATTTTGGCAAAACGATTCCCTCTTTGCTGAGAGCAAGTCGGTGCTGGCCCACATCAACAAAGAGGATAATCGCTCTGCCCGATCTCTGAAAAAGACCGCGCCTTATTCCATCAATTGGTAGCTTAACCCCTTTTCCTGATAGCCTCTTATAGATCATGTGATTTAGCTATATGATATATTGCTGGTCCGGCCAGACAACTAAAAATACCACAAATCAATTACCTCTAAACGTTTCCCAACGTATGATTGATGGTTTGACTCTTGTCTGTAAATCGTGCCATATTCAATAATTACGACTTTTACACGCTATGGTAAGCTGTCAATTGCAATACATAAAGTAGAGAAACCATACATTTCAAAATAAGAATATCAATAAAGGTCGAACGAGATGCTTGAGAGACTCGCTTACAAAGATCTACTAAAGAAGGCTAAAGAACTTGAAGATAGTGAGAAAAAATATCGTCGCCTTTTTGAGTCAGCAATGGTTGGTATGTACCGAACCCGGCTCGAGGACGGCAAGTTTCTCGCTGCAAATGAATCTTTGGCAAAAATGATGGGATACGACTCGGCCCAAACCTTTATGGAAGAGTATGTTACTTCCGAGCATTATGCTGACCCAAATCGCCGTGAACAACTCATTAAACAGCTTGAAAGGGAAGGTAAGGTTGATGATTTCGAGATTGAAATGATTCGAACTGATGGATCGCCTATCCACATTGCCATCAGTGCGACCATATATCCTGAGCGAGGTTATTCTGAAGGTGTTATTATTGATATAACCGAGCGGAAACTTGCCGAAAAAGCGTTAAAGTTATCCCAGGAAACATTCTTGACGGTTTTAGACAGTATTGACGCAACTGTTTATGTATCCGATATGGATACCCATGAGGTTTTGTTCGCAAACAAAAATATGATTGAAAGCTTCGGCGAAGATATGACCGGAAAAATCTGTTATGAAGCTTTCAGGAATGAAAGTTTGCCATGCTTGCACTGCACAAACGGGCAACTCATAGATAAGGACGCAAATCCTACCGGTTTAATCATCTGGCAAGGCAAAAATCCAATTACACAGAGATGGTATATGAACTACGATCGAGCCATAGAATGGATTGACGGGCGCATAGTTAAACTTCAGATCGCAACGGACATTACCAATTCGAAAACCATGGAACAGCAACTGCAACAAACCCAGAAATTCGAGGCCATTGGAACCTTGGCGGGCGGGATAGCGCATAATTTCAATAACCTGATGATGGGTATGTAGGGTCGTCTATCACTGATGGTGATGGATCTGGAGCCAACCCACCCTCTCATGAAACACATAAAAGCCGTTGAGAATCACATCCAAAGTGCCACAAACCTGACAAGGCAACTTCTCGGACTGGCCCGCGGTGGAAAGTATGAAGTCAAGCCAATCGATATCAATTTGCTGATACAAAAAAGTTCGGATCTCTTTGGCCAAACAAGAAAGGAGATCAAGATCCACACCAACTTGCATACTTCTCGACCGGTGGTGGAGGCCGATGAGAATCAAATAGAACAGGTCCTTCTGAACCTGTTTGTCAATTCGTGGCAGGCAATGCCTGATGGTGGCGATCTGACCGTAAGTTCCGAGCCAGTTACCCTGGATGAGAATTTTTCAAAGCATTACAATACCAAACCAGGTCGCTACGCGAAAATATCAATCAAAGACAACGGCGTGGGTATGGATGAAAAGACGCGCCAGAAGGCTTTCGATCCCTTTTATACTACAAAGGAAAAAAGCAGGGGGACCGGATTGGGGCTGGCTTCAGCTTATGGTATCATTAAGAATCACGACGGTATTATCACTATAGATAGCAAATTAGGTGTCGGTACTACATTCGATATCTATTTACCGCTCTCGGATTGAACAGTTCAAACGACTGCTCCGGTTTTAGGGATGCTTATCTCAGGTACAGAGACAATTCTTCTGGTAGATGATGAGCAGATGATTCTTGAGGTTGGAAAGGAATTGCTTGAAAAGTTAGGCTACCGGGTTCTGGTAGCTTCTGGAGGAGAAAAGGCTTTAGGTGTAATCCAAGAATACAATGAGATAATAGACTTGGCTATAATCGACCTCATTATGCCTGATATGGAAGGTGGCCAGCTGTTCGACTATATCAAAGAAAGTTTTCCAGATATGCCTGTGATCCTTTCCAGTGGCTACGCGATTGACGGCAAGGCAGAAAAAATCATGAAAAGAGGCTGCAATGGATTTATGCAAAAACCCTTCAATATTTCAAAACTGTCTATAAAGATCCGTCAAGTTCTGAATGAAGTGAAAAATTCATGATCATTTATTGAGGACATGGCAACCAGGCGCCATAAGACTTGAAAGTGGGCAATAGAGAGGGCTCTGCCAGTTGAAAATACCGCTTTGATTGCCTACACAACGCTGGAATCTAAAATCCTTTGGGATCTCATTCAGATCAAAATACCTAGGCCTGCGACCATTCATCCACAGTTGTATGGTTGAGTAGAAAGGTGCGGATTATCTGATGTAATCAGCGCCTTTATTCATGCTCTTTCGGCCACTGTAACTGTTGCCGACACATTTGAGTGCTTACGTATCAGGCAGGCGATAATTATTGCGATATGATATAATATTCTAGTCAAACAATTTTTGCAGATATTATTTATCGTTTTCTAAGAGCTTTCCCCGCATCGAAACCACCCAATGATATTGCCTTTGATTTAGAACTTCATGTGTATAAATCTATTTGATTGGCCTGCATGTTGAAACCCATGCTAGCATTTGGGACCGCATGAGACACGCGAAAAATGGATCATTGCTTATAAAGGATACACCGGCGGTTTCACTGGTTTGTTACCAGGCATGTATTCATCTTGCTTTCAATGCCAAATCTATTTTGCCAGCCGGGCTTTCCTATAAATACCAGTCGTGTTTCCATTTTAGAATCTTCTTTTTTAACGTGTACATCAAGATCAATCCATTGCCCCACCAGATTTAACAATACCGTTGGATATTTCAGGTCATCCCAATAAACAAATCCTTTGGCCCGGATGATATCCGGCGGGATGATTTCCAGTAATTCTCTAAATGCTTTCTCCGCGAAGGGCGTTTTCGATCTGAAACTCCAGGATTCAAATACCAGGTCGTGGCTTATTGCTTCTTGGGAGGGTACGGCCGATAGAATACCAACGGGTGTCCCCTGACCTTTGGCTTCGCGAACGGGGACTTCTTTTTCTATTACAGCGCCCTCCTCGTCCAATTTGGGGATATCTTTAAATCCCAAAACCAAATCAAGCGGTACCTGACAACGGATTGATACCAACATGACAGCAGTAGGGGATATATCTTTGACGAAATTTTTAACCTGCTCCAAATCCTGGGAAGCTACTAGGTCTGTCTTGTTCAAAATCAGCACATTGGCCGCTTTGATCTGACGCTCGACCAGTCCACGGTATTCCTGGCCGATTTTCAGCAATTGACTGCAGTCTATGACGGTAAATAACCCATCAACATGTAGATGAAATTTTAACAGAGGCGTGGAGAGGGTGTTTAAGACTTGGGATGGCTCAGCTGCGCCGCTGCACTCCACTAAGATATGGCTTGGTTTATCAATCTGCTTCATCAGATTGATAACACTGGCTATCAAATCCTTTTGTATCGTGCAGCAGACACAGCCGCCGGTAAGATCGATCTTGTTTTCGTCCCGGCTGACAATCAGATCGCTGTCGATATTGATTTCTCCGAAATCATTAACCAGAACAGCAATCTTTCTATCTTGATTATGCCGGATAATGTGGTTGATTAAAGTGGTCTTCCCTGCACCGAGAAATCCGCTCAATATAGTCGCCTTGACTCTTTTAGCCTTAATCTCGGCAATATCGATCATTATTTTTTCTGCATCTCTTTTCCGCAGCACATCAGCGGAACGCTGCATGCATCTTCAGAACCGACAGTGCAGGCGCAGGTCTTTTTAACCTCCAATTCAAGTCCGCATGCATCGCAATGAAACAGATCTCCTTCTTGCATGTCACAACAATTTGCCATTGGTAAACCTCCTTTGGTTGTTATTAGGGCGACTGCCCCTCATATGACAGACTCTCATGTTATCTGCCGATTTTCGTTAAAATTGCACAATAGTGAGTCCTTGGCCATAATTCTCGTTTCAGATATATTTGACCCGGCACCCTTGGTATTTGGTCAAAATCGCCATCGCTCCGCCATGGTGTTATTCGTCGACCGAGTCAGCGTTGAGCACCGATATAGCCTCCGCAAATTCCGATGGTGCAAGGCCCCTCAGCCTGCCAATCTGACTCGAAAGCTCACGAAGCCCCATCATTATTTTATCGACTTCTTCTTTGGGTAGTTTGTCGGTACAGACGGGAACCCCCTCTTCAAATAGCCTGCATTTTTGCATCCTGAGAAACAAAGCGACTTTGGATCGCTTGAGCAGAAGCGGTGCAATAAGCAGGCTGGTTATTGCGTTTGGCCCTTCCTTTTCAATTTTATCAGCGAGCCCCCTTGCGTCCGCCGTGACTTTGTGTATTTCTCGATTAAAGCTGCTTTCGCTCATTTTACTCTCCTCTGGAAAGACACCCGGCGTTATCGAGGTTGGCTTTGGTTCATTTTGGGACATGTCTGTCGCTTTATAGTGTCCGGGCGATTTTCAGTTAAATAGCTAAACAAGAGGGCGCAGATGATCTCACAGAATCCACGTCTTTTTTATACGCTTGCGGTTACCAAAATGTTTAGCAATACCTGTGACTACCTATCTGTTCAGACAATTCTTACAGACCCCATCCACTCTCACTTCCACCTTGTCTATCCGCCCGGGGAACGTCCTTTGCATCGCGTCCGAATCAATGTCCAGGGTTTCCGGATTCAGGCAGTCCATCTGGCCGCACGCTTTGCAGTAGAAGTGGGGGTGCGACCGGTGGTGCTCGTTGGGTGCGAGGCCGTAGTACGCCGCCCGGCCACCAGTGCTCAGGCGTTCGACGATGCCCTGTTCCACCAGTCGGTCGAGGATGCGGTAGACCGTGACGCGGTTGATGGAACTGTTGCGCTCCAGGGTTTTATAGATGTCGCCGGCCGAAAGCGGGTAGTTGTTGTTGCCGACCACTTCCAGGACACGCAGCCGGTTGGGGGTTGCCTCCAGATCCGCCGACTCCAGTATTTCCGAATAGTTGCAGTGAAGACACATGACATTCCTTTTGCTTATCGGCCGGCCGCTGGTTGACGGCCTTTCCGTGTGAAGACGCCGAGTTTATCGATACCCAGTGAAAATAAGAATACCACCCCGGCAACCAGGATAATCGAGGCGCCGGAGGTGAGATCGAAGGTATAAGACAGCCAGAGTCCCACCGTGGTGAATGCGATTCCCAGCAGGCTGGAGACCACCATCATCTGCAGGAGGGAACGGGCATATTTTTCCGCGATGAAGGGCGGAATGGTCAGTAGGGCGATGACCAGGATCAGGCCGACGACCCGGATCACCAGGACGATGGTCACCGCCAGCAGCCCGATCATGCCGAAATAGAGCAATCTCACCGGAACCCCGCGAATCCGGGCGAATTCATCGTCGTAGGACAGGATCAACAGGTCCTTGTAGTAGTGGGCCACCAGCAGGCTGATTAGGGCTCCCATTCCCAGCATGATGTAGAGGTCTGCGGCCGGCACGGTAAGGATGCTGCCGAAAAGGTAGCTCATCAGGTCGACGTTGTAACCCGGCGTCTTGTCGGTGAGGACAATGCCAATTGCCATGCCCAACGCCCAGATAACCCCGATGATCGTGTCCGCGCGGTGTTTGGCCCCCAGGCTCACGGCGGCCATCAGGAAGGCAGCAGCCAGTGCAAAACCGATGGTGCCGGCTAGAAAGGGCCAGCCCAGGAAAAGCGCCAGGCCGATGCCGCCGTAGGCAGCGTGGGCAATACCGCCGGAGAGAAACACAAGGCGGTTGACCACGGCCAAGGTTCCCATGATGCCGCAAATGATGCTGGCCAGCAACCCGGCCGCCAGGGCGTGGCGCATGAAATCGAATTGGAGTGCTTCAATCATTTATTGCCTCCCCTTCAGCCTTCAGTCTTAAACCTATCCACCTAATGATCATGTTCGTCATGATCATGATGTTCATGCAGCACCCGGTGCGGCAGGCGTCCGTGGGTAACCAGTTCCACGGGGCACACCTCCTCCACCGTGCAGCTGTACATGGCTTCGATCATTTCGCCGGTGATTTCCGCCTCGTTGTGGTAGTGCAGGCTACTATTGACACAGGCCACCGACTTCACATAACGGGAAATCACCAGCAGATCGTGGCTGACGACCATAATCGTGATATCCTGGTTCAACCTGGCCAACAGGTCGAAGAATTTCGACTGGCCCCGGGTGTCGATGCTGGCAGTGGCCTCATCGAGCAGCAGCAGTTGCGGGTCCGTCACCAGGGCCCGGGCGATAAACACCCGCTGGCGCTGGCCCCCGGAAAGATCGCTGATCCGGGTGTCGGCGTACGCGCCCATCTCCAGGCGATCCAGAGCCGCAAGCGCTTCCGCGCGGTCGGAGGCCGAATACCACGCCCAGCGCCTTTTCGGATTATGCTTGCCCATCAGGACCACATCCAGGGCTGAGACCGGGAACGTGTTGTTGATGTTGACATTCTGGGGAACGTACCCGATGCTGGGCGCCGCTGCCAGCGCCGGTCGATCCATGACCTGGATGGTCCCGCTGTCCGGTTCGAGCAGCCCTAAGATCAGTTTCAAGAGCGTGGTTTTGCCCCCGCCGTTGGGGCCGATCATGGCGATGAAATCACCCGGGTGGATGGTAAGCGTAACCTCCTCGATGACCGGTGTCCCATTATAGCTAAAACTTACATTTTCCAGGCTGACCAACGGTGTGTTCATTTCTGGGAATCACCTCCCAAGAAGATAGTGTTTTTTCAAAACCATATTCCGATTAACCTACTATTTCATTCTGAGGAGAGAAACAACGAAGAATCCCTTACGATGCAAGATAACCTTGGCATGTAGGGGACTCTTCGCTGCGCTCAGAGTGACAATATACCGGAATGAATTTATGAGAACCGTTATAGTATATGGTTCATCAGAATTCAAAGGGTCAAGTGAAATACAACAAACCTGAAAATGTCCGGAATCGACTCTCGGCCCCTTGAACCCTGGAATCCTTTATTTAAGTGCCATCTTAAACTTTTCGGCTACCTCGCGCAAATTGGCCATCCAGTCTTCAGCCAAAGGGTCAGCAAAAGCCACCTGCCCGCCGATCTCCCGGGCTACCAGCTTGGCACTTTTTGTTGAAAACTGCGGTTGAACAAAAACCACCTTGATCCCGTTTTCCCGGGCATGTTCGATCAGCTCTTTTAGTTGGGCCGGCTTTGGGTCCTTGCCTTCAATCTCGATGGGCACTTGTTTCAACCCATAGGCATGCGCAAAATATCCCCAGGCGGGATGGAATACCATGAATTGCAGGTCCTCTTTTCCAGCGAGGATCTTTTTCAAGTCGGCATCCAGTTGGTCGATCTTTGCTGTAAATGCCTTGAAGTTTGCCTCATAGACACCCCGATTTTGCGGGTCGGCAGCTTGCAGGGCATTCAGAATGGTGCGGGCCTGAATTTTTACAAGCGGTGGCGACAGCCAGATATGTGGGTCTAAACCGGTATGTTCATGGCGATCATGTTTTTCTTCCCCATGGTGCTCGCCTTCTTCGTGACCATGCTTCTCCTCCCCATGGTGCTCACCTTTTTCATGATCATGTTCTTCTTCCCCATGATGCTCGCCTTCTACGTGACCATGCTTCTCTTCCCCATGATGCTCACCTTCTTCATGGTCGTCATGATGGTGGTGATGAGCCTCCATTGCAAGCTTATCGATACCGTGGTCCGTATGGACCACTCGCATGTTGGGATTGGCTGCCGCGATTTTTTCAAGCCAAGCGTTTTCGAACGGGACGCCGATGGCGAAATAGATTTTTGCCTTTGAAAGATCGGCCATCTGTTTGGGTTTGGGCTCATAGGTGGCAGGGCTGGCCCCGGGCCGGACCATGATTTGGGCGTTCACCAAACCCTTGCTAATTTGTTGCACAATGTATTTCTGGGGGACGATACTGACGAATACCGGCATCCGTTCCCCGGCAAGGGCATAGCCTGGCAAAATCAGAATCAATCCAATGAAAAGGGCCATCTTCTTGAGAGAACACGTCATTTTTATATCCTCCTTAAAAGGTAATGAATGCCGGGGCCGATAGGGGCTGTGCAACATAATTTCAAATTGCGCAGGTTTCCTATAGCCGGTTTAAAATCTTAACTATTTAAATTCGCAGAAGAAAGTGAAACAATACAGCATTTTTTAACTAATGCTTGTGCAAATATATTGCATTGGTGTAGCTTTGGCAACCCATGCGCCTATCTTTTTATTTATTTCCCGTTCGATACAGGGATAAATGCGGCTGTCAGTCAGGTCTGGAGATATTTTTCAATGGCTTGCTCAGGGTATAAGTGCTATTTAATTAAACTTGTGTACAAATTCGGCCTTAAGGATCTGTAAGAGAATGGACACCAAGCCTTTCCCCACAAACTGCAGCTGCAACCACGAGCACCAGCACCACAGCGTGTTACCTTCGGGGAAAATCCCCTTTTTGTTCATCATCCAGGTCCTGTTTATTGTTGCCACTGTGGGGGTGGTGTTTTTCTATCGTCAGCATCCGGCCTTCAGCACCTTGAGCATCACCTTTGTCTCCATTTTCCTGGAAGCCCTGCCTTTCATGCTGCTGGGATCGTTGATCGGTGGTTTTATCGAAGTGTTCATTTCCGCGGAAAGGTTGACCAAATTCTTGCCGGGGGCCAGCTGGCGGACCATTTTCATGGCCGCCGGTGCCGGGCTCTTCTTCCCGGTTTGCGAGTGCGCCATTGTACCGGTCGTAAGACGCCTGTTTCAAAAGGGCCTGCCGCTGGGCGCCGGGATTGCTTTTTTACTGGGCGGTCCCATTTTCAATCCGCTTGTCCTGATCTCAACCGCAGTAGCCTATGGGTACCAATGGGAGGTTGCCATCGACCGTATCGTTCTGGGCTACCTTATTGCGGTAACCATCGGGATTCTGGTAGAGTTGTTTTTTTCCAAACAGAATGCACTTGCTGTCGGTCTTCCGGACAATGGTCCTACCTGTACCTGCGGCCATGACCATCACGCCGAACATGGTGGGCGCGAACTTTCATTTTTTAGAAAAATTGTAGCGTCCTTTCAGCACGCGGCGGGTGATTTCCTGGACATTGGCCGGTACCTTATTTTCGGCGCATTTATTGCCGCATTGCTTCAAACCGTTATTGCCCGCGGGGAGATGGCGGCCGTTGCCGCAACACCGGTCCTAGCTATTCTCATGATGATGCTGCTGGCCGTTGTTTTGAGTCTCTGCAGCGAGGCCGATGCCTTCATTGCAGCCACGTTTCGAACCTCCCTGCCGCTGTCCGCCCAGATGGCTTTCATGGTGCTGGGCCCCATGCTGGATATAAAGCTCATTCTGATGTATTTTCAACTCTTTCGTAAACGATTCATTGTCGCCTTGTCAGGGACGACCTTCGTACTGGTGTTCCTGAGCATGCTGATCAAATATTGGAGCCAGGGATGACCGGTTTAGCGCCGAACAGACCCGAGAAGTGGAACCGTCTGCTACTTGGCCTGCTCCCCATTGTTGTACTCATCGCCAACCTGGATGCACTGGTGTGGCTGATAACCAGCGATACCTATACCGCCTATCTGCACCCCCGCTTCGGGCTGTTTCTGTTGATCGGCACCGTCATTCTGGCTGGATTCATTGCGGCGTTGATGCTGGGCCGTCTGGCACCGCCTGCCGGCGGCAGCGGGGAGATTCTATCCCGGGCCGTTGTCATGCTCATTCCACTGCTGTTTTTATACACTGCCTTTGGCCAGGGCATGGGTGGGCACGCATTTTCAAAAAAATTTGTCGGCAATGAACTGGAGCTACCTTATGTTTTTACGGACGATCCGCCCCCGGAAGATGACGCTGAAAGCGGAGCGAATGAGCAGTTGAGCCTTCTGCAAATCAATCAACAGATGAGAACCCTTCAAGGCAAACGTGTTTTGACCGAGGGCTTTGTCTACACGGATGGCAATATGCCCGCCGACCAACTGATGCTGTTCCGCTTTGCAATGTTCTGCTGTGCGGCCGATACAATTCCAGTATGGCTGTTCGTTAAAAAGGAGGGCCTCGAGACATTCGAACCCGAAAGCTGGGTCAAGGTCGCGGGCGTACTTGAAATTGCCAATCTAAAAGGAAAGACCGTTCCAATAATACTGGCGGACACCATAACCCAAAGCCCCCCACCGTCGCCCGCCGCGCAATACTTGTATTTTTAAAGCGGATAAGAGGGTGTGGCCTAAAACCCGGTGCTGGGTAATAGCCTTGATTTGATGGCTATGGCCAGCACCGCAACATGATCATTATCAATAACCTGTTGCCCCTGTTATTCGGCCCCGCGAAACACTTATCCGGCATCTGCTTATCTGGAAGATGTGACCCGGCATGTGTTAGAGATTCATCACCCAATTACCTTGTAAACATAAGGATCGCCCATCATGAAACGCATCAAGCTGGTATCCTGGAATGTAAACGGCCTGCGGGCCGCCGTGAAAAAGGATTTTTTTTCGTCTTTGGAAAAACTCGACGCTGACGTCATCGGCCTGCAGGAAACGAAACTACAAGCTGATCAACGTACAAAAGCAATGCGCAACATGGAAGGCTATGAGGCCCACTGGGCCTACGCCACGGTGAAAAAGGGTTATAGCGGCACAGTGGTTTACACCCGCAGCCCCGGCAAGGAAGTAAAAACCGGTATTGGCATTGACCGCTACGATGCCGAGGGCCGAATTGTCGAAATCGATTTTGGTGATTTCATCTTCTTTAACATTTACTTCCCCAACGGTCAGATGAGCGAAGAGCGCCTGGCCTATAAACTGGATTTTTATAAAAACTTTTTCGCCTACACCGACGACCTCAGAGACCAGGGGCGCAGCCTGGTCATTGCCGGTGACTACAATACGGCCCACAATGAGATCGACCTGAAAAATCCCAAGGCCAATGAAAAGCGGTCCGGCTTTTTACGGATCGAGCGAGACTGGCTGGACGAGATCATTGCCCGGGGATACGTGGACACCTTTCGCCTCTTCAATCCGGACACGGTCAAGTACTCCTGGTGGTCGTACCGCTTCAATGCACGCTCGCGCAATGCCGGGTGGCGGATCGACTACTTTTTTGTTACGCAGGATATCATCGACAAAGGGTGGGTGGTGGATACCTTTATCGACAATGATATCTTCGGGTCGGATCATTGCCCGGTGGGATTGGTCTTGGAAATCCCCTAGAGGCGGTTTGAAACTATCTCCTTGTTTCCAATCTTCGCGCTGGGTCCGAAGATTCAAAGCTTCGAAATACTGGCAGTATTCCCCCGGTCAGAATCTTGCTTCGGCCTTGACCTTGAAAACGATTGAATATTTGAATACAGCTTTTGACCTTACCTGGTGGATGCACCCGCCTGAACGCGGCGATGGCGCTAAGTGTCATCCAGAAGAAAGACATCGAAAGGCTCTATCGGTAGCCACCGGAAAAAGTGGATGTTACCCGCGCCGGTTTTTATGATTCGTTTTTTACTGACGGCACGAAGTCTCCTCCCCAGCCGGTCCAGATCGTTTTTGCGGGAACGCAATGGAATGCCAAGGGATTGCCCTGTTCATTCTCCGACGGAATCTTGAAAACCATCCAGGCGCCATTATAGTATAGAAATAACATGAACCCAGCAATCCATGGGCGCTAGCAAACGACCGAAAAGGCGGTTCAGCCTGGTCCTGATTGAAACCAATTGCCCTGGATTGGATCACGCCCTTGGCCGGACGGAGAATGGGATCGTTGTAATGGTTCAAGGGGGCGTACGATATCACTTAAGATCAAAACATTGCCGCGACAGGCAGTGCTTATTAATCTGGAGGAAATTATGACCGCGAACATCATTAGAATCAACACTCTGGTTGTGGCATTCATGTTTTTAGCTACCACGGCACTTGCCGCCGGAAGTAGTCCAAGACCGCCCAGTGACAGTCGACCCGGGGTTTCCGAGTATAATTCAGGTATTAAACTGATGCAAAAAGGAAAATACAGAAATGCCCAGAAGCAATTCGAGGCTGCCCTGAGAAAAAATCCAAAAATGGCTGATGCTTACAATAACCTGGGATATTCTCTGAGGAAACAGGGCCCAGCCAATTTCGGCAAAGCACTTACCAACTACAATCGTGCCATCGACCTTGACCCGAATCTGGCCGAAGCCTACATGTATCGTGGGGTGCTGCATATGCGGATGGGCAATGAGGATAAGGCCCTGGCTGATCACAAGACCCTTGCCAGATTGAACCGTAACCTTGCTGATGCATTGCAAGCCGCCATCGCATCGGGCGAGGAGCCGGATGGTCTGGATGGACTGGCTAAAAAATGGTAAGAATTACAGTTGCCTTCTCCCTGCTCTTAGCCGGAGCGGTATGCAGCCCTGGGATCATAGGACCCGAAAGTGCCGGACCGCTCGGATTTGAGTGGCAACTGCCCGAGGGTTTTCCAACCCCAAACGTACCGGCAGACAACCCAATGACGCCGGCGAAGATCGAACTCGGTCGCAGGCTTTTCCATGACCCCCGATTGTCAGGCAACGGAACAATCGCTTGTGCCAGTTGTCACAAGCCAGAACTTGCCTATACCGACGGTCGGAGCCAGGCTGTAGGCATAAGGGGGAACATTCATCCCCGTTCTGCCATGTCACTTACCAATGTGGCCTACAATGCAACCCTGGGATGGGACGATCCTGCCCTGACAAGTCTAGAAGATCAAATCCGGGTACCACTCTATAACACGCAACCGCCGGAAATGGGATTGGCCGGTCGCGAGAAAGACGTTTTGCAGCGGTTTATGAATGATCGCCACTATCGCAGGCAATTTCGGAAAGCTTTCCCGGAAGACACGAATCAGGTGACAATTCCTAATATCATTAGAGCACTGGCGGCATTTGAAAGGACTCTGATATCGGGCAATTCGCCCTACGACCGCTGGGCATACGGCGGAGAAGTGACAGCCCTTAACCCGGATGAACGCGCAGGTGCACGCCTGTTCTTCAGCCAGCGTTTGAGCTGCTTTCGATGTCACGCAGGGTTCAACCTCTCGGGACCGGTTGTCTACGATGGTTCAGGCCCTTCAGAAACGGTGTTTCACAATACCGGGCTATACGACGAGGACGGTCGCGGTGCGTACCCGATGCCGAACACCGGTCTACACCGGCACAGCGGGCGAAGTGAGGACATGGGCAAATTCCGGGCACCCACACTTCGCAATATCGCCCTGACGGCACCTTACATGCACGACGGCAGTATCGCCACGCTTGAAGCAGTTATTGATCACTATGCGGCCGGAGGGCGCGCACAATTCTTTAGCCCAGATGGACGGTACACTGAAAAAAATCCCGTAATCGACCCGTTGATGGCCGGTTTCAGGCTGACGACGGTGGAACGACAACAGCTGATTGCGTTCCTGGGGGCACTCACCGATGATTCCTTCATACGGAGAGCCATATTTGAGGGTAGCCGGATATCAAGGTAGTCAATGAAGTAAACCGTTCTCAAGTACCTAAATGCGATCGATATAGCAAAATGATCTTGTCGAAAACGTATTGATGGCAACGTTGCCCAAGATCAGAAAATCTGTTCGATTTCCAGTTTGGATATTGTTCAAGTGACTGATAGATGGCGAATACGTCCGGCGGGCGTCCTGTCGCTAAAATTTATGAATATGGGTCAAATCGGCAGCCGATGCGCTGTTGACATAGTGCCTTTTATCGGTCATACCCATTCGATGCTAGTGTGGCTGTCCGGTTCTCGGACCCGCTACAAGTAGGGATACACATCACAACAGCATACAGTTCCAAAATGCCCTTTTGTAAACCCTGAAAAGGGAATTCTCATCAACCAACTAACTCACTGGTCTTCCGGATCCGCCGAAAATCCCGGCGGCAGTTCATCAAAGGTCCCCGAGTCCACCGCATACCCGGCTTCCTTCTTCTCATCTAGCGCCAGGTCAAAGCCCCTGGATTTGCCCTCCTCTATGTAGGAACCGGTCGCCAGCCGGACCTCCTGGAGGGCGGTCACAATGATGGCCTTTTCATTTTTCACCGGGCAGTGGAATTCACAATAGCCGCAACCGGAACACATGTGTTCCCGGACAATCGGCACGGGGACCGGTTTGTCCTTGCGCTTGATGAATTTCACAGCATCGTACGGGCAGACTTCATCGCAGACCATGCACTTGCGGTCATGTTCATAGGCAATGCACTTGTGCTGCACGATGACCGCCGTGCCGGTCTTGGCCCAGAGCCGCTCTTTCTTGTCCAGTTCCCGGATGGCCTCGGTGGGGCACACCTGGGCGCAGCGATTACAATGGGGGTCGCAAGGTGCGTGCGTGGGAACGACCGTTGGGCTGAAAAGGCCGATAAAACCGGATTCAAACCAGATGGGTTGGAGGGTGTTGGTGGGGCAGGCCGCCATGCATTCACCGCAGCGGATGCAGCGGGCGAAAAGATCGGCCTCCGGCAGCGCTCCGGGTGGCCGGATCAAACGGTCCGAGACGACCCGGCCAGCCTTGCGGGTTTCGAGGGGGCTATCGATACCGGTCAAAGATAGCAGTGCGGTACCGGCCCCGGTGGTTCCTGCCAGGAGAGCTTCACGGCGGCCGGTCGAAAACGGAACTGCTGGATTCGGCATCTCAACCTGCCCCGGCGAATACCGAATGGCATCCTCGGGACAGACCGCTTTACAGGTCTGGCAGAGCACACATTCGCGGTGGTGGGTTTCCCGGCCGTCACCGGTAATCGCCGCCATTTTACATTTACGCTGGCAGGCACCACATTCGGTACATTCATCGGAAACCCTGCGCCGGTAAAGCGGTTTTCCGGAGACCAGCGCAAAGATAGCACCTGAAGGGCACAAGTACCGGCACCAGAAGCGCGGAGCCAATAATCCCAGCCCAAAGAGCAATCCAAAGAAGGTGACAATGAAACCGGTAGTGGCAAAACCTACCGGCCTGCCTCCCAGGGCAAACATGATATCGGCATTCATCACTTCTGCGACCGATTGGACCAGGATGTTTGACCACTGCAGCAGCAGTGCCAGCACGGGGTAGATGACCAGGGCATAGAATCGTGTAATCAAAGACAGAGGCGCTGCCAGGAAAATATAGGAAACACCCAGCAGGGCGGCGCCTGCCAGGAAGGCGAGAAGCAGATATTTAAAATCCGGTAGTTGCCGGTGATTTATTTTGCGGCGTTTTGTTTTTAAAAGCGTATCTCCGGCATCAAGGGTGACGCCCATGGGGCACAGCCAGCCACAGAAAAAGCGGCCCAGCACCAGGCTGGCCAGGATGATGACCAGCGCCGGCACAAGGGCCGCCAGAAAAACCCGGCCGCTGAGCAGTGTGCCCAGAAATACCATTGGGTCCAGCTGCAGCCATATTTTGAGCAGTCCGGTGTACGTTGAGCCGAGTAACGCCAGCACAATCAGCAGCAGGAAGGTGAGCAGGGACACTATCTGGACTATGCGGCGCAGCCACATCAGACCGAGAGCCTCCGGGTGGTGAGGTTCTCGATATCCATGCGCCCCAGACCGCGTTTGTGGGCCAGGCGGATATGGTTGACCTGGGACGGCTTGAACCGCCGGCCGTACCATTCAAACATGGATACCGCCGTGGCGTCGGCGGCTACCATGTCGGCTGATGCGATTACCGTATCCTCACGGATGACTTTGCCGGGGCCCTGCGGCCCGCCTGTTGACAATACCCGGCTCGCGTCGATCACGGCGAGATCGGCCTTCAGTACCGTGCAGAGATCGACGATGCTGGTGTCCAGGTCGTAGCGGCCATGGAAGACCCCCCGATCATAGATCAGGCCCATCATGCCCTTCATGGAGAGACTGACCCCGGCCGAGCTGTGGCTTTTAGCGGTTGGGGCGGCGATAAGTACATCGCTTTTTAAAACAACCTTCATGATGTCCGTACGGGGAATATCTTTCGCATTCGGGATGACGACTTCCTTATAAAGGTGGGGGCTGGAGATGGCCCGGACCATGTCCGGATCCACAGACGCGCAGGCATCCTGGATACCGCTCATTTTCAGGCTGGAATCGGCCGTATGCAGGACATTGTCCGGGATCAGAATACTGGCGGCCCCGGCCTCCCGGCACATGATGGCCAGCTCGCGCACCACTTCGGGACTGGTGTTGGTGCCGGCGGATGGAGGGCGGGCAAAAGACATATTCGGTTTGATAATGACTCGGTTGCCCGGTTTGACAAACTGCTGCATGCCGCCGAGCAATTCCACGGCCGCACGGGTGGCTGCCGCCCGTTCCCCTTTGACAATGGAGATATCGGGGGTTGACCCCGCCCGGGTTGCTTTTGGCAGCACCAGGCTGCTTCCGCCCGCTGCCAGCCACAGCATGCCCTGGAACTGATATTTTAAAAAGTCTCTACGATTCATGGAAACCTCCTGCATGAAGCCGGCTTTAACTATTGCTATGGCCAGGTGTCGGTGCCAATATTCATACTATGCAAGTGCCGGGAAGATCTGTCAACAGCGGGAACCCATACATCCAGCTGAAAACTTGCATGTTGGCGGCGAATATTGTAACGTGAATGCGGTTTTCGCACCGGTTTCAAACTCTCGCATCCGGCGGCTCAACAGATACGCGGTTATCACTCCACCTCAGATCTGATCTCCTTCCTGGAAACCGGTCGAAAGATCATCATCAATACCCAAGGCACCTAAACGTTTGCAATCAGATTGCAAGGTGGTCCCATGGATGCCCAGAAAGCTGTATTTCTGACCCGGGAAGAAGCTGTCACCGCCATTCGATTGGATTTGGAGCAGTATGGCGCGCAGACAGGCCTGTTGTGTGATCTTTTTCCGGTTGTCATGGGAACCGGTGCTATCGCACTGCCGGACACAGACCACCGGCGGGTGTGGATCAAGCATAAAACCCGCGGGCCTATGCGTCCGATCAGCAGCGACGAGCTGGCTGATACGCTGTTTTCCAGGATGGCCCGGCAAGACGTACCGACAGAACGCCTGGCCGAATTTTGCCGAGGGGTATTCAAGGAATCGGCCGTGGCCGGGGTGGACCGCCAATCTCGCAAGGAAGGGATCTGGGTCGAGACAGGCATGGACGGATATACGTGTCGGCAATGCGGCCAATGCTGCCTCACACTGGATTACCATTCGGAATGTACTGAGGCCGACTACCGAGGATGGCAGGCGGCCGGCCGGGATGACATCCTGCGCTGGGTGCGCCTTGTCCCTGGAAAAAATGGGGTCCCAGCTTACCGTATATGGGTTGCTCCCGGCACGGAAAAACCGGTCAGTACCTGCCCCTTTCTGACCAAAGAGACCGGAAGTGAAAAAAGAACCTGTGCCATCCACGCTGTGAAACCGGAAATCTGCCGGCTTTACCCTTTCACCCGCAAGCACGCCCTGATGACCGGCTGCATCGGATTTAATTCTTGAGCCTGCAATCGGCTTTTACCCTCATAGGACTTGCAAAATTATCTTTTAAGACTATGATGTCGCCCGATTCTAGCGACTAGTGCTGCAATAAGAAGAAGACGAGAATAATATGTTTGAACCGGCATTCCAACAGAAACAGTGCGATCGCGATAGCGCCTTGTGGTTCATCATCAGGGACGGCCTATTGCTGGTAAAGAAAAACTGCCGGCCGGCAGCAGTTCCCCTGGGACGCCAGTTGGCCGACATCCTGCCGCGGTGCGACCATGTCCAACTGCTGGGCCACCTTGACGGCCAGGCCTGCTTTGCCGCCGGACCGCCGCAGGATTTTCAACCGGACGAGGCTTTTGAATTCAAAGGGTTGAAAGCCCTGTTCGGTCGCATTGCGGAAGACCAACTGTGGGTGGCCGGCCGGGCCAACCTGCTGGTGCGGTGGAGCCAGCATCATCGCTATTGCGGACAGTGCGGGCAGCCCACAGCGGACAAGCCGGATGAGCGCGCCAAAATCTGTAACCACTGCAGCCTGGTCAACTACCCGCGGGTGTCGCCGGCTATCATCGTGGCGGTCATCAAAGGCGATCAGATTTTACTGGCCCGCTCCGGTCGTTTCCCCGGCGGATTCTTCAGCGTCCTGGCCGGATTCGTGGAACCCGGCGAGAGCCTGGAAGCCTGTGTGCAAAGAGAAGTGTTGGAAGAGACCGGCATCGAAGTGCAGAACATTCAATATTTCGGTAGCCAGCCCTGGCCGTTTCCCGATTCGCTCATGGTGGGCTTTACGGCCGACTACGCCGGCGGCCACATCCGGATAGACGGCCGTGAAATCGTGGCCGCGGACTGGTACTCCCGGGACAATCTGCCCAAGATTCCGCCCGGGATCAGCATTGCCCGGCAGTTGATCGACTGGTTCGCAGAAAGGTAAGACGATGAAATTCAGGGCCCTTACATTCGAGCAGGCGGAAAGCAGGCACCTAGGCTGCTACCTGGAGTTGAAGATGCGCACCACTGCTGACGGCATCCCCGAGCACGAGGCGCTGCCGGTAGCCGCCATGCCGGCCATCATTGTCTGGCCCGACCGGACAACCGCTGCAACAGGCGATGAAACACAGTGCGAGGTTATCTATTGGCTGGATGAAAGGTGAAAATCCCGGCTGCTCAAGTCCCGCGCCTTCCCTATAGAAAAGACGACCTGCCCATGTTTAGTCACGATCTAAACCCTCCACCTTTGGTGACGGACCCGGAGAGGTTCTATCGGTCCGGGGAGCATATGCCGTCTCTGGCAGTAACGAGAAAGACTTAAACTGTCTGTTATTATACATCATTTTGTTCATTTTCTTTCGCGTGAAAGAAAACGCCCATAAGACACGGCCCTGCGGGCTGCCCTGCGCTTCTCGGAAAGGGCGCGCTCAGCACAACTCGTAGCGCTCAGACAAACACTTCGCTTTTGTCGTCCTTTCCCGCGATGCTCGGCGCATCTTAAAGGGGAGTTCAAACCCAGAAACCAAAATCAGCCCACTTTAAGGGATTTCATGATGCTGCCCGCTATGCGGGAGGAGCATCACTCTCGGGTCAGCTGCCGATATCGAATACGCCGGGGGATCTCGGCATCCTTGCCCAATCGTTTTTTGCGGTCCGCTTCGTAATCGGAATAGTTCCCCTCGAACCAGACCACCTGGCTGTCGCCCTCAAACGCCAGGATGTGGGTGGCGATGCGGTCCAGGAACCAGCGGTCGTGGCTGATAATGACCGCGCACCCGCCGAAATTCTCCAGGGCCTCTTCGAGGGCGCGCATGGTGTTGACATCCAGATCATTGGTAGGCTCGTCCAGCAGGATGACATTGGCGCCCTGCTTGAGCATCATGGCAATGTGGACCCGGTTGCGTTCTCCACCGGACAACCGGCCAACTTTCTTTTGCTGGTCGGACCCAGTGAAATTGAAGCGGGCCACATATGCCCGCGAGTTAATGGAGCGCCCGCCCATGTCCAGGGTGTCCTGCCCACCGGAGATCGTTTCCCAGATATTCTTGTCCGGCTCCAGGGCATCCCGGCTTTGGTCTACATGCGCCAGCTGGACAGTGTCGCCGATCCGCAGATCACCGCTATCAGGCGAATCCCGGCCGGTGATCATGTTAAAGAGCGTGGTCTTGCCAGCCCCATTGGGGCCGATAACGCCGACAATCCCTCCCGGCGGTAGGGAAAAGGACATATTTTCCACCAGCAGGCGTTCACCGAAGGCTTTTGACACCTTTTGGGCTTGTACCACTACCTTGCCCAGCCGCGGACCGGGGGGAATGTAAATTTCCAGGTCCCGTTCGTCCCGGCCGCCGTTTTGAGCGAGCAGCTTTTCGTACGAATTGATCCGGGCTTTGGATTTGGTCTGGCGGGCCTTGGGCGACATGCGGATCCATTCCAGTTCCCGCTGCAAGGTCTTTTGCCGCTGACTTTCACTTTTTTCTTCCTGGCGCAGGCGCTCCTGCTTCTGTTCCAGCCAGGAAGAGTAGTTGCCTTTCCAGGGTATACCCCGTCCGCGATCGAGCTCCAAGATCCAGCCGGCCACATTGTCGAGAAAATAGCGGTCGTGAGTAACGGCGATAATGGTGCCGGCATACTGCTGTAGATGATGTTCCAGCCAAGCCACGGTTTCCGCATCCAGGTGGTTGGTGGGCTCATCCAGTAGAAGGATGTCGGGTTTTTGCAGGAGCAGCCGGCAGAGGGCCACCCGGCGGCGTTCACCCCCGGAAAGCACCTTGACCGGTGTGTCCCCGCCCTGGCACCGCAGGGCACCCATGGCCATTTCCAAGCGGGAATCCAGATCCCAGGCATCGGCGTCATCCAGTTTTTCCTGCACCTGTCCCTGGCGCTCGATGAGGGCATTCATCTCATCATCGGACATAGGTTCGGCGAACTTTTCGTTGATCGTGTTGAATTCTTCCAAAAGATCCACTATTACCTGGACCCCTTCAGCCACTATTTCGCGAACCGTTTTGGCATTGTCCAGTTCGGGTTCCTGTTCGAGAAACCCCACCGTGTAGCCTTTGGACAGGATCAGTTCCCCATTGAATTCTTGGTCCACGCCGGCCAATATCCTGAGCAGGGAGCTTTTTCCGGCCCCGTTGAGACCTAAAACCCCGATCTTGGCACCGTAAAAGTAGGAGAGGGAAATATCTTCCAGAACGGGTCTCTGATTGTAATACTTGCTCACGCGAATCATGGAGCAGATTACTTTGTCCGGCTGTTGACTCATGTGGGTTTCCTCCGTTTATACGCGGCAATGTTGCCACCGAACCATCTGTTCTGCCCCGTATTATCTTTGGGTGGCGGTATTTTGTAAAGTAAATTAGGAATCCGTTAAACGGATAGCCGGTGATTGCACAATTGTACCAAACAATATACGTTGGGTCGGCCACGACCCGGTCACCAGGGTCGGTTTGACACATGGCAATTAGGCGTTACGTTTCCTGGATATGAAACGAGCTGGAATTGAACCCAACTCCGGGCTACGCTACCCGAAACCCGGCCGGATGCTGCTGCCGGCCGATCCCTATGTGGCGCAGGGTAGTCCTGGAAATGCAAATTAGGATCCTGCGAGGTGGAGAATTAAATGCTGAAAGCGGTACTGCTGGATCTGGACAATACGCTGATCCTTTTTGATGAGTTGAAATATTATACGGCGTACTTCGAGAAGCTCAATCACTATTTCGCCGACGAGTTTGACCCGGATGATCTCAGGGAGCGGGTCATCAACGGCACCATGGCGCTGCGACACAATCGCGGCCTGAAGAATAATCTGCAGCATTTTCTGGATGTTTTCGCGCACGAACGCGAAGCCGATATCCCGAGGCTGTGGGAACGGTTTAAGGCCTTTTACCAGGAAGCCTATGACCACATAGCGGTAACCGTGGACGTGCCAAAGGGTCTGCACCCGGTGATCGCCCAACTGCGTCAGACCGGATTGAAGCTGGTCATTGCCTCCAATCCGATCTTCCCGGTCATTGCCCAGGAGAAGAGGATGCGCTGGGGCGGCCTGGATCCGGCCTGGTTCGACCTCTTTACACACATAGAAAATATGTGTTTCGTAAAGCCGACCGTAGACTATTTCAAACAGACCTGCGACTTGATCGGAGAGGCGCCCACCGCGTGCCTGATGGTAGGCAACGACCCGGTCAATGACATGTCCGCAGCACAGGCCGGCCTGAAAACATACCGGACAACCGATGCCGAGGTGATCGATTACGCGGCCTTGACCCTTACGGATGAACAACGCCAAAAAGGAACCCGGGAAATTCCAGACCCTGATTTCGAAGGTCCGTTTGCCGGCGTTGCCAGCGCCGTTTTGACCCTGGTAAATGGCCATCCGCAGTAACCACGTTTTTGGCGCAACCGCTGGAAAAATGAAAGAAAAGAAACAAAAAGAGACGGTCCTGATCCTGGGTGCCACGGGATTGGTCGGCAGCCACTGTCTAGAGCGTTTTCTGACACACGAACATTTTACCCGGGTCGTCACCCTGACCCGCAAACCACTGGACCTGCGTCCTGGCCCGCCTGGCCACCACAACCATGTCATCGATTTCGAACGACCGGAAAGCTATCACGATAAGGTGGCTGCGGATGTGGTGGTCTGCGCCCTGGGCACCACCATAAAAAAGGCCGGGAGCCGTGAAAGTTTTCGAAGGGTCGATTTTTACTATCCCCTGGTCCTTGCTCAGGCAGCCCATGCGGCGGGCGCCCGCCATTTTATGCTCGTTTACGCCAAAGGCGCGGCCGCGAACTCACGATTTTTTTATAACCGGGTGAAGGGCGAACTGGAGGCGGCCGTGATGGAAATCGGGTATGAGCAGCTGAGCATATTCCGGCCATCCCTTTTAAAAGGTGATCGTCGCGAGTTCCGGGCAGGGGAGGAATTTGGAAACTTTGTGGCCGCATCGTTGTCATTTGTTATTCCCCAACAATGGCAGCCGACGCCGGTCGAGCGATTGGCCGATGCTATCCTGGCCGCGGCCCGAATTGGCGCGCCGGGTAATAAAATTTACGAATCCGGTACGATCCTGGCGGGCTTGAATCCGGAGACAGACGGATGATCAGGGTCACACCGGATATTGCCCTCTCCCCCCAGGAGATTAGATTTGAATTTGTAAGATCCTCGGGACCGGGTGGCCAGAATGTCAACAAAGTGGCCACGGCTGTCCAACTCCGTTTTGATCTTCATAACAGCCCCTCATTGCCGCCGGAAGTCAAACGCCGCCTGCACAAACTGGCCGGGAAAAAGGTGTCGGCCAATGGTGTCCTTATTATCCAGGCATCGCGCTTCAAAAGCCAGGGTCAAAACCGACAGGATGCAGTTGAGCGCCTCAGGCGCCTGATTCTGCAGGCCACTGTGAAGCCTAAACGGCGCGTCAAGACCCGACCGTCCCGGCAATCAAAATTGCGGCGCCTGGAAGCCAAGCGCCACCGCAGCCGACTGAAGCGAAACCGCAGGCCGGTAAAGGATAGCAACGACTGAAACCGATGGCTTGCAGGCTCGGCGGTTGACAGTCCTGCGTAAAACACAGTAGATTTACCCCTCACACCCGATTAGGCGATTTCAGGGGCGCTTTTTTCATCAATTGAATAACAGGGAGGATGACATGGCGTGGTTTCTCTTTTTAATGAGCATTATTTACATTGCGTTTGGCTGTTCTGCTATCCTGGCTCCCCAGGAGACCAAGGAAAATATGCGCCTGCTGACCGAGAAGGGCGACCGGCGGATCTGGGCCGCGGTTGCCGGGATAGCCGGTGTCCTGTTTCTCTTTTCCTATTCCGCCTCCAGCCACCCGTGGATTATCGTCCTGGTGGGAATTCTGGCACTCATCAAAGGCGGCGTCTTTTTTGTCAATCCGGGCGGCATATATGAGAAGGCCCTCCAATGGTACTATGGTGACCAGTCCGAGGAGACCTATCGGATTCATGGGATTGCGGCGTTGATCCTGGGAACGGTCATTTTTTGCTGGACGATTTAACCCAAGGGGGACAGGTTGAAAACCATCGGTGTTCTGATTTGCGTACTGGGCAGTCTGGCGGCAATCGCATATCCACCGTATTCCCTTCCAGGCGGTGTCGGCGGTGTGAAATGGGGCTTTATATACGGCGATATCATCGCCATGTTCGGCAAAAGCATCAAGGTTTACGAGCACCTCGATTACAAAACCCTGTTCATTGAACTGGGCGTTATCAATGCCTTGGGGTTGGGGATCTTTGTCGGCGCCTTTTTCAAAAAGTAAGCCGACTGAACCGCCCTAAGATTCATCCAAATACTCTTCTCCCGTTAGAACCCGGGCATAGGCACCTTTCAGGGCGGCCATGAAAGCACCGTGGACTTCTACCGCAGCAATTCTACGTCCGACAAATTCCAGATCTTTGGTGGTACAAGCATCCTGGACAACCGTGCAGGCAAAACCCAGGTCGACCGCGGCCCGGGTGGTGGCGTCGATGCACATGTGGCTCATGGCGCCGCAGATGACCAGGTCGGTCACCCCTGCCCGCCTGATGAGGCCTTCGAGCGCCGTATCCCGAAAACTGTTGGGGAAATTCTTTTCAGTTACGGTTTCCCCTTCAATCGGCTCAACGCTGGCATGAATTTGGGCGCCTTCGGTAGCGGGCAGAAAAAAAGTAGCGCCGGCTCCCACAGACAGGTGGCGCACATGAAAGACCGGACGGCCTTTTTCCCGAAAGGCGTTCAGCAGACGAGCAGCCCTGCGGGCCGCCTGTTCCGGCTGCGCCAGTTCCATCGCACCGCCGGGAAAATAATCATTTTGAAAATCTACCAGCAACAGACCAGTATGCATGGTTACCTCCTAGTGATTCTACTAATCCTCATGAGAAGCTTGCCGGTGAAGCTCTCTCAAGAAAGATATTTTGGTCCAAGATCAAGGCGGCCGTGATTATCAGACCGCAGGTGCCGGCGAAGCCAATGCCTATCGTGGTAAATACTGATAGTATTTGAGGATCTGATATTCGCGCCCAACGCCGAGATTGGCCCAAAGGCTATTTTGAGAGAGCTTCTAGATCCACTCCAGGTCAGTCTTGGTCAAGTCCCCACCGGCATCCCCGGTGTTCAGCGTGCCGGCCGGTTCAATCAAAAGAATTTTACATTCCTCTGCGGCACATGGTTTGTGTTCCACGCCTTTGGGGATGACCACCATCTCGCCGGCTTACATGTACAGGGATTTATCCCGCAGATCGATGCGATAATCGCCGTCGATGACTACAAACACCTCGTCGGTTTCCGGGTGGCTGTGCCAGACGAAATCGCCGTAGGAACGGACCAGTTTAAAGTGGTAGTCATTCATGGCAGCGATGATTTTGTATTCCAGGCGCTCGTGGAATTTGGAAAATTTTTCCTGAAAATTGATCACTTGTATATCCATCGATAGTTTCCTTTCACTAAAAAAGCCCCGCTGATGGCGACATCGGCGGGGCTTTGCAGGTCTGATTCCGGTTGCTCGGTGCTAGCCAAGGTGCTCCAGAAGAATCCGCAGCATCCGCCGCAGGGGCTCCGCCGCTCCCCACAGGAGCTGGTCGCCCACGGTAAATGCGGTCAGAAAATCCGGCCCCAGGTTGAGTTTGTGAATACGGCCGACGGGGATTGCCAGGGTCCCGGAGACGGCGGCCGGGGATAGCGCCTTCAGGGTGCTTTCCTTGTCGTTGGGAACGATTTTGACCCACTCGTTCTGGCCGCGCATCATATCCTCCAGTTCCGCCAAGGGGATATCCTGTTTCAGCTTGATCGTGAAGGCCTGGCTGTGGCAGCGCATGGTGCCGATCCGGACGCACTGGCCGTCCACGGGGACCGGGTTGTCGCTACGCCCGAGGATCTTGTTGGTTTCCACCAGGCCCTTCCATTCTTCTTTGGTCTGGCCGTTTTCTACGGCTTTATCGATCCAGGGGATCAGGCTTCCGGCCAGAGGCGCACCGAAGTAGTCGATGGGGAACCCGGCGCTGTTCTGCGTAGCGGTGATGTTGCGATCCAACTCGAGAATGGCGGACGCCGGATTGTCGAGCTGATCGGCAGCCGCATTTCCCAGGGTTTGCATCTGGGCGACGAGTTCGCGCATGTTATTGGCGCCGGCCCCGCTGGAAGACTGGTAGGTCATGGAGGTGAGCCATGCGACCACATCATTTTCAAACAGGCCGGCCAGGGCCATGAGCATCAAGGACACGGTGCAGTTGCCGCCGATAAAGTCCTTGGTTCCGGCCGAGAGGGCCTGGTCGATGACTTGGCGGTTGACCGGATCGAGAACGATGACGCTGTCGTCTGCCATACGCAGGGTGGAGGCCGCATCTATCCAGTAGCCCTTCCAGCCACTGCGCCGCAACTCGGTGTAGGCCTTTTCGGTATAGCCGCCGCCCTGACAGGAAATGACGATGTCCATGGCGGTCAGCTTGGCGATATTGTAGGCGTCCTCGAGCGGCGGGATGTCCCGGCCGATAGCCGGACCCTTCTGGCCAACCTGCGAGGTGGTGAAAAAGAGCGGTTCGAAACCATTGAAATCATTTTCAGCCAGCATCCGTTCCATCAGGACCGAGCCGACCATGCCCCGCCAACCTACAAATCCGACGTTCAACATTTTGAAACTACCTCCTCACAATAAAGAGTTTAGTATGAACTCATTCCAATAGGTTGCCTGAAATCGGTTGTCAAGGCAATTTGCAAAAACCAACCGATTGAGATAGAAGAGAAGCTGGTTACCTCACCACCTTACGATCGGAAGCGGCATACTATGGAAGAGAAACTGGAAACCAGCACCATTCCCAAAGAAGACGCCGTGTTCTGGCTGGATGCCGAGGGCCGCTGGCACAATGAGCACGGTCCCTTCGAACACCCCAAGGTCAGTGCTTATTTCCACACCTGCATCCAGCGCGATGCCGATGGCTACTACGTGGGTCAGCAAAGGGATGCGGTGTATGAAAAGGTTTACTTCCGCTACGAAGACACAGCGCTGTTTGTCTTCGGTTTGGAAGACCGTGGCGCGACCACAACTTTGCGTTTGAACACGGGCCTTGAGATCGACCTTAATCCCGAAGACCTGTTTGTGAAAGATGACCACCTGTATACCCGGACCGACCTGGGACCGGCCCGCTTCAATCAGAAATGTTTGCTGCAGATTGCCGGCCGAATTGAGGAGTACGGCGGTGATCTCTTAATTAAGATGGGTGATAACCGCTTTAAAATATCCGGGAAACTGTAATCAGGTCATGCCAGCAGACGTAACCCTGTTACGCCGGGAGCAGGGCGGCCCCTGCCCGACACCCCAAAAGCCTTTGACGGATGGTCGGCATTGTAATAAACTAATGACATACTTGCTGACAATCTGATCCAATCGCGGCTCGATACGCTCAGCTAAATTCTGATTCTCGCTTCTACACGCCTCCTTTTCAACTCGGTCACTTTTCATCAAAACAGTGATTGCCGATAAACCGCGCCTTCGTCTGGGGATGGTGCGGGAATGTTTAACCCATCTAAGGAAAGGAGGCTATCATGGAAGAGCATGCCCTTTATTACGATACCATTATCCGGCTAACCGAGGCGATATCGCATTGTAAAGACCCGGAAGAGGTAGCCTTGACAACGGCCGAGGGTGTGAAAACGGCGTTCAATGCCAAGGGCTGCTCGGTTTTTCTGGTGGACCGGGCAACCCGCGAACTGGGCCTGGTGGCCTCGTTCGGGTTGAGCGATGAATACCTGAACAAGGGCCCGATTCATTTCATGCAGTCCATCAAGGAGGCCAAGGATGCCGTGCCTATCGCCATTTACGACGTGATGGATGATCCCCGGATCGAATATCCCCAGGAGGCGGCCAAGGAGGGCATTGCGTCATTGCTGGGGGTCCCGATTATCAGCCACGGCAAGATTATCGGCGCCTTGCGGATTTACACGGCCGATCCCTGGGAGTTTTCACCGAGCGACATTACTTTGTTCCAGGCGGTTGCCATGATTTGCGGCATGGCCATGGAGATGTGCCGGATGCACAAAGGCTACAAGACCAGTATCGAAATTCTGAAAAACATGCGCGGCCAGGCGGCGTAATACCCTAGACGTCGCTCTCGAACGCGTCTTAACCTGCCCGTGGTCCGCATGCTTAGCACTTGAACCCGTCCCGGATTGCGGACTGCCTGCCGAAGCAATTTACGCGGCGGGATGAGACTCCGGTACATCCCGCCGTTCAAAGATGGGGTGGGTTTTCGATGACCGTTTGCGGCGGTCAAACCCGCTTCTTCTCTTCCAGTTTGTCCTGCGTTCCTGTCCTGGCGGGGCGGAGACCAGGACCCGTCGGTCCTTGATTCGCCGGCGCCCTCCACAATCCTCACGAAATCCAAAGATGTTGGGTTGGGTCATATCAGGCACCTCGCCGTTCACTAAGGTTTTAAAATACAATGGCGATATGGTTTGGTCGGTCGCAGAGCTGTCCAGGGGAGCATTTGTTCAGGTCGGGCAGGTTGTACGGGGCCAGAACATGCCAATAAAATATAATACGGCACTATTTTCTAATTGTCAAAAATGGCAGCCGGTAAAACCCCAATCCGATCCGACCCAGCGGCCAGCCTAGCGCAAAGCCTTTCATCAGGGTGAACCTGACCGGTCGGGAAGTGAGGGCCCAGTGCCCCAAATTGGGCCAGCGATAAAACCACGCGGCCGAGAGACGACCCAGAAGCAGGTCCTTTCGAATTCCTGCCAGAAGGCGATCATATAAAAATCCCGCCGATTTTCCGTTTGACTGCGCAGAAACGATGGCCCGCGCTGCGAGTTGTCCGCTGCGCACCGCGTTAAAAAGGCCCTCGCCGAGCAGCGGGTCCACGAGGCCGGCGGCGTCACCGGCCAGGAGGATGCGCCGCCTATGCGGGTGGTAGCGCCAGCCGCCCATGCCCATGGGTTGTCCGGACACGGTTTGCAGGTCCGTGCAGCCGAGTTTGCGGCGGGCATATGTATATAGGTGGCGTTTTCTCAAGGCGACTACCGGGCTACCGCTGTAAAGACCGATATTGGCGTGGTCGCCTTTGGGAAAGACCCAACCGTAACCAAAGGGGACCACGTTGAAATCAAAAGCCATCCGGGGTGGGTCAGCCGAATTGATAGGCCATGAGCCTTCGATCGCAAACCCCTGGTAATGATGTGTGAATTCACCGGTAAGCCGGCGGATGCGACTGTGCACGCCATCGGCACCAATGAGAAAAGCAGCCCTCAACGGGCCGGCGGTGGTCCGGATATCCACGTGACTTTCAAATTCCCTGACGGCCAGTATCCGGCCTGCTACCCTGAAGCGGGCCCCGGCCGCCAGGGCCTTTTTCAGGCAGAAAAAATCAAGTTCGGCGCGGACGGTCATCGCGCAGATGTCTCCCCAGCCGGAGAATTTAATGGAGCGGGTCAGCCCTTTGCCGATGTCCAGCGTCCGGCAACGGGTTTGAATTACCGGATCGACTGAGTAGCGCAGGGTTTTGAGAGTTTTAATGGTCAAGCCGCCGGCACACGCTTTGTGCCTGGGAAAGGTGTGTCGATCGAGCAGGAGTACGGATAGGCCGGCCCGCCGCAGGTCATAAGCCGCGGCTGTACCGGCCGGGCCGGCACCGACGATGATGACGTCAAAATCGATGGAAGATCGCTTTTGCATGGGGCGTACCTTCGATAACATCGGCTAAAATCCTGCTTGACGCTTGGATTGCGTTTTCCTATGATACCGGCCTTTTTGAACCCTGATTACTTTAACAGAGTGGGCCATGGAAAAAAAGCCGCTATCAATGAATTTAAAGGTTATCTGCGCCCTGACGCTTGTTCATTTTACCGGAGATTTCTACAGTGCTTTTACCGCCCCCCTGTTTCCGGTTTTCATGGAAAAGCTCAATCTTTCTTTGGCCCAGATCGGGTTCATTGCGGGGTTGAACCGTTTCCTGGCCTTTATTGTCCAGCCGACCGTCGGTTATCTGGCTGACCGTTATCAGAACCGGGCGTTCATCATGGGGGGGCTTTTTTTGACGGTCTTCTTCATTCCCCTTTCCGGCGTGGCCCCCTCCTTCTGGCCGCTGCTGGCTTTCATCTGTATCGGATCGGTGGGGTCTTCCATGTTTCATCCCTCGGTGGCCGGCATGGTACCGCTCTATGCGGGTGGCCGGACGGGTTTGGCGATGTCGATCTTCAACACCGGCGGGACCCTGGCTTTCGGTGTGGGGCCGCTGGTTGTGACCTGGCTGGTGGCCACCTGGGGCTTGGAGGCCCTGCCGGCGGCCATGCTGTTTGGGCTGGCGGCATGGGGCTATGTCTTCTTTACGCTGCCCCAACCGGAAAGTGAAGGGTTGCGGCACCTGGGCTTTTTCGGCACCCTGAAAGAGACTCTGGGGCCAGCTTTCAAACCCATTGTGCTGATTTGGCTGGTGATGGTTCTAAGGGCGGTGGTCGGCCAATCCTATCTGACGTTTATGCCGGTTTTCTACGTACAAAAGGGGTACTCACTAGTGGCTGCCGGGGTGATGTTTTCACTATTTACCATTGCCGGGACCCTGAGCGGGATCATATCCGGGTACCTGTCGGACCGGATCGGGTATAAATCCATCTTCATGGTTACCCATTTCTGCATGACCCCGGCCCTGCTTTTGTTGCTCTATCTGCCGGGCAGCTGGGTGTATGCCGGTGCTTTGCTGGCCGGGTGTTTTGTTCTGGCCACCATGCCCCTGGGCGTCGTCATGGCCCAGGCCTTGGCCCCCAAAGGCCGCGCCATGGTTTCCAGCCTGATGATGGGGTTGGCGTACGGTTTAGGCGGGGCCCTCTCACCCCTGGTGGGAAAGCTGGCGGATCTTTATTCCATCGAGCAGGTGCTGTTTGCGGTTGCGTTCATTCCGCTGGGGACGCTGGGGCTCATCGTGTTCTTTCCTCAAATGAGAAATCAAGCCGGTTGAAGTATTATCAACCTTACGGTGGGTATCCAGTCAAAATCGAAATCGCTATCAGGATCGAGATTGGTATTTGATAAATACTGGATAGATGTTCGCTAGCGATTTCGATATCGATCCCGATTTCGATTGAAGCCGGGCCCCAAGGTTTTCCCTCTACCTCGTACCTTACACCTTCTACCTAAAGATTCTTCAGCCTAAAGACCTAAATACCGCGCCCCCGCCACGATCAGCATACCACTGAGCATGGCGACGAAGATATTTCCGGTGCGCCAGGCCAGCAGGGCGGTGGCCAGGGCCGCCGTGCAGCCCCAGACACCGGTGGCCGCAATTCCGGGCGCCACCAGGGCGACTAGAATCGTGCCGGGCAGCGCGTCCATGAAATTTTTAAAGTTTCCGGTATTGGGGAGCCGTTCAGACAACAGCAGGCCGCCGAAGCGAAACGCGTATGTCACCAGAGCGGCCCCAGCGATGGCCAGGGTCACAGCCAGGGTATTATCGGGAGATGTCATGGGGCCTCTCCTTTCGCAGCAGCGGCAGCAGGGCACCGCCGACACCGCCAATAACGATGTACCATTTTCCGGGGAGCAGTTTTTCCGCCATGATTGCGAGCATGGCCGCTCCGGTCCAGGGCAGCAGGTCGCTTTTTCCGCGCCACAGGCTGACGGCCAGGGCGGTGAAAACCGCTGTAAAAGCGAAATCCAGCGCCCACTCTTCGGGATTGCGCACCAGGGCGCCCAACCGGTGTCCGCACAGGGTGCCGAAAGACCACACGGAAAACAGGCAGAGGCCGCCGCCCAATAGAAACCAAATGGTTGCCGTGCCCCGGCGGTGGGCTGCCATGGTGACCGCCCAGTTTTCGTCGGCCACCAGGTGCATGATCATGGATTTCTGGGGAAGGGTGGCCCCCCGGAAGACCGGATTGAGAGAGGCCCCGATAAGCAGATAGCGCAGATTGATGATCATCACCGCGAATACCATTTCCACAACCGGCAGGTGCGGGGCCCACATGTCCACCATCACAAACTGGGCGGACCCCGCAAATACCGATACGTTCATCACCAGCAGCTCCAGCCAACTGACATCTTTCTGGGCCGCCAGAACGCCCAGAACACTGCCATAGGCACAAGCACTGGCGGCCATGGGCAAGTTGGCCACCGCCCCTTTCTGAATTTGAGGCAACATCATTTTTCCATCCTCAGCTCAATTGGGCCAGAGTCATTGCCAGAACAATCGACACCATAATCCAGGCCGCCGTTTTGACCGTTTCGCGGCAAAGATTTGCCGCGGCGAAAGTTCCCGTGAAGGCGCGCCGGGCATTTGCTCCCCGTCGACTTTTTGTGGAATCTTCAGGCTCGCATAGAAACCACAACAATGACCATATCCGATTGTCTACACTATTCATGCGTACTCCCTCCCACAGTTCGGGTTGGCGCTGTGCCAGTATCGGACGCGTCGGATTAGCTTGCAGGCTTGCCAATTCATAACAGACCTGTTAAGCAATAACAGATACAGAAATTCAATTATTTATACATAACAGATTGGGGGCGGCATGGCAGCCAATACAACCGCCGGCGAGGTACAATTCAGGTACCTGAAGCTGGCCGCAGAAATTGAAAAGAAAGTGAATATGGGGGTTTATCTCGCAGGGGAAAAACTGCCCTCCATCCGCAAGCTCCGCGCCCAGACCGGGCTGTCGATTACAACGGTTTATCAGGCGTTCATCGAACTGGAAAAACGCGGCATCGTGGAAGCCCGGCAAAAATCCGGGTATTATGTCAAACCGCTTTTACACCAGATCCTGCCGACGCCAAAGATCAAACGGCACCGGGCCATCCCGAAGAAAGTGACCATCAACAACCTGGCCAGTTCGATTGTGGAATCCATGAGTGATCCCGGCCTGCTGCGCCTGGGCGGTACGGTGGTGGACCCGGACCTGTTGCCCCACAAACAGTTGATGGCCGCCGTAAAATCAATTCCCGCCGCACGGTTCAAAGATCTTTTGACCCTTTATGAGAATCCCACGGGCAGCACGGAGTTGCGCCGCCAGATTGCCAAACGCAGCCTGCCCATTTCCCACCGGGCAGCCGCGGACGATATCATCATCACCAATGGTTGTATCGAAGCCGTTAGTCTTTGTCTCCAGGCCGTTGCCGGGCCGGGTGAGACGATTGTGGTGGAATCACCGACATATCCCTGGATTCTGCAAGTGATCGAAGACCTGGGCATGTTTGCCCTGGAACTTTGCACGGATCCCGAGACCGGCCTTGATCTGGCGGCCTTTAAAAAAGCCGTGGACCGCAATCGGGTCAGCGGCTGCATCTTGATTCCCAACTTTCACAACCCCCTGGGGTTCGAGATGCCGGTTGAACATAAACAAGCGGTGGTTGCATTTTGCAATGATCGCGACATACCAATCATCGAAGATGATATCCACGGAGATCTGTTTTATGGGCGCCGGAGACCCGTTGCCTTGCAGTCGTTCGATAAAAAAGGCAAGGTCCTCTATTGCTCCTCTTTTTCTAAAACCCTGTCGCCGGGCCTGCGCATCGGGTGGGCCATCCCGGGAGCCTTTCGGGATCAGGTGAAACGGTTGAAACTCAACTCATCCATCGCCACGACATCCATGGGCCAGTACCTGGTGGCCGACTTCTTAAAAAGCGGTAGCTATGATCGCCATTTGCGAGCCCTAAGGTCGGCCCTGAAGAACCAGGCCAGCAATACCGCCCTGGCCGTGGCCCGGCACTTTCCCCAGGGCACCTGCCTCACGGCACCCAAGGGCGGCCTGACCCTGTGGCTGGAACTCGATCCGGCGGTGGACGGCATGCAGGTGTTTCACGAGGCCCGCAAGCACAAGATTGCGATCCTACCGGGCATCATGTGCTCCACTACCAAAAAGTATAAAAACTTCATCCGGATCAGTTGCGGATTTCGCTGGAGCGCAGAGATAGAGAAGGGGATTGCCGTACTTGGTGATATTGTAAAGGATTTGAAGGAAAGCTAGACGCAGGCAGCACGCCATTGTTGGCGGTATTGGAAGCCCCTTCATTCAGCAGTTAGATTCATACTGGTTTTTCCGAAGCCGCGGTGGGTGAACACTCCCCTCCCTTGGCGGGAGGGGTTGGGGGAGGGTGACCGGCGCCCCATTTACGAGATACAATCAGAACCGAGGCGGTTCCGGCATCACCCCCACCCGGCCTCCCCCGTCAAGGGGGAGGAATGAAGAGCTTTGCTTGCATCGGGTGTGCTGGGGACCATTGGATGCGAACTGTTGACAGGCAAGTTATCTTTTGCGGCCGCTGCCATAGCGGGCGGTTTTACGCTTGGTAGCGGAAAGAATGCTTTTGCGGATGCGAATGGACCGGGGGGTTACCTCCACCATTTCGTCATCCCGGACAAAACTCAGGGCCCGTTCCAGCGTCATGGCTTTGATGGGTGAACAGACCACTGCATCGTCTTTACCGGCGGCACGCACGTTGGAGAGTTTTTTCTCCTTGCAGGGATTAACGTTCAGGTCGGAGGCCTTGTTGTGCTCACCGATGATCATGCCCTCGTAGACCGGTGTGCCGGGCTGGATGAACAGCTGGCCCCGCGGTTCGAGGTTGAACAGGGCATAGGGGACAGCCTTGCCCTGTCGGTCAGACACCAGCGAGCCCGTATAGCGGGAGGGAAATTCACCGCGATAGTCATCGTAGCCGGCAAAGATCGAGTTCATGATCCCGGTGCCCCGCGTGTCGGTGAGAAATTCATCCCGGTAACCGATCAAAGAGCGGGTGGGAATAGAAAACTCAAGGTTCACCCGGCCGCGGCCGTTGTTGACCAGACCCACCATTTTACCCTTGCGCAAGGAGAGTTTCTCCGTCACGACCCCCATGAAATTTTCATCACAGTCCACGAACAATTGCTCCATCGGCTCCCGGGTGCGGTTATCGCTTTTTTTCAAGATGACCTTGGGGCGACCAACACACAGTTCAAAACCTTCCCGCCGCATGGTTTCGATAAGTATCGCCATCTGGAACTCACCGCGCCCTTTTACAATGAAACTGTCGCCACCTTCGGGGATCTCCACCTGGATGGCCACGTTGACCATGGCTTCTTTCAGCAGCCGTTCTTTGATCTTGCGCAACTGCACGATCTTGCCCTCCCGGCCACTGAAGGGTGAGTCAGTAATGGCGAAGCGCATGGCAACCGTGGGATCGTCCACCGTGAGTCTTTCCAGCGGCCTGAACTCATCTTTTTGGCAGATGGTGTCACCGATATGGACCTCATCTATACCAGCCAACACGGCGATATCGCCGGCGGCAGCTGCTTCTACGGCTGCCAGGTCCAGACCATCATAGACCTGCAGCTTGGAGAGCTTGACCTCGGTGGATTGGCCATCCTTGCCGATGCAGGCCAACTTGTCCTTGAGGCTGACCGTGCCGTTGGTGATTTTGCCGATGGCCAGTCGGCCGAGGTAATCGGAATACCCCAGGTCCGCCACAAGCATTTGCAGGGGCTTGACCGGGTCGCCGGTCGGCGGCGGAATCTCCTCCAGGATCATATCGAACAGGACCTCCAAATTGGTGCCATTTTCCGCAAGCGTTTTCTGGGCGATTCCATCGCGTCCCACGGCATACAACAAGGGGAATTCGAGCTGTTCATCCGTGGCGTCCAAATCGATGAACAGGTCGTAGATTTCGTCCAGCACTTCTTCCGGCCGGGCGTCCTGGCGGTCGATTTTATTGATGACCACAATAACTTTCAAACCGGCCTCAAGGGTTTTTTTCAGGACAAACCTTGTCTGGGGCAGGGGGCCTTCGGAAGCGTCCACCAGCAAGATGGCACCATCCACCATCGAAAGAGCCCGTTCCACCTCACCACCGAAATCAGCATGCCCGGGTGTGTCGAGAATGTTGATGGTGGTATCACCACGCGTGACTGAGCAATTTTTGGCCGCGATGGTGATGCCCCGTTCCCTTTCCAGATCCATGCTGTCCATGATGCGGTCGTCGACCACCTGGTTTTCACGAAACATCCCGCTCTGGCGAAACATGGCATCCACGAGGGTGGTTTTGCCGTGGTCGACATGGGCGATGATGGCGATATTGCGAAGCTTTTTGATATTTCTCAAAGGATTCTCTCTTGTTCCAAAGATCCGCGCAGACACTGGCAGGCAAAATAAGCATTGCCCGTTCAATTGCAACCTTCGAGGCAGCCACAGGACGTCATAACAATTTGACTGCAATATCGGACAATGTTAGCAGAAGGCTGGACCGCAGAATCGGGGAGGACAAACTGAACGGACGACAGATATCCAAAGACCACGCTGCCGAATTACGTAAAATAAGACGGGCCATGGCCGGTGAACTGAAGACAGCTATACGGGCTCTTGTTGAAATGGATTCGCAGGCCAGCGCCGAGGCCGGGGATTTCATAGCAGCGCTAATGTCTATAAAAATGAAGATCGAGCAACGGGCCCGGACCCTCGGCTATTCGGAAACATGCCGTCAGGCAATTGCCGTGTGTGCGGGAGAATGCTGCCGCTGGCATTTTCCCAGACGACTATCCCGGGTAGATTTTTTCGCAGCGGTCTTTGCGCTGCAGGACACCGCCAGGAGCGCCCTGACCGAGCAGGTGCATGCCTCCGGTGATGGGGTCTACCAGTGCCCCCTGTTACAACGTGATGGCTGTATTTTTTCCTTTGAAAACCGACCTGCCGTTTGTACGGCAGCTTATCCCTGCTTGGCCGGTTCGGATTATTGGGATTACAAGGAGCGCTTTCGTAAAGAACGCACCCGGCTCCGGGATGCCCTGGAGAAATTAATCGATAAGTATGGGCTTGATTCCGGTGACTAGAACCTATCTCAAAAAAGTCTTTTGGCCCAAACTCGGCGTTGGGTGCTCGGTTCAAGTCCTCAAAATACTGAAGTATTCACCACGATAGGCGTTGGCTTCGCTGGCACCTCCGGGTTGCGACCCACCGTCGAGGAATAAATCAAGCGGGAAGTCCCGCAACGCGGGGCACCTCGCAGCCGCCTTGCACCACGTTGGGCATTAGCTTCGCGTCATTTTGAACCAAAATCCGCTTTTTGAGATAGCCTCTGACCCAAAGGACCGGACCGGGGTAAAAGCACCGGGGCAGATAGGGGGCTATCCGCCCTCCGGCAGCAATTTTTTAAGGCAACTCCTTACCGACCGGCACTATAGGTAAGCTGTATGGCCGACGGTGAGTGTCTGTGTGTGATCAAAAGTTTGCCGTCCCTTTTGACCAGGGCGTACTGGACCGGTTTCTCGACGGCCGGGTAAACCGCCAGGGCAACATCACCCAGGGCTGCATTTCCGAGGTCGAAGGCACGGTCTTCCACAGCCACGAACTGCATCGTGGCCAGGATCGCCCTCTCTTTCACAGGGGGTACCTCGTTCTTAGCAAGCGCCGTTTCAGGGATCACAGCTCCCTCGGGATCTTCTTCCAACCGGGCTCGTACCCAGGGATATTTTCCAGCTTTTTTGCTGACCTGCCAGTGCAGATCGCGCTCCTTCAAATCGTAATGAACACTTTTTACAAAGCTTTTTTCGACCAAACTACATCTGGCGATGACCTGGCCGCCATCTGCTCCGGCGGCTGAAGCAAGGCCAAAGAATAGGGCTGCGAACAAGCAGATGATTAAGAGTGCCTTGATTCTTTTTTTTGCTTTCACGTTTTACTCCTTCTGGCATGTTGGTTTACGTTTGCCGTCCGGAACAGAAAAAGCCGATGTGCCCGAATTCCAGGGCAGATCGGCTCAATGGTGTTCCCTGGCAACCCGGCTGTCTCTGTTCAAGACCCGTGGCTTTCCGCCCCCACCTCCCGATGGGTTTGGCTTTATCAATAATTGGAACTACTGGGAGTGTATGTTCGCAAGATGGATGCCAAATCGACTGGATTTTTAAGGCCCAATAAAATCAAGGTGTTAATAAATTTATAGGTATGTAGCGATCTGAGGCCCGGGCCGGGCCGTTGCATTATGCAAAAAATTTAACGCATTTTGCAAAAGAAGTGCCTTTCTAATGTGGTTCGTTCGGGGTGGGCAACATGGTCGGTACGCCATTGGGGCGCCAGTTCTATAATTTTGGTTACCTGTTGCAGAAAGGGGAATTTATTACGGGTCAGGGTGACGCGTTCATCATTAAGATTCACCACGCCATTTTTTAAGCAGTTTTTCTTTGGATTCCATAGCAATGCCGCTCGTTTCGTACTTTCTGAATTCTTGCGTGAGCTTAAAATAATCTTCTTTCAGGCGTTTTAATTCATCCTGTGCCCGCGCATGTTTCGCCTCAACCTCTTTGAGGGAGGCTTGGTTTTGTTGCGCGACCTTTTCTACCTCGCCGATGGCCTCAACCAGGCTCTCCGCCATCCACAAAATCGTCTGCGCGGAAAAGGAGATGTTGCCGGTGTTGCCCGATTGGACCTGTTGTTTGATTTCAGCCAAAATTTTTTCAGCTTTGTCTTTTTCTATCATGGCAGGGTCTCAAGTTGGGTTGTTTTAGATATTTCACCACTATAGATAATTTTTTGGTGGTGTGCAAGAGGTGCCCTTCAATAGAAATAGGCAGGGCAAATATGGAGCAATGTATTACATTAATGGAATCATCGGGGCTGTTTATTACATTTATGTGTTCAGATCTGACTAGGCTCTGTTGCCGGAGCATCCTTGTAATTATATGTAATAATAGATGGTTATGGGTAAACCCCACTTTCATGGAATAGTTGGCATGGCCATTGCTCTTTAGCGGGTGACCCTGGGAACACATTCTTTGACATTCTGGAGGCTGATTATGAACAAAGTAGAGGCGATTATCAAACCATTCAAATTAGATGAAGTGAAAACTGCATTAAACGAAATTGGCGTGACAGGCATGACCATCAGTGAAAGCCGCGGTTTTGGACGGCAGCGCGGGCACAAGGAAATTTACCGGGGTGCCGAATATCAGGTCGATTTCATCCCGAAGATCAAGATAGACGTTGTCGTGGAAGAGGCCCTGACCGATGGGGTGATTGCGGCGATCAAAGACAATGCCGGTACCGGCAAGATCGGAGACGGCAAAATTTTTGTGATGCCCGTATCACAGGCGATTCGGATCAGAACGGGCGAAACCGGACAGGATGCCGTTTAGGGGGTCGCAAATACAGGTCCCGTTCCGCCAGGTGCGAAACGGGACCTGTGAAATGAAAATATTTTGCTGCGATTAAACTAAGAAACAAACGGAGACCCACCTTTACCGGCCAGGACGTTATTGATCGAATCCTCTACTTTCTGGCGAGCTACCATACCGGTGATCTGTTCTTTTACTTTTCCATCTTTGAAAAAGATCAAGGTCGGTATCGACTTGATGCCGAATTTCCCCGGAGTTACCGGGTTGTCGTCCACGTTGCACTTGGTAAAGTCCACCTGGTCGCCATAACTGCCCGCCAAGTCCTCGAGCATGGGACCGATCGCCTTGCAGGGGCCGCACCAGGGGGCCCAGAAGTCGACGAGTACCGGTTTTTCAGATCCTGCTATTTCTGCTTCAAAATTCTCATCTGTGATTTCCTTGAAAGATTCAGCCATACTATCTCCTATATGTTGGGGATTGGCGCCGCATGTCGGCGGGGCGGTTTTTCCGTTCCGGGAAAAATAGGCACCCGATCTTTCCTTGTCAACGCTGCAATCCGCGCAAAAAGCCATCTCAGTACGCAATTTGAATCACATAAAAAATTACAATTATGTATAGCCATTCTTCGTTATTACTAATCTGTAACTATTTTTGACTGTCTTTGTAAGACGCCTCCATTAAAATAAAATATTTATTTACAGATGGTTACGAGAATAAAACCCTTGTTGGCAAGGGCTGGCACACCCTTTGCTTTAACACTGCACAATATTTTTTGTTGCAGCTCTCGTACATCGGGCGCTGTTTACTCCCAGGGCATGAAACATTGATTTGAGAACACTTTTAAAAGCTTAAAACAGGAGAATAAAAAATGCGGAAACTTATTTTAGCACTGCTATTGACAGCCCTGAGTTTTACCAGCGCCTGGGCCGGTGACCCTGAGCCGACGATCCTTTCCAATAAGGCGGCCATCGACCTTGTACAAAGTCATGCCAACTACCTGTGGACCCTGGTGGCCGCCTGTCTGGTGTTTTTCATGCAGGCCGGTTTTGCCATGGTGGAAGCCAGCTTTACCCGCGCCAAAAACGCGGTCAATATTATGATGAAGAACCTGATGGATTTTTCTATCGGCAGCATCGCCTTCTGGGCCGTCGGTTTCGGCTTGATGTTTGGGGCCAGCCAGACCGGCTGGTTCGGTACTTCAGGATTTTTCCTGAGCGATTTTGCCCCGGATGGCGATCCCTGGGTTCTCGCTTTCTGGATGTTCCAGGTGGTGTTTGCGGCCACGGCGGCCACCATTGTTTCCGGTGCCATGGCCGAGCGGACCAAGTTCCAGGGGTATATATTCTATAGTATCTTCATTAGCGGTCTCATTTATCCTGTTTACGGCAGCTGGGCCTGGGGCAGCCTGTTCAACGGCAGCGGCTGGCTGGAAGGTTTCGGATTCATTGATTTTGCCGGTTCCACGGTGGTTCATTCCGTTGGTGGCTGGGCGGCCCTCGCCGGTGCTATCGTGCTTGGTCCCCGTATGGGCAAGTATACCAAAGATGGCAAGATCAAACCGATCCTGGGCCACAACATGCCACTGGCAGCTCTCGGGGTTTTCATCCTCTGGCTGGGATGGTTCGGATTCAACCCCGGATCCACCACCACGGCCGACAAGAGCATTGCCATGATCTTCGTTAATACGAACCTGGCCGCTGCAGCCGGCGCAATCGCCGCTTTGGCTACTTCCTGGATCAAATTCGGGAAGTCTGAAATCGGTATGAGTCTGAATGGGGCCCTGGCCGGCCTGGTTGGGATCACCGCCGGCTGCGCCAATGTATCGCCCAATAGCGCTATCATCATCGGCCTGGTGGCCGGCGTGCTCGTTGTCTTCTCGGTTATTTTCTTCGACAAGATCAAAGTTGACGACCCGGTTGGCGCCATATCCGTCCACGGTGTGTGCGGTGCCTGGGGCACCCTGGCAGTCGGTATCTTCAACATCGGCGGGACAACGGCTAAAATCATCGGTGTCCAGCTTTTGGGCATCAGCGCCTGCTTTTTGTGGGTATTCCCCGCGGCATTCATCCTGTTCAAAATGATCGACAAGACCGTCGGTCTGCGGGTCAGCCCGGAGGAAGAATTGGCTGGTCTGGATATCACTGAGCACGGCGGCAACGCCTATCCCGACTTCGAAGTCATGACCTACGGTGGATCGGGGCTTTCCGAGACAATGTCCGGAATGTCTGCGGCCGCTTCTCAGGCCGGGCTTTCTTCGGCTTCTCCCCAAACCGAAGGAGCTTAGGCCACAAAGGGACGTATCAATCCCCCCGAGCGGTACCACTGGACCCGGGTGCACAGGTTGCACCCGGGTCTACTTTTATGCAGTCCTAAAAAACTTGGTCCTCAGGGCCAAACTTGTCCCGCTATTCGGGAGCCTGTCCCGCTTCGCGGGAGTCAGAGATAACTGGCTATGCTGGGGTCAGGATTCCCAGGTGTTTAGGTCGAAGGCTGAAGATTGAAGGTGAAAGCAATAAAATATACATAAAAACGAAGACTTATCCAAATTATCGCAACGTGTGTCTTCAATGCAACCAATTCGGTCAGATTGGTTTTAAGGCTTTTCTTCGGCCTTCAGCCTTCGACCTAATCCCCTGAATCCGACCATGCGGGCAAAGCGTTTCTTGGTTGCACACCCCTTAAAGGGGCAAACCAAAGCCTGCGCCTACGGGCCAGGATTCTTTACAACTGCCTCAAATGCTTACGTGTTCGTCTTTATTGGAAATACCTGAAAAATTGAAAGGCAATGTCCCGGTCGGTCACTTGAGCGTAGTGTTTAAGATGTCATTATTGATCAACGCGCGGGCCAGGTCGACATCCGCGGGCAGCAGGTCATAGGAGAGCAGCGTGTCTGGTCCGGCCCAGGCGCAGCGGTCATGGGCCACGGGGACGAGCTGACCGGTCAGCCAGGTCGCCCGGTAGGCCCGGATATGAAAACTGTGCTCGGCCTGATGGTGGAAACTATCGGCGCTGTAGGGACCAACCGCGATCCGGATACCGAATTCTTCCTCCATCTCCCGGGCCAAACTTTCTTCCGGAGTTTCCCCCATTTCAACCTTACCACCGGGAAATTCCCACTTGCCGGCCAATCGGGGCGGGGCCTTGCGGCGGGCGATCAGGACTTTATTTTCTTGCATCAGAAAAGCTGCCACCACTTCAATCATCATGACCGTTTACCTACCCCTCTCGACCCGCGGTGTCAAACAGTAAGCCCGGTCGCAGATTGACTTTGAAAGAGTCATTTGCCATAGTGCTTTCCCAACGCGAACGACCAAGGGGGAGCTCACAAATGCCTACACCAGCCTCAGTTCAAGCCCTGGAAAATATTCGGGACCTCTCGACGTTGCAGTGGTATGTGATACCACTGCTGGCCATCGTGTTCTATATCTACACCTCCGAAATCAAGAAGGCCCGGCGCAGCGGCAACTGGGACGCGGTATTCGCGGGCCTGACCGTGTTCGGTATGGATTTTATCAACGAGACCTGGAACGGATGGGTGTTTCACCTCAGCCAGCGCAGTGCCATGTGGACTGCGCCGGGCGAGACGGCGCTCAGGACCATGGTCGGCTGGAACATCGAAATCATGTTCATGTTTGCCATCTCCGGGATCATATTTTACAACACCCTGTCGGACGACCGTGAGGACCGGATTTTGGGGATTCCGGATCGCTGGTTCTGGGCCATCGGCTACTCCGTGTTTTGCGTGTTTGTAGAGTGCCTGCTGAACATCGGCGGTCACCTGGTCTGGGAGTATCCCTGGTGGCACCGCTCTTTTATGGGGGTCTGGTTGATTTTTCTGTTCGGCTATTTCCATTTCTACGTGGCGGCCATCATCGTCATCGGGCTGAAGAAGATGAAAACCAAAATAATCGTGGTCAGCAGCCTATATGGCATTGCGATTGTGGCCAATGCGATTACGATGGGGCTTCTGGGTTGGCGGTATTGATAAATGTGAACCGCTCAGCGAGCGCATTACCTGTAGCTTGTTGGAAATTGTGTAATTATTTCTAAGTCAGGAGGATATTATGAAAGAGATACGGGACAAAGCCCGGGAACTGATGAAGGGCTATTGCCGGGTCTGCCCGGTCTGTGACGGCAAGGCGTGCGCGGGGAAGTACCGGGCATGGGCGGACTGGGTACGGCAGCCTCCTTCAAAGACAATATTGCCGCCCTGGCTGAAGTGAAGTTCAATATGCGCCTGATTCATGACGTTAGCCAACCGGATACCACGGTCAATCTGTTGGACTACGATCTATCCCTGCCAGTCCTGGCCGCACCCATCGGCGGGGTCTCGTTCAACATGGGCGGCCAGGTTTCTGAAGAGGATTATATCCAGGCCGTGCTGGAAGGCTGCGTGGCCGGTGGGACCCTGGGGTGTACCGGCGACGGTGTGCCCGATTTCATCCATGAGGCCAGCTTTGCGGCTATCGAAAAATGCGGCGGCCAGGGGATTCCCTTCATCAAACCATGGGAAGACCGGGAACTGTATGAAAAACTGGAAAAGGCGGAGAAAACCGGGGCACGCATCGTTGGGATCGACATCGATGCCGCTGGTCTGGTAACCCTGGCCAAGATGGGGCGGCCGGTAACCCCCAAGTCGGCTGATGAACTGGCGAAGATCATTGCGAGTACGTCGATGAAATTCATTCTCAAGGGCATCATGACCCCGGGGCAGGCCCGTCTGGCTGTCGACGCCGGGGCCGCTGCCATCGTGGTTTCCAATCACGGGGGCCGGGTTATGGACCATGCCCCGGGCGCTGCCCGCGTGCTGCCGGCGCTGGTAGATGCCGTCTACGGCCGTCTGGCCATCCTGGCCGATGGCGGGGTGCGGTCCGGTGCCGATGTCTTGAAACTGATTGCCCTGGGGGCCGATGCCGTGATGGTCGGCCGGCCGTTTTCCGTGGCGTCCATGGGCGGGCTGCAGGCGGGCGTCCAAACTTACCTGGAAACCCTCCAGACCGAGTTGCTGCAGGCCATGGTGATGACCGGTACGAGGGACTTAATAACCGTCTCCAGCGACGTGATTTATTCACCACCGCGGCCGGTATGCTAAATCCTACGGGAGTCTCCTTTTATAGCGTGGAGGTTACAAAGGTTTTGGCGATGTTGGAGGAATAGACGATAATCTGTTTCATCAGGTCCATCAATTCCATGTGGACTTCGTGGGTTTCCAGCGATTCGTTGCGCTGGTGGAGCATGCGTTCCAAGTGCCGGATGCGGTACTGGGACTCCAGGTCCAGGTATTTTCGTTCTCCCAACATGATTTCCCGGGCCTTTTCCGGGTTGCGTTCGGAAAAGGCTTCCTTCAGCAGGAACAGTTGTTTGCAGACCTTTTCGTGGTAGATCATCAACTCTTCCCGGCCCTCATCCGAAAAGTCGGTTTCCAGGGCATGTTTTTTAGGAATAAGGGGCACCATGTTGCGATGGATGAGGTCCCCGAGGCTTTCCATATCCTTGACAATTGAAATCATCCCGAAGATCTCGTCGGATTGCTTCTGGGAGAGCGGCTGCTGGCCGACTTTCAGAAGGTAGGCTTTAATTTCTTCCTGTAGAAAATTGATCTTTCTTTCCCGCAGGTCGATACCTTCCAGCAAGGAGAGGCTGGGGAAAATTTCATCCTTTCGTTCTTCGTCGGAGAAAAACGGAATGATGATGGCGCGCTGCATCCGGCCCAGCAGCAGGGCCACCCGGGAAATCTCGGCCCGGGCCAGTTCGATGGCGACCGGCGGGTTCCCGATCTGACGAACGTCGATGTGCCGGGTGGTGAGTTCAAAAGCCGGGTTGGTCGGTCTTTCGGGTAACAGGGTCGTAATAAGCCGGCCGAAAAGGGCCGTGGCCGGGAGAAAGAGAAATCCGATGCTGACATTGAAGAACGTGTGTGCATTGGCGATGTCGCGTGCCGGGCCCGAACTGAACCCGGCCCCGATTGTGCGGATCAAGTCGGCAAAAGCCGGGATCCAGAAGATGAACAGCACCACGCCGGCAATTTTGAAAATCACATGGGCCAGGGCCACCCGCTTGGCCTCCCGGGTAGTCCCGATACTTGCCAGGCCCGCGGTGATGCAGGTGCCGATATTGGCCCCAAAGATCATGGGTATGCCGGCTTCCAGGGTGATCAGGTTTTGCTGGGCCAGCACGATGAGGATGCCGGTAAAAGCGCTGCTGCTCTGAATCAGAGCAGTTAATAGCGTTCCTACCAACAGCCCCAGCAGCGGGTTTTCCAATCCTTTTAACGCATCGATAAAGATCGGGTAGCTGCGCAGCGGTTTCATGCTGTCGCTCATCAGTTTCATCCCGTAAAACAGAATCCCGAACCCCAGGATGATTTCACCGATATTGCGCATGCGTTCGGTTTTGGCAAACATACGCAGGACGGCACCGATAAACACCATTAACAGGGCATAATCGGTTAATTTAAACGCTATCAGCTGGGCGGTGACCGTCGTGCCGATGCCGCCCCCCAGGATAACGCCCAGGCACTGCGTGAAACTCATTAAACCAGCCTGCACGAAACTTACCAACATCACCGTGGTGGCTGAGCTTGACTGGATAACCATCGTGACAAAGGTTCCCACGGCCAGGCCGAGTAGTTGGTTGTGGGTCAGGGCGGCGAGAATGGAACGCATCTGGTCCCCGGCGGTTTTCTTCATTCCATCGCTCATCTGCTCCATACCGTAGATAAACAGCGCCAGGCCGCCCAGCAGACCAATAATTAGAAAGCCCCAGGAAATATCAGTGGCCGGCGCTTCGCCCGCAAAAACGATTGAAGCAAAGCCGATAGTGGCGGCGGCCGACAAGGTTACAGTTTTGATGGTTGTAACTGACATACAAGATCCTCTTTGACATTTACGGCTTCGTGGGCGGCGGCTGGTTGTTGAAAAGGTGGGGTGCAAAGGCCGGCATCGTAATATCCGAACAGGATTGTCCGGGGTGGGCCACAAGGGGTATCTGCCGCGATTTGATCAGCGTTGTCCCCCCAGGATGTCGACTATTTTCACCATCAGGACGGTTTCCAGATAGTCGAGGTCTACCGGTTTGGTGATGAAGTCATCCGCTCCCAGCTGCAGGGCCTGGTTGCCCAGGGCTTCATCCGTTACCGCTGTAATCATCACTACTCCGGTAGCAGGCGCATTTTTCTTGATGGCTTCGAGGGTTTCCATTCCGCTCATACCCGGCATGATAATGTCCAGCAGCACGATGTGCGGGTTTTCAGCCTAGATGAGATTCAGGGCCTCCTGGCCATTTTGGGCGGAAAAAGCCTGGTAGCCCTTCATAGATAGAAATTCTTCAAGAGCGCGGCAGACTTCGATTTCATCATCGACGACCAGGATTTTTTCCATAATATAGCCTTTATAGTCGGTGCTCGGGTTAAATTCAAGTTGGAAAAACGTCTCAGGTGACATCACGCTTGACAGGCAGTTCGATATAGAACGACGCTCCAGGCCCCTCATTATTTTCGACCCACAGGCGGCCCCCCATCTCCTGGATGATCCCGTAAGAGAGAAAAAGGCCCAGGCCGGTACCCTGGTCCGCCGGTTTGGTGGAATAATAGGGATCGAACACCTTGGCGAGCGAATCCGGGTCAATCCCCGGGCCGTTATCGGAGATGCGGATGCGGAGACTTGTTCCTGGATTGGGCAGATCGGTTTCAATAATCAGTTCTTTATGAGCCTGTCCGGCCATGGCCGATGAAGCGTTTGAGATGACGTTCAAGATCACCTCTTCAAACATTTCCCGGTCCACGGAAATCAAGGGCAAGGCATTGGAAAGACCGGTGCTGGTGTTGATATCCTCGAAATTGAGCTGCGGTCCCATCAGGTGCAGAATATGGAACACCAGGTCGTTTATGTCCGTCGGCGCTATCGATTTACGCGGTTTGCGGGTGACCTTACCAAGGCTTTTGGTGATATTAACAATCCGTTCCAGTTGCTCTTTACAGGTACCAATGGCCTCCTGGCCGTTAAGGGATAGCGCTTCGGTCATCTTTAAAAGGTGCAGGCGCATTGAAATGATATTGGTGGGGTTGAGGATTTCGTGGGCGAGGCCGGCCGCCAGCTGTCCGATGGCGGCCAACTTTTCCGATTGTACTAGCATATCCCGCGTGGTTTCCAACTCTTGCAGGGTATTTTTGAGGCTTCTTTCCAGGTTGAGGATTCGGACCCCGGTGGATAGCCGCGCCTTGAGCTCCGGCTGCATGAAGGGCTTTTTAAGAAAGTCATCCGCCCCGGATTCGAGCCCGGTGACGATATCTTCCTTGGCATCTTTTGCAGTCAGCAGCAGGATGTAGACATATCCCGGCAGGTTGGCTTTCCGGATCGTCTGGCATAACGCGGGCCCGTCCATTTCGGGCATCATCCAGTCGGTTACCAGGATGGGGAAGAACTGCTGCCGGATTGCAGCCATCGCTTCCACCCCGTTTTGCACGGTGGTGACGCGATACCCGAGCTGACTGAGGGTTGTTTCAAGGAATAACCGGGCCACCTTGTTGTCTTCCGCGACAAGAACGGGATACCTAGAGAAATCCGATTCAGCCTGCATGCCGCACCCGGGATCATTGAGGTTAATCGTTTAAAATTGTTCGCAAATCAGAACCATTTAAGCATTGATACCCGGGCAAGTCAAATGTATTCGCCCCTGGTTGGGTCGCCACATCAAGTGATGATCAGGACGCCCATGGTTTCATCCAGGCGTGCTTTGGTTTTGCGCAGGATCAGACCGGCCGGATCACAGTTGGCATCTGTATCCTTGATCTGAGCCATACAGTCATTCAGGAGTTTGTCATTCCCGGCCCAGAGATTAAACTCGGATAAAATAAAGGGCGAAACCAGGTTGTAAAGGCGATCGAACTGCTGTGCGGATAAACTGGAGAATGTTTCTATATGATCAGCCAACAGATCTGAAATCAACAGATCCACAGCTTCTTCTACGGTCTCAGGCAGATTGAATCTTTCAGTCTTTGGGCTCATGGTCTAATCTCTCATTTAAGCAGTTCTAAAAAACCTGGTCCTTAGGGCAAACTTGTCCCGCTATTCGGGAGCCTGTCCCGCTTCGCGGGAGTGAGAGATAACTGGCTATGCCGGGCAGGGGTTCCCAGGTGTTAGGCTGAAGGCTGAAGACTAAAGGTGAAGGCAATAAAATAAATATAATAACGAAGACTTATCCAATTTGCCGCAGCGGATGTCTTCAATGCAACCAATTCGGTCAGATTGGTTTTAAGGTTTTTCTTCGGCCTTCAGCCTTCGACCTAATCCTCTGAATCCGGCCATGCTGGCAGAGCGTTTCTTGGTTGTACGCCCTTTGAAGGGAACCAAACGTCTGGTCTTACGGGCCAGGATTCTCTACATATTTTAGTATCAGCAGCTTATCGATACTTTTGGCTTTCCTGTATCCATAGAGGGTCCGTGGAGCGGCCTCTGAAGAATCATATCGTACTATTATCGATTTACTTTAGCTACGATGGATCTGGAGTATGGGAATACCTTGGGGATGGGCCGCCTGAATTATTCACAGGGGCAGCTCAGGACCGGTTGATCGGGAGGTGCGCCAGAGCAATCAACTTCCTACGGAGCTTTATTAGTTAGCGCTTGACGGCGCTGTCGACACTATAGAAACCACCTCGTCAGGCAAGACGGCTGTTTTCCTGATCAAATAGATTAAGCACGTGGTAAGGCCTTACGGCAGCCTCGTTCCCCGTGCTCCAAGCTATGAATCCGTGATGACAAGTCAAGTTTTATATCGACAGCCTTCGGAATGGGCCGCGGTACGACGGATTAGCCGCACTTGTTAAATCCGCAAAAATGACAGATCATACAACCTTCCTCAAAACTGATCGTCTGGCCGCATTCCGGACACTCTTCACCCATCAGGCCGCCACCGGCTTGACCCCTCTTCACATCTTTATCGTCCATGTAACGTTTTTGCAGTACACGCCCAATGGCATCGGGAATGGATAGTACCAGGCCGCCTTCTTGAAAGACCGGATGCTCACCACCGATGCCGGTAAGTTGATTGACCACTTTATCAACCTTCACGCCGGCCCGGAAGGCCAATGAGACCAGTCGCCCGATAGCCTCTGCTTTGGCGGCCGTTGACCGGCCCGATTTTCCGATGGTCGCAAAGACCTCGAAAGGGTGGCCGTTGTATTCAGTGACGGTGACATACAACTGCCCGAGACCGGTTTTCATTTTGGTGGTAAAGCCTTCCAGGGTTTCCGGCCGGTCGATAACTCTGGCCGGGCTATCGGTCTCACTGCCCTTGTCAGAGAACGAGAGCACCTGATTTTCCTTGCTGCCGTCCCGGTAGATGGTGACGCCTTTGCAATCGAGCTCATAGGCGAGGTCGTAAATTCGCTGCACATCTTCCACGGTGGCGTCGCGCGGCAGGTTAACCGTCTTGGAAACCGCATTGTCGGTATATTTCTGAAAAGCAGCCTGCATCCGGATGTGCCACTCCGGTGAGATGTCGTGGGCCGTGACGAAAACTTGTTTTACATCTTCAGGGATCGCATCGATGTGAGCCAGGCTGCCTTCGCCGGCAATCTTATCCATGAGGTCGTCACTGTAAAAACCGCGTTCCCGGGCCACCTTCTCAAAGTGCGGATTGACTTCCGTCAGGCGATCATTATCCATGACGGTGCGTACGAAGCTCAGGGCGAACAGAGGTTCCACGCCGCTGGAGCAGTCAGCGATAATACTTAGGGTTCCGGTGGGGGCGATGGTCGTCGTGGTCGCGTTGCGGTAGCGGGCTTTTTTGCGGCGCTTGAAAACACTCTTGCTGAAGTTGGTGAAAACACCGCGTTGCTCGGCCAGTTCAGCCGAGGCCTGGTGTGAGGTGTCCTGGACGAATTTCATTACCTCTTCCGCCATGGCCAGGGCTTCCTCGGAATTATAAGGAATGTTCAACTGGAACAGCAGGTCGGCAAAGCCCATAACGCCCAGTCCGATTTTGCGGTTGCCTTTGACCATATTGTCGATGGCTTCCAGCGGGTATTGGGATTGGTCGATGGTATCGTCCAGAAAACGGACCGCTGCGGTTATCGTTTTGCCCAGATCGGCATAGTCGATAGCGGGCTTGCCGTCTGTGGAGATGATGAACTTTGACAGGTTAATAGACCCTAGGTTGCAGGCCTCCATGGGCAACAGGGGCTGTTCACCGCAAGGATTGGTGCTCTCAATTTCACCGATCGCCGGCGTAGGGTTGTCCCGATTCAATCGATCTAGAAATACAATGCCCGGGTCCCCGTTCTCCCAGGCCTGGGTAACCAGGGACAGGTAGACTTCAGCGGCATTCAATTGGCCGACCGTCTTGCCGGTCTGGGGGTTGAAAAGGTCATAATCTTCCTTCTGGGCCACGGCTTCCATGAAGTTTTCGGTCAACCCGACCGAAATGTTGAAATTGTTCAACTCGTTGTTCTTTTGCTTGCAATAGATGAACTCCATGATGTCGGGATGATCGACCCGCAAAATGGCCATGTTGGCTCCGCGGCGAGTACCGCCCTGTTTGACCTGCTCCGTAGCGGTGTTGAAAATCTTCATGAACGACACCGGGCCCGAAGCGATTCCGCCGGTGGTGCCCACCATGCTGTTTTTGGGGCGCAGGCGGGAAAAAGAAAAACCGGTCCCGCCTCCGGACTTATGGATGGCGGCGGCATTTTTGAGCGAATCGAAGATGCCGTCCATACTGTCTTCAACCGGGAGGACAAAACAAGCCGCCAATTGGCCGAGCTGCCGGCCCGCGTTCATCAGCGTGGGCGAGTTGGGCAGGAACTTGAGATCGGTCATGATATCGTAAAAAAGATTCTCGGCCTTCTTTACATCCTTGGCCGTGCCGTAGTTTTTCTCAGCCCGAGCAATGTGTCGGGCCACGCGCCGAAACATCTGGGCCGGCGTTTCGGTGGGTTCACCCTGCAGGTCTTTCTTCAAGTACCGACGGGCCAGAACCGTTTTGGCGTTATCCGAAAGGTCCAGACCGTTTTTAATGAATAGCGATTTTTCCAGTTTGACCGGCGCTACTTTCTTGAGGCCCAGTTCCATGAGTTTGGCTTTGAGGACCTCATCGATCACCGGCAGGGTTATGGTATTGATTTCCAGGTCGTTGATTGCGTCTTTGATGAATCGACTGACATCCAGTGCCTGCTGCGGGTTGATTGAGTTGCGGCTGACCAGCAGGTCCGAGAAAAGCTGGTCATCCCAGTCGTGGGTCCGCAGATCGATGGGACCGTCTTCCGTCACGAGGTATTTGCGCTTTGAAGCCATGGATCGCTCCCTGTCTAAAGTACACTTACTATAGTTTAAAAAATAAATACCATTCATCGGCATCAACTGAAAATGAGCAATAGCCGTCCCTCATTTAAAATCCTTTTGTTGGTTGCCGAACTAGATAGCCCAGGTTGAATGGATTAAACGCCAGGTGGCAACAGCATGCCTGCATGGACCGCCCGTGGAATTGGCCAAATGTTCAAGTAGATAGACGGCTGTCAGCTGGTATTTTTGCTGCGTATTTGAATCATTCTCACACAATATGTGGTATGTCAATCGGAAATTGAGTCAATATCTGGAGTTTTTGGGGGTTCAGCCACCAATTCAGTGAAAAGATTGATGAAAGCACCGGATGGGGCGGGCGTTTTTTTCAGGTGGCTAAAAAATGTACTGGGGGGCATGATTTTTTATGTCGCACCACAATGGTCGGGTAAAACGCTCTGCCGCGGCCGTCAGCAATTGAGAATGATGTGTCGCTGTTCCTTTTCGATGGTCGCGGCCGGGATCATGTATTTGAGGCTGATACCAATTTCCTGGTTCAGCTGCCATTCGATTTTACCGTCAATGTCGATGACTTCATCATCGAGGAAGATAAGGGTTCCTTTTATAAATTCGGGCAGCGCGATGTCGGCGTCGTTCAAAAAGCGGATACCGCCTTCACTGACGTCGGTCACTTCGAAGACCGTTTTGCTTGTGTTCAAGCGGGGCCGCTTGCCGGGGCGGTAGACAATTCGGATATAACTTCTTTTTTCACGTTCAACGTGACCATTCATATCCATGGTGCTTTTCCTCCCTGTCGGCAGGCAGAATATGGGGGAAGCATGAACCAGAAGCTATTATTAGAACCCATCTCAAAAAAGTCTTCTTGTCCGGCATAGCCTGCGGCGACGACGGATTGGTCCAAACTCGGCGTTGGGCGCTCATGTCAAATCCCCGAAATACTATTGTATTCCTACGGGTTGATATTCGCGGCCGCATTGCTTGTCGAGCGTAGCTCGTAGAGCGAAGACTGGTTTTTAGACCAGGATCCGTTTTTTGAGATAGGTTCTAGACTTATGTTTTGGGACAGCTTCCATGTTACCTGATTTTTAACCCGTGTCAAAAAAAATCCGTTTGAATTTTTCAGGCTGACCGGGTACTAATCGACACGTACCGCGATTTCAAGCCTCGAACTTGGTGCAAGCATGCTGAATCGTTTGATCTCCATCAGTATTATTATCTTCATCGGTGTAACCTCTGCAGTTCTTTTCCTGGTCGCACTGGTTGTCTGGCTATTGACGGTATGTTTCGACCGGCGCCTGGTAGCTTTGCACATGTTCACGTCTTTCTGGGCGGTCTTGTACCTCTGGGTGGTGCTGGCCTGGCAGGTTACCGTGGGAGGGCGGACCCGGATACGGCGGGAGGCAACCTACATGGTCGTTTCCAATCACCAGTCCCAACTCGACATCCTGGTCGCATTCAAGCTGTTCTTTCCATTCAAGTGGGTGTCCAAAGCCGCTGTTTTCAAGCTTCCTTTCATCGGCTGGAATATGGTATTAAACCGGTATATCAAAATCAAACGCGGCCAGAAGGACAGTATTGCCCAGATGATGAACGCTTGTGAAAAAACGCTTGCCGCCGGCAGTTCCGTCTTCTTCTTTCCCGAAGGAACCCGCTCCCGTACCGGTATCGTCAAACCTTTCAAGCACGGCGCCTTCACCCTGGCCCAGAAAATGAAAGTCCCCATATTGCCCATTGTGATAAACGGGACGAAAAACGCGCTGCCCAAAAACAGCCTTAATTTTCACGGTCGCCACGCGATCCACATCCAGGTCCTGGACGAGATACCCGTGGCGCGGTTCGCGGATCTGCCGGTGGACGAAGTGGCGGAGCTCGTTCGCGGTGTGATCGGCACACACGTTACCGAACACCGGCATAATTGAGCGCGGCCCATTGAAGCCCCAAAGATATCAAGCGATATCGACCCATAAGAAAGGTGCATCCATGAAAACGCAACTTTTTGAATATCTCTCCGAGCAGACCGCGCAGCTGCGGGCGGACGGCCTGTTCAAAGCAGAACGCATTATTACTTCTCCCCAGCAGGCAGCCATCTGGGTGCAGGCGGGTGGTGAGGTCCTGAACTTTTGCGCAAACAACTATTTGGGCTTGGCCAATCATCCGGACCTGATCAAGGGGGCCCAGCAGGCTCTGGAGAAATACGGTTTCGGGATGTCTTCGGTACGCTTTATTTGCGGCACCCTCGACATCCACAAAGAATTGGAACAGCGCATCAGCGCCTTTCTGGGGATGGAGGACACGATTCTCTACAGCTCCTGCTTCGATGCCAACGGCGGCCTGTTTGAAACCCTGCTGGGCCCGGAGGACGCGGTTATCAGTGATGCCCTGAACCATGCCAGCATCATCGACGGCGTGCGCCTGTGCAAGGCCCGGCGCTTCCGGTACAACAACAACGACATGGCGGACTTGGAAGCAAAGTTGCAGGCGGCGGCCGACTGCCGTTTCAAGCTGATTGCCACCGACGGTGTGTTTTCGATGGACGGAATTATCGCCGACCTGGGCGCTATCTGCGACTTGGCAGACAAACACGGCGCCCTCGTGATGGTGGACGATTCCCATGCGGTTGGGTTTACCGGACCCGACGGCCGGGGTTCGCATGAGCACTGCAACGTCATGGGGCGGGTTGATATCATCACCGGCACGCTGGGCAAAGCCCTGGGGGGGGCCTCCGGCGGGTACACCGCCGCGAAAAAAGAGCTGGTGACCTGGCTGCGCCAGCGGTCGCGGCCCTACCTGTTTTCCAATACCCTGGCACCCGTTATCACGGCGGCATCCATTGCGGTCCTGGATTTACTGGAATCCAGCGGGCAATTGCGCGAAACCCTGAAATTCAACAGCGACTATTTTCGGCAGGGACTGACGGGGGCCGGTTTCGACCTGATTCGCGGTGAACATCCGATCATTCCGGTCATGCTCGGAGACGCTGTGCTGGCCCAGAAAATGGCGGCCCGCCTGCTCGATGAGGGTATTTACGTGATCGGTTTCAGTTTTCCCGTGGTACCCCGCGGACAGGCCCGCATCCGGACCCAGATGTCCGCCGGGCATACCAAAGAGCACCTGGATCGGGCCCTGGCGGCATTCATCAAGGTCGGCCGTGAACTGGAGGTCATCCCATGAAAACTATGCGCGCCTTGGTCAAACGCAAACCCGAGCGGGGTATCTGGATGGACGCTGTTCCCATACCCGATATCGGGCCCAATGACGTGTTGATCAAAATCAAAAAGACGGCTATCTGCGGAACGGACATCCACATCCACAACTGGGACGAATGGTCGCAAAGCACGATCCCGATACCCATGACGATCGGGCATGAGTTCGCCGGCGTGATCGAAGCTTTGGGCAGCGAAGTCGTGGGGCTCAAAGAAGGCGACCGGGTGTCCGGCGAAGGACACCTGACCTGTGGGCACTGCCGCAACTGCCGGGCCGGCAAACGACACCTTTGCCGCAATACCATTGGTGTCGGGGTCAACCGCCCAGGCTGTTTCGCCGAGTTCCTCAGTATCCCGGCTGTCAATGTCTTTCCGCTGCCGGACAACATCGACGACGAGACAGGCTCCCTGCTGGATCCTCTGGGAAATGCCACCCATACCACCCTGTCCTATGACCTGGTGGGGGAGGACGTCCTGATTACAGGCGCGGGTCCGATTGGTATCATGGCGGTGGCTATCGCTCGGCACGTGGGGGCGCGCTTCGTGGTGATCACCGATATCAATGACTACCGGCTGAATCTGGCTAAGCAGATGGGAGCCACCCGGGTGGTCAACGTTACCAGCGAAAATGCGGCGGACGTGATGCCGCAATTGGGAATGCGGGAAGGCTTTGATGTGGGGTTGGAAATGTCGGGGAATATAGGCGCCTTCCGCGATATGCTGGCCACCATGAACTACGGCGGCAAGATCGCCCTGCTGGGCATACCACCCTCTGAGGCCGCCATCGACTGGACCCAGGTGATCTTCAAGGGGCTTTTTCTCAAGGGGATCTACGGCCGGGAGATGTTCGAGACCTGGTACAAGATGTCCACCATGCTCCAGAGCAGCCTGGATATTTCCGGCATTATCACCCACCGATTTAAGGTGGCGGATTTTGAGGCAGCCTTTGATGTGATGGGCTCCGGCAAGTCGGGAAAAGTTATCCTGGATTGGGAATGAATCCGGCTTGCCGGATTCATGGTTTTAAGTCTTATGTTTTAAGTGTTAAGACAAACCCTAAGTTGGATTAATAAGCTGGTTCCTGTTTTGTCCTAACACCTAACACTTAAAACTTAAAACAATTTGATTTCATGAACCATTTTACTGAAACCCTCTACGACGGCTACGGACAGCAATTCCGTATCGATGAGTTGCTGTATGAAGAGAAAACCGCCCATCAGCACCTGCTGATCTTTCACAACGATCTTTTCGGGCGAGTCATGGCGCTTGACGGGGTTGTCCAGACCACGGAAAAAGACGAGTTCATCTACCACGAGATGCTGGCCCATGTGCCAGTCCTGGCCCACGGCCGTGTGTCCAGGGTGCTGATAGTCGGCGGCGGGGACGGGGGCATGCTGCGCGAGGTGCTCAAGCACCGCGGTGTGGAATCCGTGACCCAGGTAGAGCTAGACCGTAAGGTGGTTGACCTGTGCCGCCAATATCTGCCCAACCACTCACAGGGAGCCTTCGAAGACCCCCGGGTAGCGCTGGTGTTTGATGATGGGTTGCATTTTGTTTCCAGCACGGATCGGCAATTCGATGTGATCATATCAGACAGCACCGATCCGATCGGTCCGGGCGAGGCCCTGTTCAGTGCGGATTTTTACCGGGCCTGCAAACACCGCCTGAAACCGGGTGGCGTTTTGGTCACCCAGAATGGGGTCGTCTTCATGCAGCCGGATGAGGTTCGGACCACGGCCAACCACTTTCGCAATCTCTTTGCCGATTGGCATTTCTTTACGGCGGCAATTCCGACCTATGTCGGCGGCAGCATGAATTTCGGTTGGGGAACGGATGACCCTGCCTTGCGCCGGATTCCGGGAGACACGCTCCGTGAGCGGTTTCAGGAGGCCGGAATTACAACCCGCTACTATACGCCTGAGATTCATCGTTGTGCGTTTACCTTGCCCCAGCATGTTCTGGATGCAATCGACAAGACGGCGGGCAATACAGGTTAAAATTCTGAAACACGAAATGCCTGCGGGGTTTGTTCGATAGGTGGATGGGATGAGCAGGGCGGCCCCGGCAGCTACCGCCCGCCGGAAACTTCTATAAAAGCACCGGTGGTATAACTGGATTCGTCCGACACGAGCCAGGCGATGGCGGCGGCGACTTCTTCCGCCCGACCACCCCGCTGCAAAGGGAGTTGGTGTTTGATCCGGTCCACCCGATCCGGTTCACCCCCATCCGCGTGAATGTCGGTGTAAATGAAGCCGGGCCTGACACCATTCACCCTTATCCCCTCCGCGGCGATTTCGGTAGCCAGACCGATGGTAAATGTATCGATTGCACCTTTCGAAGCGGCGTAATCCACATACTCGCCGCCGGAACCGATGCGGGCTGCGGCCGAGGACACATTTACAATGACCCCGCCCGGGCCGCCGTGCTTGGTGGACATCCGTTTAATCGCTTCCCGACTGCATAGGAAATAGCCGGTGACATTCGTCGTCAAAATCCGATTGATTCTTTCGGCGGTCATGGATTCAATGCGCATTTGCGGGAGCAGAATGCCGGCGTTGTTCACCAGTACATCAATCCGGCCCAGCTTGTTGTCAATAGCATCGAATAGCAGTTTTACATCCGCTTCCGCGGAAACATCGGCCTGGACGGCTATCGCGCGAGAACCCAAGGCGGTGATTTTTGCCACCACGTCTTCGGCATGCTTTTTATTTCTGAAAAAGTTCACGCAGATTGCATAGCCATCAGACGCCATCCGCAAAGCGGTGGCAGCCCCGATCCCCCTGCTGGACCCGTTTATTATAGCAACTTTTTCCATGGAAATGCGCTATGCCTTTTCCGCGTAATAATTTGCTGTCATTGTTCAATTTTGGTTATTACAGAATATTTGTTGCGGATCTGGTTTAGAATACCTTCACGCTTCATCGTTTCAAGGGCCCGTTCTACTTTTGCGACATGACTACACTCAGTGTTTTTTGAGAAGGCCGCATAATGATAGTAAGTCGAGAAAACGGCTGGCAAAATTCGCACTTGTTTTTCAATTTCCTTATCAGCAATCAGGTAGCTCAGACCAAGATCGTGATAAAAGGCAAAGCGTCCCCGTTTGGCTATCAACATTTTCAGGAGCATTGCGGGTGTTCTAGCACTGTCATCTACTACCAGGCCCTTTTGTGAACGAAGATATTTACTGGCGGCTGTTCCGTGAATAGTCAGCAGTTTCCCATGTCTACCGAGCGAATTCACGTCGGCGGTTTCCGCAATGACAACACGATCACCACGGCGGACCATGGCGACGTAATTCAATTGATATAGGGGCGGATCTATGAATGTATATTTTCCCTTCCGCGCAACTGTTTGTTTAAATCCGAAGAAAACGTCCAGTCTGCCGTCTTCAAGATATTTTTGAAGTCTTCGAAATGGTAGATAGGTTTGATAACCACTAAATGAGAGTTGCGGATTTTCCTTTTCGATGGCTTGGATGATTTCAATGCAAAGCCCGCCTATTTGTTGGTTCGCAAGCGTCATGTATTTTGGAGCGCTGTCTTGGGCGGCAGTTCTAAATTCGATAGCCGTGGCAGGTAGCGTGAATCCAATTAGCACTAGGACCCAGAATCCTATTTTATCGAATTTCGAGATAGCGATGCTCATCATAGCGAATATAAGGCCGTCGTCGTCCGAAAATGGTACCGTTTACCATTTTCGATTGCACACCTGCTATCTTACAATTTGCCGGTCGGCAAAACAATCGGTATCTCTGTAGCGTAGGACGCATTATGGTGTCAATTGCCCCAGGGCAGCGGCAATCTGGTTGCTGAGATCAGCCAGGGCCTTACTTTGGGCTGCGACCAATCCGTTGTAATCCTGGGAGGTTACGGGGGTGCGGATTTCGGAGTGTTTGATCACCAGGGGGGCTGACTGCCCGTTTTGTTTGATACTCCAGGTGGCATCCAGCAGGACCTCGCCTTGCGGGTTACCGTCGAAACGGTAGATGTCGAGAACCACGTGGTGGGTGAAGGGAAACAGGCTTTCACGGTAATGCGGCGCCACCTTGTCGGTTCCCAGGCGCGCGGCCAGGTTGGCCGTCAACACGGCGGTGATGTTGTCCTGCAAAGGGCCGGCCCAACGGCTGAGTTCAGCGATTTTAATGCGATTGTCGCCATCCCGGGAGACAATCTGTGTGCGGTCCAGTTCAGCCGGAATCGTCACCGGCCCGACGGCAATTGCCATGTCCGTGGACAGCTTGGCCACCGGCCCCGTGGCGGGGGTGGGGCCGAGGGTGTAGAAATCCGATTTGGGCGATTTGCCGGTGCATCCGGCCAGACCCACCGCAAGCGCTAAGCTGAAAAAAACTATACCCAAGCGAACGTTTGGTGCCATCATTCGTCTTTTCCTTTCCCGCTGATAATTGCTTCCGGGTGCCTTTCCAGATAATCCATAAGCTGCCGCAATGATCGAGAAGCCCGGGCGACTTCATCGAGGGCCGTCTTCATCCGAATCTGCAGGGGCGAGTCGGTTTTCATCATTTCACTGGCATTTTCCATGGCCTGGCGCGCTTCTTCCAGGGTTGCGTTCAATTGCGGAGAGACGGTCGTGCGCAGGTCGCTCATCATGAGCCGGGCTTCTTCGATAGTAGCGTCCAGGTTTCTCAAAGTCCGGGGTAATTCCGGCGAATCCACCAGGCGACGGGCGCCATTGGCAGCGGCCTGCAGATCACGGCCGATCGTCTCGATGGGCATCTTGTCCATGCGGTCTATGATGCGGGCCACCTTGACTTTGATTTGCTGTATCGTCTTGGGAATTGTCGGGAATACCGGATAGGGTGCGTTCCAGTTTATGGTGGCCGGGGCCGCATCCGGAAATTGGCTGATAGTGATGATGAGCTGGCCGGTCAGAAGGTTTCCGGTTTCCAACTGGGCGCGGTAGCCCTGGTTGACCATGCCTTCGATCAGTTGGCGACGTTTCTCTTCGGTAAGGTTGCCGTCGTTGGGAAACACCCGCTCAGGTTCGAACTCGACCATTACCGGGATCCGAAAATCCTGCGTCTGTTCATCGAATTCAAGTCCGATTTCCAAGACCTGGCCGATCCGGATACCCTGGACTTCGACCGGGGCACCCGGCGTAAGACCGCGTACGGTTTCATTGAAATAGATGAGCCAACGTTGCTTGGCCAGGTAGGCGGTCTCGCGGGCTTTGTCCAGGTTGTCGTAGAGGATGAAGTCCGCGTTTTCCTTGGCCGGCGGTCCAGGCTCGGCCCCCTGCGGAATCCCGAAGGAGATGCCGCCAATCAGGAGGCTGACCACCGAGTCGGTGTCGATGCGAACACCTTGGGCGTCCAACTTTAAATCGATGCCACTGGCATTCCAGAAGCGGGTGTTCTCGTAGACGAAGTGGTGGTAGGGGGCATTGACGAAGACTTTCAGCGTGACGATTTTACCGTCCTCCGAGAGCTGGTAATTCACTACCTGGCCGGCTTCGATCTGGCGATACAGCACGGGCGAGCCCGGATCTATTGACCCCCGGCGAAGAGCCTTCAGGTAGAAAGCGCGGCCCGGGGCATCCGTTGTCACCGCGGGCGGCTCTTCCAGACCGATAAAGGATTCGACAAAATTGCCGGGGCGGCCCGGATCAAGGGTGATATAGGCGCCGGAAAAGAGCGTGCCCAGTCCCGTCACGCCGCGGGCAGCTACCCGGGCCCGCACAACCCAAAAGCGCGTGTTAGCGGATAAAAACGCTTCAGCCTGCTTGGCCAGCGCAGCAGTTACGATAACACTGGAGAGATCTTCGCTGAGCTCGATCTTGGTTACCCTGCCCAGATCGACCTCCTTGTACTTGATGCGGGTCTCGCCGGCCTCCAGGTCCTTGGCGGATTTGAAAGTGATGGTGATGGTTGGGCCCTGTTCCGAGAGGGTTTTGTAGACCAGCCAGCCGCCGATACAGAGGGCCACAACCGGTATCAGCCAGACAATGGAGATATGTCGTTTCCGGGGCTGGCGGACATTGGCCGCCGGGATGTCAGTATCCATCGGGATTCCTTGATCCACGTCACTCATGCGTGTTGTTCTCCGTATCCCAGATCAAGCGGGGATCAAATGTCAGGGCTGCAAACATGGTAATCACGACAACGGCGGCGAAATATATCGCCGCGTCTTCTACTTTGACGGTGGCGATCTGGCCAAGATTCACCAGGGCGATCAGAACGGTTATAGCAAAGATATCAACCATGGACCAGCGGCCGATGGCCTCGGTAACGCGATATAGGCGGGTACGATCTCTCGGACGCCAGGTCGACTTGCGCTGTACGGTGATCAGCAGAAAAGATAAAGCGACCAGTTTTAAAAGGGGGACCATAATGCTGGCGGTGAAGATAATCAGCGCCAGGTGCCACATACCCTCGCGCACGAAATAGATAACCCCGCTTATGATCGTATCCGTTTTTTCATCGCCGAAAGAAATGATGTTGGTGATGGGGTATAGATTTGCGGGGATGTAAAAGATCGCGGCCGTCATTACCAGTGCCCAGGTGCGGGAGATACTGAACTTTTTGCGCCGCCGCAAGGGCGCCCCACAGCGGGGGCATCTGAGTTTGGCGTTTATTTCCAGACCGCCGCAGAGCAGGTGGCAGGTCCGGCAGCCGATAACACCGCCGGCATTAAAGTAGCACTCGTCGGATATGTGGCGAGCTTCGTCCCACTTTTGCCAGATCTGGTGGGGGTCGAAGGTGGTAATGATCGCTGCGATCACAAATGTGAACGCCATGAAGGCATATACGGAAATGCCGTACGTCAGGTCGCCGTCCTTGGTGAGCTTAACAACGGTCACCAGGATGCCCAGCATGAAAATTTCAATCATGCTCCAGGGGGCCGTGCGCTGCACGATGCGCAGGACCCGCGGCAAACCGGGTGCCAGCCAGCCCAGACGCAGGGGCAGCAGGATATACAGCAGACCCAGGAGCTGAATGGCCGGAGCGATAAAGGTGGTGATCAGAACCAGCAGGCCCACGTGCCACCAGCCCTGGGCGAAGAAGACCATGATGCCGGTAATCAGGGTGGTCTCTTCCATCTTGCCAGCCATACGAAATGAAATGAAGGGAAAGATGTTGATCAGGATGAACAATACAATTCCGGCTACGGTCAGCGCAAGGGTGGATTCGATACAATCCGGTTTGCGCTTGTATAGGAGGGCACCGCAGCGGCGGCACCGCACAGATCCCCGCATTGGGACCGGTGGTATCTTTTGAACCAGCTCACAATCGTGACAGGCGATGAGGGTGTCGGCTTCCATGGATCGGATTCACTTTTGCTTATACTTCCGGATCTAGCGGTTCATTTCAGGTTGGCGGGCATGGTGCCCGGGAACTTTCAAATCGACGTCTGCAGACCGATCTTTCATTATGTACTAAAGATAGGTGGGGTTGTCAAACGGGTTTGTTGCGGAACTGCTTGAATTTCTAATGAATTTTGAATGGGCGGGAATGGTGCCCTTGCCAGGGGCCCGACCTCTTAGAAAGCCGCCCCGCTAAGGAGCGGCTTCTCGGAGGACCCACAGGTGCTTATTGCGCTACCATCAGCATCATGTGGAACAGGGCAATTTTCTGTTCCAGGTTCAGGACATCTTTGGCTTTGAGGATATGGGCGACCTTGTTGTCGATCATCTTGGTGCCGATATCGGCGATACCCGTGATGAGCCGATTTACCTTTTTGGGATCTCGTTGGGGAGACAGCAGCTCGGCCTGCAGGTCGAGAATCTTGTACTCTAGGTCCAGCTCGTACTTGATATTGCGGATGTCCATGTCCGCCCGATATTTGAGTAGCTTTTTGATCTGGGCATTGGTCAGATTCAAATCCAGAGCCGGCAGGTCCAGTTCCAGGTAATAGGAAAAGCTGTCCGGGAGGGCCATTTCGTATTCGGTCAGGGCACCGAGAATGACCATACGCTGATCATCGGTAAAGATATCTTTGGCTTTTAAAAAATATTCCACTTTGAGCTTGAGTAGGTCGCCGCCCAGAGAGGCCAGCTGTTTGACATGCCGGTTTACGATTTTGGAACTGGCCTTGATCTTCGCCTCGGAGTCCCATCTGTCTCCTTTGCGCAGTTCCTGGGCCAGCCCCATGCGAGCCTCGTCGATCTTGGCTTCAAGAGCCAATTTTTTGGTGCTGAATGATTCGACCACCTGGCCCAGTTTCTGGATTTGCGCTTTGGTCAAGTTTAGGTCGGAAATAAGATTTGGGTTGCCGGCGAGGGATACGCCGGCACCCAAGATCAGCGCCAGGGCAGTGACCATAGAAATAAGTACGGTTTTCCTTTTCCGCATGTCTCGTCCTCCTTGCTGAATTGATAACAAAATAACCAGCCGGCAGAAAAGGTGCCGGTCGGTTGGCGGTGTATTTATACCGCGCCTAGATAGCATTAACGATCATAAGGCGCTTTTGGCGTTTGTAAAACCTGTTTTCGCGTATCGGTGGGTTTATAAATCAAGCGGTACCATATTTTGGATCATATCGGCGTAGGTTTCCCGTTTGCGGATCAGGTGGGCCTGCCCATGCATGATCAGTACCTCGGCCGGACGGGGGCGGGAGTTATAGCTCGATGCCATTGAATATCCATAGGCACCGGCACTTTCAATGGCAATCAAGTCTTGTTCGCGAACTTCATTGAGCTGCCGGTCCCGGCCGAGGTTGTCGATTTCACACAGGTTGCCGACAACGGTGTAGGTGTGCACCGGGCCGGTCGGATTAGAGACATTCACGATTTCGTGAAAGGCGTCATAGAACATGGGGCGGATCAGGTGGTTAAAACCAGTATTGACACCGACAAAATCGATAGCTTCGTTTTTCTTGACCGCGGTGCACTCTGCGAAGAGGGTGCCAGCGTTGCCGACCAGGAAGCGTCCCGGTTCAAACCAGATCTCAATCCGGCGTCCCACCCTGTTGCAAAAGTCTTTGTACAGGTTTTCCAGCGTTTGGCCGAGGGCCGGCAGGTCGATCACCTGGTTGCCGTCGCCGACATCATCCTTGATGCCGCCGCCGAAATCAACGAACTCGAGATGTTTGAAGCCGGCCGCGATATCGAAAACGGTGCGGGCACCCTCGGTAAAGATTTCCGGGCTCATGATGACTGAACTGGAGTGGATGTGGACCCCGTTGATTTTCAGGTCATAGGCGGCTTCCAGCTCTTTTACGGTAGCCAACTGTGACCGGGAAATGCCAAATTTAGACTGGTTGTGCCACCAGTCCACTTTGTCGGCATTGACCTGGGTGGAGATGTTCGGGTTCAGGCGGATACAGATTGGAACCCCGCCGCCGTACTTGTGAGCGAATTTTTCCAGGCTGGAGATACTCTCGATGTTGATAACGGTGCCGGTTTCGACGGCCTGTTCGATTTCCGAAAAGTCGACACAGTTGGGCGTAAACACGATTTCATCCGGCTTGAAGCCGGCCGCCAGGCCCAGTTGGATTTCTGCCGGCGATACGGTGTCCAGCCCGGTGCCCAGCTTGCGCATCAGCTGGATGATGGCCATGTTGGAGCAGGCCTTGCATGCATATTTAATGCGGGCCGGTACTCTGGCAAAGGCCGCGTTGAAACGCGCCACCTGCCCGGCAATGTTCTCTGCGTCGTAGACATACAGCGGGGTTCCGAATTCACGGCAGATATCTTGAACCGCGATGCCACCAAGCGTGTAGCGGCCGTTGTCATATTTCATGTCTTTATGTCCTGAATCTGGGTTAGGTTTTCGGTCGTGTAGCCGCAAGGCAACCCGCTTAGGAGTTGCGTACCGGCGGCGGCTCCGGTGTCCGTCTAAACGATGCCTGCTTAACATTCCTGCAATCCGGAATCAACCCACTAACGGTCTACTCGTATGACTATCGACAGGTTGTTTAAAACATGGGTTTGGTATAAGGTAACCGGCAATCTATGGGTTCCGGGAACACAGAAAACGCGAAGAGATGCTATGGCAGGTCGCAAAAAAGAAAACAGACGCACAGCTCCGGTTAAAAGAAGCCCAGCGGCCTACTTGACAGTCAAGCTCCTTTTGAAGCTGTTTCTTTGGCCTTTCTTCCGGCTTGAAGTCAGCGGTGAACGCAACCTACCCCGGGACCGGGCCTTCATCCTGCTGCCCAAGCATCAGCGCTGGGAAGATATTCCCTTCACCGGCTTTGCGGTTCCCCGGCAGCTCTATTTTGTGGCCAAGCATGAGCTCTTCAAGACCCGGTTCACCGACAGGCTGTTTAAGGCCCTGGGCGGCATCCCGCTGAACCGTAAAAAACCTTTGGCGAGCCGCCGCTATCTCCAGTCCGCCATCCGGATGTTGGAAAACGGTGAGGGGATGGTCGTATATCCCGAGGGAACCTATTACCGCAAAAGAATGGGACCGGGCCACACCGGTATGCTGCGGTTTATCCTGGCGCGCCTGTCCATGCCGCTGATTCCGGTGGGCATTCACTACAGCCTGGACGGTTGGCGTATCCGGGTCCGGGTGTCTATCGGCCGGGTCACCTATCAGCGACCCCATGAATCCGTGGATCGCCTGCTTGTGCGGATCATGCTGGAAATGGCCGCCCTTTCCGGTTATCCCCTGCATCCGGATACCGGTCGGCCGGGAGCCAATGACTGAAACCATGCAAGCTGCCCCCAATGCCCATTTCCAAACGGCGACCGGTCCATTCAAACCGCGTGACGTGTCCCAGGCTTTGTATGCGAGCAGCCGTCAAGCCCTGGTGGATATCCAGCCCGGTATTGATTACCGCCAGGCATCGGTCGTTCTGTTTCTGGTCGGAGATTACCCCTCTGCCCCCGGGCGGCAGTCCGAACCCTGCCTGATTCTCAATAAACGTTCGGCCCTGGTGCGTCAACCGGGAGATCTCTGCTGCCCCGGAGGCGGCGTCACCCCGGGTCTGGATCGCCCGGCCTCAGCGCTGCTCAAGCTTCCCGGTTCGCCCCTGCGACGCTGGCCCTACTGGTCCCGGCTGAAACAGGTGGATGCCAACGGTCGGTTGCCCTTGCTCATGGCTACCGCGTTTCGAGAAGGCCTCGAAGAGATGCGTCTCAATCCTTTGGGGCTAGAGTTTTTGGGCCTGCTGCCGACCCAGGATCTCGTGTTGTTCAGTCGGCGGATATTTCCCCTGGTCTGCCGTATCAAAAGGCAGCGGCGGTTTTTTCCAAACTGGGAGGTGGCGAAAATCGTACCCATTCCCCTGCGCCATTTGCTGGATGCGGACCGCTATGCCCAGTATCGCCTGACCATCGATATACCCAATCCAGGCCGCGTCGCCCCGGAAACCAAGACGATGCCCTGTTTCCTGCATCACTACCCGCAGGGCGAGCGGGAAATATTCTGGGGGGCCACGCTGCGCATGGCCTTGCAGTTTCTCGAAATCGTTTATGGATTTGTCCCCCCGGAACTATTCCGCCTACCGGTGGTGGCCGGACGTTTGACGCCCGAGTATCTGACCGGAACACGCGGATAATTAGGGTTGAGTATTTTGCTTCATCCTGTATAACTATATGAATACGCAGGCTTATTCTAAAATCAGTGAGAAAAGGCCGCTATGAAACAGGTTCTATTTGCAAAACACGCGGGCATGGCATTGCGGCCCGGCCACAAGGGCATCCGCCATGCGGGAGTTGTCAATGGTTAAGCACACCATCCAGGGCAGCACCGGAACGTCAGCACTTCTGGTGGGCGAGTCCATTCAAAATGTCGGCCATTACCTACCGGACAGCCCGGTCTTTATCATTACCGATACCGTAGTTGCCGATCTGTATGCGCATCTTTTTCCTCCCGGCCAGGTGATTATCCTGGGCACCGGGGAGCAAATCAAGACCTTGGAGACCGTCGCGATGGTGTTCGAGCAGTTGATCGCGGCGGGGGCCGACCGGGCCAGTTTTATTCTGGGAATCGGGGGCGGGATCGTCTGTGACATTACCGGATTTATTGCTTCCACCTTTATGCGGGGGGTGCCATTCGGGTTTGTAGCCACCACCCTGCTGGCCCAGGTGGATGCCAGCGTTGGTGGAAAAAATGGTGTGAATTTGGGCGGTTATAAAAATATGGTCGGGGTGTTCAACCAGCCGGACTTCGTGATATGCGATATGGAGTTGCTGAGAAGTCTGCCGGCCGCCGAAGTGCGCTGCGGCATGGCCGAAATTGTGAAACACGCCGCTATTGAAGATGCGCAAATGTTTGCTTATCTTGAGGAGAATGCCAGCAAAGCGGTTGCCCTGGATCCGGCCGTGATCGAGAAGCTCGTTTCCGATTCAGTGGTGATCAAGGCGGCCGTGGTCAACCGGGACGAAAAGGAACACGGCGAAAGGCGCAAGCTTAACTTTGGGCATACGGTCGGCCACGCCATAGAAAAGACCACGGGCATTCCCCATGGCGAGGCGGTCAGTGTGGGCATGGCTGTGGCCGCGGCCATTTCTGCAAAACGGGGCCTGCTTGCCGGTGAAGATGCAGTCCGCCTGACCGCCCTACTTGCAAAATTGGGCCTGCCGACAATCGTAGATGCGGATCCCGGCCAGATCGTGGCTGCCCTGGCAAAGGATAAAAAAAAGGAAAAGGACGTCATCCACTACGTGCTCCTGGATGCCATCGGCAACTGCCGGATTGAAGAGATTTCCATTTTCGAGCTGAACGCATCCGTAAGGGCGCTCGTATAGAGGCTATCTCAAAAATGTCTTTTGGCCCAATCTCGGCGTTGGGCGCTCGGTTCCAATTCTCGAAATACTATTTGTATTCCTCCGGTTGGAACCTCACGGCCGCCGCACCTTGAACCAAAATCCTATTTTTGAGATAGCCTCTGGGAAAAAATGTTTAAAGGCTATCTAACCCGCCATAAGGAGGCCAGACATGGAAGGCTGTATTTTCTGCAAGATTATAAAGGGGGAGATCCCCAGTTTCAAAGTGTATGAGGACGATCTGGTTTATGCCTTTGCCGATATCAACCCGATTACCGATGGGCACACCCTGATCATTCCCAAAGCCCACGCTGAAAACCTGTGGGAGATATCTGAAAACAATATTGCGGCCATTCATCGGGCCTCAATCAAAATTGCCAACGCCATCCGCGCGGTCCTCGGACCGGTAGGTATCGCGGCGTTGCAGCTCAACGGAAAGGAAGTCAACCAGGTGGTCATGCACTATCACCTGCACCTAATTCCGAAGGCCGCCGACGGGTCTAAGTTGAAGATGACCGAGTGGGAGCTGGTTCCCGGAGACATGGACAAAATCAAGGACATCGGGGAACAGATCGCCGGCGCCATTTAAACAGCGATCGACAGCAGGCCTGAAATCCGGGAGGAATTGGGATGAAGATCCGGTTTTGGGGTGTCAGGGGCTCCCTGGCGACACCCCTTTCAAATGCAAGCCTTAAGGAAAAAATCACGGCGTCGCTGGAACTGGCCGTGGAAGCCGGGCTCTCCAAAAAAGAAGCGGTGACCGCTTTTTTCGAGACCCTGCCCGAACACGTGCGCCGCACTGCCGGCGGCAATACGACCTGTTTGGAAATTATGGCCGGGGACACCTGTCTGATCATGGATGCCGGCACCGGTATCAGACCCTTGGGACTGGACCTGATGCGGCGGGCCGGCACCAATCCCATTACCGCCCACATCATGATCAGTCACACCCACTGGGACCACATCTGCGGCCTGCCTTTCTTTATCCCGGCGTTCATACCGAACAGCAGTATAACCATTTATGGTTCGCATCCCGACTTGGAAGGCCGGTTGCGGCATCAGCAGGATTACGAATTCTTTCCTGTACCGCTGGCCCCGGCCATCAAATTCATCCAGCTCAACCGTAGCGAGGGACTGAGTACGGCCAGCTTCGACATCGGTCCGGTGTCGGTGGAGACCATTCCCCTGAATCATCCGGGCGGTTGCTACGGATACCGGGTGGCGCATGGTGGCAAAGTGGTGGTGTTTGCCACCGATTCCGAATACAAAGACCCCAGTTCCGAGGCCCTGAAACCCTACGTGGATTTTTTCAAAGATGCGGACGCCGTGATCTTCGACGCCCAGTACTCCATGGAAGAGAATGTAGAGAAAGAGGACTGGGGCCACAGCAACATGTTCACGGGCGTCGATATGGCCTTGGAAGCCGGGGTAAAGCGGATGTTCTTTACCCACCATGAACCGGTTAACGAAGACCGGCGCCTGTGGGACGACCTCGATCAGGCCAAGCGGTACTTGGCCCTGCAGGATCCGGCCAGCGATCTGCAGCTCGAGCTGGCCGTGGAAGGACCGATTATTGATATCTGATAGTTGCAACAAACGTCGGAGCCATGGCGGTATCCGGGCGGTGGCTTGGTCGACTGCGCTTTTGATCTTGCTGATACCGGCTGGCCTGTCGGCCACAGTTACGGTGCGGGTGGGCATCTATCCGAACGAGCCACTGATTTTCACCGGCAAGGACGGCCGGGTCCAGGGGATTTACAACGATATTCTGTTTCACGTGGCCCAGAAGGAAAAGTGGAACCTAAAATATGTCCCTGGTTCATGGGCCGAATGCATTGCGCGGCTGAACAATCACGAGATCGACTTAATGGCAGCCATTGCCTATTCCGAAGAGCGTGGCCTCATTTACGATTTCAACCAGGAAACCGTCATTGAAAACTGGGGGCAGGTCTACCTGCCTAAAGATTCCGAGGTCAGAACGTTTCTCGATTTGACCGGCAGACAGATGGCCGTTTTAAAAGACGACATCTACTACAACACGTTCAGGGGCCTGGGGGCCAAGTTTGAGATCAAGCCTGAATTCGTAGAGGTCGACAGCTATTTAACGATTTTCGGAATGCTTGACCGGGGCGAAGTCGCATCCGGAATTGTGTCCCGCATTTTCGGGCAATACCATGACGATCGCTACCGGATCAAAACCAGCCAGATGAATTTCGGACCGGTCGAGCTGCGGTTCGCCATACCCAGGGGACGGGCGCGGACGATCCTAGAGACGATCGATAATCACCTTAAGTCACTGAAATTAAGGAAGAATTCGATCTACTACCAGTCGCTGGACCGGTGGCTGGAAGGCGCGAGCAAGATCGTACTGCCTGCCTGGCTGAACCCGGCCTGGGTGGTGGGTTCGATTGCGGCGCTGGTCCTTTTTATCGGATCCGTGAGCCTGTTTTTGCGCTGGCAACTGCGGCTGCGAACCGCGGCACTTGAAAAGACCATTGCCGCCAAAGAACGGATCGAAAGCGATCTGCGGGTAGCCCGTGAAATCCAGATGGACTTGCTGCCCACAGAATTTCCCCCATTTCCTGATCGGCACGAGTTTGATATTTTCGCGATTATCGAACCGGCCCGGGAGGTGGGGGGCGATCTGTTCGATTTTTTCTTCGTGGACGATGATCATCTTTGCTTTCTCATTGGAGACGTTTCCGACAAAGGGGTTCCGGCCGCACTTTTCATGGCCCGTACCAAGACATTGATCAAATCGGTGGCCGGGGGCCGTCAAAATTCGGCCCAAATTTTGACGGCCGTAAACCGCGAGCTGTCGATAAATAACGATTCCATGATGTTCGTAACCGTCTTTTGCGGCATTTTAATGGTCAGCACGGGTGAAATCGAATACACCAACGCCGGTCACAATCCCCCGCTGGTGGTCAGGCCGGACAAGGTGCCCCAGTTTATCGCGGACACCGGCGACACGGCCCTGGGCATCGATGAGGACCTCACGTTCCACGCAGCCGGTGTGACGCTGGCGCCTGGTGATACGCTTTTCATGTACACGGACGGCGTAACCGAAGCCTTTAATGACCGTCAGGAGGAATTTTCGGAAGCAAGGCTCCAGCAGGCACTCAGCGACCACCATGGCGGGGCGGTCAACCAAACGGCCCTGACGGTGCTGGACAGCGTCAAACGATTTGCGGGCGAAGTGCCCCAATCCGATGACATTGCCATCCTTGCTTTAAAATATCTTAAAGGTTGACATGAAAACCGAGCTCAAACTGAAAAACGACCTCGTTGAGATCGAAAGGCTGGCCGGTCAGGTCCTCTCCTTCGGTCGGGAGCAAAATTTGCCCGATGAGCTCGTCTGGGAGATCCGCCTGGTACTCGAAGAGGTCGTGACCAATATCATCTCCCATGGTTATGCAGACCGAGCGGCCCACGCCATCGAGGTGAGTATCGTGAACTCGGCAAGCGACATAACCTTGAGTGTCCGCGACGATGCGCAGCCGTTCAACCTGCTGGAACATCCCCTGCCGGATTTGACGATTCCTCTGGAGGAAAGGGGGGTCGGAGGCATGGGCGTTCATATCGTGCGTGAAATTATGGATGAGATCGACTATAAACGTGAGGCAGATGGGAATGTGGTCGTGATGCGCAGGTATAAACATTAGAGGCTATATCAAAAATGCCTGCATGGCCGACATAGCCATAAGGCGACGACGCATTGGCCCAATCGCCTGCGCCTAAGCCACGGCCCTTAGACTTCGTTGGGCGCTCGGTTTCGGGACGGAGTGCCGGTTTTCAAGCCAAACGGCGCAACCGTAAGCGTTATCCTCGAAATACTTGCGTATTTACCAAAATGGGCCTTGGCTTCGCCGGCACTTGCGGTTGCGACCGACCTTGGCGGATTAGATACGCGGGACGTCCCGCAACGCGGGGGAACCTCACGGCGCCTTGACCTTGAACCAAAATCCTATTATTGAGATAGCCTATAGAAACTGTCTCACCGGATTTGTTTAAACACTTTCTTTAACCGTCTCAAGAGGCAACCACAAGGAGGCGCCATGACGCTAAATGTGACATCGGAACAAAAGGCCCAGGGAATCTTTGTCGTGACGGTCGCGGGATCGCTGGACAGCAACACCTACAAGTCCTTCGAGAAAGAAATCGATGTCCTGCTCAGTGAAACCACTGAATTGATCGTTTTTAACCTTGAGTTTCTCACCTACCTGAGCAGCGCCGGGGTCCGGGTGTTTCTGAAAGCCCGCAAGGTGCTCAAAAACAGCGGCGGCCAGGTCAAGTTTCTAAACCTGCAGCCGCAGATCAAGCGGGTGTTTGAAATCATCAACGCCATTCCGTCGATGCAGATTTTTGCCAGCATGGAGGAGTTGGACCGGTACCTGGATGCCCAGATGAAAAAGGTGATTGCCGGCAAGGATTAGAAAACGGTCAAGTGCCCGGCGAGGCCTTTCTATTGACATTTAGGGGCGTTTGCCCTTGGCACAGCGTAGTAAAGGAGTTTCTTGTTTGACTGATACCCAGCCCATATACAACAGCAGAATTACCAGGGTTTACCTGGAATATATAAAAAAGCATTATCCTGATCTCGATGTTGGACCGCTACTTGAATCTGCAGACATGAAGGCGTATGAGGTCGCGGATCCGAGTCATTGGTTCAGCCAGGATCAGGCCGATCGCTTCAATAAAAGTCTTGTCCAGGCCACCCAGGATCCCGACATCGCCCGGAAAGCCGGGCGGTTTGCCACCTCGGCCGAGGGGTTGGGCGCGGCCAAACAATATTTGCTCGGGTTGCTGAATTTGAGCACCCTCTACATGCTGGTGGGAAAAGTCTACGTGCTTTTCAGCCGGGGTGCCTCGATAAAGGCAAAAAAGCTTGGGCCTCACAGGGTAGAAATCATTTCGCGGCCGCAGCGCGGTGTCAACGAAAAGCCCTACCAGTGCGAAAATCGCATTGGTATGTTTGAATCGGTCGCCCAGTTTTTCATCCAAAAATTTGCCCTTGTAGAACATCCGGAGTGCTTCCACAAAGGACATGACCACTGCCGCTACATCATCACCTGGGGCAAAAGCCGGACGAGCGTCTTGAAACAGAGCCGCAACATCTTCGTGGTTGCCGGTATCCCGACCCTGCTGGTCCTGTTCTTTTTGATGCCTTTCAAACCCTGGTGGATTTTAGCCCTAAATTTTGCCCTGATTGCGATGGCAGTATCATATATAGCTGAATATTTTGGCCGTAAAGAGATGTCCGCAATTATTGAGATGAAGGGTTACGAAGCCAAGGACCTGATTGAAGAGATGGAAATTCGGCATGATAATGCCATGCTTGTTCAGGCTATCGGCAAGGCGATCTCTTCGGTGTATGATGTTGAAAAGCTGATTGGGGCCGTGCTGCGCACCATGGAGACCTATGCGGATTTTGATCGCGGGGTTATATTCCTGCCAGACAGCGAGAAAAACAACCTCTCCTATATTGCCGGTTACGGTTACGGCCGCGAGAAAGAGGCTATTTTACAACGGGTTGAGTTCAACCTTGCCAACCCTGATTCCAAGGGAGAATTTGTTCTGGCCTTCCGGCAGCAAAAGCCGTTTTTGGTGGACGACGTGTCCAAGATCGAAGGCCGGCTTTCACGTCGCAGCGTGCAATTTATCAAAGAGATGGGCGTGCAGGCCCTCATTTGTGTGCCGCTTATTTACAAGGGGGAGTCCATCGGTATTTTGAGTGTGGACAATATCCGTTCGAAAAGACCGTTGGTGACCAGCGATATCAACCTGCTGATGGGGATTGCCTCCCAAACCGCGGTCGGCATTATGAACGCCATGTCCTTCCAGAAACTGCAGGTAAGTGAAAAAAAGTATCGGGAACTTGTAGAGAACGCCAACAGTATTATCATGCGTATCGATACACACGGTGCCATTACCTTTTTCAATGAATACGCCCAGCGGTTTTTCGGGTATACCGCCGACCAGATAATCGGCAAGAATGTGGATGATATGTTTCATATTCTGGAGGGGACAACCCGCCGTCACTTGGACGGTCTTTTAGAAATGATGCAACGATTTCCCGAAAAAACGCATTCCGATGAGAGTAAAAACATACTCCCGAATGGTCAAGAGGTATGGACCGCCTGGACCTACCGGCCGGTTTTCAGCAAAGACAAAGTTTTGATTGAAATACTCTGCATCGGTAATGACATCACCGAACGCAAGCAGGCGGAATTGGACAAGCGGGAGCTGCAAACCCGGCTGCAGCGGGCCCACAAAATGGAGGCCCTCGGGACCCTAGCGGGGGGAGTGGCCCATGACCTGAACAATATTCTTTCCGGGATCGTCAGCTACCCTCAGGTGATGTTAAGGCGGCTGCCGGAAGATAGCAACCTGCGCAAACCCGTGTTGACCATTCAAAACTCAGGCAAGCGCGCCGCCGCTATTGTTCAGGATTTGTTGACGCTGGCCAGGCGGGGCGTTCTTACCATGGAAGATGTTGATCTTAGCACAGTTGCCTCCGACTATCTGAAAAGTCCCGAGTTCAAGGTCATGAAGAAAAACTATCCCAATGTTCAGGTGCAAACAACCCTTGAAGATGAGACGCTCAACATCACCGGATCGCCCGTGCACCTTTCCAAGACGGTCATGAACCTTGTCACCAACGCCATAGAGGCAATCGATGAGTCGGGGAAAGTCAGCGTAACGACTGAGAACAAATATGTGGACACCTTGATTAAGGGCTATGATCAGGTGGAAAATGGGGACTATGTAACGCTGAGTGTCATCGATAACGGTTGCGGTATCTCCAAACGGGATTTGGAAAGGATCTTCGAGCCTTTCTATTCCAAAAAGGTGATGGGGAAAAGCGGGACGGGACTGGGCATGGCGGTTGTCTGGGGGACGGTAAAAGACCACAATGGCTATATTGATGTCGACAGCGAGGTCGGGCGGGGCACCAGGTTTACCCTCTATTTCCCGGCAACGCGTGAGACACGGTCCCTCCTGGAGACCGCGGGTGAATCAATAGATGATTTCATGGGCCGGGGTGAGTCCATTCTGGTTGTCGATGACATCCCCGAACAGCGGGAAATCGCCTCCGAAATGCTGGAGCAACTGGGGTATGTCGTTCACACAGTTTCCAGCGGAGAAGCAGCCGTTGCCTATCTGCGGGAAAACTCGGCCGAAATTCTGGTCCTGGATATGATTATGCCACCCGGTATCGATGGACTGGAAACCTACAAGCAGGTTCTACAGTTTAAACCCGACCAAAAAGCAATCATTACCAGCGGATTTGCGGAGACAGCGCGCGTAAAGGAAGCTCTCAGCCTCGGTGCCAGTGCTTATGTCAAGAAACCCTATATGCTGGAAACCATCGGCCGGGCCTTGAAGGCCGATCGCTTGAAGGGATAGACACCACCGTGCCGCGACTTCTGCTTATCAATCCTACCGACAGCCAAGGAGGCGGACTGGGGAATGTGCGGGCCACCGCTTTCCCGCCCATGAACCTGCCCTATCTTGCGGCCGTAACCCCACCCCATTACCAGATCGAGGTGCTCGATGAAAATGTCGAGCCTTTCACGTTCCGGGAGGCGGATATCGTCGGCATAACGGCGTATACGGCTTCCGTTCACCGCGGGTATCAGCTCGCCCAGATTTACCGCGAAAAAGGTGTGCCGACCGTCATGGGCGGCATTCACGTCTCGATGTTGCCGCAAGAGGCACTGCAGTTCTGTGATGCGGTGGTTGTCGGGGAGGCCGAGAAAGTCTGGCCCCAGGTCTTGGCAGATTTTGAAGCCGGTCGGCTCCAAAAAGAATATCGGGCGGACTGGCCGGACCTGAGAGACCTGCCGAATCCGCGCCGGGAGGTGCTCAATGAAAGCCACTATGGATGGGGGAGCATCCAGACCTCCCGGGGATGCCCCATGGATTGCGCCTTCTGTTCAGTGACCGCTTTTAACGGGCGCCGTTTTCGGCGGCGGGCACTGGATGCCGTGATCGCCGAATTGAAGCAGATTCCCCAAAAAAGAGTGCTGATTGCCGATGACAACATCATTGGCTACAGTAAGTCCGACCTGGAGTGGACCAGGGCTTTTTTTGCCAGGATCATTGCCGAAGATATTCGCAAGATCTTCTTTGCCCAGACCTCCATACTTTTTGGCGAGGATCGCGAAGTATTACGGCTGGCAGCCAAAGCGGGGCTTAAGATCGTCTTCGTCGGCATGGAGTCGGTCAATCCGGAGACACTTAAATCCTATGGCAAGAGTATCAACCTTAAGCGGCTCCAGCAAAATCGCTACCTGGAATTGATCAGCCGAATTCGTAAAGCCGGAATTGCCTTTCTCGGGGCTTTCGTTATCGGGGGTGACGAAGACGACCGGCGGGTATTTCATAATACCCTGGAGTTCGTAAAAGCTGCCCACATCGACGTGCTGCAGATCACCAAACCCACGCCCCTGCCGGGTACGCGCCTGTGGAAGGAGCTGAACGCGGCCAATCGAATTTTCAATCAAAACTTTCCGGAGGATTGGAAAGATTACCGGTTTTCACGGCTGCAGTTCAAGCCCGCCAAGCTGTCGGTCGAAGAAGTATACGAGGGCTATGCCTACATCAAAAATGCCTATTTCACTTTTTGGCAAACCATGGCCCGCACCCTTTCAACGCTGCTGACGACCAGAGATCTCACGGCCACAATTGTTGCCTACAAGTTTAACGCTTCTTACCGCAAAGCGTTTGTGGAATCCGACAACTACGAATATGCGACCCGGGCCGGACTGAAGGACAAGTTCTGCCCCAGCCGGCAATAACGGTTCCTCTCGGGTGCAATGCCCGCCGTAGGGTCGGGTCGTGAATTCTTTAGCGGGAAAGTGCGATCCGGGTCAGAAATGAAACCTTCCCATAATTCTGTGCATATATCTGATATAGATGTCGGTATACCGCATATTCAGAATCCAGAGGACATAATCTTTTTCGGTGGACAAGCCGGCGTCGGCGGCAAAGGATTGCGGGTATAGAAGCACAGGTATTTCGTCTTGCGCGTATACTTCCATCTGGGTGGCCAGGGCATTATGCAGAATCTCTTTGGAGAGATTTTTAGCGTCGATGATAATGGCGGTAATGCTGTTGGTGAGATCAGACAGGTTGAGTCCGACATCCGCTATATTCAACATAAAGATCGCCTTCAGGGTATTTCCTCTTTTCAGGGACACCAGATACCGCCCCCGCATAAAACCGCTCTGGGTGTACGCTGAAATCAGGCTGCCGAGGTGCTCGGCCTCCGGTTCCAGGTTGAGGGCTTTCAGCATCAGGCCGCCCGAATTGTGTCGGTACTGCCGCTCAAGTTGCAACAGATCCTGTTTGTCTGTCTTCACAAGTCGCCAGGGTGCTCGCAGTTCTGCGTGCGAGCCGAATGAACTGTGGAAATGGTAGTAGGCAAAGGTGTCCGTCGAACACCCCTGGCGGTCGCCAATGTTGCGCGCCGATCCCCCGAAAACACGGGCCGGGAAGCGATTTTCAGGCCGATAGTAACAAAAGACAAACTGCATGTGCAAAGAGCGCAGCCGGTGTGAGTCATTGATGAACCGGCCGATTTGATTCAAAACCACCAGCCCGGCCCGACTATGGCCGGTTTTACTTGCCGCGTGGTGATGGATAAGCCAGGCGTTGTTGTAAAAACGCAGCATCGCAACGTGACCGTAAATGCGGCCTTTGTCCTGGTAGACAAAGTGCCGGGCAATTTCAGACGTTTCGATATAAAGCTTTTTATAGGTCTGTTTGATGCGCTCCTTGTTTTTTTGAAACAACCGGTATTTATCGGGATAAATGAAACCGGTTTCGAAGAAAAAGCGCCAGAGGGTGTCAAGGTCAAGAGCGCCGCAGAAATAGGATTTATCATTCAGGGTCTGATACAGCATGGACAGCAGCTTGGCGTGTTCATCCGGTGTCATGTCGAGGACGGCCAGGCCGCATTTCACTGTATCGCCTGAGCCGGCTTGTCCGTGAGAGTTTCTATAAATTACTTGCACCTTGCAGGTTGCTGTCAACCTGTTGCCGAAGTGCAGTTCCAACTCAGGTATCCGCATTCCGGGTAAGAGAGCGGCCTGGCCGGCATCCTCTTCCACACAAAAGCCGCCGCCGGAAACATCGATGGTTTGCAGAAAATGCTTGCGACCGGTAAGAGGGTGCCTGAAGACGATTGCCGGGGCAGGGTCTAATTTGAGGCGGGTGTTGCGAAATTCTTTCCCGTCGAAAAGTTTCCGCGTTGTTTCCACGGGTTCTAATATCAGGAATTTTAGGTCGGTTCCGGAGGCCTGCCGGATGACGCGACATTTCCCGGAGTAAAGGATGTTTTGGCGATCGAACAGCAAGGCATCAACCGGGTTGTTCAGCGGAAACGCGTGCAGGGAAGATGATGATTCGGGATCAACGGCCACCCGAAAGGCAATGGCGCTGAAATCAATTAACCGGCCGACAAGTATCGTCCCTTTCTGGCTCAGCCGGACCTGGATACTGCGGCACGAAACCCGTTCGACTTTGCGGGCACTGATTTCAAGGCATGATTCGGGAATACCGCACCGGATGTGTTTCTCTCCGAGGTGCTCCACATGCGGTTTTATCAATAACCGCTGAAGGCCAATTGGAACCAGAATCTCGCTGAATTCATAGCCGGAGGTTAAGTGCGCCGGTTTTTCTGGGTCGGTCCAATGGCACTCGAATATACCGTTTCGACACCGGGAGGGTCGGGCGCGATAGGAAACAGTTTTGCCTGCCTCCGGGTGCCGGAAGTTCACAATGACAAACTTATTGCTGAAGTTCAGGTAGTTTAGTGCGTTAACCAGGTGTGGCTTGTCGATCGGGCGACCCTCACGGACAACGTTTTCCAGGGTCCCGGAACGATCCAAGTCATTGATTATTGAATCTATCAGCACGGCCCCCATTGCACTTTTTTGGGTGGGTATGGCGTCTCAAGGTTCACGCCCGACAACTTAATTCGTCCGCTATCACACCAATTATTGTATGTCAATAAATTGCAGTAACAACATATAGTACGATTTTTTAGTTTTTTACCGCCCCTCCGTCGCTGTATCAGCCGCCCGAGCCAAGGAGACTTTTTCTGCGAAAAATGAAAACCTTGCCAGAACCGCTGTTTTCAACTAAGGCTTCTATGTTGTTCGTAGCTTGATCCTACAGATTGGATTGAAATTTGTCAATGAAAGCGGCTATCTGATTTGCCTATACCGGAGGAGAACCTTTTTGTGCCTGGAGAACCGATCCGCATAGATGTACAACCACTGAGTGTTAAACTGAAATCAACCTTTCGACATGCCGGGGCGGAAAGAAAGGCCGGCGACAGTGTCTGGATACGGGCTACAAGGGGTGCCCTATCCGGTTTTGGCGAGGGGTGTCCCCGGTCATATTCGGCCGGCGACGATACGCCTTCCAGTGTTCAGTGGGTCCGGGATATGTTTTGTGATCAAGTTTTGCCATTTGATATTCTGGAGGACCTTACGCAGTGGGTGGAAACCAATGAGAGCCAGATCGATCGGTACCCTTCGGCCTGGTGTGCCCTGGAAATGGCGCTGTTGGATCTGTTTGCGCGGGAACAGGGATGTAGCGTGGAGGACCTTTTGGGGCTGACAGATATCCAGCGCCGGGGCAATTATACGGCCGTGCTGGGCGATGACAATCCCTGGAAATATACCACGATTGCTGATCAGTGCCTTGTCCTGGGATTTTCGGATTTCAAAATCAAGTTGAGCGGTAACATGGAGCGCGACCGCAAAAAGATCGATATTTTGAATGATCTCGCCCGTCAACACGGCATTTTCGCTCCCCGGATTCGCCTGGATGCAAACAACCTGTGGAAAGACCGCGTTGCGGAAGCCGGGTCATACCTGCGTGCGCTGGGCGGACATATGTTTGCCGTCGAAGAACCAGTGGGGCGCGACGATAGTGTAGGTTCGAGCAAGGTAAGCACTACCACGGGGCTGCCCATTATATTGGATGAAAGCCTGTGTACGGGACGAGACCTGGCAAAGTTTAAGAACCTTCCGGGCAACTATATAGCCAATATAAAAGTGTCCCGCGTCGGCGGTTTGCTGCGGGCCATTATGCTGATCAAGCAGCTAAAGACAATTGGCTGGCCGATCATTGTGGGTTGCCATGTCGGCGAAACATCCCTTCTGACCAGGGCGGCACTCATCCCGGCTTTTGCAGCCGGCGAGACGTTAATCGGCCAGGAGGGCGCTTATGGCGACTACCTGGTAGAGCGTGAACCTGTGGAGCCGATGCTGAAATTCGGCCGGGAGGGAGTGCTCGATCTTGATCGGCCCTATTATCTGGAAGATATAGAGGGACTCAAGATGGTCCCCACGGAAAACTGGCAATCCGGGTTCGACATGCAGTGCCGCTGGCCCGTCGCCCCGGGTGATGGGAAGCCGGACGTACTGGTTCTGGAGATGCCCGATCACTACGAGGTACACTACCGTCACTGGGGACCTATCGAAGGCGATGACGTTTTAGTGATCCTGCATGGCGGCATGAGCCATTCGGGCTGGCAGGCTCCGCTGGCAACTGCGGTGCGGGCCGTGGAACCGACTATGACCATTGTGGCCCCGGACCGCCGGGGCTGCGGTTTGAATGCGGGCCAGGGAGATTTGGTTTCGGTCCGGTCGGTTGTCCAGGACGTCGTCACCCACATCGAATTTTTGAAAACGTCTTTCAAACGCGTCCATTTGGTCGGGTGGGGCCAGGGCAGCCAGTATGCGGCGGTAGCCGCCCAACGAGCCGGGTCCCTGCTGGCCAGCCTCATACTGCTGGCGCCGGGGTTTTTCTGGAACGAACGCTTCCGGTCGGTTATCCGAATTGCCGAGAACAACTTTTTCAGCCTGGTAAAGAAATTGAAGCTGGAACCGGCTCGCGAGCAGGCCTATGTGCCCATACTTATGGAGGCCGCTGATTTTACCTTGCAGGATGAATGGCTCGATTTCATCGAAAACGATGACTTGAAAACAACCATGATCACCATGAAGTCGGCCCATATCATGGATGAAGTCCAAGAGCTTTCCTGGTCAGCGATATTGGAGAACAAGCTACCCACCCTGGCCATCCTTGCGGAAAACGACCGGATGGTGGACAACCGCAAAGTACGCCAGTTCCTGGCTCACATGTTCACCGGGGAAAACCTAAACCGCCTGGTTACATTTACAAGCGGGCATGCCATCCAGTTCGAAATGCCCGAACACGTGGCTGGCGAAATCCTGCACTTTGTTCAAGGACTGCTTAGCTGAGCAAGGTGACGGTGTCCGGCGCCATGTTATCCCCAGGATAAAAGTTTATCCGGATTTACACCTTTATTTTTCCTTGGGCAACCAGTGTTTGATAGATGTCCGGATTGGTTTTCTTCAGGCAGGATTCGCAAATTCCGTGGCTCATGCGGGCACCGGTGTGCGCGGCCAGATATTCCTCCAACGCCTGCCAATACCCGGCATCATCCCGGATCTTGCGGCAGACTGAGCAGATGGGAATCAGGCCTTTCAGGAATTTGATATCGTCGGCCGCCTTTTCCAGTTCGATCTTCTGCTCCTGCACCTGCTCATAAAAATAGACCCGCAGCGATTCGAGTAGCCAGGCCACGACGGTGATCGTTGTCAACGACAGGATGAGGCGGACTTGATACTCAGCGGAAAAGGCGTAAGACTTCAAAGGCTCTGGAAAGAGAACCACAAGAAATACCGGCCCCAGCAGCAATCCGTTCCACATGAAGCCCTCCCTAACACCAAACAAGAAAAACGCCACCAGGGGATAGATGTAAAGCCAGAGGATATCACTGCCCTGGTAGAGCCCGACAGCCACATTGAAAAACAGCAGGAAGGAAAAACCGGCCATGGCTGTTCGGTAGGCGATCCGACCGTCCAAGTCCTTTCTCAAAAACAGCAGGGTGGCGATAAAAAGGCCGGCCGTCAGCAGGTCGGCCATGGAATTCTCGATGCCCTCGCCGATGCTCAAATGGACGATTGCGTAGCCGAGCAGAAACGGGATGGCCAACAGTGTTACCGCCACGACACATACCCGTTTGCGTTTTTCTTCGGTGGATATCTGGTCGAGGATGTCCCGCGGCAAGAAGATCTTGGTAATCGTTTTTTGGAGGATGGGCAGCATGGCGACCTTTCGGTTATTCTGTTGATGAATATACCTATATGCGGTCTTCTCGTCGAGCGGTTTTTAAGTTTTCTGAAAGCGGATGCCCCGGGCGGGGGATTGTCCGGCCGGTATTGAAATTGTAGGCGGGTTTCGTTGTAAGACGGGTGTTATGGCTTCCGAGGACCTATAATTTTAGAGCCTGCCGGCGGAGCGCCGGGGTGTTATTCACGGTTGAACGCGGCGCCATGCAACTGCAGAGCCTCTTCGATCTTGGGCACCGACTTCATCATCTCGACGTATTCGAGTGAATTGGAACCCTCGTCGATATTGGAAACCACCCATTGGCCCTTTTCGAAGGTAAAGCTCCAGACCCGTTCCACATCTTTCTTCTTTTTGGAGCCTTCCACTACCTTGCCGTCGCTTTTGCGTTCCAGGTAGTCTTTCATGCGGGCTTCGATCAGGACGGCAAGTTCCGAGCCTTCTCCCGGGGTGTGGTCGTCACTCCGGAATGAAAAAAGGATAGGCTTGATGGTGTTGATCTTGTCGACTTCGCAAATGTTCACCATGCCGTCGCGTTCCCAGCGGTCCAGGTAGACCATCTGCTGGTTTTTCCAGTACCAGGCGGTCATCCACAGGGCGGCCTCGGAGACGTCGCTCTTTTCCCAGGCGGTGTGTACGCGGTGGAAACAGTCCTTGATCCGTTTGCGGATCTTGATCCAGTCAAAATCCGGGCTGGCCCGGGCCACGATTTTCAGGTCGTGCAGGACCCTTTTCTTGGCACGGTACTCCTGCAGAATAACCCACAGAGCCAGGGGCAGGAAGATCAAAACCACCACCGCCAAAATGACCTTGCCCCAGAAAGTTTCCGCCACCGCCTTGGCAATCTTGCCGCCCGGACCGGCCAGGGCGGTTGCCGGGTAGAACAGGGCGCACAGCAACAGGATGTTTAGAATTTTATGTTTCATGGTATCGCTCCTGCCCTCCAAACTTGAAACCGATCAGGGCGCATTGTTCGCTGGATGGTCAATACTGAGCAAAACACTATGTCCACCCTTTTTCAACGGAAAAGAGAGGGCATTGAAACCGCTCTCCTCAGCGGTCACCAGCATCTTGTCAAAGTCACGGCGGGAAACGTGCATCCGGGGCTCCACCACCAGCAGCTGCCCTTTTTCCCGGAGCAGGGTGCGGGCTTCCCTGAAAAAAGCCATTGCGTCTGGTGTCTCGTGCACCATGTAGTAGGCCAGGATAAAATCAGACTTCAGGTCCAACCCGATGCGGTCCGGTTGGCACCGGTGGCAGGTCACCTGTCCGGCCACACCCTTGCGCGTCGCCTTGCGGGCTACCCGGGCCAGCATTTCCGGCTGCAAATCGACAGCAATGACCTGGCCGCTTTTCCCAACCAGGCGGGCCATCTCGATGGTAAAAAAGCCCGGGCCGCAGCCCATGTCGATGGCGATGTCGCCCGGTTGGATATATTCTTTCAGAATCTTAGACGGGTGTTGGATAAGTTTGCGAATCCAGTTGTCGAGCATGAAGGCAAACTTGTGGGAGCACACGCGATTGTGGGCGGCTTGTGTGATGTCTGTCATTATTTCTCCTTAAGTGTTTAGTTGCTATACGCATTGGGTAAATTTTTTACGATAGAATCCTTTTCAAGAAAGTTTCGTATTTACGTAGAAATTCGGCCATAAAATCAATGCGGTCCTGATCCAGGTTGTGAAAATACTCCCGAAAGCCTCCGTCCATGGTTTCGTGCCAGTGGCGGTGGGCGAAAAATGCGGTCTTGCCTTTCGTTGTGAGTCCGACGATGGCGCGTGAGCTGTTTTCGGGGTCGGGGTGTTTTTCGGTAAGCCCCTTATATTCAAGTTTTTTTAGGGTTTGCGAAATGGCGCCCTTGGTGACCCCCAGCAAACCGGCCAGATCCGTGACACTCAGGCGCCCCTCGTTCGATCCGACAATTTCCACCAGGTGGATCTCGGCGCTAGTCAGCAGTTCATCCGTGCCGAAAGAACGGGGGGTCTGTTCTATCTCGACGGCCAGTTTCACCACCCGATGAAACCGTTCGTGAATCGTATGCAGGCCGGTCGGTTTCATGTCGCAAGTGTATAGTAGCTATACACTTGCGTCAAGTATTTTTTCACATTCCTGTTCACAGGGGAGTTCAGATTTGTTAAACAGAAAGAAAGCCACATTCCTTCCCCTCACAATTCAGACAACTTTTTTCCGGAGGTCGAAGATGGCCGAAGAAGCCGCTGTGTTCCAAGAGACCTACAATGACAACCTTTCCCGGCTGTCCGCCATCGATCTGGCCGATGCCGCCGTCTGCCTGGGAGCGACCATGGACGAAGGCCGGGCGGTCATACCGTTTTTAAACCGCACCTACCGGGTATCGAAAGAGGGTATCGAGCGTGATGATGGTAAGCGGCCCCAATTGGGGACCTGCGTGATCCTGAGCCGCTACTTGCTCATGTGCCCCCTGAACGAGCCAACCAACACCGCGTGGGCTTCCTACCGCGATTTCAAGGACTCCAGCCCTCTGGCGACCTACTGGGCCAACGACGTCGAAGGGGCAATTGTCGAGGCATTTGCCGGGCGGCGGGACGAGCTGGCCAACGCCGCCGAAACCCTGGGCGGCTATCCCCCGGATGAAGACTTTCCCTACGATATCTGCTACCGCTTCGACGCCCTGCCCAAAATTCCCATGCTCCTTTTGTTCAACGATGACGATGACGAGTTTCCCGCCAAATGTACAATCCTGTTTCAGGCCAGTGCCGAAATCTACCTCGACGGCGAGTGCCTGGGTATGCTCGGAGCGCAGTTGGCGGGGCGAATGGTGATAGCAGTGGGTTCTTAGAATGCAACATTAAATCTCTTTTGCATGATTTTGATTGCATCTGCTACAAGGTTTCGCTGCATGAGTTATGCTATCGAAAGCCCCAATCCCTTAAGCACGAAGGTTTTATATATTATCTGTAAATACTATAAAAAGGCACATGGTTTCATGTTCCTTTTCTTTTGGGTACTGAGAAAGCACTGCGCACGTCAATATTAACAATGATTACATATGGTTATTGGATTCGATTCTGGCTGTCAGATTCTGGCATAAGAAACGCGATATTTCCAAGCAGACTATAACTTGGAGGATATCGCAATGGTGTGCACTGATCAGAATTGTATTAGGCTTTTTTGGAATCTCTTTTCTTGCCCTTAGATAAACTCAATACGCCATCTAAAACATTTAAATTTAAAACTATCGGCAGAATTAGATGAAAACTCACATGACCTGACAGAAGGCTTCTTGGAGATCCTGGAATTACGCCCGGACTGTGTTGATTATATACCTGTTTACACCCTCCGCCGATTCCAAGCATGCAACCAAGTCAGTGCAAATGATGCGCTAAATAGTGTTCAAGCCAAATAATTTTATTTATTTGAAAAGGGCGAGGATATACCTACGCCCTTTTCCGCGAATTAATAAACGGCATGGTAGCGTCAATAATCTTTCGCACTTTTGATTCGGTGGCCACTCAGTTAAGCTGCGAGTTCTTCTTTTTTTAATTCCGTTAACAAGTTCATATTCAAGTAACGACGTGTTCCCCAGCGGGTT
>Ga0126326_1000016_pt1 | contig 127164 bp, 109 predicted proteins | sample InaspJWI67metaG_FD_94485 | JGI IMG/M metagenome (GOLD analysis project Ga0126326, IMG submission 94485) | Marine gutless worms symbiont microbial communities from Oahu, Hawaii - Inanidrilus sp. 1 OAHU.JWI-67 metaG | ecosystem: Host-associated > Annelida > Digestive system > Unclassified... | reverse complement strand
GTTAGTGTTTGGGCACCTCATTTCTACCAGGAGGTTCTTTTATTTTCTACGCGATAAATACTTCTCTTTAGCCTACCCTCTGGGGTCTTTTCTTTTGCTGTTTTAATATGTAACTCTTGCCAATAGTTCTTTGTTGAGTCAGGTTTAACGCAACTCAGGTATGGTCCAGGTATTCTGTAGAATTTTGAGGGGGAATCTAGATTGCTTTTTCGACGAAGCCTTATTTGTAGTAACCGCTAGTTATTGTAGGCGAGATGATTTTCCGGCCAAATCGTCAGGTGGCCGGCCCCGAGGATATCTCCCAAGTCGATCTGGGGCTCCCGGCCCAGGGTGTTTTTCATGTATTCCACCATGAGGACCGATTCCATTTCTTCCTTTGTGAGCATCTGGACGTAGCGGTTGGATTTGAACCACTCCTGGAACCACTTTTGCGGGAAGTCCGCATCATTTTGATGGCGGGCCTCGAGGGTATTGAGGTAACTGCAGAATTTTTCCTGAAGTTGGTTAAGGCTGTAGCTGCGGATCTGTGAGTAGATTTCCGCAATTTTATCGACCCCCGGGAGGATTGGGTCTTCGATAATCTCTTTGAATGCTTTGGCGTATCGTTGCAGCCCGTTGTGAATATGGTCTTCTCTTACCATGTTGATTTTGGACCAGCCGGCATTTACCCATTTAAAGGTACCGCACCGGACACCGGCCCGGCCTTTCTCAAGCTGGGCATACACGGCCACCGAGTAACTTTCGTACATATAGGAACTGACCCACCCGAGCCCGGGGCGGTTGATGCCATTCTGGCCTGAATAAAGGTAGGTCCAGTTATCGTCCGTCCCTAATATAACGCCCTTTTTGCCTACCTCCGAGACACTGGTTTGCTTGGAAACGGCCAGCAGCACGTACCGCCCTTCGTGCTTTAGCAGAATGAGCAGCTTTTTTAGGTCATAGGCAAAATAGGCGCCGGAATTCAGATCCGGTGTGTTTTCTACGAACTCGATGCCGCGTATGGCGATCGAATCTTTCAGGTCCGGCAAAGCCTGCCAGAGTTTTGGTAACGGCTGATGCTTGCCGTCTATGGATTTCCAGTGGGAGTGCCTTACCGATGCCGGCATCAGCAGATAGGAAGGTACATCGGGGTTGAACGCGAATTTTAAAAATTCGTCGAAATGGGTATTAACGTCAAATTCACCGTAGGCCGAGTTGGAATTGAAGCTGTCACCGGTGGTATACATCACGTTGGCCGGCTTAGCGGCATACACAAAATCCATCAGGGCAGGTATCTGTGCACTGTCAAATCCGGTTTCATCCCCGGCGTCAAGCAGTGTCAGCAGTGTGGCCAGGTCTTTGGAAACGGCTGGAGAGACGCCGGCTTTCATGGGTGCAGCCGCCTGGACGGATCCGGTCGGTATTAGCCCGATAATGAACGTAACTACCAGTATTGTACTTATAAAGCCAATTCGCATGCAATGTCCGATCAATGTTTTTTTTCTGCGCCCGGTCAGCGTCTTTTGGATATTGTCGCTAAAATAGGACGGATTTAACTGTTTTGCAAGTAATTCCATCGATTTTTACCGTGGTTTCGTTTTAATAGTGAAGACCTTTGAACAACTGTCCTGGACGGCAACCGACAGATTGACACCCGTGCCGGCCAGGGTCTGCTGGACTGCTTGCAGGGCTTTATCCGGCGTGTTGTTTTGTTCACTCAGATGGGCCAAAATGACGTGGGTGAGCCCATCGTGCAGGACCTCAAGCAACAATTGCGAGGTGTCGTCGTTGGAGAGGTGCCCTGAGCGGCTTTGAATTCTTTGTTTCAAGGGCCACGGATAAGGGCCCTCGGACAGCATGGTGCGGTCGTGGTTGGCCTCGATGATCAAGGCCACACAGTCTTGCAGATGCGTTTTGACCATGGTGGTGACGATGCCCAGATCGGTGGCAATACCGATGCGGGTGCCGTTGGCGGTCACCGTAAAACCGGCCGGGTCCGTGGCATCATGGGAAATGGAAAACGGGTGCAATTTAAGGGAACCGACCTGAAAAGGGGTCCCGCAATTGAATCGTTCGATGGTGTCTATTTTGCCCAGTTGCTTCTGGGCGGCGGCATAGGTGTTCGCCGAGATATAGACCGGCAATTTGAAACGGCGGGCCAGGATGCCCACTGCCTGAATGTGATCGTTGTGTTCATGGGAGACCACGATGCCATTGAGTTGTTGGGGGTCCAGTTCCCGGGCGGCCATGCGGCGCTGGATTTCGACCCCGGAAAGGCCGGCGTCAATTAGAATGCTGGCGTGACCATCGCTAATGTATATGGCGTTACCGCGGCTTCCGCTGGCGAGCAGACAGACGGAAATGGCGTCATCGAACGGCATGGGTTTAAACTCCCGTGTGACCGAAACCACCCGAATTACGATCGGTTTCATCCAAGTCGGCCACTACTTTGAGTCGGACCTGGCAGATCGCATTGATGATCATTTGGGCGATGCGGTCGCCCCGTTGGATGGTAACCGGGTCTTTGCCGAGGTTGATCAGGGCAATCTTGATCTCGCCCCGGTAATCGGCATCGATGGTTCCCGGGGAATTGATGATGCCGATACCGTGTTTGACCGCCAGGCCGCTGCGCGGCCTGATCTGAGCTTCATAGCCGGAGGGCAGTGCCATGGCCAGGCCGGTGGGGACCAGTACAATGGCACCGGGGGCAAGCACCGTGTCGGTGGTCACGGCAGCGCAGATATCCATCCCGGCGGCTTGGGCCGTCATGTAGCGCGGGATGGGTATATCGGCGTCCCGTTCGGGATGTAAGCGCGTTATTTGTAAACTTGGACGCTTGTCCATGATTCAATTAGGTCTTTTAGGCCGCAGACTGAAGGCTGAAGTCGATTGGGACCATCAGCCAGGGTCGCTCTGTCGCCTTCTTCTACAGCCCCTTGAAATCCGGTCCCAGTTCTGTCAAAGGACCCAGCAGGGTTAATGAGTATCGCCGGTTGCCGAAAAGAACTTTGGCCAGGATCTGGATATCGGCCGCTTTGACCGCATCTATTTGCGCGACCACATCCGAGACGGGTATATACTTTCCGAAATTTATCTCATTCTGGGCCAGCCGGACCATCTGGTTGTCGTTGCTTTCGGCGGCCAATAAAAGATTGCCCTTGATGAACTCTTTGGCATCCGCTAACGCATCAGGCCCCACCGGTTCAGCTTGCAGGCGATCGAGCTGTTGGAGCATCAAATTCAAGGTCAGCTCGGTGTTTTCCGGTGAAACCCCGGCATACAGACCGAACAACCCGTTATCCATGTAAGAAGACGCGAAAGAGTAGACCGAATAGGCCAGACCCCGCTGTTCACGGATTTCCTGGAACAGACGGGAACTCATATTGCCGCCCAGGATGGTGTTCAAAACGGAAAACGCAAAACGCCGCGGATCGGAAATGGCGATGCCCGGCGTGTTGATACAAAGGTGCTCCTGCTCCAGATCGCGGTGGAAGATACCCGTCACCGAACGAATCGGCGGGGCGGTCCGTTCGGGGAAACCGTTGCCCGGACCAATTTTCTCAAACCCTTCGCGAATCAGGTCGACGAACTGATGGTGATCGAGATTGCCGGCCGCCGAAATGAGGATGCGTTCCGGTTGGTAGAGGCGTTTGAAAAAGTGCCGTACGTCCTGAGAGGTAAACCCGCTGACATTCTCACGGGTGCCCAGAATTGAGCGCCCCAGGGGGGTGTCGCCCCAGACAGCCCGGCCTGCAAGGGTTTGCAGGTAGTCTTCGGGGTTGTCTTCCGACATCCCGATCTCCTGTAGGATGACGGGACGCTCCCTTTCGATTTCGGTCGGGTCGAAAACAGAGTTCAGGAAAATATCCGATAGGATGTCCACCATCGATTCGAGGCGGGTATCCATCACCTTGGCATGGTAGCAGGTGGTTTCGAAAGAGGTAAACGCGTTGGTATGACCGCCAATGGCGTCGAATTCCTTGGCGATGTCATACGCGCTTCGACGGCGGGTGCCCTTGAAGATCATATGTTCGATCAGGTGGGACAACCCGTTTTCGGAATGGGACTCATCCCGGGCTCCTACGTCCACCCAAACACCCATGGACACAGAGCGCACATAGGGCATGTGCTTGGTAAGAACCCGGATACCGTTATCTAAAACTGTCCTGTTAACGCTTGCTTTTGTCATTTTCCTCGTTCAGGACAGCCTTGCGGCTTAAACGGATTTTACCGTCGCGGTTGATTTCAAGTACTTTAACCCGTATCTGGTCGCCTTCTTTTACGATGTCGGTGACTTTGGATACCCGCTGCGGAGCCAGCTGGGAGATGTGCACCAGACCGTCGGTTCCGGGCATAATCTGAACGAACGCACCGAAATCCATGATCTTTACCACGGTGCCTTCATAGATGGCCCCGACTTCCGGTTCGGCGGTAATATCGTTGATCATCTTCTTGGCCGCATCACCCTCTTCTTTGTTGACGGCTGCGATCTTGACGGTACCGCTGTCGTCTACCTCTATACGGGTGTTGGTTTCGGACTGGATGGATCGGATCACCTTTCCACCGGGGCCGATGATATCCCTGATCTTGTCCGGGTTAATCATGATGGTTGTAATGGCCGGTGCGTGCGGTGAGATCTTATCGCACGGCGATTCGATGGCTTCCAGCATCTTGCCGAGAATATGAATCCGGCCCGTGCGGGCCTGCTCCAGGGCTTTTTCCATGATATCTTTGGAGAGCTCATGAATCTTGATGTCCATCTGGAGCGCGGTCACCCCATCCTTGGTTCCGGTGACCTTGAAGTCCATGTCGCCGGTGTGGTCTTCATCCCCGAGGATATCGGAAAGGACAACGACGTTGTCACCTTCTTTTACCAGGCCCATGGCAATCCCGGCTACCGGTTCTTTGATGGGAACCCCGCCGTCCATCATGGCCAGGACCCCGGAACAAACAGTCCCCATGGAGGAGGAGCCGTTGGATTCGAGGACTTCGGATACGATGCGAATCGTATAATCGAAGTCTTCTTTGTCGGGCAGAATCGGTTGGAGAGCCCTGAGCGACAGGCCGCCGTGGCCGATATCGCGCCGGCTCGGGCCGCCGATGCGTTTCACTTCACCAACAGAGTAGGGCGGGAAATTATAGTGCAGCATGAACGCGCGGTTTTCCTCACCGCTGAGTGTTTCGATGCGTTGCTCATCCTGGCCTGAGCCCAGGGTCATGACGCCCAGGACCTGGGTTTCCCCCCGGGTAAACAAGGCGCTGCCGTGCGGCCGCGGCAGAATGCCGACCTCACAGGTGATCGGCCGGATATCATCGAAAGCGCGGTTGTCGATACGGCGGCCTTCATCGAGGATCAGCTTGCGGCAGGTTGTCTTTTGCAGGTCCGAGAGGATTTCGTAGACTTCTTTGCGCCGCTCCGCATAGTCTTCACCGAGGCCTTCAAAAATCTCTGCTTTGACCTTTCTAAGCGTGGCGTAGCGCTCCATTTTTTCCGGAATCAAGACCGCCTCGCGAATAGGCGTGGCAGCCTTGCCTTCCACCATTTGAACCAGGTCGGCGTCTTTTTCCGGCGGTATGAATTCCCGTTTTTCCTTGCCGCAGGCTTCTTTCAGCTCAACTTGCATGTCAATGATCGGCTGCATGGCGGTGTGCCCGAAAAAGATCGCGTCCAGCATGTCTTTTTCGCTGGCTTGCTGACTGCCGCCTTCCACCATGACCACCCCGGTCCGGGAGCCGGCCACAATGATGTTGATATCACAGTTTTCCAGCTCTGGAATCGTCGGGTTGACCACAAATTCACCGTCAATACGGCCAACCCGCACGCAGGCGATGGGTCCGGCAAACGGGATGTCTGATATTTCCAGAGCGGCGGAGGCCCCAATCATGGCCAGCGAATCCGCGTCATTTTCCCGGTCCATGGAAAGGACCGTGGCGATCACCTGGGTTTCATATTGATAGCCCTTGGGAAAAAGCGGGCGGATGGGACGGTCGATCAGGCGGGCGGTCAGGGTTTCCTTTTCACTGGGGCGCCCGATTTCACGACGGAAATAGTTGCCGGGAATCCGTCCGGCGGCGTAAATCTTTTCTTGATACTCGACAGTCAGGGGTAAAAACTCCATGTCGCGCTCTTCGTTGGCCGATACTACCGACACCAGCACCACAGTCTCGCCGTAGCGCACCACAACCGAACCCGACGCCTGCTTGGCGACCTTGCCGGTCTCAATACTTAGGGGTTTGCCCCCTATGTCTGCTTCTAATACTTTCTTCATTTTCTTCTCCAATTTGTATCGCCATGCCCGGGCAGCTACCTGTGAGACCGTTGAAAGACACCCATTTTTGATTCGATTGCGGGCTGGTCGGATCTGTGGAAATCTGGTGCGGAATCTCCCCCGTGAGGGGTGAAGCAAAAATGGACATGTTTCAAAGGTCTCAACCTGTCACCGGTTCCGGCCGGTATAAACTTACTACTCCTGCTCGGGAAACCCGGTTGTCTGCTGCAATACCTCGCTTTCCAGGCTGATCAGTGGCCCGGATACAGCAATTGCCGGGGCGGCCGTCTCGGTTTGTTTGATTACCAGAGCAGGACCGGATCCCAGCAAGCTTGTTACCATCGGGCCGGTGCTTTCCAGGGGTATGGCGATGGTTAGTTTCCCCGGCCTATCTGCGTAGGCCGAGGGTTTCGATGATTGTACGGTATCGATTGACGTCCTTGCTTTTTACGTAGTTGAGCAGCCGGCGCCGCTTACCCACGAGCATCAGCAGACCCCGCCGTGAGTGGTGGTCTTTTTTATGAACTTTGAGATGTTCGGTCAGGTATGAAATCCGGTGTGTCAAAAGACCAACCTGTACTTCCGGAGAACCGGTGTCACTTTCGTGCAGCTTAAACTTTTCAATCAATTTTTGCTTGTCTTCAGATGTGAAAACCACTGTCTTCTTGCCTCCTATTCATATTTTTACACGTACATTTTTGACTATAGCCTTATCCGGCATGAACCACAATACCGAATTGAGTTGCCCGCCTTCGATTTTCAGGCGTCCCCCCGGTGGCGCCGGGAACCTGTATCAGCAGGGGCGTTTGAAATCAAACCTTACATGCCAGTTAACGGTTGAAAACACAACTATAATTCAACCGCTGGCCGTCTTTGGGCAGCGACATTACCGCCAGGAGCCGGCCCGCATTGTCCAGAACCTTAAAAGCCGTTTCCGGCGCAAGGTCCAACTTTTCAATCAGGTCCGACCGCATTACCTGCTGGCCTTGAACAATCCGGTCGGCCATGTGGCGGTCTGCGGTTACTTCCGGCATACCCCGCAAAGTGTCCGCCATGGGGATTAGGCGGCTTGCCGGATTACCATCAGCCGCCAGCTGTTCCAGATCATCAAGGCTGACGGCTTCATCCAGAGTAAAACCGCTGCTTTCCAGGCGCTGGAGGGCTTGCAGGTGCCCACCGCAGCCGAGCCGGCGGCCTACATCGGCGCACAGGGTCCGGATATAGGTTCCCGCCGAGCAGGTCACTTCGAAATGGACCTGCGGAATCGCGACCTCCAGGATCGTCAACCGGTCGATCGTAACCTGGCGCGGCGGTTTCTGCACCGGGTTCCCGCTGCGAGCCAGGCGGTAAAGCGGGGTCCCCTTGTGTTTCAGCGCCGAATAGACCGGCGGAACCTGCGCGATGGTTCCTTGGAAAAGAGCCATTGCCGTCTGGACATCCTCAGTCTTGATTCCGGCCGTACTCTTTTCGGCCAATACCCGACCAGTCAAGTCCTGGGTGTCGGTATCAATCCCCAGGTGCAGGGTTCCCCAGTACTTTTTACGGCCGTGCAGAAAGAATCGTGCCAGCCGTGTGGCCTGGTTCAGGCAGCAGACCAGAACCCCCGTCGCAAAAGGGTCGAGGGTGCCGGCATGCCCGGCCTTTTTGGCCCGGTACAGGCTTTTAACCCTGGCGAGCACTTTGGCGGAGGTGGCACCGTCCGGCTTGTCGACAATAACTACGCCGCTTGGATCGGGCTGCATCATCAAAGCTTCTCAGCCAGGCTTACGATCTGCGCTCGAATTTCAGCGAGCGGCGAATCTATATTGAAACCGGCTGCTTCCTTATGTCCGCCTCCGCCGAAAGCCGCCGCAATTTCGGATACATCGACCCCTCCATCCGATCTGAGGCTCACATGAAAGCGAGGAGCACCCTTGGCCGGTTGACTGCCGTTTTCGATTTCCTGTAACAGAACCGCCAGTTTCACATCCTCGATGCGCCGGGCGTAATTGATCAGGCCATCAATATCCTCAGGCTGTGTACGGGTCTCTCTCAGCATTTCCCGAGTCAGCGTCATGATGGAGACCTTGCCGTCGGCGGCCAGTTCAATGGAGTCCAGGGCCAGGTTCAATAGTTTGATGCGACCCAATGAGTAGGTACCGTAAACGTTCTGGGCCACGCTGTACGGATCCATGCCACTGGCGACCATTTTCTCGCAGATAGCAAATGCGGCCCGATTGGTATTGGAAAATCGAAAAGAGCCGGTATCCGTTAAAATTCCGGTATAGATCGAAGTGGCCATATCCGGAGAGATAGCGACGCCCAAGGCCCTGAAGAGCCGATAGAGTATTTCGGCTGTGGCGCTGGCCGCGGTATCCACTATCTGGAAATGACCAAACCCGGTGTTGGTGTCGTGGTGGTCGATGTTGATAATCGTCGCTGTTTTCTTGATGTCCGCATAGGCCGGACCCACGCGCTCGAAATCACCACAATCGAGAATGACGGCCGTATCATAGTTCTCAGACGGTTTGAATTGTTCGGTTATTCTGGTCGTGCCCGTTAAAAAACGGTAGACGGCCGGTATCGGGCTGGCGCAGTACAGCGTGGTCTCCTTGCCCAGGGCTTCCAAGGCCAAGCCCATGGCCGTCAAGCTGCCGACGGCGTCACCGTCCGGGTTGATATGGGTCGCCAGCACCAACCGACGGCTATTTTTCAGATGGCTGAGTATCCGTTTCATCTTCTTTATGCAAAGATTTTATAAGGCTGTCGATTTTGGCCCCGTAGTCAAATGAGTCGTCATAGTAAAACTTCAGATCGGGCATGTAGCGCAGGCCCAGTTCACGTGCCAGGGTGCGTTTCACGAACCCGCTGGCACTCTTGAATCCCGCCAGGGCATCGGCCCGGGCCTTTTCCCGGTCGGGCAACGTGTAATAGATCTTGGCGAGCTTCAGATCCGGAGACATCTTCACTTCGGAAATAGTGGCCTCCTGCAACCGCGGATCGCGAATTCGTTTGTGCAGCAACTCCGAAACAGCTCTTTGCACCTGGCCACTGACTCGGTCGGCCCTTTTAAAGGGTTTCATATATGTATAATCTCCATTTCGGTATCGGTTATTTCGGCCAGTCCCAGGTCATCCACCATATTGAAGACCTTGTCGATTTTCGAATTGACCAACGGTGCTGAGTTGCCGACCAGCGCAAACCCGATTTCGGCCCGCTGATAGATGTCGTTCGCTCCGGTTTCAGCCGCGGAAAGGTTGAAATGGCTGCGCATCTTTCCAATCACCGACTTGACGATCTTGCGTTTACTTTTCAAAGAGCGGCATTCATGTAATCTGAATGTTATGATCCCAACGCCGACGACCATGGTATGTCTCCCCGCTGCGCCACAACTACGAAGGCCCCGGTAACGGGCGCCCTTTCTGTGCGGTCTGAGTTACAGCGTCGGTTTGACCTCCTCGAGGTAGTAGCACTCGATAACGTCACCTTCCTTGATGTCGTTGTAATTTTCAATGCCGATACCACATTCATAACCGTTTTGAACCTCTTTGACATCATCCTTGAAACGTTTCAGTGACGAGTTACGGCCTTCGTAAAGGATAATACCTTCCCGGAGCAGCCGCATCATCTGGCTGCGTTGGATCTTGCCGTCAGTTACATAGCTACCGGCAATGGCACCGACTTTCGGTACGTGAAATACCTGGCGGACTTCCGCCCGGCCCAGGACATGTTCTTCAAAGGTTGACTCCATCATACCCAGGATGGCGCCTTCTACTTCTTTGATTACATTGTAAATGATGTTGTAAAAGCGCATGTCGACCTGTTCTTCATTGGCCAGGGCCTGCACTTTTGTATTGGGCCGCACATTAAAGCCGATGATAATGGCATCCGAAACGGCGGCCAGGGACACGTCCGACTCCGTGATCGTACCGGTGGCGGCGTGCACGATATTGATTTTTACCTCTTCATTGGACAACTTCACTAGGGATTCGGTCAGGGCTTCAATGGAACCATGCACATCAGCCTTGATGATCAGGTTCAGATCCTTAACCTCGCCCTCCTGCATTTTTTCAAAGAGGCTGTCAAGGCTCATCCGGCTCGATTTGGCCAATTCCTTGGACCGCTGTTTCTGGCTGCGGTGCAGGCTGACCTGTTTGGCCGCTTTTTCATCTTTCACGGCGACGAACTCGTCGCCGGCATTGGGTACCCCGGAAAGGCCGATGATCTCTACCGGCACGGAGGGTCCGGCGGTGTTCACAGTCTGGCCGGTGTCATTGATCATGCTTCTTATTTTACCGTAGTGGATGCCACATACCACGGGGTCGCCGGTATGCAGGGTTCCCTGCTGTACGAGAACCGTGGCAACTGCGCCCCGGCCGGTGTCCAGCTTGGCTTCAACCACGTGGCCGGTGGCCAACTTTTCAGGGTTGGCTTTGAGTTCCGACATTTCCGCTTGCAGCAGCACCATATCGAGCAGGTTTTCAATGCCGGTTTTCTCTTTCGCAGACACCTGCACAAAGATCGTGTCGCCCCCCCAATCCTCAGGGGACAACCCGTTTTCAGCCAGTTCGCGCATGACTCGGTCTGGCTCGGCGCCGGCCTTGTCCATCTTGTTGACGGCTACGATAATGGGAACTTCCGCAGCTTTGGAGTGGTTGATGGCTTCGATGGTTTGGGGCATCACGCCGTCATCGGCGGCGACCACCAGGATGACCAGGTCGGTTACCTTGGCTCCGCGCGAGCGCATGGCCGTAAAGGCTTCGTGGCCGGGGGTGTCCAGAAAGGCGATGCGCCCTTTATCGGTAGCCACGTTGTAAGCCCCGATATGCTGGGTAATGCCGCCGGCTTCATCATCCGTAATACTGGACTTGCGAATGACGTCCAGCAGGGATGTTTTACCGTGGTCGACGTGACCCATGATGGTAACCACCGGAGCGCGTTCAACCAACGCTTCGGGATCATCTTTCTCAACTTTCAGCAGGGTTTCCTCTTCGAAGGCGATTCGTTCGACTTCATAATCAAATTCCGCGGCCACCAGGGTGGCGGTATCAAAATCGATGGTTTGATTAACCGTGGCCATCACGCCCATTCCCATGAGCTTGGCAATCATCTCGTTGGCCTTGATTCCCATTCGTTTGGCCAGTTCGGCCAGCACGATGCTGTCATCGATCTTGATGCGACGCTTGATGGCCTTGGCCGTGGTAATCTGGGTTTTCTGGCCGGCGAAGGCCTGTTTGCCTTTGATCTTTTTGCGTCCCCGTCCTCGGCCGGAACGGGAATACAGGGCCGCGCCCTCTACAATCTCCCTTTTCCGAAAGGAAATTTTCTTTTTCTTGTAGGGCTTTTTGTCGCGGCGGTCCCCGGGTCCCTTTTTACCCTTGCGGGCATCATCCAGCGGTACAACTCCGGCCTCCGGTTCTGCCGCCGGCTTCCGGCGAGCAGCGGTAGCCGCCCGCTCTTTCAGGGCCGCCTGCACTTCGGGAGCCGGGCCAAGCTTGATAATCTTGGCCGCGGCTTCTTTTTTGGCCTTTTTCTTGGGTGGTGCGGGCTTGGCTTCCGCCTCCGGGGCGGCTTTTTTCTTGGCTGCTTTCTTCGGCTTTTCGTCGGCAACACTCTCTTCCGGCTGTGTTTCAGCGTCCAACGCCTCTTCTGCCTGGGTTTCTTCCCCTTCGGCCGGTTGGGTCTCTTCGGGCGTGGGCACCGCTTTGGCCGCCGGAGCCTTTTTCTTCTTCTTGGCTGCCGCCTTTTTAGGCGCTTTCGGTTCGGCTTCAGCCGATGCGGACTCCGCTTCTGTCGGCTCGGCTTCCTCAGTCGGGGCCTCTTCCACCGGTTCTTCTTCAACCGGTTTGGGCTTGACGACTTTTTTGCGTCTCCGGATAACGGTCGGCTTAACCCGGACTTCCTCAATCTGGCTGGCCGGTTTGCCGCGCAGATTGTCCTTGACGCGGTCGACCGTCTCCTCGTCGAGGGAACTCATGTGGGACCCGACCTCGATTTCCATCTCCCTTAATTTTTCAAGGAGATCCTTATTGGTCATATTAAGGTCCCTGGCAAGTTCATACACTCTGGTGGTCTTAGCCATCCATCTCCTCCAAGCTCAAGTTTTTGGGGGCCAGCGTCTCGCCAATTTTCGGCCCCGGTATCTCCTGTGTACACAGTGCCTGAATTACTTTTCAGGTTCAGGCATATTGTCTTCATCGGTTGCAGCCGACTTGTCGTTCTCGGCGTCCTCAACCGCGGGGGCGTCGGTGTCCCCAACCGTTTCCGGCTGGGCATCTTCGTCAGCCTCTTCACCTTTTGTTTCCGTTTCGTCGGCCGTTTCTTTGGCGGTTTCTCCCTTAATGTCGGTTTCCAGCGCGGATGCGTCTTCTTCCGTCTTTTCGGTCGTCTCTTCGGTTTCGTCCTCAGCTTCCAGGGCGGCCTTTTCAGCGGCGGCCTTTTCAGCTTCAGCCTCAGCGGCGGCACGTTCCGCTTCGGCCGCTTTTCTCTTTGCTTCCTCGATCACCCATTGTTCTGCGGCCTCAGCCAGAGCGGTGGCCTGCTCTTCATCCTCAATGCCGTTGATTTGCAGGAGTTCATCGATGGGTGCCCGCGACAGAATCTCGGCCGAGTGAACGCCTTTTTCGAACAGTACCCCGGCCAAGCCGGTATCCACGCCAGGCAGCGCTTCCAGGGAATTGTACCCGTCCTGCATGGCCTGGTTGTATTTTTCTTCACTGATGACATCCAGGTGCCACTCGGTGAGCTTGGATGCCAGGCGAACGTTTTGCCCCCTTTTTCCAATGGCGATGGACAGAAACTCATCGGGGACGATGACTTCCATCGTGCGGTTTTCCTCGTCGATGATGACCCGGGCGATTTCCGCCGGTGCCAGCGCGTTGCAGACAAATTTAGCCGGATCGACATGCCAGGTGATAATGTCGATTTTTTCACCCCGCAGTTCCTGGACCACATTCTGAACCCGACTGCCTTTCATGCCCACGCAGGCGCCAACCGGGTCGATGTCGCTGTCGTTGGAGGCCACCGCAATCTTCGCGCGTACGCTGGCCTCGCGGACAGCACCCATGATCGTAACGATGCCTTCACTGATTTCCGGGACTTCCGTTCTAAAGAGGTGCACCAGGAATTCACTGTGGGTGCGGGAAAGGACGATCTGCGGTCCCCGGGATTCATAGAGAACGTCCATGATGTAGGCCCGGATGCGGTCGCCGCGGCGGTACGATTCCCGGGGCACCTGTTCCCGAACTGGTAAAACCGCCTCTGTATTGCCCAGGTTCACGATAATATCCCGGCGGTCGATACGCTGGACGATGCCGTTAATGATCTCGCCCTTGCGATCGATGTAGTTTGAAAACACCACGTCACGCTCGGCATCTTTCATTTTCTGAATAATCACTTGTTTGGCCGACTGGGCCGCAATCCGGCCGAAGGTGGCCGTATCCATTTTGGTGCCCAGACTGTCGCCGACTTCGCACTCGGGGTCCAGTTTTAAACCCTGTTCCAAGGTGATCTGGATATCGGGTTCGGTGATATCCTCCTTGGTGGCAACGACCTCCATGAACTGGAACACTTCTATTTCCCCGGTGTCTTCATTGTACTGGACTTCGATGTCGATCGTATTGCCGTATTTCTTGCGGGCCGCAGATTTAAGGGCTTCTTCAAGCGCTTGGATCAGGACATTGCGATCTATCCCCTTGTCTCTGCTTATCTGTTCTACGACGCGTTTTATATCAGTGATCAACATATGTTTTCTCCGTTGTTCAAACCCTGCTTTTTTGAGGGGGCTAAGCCGTCAGCCGCCCTTTGGCTATCTGTGAAAAATCGAAAGAAACGGCACCGGCGTCGGTTTCGATCTGAACCGTTTCATCGGTGGCCGTGGATATTACGCCTTTAAATTTTTTCTGGCCGTTCACCGCTGCATGCAGTTGGATGCGGGCCGCCTTTCCGGTAAAACGCTGGTAATCGGTCGGCTTGACCAGGGGGCGCTCAATGCCGGGCGAGGAGACCTCTAAATTGTAAGGCCCGATGTCCTCCAAGCTGACATCCAGCAGATCCGTTACCTGGCGACTGATGTCCGCACAATCATCCAGCGTTACGCCGCCGTCGGGCCGGTCGACATACAAACGCAGAATCCGGCCGGTTGATTCTCGCCTGAATTCTGCTAGGACCAGTTCCAGTCCAGCGGCCGCACAAACCGGTTCCACCAGGGCCGTGGCCGCCGTTTCCAGCTTGGCAGCTAGCATCGCCGTGGTTGGCAAAGCCTTCTGGGCTCCCTGACGACGAGCTGATTTTTTCTTTTTTCCTTTCAATCGTTTTCCTACCTGGCCTGGGATCAACGGCCCTAAACGCCGGCGATACCCCGCTCAGAAAACAAAAAACGGGCAAAACAGCCCGTTTTTTTCATTCTGGTAGTTCTTTTGCTGGTCGCTTGTTAATATCAGTTCATCAAGTTAACCACCCAGTGTTAGCGCTACACCGCACAAGGTCAAAAGACCTACCCATGAAAAAAAACCTTTCATAGCTGAAAAGGCTGACAATTCTGGAGCGGGCAACGAGACTCGAACTCGCGACACCAAGCTTGGGAAGCTTGTACTCTACCAACTGAGCTATGCCCGCTTACCAAAACGATTAGTTAAGACAAATGTATAGAGATGTCAACTGTTTTAATGTGGGTATGCTTAAAAAAAACGGCGGGCCCCATATCTGGCACGCGCTGACACTCAATACCCGCTGAATGCCGCTGTGCGGCTAGGCGGCAGGTCGTTTCAAGACAGCATTTTTTGGATGGATTCGAGTTCCGCCCTGATTTCGGCCAGGGTAATGGCGTCCGGCTGGCTGTTTTCTTTTTGGCGGCGGGCTTTCAAGTGCTGGCGGGCGCCTGGAATCGTGAACTTCTGATCATAGAGCAGGTGCTTGATCTCCAGGATCAAAGCCACGTCTTTCTTTCGATACAGGCGTTGTCCCGAGGGGGTTCTTTTGGGCTTGATGCGGTTGAATTCAGTTTCCCAGAAACGCAGGACATAAGCCGGCACCCCGGCAATTGTGCTGACTTCACCGACTTTGAAATAAAGTTTATCGGGCAGTTCGTTGTCTGGCAGGGCTTCTTCCGGCACGTTTACCCCCGGGAATCACTATTTATGGAGGCTATCTCAAAAATGTCTTTTGGCCCAATCTAGGCGTTGGGCGTTCGGTTTCGGCACGGAGTGCCGGGTTTCAAGCCGCCAGGCGCAACCGTAAGCGCTATCCTCGAAATACGTGAGTATTTACCACGCAAGGCACTGGCTTCGCGGGCGCCTCCGGTTGTGACCCACAATCGGGGAATAACACAGCGGGAAGTTCCGCAAAGCAGGGGAACCTCACGGCCGCCTTGAATTAGAACCAAAATCCTATTTTTCAGATAGTCTCCAATGATTGGGTATGAAAATAGCGCACTTGCAGAGGACTGTCTACCTAATTGTAGCCACCAGCCTTCAGGCTCGTCGGGATGGTGGCTTTCATCTATACATCAGGCCGGCAGGGCGGCATCGAATGCGCCGATGACTTTTTCAGAAATAGACGTATGCAGGTCATTCACAGCACTGTCTTCCAAGGTTTGGGTAGCAGAGCGATAGGTAATTCTGACGGAAACGCTCTTTTTGCCCGCTTCGATCGGCGCACCGGTATATACATCGAAAATCGTGACAGACTCTGCCAGGGGCTCGTTTAGTTTTTCAACAAAATCAGTTAGTTTAACGCTTTCGATGGTATCAGCGATGATCAGGGTGATATCCCGTGCGGTGGCCGGATATTTTGGTATGGGGCGTGCGTCGATTTCCTCCGTGCCCGCTTCCAGCAGGTCCGTCATGTAAAACTCAAGAATGAAAGCGACCTGCTTCAGGTCATTTTGCTTCAATGCGGCGGGTGCAACTTCTCCGAGGCGACCAATGGTTTTACCCGCAACTTGAATTATGGCCGTGACGCCCGGGCGGGTGTAGTCGCATTCCGAGGCCGGAACACGGGTAAACGCCGCATCCTGTATACCCAGGTTTTCCAAGAGGGCTTCGGCAACGCCTTTGATATCGAAGAAGTCGCAGGTTTCAGATTTGCCGTGCCAGGAAAAAGGTGACCGCGATCCGGTCCACAGGGCCGCCAGCATCTCTCTTTCCACCGGCAGGCTGTCGACCTGGTCCGTGGCGAAAAAGGTGTTGCCGACCTCATAAAGCCGCAGGGTTTTGTTTTGGACCGACAGATTGCGGGCCATGGCCTCGAGTAAACCAGGTACCAGAGACGTCCGCATGACGGCCTGTTCCTCGGAGATCGGGTTCAGGATGGGTACGCACTTTCGGCGGTCATCTGCATCCGGCAATCCCAGGCGATCAGCAAAATCGCTACCAATGAAACTGTAATTGACCGATTCACTGAAGCCATGACCGGTCATGAATGTCCGCAGGCGGTCCCGCAAAACCTGGACCGGTTCGGGTTTGCGCCCTTCGGCCGGCACCAGCGGAAACGTGGTGCTGATATTGTTGTAGCCATACAGGCGGGCAATCTCCTCCGACAGGTCCTCCGGCCGGGTTACATCCACCCGATAGGAGGGCGGTTGCACCGCTAGCCCGTCGGCCGTGTCGCTTGCGGTGGCCACGAATTCTATGGAGGCCAGGTAGGCTCTCATCTGATCGGCCGAAAGGTCGGTTCCCAACCGCCGGTTGGTCGCGGCGACCGAAAGCGCAATGGTCTTTTGTTCGTAAGGCTGCGGATTCTCATCAATGGTGCCGTCTACCAGCTGCCCGCCCCCTAATTCGGCTATCAGGTAAGCGGCGCGATTCAGCGCCCGAACCGTGCCGTCCGGGTCCACACCGCGCTCAAAACGATGGGAGGCATCGGTGTTCAGACCGGTTTGCTTGGCCGTCTTCCGGATACTGATGGGATTGAAACAGGCGCTTTCCAGCAAGACCCGCTGGGTTGTATCCTCTATTTCCGAGTTCAAACCACCCATGACCCCGCCGATACCCACCGCTTTCTCGCCATCACATATCATCAAGGCGTTTTCCGGCATGATCCGTTCTTTTTCGTCCAGGGTGATAAACGTTTCCCCGGCGTCGGCGGCGCGCACGACGATCCGGTTTTCAACCAGTTGATCGAAGTCGAAAGCGTGCAGGGGCTGGCCGGTTTCGAGCATGACATAGTTGGTTATGTCGACGATGTTGCTGATCGGTTTCAGGCCCACCGACAACAGGCGGTCGCGCAGCCAGAAGGGCGAGGGCGCGACCTCGATATCGAGGATCAGGCGGGCGGTATACCGGGGGCAAAGGTCGGGATCCTTTATTATGACCGAGGTCTTTTCCGTGATCGATCCGCTGGTTGCCGGTTCTACCGGTTGGGGGTACTGCACCCGGGTCTCCTGAAAGGCGGCCACCTCCCGGGCCACCCCGATAATACTCAGGCAGTCGGGCCGGTTGGGAGTAAGATCGATTTCAAACACCGGGTCGCTGAGGTTCAGGGCGCGGTTCAGGGATGTGCCGGATTCGAGGTCTGCTGCAAGTTCCATAATTCCGGCGGCATCATCTCCCAGGGCCAGTTCAATCGCGCTGCAGAGCATACCGTCGGACGTTTCACCCCGGATGACCCCGGCTTCAATGGTTCGTCCGTCCGGCAGGACGGTGCCCGGCAGGGCACAGGGCGTGAGCATGCCCGGTTTTACATTCGGGGCCCCACAGACCACGGTGGTGGTCCGGCTTCCCAGGTCGACACGGCAGCAGGTGAGTCGATCGGCATTGGGATGTGGGCTGACGTCGGTTACGCGGGCCACCAGCACGGTTTCCAGGTAGCTGTAGCGGTCCTCCACCGAGTCTACTTCGAGGCCGGCCATGGTGAGTGCATCCGCTAGTTCCGCAGGCGGTAGATTGACTTCTACATATTCTTTTAACCAGCTTAGACTGACTTTCATGTTCGAAATTGCCTTAAAAATCTTAAGTCGTTTTCAAAAAATTTCCGAATGTCATCCACTCCGTATTTGAGCATGGCAATCCGCTCCACACCCATGCCGAAGGCAAACCCGGTATATTTATCGGTATCGTACCCGACATTTTCAAATACCGCCGGATGGACCATCCCGGAGCCCAACACCTCCAGCCAGCCGGTGCGGGAACAGACCCGGCAGCCTTTGCCCCGGCACATGACGCAAAGGATATCCACTTCGGCACTGGGCTCGGTAAAGGGGAAGAAGCTCGGCCTAAAGCGCAGGCTGGTCTGCTTGTCGAACATCTGGTGGACAAAGGTCGTCAAGACCCCCTTCAGATCACCGAACGAAATGTTACGGTCCACCAGCAACCCTTCCACCTGATGGAACATAGGGGTATGGGTCAGATCGGAGTCGCAACGGTATACTTTGCCGGGAGCGACTATGCGCACCGGTGGTTGCTGTTTTTCCATTACCCGCGGCTGCGTGGGCGAGGTGTGGGTGCGCAGCACCACGTTGTCGGAGATGTAGAACGTGTCCTGCATGTCACGCGCCGGGTGGTTTTTGGGGATGTTCAGGGCTTCGAAATTATAGTAGTCCGTTTCAATTTCAGGCCCCTCGGCAATATCGAACCCAAGCCGGGCAAAAATCCCACAGATTTCATTGGTGATACGCGTGACGGGATGCAGGGTGCCCTGATTGAGTGGCCGGCCGGGCAGGGAGACATCCAACTGATCGATGGATGCCGCCTCCAGCGCCGCGATGCGCTCTAAAGCCCGCGAGGCCGCTATTTCGAGGGCCTTTTTCACCAGGTTGGCTTGTTTGCCAGCCACCGGCCGTTCCTCCGGCGGGAGTTGCGAGATGTTGCGCAGAAACCGGGTTACGCTCCCCTTGCGGCCGAGATACTTTACGGTAATCTCGTTGACGGCATCTCCGTCAGCGGCAGTGTCCAATTCCGCGAGCCCGTCATTTTTTATCTGTTCGATTGAATTTTCCACTTTGTAAACTCTGTCTGCTTGCGTGATTGGAAAATAAAAAAAGCAGTGGCCGGGCATGATCTGCCAACCACTGCTTTTGACATGTCTCTGATTTAGAGCTGTTCAGAAGCCAGGTTGACAACCTGGCTAAAGCCCGCGGGGTCGGAAATGGCGAGTTCCGCGAGGACTTTGCGGTCCAGTTCGATATTGGCCTTTTTCAGGCCGTGAATCAAGCGGCTATACGTCAGGTTGTTCATGCGGGCGCCGGCGTTAATACGGGCGATCCACAGTTTCCGAAAATCTCTTTTTTTGGCCCGGCGGTCCCGATAGGCATACATCAGGGCCTTATCCACGGCGTCAGCCGCGGTACGAAACAGCTTGCTCCGGCCACCGCGATATCCTTTGGCCAGTTTAAGCACCTTCTTTCTTCTCTGTCTTGCTTTGAAACCTCTTTTTACACGCATTTCAACTCTCCTTCATAGCTGCGCCTGCGGTCGGCGGCTGCCCAATGCAGCCGGCCAGTTTAACCGTTTGGCAGCAGCAGTCTGAGTTCCTTCATATCCGTTCCGGCGATCATGTGGCCTTTGCGCAGAACGCGTTTTCTTTTGGTCGTCTTTTTGGTCATGATATGGCCGGCGTTGGCCTTGGCAAACTTAAATTTGCCGGATCCAGTCTTTTTGAATCTCTTGGCCGCAGCGCGGTTGGTTTTAATCTTAGGCATCGTTCGGTTCTCCTATCACCCTAATTAGGCATTAAATTCGAATCGTCAAGATCGTGTATTCTGTACCAGCGGTGCAAATGCAGATGGCGCAGACAGTCAACCTCACTGCTCGCGCCATTTGAATATGGACAATTGGCGCAGTCGCGCTGTCTTCTTGCAGTCGTGGAATAAAAACGCAGGTCAGCTGGCTTTGGCCGCCAGGATCATGAACATCGTGCGGCCTTCAAACTTGGGATACTGCTCAACCACAGCAATATCTTCAACTTCCTCGGCCATTCTTTGCAGCACGTCGCGGCCCAGATTGGACAGCGTAATTTCCCGGCCCCTGAAAATGACGGTCACTTTGACCTTGTCTTTCTTCTCAATGAATTTTCTGATGTGCCCGAGCTTCGTCTGCAGGTCATGTTCACCGGTTTTGGGGCGAACCTTGATCTCTTTGACTTGGAACGTCGTTTGCTTTTTCTTGGCTTCCTGCTTCTTTTTGGTCTGCTCGTACTTATAACGGCCGTAGTCCATTATTTTGCAGACCGGCGGATTGGCGTTGGGGGAAATTTCCACCAGGTCCAATCCGTAATCTCCGGCAGTGGCAAGCGCTTTATACGTTGGAAGAACGCCAACCTGGTTACCATCAGGATCGATCACCCTTACTTCTTTGGCCCGGATGTCGCGATTGATATTGGTTCGATTGGCTCTGTGCGGTCTTCGGGCTCTTCTCGCAATAGCTATGCTGGCACCTCCTTCAGAAACATAGGTTAATACCAATTGCCCACCCGCGCGGGAGCGGGCAATCTTCTCCGGGGCAGGGTGCACCGGCCCCGAAAAATGTGAAAACGCAATATCCGACAACCATAAGAAATGCAAGTAAAAAATGCAACATCAAAATAAATGCGGGCAACTTTGATACTTTACGCCAAATTACCACCGACCGGTACAGCCTGCGGCAACTCTACATAGCCCCTTAAAGGGGCGTGCGGCTACTACATGTGGTGTTTCTCGGGCAGTTGGGCCAGGGTGTAAGCGGCCAGGCGGCTAGCGCGCCAGTATGCATTTTCCGGAGCCTGGAAAAAGGTCTTAAAAAGGGTCAGGCTTTCGGCGCGCATGATGCCCGGTATGATGGAAACCGGGTTGTCCCGGTATAGTGCGGGCAGTCCGTTCAGGTCACAGTGAGTCGCGCCACCCATAACATCCTCATACGCATATACGATTTCACCGATGCCGGAGATCAAGAGCGCCCCAAAACACATCAGACAGGGTTCCATGGTACAAAAAGCTGAGACCTCTCTGGGATCAGGTGCGTTTTCAAGGGCGTAGTATTCCTGTAAAGCCAGGATTTCGGCATGGTCCGTTTCATTGTGTCCCCCCGCAGCGGTACCCCGGCGTTGTCCCGTGGCAATGACTTTGTATTGATGCACCAGAACACAGCCGACCGGAAATTCTCCGGCCTCTAAAGCTTGGGCCGCCTGGTCCAGGGCGGCGGTCATGAAATGTTGATAATCAATTTCTTTTTCGAGAGGGCTCATGTTGGTTCCCTGTCAGGGTGGTTACTTTATTTATAGAAGCTATCTCAAGAATGGATTTTGGTTCAAGGTGCGGCGGGCGCTACATTCGAACTGGAGGAATACTATACAGTATTTCGAGGATTGGAATTCAGCGCCCAACGCCGAGATTGGGCCAAAAGACTTTTTGAGATGGCTTCTAAGGTAGCCGACAGATATCTGTATCGCAGGGACAGCTACCGTCGACCTCAAAGGCATAAATAATTTTGTTAGCCATTTCAACCATTTTAATTGAAACAGGTTCAAAGTCATGCTCCTTCAGCCGGGCCGCGAGGGCTTTTTGGGACGGAATATTGACCAGACCTTCGGCCAGCAGATCCCCCGTGCGGCTGTCGAGGATATGGGCATCTTCGCCATTGGTGACAACGGCAACCGGGATGTGATAGGGGCGGATGACCCGCGCCAGAGCAAGGGCCGGGGTATGGCGGGTAACCAGAGACCCCGGGCCATACTTGATCACCATGCCCACCTTACCGGATACGTCCACCAGATAATCAACCGGTATGCTGGCCCGCTGATCGCAAGCCGAAACCGTCAGCCGGAATCGGGGTGTGATGGACGCTTTGTCAAATCCGCAATGCTCAACCAGATGGCGGGCCAGTTTCTGCCGGTAGCGTTCATCGTGCGTATCGGCCAGGAGCCGGCCGGTTAGATAATCGGACAGTTCGCCCATGATGAGGTGGTGCTCGTTCATGGTCTAATGATAGGAATTGGGGGGGGATGTGTAAAGCCTCAAAAAGAGCTTTACATATCTGAATTGTTTTGGGTAGGTTAATGAGTTCTAGCAACAGAAGCTACTTAGTAAAAGGACATGAATACAGGTGCATTAAATAGTGTCTATCCAGAAATGGTAGATTTTGGTTCAGAGCAAGGCTTGAGCGATTTTGAAACCGCAGGCATAGCGGGCTATTCCGAGAATAGCGCTGGCGGTTGCGCCTAGCGGCTTGAAACCCGGCACTGCCTGTCCAAAAGATGCCGTTTATGGATGGGCACTAGATAGCTTCTGGCAGGTTGCCCAATGACGATTAGAGAAGACTTTGAAAAACGCGAGCGCGGGTTCCTTTCCCCTTATGGATGTTTGAGTTCGGAATCCAAGGGAAGGCTCAGGCCCGAGGAACCCTCGCAATTGCGTACCGCCTTCCAGCGGGATCGGGACCGGATTATTTATTGCAACGCATTTCGCCGGTTGAAATATAAGACGCAGGTGTTTTTGTCCCCGCTCGGCGATGAATACCGGACCCGGTTGACGCATACGCTGGAAGTGGCCCAGATCGCGCGTACCATCGCCCGTTCGATGCGGCTGAACGAAGATCTTGCCGAGGCCATCGCCCTGGGACACGACCTGGGGCATACGCCTTTCGGTCATGGCGGCGAAACCTCGTTAAAAGAGATATTCTCAGAATCGTTTACCCATAACGAGCAGAGCCTGCGGGTCGTGGACCGGCTTGAGAAAAACGGGGCGGGGCTGAACCTTACCCGGGAGGTGCGGGACGGCATCCTCAAGCATTCCAAAGGGTACGGGAAGATCATATCTTCAAATCCAAAACTCAAAGCAATTACCGTTGAGGGCCAGATAGTCAGGATTGCGGACATCATGGCGTACCTGAACCATGACCTTGAAGATGCCATTCGCAGCGGGGTGATCAGGTCCAACCAGGTGCCGCCAGAATGTATGCGCGTCCTGGGTCGGACCCATTCCGAGCGCGCCACCACCATGGTGCACGACCTGGTTTTCTCCAGCCAGGTGGGCAACGGGGAACTGGTCTTGCAAATGAGCGCTGAAGTTCACGAGGCCATGACCCTGCTACGGCGGTTTTTATATAAAAATGTCTACCGATCCCAGAAAGTTCACCAGGAGTTTGTGAAAGCCAAGAAAATTCTCCTGGAGCTGTACACCTATTTTATAGACGACGAGAAGATGCTGGCCCGCGAAATGGCGGTCTTAAACCTGCCGGCCCCCGAGACGTCCCGTGATTCCAAGGAGAGGATCGTCTGTGATTTTATTGCGAGCATGACCGACCGGTACGCTTTGGCCCTGTACGGGCGTTTGTTTTTCCCCTCGCCGATGGTTTAGCGCCGCATTGAAACGAGCTTTTGACTGTTGGCAAACGGATTGAGATATTGATTGTGATTGATATAGCCGCCCACCTGATTGCGCCCCCCAAGACGCTGGAACCCCATCTTGAAAACCTGGCCGATCTATTCCGCCGAATGGAACAAGCCTATGATAAGGTGGCTGCCGAATATGGGTTTCAATGTCAGGGGTGCGAGGATAACTGCTGCCTGACACTGTTTTTCCACCACACCCTGTTGGAATATATATATTTGTATCAGGGTTACGTCCAATTGCCGGCTTACGAGCGTGGCCGGCTGCGCAAGGCGGCCATTAAGGTAAACCAAGAACAAGAACGCGCACAAGCACACGGCGAAACGGCGCGTAGCATGTGTCCTCTGAACCGCGACGGCCGCTGCACGCTTTACCGCTACCGGCCGATGATCTGCCGTCTCCATGGTATTCCCAATGAAATACGACGCCCCGGCGGATCCCCCACCAGGGGGCCGGGGTGTGGCGATTTCGACCGCCAGTGCGCCGACCACCCCTATATCCCATTTGACCGCACCCCGCTTTACATGGAGATGGCCCAGCTGGAGAAAACCCTGCGCGAGGCGCTGAATTATAAAGAAAAGACCCGGCTCAGCGTGGCCCAGATGATCGCTGGATTTCCGATCTGACCGGGCTGCGGTCGAACCGGGGAGGCTGATATGAAATACGTCGACACTGAGAAAATTGAGAAGTTGCCGGGGCGCCGGTTGCAAAAAGGGGATACCTTCGCATTTCGCTGCCACCCGGAGGTAGCCTGTTTCAATCGTTGTTGCCGTAACCTCAATCTCTTTTTATACCCTTACGATGTCCTGCGGCTAAAAAACAATTTGGGCCTGACGTCCGGCCAGTTTCTCGACGACTATGTCGATGTGGTCCTGCGCCCGGGTGCCTTTTTTCCGGAAGTCCTGCTGCGCATGGCGGAGAACGAAGAGAAAACCTGTCCTTTTCTGACCACCCAGGGCTGCTCGGTTTATCCGGACCGACCTGACACCTGCCGTACCTTCCCAGTGGAACAGGGCAACCTTTACGATGCCGGCACCGGTAAGTCCCGCCTGGTGCATTTTTTTCGCCCCCCCCGATTTCTGCCAGGGGCAGCACGAATCCGACCAGTGGACGGTCGACACCTGGTGCAGTGATCAGGAAGCCCGGGACTACAACCGCATGACCCGAGCCTGGGCAGAGATCAAAAGGCTTTTCCAGAACGATCCCTGGCGGGGAGAAGGCCCCGAAGGGCCACGGGCCAAAATGGCCTTCATGGCTACCTATAACCTGGACGACTTTAAAGAATTCGTGTTCGAAAGCAGCTTTTTCAAACGTTACAAAGTCAAGAAGGATGTGCGCAAAAAAATTGCGGCCGACGAAAAGGCGCTGCTCAAATTTGGATTCGAGTGGGTCAAACTGTTTGTCTGGGGACTAAAGTCCAAGCAGATAAGGCCGCGGTAGGGCAGGTTTAAGGTAGAAGGTATAAGCTAAAATGCTTAGGGCCCAAGGTGGAATGCTGTCTGTTGCTGGAAGGCTTGGGTCTTGCTTACACCTTATACCTTATACCTTCCAGCTCCTCCCTACGCCGGCCAGCTCTTGGGTCTGTTTTTGAAGGATTTTTCCCGGTATATTTTCCAGCGTCCGCCCTTTTTCCGGAATTCCAGGATCTTATAGCCATCGGATTTAAAGGCGTCCGAACGGTACTTTTGTTTGAACCAGGCTCGGGAAGTCCCGCCGGAAATACGGGTTTTCAATTCCGAAACCTTGACGGATATCCGCTTGTATTTCGTATTCAGGCGCTTTTTGTACCGCTTCCATTCCTGCAGGTTGCGGCCGTTGCCCACAAAATCGGGGTGGTAGTGGGCGATATAGGTCTCCAGGCGCTTGCCCTCCCAGGCTTTTTTCCAGGATTGCACCAACAGGTCGATGTCGTTTTTTTTCGGCTTGGCGGCCAGGACCGGGGGCGGCTTTTTCTCTTGCCACTCGCGTTTGACCATGAGCCCTGCTTCCGGTTCGGCTAAATAGAGGCGGGAAACGGCCTCAACCGGGGTTTTGGCTGTTACCCGGATGGCACCGAAGGACACGAGCTTGTCCTGGTAGCGCAAAATGGTGATACCGGGGAAATCAAGCTTTTGCCCGGCGTATTTTTTGGGGATCATGGCCTGCCGGAAATAGGTCGCCAGTTTCGTAATATCCTTTTGCGCGCCGGTGAAGGTATAGGGCAGGCGGTCTCCAATAATGACCGGCGTCTTGTCGAATTCGATCCGCTGGTCCAGGTCTTCCAGGTCGTGGTTGTCCAGGGCCACGCAGCCATTGGTCGAATAAGGCGTGACTTTGCGGTTTGACCCGTGAATGTAGATGCCGTGCCCCCGGTTGCCGGCAATATCGTCGAAGGCATTGGGGTAATTGAGCTCAAAGGCCCGGTCGCCGAAAACCGTCACTTGCCGATCACGATAGATTTTGGTGTTGAAATAGATGCCCTCGGGGGTCTTTTCATCATTTTCCACCCGTTTGCGGCCCTGACGTTCACCGGTGGCACAACTGTACGTCTTGATACGCTGGTAACGGCCATCGAAACGGTATAGATGCAGTTGTTGCAGTGCTTTTTCAACCAGGATCAGATGAATGGGGGCCTTGCCGGGGGAATGATAGAGAACCGGCCCCTCCCACCCGCTTGCCGGCGGGGTGGTCTGATTGGGTTTGACCGGAGCCGGTTCGCGTTTTATTTTAATGGCCGGGGGAGCCGGGAAAGCCTTGTCAGCGGTAGTGGCCGTGTGGCCGGGTGGCGGGGGTGTGGGGGTATCACCTCCGGTGAAAAACACCCCGACCGCCAGCAAAGCGGCTATGGCAACACCCGCCAGACCGTACATGACGATGGGTTTGGGACGACGCTTGTCGGCGGCTTTCTTGGTATTGGGCCTGACCCGGGAAGGTGTGTAGGAAGTCGATTTGCTGGATTTGATTTGCAAGGCTAACCACGCATCGTTAAGAATGAAAAGGTCCGGAAAAGATATATAAACCCACAGGGACTGTGTCAACCCTGGTTCACTGAGGAAACCCTATACCCAATCGAACCACTTATGACCCGATCCGACCATGGCTATACGTTCACCTGGGAATCAGCGCTGAGCGGACTCGATCGAGCCAGTTGGAATACGCTGGCGCGACCGGTAAAATCCCCTTTTCTGGAATGGGAATGGCTGGAGTTAATGGAGTCGTCCGGCAGCATCGGCCCCGAAACCGGCTGGTATCCGGCCCATCTTACGGTTTGGTCCCAAAACACCCTGGTGGCCGCGGCTCCGCTTTATCGGAAAATCCACAGCGAGGGCGAATTCATCGATGATTATGTCTGGGCCGACCTGGCGTACCGGATGGGGGTCGCCTATTACCCCAAGCTGGTCGGTATGAGTCCGGTCACCCCAGTCCAGGGTTATCGGTTTCTCATTAGCCCCCGCGAGAATGCCACCCGCCTGACCAGCCTGATGCTGGAGGAGATAGAAAGATACTGCCGGTCGAATAAGCTGTCAGGTTACCATTTTCTATATGCCGATATGGAATGGGTAAACTCGCTTCCCAGCAACCCGAGCATACCCTGGCTGCACCCGGTACTTATCTGGAAGAATCCTGGGTATGCGGATTTTGACGACTACCTGGCCCGCTTCAAAACAAACCAACGACGCAATATTATCCGCGAACGACGACGCGCCGGCCAGCAGGGGATCAACCTGCGGCCTTTGACCGGCGACCAGTTAACCGATGCTCACCTGGAGTTGATGTATCGGTATTATGTCGGAACCAACAGTAAGTTTGGCTCCTGGGGGTGCCGCTACCTGACCCGGGATTTTTTTTCCAGACTTGCCGGCCGGTTTCGCGAGCGCCTGATGTTGATGGGTGCGTTTGGGGACAATGCTCCGGAAGTCCCGGTTGCAATGGGGATGTTCGTTTACAAGGGCGATCGATTGTACGGCCGTTACTGGGGGTGCCGGGAGGAAGTGGACACCCTGCATTTCAACACCTGTTATTACAGCCCGATCGAATGGGCTATTCATGGCGGTATCAGGGAGTTCGATCCCGGAATCGGCGGCGGCCACAAGATCCGCCGCGGTTTTGAATCGATACCCGGCTGCAGCCTGCATCGATTCATGGACCCGGAAATGGAGACGCTCATGCGGATGAATATTGACGCGATCAACGGCCATGCGCACGATTACATCCGCAAGATCAACCAGCGGATTCCGTTTGCTGCCAGAGATTGAATCCATCGGCAGTTCCCAAACTGACTCGCCATCCCGTCCTGCAATCGAAATCGCTATCGTTATCGGCATCGAAATCGGTAAGGCCAGCGATCAATATGGAATTCAGTATCGATTGCGATAGCGATATCGATCCCGATTGCGATCATGCCTTTTGGTTGAGGTTTTAATGCGGGGCAAGACTGTAGATATAGGGGGCCTCTGATAAGCGTTTAAACTACCCCTTTGGGCATTTCACCCACCCGATCACCACCCAGGACATATCCACCGTCGATGCGCAGGCTGCTGCCGGTCATGAACGGGGCGTCGCCGAGGATGAAGTTCACGGCCCGGACCACATCGGCCACAGATCCGGTACGGCCCAACAGCGTATGGTCGCGGATGGCCTGCTTTTCGTCGGCGTTCAATAGACCCCAACCACGGGTATTCCGGCCGTGGCGGGTATCAACCACCCCCAGGACAATTTCATTGACCCGCACTTCAGGTGCCCCCAGACGGGCCCAAGTTTCGGTAAGCAGGCCTGTCCCGCGGCTGGCCGCGGCGTAACCTTCGTTGAAAAGCAGGCTGGCCGGCCCACTGCGGCCCACAATCCCGGCGATGGAAGAAAAGTTTATAACGGCACCGTCACCACTTTTTTTAAGATGGGGCAGGGCCGTCTCGAATACCCATTGTTTGGCCCGCAGGGTGGTGGCCATTTCCAAGTCCCACTGCTCGCGGGTATAGCGGCCATGTACGATCGGCCAGCCCCCGCGCTCGATGTTGTTGATCAGGATATCCAGACCACCGAAACGATCGGTGGCCAACTGGGTCAACTCGGCCACCGCGCTAGTGTCGGTCAGGTCGATACGGTGAATCAGGTGCGGCGTACCGATGGCAGCCAGGTCCTCTTCCAGGCTTGCCAGGCTTTCCGGCCAGTCGTACCAGGTGGCCGCCACCTTTACACCCGCCTTTGCCAGGGAGAGCGCGATGCCTTTGCCGATACCTTTGACCGCCCCAAGTACTACGGCCGTTTTTCCCTTCAGTCTCATAGGGACCCCTTGTTATTCGGCCTGGCCAAACAGTCTGAGTCGGACCCATTCCAGGCCAAATTTCAACAGTTCAACATCATCGGTCTTAACCTTTTCCAGGGTTTCGGCCTTTATGTTTAACCCGTCCAGCAACTTTTGATCGAAAATAGCCTGACGAAAACGGTCCAGGTCGTAAAGGGCCAGGTGCCACATATCGGCCTGGTGAGGCTCTAGCGGACCGGGCAGAAGACGGTTTTTTAGGCTGATCAGGGTCATGAGGCGGTCGTTCATCGCATTGTATTCCGCCAGGCCTTGCTGGTCGATCCAGGTGTTCACCGAGATGGCATCCTTTGCGTTAAAACCCTGGCAGTGAGGCTCTTTGAGCAGGGCATAATGTTCGCTCAGGTCTCCAGTCTCACGGGAGCGGGACACCGCGCGGGCCAGCGGATACATCCGGCAGGAAGAGGGGCGGTCCCCATAGACCGCACAGCCGTCGGAGCGGACAAAGGGGCATTCGAGTTCAGCCGACGAATCCGGTTTGAGCGCGATCACCGGCAGACCGGTCTCGGGGCCGACATAGCGGACGGTATACTGTTCCAGAAATCTTCCGGAAGTGAGCCCCAGAGCGTTCTTAAGGCGCAGAATGTCGTAGGGGGTCAAATGCTGGCTCAGGTCCCGGCAGCATTCATTGAAACAGGCTACTGCCGGGCTGCACCGGAAGCAGAACCGGGCTCCGGGATCCAGGGGGGTCATTTCAGCTTCCATCATGTAAAAACCTCTATATAAGATTATGGTGTGTTATAGAAATCGGGCAGTTTCCAGTCCTGGGTCCGGTCTCACATTTAAAAGGCATATTTATCGGCGCGGCCCGCCTTGCCAGATGGGCACTAGGTAACACGCCGTGGTAGCAAGTCAACAAAAATCCGGAGCCCTGCGATCGTTGCGGACATATTTTTTTAATCCCTGAAATGGTGCTTCACGATGTGATTTGCGCGCTGGCTACACAATATATAGTAGTGCTGTGATAACCTCGAGCCAGATATGGAATCCGCCCCATGATTATCAGTCAAGACTCCCGGTTGATAGCATTTTGAGGCCATTTCAACGGTCCAAAAATTGTTGACAAGGCATAAGCCGGGTGATAATTATCTATTCTTGTTTTACGCTGGTGTTTGAACCCGCATAGGTGCTTGATATTAATAGAGATACCGATCTATTTCATATGTGCGGAATGCTGGGTTGCGACAGACCCTGATGCTCAAATGCCAATCAATTTAGAAACACAAGTTTTATTAGATAGTTAATTTGGCTTAAGGCAGTATTTGCTTTTATATCTCAGATACGAAGGGAGGTGCAAAACACAGTTTCAAGCAGTTTGCAGCAGTAAGGAACATATCGTATTGACCAGAAGCAACAAACCAAATCAGGAGGTATTTTAATGCCAAGTTTTGTAATTAGCGAAAAATGTGACGGCTGCAAGGGCGGCGACAAAACCGCCTGCATGTACATTTGCCCCAACGACCTGATGGTTCTGGAGCCCAACGAAATGAAGGCTTACAACCAGGAACCGGATCAGTGCTGGGAATGCTTTTCTTGCGTCAAGATTTGCCCGACCCAGGCGATTGAAGTCCGCGGCTACGCCGACTTTGTACCGCTGGGAAGCAGCATCATGCCCATGATGGGTACCGAAGACGTCATGTGGACCTGTAAGTTCAGAAATGGTCTCGTAAAACGCTTTAAGTTCCCCATCCGGACCACCCCGGAAGGCGCTGCCAATGCCTATCACGACCTGAAGGGTCAGGATCTTGAAGGGCCTCTGCTGTCCACCCAGGAAGCGGATGGCTACGTTCTGCCGACCCCGACGGATCTGGTCTAGTAAACCCAGATTGATTTGTGCGCAGTAATTTGAATTTAAAGTTAAGACTATTTTTTAGGAGGATAAAATATGGCATTACCAAATAAAGTAATGGGTGAACTCAAGGCCGTAAGGGATCCTGAAGTAGAAGAGCGTGAAGTAGATGTTCTCATCGTCGGCGGTGGTATGGCTGCCTGCGGTACTGCTTTTGAAGTAAAGAAATGGCTCAAAGACGACCAGACCGTCCTGCTGTGCGACAAGGCCGCCATGGAAAGATCCGGCGCCGTTGCCCAGGGCCTGTCAGCCATCAACACCTACATTGGCGAAAACTCCCCGGACGACTACGTCCGTATGGTCCGTAACGACCTCATGGGCCTGGTACGTGAAGACCTGATCTTCGACCTGGGCTGCTACGTAGACGACTCCGTCCAGCTGTTCGAAGAGTGGGGTCTGCCCATCTGGAAGAAAACCGAAGATGGCAAGAATCTCGACGGTAAAAAAGGCCAGAAAATGGGAACCCTGAAAGAGGGTGCTCAGCCGGTTCGTACCGGTAAATGGCAGATTATGATCAACGGTGAGTCCTACAAGAGAATCGTAGCCGAAGCTGCTAAATCAGCCCTCGGGGAAGACAACATCATCGAGCGCTGCTTCATCGTTGAACTGCTGTTGGATGCCAACGTCGAAAACCAGATCGCCGGCGCGGTTGGTTTCTCCGTACGTGAAAACAAAGTTTACATCATCAAGTGCAAGACCATGATGGTTGCCTGCGGCGGCGCGGTAAATATCTACCAGCCCCGTTCGGTCGGTGAAGGTAAAGGTCGTGCCTGGTACCCGGTATGGAACGCTGGTTCCACCTACACCATGTGCATGAAGGTTGGCGCCGAACTGAGCATGATGGAAAACCGTTTCACCCCGGCCCGTTTTAAAGACGGTTACGGCCCGGTTGGTGCCTGGTTCCTGCTGTTCAAAGCGCAGACTCTCAACGGTCTGGGCGAAGCCTTTGCCGGCTCCGATGCCGCCAAAGCTGAGCTGGAAAGATACGCGCCGTACGGTACAGCGGCCATTACGCCGACCTGCCTGCGTAACCACCTGATGCTCTTCGAGATGAAAGAAGGCCGCGGCCCCATCATGATGGACACCGTGACCGCCCTGGCCGCCCTCGGCGAGACCATGGACAAGAAAGAACTCAAGCATCTCGAGTCCGAAGCATGGGAAGACTTCCTCGATATGACCTGTGGCCAGGCCAACCTGTGGTGTGCCCAGGACTGCGAACCCGAGAAGAAGAATTCCGAAATTATGCCGACCGAACCTTACCTGCTGGGCTCCCACTCCGGCTGCTGCGGCCTGTGGACTTCCGGTCCGGATCTGGACTGGGTCCCGGATGATTATAAAATCAAAGCGGCCAACGGTAAGGTCTATAACAGAATGACGACGGTCAATGGCCTGTTTACCGCCGGTGACGGCGTGGGCTGTTCCGGTCACAAGTTCTCTTCCGGGTCCCATGCTGAAGGTCGCATGGTCGCCAAACAGATGGTGCGCTATGCCACTGATAATGCTGATTTCTCACCGGCCCTGAAGCAGTCCAACGAAGAATTGGTTGACCTGGTTTACAAACCGGTCCGCACCTTCTTGGACAACTGTGACTACACCACCGCCATCGACATCAACCCGGCTTACATCAAACCGGAAGGCATGATGTATCGCCTGATGAAGGCCACCCACGAGTACGGTGCTGGTACGGCTACTTACTACCAGACCAGCTCCAAGTCTCTCGAAGTTATTATGGATCTGCTGGCCACCATGCGCGAAGACTGCGAAAAAATGGCTGCCGGCGAACTGCACGAACTGATGAGAGCCTGGGAAATCTACCATCGTATCTGGACGGTAGAATCCCATCTGCGCCACATCCAGTACCGTAAGGAAACCCGTTATCCTGGCTTCTACTACCAGGCTGACTATCCGGGACAGGATGATGAGAACTGGTTCTGCTTCGTCAACTCGAAGTATGATCCGGAAAAGGGCGAGTGGGATGTGTTCAAGAAAGACTACATCAAGATTATCAAAGACTAATTGATAATCGACTGATGTACCGTCGCTTTGCATAAATAAAAACCTCCAGGTGCCTGCCGGTGCCTGGAGGTTTTTAGTACCGGGTGCCCGCAACGGTGCTGCCCGGCATAGCTTACTAAAATCGGGGTTGGGCTTTGCGGGTGATATCCTTTTGGCCTTATCGTCTCCCGATACTCAAAGGATGTTATCGACAGGCGAAACTACGGACAAGATCCTTTAGGTATCCGGATACGGCAATAGTGGATATCGCCCCTGAGGTCATAGCCCGTTTATACATATGAACCTTAACGGTATTTTTTTGACGAACTTTCAAATGCACGGAGGGATAGCATGACAGAAGACAAAGCAGCCCCTGCTAGTGGGAGCATTATGGTCGTTGGCGGAGGTATCAGCGGCCTGACCACTGCCCTCGAAGCGGCCGAAGTAGGGTATGAGGTATTTCTGGTCGAAAAAAATCCTTATCTGGGCGGAAGAGTCGCACAGCTGAATCAGTATTTTCCAAAGCTTTGCCCTCCGACCTGTGGTTTGGAAATCAATTTTAGAAGGATCAAGGACAACCCCAGCGTCAAGGTGTTCACCCTGGCCGAGGTTGAAAAAATCGAAGGTGCTCCAGGCAACTACGATGCCACGATTAAGTTGAATCCCCGGTACGTAAACGAAAATTGTACCGCCTGCGGCGATTGTGAAGCGGTCTGCCAGTCGGAAGTCGCCGACGACTATAATTTTGGCATGGACCAGACCAAGGCGGCCGGCCTACCGTTTCCAATGGCCTTTCCGTCCCGCTACGTTATTTCACCCCAGGTGAAAGGCACCGATGATGAGAAACGCATTGCCGAGGCCTGTAAGTACGATGCCGTGGATTTCGCCATGGAAGCCCAGACCGTCGAGCTGAAAGTGGGGGCCGTCGTGTGGGCCACCGGCTGGGAACCTTACGATGCCAACCGGATCGATAATCTGGGTTTCGGCCAGTACCCCAACATCGTGACCAACATGATGCTCGAACGCCTGGCCAGCCAGACCGGTCCCACGGAAGGCAAGATCCTCTGCCCGGCGGACAACAAGGAGCCTGAAAGCGTGGCTTTCGTGCAGTGCGCCGGCTCCCGGGATGAAAACCATCTGCCTTATTGTTCCTACATCTGCTGTATGGCCTCCATGAAGCAGGCCACCTACGTTCGGGCCCAGTATCCGGATGCCAAAATCTACATTTTCTATATCGACATCCGCAGCCCGGGACACCGCTATGAGCAGTTTTACAACATGGTGAAGGAAGACGAGAACATTTTCTTTATCAAGGGCAAGGTTGCCGAAGTAAATGAGGACCCGGACAGCAAGGCAATCACCGTGGTTGCCGAAAACGCCGTAACCGGCGAAAAGGTCCGGCAAACTGTGGATATGGCTGTCCTTGCCACCGGCATGCAGCCTACCGCCGCCGCAAACAAACTCCCGGCCGAGCTGAACTACAGTGAAGAAGGCTTCGTTATCAATGATTTCGAAAAGGGCGGCATGTTTGCAGCAGGGTGCGCCAATAAACCGGCGGATGTCTTTGCATCCAACCAGAATGCGACCGGTATGGCCCTGAAGGCGATTCAAACTCTGGCAAGGAAGTAGGAGGATATCCATGAGTAAAAAATATGGTGTATATATCTGCACAGGTTGTGGGATCGGGGACAGCCTTGATGTTAAAGCGTTGTGCGACGTGCCCGAGGAAGAAGGGCTGCCGGTTCAGACCCACCCGTTTCTTTGTTCACAAGAAGGGGTTGACCTGATTAAGAAGGACGTTGAAGAAGGAACCAACATGGTTGGCATCGCCGCCTGCTCACGGCGGGTGAATTTTGATGTGTTCCGGTTCGACGGCTGCGTGGTCGATCGGGCCAACCTCCGCGAAGGTGTGGCCTGGTCACACCCCCGGGATCAGTTCCCGGCGCTGACCGAAGAGGAAAAGGAAGACGAGGAAAACTTCGACGTGGTCCAGATGATGGCGGAAGACTACATCCGCATGAGCATGGCTCGCCTGGAAAAGAGCGAAGTGCCGGAACCGTTCAAACTGGAGACCCTGTCACGCAAGATCCTGGTGATCGGCGGCGGGATGACCGGCATGGCCGCGGCTCTGGATGCCGCCAAAGCCGGCTACAACGTGACCATCGTGGAAAAAGAAGTCCAGCTCGGTGGCCAGGCCCTCAATTGGCGCAAACAGCTGCCGCTGGACGTACCCTATACCGACCTGATCGATCCGACTGTAAACGACCTGATCAGTGCTGTGGAGGCCAATGACAACATCACCATCAAAACCGAAACGGTCGTCGCCCGTCTGGCCGGCCAGCCCGGTGAATTTACGGTGACGTTCAAGAAACCCGGAGAAAAGATCGAGTTCGACTGCCCCTACCCGCTGCCGGAAGAGATGAAGTTCGATGAGGACGGCAAGGAGTACGATGTCGAAAAGCAGAACGAACTCTATATGGAATACAACGAGGGCAAGCTCGACATCCTTCAGCTCGACCCCGACGGTGAAGTTTTTGGTGCCGTAATCCTGGCGGCCGGCTGGCGTCCCTACGAGCCGGAGGAGGGCGAATTCGCCCATCTCGGTTTCGGGGAAACCCCGGATGTCGTGACCAACGCCCAGTTTGAGGAAATCGCCAAAGCGGGCAAGATCAAGCGCCCATCGGACGGCAAGGAAGCCAAAAGCGTTGTTTTTATCCAGAGCCCGGGCCAGGGCAATGACAACGACTTCTCCTACACCGGCGCGGTGACCAGCATGGTGGCTCTCAAACAGGCCAAGTACGTCCGCGAAGATTATGCCGACGGCAAGGCCTTCGTGATCTACCAGCACATGCGCACCCCCGGCCTCCAGGAGAATTTTTACAAGAGCCTGCAGCAGGACCCGGGCATCTTCCTGACCAAGGGGGATGTGACTCAAGTCGCCAAGAACGGTAACCGCCTGGTCGTCGACGCCGCCGACACCCTGCTCGGCAAAGAGATCCAGATAAAGGCCGACATGGTGGTTCTGGCTGCTGGCATGGTCCCGGTGACCAACGATGATCCGGTTGTCAACATGGCATATCGCCAGGGGCCGGCTTTCCGCGATATCGGCGACTGTGGCAACTACGTGGACTCAAACTTCATCTGTTTTCCGTACGAAACCCAGCGGACCGGGATTTACGCCGCCGGCGCCGTGCGGCGCAGCATGACCGTGGAAGACTCCGTGGAAGATGCCGCCGGTGCCGCCTTGAAGGCCATCCAGTGCCTCGAGTCGGTCAACCGGGGGATGGCTGTGCATCCGCGTTCCGGCGATTTGACTTACCCGGACTTCTTCTTCCAGCGCTGCACCCAGTGCAAACGCTGCACGGTGGAATGTCCGTTCGGCGCCCTGGACGATGACGAGAAAGGCACGCCCCTGCCAAATCCGACCCGCTGTCGGCGCTGCGGGACCTGCATGGGCGCCTGCCCGGAACGGATCATCGGGTTTGCCGATTACAACATCGACAGCATCGGCTCCATGGTTAAGGCCGTGAGCGTCCCGTCGGAAGACGATTTTGATGACCCGCCCCTGCGGATTCTCGGACTGGTCTGTGAAAACGACGCCCTGCCTGCCCTGGATATGGCCGGCATCAAGCGCCTGGGCTACAATGCCAACGTCCGGATTATCCCGATCCGTTGCCTGGGCAGTGTGAACGTAATCTGGATCAAGGACGCCCTGGCCCAGGGTATGGACGGTGCCTTCCTGCTGGGCTGCAAACACGGTGATGACTACCAGTGTCACTTTGTCAAGGGCAGCGAATTGGCCGAAATCCGGATGAAGAAAATCGGAGATGCGCTCACCAGCCTGGCGCTCGAGGAAGAGCGGGTGGCCCAGTTCGAAATTGCCATCGATGAATATCACAAGGTTCCGCAGATTATTAACGAGTTTGTGGAAATGGTGGAAGACCTCGGTCCGAACCCGTTCAAGGGCTTCTAATCCGGGAATGGTAACTTAGTACGTTAATTATATTGCAACTGCCGATTCAGGAGGATTGATATGGCGGAAAAATATCTTGTAGAACCTGATGTAGGGTTTATCGAAGAAGTTGCCGGACTCGGAGGTCAGGACCTGAAAAAATGTTTTCAGTGCGCGACCTGCTCGGTGGCCTGCCCGATAGCCCCGGAAAACAAACCGTTCCCCCGGAAAGAGATGATCGCAGCCGGCTGGGGACTGAAAGACAAACTGGTGGGCAATGCCGACATCTGGCTGTGCCACAACTGCGGTGACTGCACGTCCCGATGCCCCCGTGGCGCCAAACCGGGTGATGTGCTCTCGGCCGTGCGTGCTTACGCGGTGGCCGATTACGCCACCCCCAAGGCCATTGCCAAGATGGTGCCCCAGCCCAGTAAGCTGCCCATCCTGCTGGGTATTCCCACCGTGATTTTCATCATCGCCGCGATTTTGACCAAGGTCATTTTTGGTGACCAGGGCGATGTCATCTGGCAGAGTCATTTCATCCATAACTACCTGGTGGACATCATTATGATCCCCACCTTTTTTGGTGCCGTGGGTGTATTCGCGCTGGGCCTGAAACGCTTTCTGGCCGATATACACGCCAATGCATTGGCCGAAGGGAAAACGACCAAGGAAAAGATCGACCCGGCGGGTATGGTCAAAGCGCTGATTACCGTCGTGACCACGGTTCTGAAACACAGCAAGTTCAATGAGTGCACGGATAACAGAGACCGCAGCACGGCCCACATGATGGTGCTTTTCAGCTTCATCGGGCTGTTCATTGTCACGAACTGTTTCTTTATCGCCGAGTGGATCCTGCACATCGAAGGCCCCTACCGCCAGATAAACCCGGTGAAATGGCTGGGTAACGTCAGCGGTGTGGCCCTGGTCATCGGCTCTTTGCTGCTGATCAAGAACCGGATGAGCAAGGAAGACCAGGTCACCAGCTACTGGGACTGGCAGCTGCTCGTGCTGGTCTTCGGGCTGGGTATTACCGGAATGGGAACTCAGATGACGCGGCTGGCCGGCATGGCCGGTCCGACCTATTTCATCTACTTTTTACACCTGGTATTGATCTGGTGTCTGTTTGCCTATACGCCGTTTTCAAAGCTGGCGCATTTGGTCTACCGCACCGTGGCCATGACCTACATGGAATGGGCTGAACGGAAATAAGGTCCATACCGGAGGGTAAAATATGAAAAGGGGCGGCTGGTAACAGCCTCCCCTTTTTTTATTGGTAGTCATCTTAGAAATGCCTTTTCACCACTCTTGGGCTTGGTTGCCTCCAGATATCCAAATCAAAATCGCTATCGGGATCGGAATCAAACAATGCAGTCATTGTCATGCGGATAAGACGATTTCGATCCCGATAGCGATTTCGATTTCGAGTAAGACAACGATTCTAAAAATAAAAAAGGGGAGACGCCTTGCGGCATCTCCCCTTTGCAGTTTCAAACGTTCGCTGTTAAGCGGCTTCTAATTAACCACCGGTAGCAGCGGTGTGGGTCTTGATCTCAACCTTCTCTTCGAGATTTTCATAGTAGTCGCGCAGGATGGCTACTACTTCGTCCCGTCCGAAATGATCCGGAAGCGCCTCACCTTCGGAAAGCATTTTGCGGAGCATGGTACCGGACAGCAGGACCCGGTGCTCTTTGTCATGCGGGCAGGTTCTCAGGGAGGCCATGCCGTCGCACTTGTAGCAGTAGAAGGTCCAGTCGATTTTCAGCGGCTGGCAGACCAAGGCTTTGCCGGGCTCGGCCGGAGTCGGAATCTTGTCGAAGATGGTCTGGGCTTCAAACATGCCATAGAAGTCGCCCACACCGGCATGGTCGCGGCCGATGATCATCCGGGAGCAGCCGTAGTTCTGGCGGAACACAGCGTGCAGGAGGCCTTCACGGGGACCGGCGTAACGCATATCCAGCGGGTAGCCGCCCTGAACGACGTTGTCTTCTACAAAGTTGTGTTTTACCAGGGCATCGATGCATTTTACGCGAACCTCGGCCGGAATGTCGCCCGGTTTCAGGTTGCCCACCAGAGAGTGGATGTAGGCACCGTCACAGACTTCGATGGCGATTTTGCACAGGTATTCATGGCTGCGGTGCATGGGGTTACGCAGCTGCAGGGCGGCCACGTCGACCCACCCGCGGTTTTCGAAAATCTTGCGGGCTTCGGCGGGGCGATGGTAGATCCCGGCGTACTTGGTGGGATATTCGCCTTCGCTGAGGACCTTTACGGGGCCGGCGAGGTTCATCGGCTTTTCGTTCATGACCATCTCAACACCCGGGTGGTCTTCCTTGGCGATCTTCCAGAATTCTTCAGCAGTAGGGGTGCCTTCGCCCATGTAAACCTTTTCACTTTCCCAGGTCTTGTCGGCGTCGGTCTTTTCGAATTTTTCGGTGACCTGCATGGTGGCCATGATTTCATCGCCTTCGGGATCGTACAGGGCGATTTCGTCACCGGCATTAATCCCGTCGGCATCTTCCTGGGAAACATCCAGGGTTACCGGTACAGGCCAGAAAGTACCGTCCGCTGTCAGGAAGTCTTCACAGACGCCTTTCCAGTCAGCTTTGGTCATGAAACCGGTCAGGGGGCTGAAACCACCGTTGCCGATCATGATCAGGTCGCCTTTTACGCGAGGGGAAATCTCTACTTTCTTAAGGCCAGCAGCCTTGGATTTTTCTGCCTCAAGCTCAGCGCCTTCGAGCAGGCAGATGGTCAAACCTTTCCCGCCATGGGGGTCTACGAGTTTTGCCATTTGCTACGTCTCCTTTCATTATAGTTTATTCGCGATCGCTTGGACTACGATCAGATTTGTTTCGGATACAAAACGATACCATTAATAGGGATAGGTAAAAATGTCAAGAGCAATCAGGGGGTAAATGCACCCTGCCGAACGACGCTCTGGGGCCGGCCAAACGCGCCTTGGAATTGCTTTGACAGGGACGCCATTTTGCAATACTGTCCCTCATTTCGAGACCGGTTGCCCAAACGTAAAAGGGCCTTGTCATCTCAGCATGCGCGGCCGTTGCGGCGCTTTTGACCCAATACAGATGAACACGTGGAACTATAGACACATGGAGTTATCAAAGCAGCAGCGCGCGGCGGTAGAGCACCACGGATCGCCCGCCCTGGTGGTCGCCGGTGCCGGTAGTGGCAAGACCCGGACGCTGACGGCTAAATTCGCACACCTTATCGAGCAGGGGTACGATCCGGAAAGGATCCTGGCGATTACCTTCACCAACAAAGCCGCCGACGAGATGAAATTCCGGCTGATGCGCCAGACCGGGCTGCCCCTGGACAAGTTCCCCTGGGTGCGGACCTACCACTCTGCCTGTTTCATCATCCTGAAGGCGCATTGTGAATTGTTGGGCTTTCAGCCCCCGCTGCAGGTTTTCGCAGAATACCAGCAGAAAAAGACATTGCAGGACCTGCTCGTCGGCCGCCTGAACCTTTATAAAAAGCACACCCCGGCAGTCCTGGCGGAAATATCGCGCGCCAAGAATTCGGGTGACCCCGGTGCCTATTTTGATCGCTGTCCCAAGGAGGCCCCCATCAACCTCGCGGATGCCTATGACCTTTATGCCGGAGCCCTGAAATTAAAAAACGCAGTCGATTTTGACGATATCCTGCTCCTGGCCCGGGATATTTTGAAAGTAAACGATCAGGTTCGGGAGCAATACCGGGACCTGTTTGCCTACCTGCTCGTGGATGAATACCAGGATACCAACAATCTGCAGGAAGAGATCACCCGGCTGCTGGTGAAAGACGGCCGCCTATTCTGTGTCGGGGATGACTGGCAGGCTATTTATTCCTTCCGGGGCAGCAATGTGGACCATTTTCTAACCTTTCAGGATAAATTTCCCGGGGCCCGGATATTCAGACTGGAACAGAACTTCAGATCGGCGGACGAGGTCGTGCAGATTGCCAATGAATTGATCAACTACAATGACAACCGCATGAAGAAGCAGTGTTTTTCCGAGAAAAGCGGCGGTGTGGTCGAACTGCACGAATTTTTTGACGAACAGCAGGAAGCCCGCTGGGTGGCCCGTAAAATCAATACGTTGAAATCCATGGGCATTTCTTATGAGCAGATGGCGGTCCTGTACCGGACCAAATTTTGCTCGTTGGCTTTTGAGCGGATGTTCCGGTCCCTGCGGGTGCCTTACCAGATGCTGGGCGGCAAAGGTTTCTTCGATCGCAAGGAGATCATGGATATCAACTGCTACCTGTCGGCAGCGGCTTTCCCCCAGGACGATGTCAGTTTCGAGCGCATTGTCAACATTCCCAAACGGGGCATCGGTCCGGGCACCATCAAGAAAATCGCCCGGATGAAGACCGGCGCGCTGGGACTTCAGGATGCCGCTCGGCAGGCTGTCAAGGAAAAGGTTTTGACCCCCAAAATTTACGGGGCGCTCAAGGGGGTCCTGCAACTGCTCGATGACATCCGCAATATGGCGCCGGCCGAGGCCATGGACGCCGTTATCGACCGGGTCGATTACCTGGATTACCTGCTAAACTACGCCCGGGGCAATCCCATGGACCTGACCGCTCGTGAAGAGAACCTGGAACAGCTGAGGTATGAAGCTTCCCGGAGGGAGACGCTTTACGATTACCTGGAGGAAGCAGCCTTGATCCGGGAAGACCATGCCGATGAGGACGATGGACAGCCTTACGGGGTGAACCTTTCCACGGTTCACGGGGCCAAGGGATTGGAATTCGGGGTTGTCTTTGTGGTTGGCTGCGAGGAGAAGCTCTTTCCCCACTGGCGGTCGCTGGATACAGAAACAGGTCTGGAAGAAGAGCGCCGGTTGATGTACGTTTCCATCACCCGGGCGGAAAAATATCTTTACCTGAGTTCGACGGAACTGCGCAAAGGCCAATTCAATCAGCGTAGCCGGTTCATCGATGAGATTGCGGAACACATCAATTAGGGACTGACGACCAGACTATATTCAGACACGGTTTATAAAAAGCATTTTGACATCCTCTCACGGCCTGTTTTACACTTGCATTAGAACCCATCTCAATAAAGTCTTTTGGCCCAAATTCGGTGTTGGCCGCTCGGAATAAATCCTCGAAATACCTGATGTATTCCTCCGGTTTATTCCTCACGGCTGCCTTGACTTTGAACCAAAATCCGTTTTTTGAGATAGGTTCTAATCGGCTAAGGGAGTCGCATCTGTTGCAACAGATCCATTCCAATCCCGCCAGCCTATCCGTTCTAGCAAAGGAGAGATATGCGCGCCATTTCCAACGCCATTGCGGTTTTTCTAGCCCTGCTGATCATGTTGTATGCCGGGTCTGGCCTGCATGCTGCGGACGGAACGGTGACGGGCACCGTAGGCCTGGAAATAGACGGGCGTTTGGTACCGGGAAATTGGATCAGGCTCCTGCTGGTCACCAACAAGGTCAAAATGCCGGAAACCGATCCCTCGCAGAAGCCCTCCCATCCGGCCTATTTTGATGTCATCAGCACCCTCCATTCGGGTTTTTATATACAGGTTCAGAACCGGCTGTCCGAAATAGGTTTTCTCTATACCAGTACGCTGTCAACGGATGAGGGCACGTTCAAATTTCCCGCCGTGGTACCCGGCGGCTACTTTGTCATCGTAACCTTTCCCGGTATGATTGCCGGCTACAAAGTCGCCTGGCAAATCCCAGTCAGGGTTGTTGCGGGGAAAACCACCCATATCGACTTAAATCGAGCCAATATGGCGCTGCCGACTGCAAAACGTTAGACTGGTTCTTTCCCGTTGACAGCGGGGGCGTTGTTTATATATGTTTGTGAGCGTATGCTCACAATGCGTGGGTACGTATACCTGTTTGGATCCTGGAGGGGCGATGGGATTCGGCTACATGGGCCAGGTACTCTGGGTCGATTTGAGTGCCGGCAAGATGACCGTGGAAAAAGTGCCCGAAGAGGTCTATCGGCAATACCTGGCCGGTGCTGGCCTGGGCGCACATTTTCTGTATGACCGCATACCCGCCCATGCCGATCCGCTGGGACCGGATAACATACTTGGGTTTCTGGCCGGTATTCTCACCGGCAGCGGCAGTCTTTTTACCGGCCGGTGGATGGTAGTGGGTAAGTCTCCCCTCACGGGTACCTGGGGGGATGCCAATTGTGGGGGCGACTTTGCGCCGGCCATCAAACGGTGCGGGTATGATGGCATTTTTTTTACGGGGATTAGCTCCCGCCCTGTATATCTGTGCATCGAAAAAGGGCGGGCGGAATTGCGGGATGCCGGCGAGGTGTGGGGTCGAGATACGGTTGACAGCGAAGCATTCCTCAAACAAACTGCGCAATGCAAACATCCACGGGTAGCCTGCATCGGGCCGGCCGGGGAAAAACTTTCCCTGATAGCGGGGATCGTCAATGACGGCGGCCGGATTGCCGCCCGCTCCGGTCTGGGTGCCGTCATGGGGTCCAAGCGGCTCAAAGCCCTGGTTCTGGGCGGCAGTGCCCGTATCCCCGTCTACGATCGATCCAAAGTCCGGGCGTTGACCTTACGCTGCAACGAAGCCGCTTCCTTCCAGCCACCCTTTGTGTCCGGTGAAATGACCCCCCATCTTGGCGCTCTCATGCGCGTGTTGCCCACGCAGATCTCCACCGATGGGATGCTCTATAAAATCATGCTGCGTAAGTGGGGTACCGTGAGCATGAACCAGATGTCCATCGAGATGGGCGATGCCCCGATCAAAAACTGGAAGGGATCCAACGAAGATTTCGGCCCGGAGAAATCAGCGGCCATCAGCCCAGATGCCTTTGCCGGCCATACCATCGTCAAATATCATTGCTACTCCTGCCCCCTTGGATGCGGTGGCATTTGCCGCAAAGACGGACAGACGGAAACGCACCGGCCCGAGTACGAGACGGTTCTCTCCCTGGGCGGGCTGGTAATGAACAATAATGCCGACAGCATCTTCGTCATGAACGAGATGCTCAACCGTGCCGGCATGGACACGATCTCGGCCGGCGGCACTTTGGCCTTTGCCATGGAGTGCTGGGAAAATGGCTTGCTGTCGGCCGCGGACACCGGGGGTATCGACCTGACCTGGGGCAACAGTTCCGGCATGATCGCCCTGCTGCAGAAAATGATTCAGCGCGAGGGAATCGGCGACATGCTGGCGGACGGTACCCGACGGGCCGCCCGGCGTATGGGGCGGAACACCGCTGACTATGCCATGCACGCCTGCGGCCAGGAAATCGGCATGCACGACGGGCGCTTCGATCCCGGATTTGCCCTGCACAATTGCGTTGAGCCGACTCCCGGGCGGCACACCATCGGCTCGCAGCTCTACTATGAGATGTTTCAACTCTGGAAGCGCGTGCCGGGTCTCCCGGATGTCAATTTCCTCTACTTCAAAGACAGCAAGTATGAATTCGACGAGGACAAGGCCCGGGCCGCGGCTGCGTGCAGCTGCTTCATGAATGTGTTGAACGGCGCCGGCGGCTGTCTCTTCGGTGCTTTTCTCGGGGTGCACCGGCTGCCTGTTTTCGAGTGGCTCAATGCGGTTACCGGTTGGACTTACGCGCCGGAGGCGTATATGGCGACCGGTAAACGCATCCAGACTTTGAAACAGGCCTTCAACATCAAGCACGGGATCACCCCGGCGGCCAATGTTATGAATGCGCGGGCCCTGGGACGACCGCCGTTGGAGGCCGGGGCCAATGCCGGCCGGACCATCGACATCGAAACCATGATGCGGGGCTATTGGCGCCAGTTCGGGTGGGACGAACAAAGCGGCCGGCCTGGTCCGGCAAGGAAAGAGGCCGGCTGATGGCCTTTTTCATCACCGACAGGTGCATCGGCTGCGCGGTGTGCACCAAGGTGTGTCCGGTGGCCGCCATATCCGGGATACGCAACAAGCTACACCGGGTAATTGCGCAATTGTGCTTTGATTGCGGCGCCTGCGGCCGGATCTGCCCCCACGGGGCGGTATTGGACGCTGAGCGAAATCGCGTCCAACGCATCCGGTTCCGGAAAAAATGGCCCAAGCCGGCCATCGTGCGGGAAAAGTGCATCTCCTGTAAAATCTGCATGGACGCTTGCCCGACCGCCTGTTTCGAACTGGACTATACCAAAGATACCGACGACACCATCGGTTATCCGATCCTGGCTAAGCCGCGCAAATGCATTGCCTGTGCGTTTTGCGAGACCGAGTGTCCCGTGGATGCGATTCATATGGTCACACCGTCAATGTAAAACCGAGGCTTGCAGCCCGTTGGCCGAAATTCGAAATCAAGCCCCAATCAATATTTCCAGCTTACTAACAATCCTACCCGGTTGATATTGTAAAAGATCCCAACCGCGATGTTAACGTATCATAGAGGAACCGGCCGATTTCCTCTACTTCCGACGATACCTGGGCGTGTTTCACATCGGTGATGTCCAGGTAAATTCGGTTCGCTGCCGGGTAGATGTCTTTGGCCGGATCGATATGCACGGACTGGTACACGTTGCGGCCCAGGAGGATGACGGTAAAGTCGGCCGCAGGGCACGTGTCCCGGACGACCCGGGCTGCGTTCGCGGGGTAGATAACCAAGGGACGCGTGTTCAGGGAACGAAAGCTGATCTTGCGCGCGGCCAGACTTTCCAAGCGCTGCCCGGCCGATTCAGGCGGATCCATAGCAGCCTTTTTCATCTCCTGTCGGACAATGTTTGCAAACGCCGACAGTATGTCCCGTTTCAGGTTTTCCACAGCTGCCAGGTACGCATCGGAGGGTACGAAGCGGCTGCCTTCCGGACTGAACTCGCGGGTCATCGACGGAAGCAAAGCGATTACCAAGGCATCCCGATCGGACGGGGCATCCATTGTTTTGCAGGCGGTCTTGCGGTAGTTTGCACGGGAGATGATCTTTGCAGTGAGCGGCTCTTTTTCCAATACCCCGGAGCGCGCAAAAGCGGCCACCAGAAACGGGCTGGTAAGGCTCTCGAAAAGCCAGGGTTTCGATTGGAAAGCCGACTGCAACAGCCGGCACTCGTCACGCGTCAGGTTCATGGCCGCCAATTCCGCCCGAGTGGCTTCCTGCTCAGAATTCTGCAGCAGGGTCTGATGCTTCAAAAGCGCCTGGAGGGAGACTTTGCGGCCGGCTTGAATCCGCTTGAGCAGCAACAGGCGCAAGGCAACGAGTTCGGTAGCGGGATAGAGACTGGTCGCATAATTACCGGAAAACTGGCTCATTTCCGGAGCGTAGTGGTAGAGTACTTTTGAAAGTCCCAGGATGTTGGGGTCGTTGACCATGATGGCGATCTTATTCCCCTCGGGGTCGGACATGATGCCGGCAATGCGTTCCAGATCAAGATCCTGATCCAGGCCGCGGCTACGCCACTTGGACCGATTGTCGGGGTCGCCCGCTTGCCCCAAGACCACCTGCATCAGGTAGGCCAAGATTTCTTCTCCGTACTGGTGGGCCAGGCTGCTGCCCACGGTGGTCGGGTGCGTCTCGGGTGTCGGCATGGCCATGCAGCCGGAAAGGATAAACAGGCCCGTGCCGACAAGCAGGGGAAAAAGTGATCTCAGTATCATGGCAATTGCCTATTTAGACGGTTGCTGCCCGGTAGGCAACCCAAAAAAACGGATGGCCGCTTCCGGGAAAGTAGATTTTGGCGGCAAAAAAACAACCCCCTGGTGATAGACCAGGGGGTTGTTTTGAGCATGTGGCGGAGAGAGAGGGATTCGAACCCTCGGTGGAAGTTTCCCCCCACACTCGCTTAGCAGGCGAGCGCCTTCAGCCAGCTCGGCCATCTCTCCTACATCCTGACAAGTCAGGATACTTTTGGCTGTTGGCTATTGGCCTTTAGCAGGACCACTTGCCGTTAGCTTTAGTTTGTTTCGAAACGCTGCCAGTTGTTTTACAAGTTTATGCGCTTTGGTTTCGACCTCTTCATTCAATTCATTGTTAATGAAACCGTATGTGGCGGCAAGATCGAATCCGGCCACGGTCTCATAGACAGATCTGATCGCGATGCCCAAGAACCTTGCAAATTCAATGTCAGAATTGTCGGCCGAACCTTCGGCAATGTTCAGCACGATTGAATTTGAAGCCCGTTGAATCTGTTTTGCGAGACCGGTGTCAACTTTATCGAGGTGCTGTGTCGTTATCTTTCTCGAAAACTTGCCGTACGCTTTAGCCTCTTGGTATATTCGGAAATCCTTGAATCGAAATTTCATCAATTACCCGGACTGTTCATTCAAAGGCTACAAGCTGCCAGCTAACAGCTACACGTGAAATTCGCAAGAATTTCCTGGCGGAGGGAGTAGGATTCGAACCCACGGAGCTTTCGCTCAACGGTTTTCAAGACCGCCGCCTTAAACCACTCGGCCATCCCTCCAGAGACAAACCACTTTTCTATCATTTAATACCGCACAGGTCAACGGCTAAGCCCTAATTTTTTTTGTTCGGGATCAGTATTTCTGCCGATGTGCGACTGTTGATGCGCAATCTTATCAGAAAGCAAAAAATCTTGATTTTGGATGTTGACAGACACAGGCTTTTATGGTTTTCCCAAAAAAAAATCACACCAAACCAACGGGCAGATTGGAGGGCACCAGATATGAAGCAACGATTTTCAATATCCCGAAACACTGGAGGCGAGCAGATCGTCATCAAGGAGTACGCCGAGTTGGACAAGGGCGTCTATTCGCTTCTTTGCGAGGAGTCTTATGCGGTCCAAGCGGTCCAAGCCGCACTGGCCAAGGGCCCGGGGCATGTAATTACCCTGCTCAGAACCGATAGCTTTTTTCCCACCAGCTATTTTTCAGAAAAGTTGACGGCATCATTGGACGCTTATCTCAAGCAGGAAAGCGGCGACACGATCAACATTGAAGCCGACGATGCCGAGTGTATTCGCAACCTGAGCAAGGATGTGCCCGCGGAAGAGAATGGGCGTATCGATGATCTGTTGGATGTGGATGGTGACGAAATTATAGAAGACGATCAGCCCGTCGGGAAATTGGATGTTCCCATAAAAATTGCGGAGGATGAAACCGCTGAAATCAGCAACTCTCTGTAAGCGTCCAGTTGAACGCAAGCAGCGGCCTGGAAACCGGGCTGCGCAAGCTGTCGGTGATGAGGGCCTTCCTGCTCCTATATTATCACCAGCGCCTTTTTTGCAATGACCGTTTAAATCCTCGAAATAGTAACTTATTCAATCCTTCAGGGTCCATCGAAAATGATACCCCACGTTGCAACCCGCGCCAACCTTCGCCAGACAGGCCCTTTTCTTGTCCAAGGGGCAGTTGGCGAATAAGATAACTATTGACTTACAAAGCGTTTTTAGCTTAGAAAACTAGACCGCATTCAGTTACTAATTATTAGTTATTGGGTATGGTTTAAGGTGAGCTCAGGCATTGTTGTATTAAGGCCACTTATAAATAGCATCAAGGAGGTGCAGATGGAACAGGAAAAAGCATTTTATGAAAGGTTGAAAAGTAAGGGCGTATCGCGGAGGGACTTCATGAAGTATTGTACCGCCCTTACCGCGACCATGGGGTTGTCGGCATCCTATGTCCCCAAAGTCGCCGAAGTATTTGCGGCTCCGGCCCAGCGGCCACCGGTCATCTGGCTGCATTTTGGCGAGTGTACGGGATGCTCGGAAGCATTGCTTAGGTCGAACTACCCCTTCATCGACGAGTTGGTGCTCGAGATCCTCTCGGTCGAGTACCACGAGACGATCATGGTGGCCGCCGGTCACCAGGCCGAGGAAAACCTGCACGCGGCGGTCAAGAAGTATAAAGGCAAGTTTATCTGCGTGGTAGAAGGCGCTGTAGCCACGAAATACAACGGCGGTTATGGCAAGGTTGGCGGACGGAGTTTTCTGGAGATTGCCAAGGAAGTCGTTCCCCAGGCAGCTGCCACCATTGCCATTGGAAGCTGTGCCGCTTACGGTGGTATTGCCGGAGCCGCCCCCAATCCGGGAGGATTTGTAGGGGTTGGCGAGGCTATAGGAGCATCCACCCTCAACATTCCCGGCTGTCCGCCGAATCCGATCAACCTGGTCGGCACGGTGGTAAACTACCTGCTGCTCGGCAAACTGCCGGCCCTGGACGACAAGGGGCGACCGCTGTTTGCCTATGGTAAAACCATCCACGACCTGTGCCCGCGCCGGTCCCACTTTGAAAATGAGGAATTCGTTACGGAATTCGGTAATGAAGAGGCCGCCAACGGCTACTGCCTGTATCAGATGGGGTGCCGGGGGCCGGAAACCTACAACAACTGCCCGGTCGCCAAGTTCGACGATGGCACCAGCTGGCCGGTGGAGGCCGGACATCCCTGCATCGGCTGCAGTGAGCCGAAATTCTGGGATACAATGACACCGTTCTACGAGGAAATGTAATCAGATTAGACGTTAAATTCTTTTCAGAAGAAGAGAGGAGATAATATGGGTAAGAGAATAATGATTGATCCGATTACAAGGATCGAAGGTCACCTTCGTATCGAGGTGGAAGTGGCCGGCGGTAAAGTTGTAAATGCCTGGAGTTCCGGCCAGATGTTCCGGGGCATTGAAATCATGCTGCAGGGACGGGATCCCAGAGATGCCCAGCACTTCGTGCAGCGCTCATGCGGCGTCTGAACGTACATCCATGCTCTGTCCTCGTGAGGGCAGTCGAAGACGCAGTCGGCGTCAAAATTCCCGACAACGCCAGAATCCTCAGAAACCTCCTGCATGGTGCCCAGTACCAGCATGACCACATCGTTCATTTCTATCATTTGCACGCCCTTGACTGGGTGGATCTTGTCAGCGCCCTGAGTGCGGATCCCAAAGCGACCGCAACCCTGGCGGACAATATCAGTGCAGCGCCTTATGGCGGTACCGTGTATTTCAAAGGCGTCCAGGATCGTCTGAAAAAATTCGTCGCCAGCGGCCAGCTGGGACCCTTTGAGAATGCCTACTGGGGCCATAAAGCTTACAAGCTGCCGCCTGAAGCTAACCTGATGGCTTGTGCCCACTATATTGAAGCGTTGCGGCTCCAGGCTAAATCCGCCCGGATGCACGCCATCTTCGGCGGTAAGAACCCGCATCCCCAGTCTCTGGTGGTGGGCGGCGTTTCCTGCGTAGGCGACCTGAAACCGGACCGCCTGGCTGAGTTCCTGTACATTACCCGGGAAACCCAGCAGTTCATCGAGAAAGTCTATATTCCCGATCTGTTGGCCGTGGCCAGTTTCTACAAAGATTGGGGCGGCATCGGCGGCACCTCAAATTTCATGGCCTGGGGGTGATTTTCCGGAATCCGCCCAGGAACCGGAAAGCCTTTACATGCCCCGCGGCGTGATCGCCAAGCGTGATCTGGCCAATGTGGGTATGGCCAGCCAGGACAAGGTGACTGAAGATGTGACCCGTGCCTGGTACGAGAAGGGTGCACCCAAGCATCCCTGGAAAGGCGAAACCAAACCGCTGAAGGAAGATCCCAAGTACCGTCCCGGTGGCGGAGACTATACCTGGCTGAAGGCGCCGCGCTATGATGACATGGCCACGGAAGTCGGCCCGCTGTCCCGCGTGCTGGTTGCCTATGCCAAGGGCCACCCGGAAATCAAGCCGGTCGTGGACATGGTCCTCGGCAAACTCGGTGTGGGCGCCGGCGCCCTGTTTTCCACCCTCGGCCGGACGGCTGCCCGCGGCATCGAGACCCTGGTCATCGGTCAGCGCATCGAAAAATGGATGGGCGAGCTGCTCGGCAACCTCAAGAACGGAGACACGGCCACCTATACCCCGTGGGAATTCCCGAGCTACGGCGAAGGTGTTGGGCTCTGCGACGTACCGCGCGGTTCACTGGGCCACTGGTGTGTCATTGAAGGCAACAAGATTAAAAATTACCAGTATGTCGTGCCTTCAACCTGGAATCTGGGACCGCGGGATGCCAAGGGGCAAGTGGGGCCGGTTGAGGAAGCACTCATCGGAACGCCGATTGCGGATCCGAAAAAACCGCTGGAAGTTCTGCGGACCGTGCATTCCTTTGACCCCTGCATCGCCTGTGCGGTGCATGTCATCGATCCCGATTCGAACCAGGTTTACAAAGTCAAAGCACTGTAGCACCTCCACGCGAACTCCCGCTGCCTTCCGGGTAGCGGGAGTTCCCCGTTTTTGGCCAGCCTTAACCCTGCCTCAAGATTTCCGATGCCGGAAAAAGCTCTTTCTAAAAGGTTATCCAATAACTTGCGTGGTGCTGGAAACGGTGGTACAAACGTTTCCGATTTGGCAATCTGTCGGGCCGGCTTGGTTGGCACCGGAAGGGTGATAACGGGTTGATCGAACTGAGACCGATGAACATCAAGATATGAATAGAGAAACAATGGAAAAAACAACGAAAGAGATCATGGTCCTCGGGATCGGCAATGTCCTTTTCAAGGACGAAGGCTTCGGGATCCATGTGATGAAACGCATGGAACAAATGTTCGCGTTTCCGGAGAACGTGCAACTGGTGGACGGCGGTGTTCTCGGGGTGCACCTATTGGGGATCATCTCCAAACCGGACCACCTGATCGTCATTGATGTAATTCGTAACGGCGGTCAGCCGGGCGATATGTACCGCATCGAACAAAAAGACATCCCCGACCGTATTCGGGCCAAGAATTCGGTACACCAAGTCGACTTTCTGGAGGCCCTGACCCTGATCCAGGCCATGGATCATCAACCGGAAACAGTCATCCTCGGCGTGGAGCCGGAGGACATGGAAACCCTGAGCACGGAACTCACCGCAACCGCGGAAGACAAGATCGGTCCCGTCATCGAGCTGGTCCTGGCCGAGCTGGAAAAACTGGGCGTAACCTGTAAAAAAGGAAGTTGTGAAAATGTGTCTTGCGATCCCCTCTATGATCGTCAAAATTGAAGATGAAATGGCAACCATTGATGTTGATGGGGTTAAAAGAAAAGCCAGCCTATTACTGGTTGAAGATGCCCAGATCGGCGATTATGTGATCGTGCATGCCGGGTTTGCCATCCGTAAGATTGATGAGGAGGTCGCGCAGGAGTCTTTATGGTACTTGCGCGAGGCGGTTGAATTCTCCATGCGGAACGAGCCGGAGGAGCCCTCCACTGACTAGGGCGGCAGACATGACCGGAACAGGGAGAATCGCCAGAAAACTCATTGTTCGCGGCATTGTCCAGGGTGTCGGCTTTCGGCCCTTTATCTATCAGTTGGCCGCCCGCTTCGGCCTTACCGGGGAGGTGGCCAACACGTCCAGCGGGGTGATCATCCATGCGGAGGGCCCCGCTGCTCAGCTTGCCGCCTTCGCCGCCGCCATCGCCACCGACAAACCACCTTTGGCCCACATTACCGATCTTACCGTTGAATCCGCCAATCTTAAAGGGTCTGAATCATTTGTCATCGCCGTAAGCCAGAAGCAGGCCAGCCGGACGGCGCTTATTTCACCGGATGTGTCGGTCTGTGACGATTGCCGGCGAGAAATGTTCGACCCCGCCGACAGGCGTTTTCGATATCCATTCATCAACTGTACCAACTGTGGGCCCCGCTATACCATCATCGATGATATCCCCTATGACCGGCCCAAAACATCCATGCGCCATTTTCAAATGTGCCCGGAATGCCAGGCGGAGTATGATGACCCGCTTGATCGGCGTTTTCATGCCCAGCCCAATGCCTGCCCTGTTTGTGGACCGCAGTGCGTTCTTATGGGCGCAGACGGTCGTCTGCTCGAGGAAGAGGATCCCATCAAAGCCGCCGCCCGCCTGTTGAAAGCCGGACACATTCTGGCCGTGAAGGGTCTCGGTGGTTTTCACCTGGCCGTGGACGCGGAAAACGAGGCGGCCGTACGACAGCTGCGCCGGCGCAAGCATCGGGAAGAAAAGCCGTTTGCCCTGATGTCCGCCTCCCTGGAGATGATTGCGAGCTATGCCGTTGTGGAAGGCACCCACCGCGAATTGTTGACATCCATCCAGCGTCCCATTGTGCTGCTGGATAAAAAACAACCGAACGCCATTTCAAAATCAGTAGCGCCCCGCAACCGCTATTTCGGGGTGATGCTGCCGTATACGCCGCTGCACTATCTCTTGCTTGGCGAGGGGTTTACGGCGCTGGTTATGACCAGCGGCAATATGAGCGAAGAGCCCATCTGTATCGACAATGCCGATGCACGCACACGTCTGGCCGCGGTGGCCGACTATTTCCTGATGCATGATCGCGGTATTTACCTGCGCAGCGACGACTCCATCATCCGACACAGTGCCGGCCGGGCCCGCTTTCTCAGAAGGTCACGCGGGTATGTTCCCGTGCCGGTGTTTGTCAAGCGGGCCCTGCCGCCGACGCTGGCTTGTGGGGCCGGGTTGAAAAACACAATTTGCCTCACCAAGGAAGATCGGGCGTTTTTAAGCCAGCACATAGGAGACCTGGAAAATCAGGAGACCCTGGACTTTTTCGAACTGACCGTGCGCCACCTAAAACGCATCCTGGATATCGAACCCGAGATCGTGGCCCATGACCTGCACCCGGATTATCTGAGCACGCAGTTTGCAATTGCTCAGACCGGCGTCCAACAGGTTCCGGTCCAGCATCATCACGCCCACATTGTCAGTGCTATGGCGGAACATCATCTGGAGGGACCGGTAATAGGCCTCTCATTTGATGGAACCGGCCTGGGGACTGACGGCAAGATCTGGGGGGGTGAAGTATTGCTCTGCGAATTACATGACTTTAAACGGGCCGGCTATCTGGAATATGTCCCCATGCCGGGCAGTAACGCCGCCATCAAGGAACCGTGGCGCATGGGCCTGAGCTACCTGCAGTGCGCGTTCGGCGACCAGGCGGCCGATCTTGATCTGCCCTTGCTGCAATCCGTGTCCGGTGACCAAGCCGCCGTCATATTCCAGATGATCGACAAGGGGCTCAATGCACCCGAAACATCCAGCCTCGGCCGGCTGTTTGACGGAATTGCCGCCATCATAGGCCTCCGGGAAACCGTACGGTTCGAGGGGCAGGCGGCTATGGAACTGGAAATGATCGCCGACCCGGAAGAAAGCGGCCACTATGATGGACGGTGGCGCCGGACGGAGGACCAGTATCGCCTGGACCCCGGGTTGCTGGTGCGCCCGATCGTATCCGATTGTACCCGCGGCGTCCCCGCCACTGTCATCAGCAGTCGTTTTCACAATACCCTCACCCACCTGTTTGCGGAACTTTGCCGGAACTTGCGCACCGATACGGGTCTCGATCGGGTTGTGCTGAGCGGGGGCGTATTTCAAAACTCGCTGCTGCTGACCGCCCTGTCGGCGGCCCTTGCCAAAACAGGGTTTAAGGTTTATTCTCAACAACTCGTTCCGGCCAACGATGGGGGCCTATCACTGGGACAGGCTGTGGCGGCGGCCGCTATGGTTCAACATTAGGACGTACTGTCATGACTGTAAAACACCTCGAAGAATACCGGGATCCGGAAATCGCCCGGAACCTGATAGATACCATCAGCAAGCGCAGCCGGAAAAACATTCGGTTGATGGAAGTGTGCGGCACCCACACGGTGTCAATTTTCAGACACGGCATCCGGGAGGTCCTGCCGGATACCATTTCCCTGCTCTCCGGGCCGGGGTGTCCGGTTTGTGTGACTGCCCAGGGAGAGGTAGATGCCTTTATTGCCCTTTCGCGTGTAGAAGGTGTAATCATCACAACCTTCGGCGATCTGCTGCGGGTGCCCGGTACCACCAGTTCCCTCCAGGAGGAGCGCGCCGCCGGCCGGGATATCCGGATGGTCTATTCCGCCATGGATGCCCTGGACGTGGCCCAGGCCAATCCCGATCGCCAGGTGGTGTTCCTGGGCGTTGGCTTCGAAACCACCGCTCCCACCATTGCCGGGACACTGACCATGGCTAAATCCATGGGGTTGAAAAATTTTTCCGTCATCTCGGCCCACAAACTGGCGCCGCCAGCCCTGGATGCCCTCATGCAAACCGAAGGTGTTGAGTTGGATGGGTTCATCATGCCCGGCCACGTTTCGGTGATTATCGGGCTGAAGGCCTATGCCGGGCTGTTTGAAACCTATCGGGTGCCGTGTGCCGTGGCAGGCTTCGAGCCGACCGACATATTGAAGGCCATTGCCTTGCTGGTAGAACAAATAGAATCTGAAACGCCTGCCGTGGAGAACGCCTATCCACGGGCCGTTACCCACGCGGGTAATGTCAAAGCGCAGAAAATTATGGAAACGGTCTTCAAGGTTGAAGATGCCAACTGGCGCGGCCTGGGCGTCATCCCGCTAAGCGGCCTGGGCATCAGTGACGCCTTTGCCGAATTCGATGCCATGCGGCGATTTCGGCCGGAAGTACCGGACGCACCGGAGCCCAAGGGCTGCGGGTGCGGGGAGATCCTGACCGGGCGTAAGATACCACCGGAATGCGCGCTCTACAAAAAGGTCTGCACACCGGTCAACCCGATCGGCCCTTGCATGGTTTCCAGCGAGGGGACGTGTGCGGCGTACTATCGCTACCACTCTTAGTGTTCGTGCACAGGCGGCATCTTTTGGCCCCGGGCTGCGTTATCACATATTTAAAATCCTCGACATAGTGTCTACTATGCCTCCGGTTTTAAAAATGTTCTAGCCTTGCCCGGAACCAAAAGCTCCCGCCTGTGCACGAACACTGGGAATATATGCGGAACAGGAATTCAAATGGCGAAAGATAAAATTCTATTGGATCATGGTAGCGGGGGGAAGGTTTCCCATGCTTTGACCCGGGACCTGTTGTTACCGGTATTTGGAAACCCCATTCTGGATCGCTTGGATGATGGCGCGGTACTGGATGTGGACGCCGGGCGGCTGGCTTTTTCAACGGATACCTACGTGGTAGATCCCATCTTCTTCCCCGGTGGTAACATCGGGGATCTGGCCATCAATGGCACCGTAAATGATCTGGCCATGTGCGGGGCTGAGCCACTCTTTCTCAGTGTGGGTCTGCTTCTGGAAGAAGGCTTTGCCCTGGAAGACCTAAAAACGATCGTTGCAACCATGGGAGCTGCCGCCCGCAAGGCCGGGGTTGATATCGTGACCGGCGATACCAAGGTGGTACCCAAGGGGGCGGCCGACAAGATATTCATTAACACCTCCGGGGTGGGGCGCATACCAGCAGGCATCGACGTGGGCTCTGACCAGGCCCGCCCCAAGGATGTCATCATCATTTCCGGTACCCTGGCGGACCATGGGGCGACGGTGCTGACCCAGCGGGAAGGTCTTACTTTCGACGCCCGGGTGGCCAGCGATTCGGCGGCCTTGAACCTCATGGTGCAGCAGATCCTTGACGTTTGCCCGCAGGTCAGTGTGCTGCGCGACCCTACCCGCGGAGGGGTGGGAACGGCGCTGAATGAAATTGCCGGGCAGTCCGGTGTCGGGATAAAACTGTTCGAGGATAGAATACCTGTTAAACCGGAAGTTGCCGGCATATGTGAACTACTCGGACTGGACCCGCTCTATGTTGCCAATGAAGGCAAGTTGCTGGCGCTGGTACCGGCTGACCAATCGGAGCGTGTGCTGGGCACGATTACAGCGAATGAGCTCGGCCGGGATGCCGCCATTATCGGAGAAGTGACGACAGACTCCCCCGGCAAGGTGTTTATGCAGACCCGCATCGGCGGCAGCCGGATTGTGGATATGCTCACAGGCGAGCAGCTCCCCCGAATCTGTTAGAAGCTCTCTTAAGAGCGCCTTTTGATCCAATCTCTGCGTTGGGTGCGAAACTTAAATCCTCGAAATACTATATGCATTCCTCCGGTTTAAATTTCGCACCCGCCTTGACCTTGAGCCAAAATCCACTCTTAAGAGAGCTTCTAAGGGTTAAATCACAAATGAGAAATCTCAAGTGGCGGGGGGATCTTCTTTGCTTGCTGCCCGGCGCATTCCAGTAGCTAAAGATATGGTCATGAAAACAAATAATTATTTATCAATTGGTTGCATTAGCCTGGTTTGCGTAGCGCTGGTTTTTATGATCGGCTGCGGGATGAAGAAAGAGACACTCCTGTCCGGTCGAACCATGGGGACATTTTATCATATCAAGGTGGTAACCGGTTATTTCACGTATCTGGACGGATTGCAAAAGAAGATTGATGTCCGCCTGGAGGAAATCAACCAGAGCATGTCCACCTACCGGTCCGACAGCGAAATTAGCCGTTTCAATAGAATGCCGGCAGGTGCCACGATGCAGGTATCCGCAGATTTTTATCGCGTGCTGCAAGTTGCCGCAAAGGTGTTCAAGTGGTCCGGCGGAGCCTGGGACGGGACTGTAAAACCCCTGGTGAACCTCTGGGGCTTTGGGAATGCACGCCCCGTGCAGCAAGCCCCTGCGCCGGAGGCGATCACCAACGCGCTCGCCCGTACCGGCTTCGGTCACATCCGGATGCTCCCGGACGGACAAATCGGGAAAGACGATTCCCAGCTAACCCTCGATTTGGCCTCTACTGCCAAGGGATATGGTGTGGAGGCGATTGCCACCCTGATCCGTCGGGAGGGCTATCGGAATTTTCTGGTGGAGATTGGAGGGGAGGTTGTCGCGGCCGGAGTCCGCGATGATGGCCGGCCATGGGTCGTGGGCATCAACCGGCCGGCCCCGGAGGCGACTGCCACCGCTGTCTACCGGGCCTTTGCCCTGTCAGACGGAGCCCTGGCCACCAGCGGCGACTACCGCAATTTTTTTGAACTGGACGGCGTCCGGTATTCGCACGTGATCGATCCACGCACGGGATACCCGGTGGCCAACCGGGTGGCCAGTGTATCGGTGGTGGCCTCCAATTGCACCCTGGCCGACGGTTTGGCCACCGCCTTAATGGTGATGGGTATTAAAGAAGGCCTATCCCTGGTAAACCGGCTCGAGAATGTGGAGTGTCTGATCATCGCGTATGCACCGGACGGACAGCTGCGCGAGCATGCTTCCACCGGTTTCCCTGGGAAAACGAGTTGACCGCCTGTACTAGAATCCCATCTCAAAAAAGTCTTCTTGCCCGGCGTAGCTCTTAGAGCGAAGACGGGATTTTGAACCAAAAGCCGGTTTTTGATATGGGTTCTACTCCCACGATTGATTTCAATTGACTTCGCGAAATGATCGTATTAGCAATACTACTCACGGGCGAATTCGCGATTTCCGTAATTCAAATCTACATTTCACGTAACAATTAGCAGCTTCATTCATTTGCCAGAGAGATCAGACCTTAGGACGGGAGGATTTCGCATATGTTCAGGCAGTTTTTCAAGTATCTGACTTTTGAGAACGTACCGGTCTATCTGGAAAAATGGCCGAAGACGGTGATCCTGATTGTCGTGGCGCTCACCGCTTTGTTTGCCCTGCAGATCCCCAACCTATCATTTTCTACCTCCGTCTACGATCTGGTGATCGAAGATCTTCCCGAGACGGAACGCTACAAGGCCTTTAAAAAAGTATTCGGCTCGGATGAGATAATCCGCGTCGTGGTAAGAAGCGAGAACGTATTTGATCCCCTGGTCTTCCGTAAACTGGAGCTGCTGTCTGAGACAGCGGCTAAAATAGAAGGGGTTCGGCGGGTCATCAGCCTGCCAGGCATAAAAAAAGCGATTGATATCAGTGGTGATTGGAGCCTGGAGGAGTTTGCCCGGGTGTTGGATCCGGTGGACCTGTTCAGTGGCAATATCGTGTCCGTGGATCACAAGGCGACTGCTTTGACCCTGGTCCTGGCCAATGATGCCGACTACTTGAATGTAATCGATAGAGTCGCAGGGATGATCGCCGACGCCCCGGAGAAACTCTCTCTTTACCAGATCGGCATGCCCCTGGTGTCCCAGGCCCTGGAGGAATATACCCGCAAAGATTTTTTTAGGTTGCCACCCATTACGTTTGTCCTGATAGCCATTTTGTTGTTCTTTATCTTTCGAAATGCAGCCTATCTTATTCTGCCCCTGGTGTGTGTTTCCTTTTCGCTGGTATGGACATTCGGGCTCATGGCCGGATCCGGTATTCCCTTGTCCATGTTGACCATGATCGTACCGGTATTTCTTATTGCGGTGGGAACGGCCTATTGCCTGCACATCGTTTCCGCGTATCAGGCCTGCCGGCAAGACGATCAAACCGCAGTGGTATCCGTCCGGCTTGCTTTCGGGGAGATCGCTTTTCCCACGGTCCTGGCTGTGGCCACTACCGTTATCGGTCTCGGATCGCTCTTGCTCAATCACATTCCAGCGATCCGGGAGTTTGCCCTGTTTTCCTGTTTCGGGATGTTTAGCCTGTTGGTAATGGTGCTGACCCTGTTCCCAGCGGCCCTGGTCTGTATACCCATGTCCAGGGGCGACAGCTGCCAGCCGACCGGCGATGGCGGAGTCATCGACCGCATCATCACCTTTGTCATCGACCTGAACCTGAACCGCCAGTGGCTGGTGCTGCCGATCATTGCTGTTGTTGTGGTCATATGTGTTGCCGGCATCTTCCGCTTGCGGGTCGAGACCAACCCGGTTGGTTATTTCAAAGACGACACCCCGGTCAGCCGCCATTTTCACGATATCTACAAAGATCTGTCCGGTAGTTTCCCGATCAACATCTCCATGACCGGCAAGGGCGAGGACTATTTTCAAGTTCCGGACCACCTTGCCGAGATCGCCAAGCTTCAAAAGTTCGCCCAGGCACTGCCCGGCGTAGACAAAACCATCGCGTATACGGACTACATGAAACTGGTTAATTATGCCGGCAACCAGTTCAAGCCCGAGAACTATGTCTTACCCGAAGCCGCCTGGGAAGTGCGGATGCTGGCCAACAAATACACGATGATGCTGGGCGAGGACATGTTCACCCGGTTCATGAGCCCGGATTATACCAGTGCCAATATCCTGCTGCTTACCCACATTTCCAGTTCCCAGGATTTCTTAGACCTGCGCGAGCGGATCCTGGAATATACCGAGGTGAATTTTTCCAAAGACTATACGTGGGATGTGACCGGTTTCGGAATCGTTATCTCCGCCAGCAGTCATTTACTGACCAGCGGGCAGGTAAAAAGTCTTTCATTGACCATGGTGGTGGTTTTCGGCATCATGTTTCTGCTTTTTCTGTCCAGTAAGGTCGGCCTGGTGGCCATTGTGCCCAACCTGTTCCCGATCATTATCAATTTCGGCATCATGGGGTGGCTTGGCATCGAGCTTTCCATGTTTACCAGCCTCATTGCCAGTATTGCCATCGGATTGGCAGTCGACGATACCATCCATTACCTGGTCCGTTACAACAAGGAATTCCGTAAGGATCTGGATGATAGAAAAGCTCTGCAAGCGACCCTGCGGCACATCGGCCGACCCATCATCTACACCACGATTACCATCAGTATTGGCTTTTCCATTCTGGCCTTCTCCAGTTTTCAGCCCACGGCCGTGTTCGGCCTGATGATGATGATCACCATGCTGTCGGCGCTGGTCGGTGACCTGATTCTGTTGCCCTCTTTGATGCTGCACGTCGAATTGGTGACCCTCTGGGATCTGGTGCGGATCAAACTGGGCACAGAGCCCAGGCATGGCATTCCCCTGTTCAAGGGATTGTCCCGCACGCAAGTTCACTACATCATCATGGCGGGGGCCCTTAAAAAAATCGATAAGGGCGAGGTGTTGTTTCGCAAAGGTGATGCCAGCGACTCCATGTATGCCTTGATATCCGGTGATATGATTGTGGTTGACCAGACCCGGGATGGGGACGCGCCTGAAAAACGGAGTATTTCGAAAATCCTTACGCGGGTCAGTGCCGGGGAACTCATTGGTGAAATGGGATTATTGCGCGGGGCCCCGCGCTCGGCCACCGTCATTGCTTCCTGCCCGTGTGAACTGCTGCAGGTGAACCTGAAAATGATCAAACGCCTGCAATGGCTCTACCCGCCCATGGCGCTCACCCTTAATTTCAATATTTTGAACATTCTGTGCGATAAACTGGAACGGTCATCCCAGAGCCTGGTCGACAACAGTTTTATCGATGACCTGACTGGATTTTGGAACCGGCGGACATTTATGGAAAACCTCAGCACGGAAACCTACCGGTCGAAAAGGTACCATTCCGACCTGACGCTATGTCTGCTCCAGCTGAATGGGAAAAGTGCCGCCCGCGGTGAACAAAAAGTCGATCTCGATGAGAGACTCCTGCGGGCCCTGTCGTCGATTCTGAGCCGAGGTTTGCGGAAAAGTGACGGTCTCGGGCGGCTCGATGACGACAAATTCGCCTTCATGTTTCCCCAGACAAAAGCAGATGAGGCCCATGGCATCGTCAACCGGGCCGTTGAAAGCCTCTATGAGACTGTCGCAGATCAGGGCTGGCCGCAAGTAAAGCTGTCTATGGGGCTGGTTGGCTATCAGGCCCAGGACGATGAAACCGCCGACGAACTATGTGCCCGAGCGGAAGAAAACCTCCAGGACATCGCCGATCGCAATAAACCCGCATAGGGGCTTTTTCTAAATTGTCTTTTGGTCCAATCTCTACGTTAGGCGTTCGATCTCGGCACGAAGTCCCGGTTTTCAAGCCGTCAGGCGAAATCGTTAGCGCTATCCTCAAAATAATTAAGTATTTACCACGATAGGCATTGGTTTTGCCGGCACCTCCGGTTGCGAACCACAATCAAGAAATTAAACAGCGGGAAGTCCCGCAGCGCGGGGAAACCTCACGGCCGCCGCACCTTGAACCAAAATCCTAATTTAGAAACAGCCCCTATTGTTTGCATTTCAAATGCCGCCTGGCTGCCCCCATTATTCTATTGACAATCCATACCGGTGTTTCTATTCCTAATCTGGCTTTTTGGCAGGCCTAGCTTGCATTTTTTAACGTTTAGCGGGTTCGGTATGGACGCGATAGTAAAAACGATTCATCTGGTGAGTCTTGGGTGCGCCCGCAACCAGGTGGACAGCGAGCTGATGCTCGGCAGTTTGGGTGCCGCCGGCTGGGAAGTGGTTGCCGATCCGGAAGATGCCGGGGCCATTGTCATCAATACCTGTAGCTTCATTGAATCGGCCGCCGACGAATCCATTGCGGCCATTTTGGAAATGGCGGTACATAAATCGGAAGGGAACTGTCGCACACTGGTGGTGACCGGCTGCCTGCCCGAACGGTACCGGGAGCAGATCAGCGCGGAATTGCCTGAGGTGGACGCCTTTCTGGGTACCGGCGCTTATACCGACATCCTGAGGGTTATAGAGCAGCCGGTCGAAAAAGGCCTGTGCCTGCTCCCGGACCCGGACCTGATCCGCCCCCAGGGGCCAGATTCACCGCGGCAACTCGAAGACCGGACGGCCATGGCTTATCTGAAGATTGCCGAAGGCTGCAGCCGGCACTGTACCTACTGCATCATTCCCAAACTGCGCGGAAAACAGAAAAGCCGCCAACCGGCTGATATTATTGCAGAGGCCGGAGTACTTGCCGCCGCCGGGATAAAAGAAATCGTCCTGGTCGCTCAGGATACCACTTATTACGGTCAGGATATTGGGTCCTACGGGCTGGCCGGGCTTTTGACAGCCTTGGCAGAGGCGCATCCGGAGCTGTGGATCCGATTTTTGTATGGCCACCCGGAGAGCATCCAGCCGGATGTTTTATCAACGGTAGCCCGCTATGCCAATCTTTGCCCCTACTTTGACATTCCCATCCAGCACGCCAGCAACGGGATATTGAAACAAATGGGCCGGCACTATACCGCCGACGACTTGCTGGACCTGTTTGACCGCATTCGGTTGGCCGTTCCGGGAGTTGCCCTGCGCACGACGGTCATTACCGGCTTCCCCGGCGAGACCGAGGCGGATTTCACCCGGCTGACAGACTTCGTGCGTCAGGTTCGGTTCGATCACTTGGGCGTGTTCACCTATTCCGACTCGGCGGATTTGCCCTCCCACCGGCTTCCGGGCCATGTCTCAGAACGGACGGCCTTGGACAGACAGGAGCGCCTTATGGCCCGGCAATTGGATATCTCCAGGGAGAAAAACCGCCGATATCTGGGAGCGGAGGTGGCGGTGCTCGTTGAGGAACATCCCGAGACAGGCGTCTATATCGGGCGGACGATGATGCAGGCCCCCGAAGTGGACGGCTTGACAATTCTGCACGCGGACAATATTGAAAGAGGCACCATCGTACGCGCCCGGATTAGGGATACGCTGGAATATGATCTGATCGGGAAGGTTCTTTAGGCTTATGGTTGACCTTAAAACCAAGATTCTGGAGGCGGTTCGCAAAGACCTGGAAGCAATCAATGCCGCCCTGGAAGCAAACCTGGATCCCTATTTTGACCTGACCCGGGATGTGGCCGGCCATATTCTGTTCGGCGGCGGCAAGCGGTTGCGCCCGCTGCTCATGCTGTTGTCTGCCCGCTTGTGTAATTACAAGGGTGACCGGGCGCCGGCATTCGCGGTCATTTTCGAATATCTGCACGCGGCCACCCTCTTGCATGACGACCTTGTCGACGAGGCTACCGTCCGCCGGGGCAAACCGGTGGCCAATTCGGTCTGGAACAACGCCACGGCCGTCCTGACGGGGGATTTTCTGCTGGCCCGGTCCTTGTCACTGGCTGCGGAAACCGGGAATGCGGATGTGATTCAGACCATCGCCCGAATCACCGAAATGATGTCCCAGGGTGAAATCCAGCAATTGCATCGCAAAGGCGATCTGACATTAACCGAAGCCGAATATATGCAGGTCATCGAGTGTAAAACCGCGGTGTTGTTCGAGGGGGCCTGCCGAACCGGGGCCCTGGTGGCGGGGCGTAATACTTCCGACTCGCAGGCCCTGGCTGACTATGGTTATAACCTGGGACTGGCTTTCCAAATGGCAGATGATCTGCTGGACTATACCCTGGACAGTGCCGCGCTGGGCAAGGCCGTGGGCGCCGATCTGCGAGAAGGCAAGCTGACCATGCCGGTGATTTATGCACTAGCAAAGGCCGCTCCGGACGACAGAAGCCGAATGGAGGCGATAATCCAGAATCCCGAGTTCTCGATCGGAGAATTCAAGATCCTGATAGAACTGCTCGAAACATACGACGGGATAAGGTATACTCAGAACAACGCCAGGAAATATGTGGACCGCGCCAAGGCATGCCTGGAGGGATTTAAATCCTCCCCCACCCGGGATACATTGGGGGATATTGCGGATTATGCCCTGCAACGCAAAGCTTGAAACAGCTTTGAGTCGATTAAAAAGATACAAAATGGGCTTGATGTTAGTATTAGATTGAGCCGAGTGAATGCTTACAAGCCGCTCCTAAAAGCAGTCTTCTTTTTTAATGGGTCAGGCATTGAGCGCTATACGGAGGAACACATACATGCGGACTTATGTAAGGTCGCTATGGCTGCCGGCTGTACTAGCAGTGGTTTGCGTAACAGGATTCACAGGCGGGCAATCGGCACAAGCCCAGCAGCCGGCGGGGATTAAAACCATGGTTGTGATCGGGACCGGAACCATTTACAAAGGCAATCCCGAGGCGGCCCGGCAGGACGCCATTAAAAACGGGCTCAACACAGCCCTTGATGCAGCCGTGGTTGAAATGCTTTCACCCGAAGGTCTGGTGGGCCACTTTCAGATTATCAACCAGGTTATCCAGGGCCAGACCGAGGCGTTTATTCAAGGCTACAAGGTCCTTGGTGAATATAAGGCCGGTAAAACCTACCGTGCTGTGGTCGAGGCAACCATATCCGTAGAAGCCATTGCCCGTAAACTGGCCGAAATGTCCATCGCGGTGGGCCGGGGGGAATTACCGAAGATCCTTTTCTTTGTTTCCGAGCAAAACCCGATCGGTGCCTTGCCGCATTACTGGTGGGGAGGCGATGCGCAATTTGTCATGTCTTCAGCGGAAAAAACCATGGCCCAAGCGTTTACGGAAAAAGGGTTCCTGATAGCCGACCCAGCGCGCAGTTCTTCCGGTACCCAGAATCGAACCATAGATTTTCCAGCTGTCATCGATACGGCTTCCGCCATGCTGCTGGCTGCGGACTACGGCGCCAAGGTTATCATCGTTGGCACGGCGGTTTCCCAACCGGCACCCAATACCATGGGGGCCACCCGAAGATCATATGCCGCCACGGTTCAAGTGCGGGCATTTCTGGTCACCGACGGTACCGAACTGGCGTTGACTGAAAAAGAAGCGGTCGCGGCCGGTAGTGACGATATTGCCGGGGGACGTCAGGCAATCGATGCAGCAGCGGGGTTGGCCGCAACGGATCTGGCCGAACGGATTGCGGCTGTCTGGGGCAAAGAGGGCAAGGATCTCACGACGATTCAGATTGCGGTGGAGGGTACCCGCGATCTGGCCAATTTCGTCATGTTTCGGCGCGTCATCAAAAAGATGCCCGACGTGATAAATATTAAAACCCTGGAAATGAAGCCGGATCAGGCCTTGATGGAAGTTGATTTCCAGGGGACGGCCGAAGCCTTTGCCAATGGATTGATGTTGAATCCGTTTGAAAATTTCCGGTTGGACATATACGAGGTGTCGGGTGAACTTCTGAGAGTCGCCTTAATTCCAAAGTGATGCCGGGCGGCCAGCGGCCGGCCTTGGCGGTTTCAGAGACCAGACCCCTTACTTTCTATAACCGGCTGATTATTCAGTTATTAATGAATTTAGTGGATGTGAAGGCATCGTTATATGTACGGCTGGGATTTCGCTTGACAGCGAATAGCCCCAATGATATCTCAACATCTACTTTTACAGGCACGTAGCTCAGGGGGAGAGCGCTTCCCTGACACGGAAGAGGTCGTTGGTTCAAATCCAATCGTGCCTACCAGAAACAAATAGGCGAAAAGCCCGGCTACCTGGCCGGGCTTTTCGTGTTTTCGGACCATACATTGTGTGCTACGAAACTCGCCCAAATTTCTACAATGCCAGCTTCTATTTTGGTGATCCTTAATGATTAATATAATTAATTCGGTTGTATGAATCTGGTTGCGGTGGTAGGCGCGACCAGCAAAGATAAAGCCGCCTATTTCTTCAAGAATCACATTTGCTTTTCTGACATAATGTTGCAGTTTTAAGTCATGTCTAAAATACACTTTCACTTGGAGATGAAATAATTCACATACTGTAAAGGCTTAGCACCCTCTTCACCCTTTATGCAGGAGCAACAATCATGAAAAAATCCCTCATCATTATATGTTTAACGATACTTATCAGTACCTTGAGTATTTCCTATGCCCAAAATAAGTCGACACCCGGTTACAACACCTCAATCCCAGAGGTCATTATGACGCCAGATACCGTGGAAACACGGATCGGTACGTTGAAGTTCATCGACGGTCGACCTACCCCTGAGACGAGCAAGTTAATGTATGATACCCTTGACTTTATACGCGGTGCAGAAGTTTTTCTCAACTTTATACCGGCGACCTCAATCGAAGGTATCCGGCGTGGCCTACTGGAGATTGGCATAGACGAAGCCAACAAGGTCGCCGTGTTTGACAAACTCATGGACTCAAACCCATTGTTTTTGACCGGCAACACCGACACGGTCTACGGGATGACCATCCTTGACCTCCAACGCGACGGAGCAGTGGTGATCGAGGTTCCAAAGGGGCAAGGCCCAGCGACGGTGAACGATGCCTATTTCCGTTTTGTAACCGACATGGGTGTACCTGGTCCAGACAAAGGTGATGGGGGGAAGTATCTGATCCTGGCACCTGATTACAAGGGTGATCTCAATCCGCCAGTAGGCGGCTATAAAACCAAGGTCGATGGCGAAAACTATTTCGTTTCGAAATCTACGAGCTATATCAACTGGTTTATCGCCAGGGGGTTCCTGGTTGATGGAAAAACCGACACTGCGGTTAAAGCCTATAAAAAAGGACTGAAGATCTATCCGTTATCTCGGAAGAATAGTCCCCCTAAGATGAAGTTTATCAGTGCATCGAGGCGGTCCTTTAATACGATCCACGCCAATACGTTTGAGTTTTATCATGAACTACATGCTGTCATCGATCGCGAACCTTTATCGACATTCGATCCTGAGCTGCGTGGCCTGGCTGCTGCCATCGGCATCCAGAAAGGTAAGCCCTTTGAACCGGATGCACGCATGAAAAAAATTCTCAACGAAGCCGTTGCTGTAGGCAACGCTACGGCACGGTCTATCTGGCTGAAACCCAGGGATCCCAAAGCCTACCTCTATAAGGACAGCAGCTGGTATACCGCATTCCTCGGGGGGAGCTGGGAGTGGCTGCGTGAAGACGGCCGGGCCGGGCGGTACCTGGACGCTCGAACGATGTTCTTCTACATGGCGACCGTAAATACTCCGGCGATGGTTTTGAAAATCCCCGGAAAAGGATCCCAATATGCTTTGAACGTTACGGATTTGAACGGTAATTTTTTAGAGGGTGACAAGACTTATAAGTTGAAAATTCCAAAGAATGTCCCCGCCAAGGACTTCTGGTCAGTCGTTGTCTACGACCCCCAGACTCGTTCAGAGTTGCAGACAGATCAGCCCTATCCCAGCAAGAACAATAAACGTGACGATTTGGATGTAAACAATGACGGTTCGGTAGATCTTTACTTCGGCCCTGTGGCACCGAAGGGCAAACAGAAAAACTGGGTTCAAACAGTGCCAGGCAAAGGCTGGTTTGTTCTGCTTCGCCTTTATGGTCCGCTTGAGCCCTGGTTTGATAAGACTTGGCAGCCTGGAGAATTTGAGTTGATTAAGTAACAAAGGAAAAGCCCGGCTTTATGGCCAGGCTATTCCTTTGTTGACCCTGTAAGCAATGCATATGTTGACAGGCCTGAATCTCACCAGGGTGATGTCACGAGTACTTCCTGCTCTGTAACCGGATGATTTGCAATGGCATGGTCAATCTTTTCCAAGAACAGGTCTCGGGATGCCGGCAGTCTGCCCCGCGAAGAGACGATATTATTTGCGTGATCCCCCCAGTAAATGGTGTCAAAACCTGCCAGGTTTTCCAGGAGGTACTTTTCCTCCGCCAGGATCTGTATTGGGGTTGCTTGTTTGAATTCGCCTGATTTGACCTGTTTTTCCAGTTCGGTGCCCGGCTGGATCGTCAGGGCCATGGGTGCCAGCTGCTCTGGTCTCATAATGTTGAGCAGCTTTGTGGTTGCAACAATGTGCTGCCGGGAACGTTCTTTACCGCCTATGCCGAAGATAATGGATACAAGGACGTCGATTCCGGCGGCTTTGGCCTTTTGCATTCCCTTCTGGGCCTGTTCAGGTGTCAATCCTTTTTTTATCTGCTCAAGGGTCACCTGGTCGCCGGACTCTAAACCGGTATACACCAAAGATAGGCCGGCCTGTTTCAATTCCTTGAGATCTTTGACAGATTTACGTCTGAGATCATTCAATCCGGCGTAGAGGGCTATTTTTGAGCATTCCGGAAAGGTGGCGGTAATTTTTCCAAGGATTTCTAAAAGAAACTCTGTTTTCAGGGCCAATACGTTTCCGTCAATGAGAAAGATGGATTGGATATAAGGATATATTTGCCTGGCTTCCTCGATATCCCTAAAAACTTCCTCGATCTTCCGGATGCGAAATCTCTTTTCCCGGAACATATCGCAGAAGGTGCATTTATTATGGGTACAGCCGAGGGTTGTCTGTATCAACAAACTGTTAGCCTCCGGCCAGGGCCGGTAGATTTTTCCTTCGTAGTACATAACTATCCATCCGGTTTACTGTTTTTTATTTTAGCCAGAACTTCTTCGATAGTCCGAACGACCATTTCGGATTTCTGTGGATCCAGCGCATCGGGATGAGGCGAACTGAACTGGCCTATATCATTGTCAAAATACTGGCCGGAAGCCGTGGCGAATTCATCATCCAGTGACAACCGGCAGAGTATTTCGGCGCCGATGCGCAGATCGCCGCCGGCCACACCAAAGGCCTCTTTCACCATCTTGCTGCCAAGCAGCGACCGCGGGTTCACAGCAATGATCGCCGGCCCTTCATCTCCTAGCGAAAGCGCTATGGTACGCGACCACATGGTAAGCGCCAGTTTGCTTTGTGAATAGGCGGCCATGTCGGACAGCTTGACCCGTCCGGCCATTGCATCCGGGTTGACGGGCGACTGGGCCGCCGAAGAAAGATTGACGACACGTCCGGACGTTCCCAGTAGTGGCAGGAGCCGCTGTGTCAGCAGATAGGGTGCAATCGTATTAACGGCAAACCGCACATCCAGGCCGTCCGGGGTGATTGGATCGGGCGCCTTAAATGCGCCGGCATTGTTGATCAACACGTCGAGTTTGGCGTGCTTTTCTGCCACGGCCTTGGCGAGTGCCTCGACAGCATCCGGGCGTGACAGATCAGACAGGTATGTTTCAATGCCAGCGCCATCCGGCAGATCTGAGAGCGTGCGTTCAACTTTTTCCAATTTAGCCGGGTTGCGCCCGTGCAATAAAACATGGTGACCCAGCGAGACCAGCATCCTGGCTGTCTCAAGCCCGATGCCGTCGGTCGCTCCAGTAACTAAGATTGTTTTAAGCATGCGTTCACCCTTTAAGCCTTTCAGGCAAGGTCGTCTTTGCCTTCGATTAGAAAGTGATGGCTTATCGAGCCGGCAGTCCGGGCCGTGAGGTGGGGCCGGTAAGCCGGGTCGTCCATAAAGGCCACCGCGGCTTCCTTCGAGGGCCACTCGATGATGATCCGCAAAGCAGCATCTTCACCTTCACCCTCGAGGCGTTCGTGGCTGGAAGTCCGGACGAGATATTTTCCCCCATGCCTTGCGACGAGCGCGTTTGCGGGACCAATATAGTCCGGGATCCAGTCTTCGTCAGTAGGCGTGACGGCTAATACCGAATAGTAAGTCATTATTCGTTTCTCCTGTGGCTTTTATTCGGGCCCCGATCAAACGGGGCCAGGTTATTAAAAGGGGTTTCCGGCAAGTCTGGCTTTCACCAACCACGCTGCTAAAGAACGAGGACCTGTTTGCCTATCATCGTTCCGCTCTCCTGCTTGATGTGCATGGCCCGGATATTCTCGGGTGTCAGGCCGGAGAAAGTCTTCTGCCGGGTTGTTACCAGGGTGCCTTCATCCAACAGACCGGCTACAGCCGCAAGCAACTTCCCTTGCGCGGATATATCATCTGTTTGGAACATCGACCGGGTGTACATGAATTCCCAGGAAATGGTGACGCTTTTGAATTTAAATATTGTGATGTCCACTGGATCGACCGGGTCATCGATGAATACAATGTGGCCTTGCGGCCGGATGCATTCCGCCATCACCGCCCAATGCCTCTCCATTTGAGTTGTACAAAAGATGGCGTCAACTGAATCTGTTCCGGTTGCCTTCAACTCGTCATGGAGATTGTTTCTATGGTTCAGGATGGTGTCGGCACCTAACTTCCGGCACCATTCTTCTGTTTCCGGCCGTGATGCGGTTGCAAATACCTTCAATCCTGCCCAATGGGCCAGCTGTATGGCGATGGAGCCAACGCCCCCCGCACCCCCGATTATCAGGATGCTTTTACCGACGTTGGCACCCGCTTGCGGGATAAATCCCAAACGATCAAACAACCCCTCCCACGCCGTTATCGAGGTCAAAGGCATGGCCGCGGCATCTTCCGTGGATAATTTTTCCGGTGCTAACGCCGCAATCCGCTGATCGACCAGGTGATATTCACTGTTGCATCCCGGGCGGGTGATATCACCCGCATAATAGACCTTGTCTCCCTTTTTAAACCCGGTCACGCTTTCGCCGGTTTTTTCGACTATTCCATGGGCATCCCAGCCAAGCACCGCATCGTTATCAAACATTTTACGAACCTTTGTGTCTACAGGATTCATTCCGATGGCGATGACGCGAACCATGAGATCGTGTGGCCCCGGTTCAGGTACGGGCTGCTCCTGAAGAATAAAGGCGTTTGCGTCTTGAGCTTCACTGCCATTTTTTGCAACTATTGCTTTCATTTGTTTCTCCTTTAAAGTTTCTGTTTAAGCATATTATTTTCCGAAAGCATTTATTCGTGCACTTAATGTATGACGCAGTACCAATAACGCAAATTAATAGTTGTCATGCAGTCCATGACTGATTATCATTGAAGCTATGATACCCATTGATCTCGATATAGACATGTTGCGGTGCTTCCGGGAAGTTGCTCAAACCGGAAGTTTCACCAAAGCAGGAAAAGCGATTGGCTTGACCCAGTCCGGGGTAAGCGTGAAAATCCGTCGACTCGAGGAACGCCTGGACACCCAGGTCTTCAATCGGACGAGCAAAAGCCTCGCGCTCACGCCGGAGGGTGAAATTTTACTGGACTATGCCGGACGCATTTTGGCGGTCCATAATGAAGCGGTCAGCCGACTAACAAAACCAAAAGCTTCCGGTACCTTACGCATAGGACTCATCGATTATTTCTTACCTGAGCTGCTACCCAAATTGCTCAGCAATTTCAGGCAACAGTATCCCAATATCCATCTCGAGGTGCGGACGGATGTTGGCATAAACCTCATACCTATGTTTGAAAAAGGCGAGTTGGATTTGGTTGTGACCGGAAAAGATGCCTATCAGGGTCACTGCCGGGTCCTCATGCAGGAGCCCTTAATCTGGGTAATCGGCAAGGATACGAAATTATCCCCGCATGACATAATCCATCTGGTATTATTACCTTCACCGTGTGTTTTCAGGAAAATGGCCACCGAAGGTCTCGAAAAAGCGAATAGAAAATGGGCGGTGCTGTACACAGGATCTTCGATCGCAAACATCCAAGCCGCCGTACAGGCTGGGATGGGACTGTCTATATTGCCGGCGGGCGCACTGACGGAAGGATTGCGCAAAGCTCCCGCCAACCTGCAATTACCAGAGCTGCCGATGTACTCGATCGTTCTAATTAAAGACGAGGAAGATTCGAACGACGCCAGAGATGTGTTTGTCAGTTACCTGGAAGCCGAACTGAACAATCTAGACTGAAAAGCCGCTTCCCTGAATCGCATAAGGGCAAAGCCAGGCCTGCTGGCCGGGCTTAATCCGGGTTAGGGGTACCGGGTGTAGTCGCGCGTCTTAGCATAAAACGCTTCGATCCCGATCTTCCTGATTTTTTCATTCATCGCGACCCAGCGGTTATGCAGGTGCTCGTCGAAGTTGGTTTTCTCACAGGGAAACTCGTCGCACTGATGGCAGTAATCCACGCCTTTTTCCTGATGGCAGGGGCGCACGCCGCAATCTTTGAAAAGTTTGCAGTGTTCATTGCGGCAGCCCGCGCAGTTCTCCTTGGCGAAATAGTCCAGCATGGCCTTAAAATCGGGGTATTTTTTAAAAATCGGGTCGCCCACCAAGGTTTCGAAGCGTTTGGCATATATCTCAAAATTCCCCAGTTTTTCCAATAGGTTAAGGCTGTAGCGGCGGATGTCGCCATCCACGTGGGCAAAACATTTTTCACAGTCCAAGCCACAGGGCGCTATGGCTGCCTTGATCTGCTCAGCGTTCATCGATTGCCTCCTTTCGTTTTCATATAATTGGAACATAGCAGTTGCCTTTAAGGATGAAAAGTGGCATAAACGACTTTTAAAGAGTCTTTTACGACATTTCTGATATATCGGGTCGATGGTCACCTGCAAACCACCTGACAGTCTTCAAGGGGATGCCTCCCAATGGACACAATGCCAAAAAAGGTTACAATTTTAGGGCTTTATAATTCAATGGCCACTACAATTATTGGCCCCATGGATATCCTGAACCAGGCCGGTCGGCTATGGAACAGGGTCAGCCGGACGCCGGCGACCCCGTTTTTCGATGTTTCTATCGCCTCGGCTGATGGGCAACCTATCAAAGCAACCAACCGGGTCCTTATCCAGCCCCACAGCAGTATCGCGGATGTTGATCAGACCGACCTGATCGTCATTGCTTCCGCTACCTATATCGAGCAGATCCTGGAAAAAAATCCGGAACTGGTGCCCTGGATCAGACACCATTATGAACAGGGTGCCCATGTGGCCAGTATCTGCACCGGCGTGTTTTTGCTGGCTGAGACCGGCCTGCTGGACGGCAAGGCAGCGACCCTGCACTGGGGATTCACAGGACTTTTCCGAAAAAAATATCCCAAAATTCAATTAAAGCAGGATCAGATGTACCTGGACCAGGGCCGTCTCTACTGCTCGGCTGGCGTGAATGCCGGCCTGGATTTGTCACTCTACCTGGTGGAAAAATTCTGCGGCCGGCAAACTGCCGTTCAATGCGCCAAGACCATGGTTCTGGATCTGGGGCGCGAAATCCAAACACCCTATGACTGCTTTCTCTTTTCTCGAGATCACCCTGATTCCGCGGTTCTCCAGATCCAGAAGTGGATTGAACAGCATCACACGCAGGCAATTGACTACGACCATCTGGCGGCGAAACACGGATTGAGCTGGCGGTCTCTCGAAAGGCGTTTCAAGCAGGCCACGGGGGTGACCCCACTGGGCTACCTGCAGCACTTGCGGGTGGAAACCGCCAAGCATCTGCTGGAGGAAGGTGGGCGAACGTTCCATGAAATCACCTTTCTGGTTGGGTATGAGGACATCTCTTTTTTCAGAAAGGTATTTGTCCGGCATACCGGATTACGGCCCAAAGAGTACCAGCAGCGGTTTGCCGGTTTCGCGGCTGCACATTAGCGGCAGACGCGTCTCCGTTTGTTCCCATATCCGGTGGTTGAGCGAAAAATCGCGGCGGGTAGGGCCGGGGCAACAGAGGCACGGTCTTCAATTCGCCGGCGGCTGCAATTCTGCGAGAATGCGTTCGGCGACCTTTTGCCACTGATCTTCCAGCATCATGTCATGGGCCATGCCGGGAAACATGATGGCTTTGCGGCCGTAGGCACCGGCCGTCTTTTCTATTTCCGTCTCCGAAAAGAGCCTGTCCTCTTCAGCCCCCATGACAATAACGGGTGTCTGTACCTTTGGGGGTGACGCAAACCTAAACAATAGCATGTCCAGAAACCCCCAATAGGATTCATCCTGGATCCTGGCGGCATAGGTTTCCAGTGTAGCGGTTTCGATTGTGTCCCCGAAAGAGTGCTGTTTTACGCGCCGGGTGGTCCTTACCAGCGGCCAAAGGCTCCAGCAAAAATTGGTCCATAAGAGCGACAGCGGCATGCGCCGGAAAACCCGCAAGGTGGCCTGCCAGACACCATGCACTGGAACCGGCGCCAGTAAAAAGGCTTGGGGAATATCCGGGTCCGATTCCAAATATTTCTGAACGACCAGCCCGCCCATCGAGTGGCCGATCAAAACCGGTTTCAGTCCTGTTTCGGATTGTACGAGGGCAACCGTTTGGCGGAGATCCTCTACGTAATCGTCTATCCGGGTAATTTTAAGACTTTTATTGTTCGGACTGGCACCATGTCCTCGCAGGCTCGGCGCATACCCGCGATAGCCGTGCGCTTTAAAAAAGTCGAGAAACGGTTCCCAGCACCAGGCGCCGTGCCAGGCGCCGTGGACAAATATCAGAGGGACGGTGTCCAAATCCGCGCTCGATCCACGCAAGAGCTCCAGCTGAAAGTCATCATGCCGGCTTTTCGTCATAAGGGGCCTCATATTTAGTTTTATCGAAAACAAGGGTGCCGCTTTTGATGGTTTTTTCAACGACGCTGACCCCGGTGTGATAGGGGATGAAGCGATACGAGGGGTATTCGAGAATGACGAGATCGCCCTGTTTCCCAGGGTCCAGACTGCCCACGGTAGCGGCCCGGTCCAGGGCGGCTGCCCCGTTCAGGGTAAGTGCGGTCACGGTTTCTTCCGGACTGAGTCCCATCTGCAAGGTGGCCAGTGCCACCAGCAGCGGGATGGAGGTGGAAAAGCAGCTGCCTGGATTCAGGTCGGTGGCCAGGGCCACCGCACAGTCTTGGGCGAGCATTTCCCGGGCGCGAGCAAATGGCTCTTTCAGGCTGAAGGCGGTACCCGGCAGCAGGGTTGCCACCACCCCGGCGCCGGCCATGGCGGCAATCCCAGCATCTGAAGCGTGCAGGAGATGGTCAGCCGACACAGCCCCCAATTCGGCGGCCAGTTCGGCCCCGCCCAGAGGGACGATTTCATCGGCATGCAACTTGAGCTTCAATCCCGAACTTGCTGCGGCCTTTAAAATCCTCCGGGACTGGGCTATGGAAAAAACACCCTGCTCACAGAAGACATCACAAAATTCGGCCAGTTTCCGGCCGGTCACTTCCGGCAGAACGTCGGTGATGATGAAATCGACATACCGGTCTGCCCGGTCTTTATAATCCGGGGGCACGGCATGGGCCCCGAGAAAGGTTGCCGCAATATCGACCGGATGCTGGGCATCCAATTGAACCATGACTTCAAGCTGCTTGATTTCCGTTTCCAGGTCGAGGCCATAGCCGCTTTTACCTTCAACCGTGGTAACCCCGAAACTCAACATGGCATCCAGACGTTTGCGGCCGGCGGCCAACAGTTCCTCAACGCTGGCCGCGCGGGTGGCCTCGACGGTGTTATGAATACCGCCGCCGCGGCGCATGATGTCCATGTAGGTGTCGCCGCGCAGGCGCCAGGCAAACTCTTCCGGCCGGTAACCACCGAAGACGAAATGGGTGTGCGCGTCCACGAATCCAGGCAAAACGGCCTTTCCGGACGCATCGATAATGTCAAAACCGGAGCGATCGACATCGGCCGGCAGATCGCTGGTCGGCCCGACATATCCAATGCGGCCGTTTTCAATTATTATGGTCGCGTCCGGGATGATGCCGATATCCGCCATCTGCGCACCGGTTTTGGCGGTCAATCCGCTGCAGGTAACCAGTTCAGCCGCATTCTCAACGATTAGATTTCCGTTCATTTTATCCATCGGTATCATCACCTGCCAACCGGTCGGCAATGACCTCATCAAGCAGTTCATCATCCGGGATGAACGGCAGGGTAATGTGATCTGTGTCCGGCCGGCTTTTGTTGTAAGCGATCACGGTCTCGATGGAGTTCTTGTTCCGGGCCCAGGCGCGCCGGGCTACCCCGCCCATGACATCCCAGGGAAATGACCGTTTCAGGATTTCGTCGACCCTTTGGCTACCGTCGAGCACCATGCCGAAACCGCCGTTGATGGCCTTGCCGATGCCGACGCCGCCGCCGTTGTGCAGGGCAACCAGACTCATGCCGCGGGCGGCATTGCCGGCAAAACAGTGCACGGCCATATCGGCCATGATGTTGCTGCCGTCCTTGATATTGGCTGTTTCTCTGAACGGGGAGTCGGTTCCGCCGGTGTCGTGGTGATCGCGCCCCAGCATGACCGGGCCAATATCGCCGTCTCTGACCATGTGGTTGAACTTCAGGGCGATCGCCATACGCCCCAGGGCATCCTGGTAAAGGATGCGGGCCTGGGTGCCCACCACCATTTTATTTATACCGGCATCCCGGATCCAGACATAATTGTCGCGGTCCTGGAAGCGACGGTCCGGATCGATACAGTCCATGGCAGCCCGGTCGGTTTTTGCGAGGTCCTCTGCTTTCCCGCTGAGGCAGACCCAGCGAAAGGGACCGTAGCCGTAATCGAACAACACCGGGCCCATAATGTCTTCCACGTAAGAGGGAAAAATGAAACCGTCCAGGGAGTCGCGGCCATTTTTACAGATCTCCGTCACGCCGGCATCATATACCGCTTTTAAAAAGCTATTGCCGTAATCGAAGAAGTAAACGCCTCGTTGGGTCAATGTGCGTACGAGTTCAAAATGGCGTTGCAAAGAGCGATCCACCAGGCGCACAAACTGATCGTGATCGCTGCGCAGCATGTCCGTGCGCTCCTCAAAGGTCAAGCCCTGGGGGCAGTAGCCGCCATCGTAGACGACATGGCACGAGGTTTGATCCGAAAGCAGGTCGATATGGATATCGTTGGCAACCGCGTATTCAAGCAGGTCGACGATGTTGCCATGAAAGGCTATGGCGGCGCCCTCTTGCTTGTCCCGAGCAACCTGCGCCTGGCCAAAGGCCTCCGCCGGGTCGTCCGTGACCTGGCTGACCCAGCCCTGCTCGTGGCGGGTTTGTATCCGCGACGGATCGACTTCCGCGATAATGCCAACCCCGTTGGCAATTTCAATGGCTTTGCCCTGGGCCCCGCTCATGCCGCCCAATCCCGAAGAAACAAAGAGGATGCCGCCCATATCCGCTTCCGCGGGGACATTGAGTTTGGCCCGGGCAGCATTCAATAAAGTGGAGTAAGTGCCATGCACAATTCCCTGGGGGCCGATATACATCCAGCCGCCGGCAGTCATCTGGCCGTAGTTGGCAACACCCAGGGCCATGGCGCGGTGCCAGTTCTCCTGGTCATCAAACATGCCGACCATGAGGGCATTGGTGATGATGACCCGGGGTGCCTGCGGCGAGGAATGAAACAGGCCCACCGGGTGACCCGAAGCGACCACCAAGGTTTGCTCGGCGGTCATGATTTCCAGGTAGCGTTTGATCAGGCAATACTGCATCCAGTTCTGGCAGACTTGCCCGGTTTCACCATAGGTCACCAGTTCATAGGGATACAAGGCCACATCGAAATCCAGATTGTTGTCGATCATGACCTGAAAGGCCCGGCCCTCAACACACTTGCCCCGGTACTGTTCGATGGGGCGCCCGTGCAGCTTTCCCGGCGGCCGGAAGCGGTAACCGTAGACCCGGCCACGGGTCAGTAGTTCATCCAGAAATTCCGGTACCAGCCGGGCATGCCATTTTCCGGGGATATACCGCAGCGCGTTTTTAAGCGCCAGCTTCGTCTCCGGGTTGGTTAAGGTAAAATTCCGGGCCGGGGCTCGACGGATGCCCGGTTGGAAATCGGTTTCCGGGGGCAATGTTTCGAAAATATCTTCCAATTTAACCGTCATGGCGGCGGCAATGTCCTCGTTGGTAGCCATGGCTTTGCTCCTACTCCTTCCGGAGGTTGATTTTAAAACTCTAAAATGATTGAATGGAATCCTAGTTGACAATACCTGAGCTTAATTGTATGTGCATGTATATACAACATGTGCGTATTTGTCAATCGACATGTGTTTATCCGCCCTGCACGGCCGGAGGTTTCATAAATAGAGCGGAGATACAATGCAACTGCAAACAGTACCCGATATCAGTTCCTCATCGCCGCTGCCCCTTTACCGGCAGGTAAAAAAGTATATTCAGGGGCAGATCAGTGCCAACATATGGAAACCTGATAGCAAAATCCCCTCGGAAAACGAGCTGGTGCGCATCCTGGGTGTATCTCGTATGACGGTCAATCGCGCTTTGCGCGAACTGACCCTGGAGGGCCTGCTGGTCAGGCTGCAGGGGGTCGGCACCTTTGTCGCCCATCAGAAACCACAATCGGCTCTTCTGGAGATAAGGAGCATCGCGAGCGAGATTGAAAGCAGGGGGGGTGTACACAGCAGCGAAGTGCTTACGCTCGAAGATCTGCCAGCCACGGAGAGCCTGGCGGCCAATCTGGGCATCCCCCTGGGTTCAGCACTTTACCATTCAATTCTGATCCACCGCGAAAGCGGGGTGCCTATCCAGTATGCGGAACGATTCGTGAACCCGATTGTGGCTCCAGATTATCTCAGCCAGGATTTTACGTCAATAACTCCCAGCGAGTATCTGCTCAGTGTGGCCCCCATTACCGCGGTTGAGCATGTCATCGAAGCGACCCAGCCAAAGCCCAAGGTGAGGAAAAAGCTGGCCATGCAGCCTTCCGAACCCTGCCTGGTCCTGTATCGTAAAACCTGGTCCCGAGATGTGGTCGCGACCAGCAGTACCCTCATCTTTCCGGGGTCACGCTATCGTCTGGGGGGACGCTTTTCGCCGCCCTCCGCCACGCACCGGGTAACCGCTTGAAGAATGGAGAAACAGAATGGATACCGTTTTATTAGGTTATGACGGCATGACCCTGGAGGAACTTGTGGCTATTGCCAGAGATGGCGTCCCAGTCGATATTTCCGCAGATGCTACCACCGAGCTGGTCAAATCCAGCCGACTCATTGCCAAATGGGTTGCCGCTGAAAAAAAAGTGTACGGCGTGACCACTGGATTCGGCAATCTGGCCGACGTATCTATTTCCAAGTCCGACACCCGCCGGCTGCAAAGAAATTTACTCATGAGTCATGCCTCCGGGGTCGGCCAGCCTCTAGATTCCGAATCGGTCCGTGCCGTTATGGCGCTACGGGTGAAGGATCTGCTGCGCGGCAACTCCGGGGCCCGTCCCCAGACAGTCCAGCTTCTGGTGGATTTGCTCAATGCCGGAATTACCCCGGTCGTGCCGGAAAAAGGGTCCGTGGGCGCCAGTTGAGACCTTTGTCCCCTGGCCCATCTGGCCCTGGTCCTGGTCGGGCTGGGTGAAGCCGATGTGAACGGTGAAAGGCTGCCCGGGGCAGAAGCCCTGCAGCGTTGCGATCTGTCACCGGTCGACCTGGACTCAGGCGAAGGATTGGCCCTGATCAACGGTACCCAGGTGATGACCGGCATCGGAGGCCTGGCGGTGTACGATGCCGTGGCGCTGGGCAAACTGATCGATATCGCTGCTTCCATGAGCCTGGAAGTGCTGATGGGCAGCCGTACGGAGTTCGATCCCCGCATTCATGAACTGCGACCCCATCCAGGGCAGGCCCGGGTGGCCGCCAATATGCTGAAAATTACCAGCAACAGCGATATCGTCTCTTCACACAAAGATTGCGGCCGGGTGCAGGATGCCTACACCCTGCGGTGTTCGCCCCAGGTGCATGGCGCCAGCCACGACGCCGTGCAGTACACCCGCCGGGTCGTGGAGACCGAGATGAATTCTTCCACCGGCAACCCCCTGATCTTCAACGACACGGAAACCTTTCTGACCGGAGGTAATTTTCATGGGCAGCCGGTGGCCCTGGTCATGGATTTCATGTGTATGGCGGTCGCTGAACTCGCCAATATTTCCGAGCGCCGGATTGAACGATTGGTGAATCCCAAGTTAAGTGGGCTGCCGGCGTTTTTAGTGAGTGACGGGGGCCTCAATTCCGGCTTTATGATCGCCCAGTATGCCGCCGCCGCCCTGGTGTCGGAGAACAAAGTTCTGTCCCATCCCGCATGCGTGGACTCCATCCCCACCTCTGCCAACAAGGAAGACCACGTATCCATGGGTACCATTTCCGCCCGTAAGTGTCGCGAGGTGGTCAAGAACACCGAAAATGTTATCGCCATTGAATTTCTGTGCGCCGCCCAGGCCCTGGACCTGTTTACCAATCTCAAACCCGGAGAAGGCTCCCTGGCCGCTTATCGGACGATTCGCGCAGCAATCCCCCACCTGGACCAGGATCGTGTGATGAATACCGATATCAACACACTGGTTGGTCTGATGCGCAGCGGGCAGATTACGGATGCGGTGGAAGCAGCTGTGGGCACGCTGCAATAATGAGACTTGAAGAACTTAGACGAGAACAGTTTTCTTAAAGTGGCGATACTTTTTCGGAGATTGATCTTTTAAGACTATTTTTAGAAGCTATCTCAGTGTTGGATTTTGGTTCAAAGTCAAGGCGGGTGTAAGGTTTTAAACGGAGGAATACTCCAGTTCTTCGAGTATTGAAATCTTGCGCCCAACGCCGAGGTTGGGCCAAAAGGAAATGCTGAGATAGCTTCTATTCGTGTTTGTGCGGATGCGCTCCCACCTGATGCGCATGCTCATGCACATGGACATGCAATTTCTCATCCACCAGGATCTTGCCGTTTTCCATGGTGAACATGTGATCCGTGGTCGCTCTTAAAAAATCGAATTCATGTGAAATCAGGATGAAAGCCTGGTTGAGTTCGGAGAGGGTTTTGATCAGGCGCTTTTTGGTGTCCTGATCGAGGCCGGCCGTGGGTTCGTCGAGCAACAGGACTTGCGGTTCCATGGCCAGGACAGTGGCCAGGGCCACGAGGCGCTTCTCACCGCCTGATAATTTGAAGGTAATTTTTTCTTCGAAATCCGCCAGCCCAAGGTAGGCCAGTGTTTTACGTGAGAGGGCAATGGCCTCTTCTTTTGGTTTGCCCGTGTTCAGGGGCCCGAAGGCAACATCCTCCAGCACCGTCGGCGAAAAAAGCTGATCGTCGGCGTCCTGAAAAAGCAGTCCCACCTTGCGGCGCACATCCCGAAAATCCTTTTCGCTCTGCATGACCCGGCCGAAAAGTTCCAGTGATCCGGCCGAAGGGGTCAGAAGTCCCATGATTATGTGGAGCAGGGTGGTTTTACCGGCGCCGTTCGGAGCAACGATGCCGATGCGGTCATGTTCGGACAGAGCAAAGGAGAGATCTTCAAGGACCGGTGGTCCGCCAGGGTAGCTGAAGGAAATCCCGTCCAATTTTATCAAAGTTTCGTGGGTGGGCATATTAAGTCCATTCCAGGTAAAGTATGATAGTTAGGGCAATCAGGGCCAACACTGCAAAAACAGGGTTTTGTTTGCCGGTTTTAAACGTCTGCAAGGGAACATACCGGCCGTGAAACCCTCGGCAGAGCATGGCCTGGTAAACCCGCTGAGCGCGCATAGAGGCCCGGACGAACAGCATGCCCGCCAGGTAGGCAAAAGTGCGGTAGGTGTGCATATTGGTCCCAGGCTGAAAGCCGCGGATTTTAGCCGCGCGCACCAGGCGCTGGTATTCCTGCTCAATCACAAAAATATAACGATAGGAGACCATGAGCAATTGGGTCAGTTTGCCGGGAACGCCCAGACGGCTGAGGGCATTTCCCATGGAAGCGACGGGCATGGTCGCAACCAGGGCGATCAACAGGGCCAGGATCGAAAACGACTTAAGGGTAATCTGGGTAGCCAGGATAACGCCTTCGTAGGTAATATTTACAGGGCCGAGCGTGTAAAGTGGATTGCCGCGGTGTGTGATGGGCAGGATAAGCCAGAGCAGAGCCAGGAAGCCGACTATGACCAAAAGGCGTCCGCAAACCTTTCTCCAGTCGAGTTTTGCGGCTAATAGGGTGAGGGCTGCGATTGTCAGTGCGGTCAGAAGCGCCGCCATTCCTGATGAAAGCGCTATGACGATAGAGAGCATAGCTGCGGCTATGACCCGGAAACGCGGATCAATGGTATGAATAAAGGAATCGCCGTCGGCAAATGGTTCTTCGAGCATGGTACTCCCGTTCAAGGTTCACAGGTTCAGGGTTCAAGGGTTATAGGTCTTAACCCAGAACGGGGAACGTTGAACCCTGAACCACAAAGGGGTTATTTCTTTTGCCGGCTTTTGAAATAAGCCGCTATTCCGACCAGGCCGATGATATAGCCGATACCCCCCAGGATTTCAGAGAGCGATGGCCCGGGCTGATTTGCTTTTGCCAGCATTTTCATGACTGGTTTCAGTTTTCGGTCCAGTACTTTCTCGATGGCAGCCTCCAAGTGGTCTGCCGTAATGTTGTCGCTATGGTGAGTCGCCACCGCTGCTGCTGTAGATGGGCCGGCATCGGTTGAGGTGCTATTCTCAGAGCCGCCCATGATCTCTTCAAGGGGCACCTGCCAGTGGCCTTTGTGTCCGGTACCGGCAATCAATTCAAGCTTCAGATCTGTTTGTTGCGGTACTTTAAAAGCAAATTCTCCCTGATTGTCGGTCAAACCCTCCAGGAGTTTGTTGCCTTCGGGATCGAACACGAGCAAATGTCCATTGATGACCTTTTTGCCGCCGCTGAATTTACTAAGCGTGTAAACCATATCATTTTCCACCCAGGCAAAAAGGGACACTTTATGGGCCAGGGCCGCATCCGGTCGCAGCAGTGATCCGGCCACTATCCATACCGCCGCCAGCACGCAAAAGAGAACTCGGCTCGCTAAGGTCTTCATGTTGGGTTATCCCGTGAGAGTGTTTTTGCAAAAGGCAACATTTCCGGCCGCACTTTGCTGAGAAAGCCGATGCAAAAGGCGGTCACCACACCTTCGATCACCATGACCGGCAAATTGGCCAGAACCACCAATTTGGCAATCGCGCTGAAGCTTTCACCTGTAAGGACCAAAGTTGTTCCCAGGGTCAACGCACTCAACAGAACGGCCGTAAAACCGCAGATGAAACCGGCAATCATCATCTTCCCAGGCCAGATGGCAATCAGACAGCCGAAGAGATAGTAGCCCAGCACGGCCGGCAAGGCCATAATGATGGTGTTTACCCCCAGGGTGGTGATGCCGCCAAACTGAAAGAGCATGGCTTGCAGGATAAGGGCCACCAAGATGGCCGGGAAAGCGGCCCAGCCAAGCAATGTGCCCACCAGGCCGTTAAAAACCAGGTGAATGCTGGCCGGCCCTATCGGGACATGGATCAGGGCCGCCACGAAAAACGCTGCTGACAGCATCCCGACATGGGCAATCTTGTCATAATCGAGTTTCTTCAACCCCACGGCTGTGCCGGCCACCGCCAGGGCTGTTCCGGAAGCCAGTACCGGTGCGGATAGGATGCCTTCAGATATATGCATTTATTTGTCGTCCAGCAATTTTGTTAATGGTTTGCTCCCAATCGGTATCGGTATCGAAATCGCTATTGAAAACCAATAACCCGTAAACCATGCAGGCGCCTGCTTTGAACCCGATTCCGATATTTATATCTTCGGCCAAAAAGGCAGCCAGTGTCAGTTTTCAATTTATTGTAGCCTCTAGGCATTCACTTGAACCCTCGAACCCTTGGCCCCTTGAATCCTTACAAATAAATGCGGCCAGCGATTAGCCTGCGTGATCATAGAGCGGGCGATGACCCTGGTGGACTACTCCTGCCTCCACCTATGAAACTTCACCCATATAACCGCTCCCAGTTCCACATCTTTCTCTTTACCGTTGTGCTTCAATTTGTAGTCCGCAGTGTTCAAAGCCGCAAAGCCCCACCAGCCCTCACTGGGGACCGCATAGGTAAAAACGCCGTTTCCATCCGTCTTGATGGTTTGCGCAACCATGTAATCTGTAGGTGCCACAGCCTTTCGGTCTTGATTATAATACTCCACCTCGACCGTGGTGTAAGGCATTGGCTTGTCGTCCATCTTGACAATACCCTGAAAGACATTGCCCACGTAAAGCCCGAATGGTTTGGCCAGCGGTACGATTTCCGTCTTGAGCCCGAGTTCCCGGTCCCAACCCTCATCGTCGCCGAAGGCTGTTACCACGGTTTTGGTATGATGCACGATAAAACAATCCTCGGCCGGTTCCCAGTATGGTTGCGGTTCCATATAAAACACGTAGGTGCCCGGGCGGTTAAGCTTGTAATCGGCTTTCCATGCCCGCTGGCCCATGACAGTATGGGCTTTCAGCGAGCTGCGCAGATCCAGCTGCCTGTCGTTCGTTATAACTGCGAAAGTATTGGGTGGCACCAGTTCCATACCGATATTCTCAAACGGATGTGAAAAGGAGAGCTCCAGCTGGATAGTCCGCTTGTCGGTCGGCATAACCATGGAATCTGTAGGAATGATCATCCCGAAGTGCGCCGCGACAGGCAGCGAGATGGAAAGCAGCGTGAGCAGCAAAACGACGGTCAATATACTTTTTTGCATAGTGTCTCCGTAAAACAAAAAGCCACGCCGGCAGTATCTTCATGATACAATTACCTTTGTGGCCAAAGCTCGAACTACGGATTGTATTGACTATCTCTGCAGGCAGGCTTCTACCTGCCAATTGACTACTGCTATTACAGGAACCGGCCGGGATTGTCAAGCATCGGTACAGTGGTTGTGCGTTTCTCACAACCAGGGCGTCGGTTCAATTTTCTTGCTGCTTCAAGGGTTTGAATTGTGGCGGTATTGGTGATATGGATGTAAGCCAACATGCACCGCGCGACCCAAATCACACAACAGATGGAACCTGCAACCGACCATTCAGACCCAGAGATCCGGTATCGGGAAAAGCGTATCAATCACTGGGACCGGGTGTCTGCTTTCAAAGCGGATGCCAAACGTCCCGGCGCCTATTATCATCAGCTGTTGGCCCGGTTTTATCGGTTTTTGATACCCCCGGAAAAAAGTGTACTGGAGCTGGGTTGCGGCCATGGCGATTTGCTGGCCGCGTTGCAGCCCAAGCTGGGTGTCGGGGTAGATTTTTCCGGTGAAATGATAAAGGCCGCAGCAACGAAGTATCCGCAAATGCATTTTGTATGCGGGGACGCCGGTCGGCTGCCATTTGAAACAACATTCGATGTGATTATTCTCTCGGACCTTATCAATGACCTGTGGGATTTACAGGTGGTTTTGGAGAACTTGCGGTCTTTATGTCATCCCAGTACCAGAATTGTCTTGAATTTTTACAACAGCCTCTGGCGAATCCCCCTGGGGATAGTGAAACGGATGGGAAAGGGGGCGGACACCCTCGAGCAAAATTGGTTTTCACCGCACGATGTGGAAAATCTGTTGGACCTGGCCGGATTCGAGGCTATCAAGAATCACGCCCGCATTCTCTTTCCAGTCAAACTCAGGTGGCTGGCAAGCTTTTTTAACCGCTTCCTGGTGCATTTGCCGGTAATTCGCTGGTTCGGTTTAACTTACTTCATCGTCGGCCGGCCGACACCGGGGCCTAATGCTGAGACCACCAACCGGGAACCTTCGGTTACGGTCCTTGTCCCGGCCCGCAACGAGGCTGGGAATATTGAGAATATATTGAAACGACTACCCTCTATGGGTTCGCGAACTGAGATCATCTTCGTTGAAGGCAATTCCACGGATGATACCTATACCGTTATCGAAAAGACTATCCCCAAGTTTCCCGCGCAGGAGTGTCGTTTGTACCGCCAGCCCGGCAAAGGGAAGGGCGATGCGGTTCGGTGTGGATTTGAAGAAGCCACCGGCGATATCCTGATGATCCTGGATGCCGATCTGACCGTGCCACCCGAAGACCTCCCCCGGTTTTTCAACGCCCTTACATCCGGTAAAGGTGAGTTCATCAACGGCGTCCGCCTGGTGTATCCCATGGAAGATAAGGCCATGCGTTTTTTCAATATCCTGGGAAACAAATTCTTCAGTGCCGCGTTTTCCTGGTTGCTTGGCCAACCAATCAAAGACACTTTGTGCGGGACCAAAGTTCTCTATCGTCGGGATTACAGGGATATTGCGGCCAACCGTAAGTATTTTGGTGACTTCGATCCGTTCGGCGATTTTGATCTACTGTTTGGAGCTGCGAAACTGAACCTGAAAATCGCCGAGATGCCGATTCGCTATCGCTTCAGAACATACGGTGATACCAATATTGATCGCTGGCGGCATGGGTGGATTTTGCTCAAGATGGTCCTGTTTGCCGCCCGTAAAATAAAATTCATTTAGCCGTTCAATCTTTTATGGTGAGGCGTGAAGCTGCTCCGACACCCAGCGCTGCGAGGTCTCGATCTGGATTCACCCGAGGCCGGCATGGCCCGGGCCCGGATAATCCGTTCAAAGCCGGGGCTGGCGGATATTTACAGGCGCTGGTATGTCGATATGGCCGGGGCACTGCCGAAGACGGTATCCGGACCGGTTTTCGAGTTGGGCTCCGGCGGCGGATTCTTGCAGGAGTTTATCCCCGGGCTGATCACTTCGGAAGTACTGCGCATACCCGGAGTTGACCTGGTGGCCGACGGCCAATGTTTGCCCTTTCGGGACCAGGCTCTACGGGCGATCGTCATGCTGGATGTTATGCATCATCTACCCCGGGTGGAGCACTTTTTTAACGAGGCCCAACGGTGTGTGAAGCCCGGCGGTGTTATCGTGATGGTAGAACCCTGGGTGACCGGCTGGTCAAAAATTGTGTATCGTTATCTGCACCAGGAACCGTTTAGGCCTGAATCCGCCCAGTGGCATTTTCCGCCTGGGGGTCCGTTATCGCAGGCCAATTCAGCTCTGCCATGGATCGTATTTCAAAGAGACCGCCGCATCTTTGAAAAACGGTTTCCTCTCTGGCGGTTAACTGAGATCAAGTTAAACGGTGCCATGAGCTATTTGCTGTCTGGTGGGGTGACATATAGGAGTTTTCTACCGCAATCGGCGGTTCGACTGGCAGCGAATATTGAAAAAGATCTGGTTGAACGCTTACCTGCCATGGGGTTATTCGCGCGAATCGTACTGACGCTCCAGGAGTGACAGGCATGCACGTGCTGCGAAGATTTACAAAACGTTATGGGGCGCAACTTCCGCACCTCTGGATCGAGGAGGTGGTGGGTGGGCTGCTGCGGTCTTTGCCGGGTTTTACAGCCATGGTGATTCGGGGATGGTTTTATCGGCGGATGTTCAAAAAGCTGGGGGCCTCCGCACTTTTTTATCCGGGTGTCCACATCAGCCACTCCTACGGCATCCGGGCCGGAGACTTCCTGGCAATCAATTCCGGGGCTATCCTGGATGGTCGCGGCGGTCTTACCTTAGGCAACCATGTGATGGTCGGCCCCCTTGCGGTTATCGTCACTTCGGACCACGACCACCAGCAGACGGGAAAGCCCATGATGCAGGTGAATCATGTCATGCGACCGGTTGCCATCGGCAGTGATGTCTGGATAGGTGCCCAGGCGGTCATTTCAGCGGGGGTTACCATCGGCAATGGGGCGGTCGTGGCGGCCGGAGCGGTCGTGACAGCAGATGTAGCTGATTGGGCCGTGGTGGGCGGTGTGCCGGCAAAGGTTATGCGCTTACGGAAATAGTCGTCGTCGGCCTTTTCGATAAGAACAGATTCACATAGTGTGACCCGCTGCAAAGAGACAATAGCGTCTTCTTGTCAATCGCGCATACTTTCTGCCGTTTTTCATCTATCATTCGTAAATAGAAGCCCGCCGATTCCAAAGCATCTAAAAAGGCAGACGGATGGGTGCCGCACTTGCTTAAATGATGGGGTGAAAACTCTGTCAAGATAATCAACTCCGGATTCAGGGCAATGGTCGCGGCCATCCCCTTTAGTGCAAGCATTTCAGCGCCCTGGATATCCATTTTGACGACATCGATGGCGCTGCCCGCTAGATAGGCATCCAGTGTGGTCGCCTCAATTTCTACGGCGGATCGGGGTTCATCGCCCGGGTAAATTCTGTGATCGCCACGATGCCCTCTGTTGATAAATAGGTTGGCCCGGCCGGTGTGGTCGGTTACGGCTTTACTGACGGTTGTGATCGATTCGAAATTGTTACAGGCCGCATTCTTCACCAGCAAGCGATAGTTATTGGGCTCCGGCTCGAATGCAAGCACTTCGCTGGTCGGGCCGACCTGACGTGCCATCAGCAGCGTGTAGTAACCGATGTTGGCACCGACATCTGCGACCCGCATGCCTGGTTTTACCAATTGCGGCAGCAACTGCGTTTCGTAACTTTCCAGGATGGCGGTCTTCCAGAAAAATGAGGCCAGGAGCCGATCCGGTGTGTTGGAATACATTTCCAGGCCTCGAACTCTGATACACAGATCCCGCTTGAACTCCACTTTAGCCAGAATGTTCAAGACAGTCCGGTAAATATGCGGGTTGTTTACCAGCCTGCCAATCAGTTCGGAAACAAATATCATGAATGCCTGCCCATGAGACCCTTGAAACCCGGCGCGTTGCGCACATTTTCGAGGTCTTCATCGTATTCCAGCTTTTCCAGCTTCTTATAACCTCTATCGATAGCCTGTCGCAGCCATTCCAAGGCTTGATCGGTTTTATTCAACCGCGAATACATGCAGGCGACATTATAGTAACCTTCCGGTTTTTCTGGGACTACGGTGACAATGTCTTTAAAAAAGGCAAGGGCTTTTTCATATTCAGCCAGCCGGGCATAGGTAGCTGCGGATTTGCCTAAAACGCCGGGGTGTTTGGGTAAAAGTTTATGGAGTTTCAGATAGTATTCGAGCGCTTTGCGGGGGTCCCCCCGGTCAAGATAGAGGTCCCCCAGAGATACCAGCAAGGTCGGGTCCTCCGGGTCAACCGCAAGCATGATATCGGTACGGGCAATTTCCGAATCGATCCTATCCAGCTGTCGTTGGATTTCCGTCAACCCGAGGCGGGCGCCTTCATGGTCCGGTTCAATTTCCAATATTTTAGTGAACTGACCGATAGCTTCGGTGGCCTCGTTTATCATCAGCATTGTATCGGCCAAGTTGAAGCGCACCAGCGAATCCTTTGGGTCAATTTCAAGCGCTTCTTTATACTGCTTTATGGCTTTGCCGGGCCGGCCGGTTTTAGCGTATAACAACCCCAAATTATTGAGGGCATCAATGTGCTTGGGATTGGTGTTTAAGGTCGTTAGAAAGTACTGTTCCGCATCCTCGATTCTATTTTGGTCGACCGCAATAATCCCAAGGTTATAATTTGCTTCCTGGTGTTCCGGATTTTCTTGCAGCGCCCTTTCCAGATATTCTCTAGCCTGGTCTTGTTTATCGTATTTACCGTAAAATGCACCCACGCTATACAGCCCTTCACTTTTATTTTCCTCCATGGAGAGGGCTTTTAGCACCTCCTTCTCAGCCGCTTTAAAATCCCCTGTTGCGGCCAAGGCCAGGCCTAAATTGTGTCGGGCCCAGACATCCTCGGGATCAATGGCGAGTGCTTTGTTCAAATATTCGATGGCTTGTCGCGGGTTGCCTTCATCTTTGAGCAGCGCTCCAACTTGAACCAATGAATAAGCATCTTTCGGATTGAGTTCAGCAGCTTTTTTATAGTGGTATATGGCCTCCGCGTTCGCTTTTTTTGCCAAAAGGGCGTCACCCAGGTGAAGGTGATTATCGGGATACCTCGGATTGATTTTAATTCCTTTTCGAAAATGCTCGATTGCCTTGTCATAATCCTTTTCCTGGTGGAAGGCGTTCCCCAGATTTCTGTGGGCAATAGAATTCTCCCCGGTCACCGCCATGGCATGATAGAAAAGGACCTTACTATTTTTCCAATATCCGATCTGGGTCCAGGTTGTTACGTACATTATGAGCAATGCTGTGCCCGTGGCGATTGTTGTGACCTTGCCGGGTGTCGTCGCCGTGTTGATCAAAAAGGAGATCGGCCAGGCGATCATGATGAAAATGCCGATCTGGGGGACATAGGCCCAACGATCCGCCATTTCCGGCCATAAACCACCCTGGATCAGGCCGCTTACTGGAAATAGCGTGCCCAGAAACCAGAACCAGCCGATCGATAGCCATGGCCGGGTCCTGATCTGCCAGATGACCAGGGCCGATATCGCAAACAATAACATGGCGGCAAACAGGACCTGCCAGGTTGGAATAGAGGCGGGAAACGGATAGTATACGGACAAATTTGCCGGCCAGATGATTTTGCCGACATATTTAACATAGGACACGATGGCGTTTTCAATCCGCAGGGACATCGGGACCCGCAAGGTGGCCACATAGACACCCAGAACTTTGAGTGAATGCGAAGAAATGAAAATGGCTAAAAAGCTGACAATAAGAAAGGGAACCTTTTCAACTATAAGCTTCGGCAGGGAAGTTTTAGAAAATCGCGGCCCGCTATCGTCTACCGGTAGTAGGCCCATGCGGTTCATCGGCCAAAAATCCATGAGGAGCAAGGCACAGGGCAGTGTTACCAGCATCGGTTTGGCAAGCAGGCCCAGTATGAAAACAAAGAAAAATAATAAATATCTTCCTTTTCCAGGTTTTTGGGAGTAGTGGATGTAGGCCAGCATGGTAAGCAGCCAGAACAGAGTGCTCAGGACATTCTTTCTTTCCGCGATCCAGGCCACCGAGTCCACACTCAAAGGGTGCAATGCGAAGAGCAGTGCGATGAGGGCGCTTGGCAAAAAGGCACCGCTCATGAACTTAAAAACGAAAAATAAAAGCAGACTGTTCAGAATATGGAGCAGGACGTTGGACATGTGGTGCATGCCCGCATTTAACCCAAAAACCTGGCAGTCCACCATATGGGACAGCCAGGTTAGGGGGTGCCAATAGGCCCTCTTTTCCTTGGTGATGCTGAAAGCATATTTTAACCCTTCAAGACTAAGACCTTTCTTGACGACACTATTATTACTCACGTAGTTGTCATCGTCGAAATTGGTAAAATCAAAACCAACAACCTGGGCGTAGACCCCTATCGTGAGTGCAGTCAGAAGGACGACAAAAAGCCTGGTCTTGTATGTGAATAAGAATTCTTTAATGCGTCGGTTTCTCGTATCCATTAGAAAATTTCAGTGCAGCTCCACATTGAGCCAGTGTTTAAAGTAATCTTGCCCGGAAACGAATTTTTGCCATAGATATCAGCACAATTCAAGACATATAAGACCGCGAATACCTATATTCACGTTGCTATACGATTGTTTTGAAATTTGTGGGAATTATTCTATTATAGATTATTTCCTTAAGGGTTTCATGCCCAACGTGCTGTGGGGGTTTTACCACATATAAACCCTGTTGACTTGAATCGGAAAACTTCATATAAATTGAAGCTTTTAGCGTTGGTACATGAAACTTGAAAGGTGTATAGAGACACATGAAGCAAACACTGAAAAGGTTGGTTTTGGAGGCAGCCCGAGCGGCGCATAACGCTGGTAAATTTCCCTGCGGAGAGTTCCCCGAATTCGTGGTAGAGACCCCCAAGGTGAAAAGCCATGGGGATTTTTCCACCAACCTCGCGATGACAATGGCCAAGCAGCAGAAAATGGCACCCCGAAAAATAGCCGAGATCCTGCTTGCCCATATAGGTGATAACGCTGGTCTGGTATCAAAAAGTGATATTGCGGGCCCTGGTTTTATAAATTTTTTCCTGAATACGTCCGCCTGGGTACCAGTTCTGCGGGACGTGCATCTCAAAGATAAGCGGTATGGCGAGTCGGATGTCGGACGGGGACGTAAAATCCAGGTCGAATTTGTCAGTTCCAACCCAACCGGACCACTGCATGTGGGACATGGTCGCGGGGCGGCAGTTGGCGACAGCACTGCCAATATCCTTACCATATGCGGTTGGGATGTCCAGAAAGAGTACTATATCAATGATTCCGGCCGCCAGATTCAGACCCTGGGACGCAGCGTTTATTTTAGGATGAAGGAATTGGCAGGAGAAAAAATTAAGTTCCCGGAGGAGTGCTACCAGGGCACCTATATCCGGGATCTGGCGCAGCAGGTTGTCGATGAAAACGGCCCTGAGTTTGCCAAGCGCGAGGATGACGAAGCGATCATGATCTGCGCCCGGTTTGCGGCCAGAAGGATATTGGAAGGTATCCGAAAGGACCTGGAAACATTTGGCGTTGAATTTGATCGCTGGTTCAGCGAGCAAAGTCTTTACGACAGCGGCAAAGTCGACGAGATGATCGTGACTTTTAAAAACAATGGCCGGATCTATGCTAAAGATGAGGCACTGTGGTTCAATACGACCGATTTCGGTGATGAAAAAGACCGGGTTGTGGTGCGCAGCAACGGACAGACCACTTATTTCGCCTCCGACATTGCCTACCACCAGGAAAAATACGAAAGAGGGTTTGAACGGGTGATCGATGTCTGGGGTGCGGATCACCACGGGTACATCCCCCGGGTGTCCGGCGCTATCCAGGCTTCGGGATATCAGAAAGAGCAGTTCGATGTGATCCTGGTCCAGCTTGTCAACCTGCTGCGGGCCGGCGAGCCGGTGGCCATGTCAACCAGGGCCGGCGAGTTCGTGACCCTAAGTGACGTGGTGTCTGAGGTCGGATCCGATGCCGCCCGGTTCATTTTCTTGACCCGTAGTGCCGACAGTCCCCTGGACTTCGACCTGGAACTGGCCAAACAGAAGACCAATGACAACCCGGTCTATTACGTCCAGTATGTGCATGCCCGCATAGCCAGTATCCTGCGCAGGGCCGGGGAGCAGGGAACAGATCCGCTGGTTGAACCGGATAAGGCGGCCTTGGCCAGGATTGAAGCTCCTGAGGAGATAGACCTGATCAAGCTTCTTGATCGCTACCCTGAAGTGCTTGTGCGTAGTGCCGACCTCATGGAACCTCACCGGGTGACCTATTTTCTCATGGATCTGGCATCGGCTTTTCACACCTACTACAACAAGCACAAGGTCCTCGGTGAAGATGCCCAGTTGACAATGGGCCGGCTTTATCTGGTCCAGGCGGTACAGAAGGTAATCCGCAATGGCTTGGGGCTGCTGGGGGTAAGTGCCCCGGATCGAATGTAGTGGCCATCTTACAGAAAGTCTTTTGACCCAATCTCGGCGTTGGGTGAAATTTCCAAACCCTCGAAATACTTCAGTATTCCTCCGGTTTGAAAATTGCATCCGCCTTGACCTTGAGTCAAAATCCATTCTGTAAGATAGCCTCTAAGTTATAATAAAAAATATGAAATATATATGTTAATATCAGGTTGAATTTACCAAACAGCATCGCCACCCTCCATACTATTTGTTATCTATGCCCAAAAGTGGAAAAAAAGATGGGAAAACAAAGTCTTATGGGGGGCTATGGGCTGTTGTGCTGATTTCCGGGTGCATGTTTACGGTGGGTGTGCTGGTTGGACGGGGCAATGCTCCAGTGCAATTCGACATCCAACAGCTTCAAAATGAAATCAAGGCCCTGAAGGCCAAGGAGCAGAAGGCAGAGAAGTCGCGATACAAGGTTGAGCCAGGCTTCTATGAAGCGCTCAAGAGACCAGTGGAGACGGCGCCGCCACCGATACCAAAGGCAGCAGTAAAAGAAAAGTCGCCACCAACAATACCCAAAGCACCGGCAAAAGAACAGCCACCGCCACCGCCTGAGGTTGCGAAGAAACAGGCTGCTGTAAATACGGTTAAAAGAGATGCGCAGGTAAAAACGGATAAGGCCTTGCGTGAGTTGGGCGGCAGCGAAAAACCGCTCACCATCCAGGTATCGTCGCTCAAAGATCACGCTTTGGCCCAGCGGACGGTCCAAGCACTCAAGGCTGCCGGCTATCATGCTTACGTCATAACAGCCATTGTGCCCGGCAAAGGGGTCTGGCATCGTGTGCGCCTGGGGGCCTATGCCGACAAAAAAGAGGCCGAACCGGTAATGAAGCAACTTAAATCCGAAGGCCGAAAGCCGATTCTTGTTGCGAAATGAAGCTTATTTCGCTTCACGAATTAAGCCGTTTTATGTTTTAAGTGTTAAGTTTTAAGAAGAGGGTCAAATAATAAACCCAATGTTATTCGAGAGAGTAAAAGGACAATAGCATGAAAATATCTAAAGATGAGGTCCTCAAGGTGGCAGCCTTGGCTAGGCTGGATATAGACGACGCCTCGATCGAACCCTTTGCTGAGCAGATTTCGACTATCCTGGATTATGTGGATACCTTGAACAATGTGGACACTGAAGGTGTCCCGGGAACGTCCCACGCCATTTCGCTGACCAATGCATTTCGCGAAGATGAATTGCAAGAGCACCTGGAACGGGAACGGGCCCTGGTAAATGCACCGGACAAAGAAGACGGGGCTTTTACGGTACCAAAAGTGATCTAAGGGTGCTCGTGTTACGTTTTATGTTTTAATTGTTAAGAGAAAACCAAGGCGGAGACCAATGGGATTAAATGAACTGACCATCCATGCGGCCCATGACCTTCTGAGTAAGAAGGAAGTGTCGAGTACGGAACTCACCCAGGCGATTTTGGACCGGGTTGAGGCGGTAAATAATAAAGTGGGTGCCTACATAACCGTTGCTGGTGACAGGGCCCTCGAGCAGGCCGCAGCTGCCGACAAACGTATCGCGGCCGGTGATAATGCGCCTTTAACGGGTATCCCCCTGGGCATCAAGGACCTGATGTGCACCCGGGGCATACCCACCACCTGTGCATCCAAAATCCTGGGAAATTTTGTTTCGCCCTATGATGCCACTGTGGTGGAGAAATTGAACAGTGCCGGTGCCGTAACCATTGGTAAGCTAAACATGGATGAATTTGCCATGGGGTCTTCTACGGAAAATTCTGCCTTACAAAGCACGGGGAACCCATGGGATCTGGACCGGATACCCGGTGGTTCCAGCGGCGGATCGGCCGCGGCAGTGTCGGCCGATTTATGCTTGGGGGCGCTAGGGTCCGATACAGGTGGATCCATCCGACAGCCCGCCTCCCATTGCGGGGTGGTCGGCATGAAGCCCACCTACGGCCGGGTATCGCGTTTTGGGCTGGTGGCGTTTGCCTCCTCTCTGGACCAGATCGGGCCGCTGGCTAAGGATACCCGGGATTGCGCTTTGTTGATGAACGCGATCAGCGGCTATGACCCGAGAGATTCCACATCAGTACCGCGGGATGTTCCGGATTATACCACCGCCCTGCAGCAAGGCCTAAAAGGCATTCGGGCCGGGATTCCGATGGAATACTTCGACAAGGAAGGCTTGGACCCGGACGTATCAGCGGCGGTTAAAAAGGCTATCGAGACCCTACAGGGTCTCGGCGTTGAATGTGTCGACATCTCTCTGCCCCATACGGAATACTGTGTAGCGGTTTACTATGTGATCGCCCCCTGCGAGGCGAGTTCCAATCTGGCGCGTTACGATGGGGTGAAATACGGCTACCGGGACACTGCGGCCGACAGCCTGATTCCCATGTACCGGGCCACCCGGTCAGCCGGGTTTGGGGCCGAAGTACAAAGGCGGATCATTATAGGTACCTATTGCCTTTCCGCCGGCTACTATGATGCCTACTATGGAAAAGCATCCCAGGTGCGCACCCTGATTACCCGGGATTTTCAAAACGCCTTCGAGACCTGCGATGTAATCCTGTCGCCCGTGGCTCCGGAAACGGCTTTTAAAATCGGAGAAAAGGCGGATGACCCCTTGAAAATGTACCTCTCCGACATCTTCACCCTATCGGCCAACCTGGCCGGCATTCCGGGGATGTCGGTGCCCTGCGGTTTTTCGCAAGAAGGCTTGCCGATTGGCCTCCAGATTCTTGGGCCCCACTTCGCGGAGGAGGCATTGTTGAAGGTCGCCTACAATTTCGAGCAGGCGACGGATTTTCATAAAAGAAAGCCGGCTATCTAAAAATAGGGTCAAAACCTCATCCTCGCGCAGAGACGCAGAGGCGCAGAGAAAACCCAAGATTTATTCCGGCTTCGCCGGTTGAACCCTAAACCGAAAAAAGAGGTTTTGATTTCTTTTCGCGCATTAGCGCGATACCATTTTGCTTTTGTTTTTCTCTGCGCCTCTGCGTCTCAGCGCGAGATAAGGGTTTAAGGATTTTGTTTTTGAAAAGGGTTTCATATTTACCTTTGCGGGAAAATCGAATGATCCTTTTCAATGGAAAAGGAGTTGAGTATGGGTATTCAACCACAGGGTGACAATATACGAAATGCCGTCCGGTGGATTTCCGAACAGCGCAAAGAGAACCCAGAAGCTTCTTTGCAAAGCCTGATCGAAAAGGCAGGCGTTCGTTTCAACTTGTCGCCTAAAGATGAACTTTATCTGGCCCGGGCCGAAAACTACGAAGATTAGCAGCAAGCTGCGTTTTGGGCATGGGGCATAGAGCATAGCGTGAAAGCAAAACCTGAAAATCAAGACCAATTTTCCTTGACAGCTTAGATCCCGTAGAGTTTTTACCCTATGCCCTATGCCCTATGCCCTAATCTTCGCGGCAGCACCTAAAATTTTGATGAACAGTCAACCTTTGCCATAAAAATAATCATCCGGAATAACCCACCATGTCTAAGATAAGAATCCTGCCTGAAAATCTGTCCAACAAAATTGCCGCCGGTGAGGTAGTGGAACGGCCGGCGTCGGTGGTGAAGGAACTGGTCGAAAATGCTCTGGATGCGCACAGCGACCGGATTACCGTTGAAGTGAAAGGCGGTGGGCGGTCTTTGATCCGGGTAGCAGACAATGGCGAGGGCATGAATCGTGACGATGCCTTGCTGTCGCTGGAGCGGTATGCGACCAGTAAAATCTTTACCGACCAGGATCTCTTTGCGATCAACACGCTGGGTTTCAGAGGGGAGGCGCTGCCCAGTATCGCGGCGGTATCCAAATTCGAGATGATCACCCGGCAGACCCAAGCAGATACCGGCACCCGGATATTCGTGGATGGCGGCAAGATCAAGGCTGTCGAAGAGGTGGGCGCGCCGCCGGGAACTATGATCACGGTCAAGCAGATATTTTTCAATACACCGGCCCGGCGCAAGTTTTTGAAGACCGTGCCCACCGAAATGGGGCATGTGGCTGATACTTTAGCCCGCATTGCCATGGGCCGGCCCGATGTCCGCTTCCGATTGCTGCACAATGGCAAGGCCATCAAAGAGTGGTCGGCATCATCCGATCCAGCCTTGCGGGTTGCCGATGTACTCGGTACGGGCGTCAGCGAGGATCTACTACCGGTCAACGGTACCGGGGTCGAGGCTGCGGTGTCCGGCTGGATGCTCTCCGGGCGCAATACCCGGAGTACCTCCCAGGGGATCTATATTTACGTGAACAACCGGTTTGTGAAGGACCGGGTGATCCGGCATGCGGTGATTACCGGTTTCTCCGGCCGGCTCATGAAAGGACGCTTTCCCGTGGCGGCCCTGTTTGTTAAAGTGCCGCCAGAACAGGTGGACGTCAACGTTCATCCCACCAAGCACGAGGTCCGCTTTTCAAATCAGAAGCAGGTTCACGATACCATTGAAACGGCCGTTGCAGCGACCCTGCGGGCATCGGATCGTTCAGGATGGGAATATGTTCAGGCGGCCAAGCCAGCTAGTGGCAAAGGGGAAAGGAGTCCTTCAGGAGTGTCACGCGCATCCAGACCCGGAGTATCAGTAGCCGAACAGACAATGGGTTTTCATTTTGAAAAAAAGAGTAGGATAAAACCGGAGCATCGTTCCGTATCAAACGAGGCGTTTGAAGCTGACTTAAGTGCCGCCAATGAAGATAAGAGCTCCTCTTATCATAATTTTGAACCTGCCGGGCAGCCTGGCTTTATCGAGACAATCGATAAACCGTCCGGGCTATGGAAATCGCACCCCTTTTCAGAACTCAAAATTATTGGACAGTTTTACGATACCTACATCGTTTGCGAAGCTGACCGAGGTCTAGTGCTTATCGACCAGCATGCCGCGCATGAACGGGTGGCTTTCGAAGCACTGAAAAAGGCGGCTGGCCAAAAGCAGGCCCCGGCTCAGAGGCTTTTGATGCCGGAAACCCTTGAATTGGGTTATCGGGAGGCAGCCGCCCTGGATAAATTGCTGCCCTCACTGGCGCGGGTCGGATTTGAGATCGAACCGTTCGGGACCAATGCGTATGTCATCAGTGCCGTACCGGCTTTGTTGGCCCAGGCAGAAGCGTACCCATTGGTTCGCGAAATTGTCGAAAAGTATGTTGAAGTTGGTATACCCGATGACCCTGGGAAAATACTTGATCCCTGCATTGAATTCATGGCCTGCCACAGTGTCATCCGCGGCAACCAGGCGTTGACCCTTGAACAATCAAAAACCCTGTTGCAGCAGCTTGACGGTTGTGAAAATCCTTCCCACTGTCCCCATGGCCGTCCTACCTGGATCAGTTGGTCGGTCAAAGAACTGGAAAAATTGTTCAAAAGAATCGTGTGACTCGACCGAAAACCAGATGCAGCGTCCATGGAGCATGGTGCACGGGGCATAGGGCAAAAATCGCAATAAGTCCCGGCTGTCAAGAATAAATTGCCCTTGATTGTATGATTTTTAGTGTTGCTTTTTCTCCATGCACCATGCGCTATGCACCATGCAGGGCGTAGCCCCATACGCTATGCGCCAAGCGCCATGTTCTCTGCAAACAAAAAGCCCCAAACCTTTAAGATTCGGGGCTTTCTGTTTGTTGCTTTTCGCTTTTCTGCTTAACGCTTAGAACGTCACGGTCAGCGCGTGAAACAGGGTGTACATGTTATCGATTTTCGCGTTCGCAACACCTTTTTTCCAGAAATCACCGGCGTCCAGGTAACCGCCCATGATCTTGTATTCCAGGTTTTCCATGGGTGTCCACTTGATGGTTAAGTCGTATTCATTTCCAACGTCTTCGTCCCAATCAGTGGTGTAGTTAACCCCTGTCGCGTCGTTTATGATGTTTTTTCCCGGCGGTTTGTCGGCTTTGGCGTTGCCATAAGCTACGTCGATATGGAGATTTTCCATGACATTCCATCCGAGACCCACATAAATAATCTTGCCGCCGGCTGTGGCAAGGGTGCCTGTTCCTAAATTTGTACCGGTAGTATCGGCCGAAAAGTTACCGAGCCCCCCTATTGAGTTGAAGGTACCCAGCTCATGGACGTTACCGGTTAGGATCAGGAGAATATCCATGTCCCGGTTATTCTCGATGTAGCCGATGGCATTCATCTCGTTGTCATCGGTGTTGTTATCACCCGACATAAACCAGTATCCACCTCGGAGCGCGGCCGGCCCGAATTTAAACTTACCCTCCACATGGTACATCAAAGCATCGACATCAATATCATTGTTGTTAACTATGTTGGGATGGTTCTTATCCGAGTATTCGGCATCACCAAAAGCGTATATCATTTCGCCGAAGTAGCTGAACGGTCCGAAATTACCTGAAATGTACGGGTCGACAATGAAGGCCTTGGCTTCGACATTGGCAAAACCATTTAGGACGGTTGACCCGGCTTGTGCAGCAGCACCCTCAGCAGCAATTGCTGATTGTTCCAAGTTATAAAGACCAAAGGTTCCGGCCGGATTTACTCGATCAGCCTCAGCCCCGACACCAGTGACGAGAGCAGCAACGCCTGCATAAGTCCCATTATAAGTACCCCTGGCCGTAGTAGCTGCAGCAGATTTCGTTTGAAAGTCATTATAGAGAAATTTGAAATTCAGGGTGTCCCGCATGGTCGGAAACGCCCGGAAATCGTAATGCGATAAGAGCAGACCAGCCTGGAAGTTTTCTCCCTTGTGTTGGATAAACCCGGTGTACTTGTCGTTATCGGCATCCGCTCTGCCGCTATATCCATTTGAGTCCTGTTCGAAACTCTTTTCAGCATATGCACCGAAAGACAACTTGTCTATCGGAACGTACCACAGGAGCCGGTCCTTACCCTTCAGGTTGCTGTCACCCATCGGAGACGGCCCCCACTGCGAACCGATCATCCGGCCACCGAGAAACGCACCATAAGGTGTCTTGACAATGGCATAAGCGATATCGAAATCGAAGTTCTGATAGTTCTGGTAATCAGGACGAGCAGTATCGGTATTTTGCGAACCGAACTTGCGATTATCCAGCGCGTCGAATCGGGTGATGAATGAGACGTTGTCATTGACCTTGAAGGTGGTCTTGATCCGGGCCCGGGTATCATACCAGGCCTGGGACGCGGACTTGGGGTCGGTTAGGGCGATGTTGTCGTGGTTGACACCCCTCAGGCGGAATTCACCCGAGAAGTCGACATCCAACGCCATGACCGGAGCCGCGCAGAGCAAGGCAAGGCCGATGACCATGGTTGCTAGTAAGCATTTCTTCATCTGTTTTCCTCCTTGAATAATTACGAACTACAAAAGGGTTGTACTTTTTCCCCCAACAAATCTTCTTTCGTATCACCTCCCCCCGGTGGTCTGTCCGCATTCGCGGTTTGAAGATTTACCCCAATGCTACTGAAAATTACCCCTCACTGCTTACCGCGGCAAGCAGACTGGGGACCAGTGTAATTCCCTCCTTATGCAGTCCTAGAGCAAGCTACTTGTCTCCAGAGTTTAAACCTAGTGCGCGTGTTTTTCTTTTTAGTTGAGTGAGCCCTTATCCAAGGTGTGCTTAGCTTGACTATAAACCAGTCGAGCAAAAAGTTTCAACACCTTTCGTCACTCAAATCTTTGCGTACCTATTTGCCCTTGCCGACAGCCGGCGCTTCGTTCCATTTGATCGTCAGATAGGACGATGCTCTGTCAAAGTCCAGTAGATCGCCGGAACCAACCACGGCAAACACCACGTCCCGGGCGCCGTCACCATCCATATCCGCCACGGCGACGTCGCTGACATAACCAGCTGCGGTTTCAGCCGTCCATTTCTCCTTCAGGGCCACCACGTCCCAGTAGAGGCAGGCCACTGTACCACTTTTATATACTTTGACGCGGGCAGCCAGATTGCGGGCCGAATCTCTGTTTTTGACCACGATGGTCTCCAGCTTGCCGTCTCCATCCAGGTCTTCGAGATGCACCCGCTGGGGCAGATAATAGCGTCCCACTTCTGATATGTCCGCTCCGGTTTTGAATTCGATAAACATGGCGTTACCGCCAAATTTTTCCGAACTGGTCCACTCCTTGCGGCCGCTGCGGTCCAAAACCCGCAGGCGGTAGTTATCCATGAGCATGACCACCTGCTCCTGACCTTTGCCGCGGATGTCTCCCCAGGAAAAGCCATACACTTTCATGCCTCGTGGCAGCTCTTGACGCTGGTCTTGGACAAGTTTGTCACCCTGCCAGTGCAGGGTATAAATTCCGGCTAAAAAAAGTTCGGTCGGTTCATTCAAAGAGGCAAAATTACTGCCACCAGTGATGGTGCCGCGTTTCTGGCCCAGCAGGAGATCGCCCTTTCCGGGGATACGAATGGCCCGGAAATACCAGTTCAGGTTAGCGGCGATTTTTACCAGATTTCCATTTGTCCACTCCAGAACATAAGACCGGAGTTCGCCGTCATTCAGCCGGCAGGTGACGTAAATTTCAGGGCGTCCATTCTTATTCAGATCGAGTACGTCGACACCCATCAGATTCAGGTGCCGGGAGCCTTTCGATTCCGCTACCGTTATGAGGCGATCCTTTTCGTAGCGGCGAATCAAGATATCGCGTTTGGTTGCCATCACCACTTCGATTTTGCCGTCCTGATCGATATCGCCGGCGGCCAGCGAAACTACGCCCTTTTTAAAGCGTTCACTTTTCCATTCAGGAGGACGTGCAGGCTTGGCCGCAGTGGGTGCGGCGGCGACTGCAGGCGGAGTTGGTGCCGCGGTCTTGGGTGCGACCGGGACCACGACGGGCACCGGGGCTGGAGCCGAAGGAGTAGCGGCCGCAGGCGGCATTCCGCTGCCCAATAATAGCGGCTTGGCCTGGGCGGCGAACTGGTCGATATGGGAGATGACAGCGCCTTTCTTGGTTCCGGCCCGGCTGAAAGCAATGGCTGTGGTTTCGTTGTCTACGTCAAGCAGCTTCAGATCGGTACTGACGCTCTTGCCGAACACCGTGATGCTGCCGAAGATGACATAATCGGCATTGCTGTCGGTAGCCACCTCCAAGGCGGCCGCCTGGCTGGGAGCACTTTTTTTGCCGGTGAGAATTTCTATCCGGCCCTGTTGGTACAGCCGTGAAGAGAGCATGGAAACCATGCCCCGGTTCAGGTAGATGAGGTCTTTTTCGGCATTTATGGTAAACGGCAGAATCAGGACATGTTTCAGGTCGGTTGCCGTTGCGGGTGGGGCTGAGGATATAGACATGATTGCTGATAAAGAGCAGAGTAACAGTAGGTTGAACTTAAAGCGCATCTGGATTCGTCGTTCCTGATTTCAAATAGATTTAATAAATAATTGACATTCAGCGCCTGAATTATCGCGTAACCATAGCATGAATGCCGTATTTTTTAAAGAGCAATCTTAACGTTTAGGTAAATCTGAAAAGCCGGTATTACGAGGATTCCTGGAGGGATGATCGGAGGCGAGTCAATTCGGCGTGAGCTTTTTCATCTGAACGTTAAAAAAGGAGAGTGTGGAACCAGCAGTAAACTCAGTTTGACCAATCCTATTTTCATAATTCTTCGCGAACCCCCATCAGTGCTGAGAAAAAATGGATGTCCGTGCCTTGGGCCCAATTGGCCTTCGGGATGTAGCAACATTATTTGAAGCTAACGGTGCGCTAATGTAAGCGTCTGATTTGTGAACGTTCGGGGCACCCTTTTTCAGCCTTGTTTTATGCGGCCGATCATGATTTTATGACTTGTTATGCAATCTTGGGCGACGCTACAAAATTTCCAGAATTATCAGGGGGTCACAGAATGCATAAATCATAGAAAAACCTTGACTTTTAAAAGTCGGGTTGGTACAAGAGTTTCGTTATTATGCATAATTGTATGACTTTGGCTGCTTGGGCTTCTTAGGAACGAAGCCCATTCGCCAGGAAAGGAGGTGATTCGGGGCCGGCTGCAACCGGCCGTTACACGTATTATCAGGTTACAATAGTTCTATCGTCATGACGACAGTTAATCCATTAAGGAGGAATTTAAAGATGAAGAAATTATTTGTATGTTTTCTAGCAGTAGCCATGGTTTTCGCGTTTACTGCACCGCTGATGGCTGCTGACTGGAACTTTTATGGAAACACCCGTTTCCAGACTTTTAGCCAAGACAGAGACAAGGAACTTGTCGGTGGTGGTGCAACTGAATCCGATACCGACACCATCTGGTTGATGCAGAACAACTCCCGTTTCGGCGGTAAAGTTGCCGCTGGCGACATCGCCGGTCACATCGAAGTTTCGGTTGGCTCCGTAGCCTCTGGCGGCACCAACAACGTTGGTATTCGTCACCTGACGGGTACCTGGAACTTCGGCGCGGGCTCTCTGCTCGTCGGTCACACCTGGTCCATTCTTACCAACTTGCTGTCCAACCAGGCTGCCAATCAGGGCCAGGGCCTGCTGGGTTATGGAAGCATCTTCCAGGCCCGTCAAGACCAGATCCGCCTGACCTTCGGTGGTTTCAAAGTTGGTTTTCTGGCTCCGACCACTTCCGCTGGCGCTGGCCCCGATATTGACACAACGCTGCCGAAAATCGAACTTGCTTATCGGTTCGCTACCGACATGTTCTGGGTTGAGCCTTTCCTCGGCTACCAGACCTATGAACGCCAGTACAGCGCAGCCACCACTTCAATGGCAGATGTTACGTCCGTCATTTATGGTTTCAAAGGTAAGGTTAACTTTGGTCCGGCATTTGTAGGCTTGGGCCTGTCCGCAGGTACTAACCCCACGGAATACGGTCTTTCCGGTACCGGTCAAGCATCCACTCTGGTCGGCACCGAGTACAAAGACATCACCTACATGGAATACATGCTGAATGCCGGTTTCAAAGCCAGTGACATGTTCACCATCGAAGCTGGCTATGGTGCCCAGATGACTGAAGATGATCTCGCTGCCAAAACTGAAATCGAAAGAAATGCTTACTACATTCAGGTCGATATCTCCTTGGCTCCTGGCGTACACCTGATTCCGGAGTACTCCAAGATTGACAATGGCGAGTCCAAGACCAGCGGCGTTACGACTGATCTTGGTGCAGCAACCTGGATTGGTGCCAAATGGCAGATCAACTTCTAAGTCTCTGACTCAGAAGTCCAATTGCTGAAACAAAAGCCCGGGGTTTTGCCCCGGGCTTTTTGTTTTCTCATGTTGAAACAGCAAGCTGTAGCAGCCGAACAACCGGTTTGCAGCCTGCGATAGTAGGCGCCGGCATTGATGTTGATAAACGCTCCAAGCATAACTGCTCAGAATGCAACAGACAAATCCCTGATTACACATCCAAAGAAACACATGTCGATTGATACGATTATAGCAGCCCCCCTGTAACCGAGGGCCCTATAGAGATCGAAAAGCATGAAACCCCACAAGCGCAGCGAAACTATCGGGTCATCTTCTCAATAGAAGTCGATCCAAGAACGCAAGTTGGTGCTATCTAAATTCTGCGTCCATGCTGAGAAACACAATCCCTTTTTAGGAGAGGTAATAGGAAAGAATAGCGCAGCCTTGTGTGCGAATCCAATGGCGGCGGCAGGATACAGGATGCACCAATTCCCTCCTGCAGGGGAAAGTTTTTTGAGTCAGCGACTGTATAAGCACCCATCATTTTTTCTGGCTGAGTTCATAGGCCATGAGAGTGCTTTGTGGCTGCTTGGTTACTACCCGGCCTTCTTTCATGACGATTCCGACGACTAGCTCCTGTATGCCGTCGTTATTGAGATCACCGACTGCGAAATCCTGGATGCGGCCGGTTATGTCCCGGGTTTTCCAAATACTGGCCAGGCCACCACCGTCCCACATCACGGCCTCTATATAACCAGAGGAATAACTACGATATCTCTCTAACTTGAGATCTGCAAACGCTTTGTTTTTAAACAGGACAACCTCGTACAGGCCGTCCTTATCAAGGTCGGCCACTCTGAGGCGCGTTGGCAAGTAAAACGGCAAAGGATGGACGTCCTGGTCATTTTTTTCACCCAGAATGTGTTGTAAATTGCCGCCATATGTTGCTTGCCCCTGCCACAATGATTCTCCGGCCGGGCGCAGGATCTGCAGTCTATCTAATTTATTAAATGCTACGATGGTTTCGCCGCCGTCATTCTGGATATCACCCCAGGCGGAACCCAAAGCATTGGCCAGCTTGGGCTTTACGACCCGATCGAGGGCGTCCAGTTCACCGCCGACCCAACCGAGCTCCGAGATTTCTGAATCAAAAGGTGTATTGCTCTCAAGAATTTGCCGTTGTCCCAAAAGGACGTTTCCTCTGATGGGGTGGTTGATGGCCCTAAAATAGTAAGGTTGCTTGTCTGCAATCACGGCATACGTCTGGCCGTTGAATTCAAGGACGATGGAGTTCATCGCGGTGCGCTGGCTGGTCAATCCCGTGACAAAGATTTCAGGGGTTCCGTTGCCATTTATGTCTGCCAAATCGACGCTCAAATTCAAGGCGAACGCGTCGCGTTCATACTCAAACACTTTACGGAAGCGCCCCTGGCTAGCCTGGTGAATATAAACCCATTTTGGGGTGACGGTGACCAGCTCATTTAAGCCGTCATTGTTTACGTCGCCGATTTCCATTCCGCTGAGCAGGTGTTTGAAGACAGGGCCTTTCCAAAAATTTGCTTTGGCCCGGCCGGTGTACGCCTGGGTGATGAATGCCGGGTTCAGGTTGCTGCTTTGCTGGTTGTTTTCTGGCTGAGCAAGCGCAAAAGGGGCACCTCCGGCAGATGTCCGGGGCGCAGCCTCCGGATTGAATCCGCCCTCAAGGAGCTTTTCCGGATGCGCGTGGACATCGAGCGTCTTGGTAGGTCGGGCTGCGGCAGGGCCTGAGGCGGCCGGTGCCGCCGTTGCCGGTCCCAGGGCCACCGGTGCGGCCATCTGGCGGCCAAACGCCGTGGCGTTGATATCGGTTGCAAACCGGTTGATCTGGGGAATGACCTTGCCCATCCCTTCGGCCTGGTTGAAAAAAGAGAGGGTCTGTCGCTCTCCAGATACATCGACCATTTTAGCATCCATGCTGATACTGTTGCCAAAGATAGTCAGACTGCCGAACAATACATAATCCGCCTGGAGTTTGGCGCCCAGAATCTGGGCCTGGATCTCATTGAGCGGGCCGGTAGCCTGTTTGGCGGCGGCCACGGTCTGCTCGCGGCCCAGGACCTGGACTTTGTTTTCCCAGGCCAGGCGGGAGGTCAGCATGTCGGCAATACCGTTGCGCAGATACGTTAAATCTTTTTCCGCGTTGATCGTAAAAGGGACGATGGCAACTCGATAGGGCCGGGTTTCTGCGGCCTGAAGCGCTGGACCGGAAATGGCCGCGGCCAAAAATATTGTAAGGACGGCATATTTGAAAATAGATCTTAAAGACATATGATTCCTATTCATCCAATTTATGTTTTAATAGGTCGTTGACAATTTTGGGGTTGGCCTGTCCCCGGGTGGCTTTCATGACCTGACCGACAAAAAAACCAAAAACTTTGGTCTTGCCGCCGCGGTACTGTTCCACCTGGGCACCGTTTTCCGCCAGGACTGCCTCTACAATCTGTTCCAGTTCGCCGGTGTCGGACATCTGGACCAGGCCCTTTTTTTCGACAATGCTTTCCGGCGCTTCCCCGGTGGCCGCCATCTCGTCGAAAACCTGCTTGGCAATCTTGCCGCTGATCGTGTCGTCGTCAATCAAACGGACCAGGGCGGCCAGGTGCTCGGCGGATATCGGGGATTTGGTGATGCTTTTGCCCTCGGCGTTGAGCAGTCCCAGCAGGGAGCCCATTATCCAGTTGCTCAACTGCTTCGGGCTGGAATGATGGCCGACGCAGGCCTCGAAATAGTCCGCCAGGTTGCGACTGGTAGTCAGCACCCCGGCATCATACCCGGGCAAATCATATTGTTCCACAAGCGCGCTTTCTTGGCTGCCGGCAGTTCCGGCAGGGCGGCTTTCATCCGTGTGATCCAGTCGTCATCGATGACCAGCGGCAAAAGGTCCGGGTCAGGGAAATAGCGGTAGTCATGCGCCTCTTCCTTGCCCCGCATGGAGTTGGATCGGTTGCGGTCCGGGTCCCACAGCCGGGTTTCCTGCAGGACCTCTTCACCGTCCAGCAGGATGTCCTGCTGGCGCAGGATCTCGTACTGCAGGGCTTTTTCGACGTGTTTGAAAGAGTTGAGGTTTTTCAGCTCCGTGCGGGTGCCGAAGGCTTCGGTTCCTATGGAGCGCAAAGAGATATTGGCATCGCACCGGAAACTGCCTTCCTCCATGTTGCCGTCACAGATATCCACATACCTTATAATAGATCGCAACTGTCGCAGGTATGCGCCGGCCTCCGCGGGGCTGCGGATATCGGGTTCACTCACGATTTCGATCAGGGGGACCCCGGTACGGTTGAGGTCGACGTGGCTGATCGGCCGGTTGGGGTCGTGGTTCAGTTTGCCGGCGTCCTCTTCCATGTGGATGCGGGTGATGCCGATACGCCTGGCATGGCCGTCGATATCGATATCGATATGGCCATTGAGGGCTATGGGCAGTTCGTACTGTGAAATCTGGTAGCCCTTGGGCAGATCCGGGTAAAAATAGTTCTTGCGGGCGAACCGGCTGGTCGCCTCAATGGAGCAGTCGGTGGCCAGGGCCATGAGCATGGCATATTCAACCACCTTTTTATTCAAAACGGGGAGCACCCCGGGCATGCCGAGGCACACCGGGCAGACATGCGTGTTGGGCGGCGCCCCGAACTCGGTGGAGCAGCCACAGAAAATCTTGGTGCGGGTTTTAAGCTGGGCGTGAACCTCCAGCCCGATGACAGGTTCGAATTGCATAAATGAAGGTGTTAAGTTTTAAGTGTTAAGTTTTAAGCTTAGCCTCAATTGATCGTCGGTTTGAGGTTACGAAATGCATCCCGGTTAGGGCCACTGTTTTGAGATGTCCTAACACATACCACATAAGTCCTAAAACCTAAAATCGATGAACTCGAATACCATCGAATCCATCGATTTTAGCCCTATATATCTGTACAATATTAACCTATTAGTCAACGTTTATTTTGACATTGGCAGGGCCTGCGGTTATACCTCCCACCTGATAGGTTGTCAGTGCCTTTGCCGTCGAAAACAGCCGGGAGTGTGAAAATGGACTTTTTTCTGTGTGTCATTGGAATGGTATTGATATTCGAGGGGCTACCCTACTTCGCCATACCCGACAAGATGCGGATAATGGTGCAGAAACTGTTTGAGATGCCCGACAGGTCCCTACGCGGCTTCGGGTTTGTCATGATGCTGACTGGCCTATTTCTCATATATGTGGGCAGACGATAGGGGATTCCCAATTCAAACACGATAAGGTTATATAGGGATTTGGTTAAAATTTATAAGTATTTTCAATGTATTCACTAAATGATTACAAATTTGATCTACCCAACGAACTGATTGCACAAGCTCCCGTACAAGTAAGAGACAGCTCGCGCCTGATGGTAGTGGATCGAAAATCCGGGCTATGGCAACACAAGAAATTTCACGATCTTTGTGATGAGCTACGGGCTGGCGACCTACTGGTCATCAACAATACCAAGGTAATTCCAGTCAGGTTGTTCGGCAAAAAAGCAACAGGTGGCAAGGTTGAACTGCTCGTTTTGGACTATAATGATCTTGCTGGTCTTGGCGGCAACCCTGGTGTCCAGCCTGCCCAATGCCTCATAAAAGCCTCAAAACAATGTCGACCCGGTACAATTCTTTATTTTGACGATGGGTTGTCAGCAGATGTGCGCTCATTTTCAGATGGGATATACGCGGTAACGTTTACCAGTCAGGATGGATTAGAGGATGCTTTGGATCAAAACGGCTATATGCCTTTGCCACATTATATAAAGCGGTCTCCTGAAACGCCATCGCCTTGTGATGATCGGAAAGCGTACCAGACGGTTTACGCCTCGGAAAAAGGTGCCATTGCGGCGCCTACAGCCGGGCTCCATTTTACCCCTGAACTGCTCGACGACTTGTCCGATAAAGGCGTTGAACTTGTTGAAATTACACTACATGTTGGCTATGGTACGTTTTTGCCGGTCCGGGTTGCAGATATACGTGAGCACCGCATGCACACGGAACTGTATCATATCTCTACGAAAGCAGCGGAGCAAATCAATCTGGCACGCAGTGAAGGCCGCCGTGTGATCGCTGTGGGAACCACCAGTGTGCGCACACTTGAATACGTGTCGAGAGAAAACGGTACCGTCCAGGCCAGCAGCGGAGCCTGTGACCTTTTTATATATCCCGGTTTCCAATTTAGAATCATCGATGCCATGATTACCAATTTCCACCTGCCTGAATCTACGCTGCTCATGCTGGTATCGGCTTTTATCGGGCGGGAGAGGATCTTGAACGCCTACCGTGAGGCGGTGAGACAGAAATACCGGTTTTTTAGCTATGGTGACGCGATGATGATCAGGTAGCTTTAAGTCTTAAGTTTTAAGTGTTAAGAAAACCAATTAATTGGGAAGGATGTCTTTTGGCTTATCACTCTTTTGAAAATCTTGAAGTATGGCAAAGTGCCTGTCGATTCACCGTCAATTTATATCGAGGGTTGGAAGGTTGGAGAGATTTCGGTCTAAAGGATCAAATGACCAGAGCGGTAGTTTCCATAGCATCCAACATAGCCGAAGGTGCAGAACGAGGTTCAGATGCTGAATTTGTCAGATTTCTACATATATCTAAAGGCTCTGCTGCAGAACTACGGACACAGGTTTATATAGCCACACGCATAGGTCTACTCGAGGAATCTCTATCGCAGCAATTCATTCAAGACCTAAAAGAGATTTCTATTAAGCCGCATGCATTGATTAAGTCTTTGAAACCAAATCCTAAAACTTAAGACTTAAAACCTAAAACGAATAGTTTATGAACTTTGAAATAAAATATTCCTCTACCGACAGCCGCGCCAGGACAGGTAGGCTGGAGACGTCCCGCGGCGTTATCGAAACCCCGATCTTCATGCCGGTCGGTACCTTGGGGACCGTCAAGGGCTTGTCCCCGGAAGAGCTTACCAGCTGCGGGGCGCAGATCATCCTGGGCAACACCTACCATTTGTACCTGCGTCCGGGCTGTGAGGTGATCGATCTTTTCGGGGGGCTGCACCGGTTCATGCATTGGGACGGCCCTATCCTGACGGATAGCGGCGGATTCCAGGTCTTTTCACTGGCCAAGCTTTCCAAGATTTCCGAGGAAGGCTACACCTTTCAATCGCACGTGGACGGTTCCCGGCATACCCTGACGCCTGAAAAATCGATCGAGGTTCAACTGAGCCTCGATTCCGATATCATGATGTGCCTGGACCAGTGTATCCAGTATCCGGCTTCCCACGCTGAGGCTGAGGCGGCACTTGAGCTGACCACCCGCTGGGCCAAGCGCTGTGTTGATTACTGGGAATCAAACCGCCTTCCCCAAAACAACCTGTTCGGCATCGTGCAGGGCGGCATGTTTCCCGATCTGCGCGAGCGGTCCGCCTCCCAGTTGACCGCCTTCGATTTTCCGGGGTTTGCCATCGGTGGTTTGAGTGTTGGCGAGCCCATCGACCTGATGCGGGAGATGGCGGATTTTAGCCTGCCCCTGCTGCCCGCCGAGAAACCCAAATACATCATGGGCGTGGGCACGCCGGAGGACCTGGTGGAACTGGTGGCGCTGGGGGCGGACATGTTTGATTGCGTCATGCCCACCCGCAACGCACGCAACGGCCAGTTGTTTACCGCCAGCGGGACGCTGAACATCGTCAATGCCAAGTTTCGCACGGATACCGACCCGATCGAAGCGAGTTGTACTTGCTATACCTGCCGGCACTATTCGCGGGCCTACTTGCGGCATCTGTACAAGACTCGGGAACTGCTCGCTTACCGGCTGAACACCCTGCACAATATCCACTATTACCTGAAGCTGATGGCTGATATACGGGGCGCCATAAACCGGGATGCGTTTGCGGATTTTCGGCGCGCGTTTTATCGCAAGAGAAATAGTTAGAGGCTATCTAAAAAATAGGATTTTGGTTCAAGGTCAAGGCGGCCGTGAGGTTCTAACCGGAGGAATACTCAAGTATTTCGAGGATAGCGCGATCGCTTCACTCCATGCCGGAACCGAGCGCCTAACGCAGAGATTGGGCCAAAGACATTTTTGAGATAGCCTATATGTTGATAACAGCGGTTCTTTGTCGAGTTCCTTTTGACTTTTTTGAATTTAGCCCTTATTTTCCAAATGACGGTTTCAAAATCTTCAATCGGGCTCAAGTTCAAGGCGGCCGCAAGGTGCCCCACGTTGAGGGACTTCCCGCTTGATCTATTCTTTTATGGTGGGTCGTAAACCGGAGGTGCCAGCGAAGCCAATACCTTGCGTGGTAAATACAGCGGGTATTGCGAGGATAGCGCTAAAGGTTGCGCCTGAGGGCTTGAAAACCGGCACTCCGTGCTGAACCGAGTACCCAACGCCGAGATTGAGTTCGAGGGGAGGTTTTGCGACCACTTCTATTCAGGTTGATCATTCCAGTGAACCCGGGAGAATAAAATGAAAGAAAAAGTACAGGCGGTTTTAGATAAAGTCCGGCCCATGCTGCAGGCTGACGGCGGTGATGTGGAGTTGGTGGATATACAGGACGGTATTGTCAAAGTCCGGCTCCAGGGCGCCTGCGCCGGATGCCCCATGTCCCAGATGACCCTGCGCAACGGGATTGAACGCACCCTGAAGCAGGCCATTCCTGAAGTTAAAGCGGTCGAACCGGCCGACGGATAATCCTCCGGAAACCATTTCCGGAGGCCCGTTGCGGTGAGCCGATCATCATATTCTTTCCCATGCGGCGCATGTCCCCGTCGCCGCACCGTATATCCTTGCCTGGGAGGACTGCGTCCCCAGGTCTCAGTGTGAACTACATCGAATGAAGGAGCGGACCGTATGACAGTTGCGAAAAAAATCGAAGCGTTCATGGAAAAGTCGTCCTGGATAAGGAAAATGTTTGAAGAGGGAGCCCGTCTGAAGGCGGAACACGGTGCCGAAAATGTATTTGATTTCAGCCTGGGCAACCCCAACCTGCCGCCGCCGGACAAATTCAATGAAGTGCTTCGCGACACGGTCGATTCCTGCGGCCTGGGGGATCACTGCTACATGCCCCAGACCGGCTACCCGCAGGTATGCCACAGTGTAGCCGAATACCTGACCGAGGAACAGGAAGTGGCGGTTTCAAACAAGGACGTTATCATGACGTGCGGCGCCGCGGGGGCCTTGAATGTCATGCTCAAAGCACTATTGGATCCGGGTGACGAGGTGATTACACCAACACCCTGCTTTGTTGAGTATATGTTTTATGTCGACAATCATGGTGGCGTTTTGAAAATGGTGCCTACCCATCCGGACTTTACGCTGGACCTGGCAGCGCTTGAAACTGCCATCACGCCTAAAACCAAGGCATTGATTATCAATTCGCCCAACAATCCCACCGGTCAGATCTATTCCGAGGAAAGCCTGAAAGCGCTGGGGGATTTGTTGACAAGCAAAGGCCGGGAGTTTGGGCGGACAATCTACCTGTTATCCGATGAACCTTACCGCAAAATTATTTACGATGGGGCGAAGGTTCCCAGTATTTTCAAGTGTTATGCGGATAGCGTGATCGGGACTTCGTATTCAAAAGATATATCGATTCCGGGTGAACGTATCGGATTTGCGGCCGTTAATCCGGCGGCCGCCCATAAAGACATTCTGATGGCCGGCATGACGCTGACCAACCGCATCCTCGGGTATGTCAATGCGCCGGCCCTGATGCAGAGAGTGGTTGCGTGCATGCAGGGCTTGAGCGTCGATATCGGGGAGTATAAGCGCAAACGTGATATGCTCTGCGATGGCTTGGCCGAATGCGGATATGAGTTTACCAAACCTACGGGCGCGTTTTACCTTTTTCCCCGCACACCGATTGAAGATGACGTCAAGTTTGTAAAGGCTTTGCAGGAAGAATTGATCCTGGTTGTTCCGGGCAGTGGTTTTGCGGGTCCGGGACATTTCAGGATTGCGTTCTGCTGCGATGACAACACGATCGTCAATGCAATGCCCGGCTTTAAGCGGGCGATTGAAAAATTCAAGTAGAAGCTATCTCAAATCAATGCTCCCACAATAGCCAGGAATCAAGCGAAAGCAGCAGCTTTCGCTTGCCGAACCGGATTCATTTTTCAATCCGGAACAAAAAACTTCTATTGACACACCCCGGTTAATCATTTATTGGTTCTGTAACATTGTTACTATTCGTAATTTTGAGTGCTTCCAAAACCTCGGGAGACATTGAATACACAAAAGGTAACATCGTTATTCTATTGGCTTATATGCCCGATTCCAACTTTTTACGCCGGCCATCTAGGTGGGGCGGATTGATCCCGTTTTGAGCGAACAACAGCGGTCGCGCGGTCTGTGGTAGCGGGCGTCCGGCCGCCCCACATGTAGTTGGTAACAAATAAACGACAATTAGGAGCAGAAGGGGTCAACATGAAAATTCTAAAGATCGACCATCTCGGTATTGCAGTCAACAGTATTGAAGAGGGCAAAAGTTTCTGGACGGACGCTTTGGGGCTTCCTTTCGAAGGCGATGAAACCGTGGCGGAGCAAAAGGTCACAACGGCTTTTTTTCCGGTGGGCGAGAGTGAGGTAGAACTGCTGGAATCGACGGCGCCGGACGGGCCGGTGGCCAAATATATCGAAAAACGGGGCCAGGGAATTCAGCACGTAGCCTTCCGCGTCGAAAATGTCGAGGAGGCCCTGGAAGAGCTCAAGGCCAAGGGGATTCAGTTAATCGACCAGAAACCGCGCATCGGCGCCGGTGGGGCCAAGATTGCCTTCCTGCACCCCAAAGCAACCAACGGCGTGCTGGTCGAATTGTGTGAAAGAGATTGATTGCTTAACCAAATCATTTTCTGGGCTTTCGTTGCCGTTTGTCGAGCTGGCGACGAAAGCCCGAGCCGGATGCAACCGCTACTGATCCAGGGCTTGATCTACCCATCGTGCTATCTTCTGCCGAAACTCTCCTGAGCTGAATTATTTTTCAACAGAGATATAAAAACTTTTGTTGACACGCCGAATATTATCATTTAATGATGCTGTAACAATGTTACTGTCCGTGACACCAATATAACCCTAAAAACCTGTAAAACCCTTTGATTTCAAAGGTAACAACGTTATTAAAAACAGCTTATGACTGAACTCAACGGCATCAATCCGGAAGTTCTCCAGCGTCTTGAAACCGCGGTGATGGACATTTTCAGCAGTTCCGACTTCCACAAGGCCAACATGCGGGATGTGGCCAAGCGAGCCGGCATCAGCTTCAGCACCATCTACAATCATTTCGGATCCAAGGAACGGCTCCTGTTTGCCTTCGTGGACAAGGGGCTCGAAACACTGACCGATCGTATATTTGATCACCTCAAAGGAATGCAGGATCTCAAGGAGAAGATGCGCAAGGTGCTCTGGTTGCAATTGGACTACTATGAGCGCTATCCGGAACTGGGGCGCATCCTGTTCATGACGGTCCCGATGAAAACCTGGATGGCGGATGAATCTTTCCGGCAGCGAAAAATGATCAACCTGTATCTCGATGTTCTCAAAGAAGGTCAAACGCGAGGACAGCTCAACCCGGATGTCCGGGCCGGTGTATTGTTGGATTTCATGCTGGGTACAGTGCAGCGGGCATTTTTCATGTGGGTGTCCCGGGGACAGCAGGGGAGCCTGGCTGATCAAACCAGCTTTCTTTTTGACATGATCTGGCGGGCCATTGCCAACCCCGCCGCTGAGGTCTGATGCCCACCCGGGCACCGGTAAATTGCCCGGGCCCCGTGATCCGGTTCCAAGCAGGAGGAGATAAAAAATACCAACGCGATCATAAATACTTTTTCAACATGTAAAAGGAGACAACATGTCCGAGAAGCAAAAAGTAGACGACTGGAAAGCGCTGGCGGAAAAACAGCTCAGAGGCAAACCATTAGAGGCTCTGGACTGGGACACACCTGAGGGCATCAAGGTAAAACCGCTCTATACCACAGAAGATCTCGAAGGGTTGGAGCACATCGACACGCTGCCCGGTTTTGCGCCTTACACGCGCGGCCCCATGGCCACCATGTATGCCGGCCGTCCCTGGACTATTCGCCAGTACGCGGGTTTTTCGACCGCCAAGAAATCCAATGCGTTTTACCGACGCAACCTGGCCGCGGGCCAGAAAGGACTTTCGGTGGCCTTCGATCTGGCCACACACCGCGGTTACGACTCAGATCACAGCCGGGTAGTGGGTGATATCGGCAAGGCCGGCGTGGCCATCGACTCGGTGGAGGATATGAAGGTCCTGTTTGACCAGATTCCCCTGGACCAGATGAGTGTCTCCATGACCATGAATGGAGCGGTCCTGCCGATCCTGGCCGGTTATATCGTTGCGGCTGAAGAGCAGGGCGTGAAGACCGAGCAGCTCTCCGGTACCATCCAGAACGATATTCTCAAGGAGTACCTCACCCGCAACACCTACATTTATCCGCCGGAACCGTCCATGCGCATCGTATCGGACATCATTGGCTTTTGTTCCAACAACATGCCGCGCTACAACACGGTCAGCATCAGCGGTTACCACATGATGGAAGCCGGCGCCAATTCCGTGCTCCAAACGGCCTTTACCCTGGCCGACGGCCTGCAGTACGTACGGGCGGCCCTTGATGCCGGTCTGGATATCGACGGTTTCGCGCCGCGGCTCTCCTTCTTCTTCGGCGTGGGCATGAACTTTTTCATGGAGATCGCCATGCTGCGGGCGGCGCGTTTTCTGTGGCATGAGCTGATCAGCCCGTTCAATCCCCAGAATCCCATATCCACGATGCTGCGGACGCATGTGCAGACATCCGGCTGGAGCCTGACCGAACAGGATCCCTACAACAACATTATCCGGACGACCCTGGAAGCCCTGGCCGCGGCCCTGGGCGGCACGCAGTCCCTGCACACCAACTCATTTGATGAAGCCGTGGGGCTGCCCACCGACTTTTCCGCGCGGATCGCCCGCAACACCCAGATTGTTATCCAGGAAGAGTCCCAGGTGTGCAAGGTGGTGGATCCCTTGGGCGGCTCCTATTATATAGAGGCCCTGACCAACGGCATTATTACCGAAGCGCGTAAGATCATCCAGGAGGTGGAGGAGCTCGGCGGCATGGCCAAGGCCATCGAGACCGGCATGCCCAAGATGCGCATCGAGGAATCGGCCGCCCGCAAACAGGCCCGGATCGACCAGGGGCTGGATGTCATCGTAGGCGTTAACAAATACCAGATCGAGGAAGCACCGCTGGAAGATGTGCTGGAAGTGTCCGAAGCCGTGCGTGACGAGCAGATCCAGCGCTTGAAAGAGCTCAAGGCGGCCCGTGACAATGCTGCCGTAGAAAAGGCCCTGGCCGATGTATCCGCCGCAGCCGAATCCGGTGCCAACTTGCTGGAAGCCTGCATCCCGGCTGTCCGCGCCCGGGCCACGGTGGGTGAAATCTCCGACGCCATGGAAAAGGTTTTCGGCCGGTTCGTGGCCACCACTCAGTGCATCTCCGGTATCTATGCTTCCGAATATACGGGCACCGACGCCATCGATTCCCTGCGCAAGCGGGCGGACGAATTCGAAGCCAATCAGGGCCGGCGGCCCCGGATTCTGCTGACCAAAATGGGCCAGGACGGACATGACCGGGGTGTCAAGGTCGTGGCCACTGCATTTGCCGACCTGGGTTTTGACGTCGATATCAGCCCCATGTTCCAGACGCCCGAAGAGGCCGCCAAGATGGCCGTCGAAAATGATGTCCATGTGGTGGGAGCATCCTCCCTGGCCGCGGGTCATAAAACCCTGGTGCCCCAGCTCATCGAGGAACTCAAGAAATTGGGCGGCGACGAAATCCTGGTCGTGGCCGGCGGTGTAATTCCGCCCGGCGATTACCAGTTCCTGTATGACTCCGGTGTCAGCGGCGTATTCGGTCCCGGTACCCCGATCACCGAGTCCGCGGCCAAGGTGCTGAGTGCGATGGAAGCATAGTGATAACCTGAACAGCGAACAATGAACGTTGAACGTCCAACTTTGAACTAGGGTCGCCTGCGGCGGCCCATAAGAAAAAATAGTCGTGCAGCGGCTTCCATATTCGATGTTCGCTGTTGAGCGTTCGATGTTCGATGTTCATATTGCTGGCCAAATCCGGCAGCGCTGACTTAACACTTAAGACTTAAAACAAATTCTTGAATCCCCAAGCCCACATAGACGGTGTTCTCGCCGGTGACCGCCTGGTGTTGGCCCGGACGATCACCCTGGTCGAGAGCAGCCTGCCGGAGCACCGGCAGATGGCGGCCGGGATTATCGACGGCCTGCTGCCCCACACGGGCAAAGCGGTTCGTCTGGGTATTACCGGTGTTCCCGGCGTGGGCAAGAGCACGTTCATCGAGACCTTTGGGATGTACCTGACCGGGCAGGGCCGTCGCCTGGCGGTCCTGGCCGTGGATCCCAGCAGCACCCGTAGCCGGGGAAGCATCATGGCCGACAAAACCCGTATGGAGCAGCTGTGCGTCGAGCCCATGGCGTTTATCCGACCCTCGCCCTCCGGGGGCAGCCTGGGTGGCGTTGCGCGCAAGACCCGCGAGACCATGCTGCTGTGTGAGGCGGCCGGGTTCGATGTCATCATCGTTGAAACCGTGGGTGTGGGTCAGTCCGAAACCGCGGTGGCCTCCATGGTAGATTTTTTCCTGGTGCTCATGCTGGCCGGGGCCGGCGATGAGCTGCAGGGGATTAAAAAGGGGGTGCTGGAGATTGCCGACGCCCTGGCAGTGAACAAGGCCGACGGCGACAATGTCGAAAAGGCCGTGCAGGCCAAAAAAGCCTATGAGACGGCCCTGCACCTGCTGAACCCGGCCTCGCCATCCTGGTCACCCCCGGTGTTGACCTGCAGCGCCAAAGAAAAACTGGGGATCGATGCTATCTGGCAGACCGTGCTGGCCCATAAGCAGGCCTTTGAAACGTCCGGTGAGTTTGTGGAAAAACGGCAGAAGCAGGCCCTGGACTGGATGTGGGCCCTGATCGAGGAAGGCTTGAAAGATCGGTTCCATAAAAACCCGGAAATTGTGGCGGCCTTGCCGAATTTGAAACGGGCCGTCGTCAACGGCTCGGTTGCACCTGCCGCGGCCGCCGACGAACTGCTTTTTTTTCTTGACAAGCGGGGGCCGGTCTAGTTTGTCAAAAGTTCCACCCATGATTGTCGTTTCAGGACAGGAATTGAGAATCACCCTTGACCCGAACAGCGAGCGTCTTTCCCGCAGCTTGCTGTGGGAGTAGCGAGCGAGTCTTAAATGGAAAATTCCCTACGGGGGACGATTCCGGCAGCTTGCTGAGGGGAGCGTTCAATATAAACCAATTATCTAGATAAGGGTTCCAAAGAAAGGAAGGCCACAATGGGTATAGTGGAAGACAAAATCAAGGAACTGAAAGACCGCGAAGCCAAGGTACAGCAGATGGGCGGCGAAAAAGCGGTTGCCAAACACAAGGAAAAAGGCAAGTTGACCGCTCGGGAGCGGTTGGACGAACTGTTCGATGCCGGAACTTTCCGAGAGATCGACGCGTTTGTGTCCCACCGCTGCGTGAACTTCGGCATGGAAGCGGTGGAGGTTACCTCCGACGGCGTCGTCACCGGTCACGGCCTGGTCGACGGCCGTCCGGTGTTCGCCTACGCGCAGGATTTCACCTCCCGGGCCGGCAGCCTGGGAGAGATGCATTCCAAAAAGATCTGCAAGGTCATGGACCTGGCTCTCAAGGCCGGGACCCCGTTTGTCGGCTTCAACGATTCCGGCGGCGCCCGGATCCAGGAAGGGGTCGATGCCTTGTCCGGTTACGGCCAAATCTTCTACCGCAACTCCGTGGCGTCCGGTGTTATCCCGCAGATCTCGGCCATTATGGGACCCACCGCCGGCGGGGCAGTCTACTCACCGGCCATGACCGACTGGATCTTCATGGTTAAGGATACCAGCTACATGTTCATTACCGGGCCGGAGGTTATCAAGTCCGTCACCGGTGAAGAGATCACGTTCGAGGACCTCGGTGGGGCCATGGCACACAACGAGAAGAGCGGTGTGGCCCAGTTTGCCTGCGAAAACGATCAGGATGCCATTGCCCTAATCAAGAAACTCCTGTCGTTTGTACCGTCCAACAACATGGAAGATCCACCCCTGGTGGCCACCGGTGATGATCCCCGGCGAACCGACCCGGCCCTGGACAGCATCGTACCGGACAGCCCGGCGGCTTCCTACGACATGAAAGACGTGATCAAGTCCATCGTGGACAACGGTGAGTTTTTCGAACCCCACATGTACTTCGCCCAGAATATCATCATTGGATTTGCCCGCCTCAACGGCCGGTCCATTGGGATTATCGCCAACCAGCCGAAAGTGATGGCCGGCTGCCTGGACATCAACGCGTCCGACAAGGCCACCCGGTTCATCCGCTTCTGTGATGCCTTCAACATTCCCATGCTGACCATTGCCGACGTGCCCGGGTACCTGCCCGGCTCCCAGCAGGAATGGGGCGGCATCATCCGCCACGGGGCCAAGTTGCTGTGGTGCTACTCCGAAGCGACAGTGCCCAAGCTGCTGCTGGTGACCCGTAAGGACTACGGCGGCTCCTACCTGGCCATGTGCTCCAAGGACCTGGGGGCTGACATGGCTTTTGCCTGGCCGACGGCCGAGATTGCGGTGATGGGCGCCGAAGGGGCCGCCAATATCATCCACCGCAAGGAAATCAAAGGCGCCGACGACCCGGTTGCCAAGCGCAAGGAGAAGATCGCCGAGTACCAGGACCTTTTCTCCAACCCATACTGCGCGGCCACCCGCGGCTATATTGATGCGGTCATAACGCCCAGTGAAACCCGGCCGCGCCTGATCGACGCGCTGGAGGTGATGTGCAACAAGCGCGAACTGCGGCCGCCGAAGAAACACGGCAATATTCCCATGTAAGGTTCGCGTGCTTTTGACATCCAGCCAGGGAGAGACCTATGAACGAAAAGAAAAAAGCAGCGGCCATGGCAGCTGTGATCAATTTCATCAAGACCGAGGAAGAGGCTATCATGATGCAGGCCGCGGAAGTGCCGGCCGAGCCGGTCGCCGCGCCGACTGCGCCGCCGGCGGGCCTGTGGGGCATCAGTGGGCGTCAGGACATGATGCAGATGCGCAACATGATGCAGCTCAAAGCCTTTCACGGCATTTAATAAATCGAACGTAAAACTGCAAAGTAAACTTATATAAAGAGGAGACAGGGGCAATGAGCGATCATAGTCAGCTTAACATCACCGAAATGAATTACGACAAAGACCGTCCGGCGGCGGGCAACCCGGTCAAGGTCATGGATTTGACCCTGCGCGACGGGCACCAGTCACTGTTTGCCACCCGGGGACGCACCGAGGACATGATTCCGGTGGCGGAGATGATGGACGAAGTGGGCTTCTGGGCCACGGAGACCTGGGGCGGGGCCACCTTCGACACCATGCACCGCTTTCTCAACGAAGATCCATGGGAACGGATCCGGACCTTGAAGCGCTACTTCAAGAAGACGCCGTTTTCCATGCTCCTGAGGGCGCAGAATCTGGTGGGCTACCGCAACTACGCCGACGACGTGGCCGTGGCGTTCATGGACCGGGCCTGCGAGAACGGGATGGACATCTTCCGGACCTTCGACGCCCTGAACGACTACCGTAACTTCCAGACGGTGGTGCCCAAGATCAAAGAGTACGGCAAACACTTCCAGGGCTGTATCTGCTACACGATGACCGAACCGCGCCTGGGCGGTGAGGTGTACAACTTGGACTACTACGTGAACAAGGGTAAGGATCTGGAGGAGATGGGGGCGGACAGCATCTGCATCAAGGACATGGCCGGGCTGATCGCGCCATACGACGCCTACGCCATTGTCAAGGCCCTTAAGGCGGCGGTTAAAGTGCCGATCCACCTGCACAGCCATTTCACCTCGGGCATGTCGCCCATGAGTCATTTAAAGGCCATCGAAGCCGGGGTGGACATCATCGACACCTGCATGTCGCCGTACGCCTACCGCACCTCGCACGCGGCCCTGGAGCCTTTGGTAATGACCCTTTTGGGCACCGACCGCGACACGGGCTTCGATATCCGTGACCTGGCGGCCATCAACGAAGTGCTGGAAAAAGAGATCATGCCCAAGTACCGGCACCTTCTGGACGATACCAAGCTGTCGATCATCGACATCAACGTGCTGCTGCACCAGACCCCGGGCGGGATGCTCTCCAACCTGGTCAACCAGCTGCGCGAGATGGACGCGCTGGACAAGATCGACGAGGTGTACAAGGAGCTGCCGCGGGTGAGAAAGGACCTGGGCCAGATCCCGCTGGTGACGCCCACCAGCCAGATCGTGGGTATCCAGACGGTGAACAACGTGCTGTTCGACGACGAAAACGAGCGCTACAAGATGATCACCGGCCAGGTAAAAGACCTGTGCTACGGCCTGTACGGCAAGACCGCCGTGCCGATCAATCCGGAGGTGCAGAAAAAGGCCCTCAAGGGCTACGATCGCGGCGAGGAGCCGATTACCTGCCGTCCGGCGGAAGTACTGGAGCCGGAACTGGCCAAGGCCCAGGAAGAGATCAAGGACCTAGCCGTGGACCTGGACGACGAGGTGCTGTACGCCATCTACCCGGTCACGGGCAAGAAGTTTTTAAAGTGGAAATACGGCAAGGAAGAGCCGCCGGCTGAAGTGCTGCCGCGCAGCCTGGAAGAGGCGCAGGCCGAGCTGGACCTGATCAAGAAGGCCAAAGCCGGCCAGCTTTACGAAAAGCCGGAAGCCCCGGACAAGAGCGAGAACCTGCGGACCTTCAACGTGTATGTCGACAAGGACTACTTCGAGGTGGGCGTGGACGAAGTGGGCGGCGGTCCGGTGATCAGCTACGTGCAGCCCGGTGCAGTTCCGGCTGCCCCGGCTCCGGCCCCGGCGGCAGCCCCGGCCGCACCGGCTGCTCCGGCAGCCCCGGCCCCGGCCAAGGAGGAAGCCGCTCCGGCGCCGGCCCCGGCGGCAGCGGCCGATGGTACCCCGATGAATGCACCCATGCCCGGCATGATCGTCAGCTACGAGAAAAACGTGGGCGACGAAGTGGCCGAGGGCGACACCGTGCTCATTCTCGAAGCCATGAAGATGGAGAACGCCCTGGCGGCCCCTTGCAGTGGGACCATCAAGGCCATCAACTTCTCCTCGGGTGATTCGGTGGCTAAGGGAGACGTGCTGGCCGTGATCGGGTAGGGACGCACACAAACGGCATCTTCCAGTCTGGGGCGGCGTTATCGCTTTTCGAGATCCTCGACATAGCGGCTGCTATGCCTGCGGTCTCAAAAGAGCTTAAGCCTTGCCCCAAACCGGAACCTACCATTTGTGAGCGCCCCGCAGCAACCGCGCTAAACCATTAAACTATAGTCGGGGTATCGGTGCAACGGGCCTGGTTGACATCCCCTGCGCGATACCCCGGTTTTTTAGATAATGCCCGGCCCTACCATTTGGGGTCGGACACCAGATAACCATGAAGGAGGTTTGGGATCATGAAGATTCATGAGTACCAGGCAAAAGAACTGTTTAAAAAATACGGCGTGCCGATTCCCAACGGCGGAGTCGCCTTTTCCACCGATGAAGCCAGCTCCGTGGCGGATACCCTGGGCGGCTATCCGGTGGTCGTCAAAGCGCAGATCCACGCTGGCGGCCGCGGCAAGGGCGGCGGCGTCAAGCTGGCCGGTAGTGCCGCTGAAGTCAAAACCAATGCAGACGACATCCTGGGCATGACCCTGGTGACCCACCAGACCGGCCCCGAAGGAAGGCTGGTCAAGAAAGTGCTCGTAGAGCAGGGGCTGAACATAGCCAGCGAACTTTACCTGAGCATTTTGCCGGACCGGGCCACGGCCAAGAATATCATCATGGCCAGCGAGGCCGGCGGCATGGACATCGAAGCGGTGGCCGCCGAGACACCGGAGAAAATCATCAAGGTGCTGGTGGACCCGCTGACCGGACTGCAGGCCTATCACTGCCGTGAAGTGGCTTTCGGGTTGAACCTGCCGGTTGAAGCCATGAAGCCGTTCTTCAAACTGCTGACCAGCCTGTACCGCATGTTCTGCGACTACGACTGCTCCCTGGTGGAGATCAACCCGCTGGTCCTGACGGCCGAAAACGACGTGATCGCCCTGGACGCCAAGGTCGACGTGGACAGCAATGCCCTGTTTCGCCACAAGGATATCCTCGAATACCGTGATCTGGACGAAGAGGACCCGCTTGAGGTCGAGGCGTCCCAGTACAACCTGAACTACATCAACCTCGACGGCAATGTCGGCAACATGGTCAACGGCGCCGGACTGGCCATGGCCACCATGGACATCATCAAGATGGCCGGGGCCGATCCGGCCAACTTTCTGGATGTCGGCGGCGGAGCCAGTGCCGAAATGGTCGAAAACGGTTTTCGCATCATCCTCAGCGATCCAAACGTGAAGGGCATCCTGATCAGTATCTTCGGCGGTATCCTGCGCTGCGACGTGCTGGCCACCGGGGTGGTCGAAGCGGCCAAGAAGACCAACATTGCGGTTCCCGTGGTGGTCCGCATGGAAGGCACCAATGTCGAGGAGGGCCGCCGGATCCTGGCGGAATCCGGACTGAACCTCGTCACGGCCGTGGATCTAAAAGATGCTGCGGAGAAAGTGGCTGAGATTGTTGCTTGATAGACCGCAACAGCGGTGACATCAAATGCACCTAATTTGAGCGATAGTAAAAGGAGAGGTACATACAGTGAGCATATTCGTAAACAAGGAAACCAAGCTTCTGGTCCAGGGGATCACCGGCCGGGAAGGGCAGTTCCATACCCGCCAGTGCGTCGAATACGGCACCCAGGTTGTGGCCGGTGTCACGCCGGGCAAGGCCGGGCAGAAAATGGATGACGTGCCGGTGTTCAACACGGTCAAAGACGCGGTCAGTGCCACCGGCGCCGACTGCAGCATGATTTTCGTACCGCCGCCTTTTGCGGCCGATGCGATTATGGAAGCCGTGGATGCCGAGATCGAGTTGATCGTGGCCATTACCGAGGGCATCCCCGTGATGGACATGATGAAGGTAAAAAATTTCATGGCCGGTAAAAACAGCCGCCTGATCGGCCCCAACTGCCCGGGCATCATTACGCCGGGTGAATGCAAGATCGGCATTATGCCGGGCCCCATTCACCAGCCGGGCGGCCCCATCGGAGTGGTGTCGCGCTCCGGCACCCTGACATATGAGGTCGTTCACCAACTGACCAACAAGGGCATCGGCCAGACGACCTGCATCGGTATCGGCGGCGACCCGGTAAACGGGACCAATTTTATCGATTGCCTCAGCGCTTTCCAGGATGATCCGGAGACGAAGGGCATCGTCATGGTCGGTGAAATCGGCGGCACGGCCGAGGAAGAGGCGGCCGCGTTTATCTCCGCGAACGTGAACAAGCCCGTGGTCGGTTTTATCGCCGGGCTGACCGCGCCTCCCGGTCGCCGCATGGGACATGCCGGGGCCATCGTGAGCGGAGGCAGCGGCACCGCCCAGGGTAAAATCGAGGCCATGAGAGCCGGCGGGATTCATGTGTGTGAGAATCTGGGGCAATTAGGCGATATCTGCGCCCAAGTCTTCTAGAAGTGGTCTCAAAAAAGTCTTTTGATCCAAGGTCAAGGCGGACGCAAGGTTCAAATCCTCGAAATACTAACAGTATTCCTCCGGTTTGAACCTCGCGTCCGCCTTGACCTTGGATCAAAATCCAGATTATGAGACCACCTCATAGCTCTATTCTATTTAGATTTATAGATTAATTCTGTAGAGGCCTAAATCAAGGATTCCAGAGTTCGCCAGTCCACATAAAGGCCGTCTGTGAGAAACACTTGCTCACAGGCGGTTTTTATGGTTTAGGTGGAGGGCTGTATCTTTTTCGCACAGGATGATGGAGAGGATATTGCATCCTGCTTAAATTGATAAGGTGTTTATATTATGCATGAAATGGGCATCGCCCTGGAAATAATCGACATTGCCGAGGCCTCCATTCCGGCCGAGATGCAGGACGCACAGGTCGAAAGTGTCAATCTGAGGATTGGCAAACTTTCGGCCATCGTCCCGGAAAGTCTGACTTTCTGTTTTTCGGTGGCCATAAAAGAGACCCGGCTGGAGGGTGCCCAGCTGAACATCGAGCAGGTTCCGGTGGTGGCCACGTGCAAAGATTGCGACAACCACTGGACCATCGATGAGCCCGCTTTCACCTGCCCCAAGTGCGAGAGCGGCTCCATCGAGTTGATCTCCGGCAAGGAGCTCGACATCGTGTCAATCGAAATTAGGGATGAGGACCAATCCGCATGAACATCGAGTTTTTTACCATCAGGAAATATTATCACCACGACCATACCAAGCACACCCACGACGGGCATGATCACCACCACGGGACCGTTGTAGGCAGCAAGCGTTCCGGGACCCGCGAAATCAAAGTGGTGCGCAGCGTGCTGGACGCCAACAACATCATGGCCGACCAGAACCGCAAGCTGTTTGCGGAAAAGAACGTGTTCGTCCTGAATGTGATGAGCAGTCCGGGTTCGGGTAAAACCGAAACCCTGGTCAAATCCCTGGCCCTGCTGATGCCCGACATCAATTGCGCCGTGGTTGTCGGGGACATCTGTACGACCAACGACGCCGACCGTTTGGCGGCCAGTGGGGCACCGGTGGTGCAGATCAACACCGACGAATTCGGGGGTGACTGCCACCTGGCCGCCCACGTGATCGAGGCCGCGGTGGGTGGGATCGACCTGGACGCCATCGATCTGCTCATCGTGGAGAATATCGGCAACCTGGTCTGCCCGGCCGAGTTCGACATCGGCGAGGACGAACGGGTGGTGATGCTGTCCGTCACCGAGGGTGAGGACAAGCCGCTCAAGTACCCCCTGATGTTCCGCGAATGCAACGCCGCCCTGCTCAACAAGATCGACCTGCTGCCCTATCTCGACTGCGACCGCCAGGCCGCGGTGGACAACATTCACCAGGTACACCCGGACATTCCCGTGTTCGAAATCTCTGCCAAGACCGAGGAGGGCTTCGACGCCTGGATTCAATGGTTGAAGGATAAGGTGGCAGAAAAACAGGTTGGTTAGGCTGAAGTCTCAAGACTGTTAGGCTTGCGACAACAAACGCTACTATCCCACGATCGCATAATCGATTGAACCGATTTCAAAGCATTAATCCCCCTCGCCGCGGCGCAGGGGGATTTTTTTTGCAGTTTTTTCCAAATAATTGTAAATTAGGATGACCGTTCAAGCGATAGGGCCATTTTCTATGAAACGTTTTCAATTACCTCCGTCATGCCGGACTCGATCCGGCATCCAGTCGCCGTTTCAATACTAACCTTGGATGCCGGATTGCGCCCGGCATGACAACTAAGAGCTCAAATCGCCTCAGGGTCTTATCTCGTAATTGTAATAATTTTGACTTTATCAATAATTTCATAGCCCGCCAATTGGCGAAAGGGGGGCAAATGCCCAATATTAGAGAATCTGTCTTTTCCGGCAGTTGGTATCCGCAAAGCGCCGGCGAATGTGAGCAGCAGATCAAAGCGTTCTTAGGCGAAGGCCCCGAAGTAGGCGAAAAGACCAGCCTGGTGGGCGGCATCGTGCCCCATGCCGGATGGTTTTTTTCCGGGAGCATCGCCTGCAACGTCATCCACGCCTTGAGTCGGACCGGCCAACCGGACGTGGTGGTGGTTTTCGGGATGCACATGCACCCGGGATCGACCCCCTGCATCTACACGGCCGGCAGTTGGCAGACCCCTTTCGGTGAACTGCCGATCGCATCCGAGATGGCCGGCCTACTGGCGGAGCAATTTTCCTTTAGTGTCAACCGGGATGCGGACTTTTTCCGGGACAACACGATCGAACTGCAATGTCCCTTCGTCAAGTATTTCTTCGATTCGGCCGCTTTCGTTCCGATCGGGGTGCCGCCTTCTCCTTTTGCCCTGCAAGTCGGCGAGGCCGCGGTGGAGATTGCCGATAAATTAGGGCTCAACCTGATGGTGCTCGGGTCCACCGATCTGACCCATTACGGGCCCAACTACGGCTTCATGGACAAGGGGACCGGACCTGCCGCCCTGGACTGGGTGCGGGAGGAGAATGACCAGGCCGTGATCGATGCCATGACCGCCATGCAGCCGGAAGAGGTCATCAGGCAGGGGTTGGGCAACCGCAATGCCTGCTGCAGCGGTGCCGCTGCCGCGGCCATCGCGGCCGGAGTCAAGGCCGGCGCCCAGAAAGGCGAATGCCTGACCTATGCGACCAGTGCGGATAAGAGTCCGGGGAGTTCGTTCGTGGGATACGTCGGCATGATTTTTTAGTGTCCGCTCACAAGCGGCATCTTTTGGCCCAGGGCTGCGTTTTCGCAGTTTTCAAATCCTCAACATAGCGCATACTATGCCTGCGGTTAAAAAACAGCTCATGCCTTGCCCTGAACCAAAATCTACCACTTGTGAGCGGACACTACGCTGCAGTAAGGTCCAAATAAAGCGCAGAGCAATAAAAAACTAAAACCAGTTTACCCTTGACTTTCATGGGTAAGCTGGTTTTTTGCCCTATGCCCTATGCCCTATGCCCTATGCCCTATGCCCTATGCCCTATGCCCTATGCCCTATGCCCTATGCCCTATGCCCTATGC
>Ga0126326_1000015_pt1 | contig 128910 bp, 104 predicted proteins | sample InaspJWI67metaG_FD_94485 | JGI IMG/M metagenome (GOLD analysis project Ga0126326, IMG submission 94485) | Marine gutless worms symbiont microbial communities from Oahu, Hawaii - Inanidrilus sp. 1 OAHU.JWI-67 metaG | ecosystem: Host-associated > Annelida > Digestive system > Unclassified... | reverse complement strand
TGAGCCCATAAGACGCGGCCCTGCGGGCTGCCCTGCGCTTCTCGGAAAGGGCGCGCTCAGCACAACTCGCTGCGCTCAGACAAGCACTTCGCTTTTGTCGCCCTTTCCTGCGATGCTCGGCGCGACTTAAAGGGTTGGTTTAAAACCAATTAGATCGTAAGCCCCCGATGATGGCGTCGCCGAATGCCTCCCACTATGTGTGAGGGGTATTACTACCCGTCAACTTTTGAGCGTACACCAAATTTGAATGACAATGTACAGCAACAAACATTTATGATATCTTTTTTGCCGTTATTTTGACAGGTAATTTTCGATCAGGAGCGAACATGGAAATCAGAGTCGGGCAGGGCCTGGATGTCCACGAACTGGTACCGGACAGACCGCTGGTATTGGGCGGCGTCACCATCCCCTTTGACCGCGGACTGGCCGGCCATTCAGATGCGGACGTGCTCGTTCACGCCATATGCGATGCGCTGCTGGGGGCTGCGTCCCTGGGGGACATCGGGCACCATTTTCCCGATTCCGATCCGGCCTATCGGGACATCGACAGCCTGGCGCTGCTGGCGGAGACAGGTAAAATGCTGTCCAAAGCCGGGTATGCGATCGGTAATATCGATGCCGTTGTCATCGCCCAGGTCCCCAAACTGGCCCCCTACCGGGTCCCGATGCAGCAGAACCTGGCCCGGACACTTGGAATCGACTCGGGACGGGTCAGCATCAAAGCCACCACCACGGAAGGCTTGGGCCTGTTCGGCCGGGAAGAGGGCATCGGCGCGCTTTGCACCGTACTGATTGAAAAGGCGTAGCCTGAATATTTCATAAGACCCTTTTTACAATTATAGTTTTGTACATATTTTTAAGGCTACCCAAAGCAAGCTGCAGGGAATGGGCTTGCCCATCATAACCGTGAAATATTCAGGTAAACCATGTTCACACTCAATACCGATTTTGCTCCCCAGGGTGACCAGCCCAATGCGATCGATACCCTGAGCAACTTCATCGAAAGCGGCAGCCGCCACCAGGTGCTGCTGGGCGTGACCGGCTCAGGCAAGACATTTACCATGGCCAATGTGATTGCCCGGGTGCAGCGGCCAACCCTGGTGCTGGCGCCCAACAAGACCCTGGCGGCTCAGCTTTACAATGAATTCAAAGCGTTATTCCCCGACAACGCGGTTGAATATTTTGTCAGTTATTACGACTATTACCAGCCGGAAGCCTATATTCCCACGACCGATACCTACATCCAGAAAGATTCCTCCATCAATGAAATGATCGACAAGATGCGGCATTCCGCCACGCGGTCGGTCCTGTCGCGGCGGGACGTCATCGTGGTGGCCAGTGTCTCCTGCATCTTCGGTCTGGGAGCTCCGGAAGATTACCTGGATATGCGGGTCGAAATCGACGCCGACATGGAAATCGAGCGGGATAAGCTGCTGCGGAAACTGGTAAACATTCAGTATGAGCGCAATGACACGGATTTTCACAGGGGAGTTTTTCGGGTACGCGGGGACCGGGTGGAAATTCTGCCTTCATACGAAGAGGAACTGGCCATCCGGATCGATTTTTTCGGGGACCAGGTGGAAAGCATAACCGAAATTGACCCGCTGCGCGCAACGGTGAAAAGAAAACTGGACCGGGCCGTCATCTATCCGGCCAGTCACTATGTGACGCGGGACACGACCATGAAACGTGCCACGGAGACCATCAAGACCGAACTCAAGGCGCGCATGGTGTATTTTCAAGACCAGAACCAGCTGATCGAGGTGCAGCGCATTGAGGAGCGGACCAATTTCGATTTGGAGATGATCCAGGAGATCGGCTATTGCAACGGTATTGAGAATTACTCCCGGCACCTGACCGGCCGGGAGCCGGGCGAGCCGCCGCCGACCCTGCTCGACTATTTTCCGGATGACTACGTGCTTTGCATTGACGAGAGCCACATTGCCGTACCGCAGGTCAGGGCCATGTACAAGGGCGACCGCTCCCGCAAGGAAACCCTGGTAAGGTTTGGATTCCGGCTGCCGTCCGCTTTGGACAACCGGCCCCTGACGTTTGAGGAGTTTAAATCCAGGGTCAACCAGGTCATCTATGTTTCGGCTACCCCCGCCGATTATGAACTGGAAAAGGCCGCCGGGGCGGTGGCCGAGCAAATCGCCCGTCCCACCGGCCTGCTGGATCCTGAAATCGAGGTGCGCAGCGCTGAAAACCAGGTGGATGATCTTTATACCGAAATCCGCAAGCGGCTGGAGCGCAGCCAGCGTGTGCTGGTCACGACCCTGACAAAACGCATGGCCGAAGACCTGACGGATTACTACGATGAACTCGGGATTCAGGTCCGCTACCTGCATTCGGACATAGGCACTTTGGAACGTATGGATATCATAAGGGATTTGCGTGCTGGTGAATTCGATGTGCTCATCGGCATCAACCTCCTGCGCGAGGGGCTGGACATACCGGAGGTGTCCCTGGTGGCGGTCATGGATGCAGACAAGGAGGGCTTTTTACGCTCCACCCGCTCGCTTATCCAGACCTGCGGCCGGGCTTCGCGCAACGTGGCCGGCAAGGTGATCCTCTACGCGGAAACGGTGACCCCATCCATGCAGCAGACCATGGATGAAACCAATCGGCGCCGGGAAATCCAGACCGCCCACAACGAGCGCTACGGTATAACCCCGGAAAGTATCGTCAAGGAAGTCGCCACTGCCCTTGATCATCTCTACCGGCTTGATGATGCCGCTGATGCGGGCCAGGTGGCCGAGGATACGGCCGCCTTTGAAAAGGGCGGGGCGGAACTGGAAGCCCACATCAAGGCCTTGGAAGAGGAGATGCAGGCGGCCGCACGGGACCTGGAGTTCGAACGGGCGGCCGAATTGCGCGATAGGATCAAGGATCTCTTATCCATTATGCTTTTCTAGTCTAAAACAAGGGTTCCCGGGTTGCGGGTTCATGGGTTTGAAACACATCCCTCCCAAAACCCTATTTCCCGATTTTCTGCGCGAATCTGAATCTTTCTGAAATACGATAAATAGAAACATGGACAAGGCGCTCAAGGAAAAACTGAAAACAGTCGGCAGCGGTCCGGGTTGCTATTTGATGCAGGATGCAGAAGGGACCGTCATCTATGTCGGCAAGGCGGTCAATCTAAAAAAGCGCCTGGCTTCCTATTTCAAGCCCAAGCGCCGGATGGACATCAAGACCGGGGTCCTGGTGGATAAAATTGAAAACTTTGAGACCATTCGCACCGCCAGCGAACAGGAAGCCCTGATTCTGGAAGCGACCCTCGTCAGGAAACATAAACCGCATTATAACGTCATTCTGAAGGACGATAAACGCTACCCCTCCCTTAAACTCGACCTGGACCATCCCTTCCCAAACCTGACGGTGGTACGGAAACCCGCAAAAGACGGGGCCCGCTATTTCGGCCCGTTTTCGTCGGCTTACGCCGTGAAGCAGACGCTTAAATTTATCAATAAAAATTTTAAGTTACGTAAGTGCAAGAACAGCACCTTCAATCGCCGGACCCGACCCTGCCTGAACTACCAGATGGGTATCTGCCTGGCGCCCTGCTGCCTGGAGGTGGATGCCGAGACATACGCCCGGATTGTTGAACAGGTAACGATGCTGCTCAAGGGGCGTACGCCCCAGTTGATTAACGAAGTAAAAAAGGAAATGCAGGCGGCGGCTGCGGTTCAGGACTTCGAGAAGGCCACGGTGTTGCGGGACCGCATGTTTGCCCTGGAAAAGCTGGTTGAAAAGCAGGTGGTGGTGACCAACGATTTTCGGGATCGGGACATCCTGGCCGTGGCTGGTGACGAGACCTTGACCGTCGTTACCCAGTTGACTGTGCGCAACGGCTATCTGCTGGGATCACGCCATTACACCGCCGAACAGACCCTGGCGGATGATGGCGAGATTATCGGGGTATTTATCAGCCGGCACTATGATGACGTGCCGGATATCCCTGGAGAAATACTGGTGCCGCAACTGCCGGATGATGATAAGATTCTCGCTGAGAAACTCGCCGGGCTGCGCGGGCGGCGTGTGTATATCCGGGCCCCACAACGCGGAGAAAAAGTACGGTTGGTTAACATGGCAGCCGAAAATGCCGCTGCCCGGCTCCGGGATCTGCAGGCCGGCCTGGACGAGAACCGACGGTTGTTGGAACGCCTGCAGAAACGGTTGGGGTTGGAGCGATTGCCGACCAGAATCGAGTGTTTCGACAATTCCAACCTTCTCGGGCAGTCACCGGTGGCGGCCATGGTCGTTTTTCGCAACGGCCGGCCGGACAAATCGGCTTATCGGAAATATAAGATCAAAACGGTGACGCAGCCGGATGATTATCAGACCATGGCGGAAGTCCTGCGCCGCCGCTATGATCCTGAAAAAAATGATGCCCCTTTGCCGGAATTACTTATGCTGGACGGCGGCAAAGGCCAATTGAATATCGGCCGGGCCATCCTGCGCGAGATGGCCCTTGAAAATCGCATCGACCTGATTTCGATTGCCAAAAAAGATGAATCCCGGGGAGACACCCGGGACAAGATATATAAACCCGGGCGGGTCAATCCCATCAATTTCGGGCACCAGGAGGATTTGCTGCTGTTTCTGCAGCAGATACGGGATGAAGCGCATCGTTTCGCCATCAGTTATTATCGACGACGGCACCGTAAGGCGGCGGTCCATTCCGCCTTGGACAATATCAAGGGGGTCGGCGAACAGCGCAAAAAAGTGCTGCTCACCCATTTCGGCAGCTTGGCGGCCATCAAACACGCATCGGTAGACGAGATCGGGGGACTGCCCGGTTTCCCCAGGCAGTTGGCCAGGGAGATAAAAAAGGCGCTGGGCTCCTGACGCTCCAGCGCCTTTACAGTTTCAGCGGTAAAACAAGCGATTGCTAAAGCGTCTTCAGAATATCCTTTAACTCCTGAACGGCCGCCGCAGATTTGGCCAGCGCGGACTGTTCATCGTCGGTCAGGTCGATCTCGATAATCTGTTCGACCCCGCCGGTGCCAAGTTTTACGGGAACTCCGATAAAGAGGTCATTATAACCATATTCGCCCTCCAGGTAGACGGCGCAGGGCAATACTTTCTTTTTGTCCTTCAGGATCGATTCAGCCATTTCCACCGCTGCCGAGGCGGGGGCGTAGAAGGCACTACCGGTTTTCAGCAGACTCACGATTTCGGCGCCGCCATTGGCGGTGCGGTCCACCAGGGCGTCGATGCGATCGGGCGGCATCAATTCAGTAATCGGGATGCCGGCCACGGTGGAATAGCGGGGCAGGGGTACCATGGTGTCGCCGTGTCCGCCCAGGACAAAGGCGTGGGTGTTTTCGACGCTCACGTCCAATTCCATGGCGATGAAAGCCCGAAAACGGGCTGAATCGAGCACGCCGGCCATGCCGATCACCCGGTTCTTGGGAAAGCCGCTGGCCTCATAGGCCACATGGCACATGGCGTCCAGGGGATTGCTGACAATGATCAGTACCGTTTCCGGCGAAAGCTTGGCAACTTGCTCCACGACACTCTTCATGATACCGGCATTGGTGCTGATGAGGTCATCCCGGCTCATACCCGGTTTTCGGGGAATACCGGCCGTAATGATGACGATGTCCGAATTGGCCGAAGCTTCGTAGCCGTTCGAACCGGTCAGGTGCGAATCATGTTTTTCAATAGGCGCCGCCTCCGTCAGGTCCAGCGCTTTGCCCTGGGGAACGCCTTCGACGATATCGATCAGAACCACATCGCAGAGTTCCTTCTCGCAAAGGCGTTGAGCTGCGGTGGCACCTACGTTCCCAGCGCCGATAACCGTTACTTTTTTGTCCATGTTCACTCTCCTTGAAAAATTGAATCGGGTTAGTTGGAAGATATCTCAAACACAGATTTTGTTACCACCTGCGTTGCCGGTGAAAGCGTCACGGGTCCGGCTGCCAACCAGGTCCGTGCGGCTGAATCAAATCCTTAAATGGGGGTGTAACCCGCAGGAATACAGCCTGTATGGCGCGGATTTGATATGCGTGCCCGACGCCGGGATGGGGCTAAAAGACTTTTTAAAGACAGCTTGTAGCATGCATCCGATCTGACTTGGAAACTGGATAGCACACTGCTGTTTATTGTCAATATATTTATATGGAGACCAATTATTGACATTTTGGTAGGAAATAGGGTAAGTTAATGCGATCTTGGTGCCTGGAAACGGCGAACAGGCCGCCAGTCGTCTATGGCGGGCTGTGGGAACCATTACCGCATGGGTACCCGCTTAAGGATCGTTCAGTAAAGTCGTCAGAAGACGGGGAGTAAAGATGGACATAGGAGCGAAGATTAAGACCTTTCTCAAAGAAGCGGAGTTGTACCGCGGGCAGGGTCTGCTGAATGAAGCGAAACTGAGCTACCAAAATGCGGCTAAGCTTATAAAATCCATAGAGAAGCTGAAGAACAAGCAAAAATTGTTATCGGGTATCGCCGCCAAACTCAAGGGGCTCCAGGTCGAGATCCAAAAAGTGGAAGCGGCCCCGGACAATCCCGAGATCGGCGAGGAATCCCAGGAATTGATTAAAAAGCTGTTCTCTTACGCCAAAACCGACGATGAGGACGCCGTGGCCCTGGAAGAGGCCATTACCCTGACGAAATTCGGTCAGTACGCGAAAGCCATTGAGGATTTCAAAGCCCTGCTATCCAAGGATTCGGTCCGGCTGGCGGCAGCCAAAAATATTATTCGCTGTCACATTGCCAGTGAAAAAATCGAAGACGGTATCGCCCAGTTTCAGGAGTGGCTGGACAGCAGTATCCTGAGTAAGGACCAGTTGAAAAAACTGCGCATGTTCTTCCAGAACATTATTGATAAAAAGGGCCTGGATGTAGAGGTTCCGAAGGCGGCCGCCGCGGCTGTCCCGGAAGAGGAGCTCGAACTGGAACTCGAACTGGAAGAAGCCGAGGTGGAGCCCGTCGAGGAAGAACCCCAGGAAGAGGAGGAGATCCTGGATATCAATTCGGTGGGTATTGCTTTCGAGGCCGGCCCTATGAAGGGTGAAGTGATCGAATTGGAAGTGAGTTTCCAGACTGGAAATGTCATCAGTGTCCTGCTCAGCGCCCGGGACACAAACCTGATCGATAGCCTAAACCCGGGCGACCAGTTGAATGATATGCAGTTTTACTCACCTATCGCGATTTTTCAAGGCACCGGGGTTGTCAACGCAAAAACGGGCATCAAAGTAGGGCCCCGTAAAGGTGACTTCAGCGTTGACATCAAGGTGAGCAGTTCGTAAATCAGCAAATTACAGGAGTACAAGGCAGGTAACGAATATGGCAGTGTTCAATGCGCGCAAACGTGAAATTGAATGCAAGTTGGTCTACTATGGTCCGGGCCGTTGCGGGAAAACCACCAATATCGAAGCAATCGGCAAAGCCTACCGGAAACACGCCGAAAGTGAAATGGTTTCCATCAATACCGAGGGGGATCGAACCCTCTTTTTTGATTTTCTTCCCATGGGGCTGGGCAAAATCAAAGGCTGCGACGTAAGGGTGCAGCTGTATACCGTACCCGGCCAGGTAAAATATGCCTCGACTCGTAAACTGGTACTCAAAGGCGTGGATGGGGTCGTATTCGTGGCCGATTCAATGAAAGTGCGCCGCGAGAAGAACATGCTGTCTCTCAAAGACCTCCAGCAAAATCTAAAAGACTACGGTTTGAACATCTTCAAAATCCCCCTGATTATGCAATGGAACAAGCGTGACCTGGAAAAAGAAGGTATTCCGATCATGCCCATCAAGCAGATGGATCACGATCTTAACCGGCAGCTGAAAGCGCCCGCATTCGCAGCCAGCGCTCTGGCCGGCGACGGGGTCGGTCCAACCCTCAAAGCGGCCTTGTCGGCCACCTTGAAATATCTCCAGCGTGAAATGAACTGGGCAGGATAAAAAGCATATGCAGAACGTAGCCGAGCTATCTGGCAACCTGGAATTTTTAAGCCTGGCAGATGTCATGCAGCTGCTGGGCGGCAACGGCGACAGCGGTGTTTTGCGAATTCATAGTCCGCACACGGCCGATACCGGGGTGGTGTTCTTTCTGGACGGAAACCCGCTCGATGCCTTCGCGGGTAGTAAAACCGGAATTGACGCCCTCTACGCCTTGTTCGGCTGGGTGGAAGGAAATTTTGAATTTCGAACCGAAAAGTGCCCCGAAGATAAAAAGATCCAACAAGGGCGTATGGAGATCATCCTGGATGGTCTGCGCCAGTTGGACGATGGCGAAATTGAACGCCTGGGGGCCAAGAAGGAGAAAGCCGACACGGCCGTCCGTGACGGCCAGACCGTTCTGAAAGGCCCCTTCGTGGACTACATGTATGTAGTGGACGAGGAGGCGTACCAGGATGGGCATGAACTGGTCAGCCAGGGCAAACATGGGGATTGGATCTGGGTGGTACTCGAGGGCGCCGTTGAGGTGATCCGGGAGACACCTCAAGGACCGGTACCGATCATCACGATCGGCGACGGAACCTTCATCGGCAGCATCCAGTCGTTTCTGAACAGTTCGGTAGCCCGCAACGCCAGTATCAAGGCCCTTGGCAAAGTGCAGGTCGGCGTACTCGACTCCCGCAAGCTTTCCACGGATTTTGGCCGCATCTCACGAGAGTTCAAAGCCCTCATCTTCAGTCTGGACAACCGTCTTAAAAGCATTACGGACAGCGTTGTCGATATGAAGCAGGGCAAGGAAAAGCTGCAGGAAATACTCAAGGATAAAAAGCCGGTCATCAACCAGGGTGATACCGAAGACCGTCTGCTCAAAATCGCTCAGGGCGAGGCGTTTATCGTCCGTAAAACAAAAGCGGGGCAGGTATTGCTGGCCCATCTGCAGAAGGACGACTTCTTCGGGAAGATACCCTTCCTGGACCTGGGCAATGAACCAAACTCGGCCTCGGTCTATGCATCGGCTGACCTGAAAGCCGATCCGGTGGACCTTGCCGCGATGCAGGCCGAATTCGACAAATTGCCGTTAACCATCAAAAACATCATGGAAAGCAGCGCGATTTGCATCGCAGCTTCGGCGCAGACGGCCTGCAGTGCAAAAAAAAGTGATTAGAAGCTGTCTCAGCGCTGCTTGTTATCTACAGCGCGCGAATGGATGCTCAATCCGTTTCGAGATGGCTTCTGGAAAAACCCAGAACCCCGGCTCTTGCAGCCAAATGGAGAGGTGAGATGACTTCCGCAGAAAAAAGAAGGCACATCAGGATCGACTCACTCAACCTTTCTCACATCACTGTTACCGAGGAAGGGCAGGTCGTGTATCAGGGAATGGGACGGACGCTGAACGTATCTGAATCGGGTATCCTGCTCGAAACCAAGTATCAAATTCCGGCCGGTGACCAGTTGATTGTCAGTATCGGGTTGGAAGACGATCTGTTAGAGCTAAATGGCAAGACGGTCTTCGGCAAGGAAACCGAGCCGGGCATGGTCGCGACCGGCATTGAATTCTTAGACGTAGATGAAATTGATCTTCCCAAGCTGCGTACGTTTATCCAGGCCTTCAAATCATAACCTGCAGACACAGCACTAACAATCGTGGCTATTCAGGTCATGGCCGGACACGCGCATTATTGCGAATCTCGTGTCCCGTCGTCCCGTTGATGACCTCAATCCAACCACCCAAAATCCAGAAATAGAAAGGGAAAAAAGGTATGCAAAACGCCATAAAAGAAACGGTATTTGAGAATTTGAATTTGAAGAACCGAGGCAAGGTTCGCGATATTTACGATCTCGGGGATGCCTTGCTGATGGTTGCTTCGGACCGTGTCTCCGCTTTTGACGTGGTCCTGCCCAACCCCATGCCGGGCAAGGGCAAGGTGTTGACCCAAATATCCCTTTTCTGGTTTGAAATCATGGAACCGCTGATTGCCAATCACATCATCTCGAGCAATGTCGCCGATTATCCCAATGCCTGCCAGCCCTATGCCGAACAGCTGGAGGGGAGAAGTATGCTGGTCAAGAAAGCCCAGCCGCTGCCGGTAGAATGTGTGGTCCGCGGGTATATATCCGGTTCCGGATGGAAGGACTATCAGAATAGCGGGAAAGTTTGCGGTATCGAACTGCCGGCCGGACTACAGGAATCGGATCGTCTTCCGGAAACCCTGTTTACCCCGTCAACCAAGGCGGAAATCGGTGAGCACGATGAAAATATCGATTTCGAGGGTGCCGTGGCGAAATTAGGACGCCCACTGGCCGAGAAAGTCCGTGATTTGAGTCTGGCGATCTATGCAAAAGGGGCGGCTCTGGCCCTGGAAAAGGGCATTATTATCGCCGACACGAAATTTGAATTCGGGCTCGTGGACGATGAATTGATCCTGATAGATGAGGTGCTGACACCCGATTCATCCCGCTTTTGGTCCCGAGCCGATTACCAGCCCGGGGGCGCCCAAAAGAGTTATGACAAACAATACCTGCGGGATTATCTGCTCACGCTTGACTGGGACAGAACCGCTCCCGGACCGAATCTGCCTGAAGAAGTCATCGTCAACTCGATGCAGAAATACAAGGAAGCGCTTACCCAGCTAACCGGCAAGGAATATGATATATAAAGCCGGAACAACCCCGCTCGACCGAGTTGCCACGGAAGACGAAACGTATCGGATTGCCACCGGTGAAGATATTGAATCCCTGGTGGGATCCATAGCCACGTCCGGCCTGATAAATCCACCGGTTCTCCTGCCGATCGAAAACCGGCAATACCGCATTGTATGCGGTTTTAGTAGAATCATGGCCTGCCTGAAATTGGGCTGGCAACAGGTGGATGCCCGTCTGCTTGCAGCCGACACCCCACCCGTCCGTTGCGCTCAGATCGCCATTGCCGATAACGCGTTTGGGCGGGATTTGAACCCGGTCGAGATTTCCCGGGCGATCAACCTGCTGTCGGCAGATTTGAGCGATGATGCGGCTGTGGCGGAAGCGGCCGGTAGAGCGGGCTTACCGCTGGTCGCCGCCGCCATCCCCAGGTTCCGGACCCTGATTAGCCTGCCGCTGCACTATCAAGCGGGAATCATCGCCGAAACCCTCCCCTTGCCCATAGCAGAGCGACTGCCACACCTGGCTGCTGCAGACGCCGAGGCGGTTTTTGAACTTTTCAGTGAGATACGCCCCGGTTTGAATGTGCAACGCGAAATATTGGACAATGCCCAGGAAACAGCTATCCGGGAAGGTGCCTCCGTGTGGGATGTCCTTACCGGAGGGGATGTGATGCAGATCCGCGAAGACGCCGACCTCCAGCGTCCGCACAAGATTGCGCTTATAAGGAAATTGATGAAGTTCCGCCGCTATCCCGCCCTGACGGCAGCAGAAGAGCGCTTTAACCGGCGGGCAGGGGAGCTGGGCTTGCCCGGAAATGTGAAACTTGTCCCACCGGCGGGATTCGAAGGGCCGGATTACAGTCTGAAGTTGAAGTTCAGCAGCCTTGAACAACTCAATGAACAGAAAAAAATCATCGAGCAGCTACTCACCAGCGATGTGTTGCAGGAAATCCTGGGTAAGCGAGGTGCCCTTATATAATTAGTATATGATTTACCGCCCGGGTTTAACCTACCCATCCCTACCCATGATCTGCCACCCCCGTATCAATTCTTGAGTAAGTTTAACAACCAACGACGAAAAAGTCGGCATTCGCATTATGTGAAAAACAACAAAAACTATACCTCAATAGAAATAGTGAACTAAAAACACTTGACAAATGATTGCCAAAGAATGTAATGGAATGTAAGTAATAAACGCCGTTCAGTATATTAATGGAGGCGCCGGCTATTCGAAAACGCCGGTACCCCGACAGGAGCTAACTGCAAGAATGGCCGCACGTCTTCGATTCAAGCCCCTGACCGCCACGATCACCCCTGGTCCAGACAGACTCCAAAACTTGTTCAACTCAATAAAAACAGATGTAACGTCCAAAAATCATTATATAAACAAAATTTGTTCATTCCAATTCATAGACGGGCTGTATTCGGCATCCCACAGGTCCGGATACTGCCAATTACCAATTCAAGAATCCATGTTTGAAAGGGGGGAGGCTGTTTTCATCATCAGACCACACGTTGCAGGGAAACAGGTACAGGTTTCCTAATTTACATTAAAAGGGGGTATTTATGGCAGAAAAAGAAGTAGTGGAGACATCAGAAGCGCAAATCGCAGTACACTGGAAAGAGGAAGATCTGGTCTATCCTTCCCCGCAATTCATTGCTCAAGCCAACATGACCGACCCTGAGATCTATGACCGCTTCTCTCTGGACAACTTTCCCAATTGCTTTAAGGAGTATGCGGATTTGTTGACCTGGTACAAGTACTGGGACGAGATCCTCGATACCAGTGACGCACCCTGCTACAAGTGGTTCAAGGGGGGGCAGCTCAATGCCAGTTACAACTGTGTGGACCGGCATCTGGCCGAATACAAGAACAAAACAGCCATCCATTTTGTTTCTGAGCTTATCGAAGAGGGGTACCAGCACGTTACGTTCCAGGAACTTTACGTGCGGGTAAATGAAATGGCGGCGCTGCTGAAAGACTTTGCCGGACTGAAACGCGGTGACCGGGTCACACTGCACCTGCCCATGACCCCGGATCTGCCGGTGACCATGCTGGCCTGCGCGCGTCTCGGTGTTATCCATTCCCAGGTCTTCGGCGGATTCAGTGGCAAGGCGGCGGCTGATCGTATCGTCGACTCCGGATCGCGGGTCCTGATTACTGCCGACGCCTATTACCGCGGCGGCAACCTGCTGGATCACAAGCAAAAAGCGGACATTGCCGTTGACATGGCCAAGGAAGATGGCCAGATCGTCGACAAAGTGCTTGTCTGGCAGCGCTATGCCGGCAAAAACTCGACACCCACGCCCATGGTCGAGGGCCGCGACTATTTTGTAAACGATGTGATTAAAGATTACTACGGCGCCCGGGTTGAACCTGAAAGAATGAATGCGGAAGATCCCCTGTTCCTCATGTACACCAGCGGCACCACCGGCAAACCCAAGGGCTGCCAGCACGGTACCGGCGGCTACCTTTCCTACGTAGCCGGCACCTCCAAGTTCGTCCAGGACATCCACCCCACGGACGTCTACTGGTGTATGGCTGATATCGGCTGGATTACGGGCCACTCCTATATCGTCTACGGGCCCCTTTCGCTGGGCGCCTCAACGGTGATTTACGAAGGCATTCCGACCTATCCGGATGCCGGCCGCTCCTGGCGGATCGCCCAGGATCTGGATGTCAATATCTTCCATACCGCGCCCACCGCCATCCGCGCTCTGCGGAAAGTCGGGCCGGACGAACCGGCCAAATACAACTACCATTTCAAACATATGACCACGGTGGGCGAGCCCATCGAGCCGGAAGTTTGGAAATGGTACCACAAAGAGGTCGGCAAGGGCGAAGCCATCATCGTCGATACCTACTGGCAGACGGAGACCGGCGGCTTTCTATGCAGCACCCTGCCGGCCATTAAACCCATGAAACCGGGCAGTGCCGGTCCCGGCATGCCGGGGATTCATCCCATCATCTTCGACGATGACGGCAAGGTTCTGGAAGAGGGTGCCGGTATCGCCGGCAACATCTGCATTCAGAATCCCTGGCCGGGCATGTTCCAGACCATCTGGGGCGATCGCGACCGCTTCGTGGAAACCTATTTCGGTCGTTATTGCAAAGACATCAACAGCAAGGACTGGCGGGACTGGCCCTATATGACCGGTGATGCCGCGGTACAGGCTGAGGACGGGTACTTCCGGGTCCTGGGTCGGATCGACGACGTGATCAACGTGTCCGGTCACAGACTAGGCACCAAGGAACTGGAATCCGCAGCTTTGGTGGTCGAGGAGATCGCCGAAGCCGCCGTTGTACCGGTTTCCGATGACATCAAAGGTGTGGTGCCGGATATGTACGTATCCCTCAAACCCGGATACGAGGCTTCCGATGAACTGGCTGCCAAGGTATCCGCAGCCCTGTCCACGGAAATCGGTCCCATCGCCAAACCGAACAAAGTCTGGATCGTACCCGATATGCCCAAGACCAGGTCCGGCAAGATTATGCGCCGGATACTCGGGGCGATTTCAAATAAAGGGGATGTCGGTGACGTTATGACACTGGCAAATCCAGAAGTGGTAGAAATAATTAAGAAAATGGCTGAATCTGAGTAGGTGCCGGCTACGGGTCGGTACCGATCACATAACCATTAACCTTCCGGTGCTCGGGAATTTTACCGGTATGTTTCGGATGAAAGGGGGTGATAGCAAACTGCAATCCAGGCTGCAGTATATCGATTTCCGGGCAGCCGGGTGAAATGGTTGTTAACCATAGGCAGGGCAGCCGAACAAGCGCGGAGGGATTCCCCTCCGGTATCGCCTGCTCCATGAAGAAGGATGCAAGGCAAAAACAGTCGGTCGTCTGCTGTCAACCCAAGGTTTAATCATTAAGACCGGAGCCGCCGGTTATTGGTAGCCCTTCTGGCGTCGCTCTCAAACATTAATCCATTACCTTAAAAAGGAGAACATTTATGGGCTCGCATGTATATTGGCTATTTTTCTTTGTTCTGCTTTACTGGGCATACTGCATTACCATCGGGATAAAGGGATACTTGGCTGCCAAGTCGGGTACCGAGTATTTCGTCGCCGGTAGAAAGCTCAGCCTCTGGGTCTTCGTATTGGCGGCCACGGCCACCTCCTTCAGCGGATGGACTTTTGTCGGCCATCCGGCTCTGATCTGGCGGGACGGTCTACCGTACGGGTATGCATCATTCTATGTCCTAACCATTCCCATCACCGGTGTTTTCTTCCTGAAAAGACAATGGCTGATAGGAAAACGGTACGGTTACGTAACCCCGGGCGAGATGTTTCAGGCTTACTTCAATTCTGAAGCGATGCGGATTCTGACCGTTATCGTCGCCATCTTCTTCAGCATTCCCTACCTGGGAATCCAGCTGAGAGCCTCGGGCGTTCTTTTCAACATTCTCACCGACGGCCTGTTCTCCGTTAATGTCGGCATGTGGCTGCTGGCGGTGGTCGTGATGCTGTACGTAGGTCTGGGCGGTCTGCGCTCGGTGGCCTACGTTGATACGGTCCAGTGCGTCCTGCTCTGGGGCGGCATCATCACCATCGGACTCATCTCCGTGACCTACGCCGGTGGTTTCGGGGCCCTGATGGCCAAATTCGGAGATATCGTCGCCTGCATCCATTCAGGCGGTACCGAGATACCCAAATGGGCGGATCCGGAGGCCATGAAGGTCTTTCTTGCCAACAAGAAGGCGATCTTCAAAATTACGCCGGACGGCTACAGCCACCTTGTGGCGGTGCCGGGCGTCATGCAGTTGGTTCCCTCCGCCGGCAAGGCCGTGGGCGGTGCCTGGACTGGCACGATGATCCTCACCTACATGTTCGCTCTGATGGGCATCCACGCTTCCCCGGCCTTCTCCATGTGGGCGTTTGCCAACAAAGACCCCAAACCGTTCCCGATGCAGCAGGTTTGGGCTTCCACCCTGGGCATCGGTTTTGCCCTGTTCGTCTTCACCGCCATGCAGGGTATGGGCGGTTGGGTACTGGCGCTGCTGCGGCCCGAAGGCGCCGCATCAACTATACTGCCGCTGGCTGACCTGGTGGGCGGCAAACAGGCCAACCTGGTACCCTTTTTCATTCACCTGATGAAGGACGCCTCCCCCTTCCTGGTCGGCCTCCTGGCCATCTGCGCCCTGGCTGCCATGCAGTCTACGGGAGCCGCTTACATCTCCACCTGCTCCGGTATGCTGACCCGTGACATCCTGAAAAGATACTTCATGCCCAACATGACTGCTTATCAGCAGATCATTTATGGCCGCTATGCGGTACTTTTCATCGGCCTGTCCGCCCTGATCTTCGCCTCGATTGTACCGGGCGCCATCGTTATGCTCGGTGGTCTGGCGGTCTCCTACGGCTTCATGATGTATCCGGCCCTGATGGCCGTATGCTACTTCCCGTGGTTCACCCGCCAGGGCATCGTGGCCGGTCTGGCCGCCGGCATCGTCGCCGTCACGCTGACCTTCAAGTTCAAGCTGGGACTGCCCTGGGGCGCCTACCCGCTGACGATCCACTGCGCCGGGTGGGGCATTATCTTCAACCTGGGTCTGGCCGTCATCATCAGTGCGGTCACCCAGCCGGAAGAAAAAGAGAAGGCCCATATGCAGGAGTACCACGATTACCTCAAGAAATATGCCGGCCTGCCGCAGGAGAAGAGAGGCCTCATTCCGATTGCCTGGGCCATTGTGCTGGTATGGTACCTGTTTGCCATTGGACCGGCCTGCGTTATCGGCAACACCCTGTTCGGCGACCCGCTGAACGCCAGTACCTGGCTGTTCGGCATGCCGTCGATCTGGATCTGGCAGATCTGCTGGTGGATTCTCGGCATCGGCATGATGTGGTTCCTGGCTTACAAGTGTGAGATGTCCACCAATATCACGGCGGACGTTGAAGTCCTCAAGCACGACATCTACGACGAGTAAACGGCCCTTTGGCCAAGCACCGCCCCTGGGGTTGCAGGGGCGGTGCCAACCTAACTCCCAACCGCATAACCCGAGAGGGGAGCGTGCGTTCCCCTCTCTTTTTTTTTGATTTATTTTTCAACGAAAAACGAATATAGTACCGGCATGAAATTATTGCGCTTATTGCTCACTGTTATTCTAGTCGGCGGCGTTGCCGGATGCGGCATCACCATGTCGGATTATGAAGACGCCATTACGGACGGCATTGCCAATTTAGCTCGTGGTAAACCCGAGACAGCACTGGCAGATTTCGAAAAGGCCATCGAGCTCGAACCCGACGAGGCGACCGGGTACTTGGGCAGAGCCAATGCGCTCAATACCCTGGGGCGCTGGGAAGATTCGCTAAATGATTACGAGCGGGCCCTGGAGATTGCCGAGGGTAAGGAACTGGCCAACGCCTATGCGAACCGGGGCAGGGCCTACGCACTCCTGGGCGAGCCCCGCAAAGCCATCGCCGACTACGAGAAAGCTCTGGAACTGGATCCCAAAATCGACAATCCGCCGACCTTCATCAAACGCCTGTTTTCCAATGAGCCGAACACTGACAAGGGGATTCGCAAGTATCTGGAGGCGTTGAAGAAACAGGTGGGCTCCGGCTGAAGGCAGGCGCTGATTAAGGGAAACGTATGCGCAACCTAACAAACCGTATGGTCAGAGCCGCCAAGCTGGATCCGACTCTTTATGCGGAGGTGATCGCCGACCCCAAAAGCCATGGGCATGCGGTGTGGGTGGTCGGCTTTTTTGCCATTTTCACGGGCTTCGGCACCGTTAGCCGGGCGGGCGCCACGGCGGTCAATATCTGGACGATCACCACCCTGATTGCCTGGTATGTCTGGGCATTTACCGTGTTTTACGCCGGGTCCCGTTTCCTGCGGGTGCCGGGCCACCAGGTCGACCGCAAAGCGGTTATGCGGGTGATGGCGTTCGCTTGTGCACCTGGTGTTTTAAGGATTTTGGGCCTGTTTCTACCCATTTCCCTGGGTCTTTTCTGGGGGACCGCGATCTGGACGATAATTGCGGCGTCAGTGGGTGTCAAACAGGTGTTCAATCACCCGAATACGACCCGGGTGGCGGTTTTATGTATTACCAGTTGGCTGGCTGCGGCCTTTTTCCAGGGTATCTTGGTAGTGGTGATGTTTGTCGCCTTTGAAGTAGGCGCCACCTGACGTTAAACGGGTGCGGCCCGGCTGGCTATTTGGAAACGTAAGCAAACAGGTGCTTAAATTCCAGGCGATTGCGCCCGGCTGAGACCAATTTGAATCTGCGGCCGGCGAGCAGGAATTGTTTTTGAGCCTCTGCGATGGGGATCTGGTAGCGAAACGGGGTTTCGGGATCAAACGCCAGCACCCGCAAATCCAGTTTGAACTTTTTTTTTCCATCCAGTCCCTGATAGGTGATCCGCAAGCCATCAATCTCGTAGGACTGGTCACGGTTCAAGGTGATTGTGCGGGTCTCGGGGTCATAAAGCGGCCGATAGCCCAATGTCGTCCAGTTTCGCATATTGAAATAGCGTCGCATCATCATATCTTCCCGGGTAGTGTTGGCAGTGGAGGGACTGGGAAAATAAAGTTCCGCAAGATAGAGCAGCAACCCGACGGAGAGGACCGTGCCGCCGATAAAAAGCATTAAGTGCCACCACTTCTTGGATGATGACGTTTTATCGTCCATAACAGTGCCTGACAGTTGATTGGTTACATATAGAAATACAGTTTATACGCTACCGGACGAGGAATGCAAACCAATTCGACCACGTCCGGTTGACCATGCTGACGGTTTTCGTTGATTTGAATTGGATTCCTGAACCGACACCTTGTATCAGTAGCCGCATGTTGCCGGCTGTTGGTCGCAACCAGGGATATTGAAAGACGAGTTCCAACATGCCTCCCAAAATATTAATCGTCGATGATGAGCCCAACATAGTCGTTCCCCTCGAGTTTTTGATCGAACAACACGGCTACGAAGTGTTGGTTGCCCAAAGCGGTGAAGAGTCAATCGAAATCATCGCCAAGGACAAGCCGGCCCTTGTTCTGCTGGATATCATGCTGCCGGGGATTGATGGCTACGAAGTGTGCGAAATCATCAAGCTCAATTCCGAATGGCGCGATATCAAAGTGATCTTCCTGACCGCCAAAGGCCGGAGCATCGATATCGGCAAAGGCATGATCTTAGGCGCTGACGCTTACATCACCAAACCCTTTTCCAACGAAGAAATCATACGACACATCAAGGAACTGCTTGGCAACGCATGATTTCCTTCCGCAACAGATTCTGGTTCTTTGTATTTCTTTCCATCGCCACCGCCCTTGCCGCCCTGACATTCCTTACCTGGCATATCTGGAGTGGGCTGCAGCCGGTTCAAAAAGCGCTCATCCTTGAGCTTTTAAGCCAGCATATCATTTATATTATCGGCACTGCTTTTCTTGTCATGGTTGTTAGCGGGCTGGCCCTTGACGGTTTGCTCCAAAATTTCATCCTGCCCTTTCGTAAAATCAAGGATGAAACCCGGATTATCATTTCGGCCAACCCCTCGCACCGGATTAAAATAGACGGCCAGGCCGACGTCCGCAAACTGGCCGAGGTGATCAACGAAGGGGCCGAGAATTTTCAGAGACTCAAGCGGGAAATGGAAGCCCGGGTCCAGGAAGCACTGGTCGATTCGGAAGGTGAAAACAAGGTGCTGGCGGCGGTTATTTCGCAACTGCCGCACGGCATTTTTATTTGCGATACCGACGGTCAGATTATTCTGTTCAACCAGACCGCGCGGGATTATTTCAAGCAGGATGGCAAACCAGGCAACCGGATGGAAACCGATAGGAATGGCAACCGCTATATCGGTCTGGGCAGATTCATATTCGATATCATTGACAAGCCGGTTGTAACCCACGCCATGGGCGTGGTGGTGGAACGCCTGAATTCGACGGACGATAACCCGTCCACCAGTTTTATTGTGAGCGGCCGGCGGGAGAAAATGCTGCGGGTGGAAGTCGTGCCGATCCTGGATCAAACCAAAGAACTCAACGGCTTTATGTTCATCGCCGCAGATATGACCAGGCGGGTTGAAACCGAAAACAAGATCAATTTTCTCTTGGGACAGCTGACCACCGGCGCCCGGGCATCTCTGGCGAGTATGAAGTCCGCCGTGGAAGCCGTCATAGAATTCAAGGAGATGGATGCCCGGCAAAGGGATCGTTTTATCGATATCATCCACGCCGAAGCGCAATCTTTGAGCAGGCTGTTGAACCTGACCGACCGTGAATTTCCAGACCGTGTCAGGGGGCAATGGTCCCTGATTCCCATGCGTATGTATGACATCATCCACGCCGTCCAGAGTCGCGCGGAAAAGGTGCTGGGCCTTGATTTGACGTTTCGCGCACCGGAAAAACCCAGGTGGTTTCGGGGCGACAGCTTCCCGCTGATCGCGGCGGTCCTTTTTATCCTGGAACAATTGCAAAGTACGACCAGCTGCAGCCGTTTTGAAGCGGACATTGGCGGCAGAGGCGGACTCGCCCATCTGGAAATCAGCTGGCAGGGAGCCCCGCTGGACCGTGAATATATCCATCAGTGGCGGGACGAGCCGGTCAGTTTCGGCGGCGAATCATTGCCGGTGGCAATCGGGGAGGTGCTGGAGAAACACAGCGCGGATCTAATCTTGAATCCGGCCGATGACAATACGGGTAAGCATAAGCTCCGACTGGTACTGCCCACCATCAGCCCCCGGACACCAGGTACGGCGGCCAATATTCCGACCATCTCGGTAGGGCGGCCGGAGTTTTATGATTTCGATCTTTTCGGCAGCTCAAACAAGGATACGGCCGCCGACAATCGAACCCTTGAAGGGCTGGTGTTCACCGTCTTTGACACCGAGACGACCGGCCTGGACCCTCGCGGGGGCGATGAAATAATCTCCATTGGCGCCGTTCGGATTGTAAACCAGCGGATTTTGCAGGCCGACCGGTTCGATCAGCTGGTGGACCCGCAAAGAGATGTGCCCTGGGAATCGGTAAAGGTGCATGGTATTCAGCCTGAAATGCTGGTCGACCAGCCCCGGATCACCAAAGTGCTGTCGGATTTCCACCGGTTTGTCCAGGATACGATTTTGGTGGGTCACAACATAGCGTTTGATATGGCCATGCTCGAGGTGAAGCAGGCCCAGACCGGAGTTGTTTTCGATAACGCCATGCTCGATACCATGCTATTATCCACCGTGATCCATCCGAGCCACAAAGATCACTCCATGGAGAAGATTGCTGAACGTCTTGGCGTTGAGATTGCCGGCCGTCACACGGCCGTGGGCGATGCGGTTGCCACGGCCGAACTATTTATAAAGATGCTCCCCCTGTTGAAAGCCATGGGTATTCAAACCCTGGGGGAAGCCATCAACGCTTCGAGGAAATCGTACTATGCCCGCCTCAAATATTGAAGCCGAACTGATCCTGGGAAGAAATTCTCTTTTTTCCCTACTGCCCGAAAAAGAAATTGCCGGCCTCAGCCGTCAAGCCAGCCTGGATACCCTGAAGGCCGGTACGATTCTGAGCACCCAGGGCCGCTCCCAGATCGAGAACGTATACGTCATCGAAAAGGGCCTGCTGGAGATTTTCTTCGACAACAAGGGTGAGAAAATTCTCAGCGCCACCTTGGAACCCGGCGACATATTCGGCGGTATCTCCATTTTGATGAATGGCGGTATTTCCGCCCGGACGAGCCAGGCTCAGACGGACTGCAAATTGGTGGTACTCCCCAAGGATAATTTCCTGGACGTATGTGAACGCCACAAACAATTTCGCCAGTATTTCGTGGACAAGTTCAGCGAACGCATGCTGAATGAAGCCTATGCCTCTATTCTTACGGCCGGCCAGGCCCTGAACATGCTGACCGGTACGATTCCGTTTTCATTCCTGCCTCAGGAAGCCCTTGAAACCGTAGCGGCTGAAATCGCCCTGGTGAAGTATGCGGCCGACACGGTAATTTTTGTCCAGGATCGATCCACGGTCGACTACCTCTATATTATGCAGGAGGGCGCCGCCGAACGCTATTTCGAGGAAAAAGGCAAGCAGATACTCAAAGCGGTGCTCTCCGATGGCGACCTATTCGGTGGTATTTCCATGCTGCTGAACAACAATATCGCCGTGCGAACCCTGCGGACCACCGAAGACACCAGCTTTTACATCCTGCCCCAGGCAAGCTTTCGCCAATTGTGCGAAACCTACGATTCGTTTTCCGAATATTTTACGGATACGTTCGGCAAGCGCATGCTGGATCGCTCATACGCGGAGATCGTAGCCAAGAGCCTGCGTCCCAAGGAAGCGGATCTGCAGGTTTTCAACCTGGGTATATCCGGATTGTACACCCGGAAAATCATTACGTGCAGTGAGGATACCACTATTCGGCAAGCGGCCGTCAAGATGAGTGAACATCGGTGCAGTTCTATCTTCATAAATGGCAGCAATGGCCCGGTTAAAGGTCTTATCACCGACAACGATCTGCGCACGAGGGTGATCGCCGCCGGATACGATATAGACAAACCGGTTGCGGACATCATGTCTACACCTCTGGCTTCGGTGGCATCCGGAGCAACCGTTTTTGAAGCGCTCATGGTGATGATGCAAAAAGGCATCAAGCACCTGGCGGTGGCCGACACCGCCGATAACGTAGTCGGTATCCTCACCAATCAGGACCTGCTCCAGCTCCAGGGAGAGTCCCCCCTGATTCTTATCCGCGAAATCAACGAAGCCCAATCAATTGATGCGATTATCGACAAACATGCCAAGCTGCCCCGGATGATCCAGGGGCTGATCAACGCCGGCGCCAAAGCAGATAACGTGACCCGCCTGATCACGACGTTGTCGGACGCTATTTTAAAAAAGGTGATCACCTTTACTCTGGAGGAATGCGATCCGCCGCCGGTGAAGTTTGTTTTCATGATTCTGGGCAGCGAAGGCCGCAAGGAGCAAACGCTTAAAACGGACCAGGACAACGCCATTATTTTCGAGGACGTTTCGAATGAAAAGCTGCAGGCCACCCGCGACTATTTTCTAAAAATGGGCGAGCTGATATGCGGTCATCTGGACCGGGCCGGATATGCGTTCTGCAAAGGCGGGATCATGGCCCAAAATCCCGAGTGGTGCCTCTCGATTTCAGAATGGAAGCAGACATTCAAAGGTTGGATTCATGCCCCTGAAGCGGAAGCCCTCCTGAATGCCAGCATCTTCTTCGATTTCAGGTGCGGATATGGGGAGGAGGGCCTGATCGAGGAACTGCGCACATACCTTTTCAGCGCACTTGGCGGCTGGCCGGGATTTTTCAGGCATCTATCGGAGAACTCCCTTTACTTCAGACCGCCCCTCGGTTTTTTTCGCAACTTTGTGGTTGAATCCAAAGGCGAACACAAAGACGCTTTTGATATCAAAGCCGCGATGCAGCCCATTGTCGATCTGGCCCGGATCTATGCTTTAAAACACAAGATTGACGAAACGAATACCCTGGAAAGATTGCAGCTGATATATCAAGCCAAGGCACTCAGTTGGAGTGAATTTCACGACCTGGAGCAGGCGTACCGCTTTTTACTGCAGTTGCGGTTCGTACGCCAGATTACGAACATCGTCGATGAGAACAAACCCCCGGACAACTATGTGACCCCCAATAAGCTTTCCCGCATCGAGCAGACCATGCTCAAGGAGATTTTTAAGCGGATTCAAACGATTCAAACCAAACTGGAGTTTGAGATCCTCGGCCGGACCTGATACGAACGATCATGTCCATTTCGACCCTATATGTGGATGCCGCGGTCCAAGCCCATCCGGATGTGCCCAAATTCGAGTCCACCCTGGGATTGCGAGCAATAGTAGTCGATGATCCCACGGCGGTTTACCAGACCGTTTCGTCAGCTCCCGATCCAATCCAGGCGGCCAAGCAGGTCCTCTTCTTGACCCGCAATCGGGGCGCTTTCCTAAAAAAATGCCCGGGTACCAAAACGTACACCTGTTGTGACTACCTCATCCTGCACATCGGCACCTTCTGTACCATGGACTGTTCCTATTGCATTCTGCAGTCCTATTTTCATCCGCCGGTGCTGCAGTTTTTTTTGAACCAGGCCGACCTCCGCCGGGAACTGCACGCTCATTTCAGCACCCATCAGATTTCCCGTATCGGGACCGGAGAGTTTACCGACAGCCTCATCTGGGAATATTGGACCGACCAGGCCGCCCGGCTCGTAAACGAATTTGCGGCACAGAGCCACTGCGTACTGGAACTGAAAACCAAAACCGCTGCCATCGACAACCTGATAGGGTTGGCCCACAATCGTAAAACCATACTGGCGTGGTCGGTGAATACACCCGATATCATCCACAGCCAGGAAAAGGGTACCGCGTCCTTGGGAGCCCGCTTGAAAGCGGCCGCAACGATTGAAGCGCGTGGATATCCACTGGCGTTCCATTTTGATCCCATGGTAATCTATCCCGGATGCGAAGCCGCCTACTGCCGGGTTGTGGAACAAATTTTCAAACACGTGACCCCCGACAATGTCGCCTGGATCAGCCTGGGGACGTTCCGATTCATGCCAGCCTTGAAGCAGGTCATTGCCCAGCGTTTCGCGGATTCCACCATTCCCTATGGTGAATTCATAACCGGTCTAGACGGAAAAATGCGGTATTTTAAACCCCTGCGCATTGCCCTGTACCAGCAGGTGGCGGCGCGAATAAAAGCGCTGGCGCCCGGGGTTACAGTCTATTACTGCATGGAAGATGATAAGGTCTGGTCAGAGACACTCGGTTTTCTACCGGAAGAAAAGGGCGGCCTGCCAGCCATGCTGGACCAGGCGGCGATTCGGGTATGCGGCTTGGAAGGATAACAGTTGCAGATTCATAATCAATTAGGGGTGGTACAGATTTCATTGGCGCCATTATCCGTGTCCGTCATTCCGGCGAAGGCCGGAATCCAGTCCGGTTTTAGGGTAGCCTCCAAATGTAGGCCCTTTATCAACTTGCAAAGATATAATAATCCACTTTGAAACCTTCTCTTCTGATCCGGCTAATTGTCGCTACCGCCTTTCTGCTAATTCCCTTTCAACCGGCAGCTCTTCCAGCCGCCGAGTGGCAGAGGGTAAAAGCCGTGATCGACGGCGATACCCTGCTGCTGGCCAATGATCGCTTTGTCCGCTACATCGGCATAAACGCGCCTGAGATAGCTCACCATGACAAGCCGGGTGAACCATATGGAACCGCAGCAGCCCGACACAATGCGGGCCTCATCAATGGACAACGTGTCCGCCTGGAATACGACCGGCAGAAAACCGACCACTACGGACGTTTGCTGGCATATGTGTATACTGAAAACGGGGTCATGCTGAACCGGTCCATGCTGCAATCAGGGATGGCGTACTATCTTTACAAACCTCCGAATCTGCGATACGCCGCAGAATTTATCGCAGCCCAGACAAAGGCCATGAACGCCTCGAAAGGCATCTGGGTGCAGTTGGGGCGCACCGGTGGGCCGGTCCTGGGGAACAAACGGTCACGCCGGTTTCACCGGCCGGACTGCCGCAGTGCCCGTAAAATGTCTCGTAAAAACAGAGTTCACATTTCCAGCCACTGGCAGGCATTTAAGAAAGGGTACGCACCAGGGAAAAATTGTCTCGGGGGCATGCCGCTGGATTAGAACCCATCTCAAAAAAGTCTTTTGGCCCAAACTCGGCGTTGGGCGTTCGGTTCAAGTCCTCGAAATACTCCATCCAGTATTCCTCCGGGTTGAACCTCGCGGCCGCCTTGCACCACGTTAGGCATTAGCTTCGCGTCATTTTGAACCAAAATCTGTTTTATGAGATAGGTTCTTGTATAGATCAGTAGGCTGAAGTCTGCTGTCAAATCCTTACTTCAGCCTTCAGTCTGCAGCCTTTCCACCTTTGACATCAATACATCAGATTGGGCAACAGTGTCACAATGATCGGAAAGACGATCATCAGGATAATACCGACCACGATGGCCACCAGAAACGGCAATATGCCCTTGAAGATGGATTCCAGGGGGATACCGCCAACTGCTCCCTTGGAGATACCGAACACCACATAAACATTGATGCCGACTGGCGGGGTAATAACCCCCATCTGGGTGATCAGCACGATGATGATCCCGAACCAGATGGGATCATACCCCTGTTGTTCAATTATGACCGGATAGAAGATGGGGATGGTGAGCATTACCAACGCCAAAGCATCCATCACACAGCCGCCGATGAAGTAGACCAGGATGACCGCCGCTAAAATGAGGTAGGCGGGCACTGCCAGACCGCCGACCCATGCTGCGATGTCAAACGGGATACGCGTGACGGCCAGGAACTTGCCGAAAACGACGGCCCCGGCGATGAGAAACATGACCATGCAAGAAGTCCGGAGGGTTTCATAAAGGGAGTTGACGAATCCCTGCCAAGTGAGTCGCCGGCGAATAACCGAGACCACCAGAACGCCGAAAGCGCCTACCGCGGCTGCTTCGGTAGGTGTGAAAAATCCGAAGAAGAGGCCGCCCATGACCAGAATAAAGACAAGCAGCGTATCGGCCATACCGTTGAGGGATTTAAAGCGTTCGGCCCAAGTAAATTTCTCTCCCGATGGGCCCAGTTCCGGATGCTGGCGGCACTGGATGTAAACCGTGATAATGAACAACAGGGTCATGACCAGCGCCGGGATAATGCCGGCCACGAACAGGGCACCGATGGACTGTTCGGTGAGGATACCGTAGACGATCAGGACCACACTGGGCGGCATAATCATTCCCAGACCGCCGCCCGAGGCCACCGACCCGGTGGCCAGTTCATCGGCATAGCCGTAGCGCTTCATTTCCGGCAGCCCGACCGTGGCCATGGTAGCCGCCGTGGCCGGGCTGGAACCGCAGACGGCACCGAAGGCGGTGCAGGCCGTAACCGTTGCCATGGCCAGGCCGCCGCGGGTACTGCCCAAAAACTTGTAGGCCGTGTCGTAAAGACGACGGCCGATACCGGCATTGAAGGCCAGTTGCCCCATGAGAATAAACAGCGGAATCGTTGTCAATCCATATGAAGAAAATGATTCATAGATATTTCGGGAAAGCAGGTTCAAGCCACCCTTGAAGGAGATCATAAGGCTGAAGCCGACCCAGCCTACCAGGGCCATGACGTAGGCCACCGGCATGCGGGTCAGGAAGATTGCCAGCATCAGGATAATACCGATTATACCAACCAGGGTAGGACTCATTTCTTTTCCAATAGCAGCTTGATGGCTTTGACAATGTCTTCCAGAAGGGACAGGGTGAAAAACAGAAAGCAGAAGGCGGTGAGGTAGATGATGACATGCTCCGGAAGCTCGAGATTCATGGAGACCTCCCCCGATCTCCGGAACGTATCGGCATACACATACATACGCCAGGTGACGACCGCAAAAAACAGCAGGGCCACCGCATTGGTACTAAGCTCGATCAAGGCCTGGGTGCGCGGTGCCAGCTTTTGCACCAAAATTTCTACACCAATGTGGCTTTTCATGGCATGGGCGTAAGGCAGGGCCAGCGCCACTGTCAGGGTGGCCAGGAAGCCGACGATTTCGACTGATCCGAATATCGGCTTGCCGAGATAGCGGCCGACCACGTCCGCACAGGTCAAGAGCATCATGCCTGTGAGGGTAGCCGCACCCGCTATTTTCAAAAGCGACCGTGCACCGGCCACACACTTGAAAAAGAACACCATGTCTACTTTCCAGCTGTTGGTTGCACCCGATGAAAAAGGGAGGCCGTTGGCGGCCTCCCTGGGGACATAAGCTTACTGCATCTGATTCAGGTTGCTGATAATATAATCTACGATTTCCTGGGCGTTTTTGATCCCCTTTTTTTTCGCTTTGGCTACGTATTCATCGATAATCGGGGCAACTGCTTTTTTCCAGCGCGCCTGTTCTTTTTTATCCACACCGATGATCTGGCCGCCCTGGTTCAAAAAGAACTTGATGCCGGCCATGTCGCTTGAATCCCAGGCCGCGCCGTGTTTATCCGCCCACTCGCTGTTGATCTGGGCGATGGTCTTCTGGATATCCGCCGGCAGGGCATTCCATTTGTCCTTGTTCATGACGACAAAAAAGGATGTGGTGTAAGCGGCGCTGAAAGCTGCCGTAGCATAGTTGGTTACTTCGCCCAGTTTCCAGCCCTTGTTGGCTTCCAGGGGGTATACGGCCCCGTTGACGACCCCTTTCTGTAACATCTCATAGGTTTCCGGCATGGGTTTGGGAACCGGCGTGCCCCCCAGGGCTTTGACCACCAGGGCACTGGTGCCGTGCCCCCTGAATTTCAAGCCCTGCATATCTTCCATCTTGCGGACGGCTTTGCCTTTGGTGTGGACCAGACCCGGGCCATGGGCGTGCAGGTACATCACCTGGACGTCCTTAAATTCCCGGGGCTCGAATTTCTGGAGTACCATGTTGACGATTTTTGTGGCGACTTTGCCGCTGGTATATCCCAGGGGAAGATCCACGGCCGACATGACTGGGAAACGGCCGCGGGTATAGGCCAGCACGGACATACCGACATCGGAAAGGCCTTCTACGGTACCATCGTATACCTGCTTCGCCTTGGTCAGCGTCTGTCCCGGATAGTAGTCAACCTTGACCTTGCCGCCGGTCCTTTTTTCAACTTCCTGGCACCAGGACTCGCCCAGTTTGCTCTGGATGTGGGTGGGCGGGAAAAAATTGGAGTAGGTGAGCTTGTAGGTTTTCGCGAATGCCTGTGGGCTGAAAGCAAGCATTAGCGCCACGGCGACAATGACCACCAGTATAATCCGTGATAAACGTTTCATCGTGACCCCTCCTTTTGTATGCAAACGATTGTTTCCTCCTGATGAAAACGATCATATCTTTACCGGTTAAAAGCTGAAATGTAGCTATACCATAAAAAGGTAAAACTCAAGGTTTCATCTAAAAAACCTTGTCAGGAGTCCATCTCGGTTTCCAGCGCGTCGACAATGTTCAGTTCCAGCATTTTGATACTGGCCAGGACCCGGCTCACATTACGCACGACGGCGGGGATATCCCGTCCAGTCTCAGCGAGTCGTTCGGCCACGGATCTAAGTTCTGTGATCTGACGCTTCAGGTCTATCAACGGGTCGGCGTGATTCGGCATGTTTATCCCTTCCGAAGGTCTTTAAAACGCTTGGCCTTCACCTCGTAACGGGGCAGTCGCCCATAATCAAAAAAGTCGATTCGGTAGCCCAGATTGGTTTTCAAACGCAGTTGATCCTTAAGACGGGACTCAATTTCCCTTACCCGCTCCTCGGTCCCCGGCAGCAATTCGACCTTGAGTTTTATCCGGTCGATATCGCCGAGTTTGTCGACGATCACTTCGTACTCGTCCCCGAGTTCATCGAAGCTGCGCACGACCTCTTCGATGGCGGCGGGGGCCAGCAGCACGCCCTTGACTTTGGTGATACTGTCTGCTCGGCCGATGACGCCGCCCTTTATCAGGCGGAAGGTGCGTCCGCAGGTACAGGGTTTGGCATCCCACTCGATGACGTCCTTGGCGTCGAACCGGATGCAGGGCTGTCCGATCCGATCCAGGGCCGTGATGACCATCTTCCCGCGGCGTCCCGGTTCTTCTATGATTTCATTTGTTTCAATATCCTCGATCTCCACAAGAAAAAAAGCCTCGTTGACATGCAAGCCTCCCGGCTGATGGCTGCAATCATAGGACCAGGCACCGATTTCGGTGGCACCGGCGTGGTCGTAGACTTTTGCGTTCCAGGCCTTCTCCATCCGGCTTTTTGTGGCTGGAATACAGGCGCCCGGTTCGCCGGCACAGGTAATCTTGGAAATACCCAACCCGGCCGGATCGATTTCCATTTTTGTCTTGGCTGTGTCGGCCATACCCAGAACGTAGGTGGGTGTGGCCATCATGGCCGTCGCTTTCAGTTCCTGGACCTTTAATATGCGAGACTGGGTATCCAGCACACCTCCGGGGACTACTTCGCAGCCGAGTTTTTCAGCTGCGTAGTGGCCGGCCCAGAAGGCCACGAAGATATTATAACCAAAGGGAATAAAGACCCGGTCTGAAGAGCGGTAACCCTGTGCCCAGAGAATATAGGCCCAGCATTCGGCCCACCATTCCCAATCCTGCCAGGTATCCGCCTGGTATACCGGTTGGCCGGTGGTGCCGCTGGTTTCCCTGAACTCCGTCACATCCTCCAGCGGTACGCATAGCGTGTCACCATAGGGGAACGGGTCTTTGCGCTGGATGGCCTGCATCATGGACTTTTCAACTTTGGGAACAGCCCGGATATCTTCAAGGGACCGGATGTCATCGGGGGCGATACCGGCCTGATCGTACAACCGTCGATGGAATTTGGAGTGATCGTAAGCCCATTTGAAAATACGTCTGAATTTTTTCAGTTGTAGGGCTTTTAACTTCTCGGGTGGCAGGGTTTCGAGCAGGGGATTCCAGTAAGGTACTGCTTTCACATCAGCCTCCAGGCGTTGCGGTTTCAGCTTATTAAGAAAAAATAAGTTGCTCAAGGGTTGGAATTTGACTCGTTTGGCAGGAGACGCAGCCCGGAATGAAAAAAGTCTATTGGCAACGGTAGGTGCGGATTAGGCTGTCTGTCTCCCGCCGTATGCAGAAGAGCACGTATTAGCCTGTGCGTCTATGACCGCGGTCATAGTCAATTGAAGCTTCCCGAGTTGTTAAATCCAGAGCGTCTCGTCTTCGGGCGGGATGAGCGCGGCTGGATCGAGTAGATGCGTCTGGCCGCGTTCGGAACGAATCAAGTTCCGATCACGTAATTTTCCCAGGGCGCGTAGCGTGGATTCAGTCGTCGTGCCGGTCAGGGACGCCAATTCAGTGCTAGTGAAGTGGAGAGGGGATCCGAATTTGATATACAGGGTATGCAAGACCCTGATGAGGCGTTCTTCAACCCGTTTTTCGATCAGGTCGATGATCCGCAGATTGGCACTGTCTACCGCTTTCCCCAAAATCGAAATGGCGTTGATGATGAGGTCGGGGTGTTGCATGACAAACGGTTGGAAATCTGACTGCCGAATGCACAGGAGGGCAACATCCGCAAGCGCTTCAGCGGCTGTTGATCGCAGGGCGCATGTAAAGGGGCTCACCAAGTTCAGGGGTTCGCCGCTTTCGGCCAACAGGTAGGTGAGCTTGAACCCGGAAATTGAATAGATGGATACTTTGACCAGGCCGGTTACAACCAGATAAAAATGGCAACTGGGATCCCGGGGGCTAAAAATGGTTGCGCCTTTGACGTACGTCCGAATCGATGCCAGGCGGGCGATTTCGAGTGCGGCATTCGGCTGGATGCCTTCAAATCCACGGGCAGTTTGGATGAATGCGGCCTTGTCGTCGTCATTTGCTAGTTTGTGCGGGTTATCCATCATCCTGCCCTTCGGTAAGTTGCCAGGAAACTGCCTGGTAATCAGGAATCGGGACCCATCAGACAACTCTCTAATATGAATGCATCGTCGAGCGCAAGGGGATAGGTCGAAAAAAAGCGACTTCCGGGGCATTGGAACACCATGAAGATGGTCGCGATTGCGTATATTGCAAGGCATGCAAACAGTACGGAGGGTATCTAAAAACTGTAGCGCAGACGAAAATAGATACGGTCGTTGTCTCCGATCTGCTTCAGCTCTTCCTTGTCTCCCGACTGGTAGTCGATCAGGCCGACCAGCAGCGCCATATCGTCATTCAGGTCGTAATCTGCGGTGTACCGTTGAAAAGACCCATTCTGGCCGGTAACCCCGAAGGTGGACGCGATGATGGCCAACTCCAGGGTGTCATCCAGAAAATCCTTGGACAGGCCGATGACGGACTGGAAATCATCCTCGATCGCGAAGTCGGGGGCCGCTGCCAGGGCCGTTGTCCAGTCGTCGAGATGCCGGTTGGCTATATCCAGGCTGATGATCATTTTGCGAAATCCGGAATATTCCAGCCCGGCCAGGGCATCCAGGCGGCGAAAGTTCTCGTCGGGGGCATTCAAAAACTGCAGATCATCTAAGTAGGCCACCTCGGCCTTGAAGAGCCAGTTGCCCAGGGCCGCCTGTACGGCGGAGCCATACATGGTAATGGGAGCATGTTGCAGGTTTACCCGTGGGATCGGCACCGGGGTGGTGAGGACCGTATGGGGCTGATCGTTGTACAGCTTGGCGTGATAGAAAGCGATGTCCCATTGGCTGAACACGCCGTTCACGGCCAGGGCCCATTCAGTGTTGTCCCAGCTGGTGGTGGGAATGGTTTCCGGCGGCAGGGGGGCGGGATACGGGTAGAAATCGCTGCCGAAGACCGGGTTCTTGTTGAAGCGAATCTCATGCACGGCGATACCGCTTATACTCCAGTCGCCGACGTAGTAATCGGCCCGGGTCATGGTGACCGGCAGGCGCAGGTCCTCCAGGTCGGTAAGACCCGGTTCCCGCAAATCCAGCGGATTGAGCACATCCGTCACCCGGATGTAATCGGATTTGCCCCAGACCGTAATCTGGCGGCCGGCTTTAAGGTCCAGGGCTTTGGTTAACCTCCCCTGGACAAAGGCTTCGCGCAGCTCAAGTTCCTTTTCATATGCTTGCAGAACCTGCTCGGTATACTGGTCCCGGCCGTTCAGGGCATAGGCCAGATCATAAAATCCGGACCCGCTGACCAGGGCCCGCCAGTCATCGGTCAGGCGCGCATTCATTTCCAGAAGAAATTCAGTGCGCAGGCTGGAGAGACCCCGCCAGTCCGTCTGCCCGGGCTGCGGCGGGGCATGGGCGTAATTAATTGCCGACCAGAGTTGCAGGTGCCCGTCAAATGCGACCCGGGCGGTCCCCGTATCCGCTTCCTGCTCTGTGGCGGCGGCCGGGCCTTCTTCCTCAAAGCCTTCGAGTAATTCCGGCACCGATTCAGAATCTTCAACCGGCGCTTTATCTTTAAAACCGTTGAGTAGTTCTTCGATGTCGGTATCCTGACCGGACTCGGCCAAGAGCGGCTGGCCGCAAAAGATGACACAGCCGATGATAAACAGGATGATGAAGGCCTTAGAAGCTATCTCAAAAATAGGATTTTGGTTCAAGGTCAAGGCGGGTGCGACATTCGAACCGGAGGAATACTTCAGTATTTCGAGGATCCGGATTTCGCTCCCAACGCCGAGATTGGGCCAAAAGACTTTTTTGAGGTAGCTTCTAGTTTCCACAGCGGGGTTATAATCCCTTCTCCATCTTTCTGATGCTGAACATCGCTTCATCCAATTCTTGGTTAAAGAGAACATTATCAAGGGTCAAAATGGTTTTGTGGACCATCTGCTTGCCTTTTTTGCGGGTCACATGCAGTTCCGTGGCGATCCAGATACCTTCGATTTTTTCCAGTTTTTTGACATCGAAGTATTTAAGCTGCCGGCCCCCGGAAACCCAGGATAAAATCCGCACCACGACATGGTTGTCCTGACGGACGAAAAGCAGGGCTTTTTCGTACCCGGTCTCCTTGACCACTTTGGCAGACCGCGGGAGGGCCCAGATAACCCACGTTTTGTGGCCATTGACATCTTTTTCGCGACCCTTGGCGTAGAAACTGAAATCGTAATCTGCGAGGTCCAGGGCGGTCATGTCCGCATAATTCAGATCGGAGCCCATGAAACTGCCGCTCTTGTCGCTGGTGGCGATGCGCTTGGTCTTTGGCAGGGCCGGCAGGTAGAGCCACTGGTCGTCGTCTTTGGTGCCATCGTCGTAGTCATAGGTTAAAAAGGCGGTATCTTTCACATCCGCCGGATGCAGGAAAAACATCAGCGACAGGACATCTTCGCCTTTGTCTTTGCTGAAGGTCCTGATTTGGCGCAAGCGTTGACGGCCCTTTTTATCGATCAACAGCATCTGCATATCGGCCGTACGGTTGTCGCCGTCATCGCGGGCATCTACTTTTTCCATGACCGCGCGTGCTGCGGGGTCATCTGCCTGCGCCAACGCCGGCGTGCAGATAGGCATGCCCAGCAGGAACCCTAAGGTTAGTACAAATAGCCTCTTCAATAATCCGGTTTTACGATGGTGTCTCATTTAATACTCCTGTTTCAAGCGCCTGGTTGCGGCAGACCGCGTACTTTTTCCCCGGACGGGTGTGTCTTGCGGTCTGCGTGGCCGGTTACCAGTATCATTAAAGCCGGGTTGACGAAGAAATCGGCCAGCAGGGCAAAGATGATTGTCAGGCCGGTCAAAAAGCCGAATACGATCAAGAGCGAAAGCGACGCAGTCATTAGAATGAAAAACCCCGAGCTGAGAATGAGCGAGGTGAGCAGCAGGGCCCGGCCGGTACCCAGCATCGTTTCGCGAATGGCATACCCAGCATCGCCGCTGTCCTCATAATACTTGCGAAAATTGTACATGAAATGCAGGGTGTCATCGACGACAATCCCGATGGCAATGCTGCCGATCATGATCGTGCTCATATCGATCTTGATTTCGAAAAAGCCCATCAGCCCCATGGTGATGAAGATCGGCAGCAGGTTGGAAATCATGCTGAGCAGGCCGATCTTCACACTGCCGACATGGTATATCATCAAAAAGGTGATGACCGCGAAAGCGATTGCATAGCTCTTGGCCATACTGTGTAAAGAGGCCGGAATGGAACGGGACAAGATGGCCGGAATACCGGTGACGGTCACCGTCTTTACGCCGGGCAGGTCGCTATGGGCTTTTGATTGCACAAACGCCACCAGTTTCCGCAAATCCATGGCATCGCTCCAGGGGACTTTCACACTCATCCGCGCCAGTCGATAGTTGCGGTCGACCAATCGCTGCAAGTCCTCAGACCCGCTGTTTTCAAACAACAACAGTTCCTGGGAAATGACGCTGCGTTCCGCCGGCAAACGATAAAAATCGGGATTGTTGGCATGCAGGGAGCGGTGGGTTTCCTTGATGATTGCGTTGATCGAAAATACCTTGCCCACGTAAAGACGCGCTGTGGCATACTGCTGTAGATCCCGGGCGAGTTTTTCCAGGCTGTGCAAAAATTCCGGGTCCTGAACCCCATTGTCTACTTTGGTGTCCAGCAGAATTTCCAGTATCACGGTGCCTTTCAAGTGCTGGTCGATATAAGGGACATCCCGTTTGACGGTCTCATGATCGGCAATCCAGTTGAGGACATTGTGCGAGTAGGATACCTGGCAGGTGTAATAGATCCCAAGCGCAAAAAGGAGCAGGGCTCCGGACACGATTTTACGGGGATGGCGGGTGGCCACGTTGGAAAACGATAGCAGGACCCGGTCCATCACGACTGCCTTTCTGGCTTCCCGGTCCGTGGCTTTCCTGTGGATCGGTATCAGGGCGATACTGGCCGGCAGCATGACAAATGTGTACACCATGGCCAGCAAGACGCCGGTTGCGCCGAAAAAACCCAGATCGGCGATTGCGGTCAATTCGGCAAACGCAAAAGAGAACAAACTGGCAGCCGTGGTTACGGCGGTGAGGACGACGGCCAGTCCCGAATGGCCCACAGCATAGGCAATGGCGTCCTCTTTGTTGCGGCCGTTTTGGAGCTGGACATAAAAAATAGACAGGATATGGACGGCATAGCCGACACTCACTGCCAGCAGAAACCCCGGCAGGACAATGGTGGTCAGCTTGATGGACACCTTGAAAAGCCCCAGCAGGCCGGCCGTTGAAATCAGCCCGGAGACAATCACCATCTCAGGCAGCAGCACGCCTGAAACCCGGCGAAAGAGCAGGGCCAGGAAAACGGCGATGGTCAACAGGGAAAGGGAGATGACCATGACGATATCGCGTTCCATGGCCCGGTTGTAAACATCCATCACGATGGGTTCACCGGCCAGGAAAATGCGAAAGTCAGGCCGCTGGTAGCGCTGCACGACCTGTTCGATGGCCGTGACGACCTGGCGATTTTCCTTTTCACTGAAATAGCGTGGTGGCTTCGTCGCCGGTGGAAGTTCTCCGGCGCTGACCGTTGCCGGCTGGTTATCATCGTCAAAGCCTTCCAGCAAATCCGCGTCATCGACGGCACTGAGCGTGGCTTCCGTTTCGAGTACGATTGTCGTCACCCGGCCGTCAGCCGCCAGCAGGCTGTTGCGATAGAAAGGATTGCTGAAAGCCCGCTGCTTTAGGTCGTCAACATCGGCTGGGGTCTGGGGCCAGGTTCCCATGAGCTCGCCGACAACGAGTTCATCTTCGCGCCCATACGTATCACGAACATTGATCAGACTGGTGATACGTTTGACATAGGGGACCTCTTGTTCCAGGTCATGGTGGAATGCCCGCAAACGATTTAAAAAGCCAATCTGGAAAACCGCGGGTGGGGTGATGGCGATCACGATCAGGTCATTTTCGTCGAACTGGTTTCTAAAATCATTGTAGGCAATCCGTGCCGGATCGTTGTCCCGCAAAAGGGCCGGGGCGGAAGTGTCGATTTCCGTTTCGGGAATAAATGCCGCCAGCGAGCCGATGAACAGAAACGTCGTCAGCAGGGTCTTCCAACGGTGGCGGTAAAACTGCCGGGCCATGGCGGCGAAGAGAGCTTCGCTGCGTTGACGCTGCTTCTGGTTCATATCGTCGCCCCTGGCTGCTTTAAAGCTTTCAGATTCAAATCCAGCAGGTCGGCAACCAGAGTTTTAAGCGCTACCGGCATGAATTTACGATGATCTTTAGCCATATGGAGCAGAATGAGGCCGGTTAGAGACCCCCACAGGACAACCGTCAGTTCCATGGGATCGCGCTGTTCAATGTCGCCGGCCGCCATACCTTCCTCCAGGACGCCGGCTAGGGTGCCGAGGCTTTTGAGACCCTCTTGGAAACAGTGACTGTAAAGGTCATCCGATATGTTGGCGGTCAATTCACCGTGTTGAAATTGAAAACTGATTTGAAAAAACTCGCTGTAGTCTAGTGCATATTGATAATAGGCCCATCCCAGGGCAGTGAATTTTTCTTCCCAGCCGGCTACGCCTTCCACAGTACGCTGGAAGATCTCGTTCAACAGCTGCATACCTTCTACCAGGAGGGATATATACAGCTCCTCCTTGTTTTGAAAATAGAGATACAGGGTCCCTTTACCCAGTTCCGCCGCATCGGCGATCTGGGTCATGGTCGTAGCCGAAAAACCCTGTTTAAAAAAGAGGCCTTTGGCTGCCTTCAAGATGGCTTGGCGCCTGCGTTCCTTTTCTTTGATTCGTCTTTCGGAGATACCCATTTGCGCCTCCATGTGACCGCTGGTAATAAAGTGACCAGTGGTCAGTATATAACCAGTGGTCAGATCTGCGTCAATGGTTATTTCGGTGTGCAATAAAGCACTCATCTAAATTGTTTAATATATTTACTTTATCACGAACATCAGTTTATAAGAGAGCATTTTAATGAGGTTTCGGTTGAGCTGATCAGACCAAGCGTGGGAAATCCTATGCCGTATGATATGTTTATTTTTGACCTGGATGGCACGCTGAGTGATCCCAAGGAAGGGATCGTTCACTCAACGAATTATGCCCTGGCTGCGTACGGGTATGAAGCCTTGTCACCGGAGGCAGTGGAGGTTTTTATCGGTCCCCCGCTCGACGATGCGTTTCGTCAAATTACCGGCTTAGACGATGCCGACCGATTAGCGGCGTTGATTACAAAATACCGAGAAGACTATGCTCGCCGGGGGTATGCGGCCAATAGCCTGTATCCTGGAATTGCCTCGGTCCTGGAAACGCTTGCCCGAGAAGGTATCCGCCTGTCAGTATGCACATCCAAGCGGGTTGATTTTGCCGAGGCCATCCTAAAATTGCATCGCATCTGGGATTATTTCGATTTCGTTGACGGCGGGGATGTGGGGATCCGGAAATGGCAGCAGCTGCAGGCCCTGCTTGGTTCCGGGATTCTTCCTGAGAATTCTGTAATGATCGGCGATCGGGATATCGACCTCGTGGCCGCCCACCAAAACGGGCTGGACTCAGCCGGTGTTTTGTGGGGTTACGGTAGTCGTGAGGAGCTACTTGCCCAAAACCCTACCCACCTGTTGGATGAACCGGCGCAGTTGGTTGAACTCGTTCGGCTCTAGTGTTACGGTCAAATCAGTTTCAACTCATTCAGAATAGATAATACCGATTGGAGTAACGCCACATGCTGAAACATGCCGTTCTGGCAATTGCCGGCCTGATTTGCTTAGGGGCCCTTTATCTTTTGGCCTGGCCGGTATCCATTGAACCGGCAGCCTGGCAGGCACCACCCAATCCGGGCTATACGGGCGTTTTTGAACAGAACACCCGCCTGACCGGGCTACAGGTCATTTCCATTGGCAATCACCATGGTCCGGAAGACATTGCTTTAGACAGCAATGGACGGATTTATGCCGCAACCCACGAAGGGCATATCTTACGGCTGCGGGCCGATGGTACCAATCCCGAAATCTGGGCGGACACCGGTGGGCGCCCTCTGGGTATTGATTTTGACGCCCAGGGCAATTTGCTTGTGGCCGACGCCTATCGAGGTTTGCTCATGGTTTCCACCAGGGGCAAGGTGACTGAACTGGCGACCGTGGCAGATGGCGTCCCGATAAATTATGCGGATGATGTTGATGTGGCCGCGAACGGCTTGATCTATTTTTCGGATGCTTCGACCAAATTCGGTGCGCGGGAGTACGGGGGAACCTACGCCGCCAGCCTGCTGGATATTATGGAGCACGGCGGGCATGGCCGGTTGCTGGTGTACGATCCGGTTGATGGGCGGGCCCGGACGCTGATGACCGGACTGAATTTTGCCAATGGCGTCGCCGTGGCTCACGATCAAACTTCCGTGCTGGTCAACGAGACGGGCAGCTACCGGGTGTTGCGATATTGGATTGCCGGTCCCCGGCAGGGTCAATCCGAAGCGGTTATCGAAGCGCTGCCTGGATTTCCGGACAACCTGTCCAACCGGACTGGACGGCCGCTATTGGGTGGCGCTGATCGCCCCTCGCAACGACCTGTTGGACAACCTGGCCGACAAGCCCTTTGTGCGTAAGATGATACAGCGTCTGCCGGCCTTTTTACGACCCAAGGCCGCCCATTACGGGCATATCATTGCGCTCAATCAACATGGGCAGGTCGTCCTGGATCTGCAGGACCCGTCCGGAGCGTATCCCAAGACAACCGGGGTAACCGAAACACCGGACTACCTCTACGTAGGTAGTTTAACCGCCCCGGAGATGCGGCGCCTGCCCAAAAAAACCATCGGCCTGTAGCTCCGGCGGCCATACAGAGAGAGGAAACATGTCTGCTAAACGGCTCTACTGCTCGGAATGCGAAAAGCTACGCGTGCCCGCCCAAGTATATGGGGATCGGAACAAACCGCTTTGTGAACAGTGCTGTTTGGTAATTTACAGCCGGCCGGCCCGCAAGACGCACTGGCAGTATATCCGATCCGTAAAAGCCGATTACCTGCAACCCGCCAAACAGAAATGACCTAAATCCACCTTGGGAGGCCCGATGCAAAAACCGCTGACCGACCGGAAAATTCTAAGGGCCATTTACGCCCGCTATTACGATCAATATGCCGCCTACAACGAAGAGGACCCCGATCGGCGGTCTTCTAAAATTTGGATGCCCATCGACATCGATAAAATGGCGGCGCAGCTATCCATGGAACCGGATATCCTCTTTGGCCGCCTCTATTATCATTTAAACAACCGCCATGGCTATGCCGTCGATGACCAGAGACCCGGCCATGAAAATCAAAAAATGCGCGTCGATCTATTTGCGATCAGGATTGGCGGTGATCACCACTGCATCCACTTTCCGCTTTTGGCTTCTGTGTTGGCGACTCTGGAAGATCAAAATAAAAAGTATCGTTTGGCCACGACGATGTCGATACTTGCGCTCGGCGTTTCAATTTTGACGTTCGTGATCAAACTGTAGTAATCATCAGGGGCCTGACCCTGTATCCTTTTCGATTGCCAACCGTTGGAAAAAACCATCTTGACCCGACACCGGCTTTACAAATCATACCTTTACCAATCTATGATCTAGCCAAGGAGACAGAGATGAAGATTGCCAAACCCCGGCGAGTTACCCGCACGTATACGCAAACGCTCTCAGGCACGCCTGCGGAAATTTTTCCGCTGTATTGTCCGGTAAAAGAAGCCCTGTGGTGTGAAGGCTGGGATCCGGTGGTGGTCTATTCCGAATCGGGGGTTGTTGAGAAGGACTGTGTCTTCATAACAGAAGATGGGGGCACGCAAGCAGCGTGGTTCGTGACCGAATATGATGCGGTCAAAGGTCGCGTTGAAATGATCAAACACACACCGGAGAAGACCTTTGTAAAACTGAACATCTTGCTGGCAGCGGTCTCCGCGGGGACGTCCCGGGCCACTATTACCTATAGCTACACGGCGCTGAGCGAGGCGGGCGAAAAGGCCTTGGCGGCGTTTACGGCCGCCCAATATGAAACCGCGATGGAGGCCTGGGAAAAAGCGATGAACCATTATTTGAGGACCGGCGAGATGTTGACCGGATTGCCGGATTTCTAGCCAGCATCTATCGCAAATCCGTATTTAGCTCAATCTCTGCGTTGGCATTTGGTTCAAATCCTGGAAATACACGCGGAATTATTGACTCAAACAGCTTGTGTGCTAAAACTGCAGGAGCATGTACTGGGCAGACCCCCGGAAAATCGCAGGAAAAAGGACCTCACATGAGCGCACAAGCATTTCAAGACACCTATGCAGATGGGCTGAGCCATTGTTATGGTTGCGGCCGCCTCAACGAACACGGCCTGCAACTGAAAAGCTACTGGGATGGCGACGAAAGCGTAGCCGTCATCACCCCCCAACCTTATCATACTGCCGTTCCCGGTTTTGTTTACGGGGGCCTGCTGGCCTCGATTATCGACTGCCATGGCACCGGTACGGCATCTGCCGCGGCTTACCGGGCAGCGGGGCGGGAAATGGGAACAGCGCCGCCTTTGCGGTTTGTGACTGCATCCTTGCATGTGGATTTCCTGCGCCCCACACCGATTGACGGACCGTTGGAGGTGCGTGGCAAAGTTAAAGAACTCAAGCCGCGCAAAGTGGTCGTGGCCGCCGAGGTGAAAGCCCGGGGAGACGTATGCGCCCGGGGGCAGGTCGTGGCCGTTATGATGCCGGATACGATGTTGACGCGGTAACCGACCCGTAAACCTGGAGAGCGCCTGATGCCGATACCCGACTACCCCGAGTTTGTTGAACTGAGCCTCGATCTACGACCGGATCTGCATCCGTGTTTTCAGCAACTGCCCGACGGCGTGTCCGAATTCACCTTTGCCAACCTGTATCTGTTCAGACACGACCACGACTATCGTATCTCACGACTGCCTGAGGATCTGATCCTGCTCACCGGTCGTGATGATGACGCTCCCTTTTTCATGTTGCCTTTTGGTTTGCCGGAGAACGAAATGCTACAGCGTTTATTTGACAGCTACCGCTCGCTGAAATGCGTGCCCGCCCCCCAGGCGGAGCAGATGGCTGCCCAAGGATTTCACATCGAGGAGGATCGCGACAATTTTGACTACCTCTATGACCGGCAGGCGCTGGCGGAACTCACCGGCCGCAAATTCCATAAAAAACGCAACCTGATCAAAGCATTCTTAAAAAATTTCACCTATACCGGCGAGCCCCTTTTGGAAAGCCACCTCCCGGCGGCCTTGCAAATCCTGGAGGACTGGATGCAGGGGCGAGAGGACCCGGGTGACTATCAGGCCGCCAAGGAGGCCCTGGTGCATGCCGAAGAATTACAGCTCTGCGGCGGCATCTATTATGTGGAGGATCGGCCGGTGGCCTACTCGCTGGGTGAAGAAAATGCCCGTGGTACCAGCTTCATCATCCATTTTGAAAAGGCCGTCAGTGGTTACAAAGGCGTCTGGCAATTTGTCAACCAGGCCTTTGCATCCATCCTGCCTGAACAATATGACACCATCAATCGTGAACAGGATCTGGGCAATGAAGGTCTGCGGCGGGCCAAACACAGCTACAAGCCGATTGGATATGTGAAAAAGTATCGGGTCCAGATGAAATAAATCCGGCTGCCGCCGCAAGGGACTGTTGAATCGCTACGATTACGTCTTAAATTATAGTAAGCTGGCCTGAACCGATCTGCGAGCGTATTCCCTGGGGTTTGCTGCAGGGTTAGCGAGCGAATCCAAGATAGGAAAAGTCCATACGGGGGATGATTCCCCGCAGCGTGTTGCAGCGCAGCGGGAATTCCGCCAACCGGGGCTGCGGGTAGCGTTCAATCCAGGACAGCTGCCAGCGCATTCGCGCACCCACCATTTCGAAGGCACTTGCAGCGCAGATCTAACCGCGCTGCGGAAACCGCTTTTCGCCATACCGTAAGGGGACGGCACATGAAAGATATGGGCGAGATGCTCCTCCGAGAGGAGCCGTTTGAAGAAATCTTGATGGGCAACACCGCCCTGGTACGGGCCATGGTCGAAGCCGGCACCCGGGTGGTAACCTCCTACCCGGGCTCTCCCACCCCTGAAATTGCAGCAGCCATCGGATCTATCCCCGCAGACCGGCGACCCTTCTATTTCGAGTTTTCCACCAATGAGAAGGTGGCCACCGAAGTGGCCTATGGTGCCGCGGTCAACGGCCATCTTTCCACCGTGTTCTTTAAAAGCGTGGGTTTGAATGTAGCGGCCGACACCTTTGTTCAATTGAGCTTGATGAACATCATCGGCGGTATGGTGATCATCCTCGGTGACGATCCCGGTGCCAACTCGTCGCAGAATGAACAGGACAACCGGCATTTTGCCCGCATGAGTTACACGCCCATGCTTGAACCGGCTTCGCCGGCCGAGGCCTATGCGTACTATCTGAAAGCCGCAGAATTGTCCCGCCGGATGAACATGCCCGTCATCCTGAGAATGACCACCCATGTTTGCCACGCCAAGGAAAAAATTGCCTTTCCGGCCCGCATGCCGATTCAACCCGACAACACGCCCCGGTTTGACCGCAGAAACGGACCCTATATCCCCATTGCTTCGCTGGTGTTTCCCATGAAAACCCGGGCGTTGAGGAACCTGCGCCAGGCTGAGGAGTGGGGCGCGGCGGCCGGTGTCAACCGGGTCGTGGATCATGGCAACCGTGACCGGGGAATCATCACGTCCGGCCTGCCGTTTCTCTCCCTGCTGGACGTGCTGCAGGCGGCCCCGGCGAAACCGGATATCTTAAAGTTGGGGATGGTGTACCCCGCATCCCGCACCATGATCCGCAATTTTTTGAATAATCATAAAGAAATCAGAATACTGGAAGAGCTGGACAATACCCTTGAAAATGAAATAAAAGCCCTGGCATTCGATGAGGGCATCCCGACCAAGATTGTCGGTAAGGTCGCCCTCGATGACTGGCTGGGGGAATATACGCCCGACAAGGTTTACGCGTTGCTACAGGATACCTGGCCGGACTTGCTGCCGGCCCGCCCGGTACCTAAGGAAGAACCACCGCCGGCACCCTGGCGGCCGGCCCAGATGTGCCCGGGATGTGGGCATCGCAGTGCGTTCCATGCCGTGAAACAGGCGCTGGCCGAGACGGATATCACCGTAGCCGATATCGGCTGTCATACCCTGGGATTCCAGGAGCCTTACGAAATGGGGGAACTGCTCATGTGTATGGGGGCCTCGACGGGAATGGGCTCCGGGCTGTCCCTGTTCAATGATTCCCGCAAAGTTGTCGTGTTCATGGGAGATTCCACCTTTTTTCATGCCGGCCTGCCCGGTATCATCAACGCTCTGTTCAACAACCATAGCATCACCATGCTGCTGATGGAAAACGGGACAACCGCCATGACGGGGCACCAGGATCACGCGGCTTCCGGTCGGAATTTCAATGAGACCGTTGACAAAATCCCCCTGCGCCAAGTGCTCGAAGGCCTGGGGGTACCCAATATTTATGAAATCGACACCTACCAGCAGGCCCGCCTGAAAGAACTGGTCGAAACAGCGGTGAACGACGGCGGATTCAGTGTGGTTATCGCCCGACATCCCTGCATGCTGAAATTCATGCGGCTGCAGAAGAAAAAGCCGACGTATCAGCAGCGGGTTGTAGAGGTGGACCCGGATACCTGCCAGCGGATCCACGCGTGTGTGGAGGTCTTTGCATGTCCCACCTTTGCGCGTGACCGTGAAGGACGGGTGACCATCAATCAAGACCTTTGTATCGGGGACGGGTCCTGCATTCAGACCTGCCCGGCTAAAGCGATCACTTCACCGAAACCAATCGAACCGCGGGGATAACCGACATGGACGCCTTCAATATTTACCTTGCCGGTGTTGGTGGACAGGGCATCGGCTTGTTAAGCGAAATCATCCTCCGGGCGGGGGATCACGCCGGTCTTCCGGTAAAGGGCGTTGACACCCATGGACTGGCCCAGCGGGGTGGCATCGTCAAGTCACAGATCAGAATGGGAAAAGATGCCCACGCGCCCCTGATAGCGGAGCGCTGCGCGGATCTGGTGGTGGCCCTGGAAAGGCACGAAGCATTGCGCGCCATGCATAGCGCCCTGAAGGCTCGCGGCACCCTGATTTATTACAATGCGGTCTGGCAGCCCCTTGACGTCCGGTTGGGCCGCGATCCGGAAGTCAGTGCGGAGATGTTGGAAAATGCGGCGCGTGCGCGGGAAATCAAGACCATCCAGGTCTACGATCCGGAGCTGCCGGACGCCCGGATGCAGAACATTGCCCTGTTGGCGGTGATTGCAAAAAGCGAGCTGATTCCCGGTGTGCGTTTGGAAGACTACACCCGGGCCATGGAGGATCTCATGGCCGGTAGGATGCTGGAAGCAAACCGGACCTTATTCGAAAGTCGCCTGGCCGGGTAGCGCCGGGGCAGGGCTTGATCGTCAGGCACCTGGGTTCGGCTAATTGATGTCCAGTGATTCAAAGGGGCGTGCTGGCTCCGGGGCTGCAACGCCGGTCACATCAGGTCCGCCGGCGGCAATAAAGCGGGGAAAAACCGGTGCGGAAATGAGGCCGTGGCGATACAATTTGGTGTAGAACGTTTCCAGACCCCTGAGTTTCACCGCATCCAGGTCATACTGCAACCCCTTGAAATAAATGTCTAATATATCAACATTCACATCACAGCGCCGTTTCAAGTCGGCTGTGATTGCCGGTAGGCACGCGCATCCTTGCCGCCTGGATTGATTCAAAATCTCCAGCGTACGCGCGACCCGGTCGGGTTGCCGGCGCGCATAATCCTTGCGAACGGCCCAAAGCGCAAAAACAAACGGCAATCCGGTGGCGTCCTTCCAGGCGCCGCACAGGTCCCACACGTACCGGTAGGTTTTCTGCCACTTCCCATTCAGGGCTGAATCCCCAATCACCAGGACCGCATCGGCACCAGCGAGAGCGTTTTCTTTAGACAAAGGTCGGCAGCTGATGTTCGGTCGCACGCCGTGTTCCCGGAAAATCAAGCGCACCAGGGCGGCGGCCGAGGCTGATTCGTCACTTATGACGACTGATTTTCCTTCCAGGTCCCGGATACTGTAACGGCTGGCCAGAACGACACTCATCACCGGTCCGTCGCATGATATACTCAGGTCCGGCAGGATCAGCCAGTCCTTCTGGTACTCCGCATAGGCGGCCGTGGAAACAGGGCTGATATCAAGCTCGCCCGCAGCCATCTTGCGGTTCAGGACAGCCGGAGGCGCCGCTACGATGTCATACCAGCCCGCGTCGACCTGCCGGTCCAGGCCATAGTAGATGGGGGCGACGTTCATATAGCTGATGCGACCGATCCGGATCAGGTCATCTTTTGCAAGTAGATTACTCGGCATCGCTTCTATCCGCGGTTGAGTCCGCCCCCGCAAACAGGGGCCGACAAGGGTTGTTATCATCTATGTGGATCAGCATTTCCATAAGTTGCTTTTTGGTGGCACAGTTCAACGGAACATAGAGCATGCGCGCCGTGCATCCTGGTGCTATCCGGCCTTCGGCGGGTTGCCCCAGGGCGGCCGCACCCGCGGCCGTGGCCATGGCAAGTATTTCAGCCGGATCCAGAGCCGGATAATGCCCGGCCACGAAGGCCATTTCATCAAAGAGATTCAGGCTGGGGGTGCTGGCCAGACTGTCGGTTCCCAGGCAAACCGGGATGTTGCGGGTCAGCATGTCCGGGATAGCGGGAAGCCGTCCGTGCAGGGCGAGGTTGCTCCGCGGACAGACGCAAACAGGCGTTTGCCGTCGCTGCAGGATGTCCAGGTCATCGGTGTCGGCCTGGAGGACGTGCACTGCCAGGGTGCGTTCATTGAGCAGTCCCAAAGTATCCAGATACGCAATCGGACTCCGGGCCGGCAGGTTCCAATTTGAATAATCAATCCCCCGCGCGGTCAGAAATTCAGCCCAGTCGCCCCGGCCGCGCACAATAAAGTCCACCTCTGCATCGGATTCGGAAACGTGTATCGGAAAGGGGCGCCGGCAAACTTCAGCGGCCTGTTTCGAGTCCGTTAGCAGGGCAGGCGCCGTTGTGTGGGGCGCATGCCCGGCCAGGGTCGGCTGTATCGCCCCGGGCCAATCCAACAAGGTGGTAGCTGGTTCGTTGGAGGCATTACCCAGCATTTCCAGGGCCCAGAAACCCGCAAGGCCGGACCGGGCTAGCGTTTCAGCGGATAGGCCGAGGCTCGATATTTCGCACAGGGTCCCGGTTCCCGTGGCGGCCATCTCCCGTAGACCACTTTCAGCGGCGGCGGTCAGGTCGGCCCGAGCACTCTTTTCCCTTAATTCCAGCACTGCCTGTACCCAGGGACCAAATCCCCGGGTACAGTCTACTTTGCCTTGGAAGCCACTGAGTTCCAGGTGGGTATGGGCGTTGATGAGCGCAGGCATGAGAACACCCGGCCCATGATCGAAAATACGCACCCGCCCGGCGTCTACGGTCATTTGATCGTAGGAACCGACCGCCCGAATCTTTCCCGCTTCGACCCGCACATAGCCATTGGCAATGACGTTCCAGGGATCCCGCACCACCCAACCAGCGCGGTGCAGTCCATTTTCGTAGCCGGTACAAGCAGTGTCCATTACATCAATTGTCCGCCGGTATCAGGTTGTAGTGACAGTCCCGTTGACAGGCTTCATAGCCGGCCGTTGCTATCAGGCGTTTCATTTCGGCCAGCGGCAGTCGAAAGCGCACGCCGGCGGCGGCCACCACATTTTCCTCGATCATGGTGCTGCCCAGATCGTTGGCACCGAAGGCCAGGGCCACCTGGGCGATTTTGGCTCCCTGGGTGACCCAGGATGCCTGAATATTATCAATATTATCAAGAACAAGGCGTGATAATGCCAAAATTTTCAGATATTCAGCCGCCGTGGCCTTCTCCACGTCTAGGCCGGTGTTGTCCGGCTGAAAGGTCCAGGGGATGAAAGCGGTAAACCCTCCGGTTTCATCCTGCAATTCCCGAATCCGCAACAGGTGTTCGACAATATGGCCGCGCTCCTCAATATGCCCAAACATCAGGGTGGCCGTTGTGCGCAGGCCCAGTTGATGACCCACCCGCATCACCTCCAGCCAGCGGTCGGTCAGGCATTTGCCGGGCGATAGTTGCCTGCGAATGTCGTCTACCAGAATTTCGGCTCCGCCGCCGGGGATGGAGTCCAGTCCGGCGGCAATGAGGGTTTGGAGGATTTCGGCGAGAGGTTTACCAGTCTTTTCCGCCAGAAAGCTGATTTCCGGCGGAGAAAATCCGTGAATATGAATAGGGAAATTGTTTTTGATGAATGTCAGCAGGTTTACATAAAAATCAAGATCGAGGTCGGGATGCATGCCGCCCTGGAGCAAAATCTGGGTCCCACCCAGGGCCATGGTTTCTTCGATCTTGTCACGGAGTTCCGCTTCGGAAATGATGAAACCGTCTGCCTGGGACGGCTGACGGTAAAAAGCACAGAAGCGACAGCCCGATACGCAGACATTGGTATAGTTGATATTCCGGTCCACAACGTAGGTCACCCGGGGTTCCGGATGAAGATGCTTGCGCCGGGCATCCGCCAGCGCGCCCAGGTGCAGCAGGTCGGCCTGTTCGAGGAGAAAGAGCGCCTCTTCACCGTCTATTCTCCGGTTTGCTTCAATTTTATTGGTCAGGGCAATTAGTTCCGGGGACATCGTTCACAATTAGCGTTAATGGGGTTGTAAAAACTGTCTCTTTCCACCGGTTGGAATCCGGCCGCTCGGATCAGCGAACGCATGGCCTGCCGGCTGAGGCCTTTGGCACTGCGCGCCCCGGCCATGTGAGTGATTTTTTCCTCAATAATCGTACCATCCAGATCGTCCGCACCGAAAGAAAGGGCTACTTGGGCCAGGGGTTCTCCAATCATGACCCAATAAGCCTTGATATGGGTAAAATTGTCCAAGAGCAGGCGGGCGGCGGCGATGGTTTTCAGATCGTCAAAGGCCGTGGTAGCGGGCAGATCGGCCAGTTGTGTATTTTGCGAGTGAAACGCCAGGGGAATAAAGGCCGAAAAACCGCCGGTGCGATCCTGGAGTTCACGGATTCGCAGCAGATGGTCGACCTTTTCGGCTGCCGTTTCAATATGACCATAAAGCATGGTCGCGTTGGATGAAATGCCGGCCTGATGCACCGCTTCCATGATCTCCAGCCACCGGGCAGCCCCGATCTTCTCCGGAAAGAGGGCGGCCTGGATACGGTCACTCATCACTTCGGCGCCGCCGCCAGGCATCATCGCCAGCCCGGCGGCCTTTAGTTGCGCAATCACCTCTTCAATGGAATAACCGGTAATCCTTTGCAGGTAGTCGATTTCCACCGGCGTGAAAGCCTTGATCGTTGCCTGGGGCCGGATCCGTTTCACCAGCCGGAGCAGGTCGATGAAGTAGGCAAAGTCCAGATCGGGATTCAGGCCCCCCACAATATGCAGTTCGTTGATGGGCTCGTTCAGGCGTTCAAGCAGGTTTGCTTCGATCTGTTCCAGAGAAAGGGTAAAACTGCCATCCTGGTGCTCATCGCGCGCAAAGGCACAAAAGCGGCATTTATTCCGGCAAACATTGGTATAGTTAAGGTGTTGATTGTAGATGTAATACGCCTTGTCCTGATGGTGAATCTTTCTTACATAATCAGCTAATTGGCCAAGGCCTACCAGGTCCTGGGTTTTAAAAATCGACAATCCGTCGGCCTGATTGAGCCGCTCGCCGGCAAGTACTTTTTCCCGCAACGCTTTCAAGGCAGGGTCGGCCACCAACGGGTAAGGGTCCATTAACGGACCCTTTTCGGTCGCCGGGGTCGTATCTATTGCTTGGTTCTGCATTCCGTTTTCCAATCCGAAGACCGCTATGGGGAACGGCCCAGCTATTGTATGACCAGCTGGTCACACTCTATAGTTGAGCATCTTTTGATAAGCAAGGGTTTTATTGCTAAACATCTGAAAATTGTATATAAGAGCCGTTGAATACGAGAAAAATCAAATAGAAAGGAGCGCTGCATGGAAAAGGATTGCCTGTTTTGCAACATTGCCGCCGGAAAGATGGACACCCAGTTCGAATTCGAAAATGACACGGTGGTCGTTTTCAAAGATATCAACCCGCATGCGCCCGTTCACTGGCTCATTGTCCCCAAAAAACATATCCGCAGCATCAACGATCTGAAAGATGCCGACCGTGAAATCGTGGCGGAGATTACCGATGTCGCCCGGCAGATGGCCAGACAGGCCGGTGTTAACGAGTCCGGATACAAGCTGCTTTTCAATGTGGAGAGAGGTGGCGGTCAGGTAATTTTTCACCTGCACATGCACCTGCTGGGGGGATGGGATAAACGGCGCTGAATTCATTTCTGAATTCAGCAGTTTTAAGTCTTAGGTGTTAAGTTTTAAGTCAAAACCATTCAGAAGCCCGCTGTGATACTAGCTAGCAAAACGGTGCCTATACGGAAGATCGTGCATTAAACAAACACTTTTAAACTGATTTAATTAACCTTGTTATTTTAATATACTACAGAATATGTTTATACTGTGGGGGAGAGTTTTTTCTTAACACTTAACACTTAAAACCTAACACTGTTTTCAGGTATGATTAATCGCCGATGCCATATAGCCGGCCCCGAATCCGTTGTCGATATTCACCACGGCCACATTGGAACTGCAGCTACTGAGCATGCCGAAAAGGGCGGTTAGCCCCCCCAAACTGACCCCGTAGCCAATGCTGGTGGGCACGGCGATTACCGGACTGGCCGTCATGCCGGCCACGACACTTGGCAGGGCGCCTTCCATGCCGGCCACCACGATCAGGACGGCCGCTTCCTCGATCATTTCACGGTGTCCCATCAAGCGGTGAATTCCGGCGACCCCGATGTCGAAGACCGTCTGTACCCGGTTGCCCATGGCTCTGGCGGTCAGCATGGCTTCCCGGGCAATGGGAATATCGGAGGTTCCGGCGGAAACAATCAGCACCGTCCCTTTGCCGGTTATCTCCGCCGGTTGTTTTTCGCAGATGATAATGCGGGCGTCGGGGTGGTAGACTGCTTGCCTCTGCCCCTGGCAGATAAGCTCGGCCTTTTCCGGATCCACCCGGGTCACCAGCACCGTATTTTCATGGACGATCATTCTGGCCAGGATGCCCTGGATCTGTTCAGCGGTTTTACCCTCACCGAAGATAACCTCGGGAAACCCCTTGCGAAGGCTGCGGTGATGATCTATATGGGCAAAGTCGATGTCTTCATAGGCAAGGTGTTTCAAACGTTGAGCGGCTTTATCAACCTTGACCTCACCGTTCGACACACGCTGGAGCAATTCTATAAGGGTATCCATGTTCATGTTTGCTAGTTTCCTTGGCAGCAGGGTTTATCACAATTGAAACGCGGTTGTGAACCGCGGATGACGCCGTCCTCGATACATCTGTTCATAGACCGGCCAGAGGGTCCCGGTCAATAGGTTCGTCGAAACGAGAAAGGACATGCCATGCAAACTGTTGTCGTTATTCCATCCCGCTTCGGTAGTACCCGTTTTGAAGGTAAACCGCTGCACCCTATCAATGGAAAACCGATGATTCAGCATGTTTACGAACGTTCGCGCGAGGCATCCCGGGTGGATGCGGTGTTGGTTGCCACCGACGATGAGCGCATCGTTGCGGCGGTGGAAGCATTCGGGGGCCGGGCGGTCATGACTTCGGACCAAAACCGTTCCGGTACCGACCGGATTGCCGAAGCAGCTCAGATCATCGGCCTGAATTCCGACGATATTGTCATCAATGCCCAGGGCGATCAGCCCCTCATGGACCCGCGTTGTCTGGATCAGCTTGTGGCGCCCTTTTATGAGGAGCCGGGCTTGGATATGAGCACGCTGGCCTATAAAATCATAAGGGCCCGCGAAATCACCGACCCCAAGGATGTCAAGGTCACCTTCGATAACCAGGGGTATGCGTTGTATTTTTCGCGGGCATCCATTCCGCTGGCCCGCGACCCGGAGACCCAACACGATACGTTTAAACACCTCGGGTTTTACGCATATACACGTATGTTTCTGGAAATATACAGAAACTTGGCAGAAGGCGCCCTCGAGGCGGTGGAGAAACTAGAACAGCTCCGGGCACTGGAGCATGGCTATCGCATCAAAGTTGTGGTGACCCCATATGATTCTCCCGAAGTCGATCTGCCGGAAGACATTCCCAGGATAGAGCGGCTGATGCAGGTAGGGTAGATTTGTAAACTCGAAATCCGGAATGTTCTCAAGGCGTACGCCGCAATATCGAAATCCGAAACAAATCATAATGGAGGAAACGAAAAGCTCAAACCAGTACTCTCGGCCTCAGATTATCCTGTAACTTCTAAATACAACTTGTCGGGCTGACACCGATTTGAGTATTGAAAATGTTAAGTTTCGGATTTCGATATTCGGATTTCGAATTTTGATGAAAACGGCATCTGCGTAAGTGGAATCATCTAAATACGTTCGATAAACGAGCAACACCATTTCAAGGTCTAAAGGTCCTGTTCCACAATCTCACCCGGCTTAGGCGCCGGTGGGGTCGGTTTTTCCGTTTTTTCAACCGGCTTGGGAGGGACTTCTTTTTTGGGGCTCGCTTTTGGTGCCGGCTTGGCGGCGGGAGCCTTCTTTTTAGGCGGCTTTGCCGCCCCGGCTGCTTTTTCTTTAACCGCGGCAATTTTCTGGCGGTTCAGGACAATCTGTTTTTCCAGCCGCAACCCCAGTTTTTCGATACTGGCCACCAAATCCTGTTTCTGGGCGTCGATGGCTTTTTCAGTTTCCGTCCGATCCATCTTTTCAGCTACCTGGGCCTGCAGCGCCAGCATGGCAGCGCTGGTTTTTTCCACCAAGGCCACCAGGTCGACCAATTCCTTCTTAACCGATTCGTCCAGGGAGCTTAAATTGGAATCGAGCGTCTGCAGATCGGTTCTAATAGCCGCCAGGCCGGTTTCCAAGTCCGCATTTTTTTGTTCAAATGTTTTTTTTGAGGCTTTTATCTTGCCGAGCCACCGAATGGACTTTTCAGCTTCTATCAGCTTTTTTTGGAGGGTCTGCTGGGTTTTGGCAGCTTTTTCGATCTGCTTGCCAAACGACTCTTCCAGCTGGGCAAATTTCAAGGACAACGAGGAAAAGCGCGATTCAAGGTTCTGGGACAGGCTTTGAACACCGGATTCGCCGGTATCCTGAACCGTGGAGACCCGGGACTTGATGTCCAGGTAGGAAATGACCAGGATGACGCCGATCAGCACGGGGATCAGGATCGAGATGATGGTGACCTTCTGGGTTAGCTTTTCCAGTTTGAGATCGTTGCGTTCTTCCGCATACAGGGAGTCCGTCCCCCCATTGTCCATGCGCATCTTGAACTGAGACAGTTTTTTTTTCGGCATAACAGGCAGTTACTCCCATTCTATTGTACTCGGAGGCTTCGAGCTGATGTCGTATACGACCCGGTTTACCCCTTTTACTTCGTTGATGATCCGGTTGGAAATCCGGCCCAGCAATTTATGCGGCAGCTTGGCCCAATCGGCTGTCATAGCATCCTTGCTGGTGACGGCCCGGACGGCAACGATATTCTCATAGGTGCGATGGTCGCCCATGATGCCGACACTTTTGAGCGGCAGCAGCACGGCAAAGGATTGCCAGAGCCTCCGGTAGTAACCGTCGGACCGGATTTCTTCCAGGAGAATGGCATCGACTTCCCTTAATATCGCCAGTCGCCGGCTTTGCACCGATCCGATAATGCGGATTGCCAGTCCGGGACCGGGGAAGGGCTGCCGCCAGACCATCTGGTCGCTCAAGCCCAGGGCTTTGCCCAGTTGCCGCACCTCGTCTTTGAATAGGTACTTCAGCGGTTCTACCAGTTTCAGTTTCATTTTTTTAGGCAGTCCGCCGACATTGTGATGCGACTTGATCACCGAAGTGGGCCCTCCGAAAGCGGATTGGGATTCAATGACATCCGGATAAAGGGTACCCTGGGCCAAAAATTCAGCGCCCTTGATCTTGCGGGCCTCGGCCTCGAATACATCCATAAAAATCTTGCCAATGAGTTTCCGTTTCTTTTCGGGATCGGTGACACCGGCCAAAGCCGCTAGGAACTTGCGTTTGGCGCTGACAAAGCGGATATTGATGTTCAGGTTCTCTTTGAGCGTTTTTTTCAGCTGCAAGGCCTCGTCTTTGCGCAGCAATCCATTGTCCACGAAGATACAGGTCAGATGCTTGCCAATGGCCTTGTGTATTAAAACAGCCGCCACGGAGGAATCTACCCCACCGCTGAGCCCCAGAATCACCTTCTTACTTCCGACCTGTTCTTGGATTTCAGTGATGCACTCCTGTGCGAAGGACTTCATTGTCCATGATTTTGAGCACCTGCAAACATCGAACAGAAAACTGCGGAGCATGGCCTTTCCTTTGGGGGTATGCTCCACTTCCGGGTGAAACTGGAGTCCGTAAAACTTGTTTTTCAGGTCAACGGCAGCTGCAATAGGCGTGTTGGCGGTGTAACCGGTGGTTTTGAAGCCGGCCGGCAACTTGGTGATGGAATCACCATGGCTCATCCAGCACTGGGTGGTACGGCCGATGGCTTTGAACAGTTGGCCCGCGGATTTCACTTTCAATTCCGCAAATCCGTACTCCCGTTTCTTGGATTTTTGGACTTTGCCGCCCAGGGCCGCCACCATGAACTGCATCCCGTAGCAGATGCCGAGGATGGGGATGCCTAGATTGAAAATACCTTTGTGAACCTTGGGACTCTTTTTCTCATAGATGCTGGCCGGTCCGCCGGATAGGATAAGGCCCTCCGGATTGAGCTTGCGAATTTCGGCCAACTTGATAGTGGGCGGAACGATCTGGCAATAAACCTTGCACTCGCGAACCCTTCTCGCGATCAACTGGTTGAACTGCGAACCGAAATCGATAATCAGAATCATGTAAACCCCTCGGCAATGGTGAATGCGGTTTGCGGGCTAGGCAACATCCCCAAAATATCGTTAACCGGGTGAAACGGTTGTAAAAATAAAGCAAACGGTTTGCGAAATCAACCCGAATATGGTAGAGACCGGGCAAAAAGTCAACTTCTAAATACCGGCAAAAAACAACACCATTGTATGGTATTCGCGGCGTTTCTCCTTGTTTGGCATCTGTTTATGACGAGCATGATCACCCAGATATATGAAATTCAAACACCGGCCGAAGCCGAGGCCGTCATCGGGCTGGGTGTCGACCACATCGGCACGGTTCTGGTCACACCGGAAAAATGGAAAGACGCGGAGATAGCGGCAACCCGGCGGATCGTTCGCGAGCTGGGGGCGCGGAGCAGTCTAATTCCGCTTTTCAGTAAACCGGATTTGGTGTACAAGGTCATTGACCACTATCAACCCGACATCGTACACCTGTGCGAACATATTACCAGCGACGAGCATGCCGCCAGCGGCTGCCGAGCTCTGGTACACTTGCAGGCGGGGATTCGCGCCAGGTTTTCGGCGGTTCAGATCATGCGCTCCATACCCATCGCACCAACCGGCCGCGAACGCCAGGTGCCGACCCTGGAACTGGCCGGCCTGTTCGAGCCGGTCAGCGATCTGTTCCTGACCGACACACTGCTGGTTGCCAGCGAACCGCAGCCGGTGAGCGGGTTTGTGGGTATTACCGGTGAAACGTGCGACTGGCCCATGGCGGCCCAGCTCGTAAGGCAAAGTCGTATCCCCGTGATACTGGCCGGAGGGGGCTATCGCCGGAAAATGTTTATGCCGGTATTTTAGCTGTCGGACCGGCTGGTGTTGACAGCTGTACCCGCACAAATGCCATTTCGGCGGATGGCAAGCCGGTTCGTTTTAAAAAAGACTTACAGCGGGTCGCCCGATTTGTGGAACAGGCCCGCCGGGCCGGCCGGATGCTGGTTAATCAGTAGAAGAAGGAGAGCTAATTCATGTATGAAAGCAGTGACCTCAAAAAAGGGCTCAAGATAGAGATTGACGGCGAACCCTACGTGGTTGTCCAGTTCGAATTTGTAAAACCCGGCAAGGGGCAGGCCCTCTATAAGTGCCGCCTGAAGAATATGCTCACCGGGGCCCAGTTTGATAAGACGTACCGATCGGGCGAAAAAATGAACAAGGCTGACCTTGAAGAGGTCAAGATGGAGTACCTCTACTTCGATGGAGAGGCTTACTGCTTCATGAACTCGAGCAACTATGAGCAGGAATTCATGACCGCCGACCAGTTGGGTGACGCCAAGGACCTGCTTAAGGAAAATACAGAGTGTGACGTACTCCTGTTCGATGGTCGTCCCATCGGTGTCACCCTGCCTATATTTATGGAACTCAAGGTGGTGAAGGCTGAACCCTGGATCAAGGGCGATACGGCCTCCGGTGATTCGAAACCGGCGACGCTGGAGACTGGCTATCATCTGCAGGTCCCGCCTTTCATAGAAGAAGGCGAGCTATTGAAGATCGACACCCGTACCGGCGAATATGTGGAACGGGTAAAAAAATAGGCATAAGTTGTTCTTGCTCTTGGTCAGCGCCGCTCCCCCATGGGCGCTGTGATGCTCCTTCCGCAGAGCGGGAGGCATCATTAAGCCCCCTCAAAGGGGGCTGACTTTAGTTTCTGGGTTTGAACTCCCCTTTAAGAGGCGCCGAGCATCGCAGGAAAGGGCGACCAGAGCGAAGTGCTTGTCTGAGCGCAGCGAGTTGTGCTGAGCGCGCCCTTTCCGAGAAGCGCAGGGCAGCCCGCAGGGCCGCGTCTTATGGGCGTTTTCTTTTGGTTACTTTTCTTTTCACGCGAAAGAAAAGTAACAAAATGGTTCATAATAACAGATTGTTTATGTCTTTCTCGTAATTAAGATAAAAAATCACTCAGTAGAAAAAAAAATATCCCCATACCACGCCTCAGCGGTTTCCCCGGTATTGTCCGTATCGGTCATGAGGGCTACACTGGTTATGGCCGTTGGTTCCTTCCCAAAAGCCTTTTTATAATCCGCATAAACGTTGCGCTTCTCCGTTACCCAGCGCCCGGCCCTGGCGGGACCGGATTGCACGGCAATCATGATTGATCGGTCTGTAAAGGCACTGGGGACAAATAAGCCCTGTGACGCGCGATTGGCCCAAATGTAGTTGAGAATCGCCATCGGCGGTGGTTCACCGTAAACAAGGCGGGCGGCTTCAAATTTGGCCCTACCCAGAATACCGACCTGGTCCGGATCATAGGCAAAGGTGACGTAAATTCTGGCCGGGTAATCATCCCCATCCCTACGAGTTACGTCTCCTTTGGGGTTGACATGGGCTACTTTCCAGCGCCAGGTGATGTAAGGGAAATTCTTGGGATCGATGGAGATCTTGCGTATCAGGCCCGACGCAGACTGCCGGCTCTGCGCAGCCAGAACGGTGCGGTTGTCGTTTGTAACAAGCCGGTACCGGGTGTGCTTGTCAATATTTCTGAAAGAAAGGGGTTCCCATGGTGGCGGGAGGGAGGCGCCGGGTGCCAATTTCGAGAATTCACCAATCCGCACAACCGTTTCAGATGCTTGCAAGGGAAACGCCATTACCAGCAGCATTGCCCACAAAAGCAAAACAGTCGGCACCTGTGATGTGTAAGCGGCGGTGCAGGGAGTTCTCATCAGCCAGTCTGGTTCTTTTTCACGTGGTATTCGCGGATACGGTTGCCGTCCTTCTGGGACACGGTAATGGTGAAGCCGCCGAGGGTAAAACTTTCCTTCTCCTTGGGGATGCGGCCGATATTGTGCAGGACATAGCCTGAAAAGGTATCGTAGTCCCGTACATCCGGGATGCCTATCGGAATACGCTCGTTGACGTCATCAATCTCGGTTTTTCCCAGGACCCGCCACTCATGGGTCCCGTCGCGGATGATCAAGGGTTCGATCTTGTCGGTCTCATCACTGATCTCGCCCACAAGTTCCTCAAGCGTGTCCTCCAGGGTGATCAGGCCGGAAACCCCCCCGTGTTCATCCACAATGATAGCCATGTGCTGGCGTCTTTTCTTGAACTGTTGAAAAAGTTTATCCAGCTTTTTATTTTCCGGCACAAAATAGGGCGGGGTCATAATTCTACGAATGTCCAGCCTCTCGCCCGATTTGATTTGGTGAAGAAACAGATCCTTGATGTTGATGATCCCGATGATGTTGTCCAGTTCGCCATCCGTTACCGGTATGCGGGTAAACCCGGAGTTGATAATCTCTTCCAGGTTCAATGGCTCAGCCGCTTCAATGACAAACATATCCGCCCGGGGGGTCATGATCTCAGATGCATTGGTGTCGTCGAATTCGAAGATGGCGCTGATGAACTCTTTATCCTCCTCTTCAATGCCGCCTTCCTCTTCGACGACTTCTACGAAGGTCATCAGCTCTTCCTCGGTGGCCGCCGGCATCTTCTTGATCCGTCCGGTGAGGCGCGGTATAAAATTCATGAAAATGATCACCGGGTAAAACAGGATCGAGAGCCAGTAGATCGGGTAAATCGTCAAGCGGGCGATGAGGACGTTGTTGCGGGTGGCCACGGACTTGGGAAATACCTCGCCAAAGACCAGGATCAGGAAGGTCATCACCCCGGTGGCGACACCGACTGCATAGTTGGGGAACAGGCCGATGGTGATGGAGGTGGCCAGGGCGGAGGCCCCCACATTGACGACGTTGTTGCCGATCAGGATGGTGGACAGCAGGCGGTGCGGATCGGCCTTCATTTTTTCGATAAGCGCGCTGGTCCCGTCTTTTTTTTTGGCAATGTGCCGGGCTTTGGTTTTGCTGATGGAAAACAGGGCGGTTTCTGCTGATGAAAAAAAGCCGGAAAGCATGAGCAGGATGAGAAGGATCACGATCTGGTCGATCATCATGGAGTTTTCCTGAAAAACGATCTAATTCTCTATGGCTGAACTACTATGTTATAGTTCCCGCAATTGAAATACCGAGTATTTCGTTGTATTAGCATGTTGGCGGAGAATGGTAAAGACAGCCCTATAATATGTCATAAAACCATTAAATCAAGTAAATTACGGATGAAAACCACGAAAAAAGATCCGGAGCGCGCCCCGAATGTGGCCGAATATGTTGAAGCCCTCAAAAAGTCGCGGCAATTTGGCGACCAGGTCGTCTGCCACCACGAAAAGGGCGCCCGGGCTGCAGTAGCGGGCAATCCTGATTTGACCTGGCCGGAGCCCATTAAAGGGTTGCTGACGGCCATGGCCATACCGGAACTTTTCGCGCATCAGGCCCGGGCCATCGACTTGATCCGCATGGGGCGGCACGTGGTCATGGCAACGCCGACGGCCAGCGGCAAGAGCCTGGTCTATACGCTTCCAATCGTGGAGAGGATTCTCACCAACCCCGATAGCCGGACCCTCTACCTATCCCCCCTGAAAGCACTGGCCCAGGATCAACATAGGGCATTTGAAACCGTCGCCGGCCATTTGACGCAGGGTCAACTGGCTTCGGGCATTTATGACGGGGATACGACGGCCTGGTTTAGAAAAAAAATACGCAACAACCCGCCTCATATCCTGCTCACCAATCCGGAGATGATCCACCTGGCCCTGTTGCCGTACCACCAGCAATGGCGGACATTGTTTGAAAATCTGGATTTTATCGTCATTGATGAAGTGCACACCTACCGGGGGCTGCTCGGGTCCCATTTAGCCCAGATATTCCGCCGTTTGCAGCGTATCTGCAAGTTTTATGGTTCCGATCCGATCTACGTCTGCTGTTCGGCGACCGTGGCGAACCCGGTTGAATTGGTACACCAGTTGACCGGAAAGAACGCGGAAGCCGTCACCCACAGCGGTGCGCCCCGGGGAAAGCGCCACGTGGTTATGCTCAATCCCCATGATGGACCGGTGCAGGCCACGATCCAATTGCTGAAAGCGGCCCTGCAATGCGGTCTGCGCACCATCGTGTATACCCAGTCGCGGAAATTGACCGAACTGCTGGCCATGTGGGTGGGTGAACGCAGCGGGGAGTTCCGGGAGAAGATCAGTGCCTATCGGGCTGGGTTGCTGCCGGAAGAACGTCGGGAAATCGAACGCAAACTGGCCAGTGGTGATCTTTTGGCCGTGATCACCACGTCGGCCCTCGAACTCGGTATCGATATTGGGGACCTGGATCTCTGCATTCTGGTGGGATATCCCGGTTCTATTGTGGCTACCTGGCAGCGCAGCGGCCGGGTGGGGCGCGGCGGACAGCCGTCGGCGCTGGTGGTGGTGGCCGGTGAAGATGCCCTGGACCAGTATTTCATGCGCAATCCTGAAGTATTCTTGAACAAAGGGCCGGAGGCGGCCGTGGTCAACCCGGACAACCCGGATATCCTGGGCCGGCACCTCACCTGCGCAGCCGCGGAATTACCGCTGGAATCAACCGAACCCTATTTCGAAAACCGGGCCGTTCGAAAAGGGGTGGCCCAATTGTTGGATGAAGCCCGTCTTTTGAAAAGCGCAGATGGCGACCGCATTTACGCGACGCGCAAAATGCCACATCGGGAGGTCGACCTGCGCGGCGGCGGATCGCGCTATACCATCGTGGATCGGCATACCGGGCACCACCGGGGCGAAATAGACGGTCTGCGGGTCTTCCGGGAAACCCATCCCGGGGCTATCTACCTGCACCGCGGAGAGACCCTGCTGGTAAACGATCTCGACCTGGAGGAGCGGGTGGTGCGGGTCGCACCGGCTCGCGTGGATTACTACACCAGGGTGCGAACAACAAAAGAGACAGAAATTATTAATATTATTGATGAAGGTCAGGTGGGGCGCCTCCAGGTTTCCTATGGCATCTTGCGCATTACGGAACAGGTGACCGGATATGAAAAATGGCAGATTCGGGGCCGCCGGAAAATGAATATAATTCCGCTGGATCTGCCGTCCCAGGTATTCGAAACCCAGGGGGTATGGTTCGAAGTGCCCCTGGAAATTCAAGATGATGTGGAGAGAGCGCACCTCCATTTTATGGGTGGCATTCATGCCGTCGAGCATGCGGCAATCGGGATTCTACCGCTGCTGGTAATGGCGGATCGTAATGATTTGGGTGGTATATCGACGCCTTACCATCCTCAGGTCGGGCGGGCCGCGATCTTTATTTATGATGGTATTGCCGGCGGAGCCGGGCTAAGCCAGCAGGCTTACCGGCAGATTGACCAGTTGTTCGCGCGCACCCGCGAGGCCGTGTCCGGATGCCCTTGCAAAACAGGATGTCCCGCCTGTGTCCACTCTCCGAAATGCGGCTCGGGAAACCGCCCCATCGATAAAACGGCTGCGCATTTCATTCTGCAGCGCATGCAACGGCTCGCGTCCTTGAAAGCCATTGCCGAAAACAGGCCTGCGGCAATTAAACCAGCGAACGAGGGGCCCCCCAAGCCCAAAGCAACCCAGCCTGCTGTTATTCAACTGGAAGGCGCCCCAGTTACACGCACGTACGGCAAAAAGCGGCTACGCCTGCTTAGACGACAAAAACGCCGAACACGCTATGCACGGGCTGCCAAAAAAATCGAGAAGAAAAGACGGCGTCATTCTGCAAAAGCGCAGGGTTCACCTGACAAGGCTGGTCAGCCGGGTATCCGTTTCGGTGTGTTCGATATCGAAACCCAGTTGTCGGCCCAAGAGGTGGGCGGGTGGCACCGGGCCGATTTAATGCGAGTCAGTTGTGTAGTTCTATATGACTCAAAAGACGACACTTTTCATGAATATCTTGAAAATCAAGTTGAGGATTTGATTGCCCATTTAAAAGCATTGGAGCTGGTCATCGGGTTTAACATTAAACGGTTCGATTACCGGGTGCTCAGCGGCTATTCAGGTGACGATTTCCAGGCATTGCCAACCCTCGATCTTTTGGAGGTAATTCAGGCCCGCCTTGGATTTCGCCTCTCATTGGACCACCTCGCCAAGGAAACCTTGGGGACACCTAAAAGTGCGGACGGTCTCCAAGCATTGCGCTGGTGGCGGGAAGGCAAGATCCGGGAAATAGTGGACTACTGCAAAAAGGATGTGGAGATCACCCGGGATTTGTATCTATACGGCCGCAGACACCGCTACCTGGTATTCAGAAACAAAGCCGGGCAGACGGTCCGGGTGCCGGTATCCTGGTAACGAATTAGAAGCTGTCTAAAAAGATGGAGGTCCGTGCTTTGTATTCCTGTGGTTGAAATTTGGACCTTCCTTGACCTGAAGCCAAATTGAAAATTGTGACACAGCATCTGTAGGTTGCAATTTGTTTTAGCTGATATCGATCAAATCGGTAAGCTGAATCAGGTCCGTAATGACCAGGTCGGGTTCCAGATCGGCGCAAAGCGGATCATCCCGGCGCAAACGCAGCGAGCGCTGATCACCGGCAAAAAGCGCTGTCAGAAATCCAATCTCCCGGGCCGGCAGGATATCGTTGCGCATGTCATTGCCTATGTAGAGCACGCGTTGCCGGTCGATACCCCGGTCGGCGAGACGACGGGCGGCGGCGGCAAACAGAATTTCGGAAGGCTTGGCGCAGCCCCACCGCCATGAGTAGAATAGCAAATCACCAGAAAATCCTATTTTTTCCGGTGGGTTATCTAAAAACCAATCGAAGAGCAGGGGGGTAAAAAACTGGGCATTGGAGATGATGCCCATGGCAAGATGCGCCCGGCGGCAGGCGTCCAAAAGTTCGACCAAGTGGGGCATGGGGCCGACCGGATTCACCAGCAATTCATACTCGATCGCAAGATCCCGTACCCTTTCAAAGTCCTGAATACCCGTAATGACCTGCCAAATGCTATCGATTTGTACTTCCGGGTAAGCGATGCCTTTATCTCGGCCGCGAGCATGGGCTTTCTCGATGTTTGCAAATAACTGCTCCCGCAGAGTGTGCCCGGCAGTGGCGATGTCGTACTTCTTCAGCAAGGCAGACAGGCGTTCATCCGGGCTGTCGAATGAGCGGGCCAGGCTGATGTCGCCTGAACCGCTGATGAAGAGGGTGCCGTAGACGTCAAAAAGAAGGGCGTCTATCTCCAACCGCGGTGGGAACTGGGCTGACAGTTCAGTAGGAATCGGTTCCAGCGGTTGGAACCAGGTCTGCAGATGGTCAGGAATCATGCAATCCCCATTTTAGTAGACTGAAATTATTGAAATTAAAAAATTGGTCCAACAATAGGGCTTTGTCGATGGCCTGCACCGGATCGGTGGTGCTGATCCGGGCGTACAGCTTCTCCAGTGTGCGTCGATAGGCGGCTTGGGAATAGTGCTTCAGGACCAGTTCGCGGTTATTGTCCACCTGTACGTTCGTAAAGGTCGGACAACCGCCGTCCGCCAGAAAAGGATTCAACTCGGCAACCAAGCGCTTATTTTCGGTCGATGCGATGACCGCGGCCACAACCGCCTGCTGGTGCCTTTCATTCAAAAGACCAAAATCGACGGTTCCGTCTGCGGTCAAGCGTTTGAACCCGGCGCGGATATCCCGGTTCGACTTTTCGATCTGAAAAGTCTCCATACTGCTGTGGACGGTCTTTAGCCAGCTTGCGTGAAAGTCCCCATCGGCAGTCCATGGCAGGGGAACCCGCAGCCGGGCATACAGATGTCCCAGATATAGCCCCGAAGCTTTAAAATCATCTGTTATCCCGGGCAGATCGCGTCCCCAGAGCCGTTTGCCGGCGGTCCAGGGCTCCATGAAAGAAAAGCCAAAACCTTCTGAGATGGAGGTTGTCAACAGTGATTCCGCGTCATGCACCAGGGTCACAAAATCATGTCGCCGGCCCACTTCAAATTCTACATTGAGGCCGTGGCGCGCGACGAACTGTTTCCAACTCTCGTAGGCCGGAAAGTCAGCCGGGCTGTTGGGCGGCTGGGTTATGAACAAGGGTCTATTGCCCGGGAAAAAAATGGACAGCAGGATGGCTTCACCTATGTTCTTCCGACGGATGGCTCGGATGGGGTAGAGGATGTGTTCCCGGGTTTCCTGCGGGCCCGGGGCCGCGGGCAGGGGTGTCACCATATTGATGACCAGATGCAGGCCTGTTTGGTTGAGACCGGAATCCAATAGGATAGCGTAGTCCCGCGAGTTGATGACACCATAGTGGCAGTCCGCCACGTAGTTTTCGTGAAAATAGACCCCGGGACGGCCGTCTTCAGCGAAATCGTGGATCTGCAAAAAGAGCCGAATGCCCTTATCTTTTAATATCTCCAGTATTTTTAAATAGTTTTTGTTTTTTGCCAGGGTGGGGTTGTGCACATGCAGCACATCGCATCCCGCCGGCCAGTGGCTGTTCAAGGCCTGTTGCACCACCGCGGCCGTCTCGTCCGGAGGCGCGGTTTTATCGCGGTCCTTGTCATACCCGAGGCCGGGAATGACGCTAACCGGGCAGGGGAAATCTCCGTCCGGCGGTGTGCCGGCCAGAACCAGTGTCTCGCCGGTCCCCTGCATGGCTTCCACTTGTTGACGGATGACCGTGGTGACCCCGCCGGTCTTCAAATGAAAGTGCATGTAGGCGATTTTCATAATAAAACAGCGTATAATGGAATAGATGTGTTTGCAACGCTAAATGGCCTGGCTGCCCTTGTAGAGGACTGGCTGCTGCGTGACGGTTGTCCGGGCAGAGAATGAAAAGAAAACTGGCTAAGAGGGCCAGCGCTTAGATTGCCCTGAGAGACTGCTTTGACATCACAGAGGGAAAGGATCATGCATCGCGCAGAGGCGCAGAGACGCAGAGAAAACCAAATGACTTCCGGCTTCGCCGGTCTAAACCAATAGGCATTTGATGTTCTGAGATTAAAAAGGTTTTTCGCACCTAGTGCGACGAAATCCTGGTTTAGCTTTTCTCTGCGTCTCTGCGTCTCTACGCGAGAATATGCTTTAAGGCATAGTAAAACCTTCTTAACTGGATTTGATGAACAAGTTTTAAAGACTAAAAAGGGGACTGCTGGCAGTCCCCTGGTGGTCGGCAGAATCTCCGGCGCTGGGCCGTGATTATTTAATGCCGGCTACCCCTTGGGCAATATTATAGCAGTAATCACCTATCTTTTCGAAATTCGAGAGAATATCGCTGAATATCAAGCCGGGCTCGTTGCTGCAGATACCTTCTCTCAAGCGGTAAATGTGATGTGTACGCATTTCATCCCGCATAAAATCGATATTGTCCTCTATGGTTTGGGCATCGGACATGAAGTTGGGTTTGAGGCTCTGCATGCCTTCCTGCACCAGCATGAGAAACGCCACGGCCTGGTTGGAGATGACCTGGATGTCCTTGAGGGCGTCCTTGGAAAATTGGATATCCTTGTCAATGATGTCCTCCGTCATTTCAGCCAGGTTTTCCACAGCATCCCCGACACGCTCGATATTGTTGGTCATGCGGATCATACTGGAAAGCTCTTTGGCTTCGGTTTCGCTGACGTCGCTCTGGTAAATGCGGGTCAGGTGCCCCACGATCTCCTTTTGCATGGCATCGAGGTGGTCCTCGTAACGCCTCCATTTGCTAAGTTTTTTTGCATCCCGACTCTGCATGGCTTTAAGGGTGTTCTTGAACGTTATCAGGGCGATATCCGCCATACGGACAATTTCGCTTTTCGCCTGGGTGATGGCGGCAATGGGGTTGTCGATAAACCGGTCGTCAAACGACGGCATCCGGAACAGGTCCAGATCCTCTTCTTCCTCCTTGGGTGACAGCCAGATGGCCACCTTAATCAGCCAGGGCAGAACGCATAGGAAAAACAGGGCATTAACGACATTGAAGGTCGTATGCCCGTTGGCTATAAATCGCGAGATATTGACCACTTCACCATTTTCGACCAGGTCCACCGGACCGGATCCCATGGCCATAGTGAGGAACTCGATCATTTTGACGAAGTGGGGAAAGATGAGCAGCATCAGACAGACGCCCAGGACATTGAACATGGTATGTGCCCGCGCCGCCCGGTGGGCATTGATGTTGGTGGCGCCTATGGTGGCCAGTTCAGCGGTAATGGTAGTGCCGATATTTTCCCCCAGGACCAGCGCCATGGCGGCTGGAAAAGAGAGCAGTCCCTGCATGGCCAGGGTCATGGTAAGCCCTACCGTGGCAGAGGAGGATTGCACCATGATGGTCAGGATGGCTCCGGTCGCCACGCAGAGCAATAGTCCGCCAACCGTTGACGGATCGAAGCGGGTAAAAAATTCAATAAAGGCCGGGTCGCCCTTGATGGGGCTCAAACCGTGCTTCATGACGGTCATGCCGTAAAAGAGCAGACCGAAACCGAGAATGACATCTCCCAGGTAGCGGCGGCTGGGTCGTTTGGAAAAAAATTTCAAGGGGACGCCGATGGCAATCGCCGGCAGGGCCGCCTTGGTCAGCTTGAAGGCAATCATCTGTGCGGTTACGGTCGTTCCTACATTGGCGCCCAGGATAACACCAACGGCCTGCTGGAGGGTCATCATGCCGGCCCCGACAAAGCTGATCAGCATAACTGTTGTCGCCGAGGAGGACTGGACAATGGCGGTGGCAACGGCACCGGTGCCGCAGCCCACAAAGCGGTTGGACGAAACCGCGCCGAGGATTCTTCTAATCCGATCGCCGGCCGTCATCTGCAGGCCTTCGGTCATCATCTTCATACCCAGGATGAAAAGCCCCAAGCCACCGAGTGTCTGTATAAGTACGCCTGTAATGCTCAATTCATGTCTCCTGCGAAATGGGCAAAATGGATAGTTTCAAAAGCTTATTTTGCGTTTTTGTAGTAGATAGGCACCGCGTTAATTCTGCATTATACGTAGAAATAACAAGTAGTTATGGGAAATGTTAAAACAGTGTTAAGTCTTTGTTACGGTTTGTATAACAGCCGTTTCTGAATTAGTAAAGGCTTTCAAACAGAAAAAAATTGCCGGTTGATTAAAAAGCCGGAATTATTTAAAAATAAATTCATCCTCTCAATCGGCCAGTCTAAAGGTGACTTTAAAATGGACGGAATCTATGTACTTGAAAACGCGGTACAAGAATACGCTTGGGGATCTACCACGGCCATAACCGATCTGCTCGGTCAGCCGTCGCCGTCCAGCACGCCCCAGGCGGAACTCTGGATGGGGGCCCATCCCAAGGCGCCTTCCCAGGTACGCCTGCCGGACGGCCCGATAACCCTGGACCGTTTTATCGCAGCCGACCCCGCGGGCGCGCTGGGTGATACAACCGCCCAGCGTTTCGAGAATCGGCTACCGTTTCTTTTCAAGGTGCTGGCCGCGTCCAAGCCGCTGTCAATCCAGGCCCACCCCAATCTTCAGCAGGCCCGGGAAGGCTTTGACCGGGAAAACGAGGCCGGAATCGATATCAAGGCGCCTGATCGGAATTATCGGGATGCCAACCACAAACCGGAGTGCATCTGTGCCCTGACCGATTTTTGGGCCCTGAACGGATTTCGGGATGGCGAGGACATAACCATTCAGTTGACCGCTCTTTGTCCCCGGACACTCAATGAACTGATCGCGCGGACACTCCCGGTAAAAGCAGCGCCTGATCTGCGCGGGTTATTAAATACCCTGCTGTCGCTGGATGCGGATGCCTGTCAGGAGATTATCGATGAAGCCCTCACAAACCTTAATGCCCGTCCGAACACGGATGCGGTCGGCCGCTGGGTCATGGCCCTCCAGGAAGAATATCCTTATGATATCGGTGTACTATCTCCTGCAATGCTCAACCTGGTATGCCTTGCCCCTGGTCAGGCCATGTACCTGCCGGCGGGGCAGTTGCATGCCTACCTGGAAGGCGTAGGCATCGAATTGATGGCCAATTCCGACAATGTGCTGCGCGGCGGCTTGACTCCCAAGCACATTGATATCCCGGAACTGATGCGGGTGTTGAATTTCTCACCGACCGCACTCGATGTCCTGGTCCCGGAAACGGTGAGCCCCACCGAGCAGGTCTTCCGAACCAATGCATATGAATTTGAACTTTCCGTCATCTCCGCCACGCCGAAACAGCCCCATGAAAACGAACAGCGCAACGCTGTTCAGTTGGTGCTGTGTACAGCCGGCCGGGCAGTGGTCACCCGATCCGACGATATCGCCGAAATGAGGATCCAAAAAGGTTCCTGCCTGTTGATAAAAGCAGGAACACCCGCGTTTAAAATTGTCGGATCGGCAACGTTTTACAAAGCGGCGGTTCCGGAAAAATCATAATCCGTGCAGATGCTTATAACGATTGACAACCTGCGGGGAGTGGGTGTAATAAGCGGTAACCGGCATAGATAGAGACCACTTTCAAAATAGACATGAAACCAACAGGGCGTAACCCGATCCAGGAGGTAAACCGATGAAACTGACCCGTAGAAACCTTACGCTGATGGTGCTTGTAGCCTTGGGGCTCGCTTTTTTTCTGGTTGTTTCCGGCTGCACCGGCATGCAGACCAAAGCCAGTGAGCCGTCTTCATCCGCCAGTGCCAAAAAAGATGAAGGCCCGGTACCCCTGTACTATGATTTCGGCGATGTGCTCGTTCCCAGCGAATTGAAGATCGACAAGGATGCCTCTTTCGTCTTTCAGACGCCCGGGCTGTCGGCCGGCGTGCTGAGCCTGTCCGGTCGAGTGGAAAGCAGCTCCCTGATTGCTTTTTTTGAAAACAACATGGCCAAGGACGCCTGGAAGAAGGTGAGTTCATTCAAATCACCACGCACCATCTTGATGTTTCAGAAGGAAAACCGCTGGTGCGTCATAAACATCACCGACGGCGACTTTACCACCACGGTAGAGATCTGGGTTGCGCCCACCATGAGTGAAACGGATGCAGGTTTGATGAAATAGATGCAGGATATCCTCGCCCATAAGAATATCGTACTTGGGGTCTGCGGCGGCATCGCCGCCTACAAAAGTGCGGAGCTATTAAGGCTTTTCATTAAGAAAAGTTCTAAAGTCCGCGTAATGATGACAAAAAGTGCGCTAAATTTCATCGGCGAGGCCACCTTTGCCGCCTTGTCCGGTACCGGCGTATGCAGCGATCTTTTCGAAGCGGAAACTGCGGACGAAGGCGCGGCCATCAAGCATATCGAGTGGGCGGAAACCGCCGATGCAGTCATCATCGCACCGGCCACGGCCAACATGATCGGCAAGTTGGCCAACGGCATTGCCGATGACGCCCTGAGTACCTTCATGCTGGCGGTGACGGCCCCTAAATTCATCTGCCCCTCGATGAACACCCATATGTATGAAAACCGGGCGGTGCAGAGAAACCTCGACCGACTGGAACAGGACGGATATACCATCCTGGAGCCCGGTTCCGGTGCGTTGGCGTGCGGCACGGTTGGGCCCGGCCGCCTGCCCGAGCCGAATGAAATCCTGGCGTCCGTTATCGCCGGACTCACGCCGAAGGACCTGGCATCTCGGAAGGTGCTGGTGACAGCCGGCCCGACCCACGAGCCCCTTGATCCGGTGCGCTACATCGGCAACCCAAGCAGCGGCAAGATGGGGTTTGCCCTGGCCACGGCTGCCGCTGACCGGGGTGCGGACGTCACCCTGGTATCCGGACCCACCGAACTGGCGGATCCACCCGGGGTCGAGTTGGTGCACGTCAAGACCGCCCAGGAGATGTATGCTGCCGTGATGGATCGCTTCACAGACGTAGATATCCTGATCAAGAGCGCGGCCGTTTCAGATTTCAGGCCGGACGCCTGTAGTGACCAGAAAGTGAAAAAGGACGAAGCGGCCGACACCATCTGCCTGGCGCGCAACCCGGACATCCTGAAAGAGGCCGGCCGCGCCAAAAAGCAGCAGTTGCTGATCGGTTTTGCCGCCGAGACGGAACACCTGGAATCTTATGCCACGGGTAAACTGAAAGAGAAAAATCTGGACATGATCGTCGGGAACCTGGTCACGCAGCCTGAGGCCGGGTTTCAGGCCGATACCAACCAGGTGACATTATTTTTCAAAGACGGCACCCATGAGACCCTGCCCCTCATGGAGAAGGCGCAACTGGCCCACGTCATCCTTGACCATATCCGGCAGCTGTCTGCCCGTTAACGCATGAGCCCACACACCCCAGATGACAATTCGAGCCGCCTGACGCACCCCGCCGATCTGGTAGACGAAACGATACGTTCGCTGAAACAAATGGCGCAGGCCGGCTGTACCGGATTTGACAGCACGCCCGCATCCCTGGAAATCATTGATCGCTGGGGCCGGCCGGATGTAACAAGACCGGCCGGCAGTGTGCCCGACCAGGAAACAAACGCCCGGGAAACGCTGCCGGATATCCGGGCCGACCTGGGTGATTGCCGCCGCTGCAAACTCTGCAACAGCCGTACAACCATCGTTTTCGGCCAGGGCGCGGCGCAAGCCCGGCTCGTTTTCGTGGGGGAGGGACCCGGCGCCGAGGAAGACCGGCAGGGCCTGGCCTTTGTAGGCGCGGCCGGCCAGTTGTTGACCAAGATCATCCAGGCCATCAAGATGACGCGTGAGGACGTCTACATCTGCAACATCATCAAATGTCGGCCACCGGGCAACCGCAATCCCCAGCCGGACGAGATAGCCGCGTGCGTGCCTTTTCTGAAACGTCAGCTGAGATCCATCCAACCGGAGTACATCTGCGCCCTGGGCAGTTTCGCGGCCCGTACCCTTCTGGACACGGACACCCCGATATCCCGCCTGCGCGGACAGCTGCACGACTACCTGGGAATTCCTCTGCTGCCGACCTATCACCCAGCGTATCTTTTAAGAAACCCCGAGCGCAAGCGGGATGTGTGGGAAGACATGAAATTGCTCATGCGCCGTATGGGTATTGAATATTGATCTTCAGCTGCCCGATCAACTGTTGACAACCCCCTGAAAACAGAGTATTTTAGTACATCCTGGCCGGAGAACAGGTTGCGATGGGCCAACACGTTGCAATGGCTTGACGGCGGCCGGCGGCCCCGTCTTTTCTTTAAGAAAACTTGAAGGAGGAACAGGCGTATGAGTAAAGACAGCAGTGACAAACCTCTGGATAAAATGACCGTCAAAGAATTACGTGAAGTGGCCAAGGAAATACCCGAAATCACCGGGGCCCATGGGATGATCAAAGCCGACTTGCTGGCTGCGATCAAGGAAGCCCAGGGCATTACGGATACCCCTGAAGAAGTACCCAAGACGAAATCCAAGACGAAATCCAAGAAAACGGATCGGTCCGTAAAATCTTTGAAAAAGGCAATCAAAGCATTGCGAAAAAAGCAGGCCCAGGCTATTGGCGCCGACGATAAAAAGATGGCAGCCATTTACAGACGCAAAGTTTCAAGACTCAAGAAGAAGACCAGGAATGCCGCCTGAAAGAAATGATACCTGGCGCGGAGTGAACGCATGCAGCAGCAGACAACTGAAAACCTGATTGATCTGTTTGTTGACGCGCTAACAGCGGAAAAGGGGTATTCCGATAGCACCTGCCGTTCTTATCAACGAGATATTTTAGAGTTTTTTACGATTCTGCAAGAGAACTGGCCGGCCGGCGCGGGGGACAATTCAGCGACTGGCCTGCCGGCAGCGAATACCGTGACCGGAATTCAAATACGGTATTGGCTCGGCATTCTATACAAACGCAATAAAAAAGTGACGATCGCCAGGAAACTGTCTGCCCTGCGTACGTTCTTCAAGTTCCTGATAAAGCAGGGTGTTGTCAATCAAAACCCGGCTGCGACAGTAACCACCCCAAAACAGGAGAAAAAGATTCCCGCCTACCTGCCGGTGGATGACATTTTCCGGCTGCTGGACTCCATCGAAACCGATACACTGCTAAAGGCCCGTAACCGAGCCATGTTCGAGACCCTTTATTCCTGCGGCATCAGGGTTTCCGAATTGACCAATCTCGATGTAACCGATATCGACCGGTCCACAGCCATTATCCGGGTTACCGGCAAAGGCAATCGCGAACGCCTGGTCCCCATCGGCCGCAAAGCCCTGGATGCCATACAGGCCTACCGACGGAAATTGAAACAAGCGCAACCCGCGGCGGCAAAGGAGGGCGGGGCGCTTTTTTTAAACCAAATCGGCGGACGACTGACCACGCGTTCGGTGGCTCGTATACTGGAAAAAATAGCCCGGGAATGCGGCCTGGCCACGCCCATATCACCCCATGGACTGCGGCACACCTTTGCCACCCATATGCTGGATGCAGGGGCGGATCTAAGGGCTATCCAGGAGCTGCTGGGCCACCAGAGCCTGGCAACCACCCAGAAATACACCCATGTGAGCATCGATCGGCTCCTGGAAACCTACGATAAAGCCCATCCGCGAAAGTAACGGACAGGACTGGAAAAGTGATCAAAAGCGTCGTTTTAGGGTTTCATGTTTGTCGAATTAGGAGTATGAGTGCGGATGGTCGCAACATGTAAAAGACGAATTTCTTGATATAAAGGAATGCGTATGCAGTTTCACGGAACGACAATATTGGCCGTCCGGTTGAACGGTCAACTGGCAGTCGCGGGTGATGGTCAAGTAACCTTGAACAACACGGTCATCAAGCACCACGCCCGCAAGGTCCGCCGTATTTACAACGACAGTATTATCACCGGGTTTGCCGGTGCAACCGCGGATGCCCTGACCCTGTCCGAAAAGCTGGAAAAGAAACTGGAACGCTACAACGGCAACCTCATGCGCAGTGCTGTCGAACTGGCCCGGGAATGGCGCACCGACAAGTATCTGCGGCGCCTGGAGGCCATCATGATCGCTGCTGACGATACCAGTATCTTTCTCATCTCGGGTAATGGTGATGTCATCGAGCCGGATCAGGATATCATCGCCATCGGATCGGGCGGTGTCGCCGCCCAGTCGGCGGCCCTGGCGCTGTCTCGGCACACAGATTTGGAGGCCCGGGAAATCGTCACCGAAGCAATGGGTATTGCGGGATCGATCTGTGTGTATACCAATGACAGCATCACTGTGGAAGAAATGTAGAAGCTGTCTCAAAAAGTCTTTTGGCCCAATCTCTGCGTTGGGCGCAACATTCAAATCCCCGAAATACTGGAGTATTCCTTCGGTTTGAATATTGCGCCCGCGTTGCTTGTCAGGCGTAGCTCGTAGAGCGAAGACTGAACCGCAACCAAAATCCGTTTTTGAGATAGCTTCAATGAATATGCTACCGCGGTTCCCGGTTCAGGGTTAAAACCTAAAAACCAAAAACCTTTGAACCCAGAACCCTTGAACCTCTGAACCTATAATGTTTTATATTTTCAACCTGATATGAGCAACCTAAAACCATCCGAAATTGTAGAAGAATTGGATAAATATATCGTCGGGCAACACAACGCCAAACGCTCGGTTGCCATTGCTTTGCGCAATCGCTGGCGGCGTCAGCAGGTGCCGGATGACCTGCGTGACGAGATCGCACCTAAAAATATCATTCTTATCGGCCCCACCGGGGTCGGCAAAACCGAGATTGCCCGGCGCCTGTCAAATCTGACCGACTCTCCCCTGATAAAAGTGGAGGCCTCCAAGTTTACCGAGGTGGGCTACGTGGGCCGCGATGTGGAGTCGATGGTCAGGGACCTGATCGAACTCACGGTGAACAACCTGAAAGTGCGGGAACAGGAATCCGTCCAGGCGAAGGCCCGCGAGAATGCCGAAGAAAGAATGTTGGATCTCCTGTTGCCACCGAGCGATCCGATCCCGGCGGCGGCCGGTAATCCGGCCATCGACCGGCCGTTTGATCCGGCCCCGGCCACCGCCCCGGATGCATCCACAACCCGTGAGAAGCTGCGCAAACTGCTCCGTTCCGGCAAGCTGGATAAGCGTACGGTGGATTTGGAGGTGGCGGACAGATCCGTTCCCATGGTCGAGGTTTTTTCAAACATGGGAATGGAAGAAATGGGTATTAATTTCAAGGATATGCTTGGTGGCCTGCTGCCAAAGTCAACCAAGCGGCGCAAAATAAAGGTCCCGGAAGCCATGGACCTGCTGGCCCAGGAGGAAGCCCAGGGCCTGGTGGACATGGACCGGGTTGTAAAACAGGCCATTGAAAAGGTTGAACAGGACGGTATCATCTTCCTGGATGAAATAGACAAGATAGCCGGCAAACACGGCGGCACCGGACCGGATGTCAGCCGGGAAGGGGTGCAAAGAGACCTTCTGCCCCTGGTGGAAGGCAGTACGGTCACCACCAAATACGGACCGGTACGAACCGATCACATCCTTTTCATCGCCGCGGGAGCGTTTCATGCGATCAACCGGCGGACCTGATTCCGGAACTGCAGGGACGTTTTCCAATTCGGGTTGAACTGAGTTCCTTGGGGCAAGCGGAGTTTTACCGAATCCTGACCGAACCTAAAAATGCATTGCTGCTCCAGTATCTGGCCCTGTTGCGGACAGAGGGCCTCGAGGTTGTTTTTACCGACGGCACCGTCCGGGAAATTTCCCGCATTGCGGAAGAAGTCAACAACAGCACGGAGAACATCGGTGCCCGCCGATTGCATACCCTCATGGAGAAGCTACTAGAGGATATACTTTTCGATGCCCCGGACATGGAAGCCGAAGAGGTAGAAATCGACGTTGCGTATGTAAACGGCAAACTCAAAGATATCATGGAAAATGAGGATTTGAGTCGGTATATACTCTAAAACCGGGTTTTATGTTTTAAGTTTTCGTTTTAATTGCCTTTGCTTTATCTAAACACTTAACACTTAAAACCTAAAACTGGTGGATCGGGGTATCTTTCCGAAGAGACTATCTAAACTCTAAGAAAAATAACTATGACAAAGAACAATCCAGAAACCAACGTCGCTGAAATTCTAATCGAAGCCCTGCCGTACATCCGACGCTTCTCCGGGATGATCATGGTCATCAAGTATGGCGGACACGCCATGGTGGACGAGCAGTTAAAAGCTGATTTTGCCCGTGACATCGTCCTGATGAAGTTCATCGGTTTGAATCCGGTCATCGTCCACGGCGGCGGGCCGCAGATCAATTCCGTCCTGGACCGGATGGGAATCGAGTCGCGCTTTGTACGCGGCATGCGTATGACGGATGCCCAGACCATGGATGTGGTGGAAATGGTGCTCGGCGGCAAGGTCAATAAGGCCATCGTCGCCCAGATCAATGCCCAGGGAGGCAAAGCCGCCGGGCTGTCCGGCAAGGATGGCAGCCTGATCCAGGCCGAGAAACTGCAGATCATCCACCAGGAAAATGAGACGGATCCTCCCGAGATCATCGATCCCGGACTGGTGGGCGATGTTACGGCGGTCAATCCCGAAATCATCGATACCCTGATCCGGCAGGGATTTATTCCGGTAATTGCCCCGGTAGGTACCGGGCCCAATGGCGAAACTTTCAATATCAATGCCGACCTGGTCGCCAGTCGGATTGCCATGGCCCTTTCCGCCGGCCGGCTGATACTCATGACCGATGTGGACGGGGTGCTCGACGGCAACGGTAAACTCATTTCATCCGTGAATGCCGCCGACATCCGACGTATGATTGATTCTCAGGAAATCACCGGCGGGATGATTCCCAAAATTGAATACGGATTGAAAGCGTTGGAAGCCGGCGTTGAGAAAGTGCCGATCATCAACGGCACCCACCGGCATGCCCTGCTCCTGGAACTCTTTACGCATAAAGGTGTCGGAACGGAAATTGTGACATGACTATTGAGACGAAAAAACTGGCAGATACGTATATCGCCGGAACCTATGCCCGGTTCCCGCTGGTCCTCACCAAAGGCAGCGGCTGTACTGTCTGGGACGAGGACGGCCGACCGTATACCGATTTTATCGCCGGTATCGCGGTTTGTAATCTCGGTCACGCCCATCCGCGGGTTGCCCGCGCGGTCAGCGACCAGGCCGGCACCCTCTGTCATGTGTCCAATCTTTACTATACCCGTCCGCAAGCGGAACTGGCCCGGGCCCTGGTCGAGCGCTGTTTTGCCGAGCGGGCGTTCTTTTGCAACAGTGGGGCCGAGGCCAACGAAGCCGCCATCAAAATCACCCGGAAGTATTTTTACGATCGAAAACAGCCTGAGAAATTTCGCATCATCTCCATGCGACAGTCCTTTCACGGCCGCACCATGGCAACCTTGTCCGCCACGGGCCAGGATAAGATCAAAAAGGGTTTCGACCCGGTCCTGAGTGGGTTCGATTTTGTGCCGTTCAATGACCTCGCCGCCCTGGAAAACGCCCTGACGGCGGAAACCTGCGGTGTCATGCTGGAACCGGTGCAAGGCGAGGGCGGCGTGGTCTTACCTGATGCAGGATACTTGGAAGCAGTGCGTGATTTCTGTGATCAACATGACCTGCTGCTGATTTTTGACGAAGTCCAAACAGGTATGGGCCGGACCGGTAAATTGTTTGCCCATGAACATTTCAAGGTGACGCCGGATGTCATGACCCTGGCCAAAGCCCTGGCCAACGGCTTTCCCATGGGCGCCATGCTGGCCTCCGCGAAGGTTGCCCCGGCGTTTAGTCCCGGCGCCCATGCCTCCACCTTCGGCGGCACACCGGTGATTTCAGCGGCGGCCCTGGAAACAGTGCGTATATTGACCGAAGAGGGTATCATCGCGCAATGCGCCACCAACGGCGATTACTTCAAAAAACGACTTGCCTGGCTCCAGGAGCGCCATGCCTGTATCGTGGACGTCCGCGGTATCGGACTGCTGTGTGGCCTCAAACTGGACCGGCCCGGCAGTGAGATCGTTACCGCCTGCCTGGAACGCGGATTTTTGATCAACTGCATCCAGGACAACATCCTGCGATTTGCACCGCCGTTGATCGTCACCCCGGCGGAAATAGACGCACTCGTCGAGTGTCTTGACCAAATCATGCAGAAACTGTAAAGAATCCTGGTCCAGAGGGCCAGGCTTTGGGCCGCCCCTAAAAGGGGCCTCGCCATGAGCACACAAAGGCAAAACCATGCATCGCGCAGAGACGCAGAGGCGCAGAGAAAACCATGCATTTTTCCCGCTTCGCGGGATTAAAACCCAAAAGGTCTTGAAGTGCTTTTCGCATGATAGTGCGACCAAATTCTGGTTTTGATTTTCTCTGCGCCTCTGCGTCTCTGCGCGAGAATAATGCTCTTACGGCACAGCCAAATATCGCTGACCTGACCCTGAGGACCAGGTTTTGAAGGATCGAATAAACGGGACGGGTTTCTATATTACGTAAATGCGGTGCCTCCGCACTGCGGTGCGGGCACGGACACCAGTTAGGAGATTTGAGCAGTGGCAAAGAAAATTGAAAAAGTGGTTTTGGCTTATTCAGGCGGTTTGGATACTTCGGTTATTCTCAAGTGGTTGATCGAAACATACCAATGTGACGTCATCACCTTTTCGGCGGATATCGGCCAGGGCGAAGAGCTCGACCAGATTGAACCCAACGCACTGAAGACCGGCGCTTCCAAAGTATATATCGACGACCTAAAAGAAGAATTCGTGCGCGATTATGTCTACCCTGCATTTCGGGCCAATGTCATCTACGAGGGCCAATACCTGCTGGGGACATCGCTGGCCCGGCCTTTGATCGCCAAGCGGCAGATGGAAATCGCGGCGATCGAAGGCGCCGATGCGGTCAGCCACGGGGCTACCGGCAAAGGCAACGACCAGGTCCGTTTTGAACTGGGATACCTGGCTATCGACCCAGCGATCAAGATTGTGGCTCCCTGGCGCGAATGGGATCTCAATTCCCGCACCATTCTCATGGAATTCGCCGCACAGCATGGCATTGACGTGCCGACGTCGCACGCCAAGCCTTACAGCACCGACCGCAACCTGCTGCACATCAGTTTTGAAGGCGGCGTCCTGGAAGACCCCTGGCAGGCGCCGCCGGATGACATGTATACCATGACGGCCTCCTTACAGGCCGCCGCGGATACCGCGGAGGAGATCGAGCTTTCCTTTGTCGAGGGCAATCCGGTGGCCCTGAACGGTAAAACACTTGGGCCGGCCGACATGTTGACCGAGCTCAACCGTCTGGGCGGCCGCCACGGAATAGGGCGTATCGATATCGTGGAAAACCGCTATGTCGGGATGAAATCCCGGGGCGTTTATGAAACACCAGGGGGCACGATCCTGCGGCAGGCCCACCTGGCTATGGAATCTTTGACCCTGGACCGCGAGGTGATGCACCTGCGTGATTCCCTGGTGCCGGAATACGCCGCGATGATCTACAACGGCTTCTGGTTCTCACCGGAAAGAGAGATGGTCCAGGCCATGATAGACGCCAGCCAACGGAATGTATCCGGGGATGTGCGCCTTTCCCTCTTCAAAGGCAATTGCGTCGTGCACGGCCGCAGATCGAACAAATCGCTTTACAGCGAGGCCCATGCCACCTTTGAAGAAGACGAAGTATACAGCCAGAAAGACGCCGAAGGGTTCATTCGGCTGAATGCCCTGAGGCTGCGCCTGAACAGTCTGTTGAATAAATAAGGTTAAAGGGTTCATAGGTTTGAGGTTTTAACCTTGAACCGGGAACCCTGAACTGGGAACCTCTTATGAGGACAGCACCATGGCAGAAAAATTGTGGGATGGCCGCTTTTCCGAAAAGACCAGCAGCAGTGTCGAAAAATTCACTTCATCCATCCAGATCGACAAACGGCTGTACGCGTACGATATCGACGGCAGCGTCGCCCATAGTAAAATGCTGGCCAAATGCGGCGTGATTACGGCTGCTGAGGCAGACGAACTGGAGCGGGGCCTGGGAATTATCAAGACGGAAATTGAAAGGGGGGCGCTGGCCTACGACGACCGTCTTGAAGACATCCACATGCACATAGAGGCCCGTTTGTTCCAGGAAGTCGGCAAAGTCGCCCAGAAACTGCATACCGCCCGGAGTCGGAACGATCAGGTTGCCCTGGACGTACGCATGTACCTACGCAAGGAAACCGCTGACCTCATCCGGGGTCTGGCCCAGTTGCGGGAGCAGTTCATCCTGCTTGCCCGGGAACAGGCAGATACGATCATGCCCGGCTACACCCACATGCAAAGGGCGCAGCCGGTGCTTTTCGGCCATCATCTGATGGCTTATTATGAAATGTTCACCCGGGATGCTCGGCGCCTGGCGGATTGCCTGACCCGGATCAACGTGATGCCCTTGGGAACAGCCGCCCTGGCCGGAACCACCTACCCGATCGACAGGCACTACGTGGCTGAACTGCTCAATTTCCCGGTTGTCAGCAGCAACAGTATGGATACGGTGGCTGACCGGGATTTCATCCTGGAGTTTCTGGCGAATGCCGGTATCTGCATGCTCCACTTCAGCCGGTTGTCCGAGGAATTGATCCTCTGGTCCACATCGGAATTTGGTTTTATCGAGTTGTCCGACGCTTTTTCAACCGGTAGCAGCATTATGCCCCAGAAGAAGAATCCGGATATTCCGGAACTGGTGCGGGGCAAGACCGGCCGGGTGATTGGTGATCTGGTCTCCATGCTGACCACCATGAAGTCGCTGCCCATGACTTACAACCGCGACTTGCAGGAGGACAAGGAACCCCTGTTCGACGCGGTGGACACCCTGGCAGCCTGCGTGGATATCGTCACCCGGATGCTGCCTGAAATAAAAGTGCAGAAAGATCGAATGCGTGAGGCCGCCAACACCGGTTTCTTAAATGCCACCGATTTGGCGGATTACCTGGTCAGTCTGGGTGTGCCGTTTCGGGAAGCGCACAGCCATGTCGGCCAGGCCGTGGCCTACGCCCTGGAAGACGGTCGGGAACTCCACGAGCTCACGTTGGCGGAACTTCAGAAGTTCTCCCCCGGCATAGAAGCCGAAGTATTCGATCTGCTGCAGCCGGAAAGCGTGGTGAACCGGAGAACCTCCCCGGGCGGCACGGCCGGTGTAAATGTTGCGGCGGCTATTGCGGTGGCCGTAGCGGAACTGCAGGCCGACATGCAAACACTGCCCACTTTTTAAAGGCACGGACTCGCTATGCTACTTTTTTGCCGGCACCAAAATTCAATTGGCCTCTTCGGGGCAAGGTTAGCGGTTGCCCTGGCGGCTTTGGGACTGGTGTGGGCAATCGCCGCCTGCGGCGTGAAGGCGCCGCCGGTTGCACCGGGTGCCAAACCGCCCATCCTGGCAAGTTTTGGTCACCATCTTGAGAATGACCTGCTGACTCTCAGATGGACCTTCGCGGCCGGCAGTTCGCAGCCAGAGAGCATGACGTTGTACCGTGCCCGGTCTCCCCTGGCTGAAAAACCCTGCGACGGTTGTCCGCTGGTGTTCAAGCCCTTGCAAACCATAGCGGCGGCGGATCTGGAAAAAGGATCGCTGGCGCTTACCCTGGAGTCGGGGTTTCATTATGGATTCAAGATGAGAGCAACGGCTGAAAACGGAGTGACCGGTCCGGATTCCCAAACCATCATAATCGAGTACTGACATGCGGACGATACCTTTTTTCAAAATGAGCGGCAGCGGCAACGATTTCATTCTCATCGATAATCGCGAAAACATCCTGGGCGATATCGACCTGGAACATTTCATCGTACAGGTATGTAAACGCAAAATGTCGGCCGGCGCCGATGGTATGATCCTGATCGAAGCAGCGGAAGATCTGGATTTTAAATGGCGTTTCTATAATTCCGACGGAAGCCGGGCGGAAATGTGCGGCAATGGGGCCCGTTGTGCCGCTCGCTACGCACATCTGAACGACATCGCCGGAAGGGAAATGGTGTTCGGCACCGATGCCGGTCCAATCCAGGCCAGCGTAGACGACGACCGGGTAAAAATCGGTATGACCCCGCCTTTTGATTACCGCCCGCCATTCGTCTTACATGCCGCTGGTGAGGACGTAGAAGTGAGCTTTATCAATACCGGCGTTCCCCATGTCGTTATCCACACTGCCGATCTGGAGACTGCACCGGTCGTTGATCTCGGTCGCTCGATCAGGCGGCATCCTGAATTTGCCCCGGCCGGCACAAACGTCAATTTTATCGCCAGCGAGGCTGGCAATCGCATTGGTATAAGGACATACGAACGGGGGGTTGAAGATGAAACCCTGGCCTGCGGCACCGGTTCCGTGGCCGGTGCCCTGGTCCACGCCCTGCAAAACGGTACACCGGCGCCCATCGACATGATAACCCGAAGCAAAAACCGGTTGACCATTCACTATGAACTTGCCGGGGATACCTGTCACCAGGTCTTCCTGGAGGGCGATGCCCGGGTGATCTACACGGCGGAGCTTGCACCGGATGCCTGGCAATATTCCTAAAGAATCCTGGTCCTGAGGGCCAGGCTTTGAGCCAAGCCCAGAGGGCGCGTCCTAATAATTGACTACTAAAATCCGAAATTCGAATATCGGCATGTCCGCAAGGCGAACGCCGCAAATCCGAAACAAAATAAAAACCCGAATGAATCAATGACCAAAACAAAGCCCGCAACGAAAGGCCAAGCGGTCTGATTGGTTGGACATTTGAATTTCTGTCATTTGATATTGTTTCGAATTTCGATATTCGTGCTTCGAATTTAATTGTAAGTCACTTCAAATGCATAGCCAAGCATCTCTGACCCGGCCTCGTAGACCGGGTTTGAAAGCCTGAATAAACGGGGCGGAACATCTTGAACAGCGCCTTCATAGCCATCGGATCGAATCTGGGTGACAAACGGCAAAACTGCCTGCGGGGAATCGCCGCGCTGGACCGTATGCCGGATATCGACGTGATCGATCAGGCCCGCTTTTACAAGACTGCTCCGGTTGACTATACCGATCAGGACTGGTTCGTAAACACAGCGATCCGCATTGCCACAGATCTGGACCCGGACGAGCTTTTACGGCGATTAAAACAAATCGAGCAAGACAGTGGGCGCGACCAGGAGACCATTCGATTTGGACCCCGGATTCTGGATCTCGATATCATTTTTTTCGGCGATCTCGTGTTGCAGACCGCCACCCTTGAAATTCCACATCCACGCATGCATAAAAGGCGCTTTGTGCTAAGACCGATCTGTGATATAGATCCCACTGCCGTCCATCCAACGCTGGATATGCCGATAAACGCGCTGCTGGAGGCCATTGACGACCCCGATCAGGATATCGAACTGCTACCATGATAAAATTTATCATATTCCTGCTGGTCGGTTATTTTGCCCTGAAATCTATTAAAAGTTTCTTGGGGGCCGGCTCCCGGACAAACGTGTCGGGCGGTCGCGGGGAGGCGGACCAAATCGATAACCTCATGGTTCAGGATCTCAATTGTCAGACCTACATTTCGAAAAGGGATGCCATCCAGACGGTCCAAAATGGCCAGACGCTTTATTTCTGTTCCACGCAGTGCCGGGATGCCTATCTGGCCAATAGTTAAAAAACCGTGTAAGCACGTTACCATATCAGCCACACAACTTTTTAGGAGAAGAATGCGATGAAATTTTTTCTGGATACCGCCAACATTGATGAGATCAAGGACGCGAGCAGCATGGGCATGGTCGACGGGGTGACCACCAATCCATCCCTGATTGCCAAGGAAGGTCGCGATTTTGAAGAGGTCATCAAGGAAATCTGCGAGATCGTGGATGGTCCCATTAGCGCTGAGGTGATCAGCACCGATACCGAAGGGATGCTGAAAGAGGCCCGCCACCTGGCCGGTCTGCACAAAAACATCGTGGTTAAAATACCCATGACGGTCGACGGTATCAAGGCCACCTGCCAGCTGACCAAAGAGGGGATAAAAACGAATGTGACGCTGGTGTTCTCTCCGCTGCAGGCCTTGATGGCCGCTAAAGCCGGGGCTACTTATGTCAGCCCGTTTCTCGGTCGTCTGGATGATCTCTCCCAGGACGGTCTCCAACTCATCGAACAGATTGTCGATATATATGCCAACTATGCCTACGAAACCGAAATCATCGTGGCCAGCGCCCGCAACCCGCTGCATGTTCTCGAATCCGCGCTGATGGGTGCGGATATCGCCACCATACCGTACAGCGTTCTGGGCAAATTTGCGGCTCATCCGCTGACCGACAAAGGGCTCAAAGCATTCCTGGATGACTGGAACAAATCGCAGGCGTAAGCGGCTAGCGCAATTGAAACGGCAGGTTCTGCATGTTTAAAGGCAAGACACTCAAAGAAATTGCGGCCCACCCCAACGCCCTGACCATGTACCGGGTGGCCGCAGTGCCGGGCATCGTGATTCTGATGCTGTATCCCAACCGGCTCTTTACCCTGATAGCCGGCCTATTGTTCGCGGCGGCGGCTATTACGGATTTCTTTGATGGTTTTCTGGCCCGCCAGCGTGGTCTGGAATCGAGTTTCGGCAAAATTATGGACCCGCTGGCCGACAAGGTCCTGGTTTCATCAGCCCTGATTATGCTCGCCTCATACGGTTGGGCGCCGGCCTGGATAGTGTGCATCATCATCGGACGCGAACTGGCCGTCACCGGGTTGCGCAACTTCATGATCGAAAACAAAATTGACGTCGGTGCTTCAAGCCTGGGGAAATACAAAACCGGATTTCAAATTGCCGCTATTATCCCCCTGTTGTTTCATTACACGTGGTTCGGCATCGACATGCACGCGATCGGAAGCCTGTTTCTTTGGGTGGCGCTGATCATGACGGTATGGTCCGGTGCGGATTACTTTATCCGGTTCAGAAAACTGTTTGTATCGTAGCTTTTTCTATTGACATAACATAGAGAAAACTTTATACAACACAACTTCTGAGCGGGAATAACTCAGTGGTAGAGTGCGACCTTGCCAAGGTCGAAGTCGCGGGTTCAAATCCCGTTTCCCGCTCCATTTTTATTTGGGGCCGCGACAATTAGCAGTAACCGTTTCGCGGAAATCCACCGGCGGCATAGCCAAGTGGTAAGGCAGCGGCCTGCAAAGCCGTTATTCACCAGTTCGAATCTGGTTGCCGCCTCCAAACAACAAGAAAGGGCCTGCAGAAACGTCTTCTCTGCAGGCCCTTTTTTAGTCTTAGGGGCAACAAAAAGCTATCTTGGTTTTAACTTGCCGTTCCCAGAACCTGCGTCAACACCTTTTTAAACTCGACACTCGTATAGGGCTTGGGCAGCGCGGCTTGGAAACCGTGCGCCAGCGGATCGGTCATAACGGGATCATCGGAATAACCGCTGGAGACAATGGCCCGAATATTGGGTGCAATGTCCTGCATTTTTTTGAGTGTCTGGATGCCGCTGATGCCATGTTTGATCGTCAGGTCGAGGATAACGGCATCGAAGGGTTGACCAGATGATAACGCCGCCTTGTACAACGCCAGGGCCTGTTCCCCATCCTCGGCAAATTCGGCCTGGTAGCCAAAGCGCTCCAGCATGATCCGGCCCAGTTCGAGGATCATCTTTTCATCGTCCATCATCAGGATGGAGTGCCCGATCGACGCATCGGCTGCCGGTTGGGCAGGTAGTTCGAGTTCCGGGACCGGGACCCGTTTTGGCGAGGCAGCCGGCAGATAGATGTGCAGCATGGTACCCTGGCCACTTTTGGATTCTAGCTGGATATAGCCGTCATGTTTCTCAATGATGCTGTTCGCCGTGGTTAACCCCAGCCCCATACCCTTGGTTTTCCCACGCTGTTTGGTTGAAAAATAAGGATCGAACACTTTGAGTCTGTTTTCCACCGGAATGCCGATTCCCGGGTCGGAAACAGTGATCCGGACATACTTACCCGATCCTGATGCTTCGTCCCGGCTGGCCCGGTCCTGTTCGGACAAATAATTAACCCCCAAAACCTTGATACCGCGACCGGCGGGTGTTGCTTCAATCGCGTTTTTGATGATGTTGCCCAGGGCATGCTCGATCTGTTCCGGGTCGCACTCCACCGGCCATAGATCGGTCGCAATTTCAAGGCCGCCACCGGTCACTGCCTGGCCGGCAACGGTTCTGGCCGTATTCTCAATTAGCTGGGCAATCGGGCATGTTTGTTTGACCGGAGCCCCACCCCGGGCAAAGGTAATCAATTGCCGGGTCAGATCTTTTGAGCGCAGACAGGCTTTTTCGGCGGCCTTCAAAAAAGACCAGGCGTTATATTCCGGGTCGATATCTTTTTGCGCCAGAGAAATATTGCCCAGAATAACTGATAGTAAATTATTGAAATCATGGGCTATACCACCTGATAGGATGCCAATGGATTCCAATTTCTCGATTTTAAGCTTTTCTTCCTCGCGTCGCTTGCGCTCACTGATATCCCGAGCCATGAGCTGGATGATGCCCCGCTTTTTGTCGGCCACGGTGGCACTGATTTCAATGGGTACGACGGTGCCGTCCGTTGTGCGCCATTCCGATTCCAGGTAAACGGATTCGCCGGCAAGCACCCGGGCGATGCGATCGCGAACCGAGGGAGGGCCATTCTGGTTTTCCAGGTCGTCAATATGCATGCGCAACAGTTGGTCCCGGCTGTATCCCAGCAGATCACAGGCCTGGGTGTTGACATCGGTGATCATGCCTTTGCGATGAATAATGATGGCGTCTTTCGATTGTTCAAAAAGCTGCCGGAAACGGCGCTCACTTTTGCGAAGTTCGTCATCGGAACGTTTGCGGTCAATGGCTATGGCCGTCTGGTCGGAGACTGCCGCAAGTACCTGCAGGTCTCTTTGATTGAAACGGTTTGGATCGGTGTAGCTTTGGACCGCCATGATGCCGATTACGGTATCGCGTACAATCAGGGGGACGCCCATCCAGATCAACGGGACCGGACCCCAGACGCCATTGTTGGCCGCCCGGGCCTCCAGCTCTTTTTGACCCATGAGGACCGGTTTGCGAAGTTGGACGACTTTTCCGGTCAATGAGTCATCGGTGTTAAAATCCGTAATCGGATCAAAATCATCGTCGGTTGAATCGACATGATAGGGGAAGTAGAGTGTTTTTTTCCGACTGTCGACAATCGCAATAAAGAAGTTGGTAACATCGATGATGCGACTTAAGATTTGATGAATGGACCGGTACAGGTCATCCAGGTCCAAGGTGGTATTGACCGCGTTGGAGATAGAAAAGAGGGCCTCGAAAACCGCTTCAGTTTGCTGGCCGTCGCGCTTTTCGGGGTCAATCCTATTATTCTGGGCCGGCGTTTCCATAAAGTGGTCTTTGGTTAACTGGTGTCACCGGGCGCCCGGCGGGGTCCTGCTTTCTGCAAGCCTCTACTGGAATAATATACGGCGCGCTTGAACATAAATTTGGCGTGGATGTGCCGCTCGCCACTGACCCAGGTGCACTGTTGGATGCCCATGAAAGGATGGGTCTGCTGCGGTTCACCAAGGATGGCGACAACCGCATCATAGGACATACCGAATTCTAATTTCTCATAATTCTGGAGCGTTACGGTACCCGGCTGTGGTGCGCAACCAGTCAACAGCGCGGTCCCCGCCATAAATAGCAGGGCCATGATGTGTATGACCTGATGAGCTTTCATAGCAGCCTCCTTCCGTTGCCTTGGCTTAGCGGTTTAATATAGAAAAACAATTGTCGGAGTTCAACTGTTCATTTGTAATCGTACACAGTCACACCCTGCCAGCCCTCCGGGGGCGGGGATTTCATATACGTCTCTTTCCTGTGGATCAGCAATTGGCTGGGACGGTCACCGGGGTAAATGACCAAGGCGTCCCGGAAATATGTTAAGGCCCGTGACCAGTTTCACCGGGTGTAGTGCCGCAGGCCTGTCTCGTAAAGCGCAGCCAGGTCTTTCAAATTACTGTCGGCTTTTTCCAGAGAGGTCATCAATTCATAAATCATCACCGGGGTATCTTTGCCGATTACCCTGACAATATCCAGCTTGCGCAACTGGAATCGATCCTGAATTTGGGCCGCCGTGGATTCACTGATAATGATATGGGTGCCATAGACTTTATTTAGAGATTCCAGCCGGGAAGCCAGATTTACGGCATCACCGATGACCGTATAATCGCGAAATTGCTGTGACCCGAGATTGCCTACAATGGCTCGTCCGGTATTCAAGCCGATGCCGAGATCCAGCTTGGCAGCCCCCGGAATATCCTGCTGCCGCAGTTCCTCGCTGGCGGCCAGCATAGCCAGGGCACAGCGCGCCGCGGCCCCGGGATGGTCTTCGATATCCAGAGGCGCCCCGAAAAAGGCCATGATGGCGTCACCGATGAGCTTGTCCAGGGTCCCATGGCGTTTAAACACCAGGGGAATCATGACATCGAAATAGGCATTGAGCAGGCCCCCGGTTTTAGAAGGCCCCAGCTTTTCGGCCAGGGAGGTGAAGCCGCGCAGATCCGAAAAAAGGACGGTGATATCACAATGGCGGCCTTCCAAATGGCCCGACTGCTCATCCTTAAGCAGCTCTTTGACCACGTCGGGGGCCAGGTATTTACCAAAAAGATCCGTAATCATTAATGATTTTTTCCTCTGCACGCTTTTTTGCAGGGTTGCCCCCATGACGAACTGCAGGCTCCACACCCCGATAAGGGGCGCTGTGTCCAGCCAGGTCAGGCTGTGCAGAAAAAGATAGTGACTGGTGCCGGCAACTCCAAGCAAACCGGTAATCAAGATCAGGGTGGAGCCCAAAATACCCACCACCGGTAGATAAAACACCAGCCCGGTCAACCCGGTCAGCAGGGTCCACATCAGCACTTCCCGACCCGGCCGCTTATTGATGAACCCTTTGGTGAGGATGGTCTCGGTGGCCCAGGCATGGCAGGAAATGCCCAGGTCCTTGTCGCCGAGGATATCGGTTTCAACCTGTCCGAATTTGGCTGTCAGGGTCTGAGGCGGTCGCGTAAAACGCGAGTAAGGGGTGCTGAAAAAGTCCTTTTCAAAAACCAGGCTGCTACCAATGAGCACTATTTTGCCCTTGACCGCCGACGCATCGAATTGGTTGTTGACGGCATCTACAAAGGAAATCCCGGGGAAGGCGGCGTAGTTGCCGCCAAAATTGATCAGCAGCTCGGGATAGGGCAGGGTGAGGACCTGGTCGTCTTTTGATCCCAGCGTAAAAAAATCCTTGCCGGAAAAATCAGGTATGAATTCAATATTATAGAAGACGCGCGCGAGCTCCAGGGAAAAGGAGGGGACCAGTTCCAGGCCGCCGTCCGGCAATCGGCGCGCATTAAAAAAACGGACTTTGCGCAAGATGTTGTCCACATCCAGGGGGACATCGATAAAACCATCACCGGTCATGGCGGCTTGAAACCGATCAAGGGCCGTAATCTCCTTGCCGTGGGAGGAGGAAATCCGCGCCAGGACTACATTGCCGCCGGACTCAATAGCCGTGGTCAGGATCAGATCGTCTTCCGGGTCCGGGGCCGGGGAGGAAAAAATAAGGTCTATGCCGATAACAGCGGCCCCGGATCGATTGAGATTTTCAATGGCGCTTGCCAGGTGCCGGCGGGACCAGCTGCCCTGTCGGCGCTTGAGCGCAACGGCGCTTTTCTGATCCATCAGCACTAATGTGATCTGGCCGCTTGGGGCCTGGTCACCGCGCCATTTAAAATGCAGATCATAGAGGAAATTGTCTGCCCGCTGGAACAAACCATAGGTGTACCCGCCGCCAACTATGGATAGAACCAGGCTGACGCAGCAGATCGTCAATAAAAGCTGCAGGAGGAAAAGGCGTTTCATTCAATAAACGATTGCTTCGGATAGAGCGTGGGGGGACGGATGCAACAGTCCCCCTTAACACCGGATTTTATCTGACGGTCAGGTAGAGCGGTGTCTGTCCTTCAACCCCGCCAACGGGGCTGGAGACAATGACAATGACCCGGCAGTTTTTCAAGATCTTGCTAGCCGAGTCTTCGGCCTGCAGGGCCTGGGCGTCGTTTTGGGATATAACCAGGTTGGTCTTGGAAAGGCCGGCCAGCCCCTGGGCCTTTTTGACGATGAAACGCCGCCTTTTTTTACGGGTCTGGTTATCATCCGCCAGCGCTGCGCGCGGGCCGAATATCAGCTCGGCCAGGTGTTCCAGGCTGTCGGGAGGCAAACCATACGATTGTAAATGCCGGAGATCTTCGGCAGACTCCACATAACTGGCCATTGGTCTCTGTTCCAGGGCGGTCGGATTGATGGTGCCCAGTTCGTAAATGGTACCGCCGGCCGGGGTTGCAATTTTGGGAAAGAGGGCCGGTTGTACTTGGCCCTGTCCCGGCAGATCGCGGGCATCGATCACCAGCCAGGGGGCTTCCGCGTTCTCAACAACCTGTTCACCCGGCTGCTGCGGAAAGCTCAACCGGTCCGGGCCGGCCGGCATGTGTGTGAGTATCTGCAAGTTGAGGCCCGAGATCCCGGTTAGGTGGGTTTTGCGGGTAACCTCGTAGTAAGGGCGGGCAGTGTCTTCAATCAGCCGGGACTCATGCTCGACAAACCGCAGAAATCCTTTCAGGCGAATCACGAAGTAGCCGCTGCCGAGTTCGCCCAGTTTGCGCCGGTCATCAAGGTTGACCCCGGCGGCCAATTTTAGAATATTACTGGCGGCAATAAGCTGGGCAGCCCGCAGGGCCATGGGAATGGAGTCGGCGTTTTGGTCCAGATAAGCCCGGCCGGTGCCATATATGATCCCCCGTTCCCAATCGATCCGCCCGGTGGCGAATTTCTGGATAAAAGCGGTGAAAGCGCGATCTTCATCACTGTTTACAGGGGCGGGCAGGATGAGCAGGCTTGCCGCCAGGAAAAAAATTACCAATGATCGGGGAGTGCAGAACCCAGTTCTTAGCGAAATCAGCATGGCCGCCTCATTATCATTCTTCAGGGTGTAAGGTGAACGGTCGTATGAGTTGTCTATCAGCTATCTCAAAAAATCGATTCTAGTTCAAAATGACGCGAAGCTACTGCCTAACGTGGTGCAAGGCGGCCGCGAGGTGCCCCGCGATGCGGGACTTCCCGCCTGATCAATTCCTCGATGGTGGGTCGCAACCCGGAGGTGCCAGCGAAGCCAACGCCTATCGTGGTGAATACTGGCGTATTTCGAGGACTTGAACCGAGCGCCCAACGCCGAGTTTGGGCTAATCCGTCGTCGCTAATAAGCTATGCCGGACAAGAAGACTTTTTTGAGATGGCTTCTAGTGATAGCACACTATCCATAATAGACCAATCATTTTTCACCTTTGACAACTACCTGTTATTACCGTATATTGGTCTTAATATGCTGGCTAAAGGCTTCAAGAAATTAGGGATTTGGACACTCGTGCTGCTGTGCACAGTCGGGGCGGCTCCCCTGGCGGCGTCGCAGGTACGCGACCCGGTATACGCCGGCCTGTTTTATCCAGCCCACCGCACCAAGCTGGAACGCACCATCGCCAAACTCGTCTCCACGGCCGGGAAATCCGCCTCGAGCGCGAATATCGAAGGACACCTGCGTGCGCTGATCATGCCGCACGCTGGATATATCTATTCCGGTTATACCGCCGCCCACGTCAACCGCCACCTGACCGGCCGGCGGTTTTCAAAGGTGATCGTCATGGGGCCGGACCATCGCGTCGGACTGCCTGCAGCTGCCATAAGTGCCGTAAAGGCGTATGATACGCCCCTGGGGCGCCTGCCGCTGCACCCGGACGCCGTTCGCCTCAGGGAAACATCGAACCTTTTTGAATACAGTCCCTTCAGTGACCGCACCGAACACAGCGTGGAGGTTGTGCTCCCTTTCCTGCAATATGGATTGGGTGCTTTCCAATTGGTACCCATTGTAATCGGGGCCGGTGCACCTGACTTGATTGCGGCCGCCCTGGAACCTGTCCTCAACAGGGAAACGCTGCTTGTGGCCAGTGCCGACCTTTCCCATTTCCTGCCTTACCAGCAGGCTGTCACCTGGGATCGCGGCACCCTGGGTTTTATAAAAAACCTGGAACCTGAGAAACTGATGAAGCGGCAGAACAGCTCCTGCGGCAAGGCGCCCATAGCCGTTATCCGGCACTTGGCCCGGGCGCAGAAATGGCAGCCGCGCCTGCTCAATTATACCAACAGCGGCGATACGGCTGGGGACAAGGCCCGGGTCGTCGGCTATTCGGCCGTGGCGTTTTATGAAACCAGTCACATCAGGGGGGACATCCCGATGGAAAATTGCAACCGCCCGGAACAGGGAGGCGTTCTTCTGGATCATGCCCGTAGAACCATTACGGAAAAACTCGGACGGGATGTTGACCAGGAAGCGACTGCATCCCTGGAAGAAAAACTACAGGACATTTGCTACGATAAAAAAAGCGGTACATTCGTGACGCTCACCCTGAACGGCCAACTACGGGGCTGCATCGGCAATATGAGTTCCTCGCTGAATTTGCGTGACGGTGTGCGGCAGAATGCCATCAGTGCGGCGTTTCACGACCCGCGTTTCAACCCCCTCACAGAAGCGGAACTGGACAAGGTGCATATCGAAATCAGCATCCTGACCGACCCACGCCCTCTGGATTATAGCAGTGGTGACGATCTCGTCCGGAAACTGCGGCCCAACGTGGACGGGGTTATCATCAGCAAGGGACACAAACAGGCCACTTTTCTACCCCAGGTCTGGAAGCAACTGCCCCGGCCCGATGATTTTCTCAGTCGTCTGTGCATGAAGGCCGGTCTGCCGGCCCGCACCTGGCAGGCAGGCGCTCTGGATGTCCAAACCTATCAGGTAATCAGTTTTGAAGAGGAACCCTGAAAAGCACCTGGCCGCCCTGGTTGTGGCCACGGGCATATCCTCGGTCGTTTCCCAACTATTGATCATCCGCGAGTACCTGACGCAGTTTCAGGGCAACGAATACGTCATCGCTCTGATTTTCTTTGCCTGGCTGCTGCTCGGCGGCCTCGGTGGCTATCTCTCTGCCCTGATTACCGGGCGTTTGCTGCCGGCCGATATCGGCCGGCTGGCGGCGCTCTCACTGCTCACGGCGGTTTTGCCGATGGTGACGCTGCTGGCCATCCGGCTGGGTCGGGATGCGATTTTTACCCCGGGGGCCTCCACCGGTTTTTATCAGACCCTTGGATTCGCCTTTGTCACCCTGGGACCCTATAGCGTTCTGGTCGGTTTCATGCTGCCCTATACCTTGGCTGTTTTGAGGTCCGGTGAGCCGGACTATGCGGGCTCGCGGGTCTACATCTTCGACAATATCGGGGATTGTGCCGGCGGGGCCCTGTTTGCATTTGTCTTGATTTTCCTGTGCACACCGCTGCAGGCCATGGCGGCCGCCTCCGGGGTCCTCGTGCTGTCTACCTTTAACGTTGCCCGGCACGGCGAAAAGGCGGCCTTGGCAACGGGCATTGCGGCCAGCGCCGCAGGGCTGTGCCTGGTCGCCGGCCTGTGGTGGGAAATGCCGTCCCTCCAGCCGACCAAGGGCCAGCTTGCCTGGTACCAGGAATCCCGCTACGGCCGGGTGACCGCCGTTCAAGACCGGGAACAGGTCACCATATTTCATGATGGAGCCCCGTTGACCAGCAACTTGGATGTTGCGGCTGCCGAAGCTGCCATACACTATCCCATGTCCCAAGCCCGTTCGCCGGCCGAAGTTCTGATCATTTCGGCCGGCGGCGGCATGTTCAAAGAGCTGGAGAAATACCAACCACTGGCGGTGGACTATGTGGAACTCAACCCTGTTATCACAGATGTCCACTTCAGATTTAAATTGCTAAAACAAATCAAAGGGTTGAACATAATTGGCCAGGATGGGCGCGCCTATCTGGCTGACACCGATAAACGCTATGATGTGGTGATTGTCAATATTTCCGATCCGGAAACCTTCCAGGCCAACCGCTATTACACCGCCGCCTTCTACCGCCTGGTAAAAGCGCATCTGAAAACAGGGGGGATCTTGAGCTTTTCCGTTGAGGGCTACGCCAATTATCTCAGCGCGGCTCGGCAGCGTTTCGTCTCTTCCCTGTATCGGACGGTGCGCTTGCATTTTTACCATGTCCTGTTACTGCCGGGGAGCCGGATCTTTTTCATCTGTAGTGACACCGCCCTTGACGAAGATATACCCCTCCGGTTGGAAGAAAAAGGGATTCAAACCGACTACGTGGGTGGGTATTTTTACGGCAATATTTCCGCGGAGCGCATTGCGGACCTTTCCCGGCAGGTTTTGGCCGACGTTCCGGTGAATCGGGATACCAAGCCCTATCTCATGCGCCTGGTGTTTGCCCGCTGGTTTACCAAATTTGGGTCATCACCCCAATGGTTGTACGTTATTTTGGGCGTCCTGCTGGCAGGCTATGCGATCCAGATGTCGCGAGCAGAATACCTGCTGTTCTGTACCGGATTCATGACCATGGGCAGCGAGATCATGGTTATTTTTGCGTTTCAGATTTTTTTTGGGTACATCTATTCCCAGGTAAGCCTGATCGTGACCATATTTCTGGCCGGGTTGCTGCCTGGCGCCCTGCTGGGCCAAAAACTCAGACCACAGGCCGAAAAGGCCCTCAAGTGGACCGACAGCCTGCTGATCGCGCTTGGGGTCCTCCTGGCATTGCTGATTTTGCCGGAGAACGCCCAGCCATCCAGCGGATCCCTGTTGCTGTTCGGATTCTGCGTGTCGGTCCTGTGCGGTTGCCAATTCCCCCTGGCCCTCAAAACCGGAGGAGAGGACCAGGCCCGGGTTGCCTATGCTTTTTCGGCCGATCTTATCGGCGCTGCTTGTGGCGCTCTGCTGGTCAGTGTGCTATTGATTCCCTACGTGGGTCTGGCCGGCACGCTACTGGCGTTAATTGGGTTGAAAGTGTCCAGTTTGTTGGTCGTCGGGTTGAAATAAAGCTATTAGCCTTTAGCTTTTAGCTGTTAGGTGAATTTTTAAAATCGCTATTAGCTCTTAGCTGTTAACCATTAGCTGAAAGTAACAACATCTCAGGATGAAGGACAGACAGACCAAATAAACCAATTGAAAATTCGGCTATTATTTGACTTTATTGAGTCAATAGCTAATTGCAACAGCTAATTATGTTAAGTAGCATTTAGCAGTTAGCCGTTAGGTGTTAGCTAAAAAATTCAACCCCGAAGGATTCATACGTGCAACACTAGATAAATACATTCGAAAGCCGGGTATGCCTGGCTCTTCAATGTCCAACAGCTAAAGGCTAACAGCTAATAGCCAATTGCGAAAGCAATTCATGAAGCTATCCCGAAGACAATTCATATGCTGCAGTGCAGCAGCATTGTGCACCCAGTTGCCGTTTCAGGTAGCCTGGCCTCGGGTTGCCGGGGCCGGGACCGGGCAGGATATCCGGGGGCATGTCTTCAAATCCGATGCGCCGGCACACCCCTGGAAATGGTCACGGGAAGCCTATCACTACCAGAAAGCCGCCGACAACCAGACCATTTGCGGCATTTGTCCCCACACCTGTATCCTGGCACCGGGAGACCGAAGCATCTGCCGGTCCCGGGTAAACATTGACGGCACACTCTACAGCCTGGTTTACGGCAATCCATGCGCCGTACACGTGGACCCGATCGAAAAAAAGCCGCTGTACCATTTCCTGCCGGGCACCCGTAGTTTTTCCATTGCCACGACCGGCTGTAACCTGCGCTGCCTAAATTGCCAGAATTGGGAAATTTCTCAGAAAAAACCCCACGAGGTACGTCATGCCGACCTGTTCCCGGATGATGTGGCCCGGGCCGCCCTGAAAACGGATTGCGTCTCGGTGGCGTATACGTACTCCGAACCGGTCACCTTCTATGAATACACATTGGACAGTGCTCGGGCGGCCAGAGCGGCTGGAATTCAAAATGTATTAATATCTGCGGGTTATATTAATCAGGAGCCACTGGAAGAGCTCTGTGGTGTCATTGACGGCGCCAATGTCAACTTAAAATCCTTCAGTGACGCGCTCTATCTCCGCCTGAACGGCGCCCGGTTGGATCCCGTGCTCAACACTTTCAAAACGCTCCACGCACACGGGGTTCACTTCGAGATGACAAATTTGGTGGTTCCCGGCTACGTGGACGATCCCGATATGGTCAAACGCATGTGCGGTTGGATCCTGGAAAACCTCGGTACCGATTATCCTTTGCATTTTTCCCGATTCTTTCCGCAATACAGGCTCGACCGGTTGGCCCCGACACCGGTTTCCACGTTGGAGGAATTTCGGGAAATTGCGCTTCAGGCGGGCATCCGGTACGTCTACCTGGGCAATGTACCGGGCCACCCGGGCAACAACACGCGTTGTCATGAGTGTGGTGAGATCATCATCCGCAGACGGGGTTACCGCATCGCCGCGTTTCACATCGTGGCGGGAAAATGTAAATTCTGCGATGCGGTCATCCCAGGGGTATGGAGTTAGGAGCCGAATCAAAAAAGTCTTTTGGCCCAATCTCGGCGTTGGGCGCAAAATTGGCGAGTAAATCGCCCCCGTAAGGAATACTACTGATTGTAGGGCGGACCAAATCCTCGAAATACTCCAGTATTCACCACGATAGGCGTTGGCTTCGCTGGCACCTCCGGTTTAAAATTCGCCCCCGCCTTGATCTTGAACCAAAATCCATTCTTGATTCGGCTCCTAAATTGTCTATTTTTCGAAAACACACTCCCGTGCTTTTACCTCCTCGGAGCGGGAGGTATCATGGAGCCCCCTCAAGGGGGACTGGTTTTGGTTTCTGGTTTTGAACTCCCCTTTAAGAGGCGCCGAGCATCGCAGGAAAGGGCGAAGAGAGCGAAGTGCTTGTCTGAGCGCAGCGAGTTGTGCTGAGCGCGCCCTTTCCGAGAAGCACAGGGCAGCCCGTGGGGCCGCGTCTTATGGGCGTTTTCTTCTTGTCGGGCATAGCCGGTGGGCGACGCCTGATTGGTTACTTTTCTTTTCACGCGAAAGAAAAGTAACAACGTGGTTCATTAAAACGAATAGTTTTAGTCACCCTTGTTACCGTCAGAAATGGTATATTCTTCCCGGATCGGTAGAGCCTATTCGAGTTCTCGACCGGAAGTGGAGGGCTGAGATAAAATTTAAAACCCTTCAGCCTTCAGTCTTCAGTCTAATCACCTGAAAATTACTTTCCGAAAGTTTTCTCTATTTCCCTATCCAATTCCGCCTCGCCGTTCTTGGCCTTGAATTCCTGCCAGCGCGCCTGGTCGTTCTTATATGAGGTGGTCAGCTCTTTTTTAACCGTTGCCTTGAGGGCCGCCGGATCCATCACCACCAGGACGTAGAGCTCCTTGCTGGGCGAAATCCACAGATCTTTCTGGCGGGAACCGGAGAGGGTCACATTGGTGATCTGTTTGGTCATCTGTTTGGAGAAACGGTCCACCAGTTGTTCATCTCCCAGTCCGGTCTGCTGCACGAAATTATTAACCAGCGCTTTTACCTTGATGGAGGTCTGGCGGGCCAGTTCATTGCGTCCCAGGGCCAGGGCCTCCGTTTTGGCAAACTGCATGCCGGATTTGCCGATGACGGCCGAGCCCACTGCAACTATACTGCCCTCTTCATAGTTGCCCAGCACCCAGGCCGGGGCGTGTTTGAATTCCTCTTCGAGGGCCTCGTTGTCCACCTTTTTGACTTTTTTGCCGCAGCCCGCCACCAGCAGTCCGCCAACCGCCAGGACCAGCAGCAACAGAGATAAGCGTTTCAGCATAAGGACCTCCTTTTTTCACTATCGCCCGGATACGTTGTACAGAGCGTGTCGTATTTTGGTTTGATGGATCGTTGGTGGAACTTTTTCCACGGAGATTTCCAACACCTACTGCATGTCGGCCGGCACTTTGAAACCAACGACAGCCGTCAGTCGCTCGGCAATGGCATCCGCTACTTTGTGTACCGCATTACGCTGGGCTTCGTTTGGATCCACATGGCCTTTGCGAATATCTGCATTCAGATTGGCCAGGGTTGCTCCGGTATCGTTTTCGATTACCTCGACCATTGCCACGGCCCTGACAAAATAGGCTCGGGGGTTATTGAGTTCCAGGGGCCGGGTTTTAATCTTACCGTGAATCACGGCGTCGGCGCGACCCGGTTCAGCGCTGAGCAGGAACCCGTTCGCCGTGAGGGTATCCGCAATGCGGGCCGCCGCCGCTTCATGCCCGTCGCCGGACAGCTCTATGAAGAGCCTGATCTGGGAACGCAGTTCGATCAGTTCAGTGGCAATTTTTTCCATATCCGCATCAAGTGTCGCCCGGGCAGGGTAGTTCAATACGCGCAAGCGGCTTTCCAGGGCCTGCTCGCGGAGCAGGCCGGCCAGGACTTTGTTAAGGGCCGCCAGGCGCTGCACCCGTCCGGATGTCCGTTCCAAAGTTTTCAGTTCAGCGGTTACCAGGGCCTGGACGGTATCCAACTCGGCTGCCCATTTTCGACCGGCCTGGTTGCGATCTAAAACGGCCAGGGCGTGATAGGGTGCCGCGCCGGCCTCTACCCGCCAGACCCGGCCTATCTTAGCCCCCGTGAGCTGCACCGTGGAAACAACCGCTACACTTGATACAACCTGTTTTTCAAACACCTCATCCCCGCCGGTGCCGATGGCGGAGCTGGCCCGGGAGGTGGTTTCGGCGTGTACTTTGGATTCGAAGATACCGGAGAGGGCTGCCAGGGCCTCGCGGCGGGCTTCCAATTCGGTTTCGCCGGTCCCCTCAGCAGTCAGAAATCGGGATTCCGGGAAAGGGTCTATTTCCTGCGTCGGTGCCTTTTTCCCGCCAGTGGCACATCCGCTGATCCCAAACAGCAGCAAAACCAGCATGGTGGTGAATGTTGTTCGCATGGGTCACCTCATTCTATTGCAGCCGCCGCTATGAAGCGGTCATCATGCACAATATAATGCGTTTTTCCGGCCTTCACCAGAATATTTTGCAATTTATGGGGGCTACCACCGCACGCTGCACTTTGTACAGTGTATTCCCCGGGTGGAACGAACAGTCGGTCCATGTAGATCTGGCCGGGCAGTGTCCGCCACGACCGGGTATCCGCTTGCTCCAAAAACAAGTTGGCGATATTCAGGGCCGTCCGCACGGCCATGGCTGTATTCTCATTATTGCTATTGGCCAGACCTTCGATGATCACCTGCTTGGCCACCGCGCGGGCAAGGGTATTGGCCATGATCCGCCCCTTTTTGTCCTCCAGGTTCTTCAGCGCGATACGGCCGATGTCTTGCACCAGGTCCAGGTTGGCAACGATAACCACGTCCGGTGATGCCAGGGTCAGTCGATGTTCCATGCAGGCCGGCGGCAGGAGCAGCAAACGCGGGTAGGCCACGGTTACAGGACCAGCGCCTGTAGGCACCACCACCTGTCCCTGCGTTTTGGCCAGCGCACGCCCGCTGAGCTGCAGGAAAACGAGTTTACCCATGCGGCGGTTGGGGGACGGGACCGGTCGTCGTTGCAGGCTGTCCCGAGGCAGTAGGCGCTCTACATCATCCATACGATCCACGGCCGCCGCAACCCGGTACAGGTCTTCAATCAACGCTGCCGGTGCCGGGACACCGTAATATTTCCCATAATCGCGATATGCGATCACCGCCTTGCGATAGTCGATAAAGGCATCATCCAAGGCATTGTCGGCTTCATGAAGGATCCCGCTAAGGTAGCGGCCGAATGCATCTTCTTTGTAAACGTTTTTTTGTTCGTATTTGTTGTTATACAGCGAGAGCAGCGAATCTAGCCGCCGGATCTCAACCAGCGCATCGTCAAACGCGCCACTTTGCAGGTACCCGAGGGCCGACATCATATTGATCAAGGCGCGTTCGTAATCCTCACCGGGGTATTTCAAGAGATACTCGTTGGTCACCAGGGAGGCGGCCTGACGGCTGAGACTTTCCGTCCAGAGTGCTTCCGCCAGACGCTCGGCAGCTTGAAACTTTTGCTGGGCGGCTTCAAAATCCCGGCACTGGAGGTGCACCATGGCCGAATCCAGCAGGTAGAGCAATTGGGCATTGCTGCCGTAATTGTCGCGGTTTTTTTCAATGTGGAGGGATGCCGCCCGGCATTCACCATTTTGCAGCTGTGCGTATAAGCGGTTGTAATCCAGTCGGTGAGCACAACCGCTCAACATGAAAAGGCCCCAGATAACTGGAACCAGGGTGGCCGGGATCAGGCGGTGCATGGTCGGGCTAGAATCCGAAGCGGCTCTGTTTGACGAATTTTTTGATCTTCTTCTCCCCAAGCCAGACCTTTTTGTGATTCTCGATCTGCACCAGTTCGAGATTGACCTGGTAATATTTTACTTGTTTGCCTTCGATCCGGTCGGTGATCGTATTGATCGAGCCCTGGAGCATGAAATCTGCCCCGATTTCCTGTCCTTCCTCTTTGGCGGTTTCCTCCGAGGCATGCGCGGCCTGGTCGACCCTTTCCTCCCGAAGCTCTTCACGTTCACCACTGCTGGCCACGAAATCGACCTCACCGGAATTGACCAGGGCCCGCTCCAGGTCCTTTACAAAGGTGCGGGTATTGATGTGCTCGTCGCTGCGATTGCGAATGGAACCCACAATCACGGCCGGGGTATGTCCCCGGTTGGCCCGCTTGTATCTTTCGAGCCAGCTGCGGCTCATGACATCTTTAATCATCTCTTCGGAAACCATGCGTGAATCGGTGTCGTTCCATTGGCCGGAAAGATCAACGGTCTCATCTACATCGATGCGTTCGACTTTGGTAGATGCGCAACCGGTAAACATGAAAAATGAGAGGATAACCGCGGCTGCAGCCGCAGCTTTCAAGAATTTTTTGGTCCGCATGAGGCTTTCCTTCCGTAATCGAGGTTAATCGAAGCTATCTCAGAACACGGATTTTGATTGCGGTTCAGTCTTCGCCTTAGGCTACGCCGCACATGTCGCCCGACATGAAGACTTTTTTGAGATAGTTTCTATTCGCATCCCATACCCGCTAAAGTATAAGAGCAAATACCGGTTGTCAACCTGTCTGCGAGCTTAAAATTGAGCGACCCTACTGATTTTTCAGGAAAAAAGTTGTTTTATGGCCCCGACAGTTGTATGACCGGAGAGTCATCATCAGACCAAGAACCCAAGGTGAAGCGGAGCGCATGATCGCAGATATTATTGCAACCGGAGATGAGATCAGGACAGGCGCGCTGGTGGATCAAAATAGTGCCTATCTTTCCGATAAGATAGAAGAAATAGGTGTTGAAGTATCCCGACACATATGTGTCGGCGATGATTTGGACCAGATGCGGGATCTTTTACGGGAAACGGCCGCCCGGGCCGATATCGCCCTTGTTACCGGTGGCCTGGGACCGACCAGGGACGACATCACCAGCCAGGCGGCGGCCAAGGCAAAGGGGGTTGAACTCCAGCTCAACCCTGATGCCCTTAAAAAGGTGTCGGCTTTCTTCGCCGCACGCAACATTCCCATGAGCCCGCAAAACCGCAAGCAGGCGCTCTTTCCTGAGACAGCTGTCTGGATCGACAACCCGGTGGGAACGGCCCCTGGCTTTGAAATGCGCATCGACAAGTGTGTTTTTTTCTTCATGCCCGGCGTGCCGCATGAAATGCGGCGCATGTTGGAGGATGCCGTCCTGCCGTCTATTACTCGGATCAGAGGTGAGCAGCATTTGGCCGCCATTGTTAAAAGCATCTATACATTTGGCCTGCCCGAATCGGTTGTGGACGAGAAAATCGCCGCTATTCCCGATCGCTTTCCCGAACTCCGCTTGGGGCTGCGTGCTTCTTTTCCCTTCATTCAGGTCAAATTGTACGGCCGCGGCACCGATCAACGCGAATTGGTGCGCCAGATTGCCGCCGCCCAGGAAGAGGTTTGTGCCTGTCTCGGAAATACCGTCATCTCAACCGAGGGACAATCCCTAGCAGAGACCCTGGGAAGCTTGCTGGTATCCAAAAACGCCACTATCGCGGTTGCAGAAAGCTGCACCGGCGGCCTCATAGCGAGTCAATTGACCGACGTGCCCGGCAGTTCAGACTATTTTCTATTCTCCGGGGTTACCTATGCCAATTCCGCCAAGGAACATATTTTGAATGTACCGGCCGCCATTTTGCAGGAGCATGGGGCCGTCCATGCCGAAACCGCCCGCCACATGGCCCTGGGCGCCCGGCAGGTATCAAAAGCGGACTACGCCATCGCCACCAGCGGCATTGCCGGTCCCAGCGGCGGCACCCCGGAAAAGCCGGTCGGCACCCTGTGTGTCGGCCTGGCCACGCCCGAGACATCACACGGGTTCACGTATCAATTCCCCGTGCGCAACCGGGAACAGAACAAACGCCTGTTTGCCGCGGTGGCCATGAACAAACTGCGTAAAGAGCTGATCAAGACATGCTGATATTTTGGATTTTTGCAGGTCTGGCCGCCCTCTATCTGGTATTAACCTTCGCACTTTCCTTCGTGGTACAAGCGTTTCCACGACGCCCGGTCAGTGACCCACCGGACTGGGGATCCATTGAAGATACCGTCATACCAGCCATAGATGGCGGTAAACTCGAGGTTTGGCGCATCGAACCGCCCGGCGAGAGTCGCGGCATCGTGCTGTTGGCCCACGGCTGGGGCCGCAACCGGGACCGGATGGTCAACCGAGCGCGCATGTTCGGGGACATGGGGTATACGACGGTTTTGCATAGTGCCCGCGACCATGGCAATTCAAGCCCGCGGCGTGTGATGACCGCCCTCCGTTTCGCCGAAGATATCGAGGCCGTCATGGATTGGATTGGGGCAGATATCATCCTGTACGGGCATTCCGCCGGCGCCGGTGCGGCCATCATCAGCGCCTGGCGTAAACCGGACCGCATTCAAATGCTGTTTCTGGAAGCCGGATATGCTTACACCCGGCCGGCCCTGTTGAGCCTCTACCGGTGGTTCAACCGGGCCGTCGGCAGTCTGCTGGGGCCCATGATCCTGCTGTGGATGAATCTTTACTACCGGGGTGCCCTGGATCGACTGAGCCCGGCGCGCTTGGCTCCGGAAGTACGGGCCCCGGTAATGATTATCCACGGCGCCGATGACCGCCGTTTTCCCGTCCATTTCGCCCGGCAGCTGCAGCAGCGTTTCGCGCCCGAACAGGCCACCCTGTTCATTGCCCCCGGAGCCGGGCACAGTGACAGCAGTACCCGCCCTGGATACCGACAGGCTGTGCAGGCATTTTTAAACAAGTATCATTGGCGCCAGTGACGGTGATATGAAATGCCCGCCGAGGCACTCGGTAGGATATGAGGAGGGAGGATGACCTGGATCAAGCCGGATCTGGCGTTAACCGGAACATCTCTTCAGATGACGCCGGAACCAGCCGGGGCGGCCTATTCCATGGCCCGAATTTTCTCTTTGATCTTTCCAAAGGCCATCCGAAATTCGTAAAAGCGGCCATGGTCCTCTTTGGCGAAGATTTCGGATACCGATAGTAGCTGATCGCGGCCTGGATTCGTCAGATAGGTGTGCACGGACCGCAGGCGTTTCACGATTTCCGTTTCAACCACCTCCCGGAGCGTTTCCTTGCGGTTGAGGATGTGCTGTTTCATTTTTGGATCGGTCTTGTTGCTCATATATTTGTTTCGCTTGTATTCCAGCCGGGTTTTGATCAGGTCATTTTGAATAGCCTCGCATTCGTCGTCCAGCCACATGATCTCCGGCACCAGGTCGCCAAAGTGGGTGACCCCCAGGATGTCCTTATCCCGGCCCCAGAACCCATATATAAATTCCTTTTCCAGATCGTAATAGTTCTGCAAAGGCATAAACATCCGGCGCAGGTGCAGCAGTACCTGTTCGGTTTTTTTGCGGTGTCCGCCGATAATGACCGATCCGCCGACTTCATCCTTTTTGACACCTTTGGTCCAGGGTGCCCCGGTGATCCCGAAATCGTGCCAGACCGGAAGCTGCAAAATGGATGACAGGGTATTGATGGCCAGCGCGTAGCCGGCCGAAGGGCCGCCGACATTATAAGAGGCCGAGAGCAACTGGTGGTGGATCGTGTACTGGCTGAGGTATTCTCCCAGCAACTTGGGCATGCTCACCTTGGGATAGAGGCCCTGTAGGTAGTTTTTCACCATGGTGAGTGCTTCCTGGGCGGATTGCTGGGTCATCTTGACCGCCATATCCATCTGGGCCGTGGCGGAACCGGAACTGGACACCGCCCCCGTCACAAGAACACGGTCATCTCCCAGCTTGTAGGTCAAGCTGGTGGCGATGGGCAGCAGCACCCCCGCCATGTCGTTGGCGCCCACCCCGATAATGAAACCCACCTGGGGTTCCTGGCTGAGTTCGGCTTCCAGGAACTTATCCAGCTGGACCTTGCCTTTGCGGACCGGGCTGCCGGAAATCTCCCGAACCGCCGATTTCAGGTGCGAGACAACCACCGGGTAGTTCTCGATAGAGTCGACCCGGGCGGTCTGGTCCAGAATTTCGTCATACCGGTCGGTCACGCTGGCCGGATTTTTCCTGATACCAGTGATCAGGGCCTTGGGAGCCTGGATGGCCTCGAGAATCCCGATCAGGGTTTTGAAATTGAACTTGAAAAAGTTTTCCCTGACTTCCAGCTGCTCGCCGCCCTGAGAACGGAAACGGGTGAGTACCTCGTATTCCGTGTTGCGCAAACTCATTGCTTTCTCCACAAAAGCGGTATAGTCGGCCGGGGTATTACAGATCTCCTTGGCCGATTCAACAATAGTGTCCACGTCCACATCGGATGCCAGAGGAACGTCGGCGACGGCCTGCCGAACAATATCCTTGATGTCATCGCGTCCCATGTGCCCTGAAATCTCCATAACTTTCAGTCTCTTGGAGCGTATCAACGCCGGGTCGAGGATATCCAGCCGGTTGGTGGTCAGTACGGTAAAGACCTGGTTGAGCGGAATCTCGCCGTCGATGAGGTTTAGAAACTTGTTGGTCAATCGATCGGTGGGCGAGCCGCCGGTCTGGCTGCGCTTGGGCGCCAAGGAGTCTCCTTCGTCAAAAAAGATGACCGTAGGGGCGATCATTTTGGCGATGTCATATACTTTTTCCAAATTGTCGACGGCGCCTTCGACCGGATTGACCGGGTCCTGCAGAGCGCTGGGACTGGTGGAGATATCATGGATGTCGCTGTTTTCACTGAGCCAGGCCCGGACCAGAAAGGTTTTGCCGCCGCCTGGGGGGCCGTTGAGCACCACCCCTTTCTCTTCGCTGACACCGTAATACAGGCAGTTGTTGCTCATCTCGGAAAAGACGTCCTTGACGCTGCCCACGTAGTCCTGCCAATGGACGTCCCGGTCCATTTTGTCGACCACTTTTTTATACAGATCGCCATACGAATTTTTGGCCACCAGCTCAAAGGCTTTGCGCACCAGGAAAGCATCATCCAGGTATTCCGGTTTGAAATCCCCGCGGATCTGGATGATGGAGTTTATCAGTTTGCGCACATAAGAGGGGATGACCTTCAGGCTGCGTTCCTTGAAAATCGTGTAGAGTTTTTCAACGGCCACGTGGGTCTCGTTCGGATCAAGGCAGATCCCATCGAGGCCGCAGTAGGGATCATCTTCCGTGCCGACATGGATGTTGCTGCGCAGCAGTTCCATCCGGACGACTTCTTGGAGATTATCGGCAGTCATCCAGAAATCGGAGATATCGATGATTTTGCCTTTTTCCACGAAACGCCGGTAAATAGCGGAATCGAAGCGTTCGGGCTGATCGCTGGTTGCGATCAGCAGGCAATCGCGACGACCATTGATGATCTCATCGATTACGATGTTGGAGGTGTCGATCAGGGTCCGTTGCTGCCGTTCCACGCCGGATTCCCGGCCCGAGGCCTTCCCGAAAGCACTGTGCGCCTCTTCAACATGGCGGATCGCCGACTTCCGGGGGTCACCGAGCGCCTTTTTGAAATAGTTGCCGGGCTCGCCGGCCAGCGCGGTCTGATAGTCATTGGGCGTCACCATGGCGTAGTCCACCGGCAGGCTCTGTTCTTCCAAATCGGACAGATTTGTGCTGATGACCTTTTTAAAAATGGAATTGACCAGGGGGATTTTGGAAAGGCGTTTATAAAACCGTAATTTTTTTTGCCGGTTAATCTCCGTAACAAGGTCCGGATCGACCATTTCGAGGGTTTTCCAAATCGGTTCTCCCGCTAGCAGGGCTTCCTTCTTCTTCTGCAGATCCACCTCCGGCTGGACTTCGTTGATGAAGATCACCTTTTCAACGGTCTCAGTAACCGTGGCTGTCTTGCCTGCGCCGCTGGGGCCGACGAAGAGCAGCAGGGGTGCCTTCGGCACCTCGGGGTCGCTGATATATTCTTTGCGGATATGGGCCCGGTAGATTTTATTGAAGAGTTTTTTCAGCTCATCGGGCACATGGATATCGGCAAGTTCTTTTTCCAGCAGATATAATAGATATTCGTAGTCGCCGGCGCTCACCTCTTTTTCCAGAATCTTGTGCCAGGCTTCCTGTGGATTGGTCTGCCCGGAAAGTTCGAAACGCTTTTGCCAATCCGTGAGAATACTCGGGTCCTTGAGGATAACGAACTTGCGTTCCTTGGGCTGCATGAAAAGTGAACGCAGTGCGTCGAGCAAGTTGTTCAGGGAGGTGAAGCGGGGACGATACTGGTTCAGGCGGGCCCGCATAAAAGCCTTGGTTTCATAAGGCCACGATCTCACCAGTTCCTCGATCTCTCTGATCCGTTGCTCGGGAAGACGAATGTACTTGATCTCTTTGGTGAGTCGCTGGGTCATTATTTCCTCCCCGGAGCAGGTACCATGTCTGTGGGTGCGGGCAGGGTTAGGTTAGGCGCAGCCCCGGTGTTTTGGAGGACGACCGTATTTTGGCCGGCCTGGTTCTTTTCGTAGGCACTGGCCCATTTTTGCTGCACTAAAAACTCCAAAAGCTGTCTGTCGGTCGACCCGTCCGGTTGGCCGAGGGCTTTTTGAAGCTGGTTAATACTTTCCATATAGGCTGCATAGAGCTTACGGATACGGCTGGCTTCCTGGTCGGCGGCATAATTCTCCGCTTCGGCAATCAGCTCGCGGCGCTTTTTCTCTTCGGTGGCCTCAACCAGTTTATCTCCGAAGCGGGTCTCCTTGAGGACGAAACTGACCACCTCGATCCCATATTTCTTTTCCAAAGTAGGCCCGCCTTCATTGATCGGACGGGATTTCAGCGCGCTGAAAATTTCTTCTTTGATTGATTCCCGGTCGCTGACCAGCCGATCGACCTCCTGGGCTTGGAGAATATCTTTGACGATGCCGTCATAGTCACCCTGGAGAATGCTCAACGGGTCCAGGTTCTCAATGGCCCAAGTATGCAGGTCCCGGATGCGGTAAGTCAGCACGGCCGATGTCCACAGGGCCACGTTTTCCTGGGATATGATCCGCATGGGTTCGAGTTGCCCCCCCAGAAAAAGCCGCTGGTTCATCAGGGTCACTTCCTGTTCGATCTTGGTGAAAAAGGGCCAGCGCGCATGCCAGCCGACCTCCGTTACGGCTTGCCGGATGCCCCCGAATTTTTCCAGCACCACGGCATAGTTCATCTTTACTTTGAATATCGTGCGGGTGGCGTAGACCCCTGCAACCAAGCCATATATCAGCCCGGCGACAACGGTCAGGGCGACCAGGCGCCTGACAACCGATAGGATGAAGGACCTGCGTAGAACGGTCAATTGGGGTTTTTCAGCCATGGGAACTCCTTATTGGTCATAATGCGTTCAACATCTTCTTAGAAACTGATACCGTAAAAGTAATAGTCAAGAACTGCCCGGGGGCCCAAGACGGTCTTTGAACCAGCAAAGCGTTTCGGCCACGAACAGTTTCTGGTGGTTGACATCCGTCATGCGATGATTACCCCCGGGCAGGGTAATCATTTTTTTAGGACCGGCTGCAGCGGTATGAATCTCGCCGGCATGCCGGTAGGGAACCACCTCATCGGCATCCCCGTGGAAAACAAGGACCTCCCGCAGGGCCGCCGCCTCCAAGGCCACATCGAACGTCAGACCTGTCGGGCGCAAGACTGCCCCCGGGGAACCGTGCATTACCGCTGCACGGGCCGGATCGATATCACTACTGCGTACCGGAGCAGCGCACAAAACCGTTGCTTCTGGCGGTTTAAGCCCAAATGCCCGTATGCAAACGGCGCCGCCCAAGCTGCTGCCGAAGTAACCAACCTGGCCGCCCGTATCCGGCCGGTTGCAGATCATGGCAGCGGCAGCCACCAGGTCCTGTACCCGGCCGTCTAGTGTGGTCACTTTTTCGAAATCACCTTCGCTGTGTCCACAGCCCCGGTGATCGAAACGGAGGTAGCCCATCCCGGCTGCCACACAGGCTGCGGCCAGGGCAGTCTGTTTAGCGGACGCAGCCGTGCCGAACAACCCGTGTGATCCGATCACGACGGGGGGGCGGGGACCGTCCGGCAGGTGCAGGGTGCCGCTGAGAAGATATCCCCCGGACCGAAATGTAACGGCGGTATCAGGCGAAATTGTAAATTCCTTAACCGGTTGACTCTTTGCTTGCTTGAAAGGGCGTATCGGTGTTACACTGACCGCACGGATTGATGTTGGCTGGCGTCTCGGCCGGGAACCGTTTTGTCATTTGGAAACGGCTTCTAATCTAACAAATTTTGACAATTATTTCCAACTGTTTCTTTCATTGCCCGAGGGATTTATGACCGTTAAAAAAGGACGGGAACTTGAAGTTTCGGTTGCGGATCTAGCGTTTGGCGGCAAGGGGCTCGTCAAGATTGATGGTCTGGCGGTTTTCGTGGACCAGGCGGTTCCAGGTGATCGGGCCGTTATTCGGATCATCAAAAAAAAGAAGACCTTTGCCGAGGCGCGAGTCATCGAACTGCTGGAGCCTTCCCCATTAAGGGTCCAACCGCGCTGCCGCTACAGCGGCTATTGCGGCGGCTGCAAATGGCAGTTTCTGGACTACCGGCGCCAGCTTGAATTCAAGCGTCAGCACGTCGTTGAATCGCTCGAGCACCTGGCTTTGCTCAGGGATGTCCCGGTCCATCCGACCCTGCCTTCGGAAAAGGTATTCGGATATCGCAATAAAATGGAATTTTCCTGCACCGACCGGCGCTGGCTCATGCCGGAAGAATTGGGCAATCCGGACATCAAAATGGACTTTGCACTGGGCCTGCATGTGCCCGGGACGTTCAATAAGGTGCTGGATATCGACACCTGCCATCTTCACCCGGAAGAGGGCAACGCCATCCGAAATACAGTCAGGGATTACATGCGCCATTCCGGACAACCCGCCTATGGACTGCGCAGCCACAAGGGGTTCTGGCGCTTTTTAATGCTGCGGCACTCGGTCGCCCATAACAACTGGATGGTCAACGTGGTCACGGCCGCCGAGAACCGGCAGGTACTTGATCCTCTGGCGGCCATGCTCCGGGAGAAGTTTCCCAGCGTAAGTTCGGTGGTCAACAACGTCACCGCGCGCAAAGCAGGCGTGGCCGCCGGGGAATACGAAGTCCACCTGGCCGGTGACCGGACCCTGAAAGACCGCATCGGTAAATTCGAGTTCGAAATCTCCGCCAATAGCTTTTTTCAGACCAATACCCGTGGTGCCCAAACGTTGTATGAAACCGCACGACAATATGCCGGCCTTACCGGCTCGGAAACAGTCCTCGATCTCTATTGCGGCACCGGAACCATCGCTATTTGCCTGGCCGGCAGTGCCCGGTCCGTGGTCGGCATGGAAATCGTGGCGAGTGCCATTACCGATGCCAAAAAGAATTGTGAACGCAACAGCATCGAGAACTGCCAATTTCTGCAGGGAGACATCCGGCAGCTGTTGTCCGCGCAGGCCGACCGGCCGGATGTGATGGTCATCGACCCCCCGCGGTCGGGCATGCACAAGGATGTTGTGAAAAAAGTGCTCGACATCGGGTCCCCGCGAATCGTCTATGTCTCGTGCAATCCGGCCACCTTGGCGCGTGATATAGCCCTGCTCAAGGAGGATTACCAGGTGGACGCGGTCCAGCCGGTGGACATGTTTCCCCATACCTTCCACATCGAAGCCGTCGCACGGCTTGATCGGATCAGGAGGTAACCCTATGCCCACCGGGGCCTGCGGTATCAATTGCGATGTCTGCCGATTGAACACGGACGGTATTTGCTCGAGCTGCGGCAGTGGGACCAGCCCGGCCGGGCAACGCAAACTCGCTGCCCAAGAAAAACTGCTGGGGGCGCCCTGTGCCATCCTGGCCTGTGCCGTGCTGAATCAAGTGGCCTATTGCCTGCACGATTGTGATATGTTTCCCTGTGAAAACTTTGACGACGGTGGGTACCCCTATAGCCAAGGATATCTGGATATGCAGAAACGCCGCCGCATGGAAAAGAAAATAACACGGGCCCCCTACGGAGATGCAGTCGTGGTCCCACCGGAATACTGGCAGCAGCTGGGGGATTTGAATCCGCACGCGCTCTGCCCCCGTGCGGCGGTCATGGCCGATGGAGAAGGCGGGCTGCTGGTGCCGGCCTTCAATGAGGAAATCCGGGTGGACTTGAAGTCCCGCCATATCCAGAAAGGCGGCCTCGGTCAATGGCGCCGCGCGGTGGACCCCTTCTTGGAACTGATGCTGCTGGTCTATTTGCTCAACGCGACGGACCATCCTTTCAAAAACGAATTGGTCGGCCCCCTGGATCTGAAAGATGCCCAGTTTTTCCAGGGACCGCATGAATTGAAAACCGACAAGCTGGTTGCCAAATTCGGGTCCCGTCCCGAATTGCTGGTCAAAGCCGGCGAGCAACTGGGGGGCACCCGGGTGCAGTTGGCCGATGCCGCCATCTGTGTGCGGCCCTTTCCCAAAATACCGGTCTACTACCTCCTGTGGCAGGCCGACGATGAATTTCCGGCCAAAGTGTCGATCCTGTTTGACCGCAGCATTGATGCCCATTTGCCGGCCGATGCCATCTGGGGCATCGTCACTGTCACTACGGACAAGCTTTTGAATGTTTAGAAGAGGTATAAGGTTTAAGGTAGAAGGTAGAAGATAAGAGCGTTTGAACCTTATACCCCACATCTTATACCTTAAGCCTTATACCTTAAGCCTTATATCTTATACCTAAAAACATGCTCTGGATTCTGCTTGCCATCTTAACGGCCTTTGTCGTGGCCACCCAGGATGCCTGGGTCAAGAAACACTTCTCGCAGCTCTCATCCTTTGAGATGGCGGTCATCCCCATGTTTTTTAGCCTGCCGCTGTTCGTGGCTACGCTTTGCCTGGTGGAAATACCACAACTGGATAATACCTTTCTAATCTGTTTTCTGGTCAGCCTCCCATTAAACGCCGTCTGTTTTACCCTCTACATGCGGGCTATTCAGATTTCGCCCCTCAGCCTGACCCTGCCTTACCTGGCCTTTACGCCGATCTTTGCCATTATTCCAGGTTATATGTTTCTCGGGGAACTGCCCAATCTGTGGGGCGGGGCGGGTATTTTGCTGACGGTGCTGGGCAGTTTTGTCCTCAACCTGGATACCAGGAAAGCCATGGTCGGCCTGGGATCGGCGCATTTTACCCGTGAACCCGGCTCTATCCTTATGCTGATCGTCGCCTTTCTTTTCGGATTTGCGGTCGTGATCGGCAAGGTGGCCATCGTCCACTCTTCGGTCATGTTTTTTACCATGCTCTTTTTTGCTGCCTTGAATCTATCCATGGTCCTGGTCCTGTGGTTGCTGGGCAAAGTGAAGTTGCGGACCTTTACCGGAAAACCGCTCAAGGGCCTTACCGCGGGGATATTGCTTTACCTCCACGCCGTGCTGCATGGCTGGGCAGTCTCCCTGACAAAGGTCGTGTACATGATCTCCGTCAAGCGCCTGAGCATCCTCATCGGCGTTTTCTTCGGCGGCTTGTTTTTTAAAGAAGAAAACATCCCCATCCGCGCCGCCAGCACCCTGCTCATGCTCGCCGGGGCGGTCATTGTTATGGTTATAGGTTATTCAGGTTGAAGGTAGAAGGTAGAAGACTGAAGGAAATCCCATCGAAAATAGGATTTTATTCAGTCTTTTGAGACCTATTCCTCCGGATCAGATCAGAGGGCTTTGGCTACGCCGTAAAAACAGGATTCTCGCGCAGAGGCGCAGAGACGCAGAGAAACCCAAGAATTATTTCCCGCTCCGCGGGATTAAAACCAAAAGGGCCATTGTAGCATGAAGCTCGCAAAGATTTTCGCGCGATAGCGCGACGAATAACGGTTCTTGCCTTCCCGACTTCGCTGGACTGTGCATTGATTCTAAGTTTAAGGAGGACGTCTCTGCGGCTCTGCGCCTCTGCGCGATGCAAGATCTTCTTATAGTGTTTTGGTAGTGAGGCCTTTTAAGGGCCCTGTAAAACGCTCTATTTCGTTCAAGTACAACGAAGAGGCCTGTTTCCCCCGCACAGCGGGACTCCCGTCTGATTGATTTCTCAAATGTGGGTCGCAACCGGAGGATCGGCCAGTTTTCTGGAGCATCTACTTGAATAGATAGGGGTGCTGTAAAGTGTTTCATTTCATTCAAGGACAAAGAAGAGCCGTGTTTGCAACTGGAGGAATACTGGCAGTATTTTGAGGATTGCGGACAGGGCTCTGACGCAGTAATTGAATGAAAGGGGACGTTTTACAGCGCCCCTATTGGCCGTATTTCGAGGATCGGGAACAGGGCTCTGACGCAGTAATTGGGCGAAAGGGGACACTTTACAGCGCCCCTATGACATCGGGAGCATATAGTCGGCCAATCGGCTCGACGTCTTGCGCATGTTCATACTCATCAGCCGGGCAATTCCCTTTAAGATTTTAATGCCGGTTTTGGGGTGGCGGTCCAGGATGGCATTGAAGGATTTTTGGGGCAGGGCCACCAACGACGTTTTGGACCGGGCGATAGCCGTAGCCGACCGGGTGGTATTGTCAATGACGGACATCTCGCCGATGGACCTCTTGCGCTCAATGGTAGCGATGGTAACGGTTTCCCCAGGCACACCGGTTTCCTTGACCACATCCAGGCCGCCCTTGAGCACAAAACAGACGTAATCGCCCCGGTCGCCTTCTTTGAAAAGGACTTCGCCTGCATCTATTTCAAAAAAGTTCATGTGGTCGGCCACGATCCCCAGTTCGTGGCTCTTCAACTCATCAAAGAGCGGTATTTCCATAATGAAATCGGCAATTGTGGCATGGTACTCATCTTTTTCAGCCATGATTTTCTCCTGGGTGGGGTACCGCCACTCGATGGTATTGGTTTTCCCTCGACCCCTTGAACCCTCGACCCCTTGATGTTCAGTCCACCAGCCCCCTCCCTCAAATCCCTCCCGCCAGGGGAGGGAAGCCTTCTGACCTCCGACCTCAGACGTCTGATCTCCTGGTTAACGATTTCGATTCCGACTCCAGACCCCAGACTCCTGATCCCTGGGATTCGCCTCGAACCCTCGACCCCTTGATGTTCAGTCCACCAGCCCCCTCCCTCAAATCCCTCCCGCCAGGGGAGGGAAGCCTTCTGACTTCCGACCTCAGACTTCTGATCTACTGGTTAAAGATTTCGATCCCGATTTCGATTTCGACTCCAGACCCCAGACTCCTGATCCCTGGGTTTCCCCTCGACCCTCGACCCCTTGACCCCTTTTGAAGTTACACTCCATAGGGTGTCTGGACCAATTCCAGCGATTCCTTTTTAGGCATGGTAAACGAAAATGTCGAACCCTTACCCGGCTTGCTCTTCACCCAGATGCGTCCCTTGTGGAACTCAATGATATGCTTCGTAATATTGAGCCCCAATCCGGATCCAGCCGGCCGACCGGTATCCAAACTTGTAACCTGTTGAAATTTATCGAATATAACAGCCTTGTCCTTTTTGCTGATACCGATGCCGTTGTCTTTGACATCCACACGGATATTGCTTTTGTCCGAGCGCAGGGTGATGGTCATGAGACCATCTGAAGGGGGACAGAATTTGACCGCGTTCGAGATGAGATTCACCATTACTTGGATGAGGCGGTCGTGGTCACCGTAAATGGACGGCAATCTTTCGTCCAGGTCCAGGGTCAGTTCGATTTTTTTCTCCTCGATCAGGCGCCGTGTGGATTCGACCGCCTCCAGGATAACATGCATGATGTTCACCGGTGCCAAGTGCCATTGCATCTTCCCGGACACGATCTTCTCGGCGTCCAGCACCTGACCGACCAGTCGGGTCAGACGTTCACTCTCCTTGATGATAATGGCAGTGAATTGCCTGTGTTTTTGGTCACTTAAGGATGGGTTGGCGTGCAAAATTTCTGCCAGTGAACGCACCGAAGTCAGGGGCGTACGCAGTTCGTGAGTAACCGTGGAGATGAAGTCATCTTTGAGCCGGTCGAGTTCCTCGAGGCGCTCGTTGGCCGCCTTGAGATCAGCCGTGGCCTGCTCCAGTTCACGGCTATAGGTGATGACCTTGCGGGTCTCGTCCATCATCTCCATCACCTTATCGATGCGGACCGGCTCCTCCGTGATGATGGTCCCGATGACCACGTGAGCCGACGAGGTCCCGATGGCCCGGGCGAGCAGAGACTCGGCGTGACTCACCATATCGACGCTGGCGATGGGTGATCTATCCCATTTAACACCTTTCAACTGGCGGTATTCCTCGATCGCCTTGGCAGCCCGTTCCCGGCCGAGAAAGCGCGCCAGCATCGATTTCAAATCCTGAGATGAAGCGGTTCCCCGGGGAATGACGGACCCGGCGGAAAGCTCCGAGAATTTAAAGACGTCTACGAACAACGCCGCCTGGGTCTGTTCGATGGTTGAAGCACGGCTGAACAGTGACCCGCCGACGTAAAACGAGATATTCGCCAGCATGCTCCAGAAAACGGCGTGGGGCACATGGCCGAAGCCCTGCAAGCCAAAGAGTTCAAATGGTTTCAGAAAGGCGATCCCGAAAGGTCCCTCGGTGACGAGGCTCTTGTCCAGGATGCCGGCCTGTACCAGGGTGGGCAGGACCAGGGTGTAAGCCCAGACCGAAAACCCGGCTAGGAGACCATAGAAGGCACCGGTGCGGTTCGCACCCTTCCAAAATATACCGCCGAGCATGGCCGGTGCAAATTGCGCCACGGCGGCGAAGGAGACCATGCCGATGGAAACCAGGGCGTAGAACTCACCGACAAACCGGAAGTAGGCATATCCAAGCAACAGTACGACAATGATGCTGCCGCGTCGGATAGAGAGCAGCAGCCGGGAGAGATCACGCCGATGATCGATACCGATAAACGAAACCCGCAGCACAATCGGCATGACCAGGTCATTGCAGATCATGGTGGAGAGAGCCACCGTTTCCACGATGACCATTCCAGTTGCAGCCGACATACCGCCAATGAAAACAAACAGCGCCAGGACTTGCTGATTGCCGGCCATGGGTAAGGAGAGCACAAAGTTGTCCGCGTCATAGTTGCCCCCCGGAAACTGGAGCACCCCGGCCAGGGCAATGGGTATCACGAACAGGTTGATCACCAGCAGGTAGAGGGGAAACAACCAGATGGCTTTGTTGAGATGGTCCTCATTGACGTTTTCCACGACGGTCACCTGGAACTGGCGCGGCAGAAAGATAACCGCCATCATGGACAGAAAGGTAAATAGAAACCAGTCGCCATAATTCATGTTATAGTTGTCAAACGAAAATATATTCTGCAATTCTGGCATGTTGCGCGCCCGGGTGAAGATGTCGGCAATCCCGTCGTTCAAGCCGTACACCACGAAAATCCCCACGGACAAAAATGCCACCAGTTTCACGATGGATTCGAAGGCGATGGCCGCCACCATGCCTTCATGACGTTCGGTCGTTTCCAGGTGGCGGGTGCCGAACAGGATGGCAAATACGGCCAGGATGAGGGCAATGTAAAAAGCCGTGTCCTGCAGAACGGGAATATCCGAGAAATGGGTGGGGCCATAGATCACCGGGTATTGCTGGAGCAACAGGTACCCGGTGGAGACCGCCTTCAGTTGCAGGGAGATGTAAGGGATAATCCCCAACACCGCGATAATGGTGACCAGTCCGCCCAGGACCTGACTCTTACCGTACCGGGAAGAGATAAAGTCAGCAATGGAAGTGATTCGGTGGATCCGGCTGATGCGCAGGATTTTCTTGATGACCAACCAGCCCAAGGTGGCCATAAGGGTTGGTCCCAGATAGATGGTCAAAAACAACGGCCCTGAACTGGCCGCCATTCCAACACTGCCGTAAAAAGTCCAGGCCGTACAATACACCGCCAATGAAAGGGCGTAGATGTAAGGATTGCTGATCATGCTGCGCCCTTCGTCCGCCCGCTGATCGCCCCAGGTTGCGATGGCGAAAAGCAGGGTCAGGTACATCAGGGAAAGCAGCAGTATGACGCCGGTTTCAAGCATAGAATATCTCGCGGACCACGCTGATGGTTATGCCGGTAAGGGTCATCTGGAATTGGATTTATCCTGCTTCCGGCCGGTTTCCATGATCAGCAGGATATAGAGAATGAGTGCCGCCCAACTGCCGAAAAGACAGATGTACAGCAAGGGAATCCCCATCACGAATTTGTCAATATTGAAAAGCGTAATGATCGGATAGTTGAACAGCACGCATCCCAGGAAAAATGCACCGACCAGTTGCATGCTTTTTCTGTTTTCTCTGTCCATGGCAACTCCGGGTATCCGGTCGTCCAGATGGGTACCAGCGCCGACACACCATTACGATACGGATCGTGGAAATGTACTCGAACGTATCTCAAAAAACGGATTTTGGTTCAAAATTCAGTCTTCGCTCTTCGAGCTACGCCCGACATGAAGACTTCTATTGAGATGGGTTATAGCTATAGATGAGCAAGGCTAGTTTGTCAATGTTCACCAGTAGTTGGAGAGAGGGAAGGGGACAGCGGGATCAGTCTTCCGCTTGCCCTTCAAGTTCCCCGATCGAAAACCCTTGGGGCAGTTCGCCCTGGACCCTTTTCAGCTCCGCCAGGGCGATATTGTAATCCACAATCGCCCGGATGAAGCTGCGGCTAGTGGCGGCCAGCAGGTCCTGCGCCCGCAAAAGCTCCACGTTGGTCGTCTGGCCGATATCGAACCGCGTAAATTCTCCTTCGACCACAGTCCGGGCGGATTCTCGCGCTATTTGGGTGGACTTGATATTTTCTTGGGCATGCTCGATCGCAGTGAGTACCTCCTTGATTTCCTGCTTGATCTGGTTTCTCAGGCGGGCAACCTGTTCTTCCGACTGACGACGCTCGAGTCTTTTTCGGCGCGCCTTGGCCGCGTTCGAGCGGTTTCCGATCGGATATTCAAAGTTCAAACCGGCGGCCCAGGCATCCTCGTCGTTAACGGCCGTATTGTCAACCGCGGTCGAGAACTCCCGGCCGTAACCGCTGACGGCATACCGCCCGAACACATCCAGGGTCGGCAGTTTCAGGTGCTCGGTAAGATCTTCCTCGACCTTGCGAATACCCACCCGCTGTTTCGCCTGCAGCAGGTCCGGGCGATGCTGGAACGCCTTTTCAGCGATCTCTTTTTCGTTTACCTCCACGGGCTCGGTAGACGGTTCGTCGGTGGGTGCAATCGTGGCATCCGAGTCGATGGTTACATTCGACCAGTTGATCAAGAGCTTCAGTTGATCCATGCCCACCCGCAGGCGCTCTTTCGATTTAATCAGGTTCCCCCGCCAGCTCTCGGCCCGGCTGCGGGCCCGCTCGACATCGAGCTGCTGCGAGATGCCTTGCGCGACCCGGACGGTTTCGCGCCGAAAGACCTCATCGGCCATTTCAAAATTCTGCCGGTCTATGACCACATAATCGCGGAGCAGGTAGAGCTGCCAGTAGGACCTGGAGATCCGGGTGGCAATGTCGATTACTTTCCGACGAAACGCCTCTTTGGAAATGCCCACTTGATAATTGGCAATCTTGATGCCGGCCTTTTCTTCCCGGCCGCCGACATTTTTCAGCAAAGGCTGCCTGATTTCAAAGGTCGGGGCAAACGTGTACCGGTATGTACGCTCAAGCTCAGCGTTGCGCAGATCCCCGTAATTCACAGCCAGGGCACCGGAGACGCTGCCACCGGTCCCGAGGGGCTTGCGAATCCCTGACTGAACGAGGCTGTCATCTTCCATGACCACCCGGGTTACGCTCGATTGCAGATTCGGGTCCCGCCGGAACGTCCCCTCGGTGAAAAATTCGGGATCGAAAACTGATTGTGCATCTGCGAGGCCTTCTTGCGCTTGTTGCGGGGTAAAGGCAACAACCCGAATTTCCTGGTTTTTTTCGAGTCCATGACGGATGGCATCGAACAGCGACAATTGAACGGTCTGCGGCCCCGGCGGTGCCGTTGCCTCTGACGTGGTCTGAGACGGCGGGGCCTTTGTAGATGCGTCTTCGGTGGTAATTGGGCTTTTCTTTGGGGCGGTTACCGGGGCTACGGCGGCCGGGTCCGTAGCGATCGTCCGGACAGCCGCGCCCACATTGCCGTATACATGGATTTCAACCCGGCGATTGCGTTCCCGCCCCGCAGCGGTCTGGTTGGAAGCCACCGGGTCGGTCTCGCCGAGACCCTCAGCAGCAATGCGGCCGGCATCGAGAGCCATGGCGGGGTCCTCTATGAGCAGTTCTCTCAGAACCTGCGCCCGTTTCAGGGAGATGCGCTGGTTGTTCGCCGGCGAGCCGCTGGTGTCCGTAAACCCCTTTAAAACGATCTCATATTCTTTTCTAGTCGGCATTTTCAAGGCCGCGCACAACTGCTCGAGAAGCGGCCGGTAGCGCTCGCTTGCTTTGACCGTATAGGCGGGATAGATCAGGATCGCGACTTTGCCCAGATGGATCTTGCCCTTGGTGTCGCGGTATTTCCACTCCAGGCCTTTCAGGGTATCCAGAACAGGTTGGTAGGTCTCACTTCCGGCAACGGATACAGTGATGAAAAGAAAAAGAACAGCGGCAATCCATGATTGATAGCGTTTAATCATGATCTCCGACCTTTCGATAGAGCCCTCAAGCGAGCATTCATAGATTTCCCTTAGGGATGTTTATTCCGCTATTAAAACCTGGTCCTCATGAACAGGTAAAGATAATCTGCTGTACCGTAAAAGCATATTCTCGCGCAGAGACGCAAAGACGCAGAGAAACCCACATATTTTACCGGCTTCGCCGGGTAAACCCATAAGATCGCTGTTGCTGTGTGCGTGAAACGGTTATTCGCACGATAGTGCGACGAAATTCTGGTTTTGCCTTTCTCTGCGGTTCCGCGTCTCTACGCGATGCCAGCTTTTGCTTTTTGGTATTAGCAAAGCCCTTTGAGGGGCAACCCAAAGCCTGGTCCTCTCCGTGACGTTTCACAGCGGCCTGCTCGGCGCGCTCCGGTCGCGTGCAACCCGTTGCCCGAAGGCAGGCACCATCGAGTTCCCATACAGGCGATACGGGGGCTGAGGCTCACCTCAGGCCTGAAACCTCCTTTGAAATAGCTGTTGAAATGATTTGTAGGCCTGTACAATCAACGGCTTCGGTGCCGTTTCCAACCGCAGCACGATGCTCTGGCCCGGCATCAAGCGCATGTTTACCGGTGTCTCAGGAGCAACAAGAATTTCAAAAAACGGTTCGGCTGTTTGGCGCCCCTCCGGGTCATCCAGGGCGGTCCGGATCGATCCACCGCCTGCAAAACCAAGTGCCACCGAAGGAAGCCTTTGTTGACCGGCTGGAATTATGGTCTCTATACGTCCGCGCAGGGACCTTTGCGGCTGCCCGTTCACTTTGATCGCAACGAGCGGGCGGGCTTCGCGGATCAGCTGGGCAGCGACCGTCTGGCCGGCCACTGCCCGGATGCGCATCCGATCCAGGTTCGCAACAGTTCCGACAAGCTCGCCCTGTTTCAGGTACAGCCCCTTTGCGCGATCGATATCCGGTGCCACCCAGGTTCCCCTGACTGGGGCGGGCAGCTTGAGATTCGCTATCTCTTGCCGGTTGCGTTCAATTTGTTCTCCCAACGCCACCAATTTTTCTTCCGTGATTTGGACTGCGGCCGGTTCCCGGGACTGGGCATGCTTGCGCCGAGTTTGAAGTCGGCTTAGCTCAGCCGCGAGCTGGGCACGCCGGCTCTCCAAGACCGGTGAAGCCGCCGTAATGAGGATGGGGCCTTGGGGACTGGTTTGCCGGCCGGAAGGTAAAAAATCTTCTATAAACCCATCGGTTTTCATATGGATGACCGCGTAGCTGACCGGTTCCACCACCCCCTCTATGCGCAGGCGATCCGGGGCCGGCCAGACACCCACGGTTGTCGCCAGCAGCATCCCGATGGCGACGGTGGTCGCTACCGCCCGTGTTCTGACCCGCACCAGTTCGGAAGCGGTCGCCAGGTACCGCAGCAGATTCCCGAGGGGACGCAATACCCAGTTGTATACCATAAAAAGCCCAACGCCAATGCCGAGCAGGAAGAACCGGCTGCCCAGGAAGATTACGATCCCCGCGGACACGGCTATCCGCACGAGCATGGCCACCGCGGCATACATCACCAGCCAGGGCTTTTCTCCCGAGGTATGGCTCGGGTCATGGGCGCGCGGGACGCTCCACAGATGGCGCTTGAAGAGATAAACCAGGTAGGCTTTCGACCGGGAATCCAGGTTTGGGATTTCGATAAGGTCCAGCAGAATGTAATAGGCATCGTAGCGCAGAAACGGGTTTCCGTTGAAGAGCAGCGTGGAGACACTGGCGATGAACATCACATTGTAGGCGAGGGCATGCAAGGTGGTCCCTTCGGCTGTGGAAGTCCAGACGATGGCGGCCACCGCCGCAATGGCCAATTCTACCAGCATGCCGCTGGCCCCAACGACAATCCGATGCCATTTACTGCGGATCGCCCAGGCGCTGGACGCCTCGACATAGGGCAGCGGGGTAAAGACAAGTAAGGTCACCCCCATCTGGTGGACTTCTCCACCGGCACCGGCCAGTTTTCCGAACCGTTTACAGGCAACGGCATGTCCCATTTCATGAAAAATTTTAAGCAGGACCAGTGCCAGGTACAACAACGGTATGTTCTGCGGATCCAGGACACCGGCTGCTTGCCGGGTCAGATCTTTGGTATGTCCGCCGACCGCCCACAAGCCCGCCAAAATGACGGCGCCCCAAAGGGCAAATCCATACCCCGTGAAGAGTTTTCCGAAAACCGGAACCCAGCGGTCGAGGAACTGATCCGGATCCCACATGGGAATCCGGATAAAGAGAAAGCTGCGCACAAATCCCTTTACTTCGCGCCACTGGCGACTCCGGCGACGTCGAAACAACGCTTCCGCGTCAGGGGCCACATCGCCCTGGAGCAGGTTGGTGGCAAAAAGCCGGGACAGCAGTTCGACAATTTCACCCTGGGTCGGTGCGAGGTCTCCGAAAGTGTCCATGCACTGCTGCCATACCTGATCCACGGACCGACGGCCGTCTAGCATGGCCACAAAATGGTAGGCCCCACTGCTGAGCCGAAAGTAATCGTTGTTGGCCGGATTTTGCAGGACGTACCACAAGTCACCCCTAAAATGCTGACGGTGCACATTTACCGCCGGGAGCAACCGCGGGGATAAGTTGGCGACCCTATCCCAGGGTTCGCTGGATGTGGGGTGTGTATCCGACACCGCAAGCCTTTCTGTAAATATACGGTTTTAAATGGCCAAAAAAGCAGGCACTTTCAATACCCGTCATTCCGGCGAAGGCCGGAATCCAGGCCGAAAAAGGAAACTTTCCTGGATGCCGGCCTCCGCCGGCATGACGACGTGAAACGCGTTACATGTGATTTATATATACAGCACTTGCCTCTGGGTCTTGCGCTTATCCTGAGAAGAAATTAGTGGCTCCCACGCCATGCTGGGGGAGTGAGCTTGTATAGCGGTTCATCAAATCGGATCAGAGCCACAACTTCATCCTCAACCAATCCGTCACCCGGTGCGTCCAGATCCAGGCGTAGTGCTTTTTCCCCACCTCGATGCGGGCCTGTCCTTCCATGCCCGGTCGCATCCAGTCCGGCCGTTCGTTCAGGCGGGCTCGCACTCTGAACGAATTTTGCTGTTCGACCACTTCGGCTATGGGGTTGATGCGTTCGACCACGAAACGGATTTTATGATTGGGATGGCCGACCGCGGCCAGTTCCCCTGCCTGGCCTTCCTCGACCAGCAGGATCGACTCCTCCGGAACGAATAGTTCCGCACGCAGCTGCTCCAGCTGGACGATCTCAAATAAAATAGCGCCTGTTTCGACAGGCGCACCGAGCCGGTGATTGAGATCCTCTGAGACGATCCGTCCGGTGATCGGGGCAACCAGGGTGGCCTGTTCGATATGGCGCTCGACCAGGCGGATTTCCGCCGCCAATTTTTCGATCTGGGCTTCGGCCATTTGGATTTCGGACGTTTTCCCGTCGCGCATCGATGCGGCGCGCTGCTTCCGGTATCCCAGTTGCTCGGCTTTCAGCGCGGCCAGCTTCAACCGCTGGTCGGATGATTCCAGTTCACCCAGGGTGGTCAGGCCGGCTTCGACCACCTGGCCGGGATCAACCGCCACCCGCTTGATAAACGAATCGAACGGCGCCACCACGGATTGCTTGATGGACGGCTCAAAAACAAACGGCGCATCGATACGGTAGTCTCCCTTGGCAAACATTAGAAACAGGGCTGCGAGCAGAACAAAGCCGGCTCCCAGCTTGGGGCCGATGTGGCGGGGCCCGAGAATCGATCCGACCCGTTTGCGAATGGCGGCAGCCCAGCGGGCTCCAAACCAACGGCCGTGGTCCCGCAACTCAAAAAATCGCGGCGCACACAGATCACAGGCCAAACGGATCGCTTCGATCTCATTTTGATCGGCGAACGGATGGTCGCTTGGGCGCTCGAGCAGTATGACGGCGACCGGTTCACCGTCCCGGCGCATGGGAAGAGAGAGAATGGCGGCGGGACCGTGCTGCTCGGACAGCTGCCGGGCGGCTCGTTGGACAAGCGTGGTCTCAGGTGCCGCCGGGAATATGATGTTAGCATCCTGGTCCAAGCATTCCTCCATGGCTGCCTCGATGTCCTGGATCAGCTTCATCTCCCGGCGAAATGTATCGGTGCGGCTCATGGCATGGACGCGCACGTAGCGCCCCTTCAAAACGCCGAGGCTTACGCGGTCGCAACGTAACTTTTCGGCCAGGGCGTTGCACAGTGCCATGGCCATGCTCGTGAAGTGGCTGGATTGGTTGCACACCGCGATGACACCCAGTGCCAGGTTGAGACGCGCAAGTGCCTGCCGATGGTTTACCAGCGTTAGTTCAAGTTCACTGTGGTCCAGCAAAAGGGCCGTGCTTTCCAGCTGCTTGGCCAGCACCTCAATTTTTTGAGGGTCTTCCTCAGGGACGAGGAAGGCAGCCACCGCCCGGATAGTGTTTTCTTTTTTAACCGGGATGAAAATAATGTGGTTCCCGATGGGCGTGTCAGACCCCGGCTGAGTCGTTCCCGCCACAATGGTTGGTTTGCCGTTGGAAAAGACCTCCCGGCAGGTGTCCAGGGCGGGGGCGATCCATTTGGGTCTGGTGTCGTCGGAATCGGAAGGCGGAAAAGTTGCCAGGACGGTCGGGCTATTGTTTTCGACAAGTCGCAACATGGCGCCGCCAGCGGCCTGCACCTGTCGGCATTGCACGGCGAGTACCTGCGTGAGGACCCTGTTGAATACCCCGTCGGTTCGCTGCATTTCGCTCATCGTCTTCAATTTGAGGAAGAGTCCGCAACCTTATTGGTTCGATTTTGCGGAAAATCGACGGTCACCCGCTCGCCTGCCGGCCGATCGGAAGCATTGCCCACCTCGACACGGACCCGCAGGGTATCGCTGGCCGCATCGGCGACGGACGAGATGTAGACAATCCGTCCATCTGCTGATGTAGCGGTTGGATTCCCTGGAAACAGGACCGCCGCGCGTTGTCCCACAGCCATTTGTTTTGCCTGGGGTAGGGGGACCGGGACATCGAGCCAAAGCGGGTCGGTCTTGACAAGTACAACCACTGGTCCAAGTTTTTCAACGCCTTCGCCGGCCTCCACGAAGACCTTTTCCACGCGCCCCGGAATCGGGGCTACGATGCGCATGCGCTCAAGCTGCTGGACGGCCTGTGAATACTGGCGCTGAAACTGCTCATGTTCGATCTTCGCTGCCTGGAGGGCAAGCTTCGCCATTTGGACGCTCAGTTTCATCTGCGCGACTTCCCATTCGCTGACCGCCCCTTTTTGGCTGGCTGCCTCGAACTTTTCTAGGTCCACCATTTTTTGGGCCAGCTCCGCTTGGGCCGATAAGATGCGGGTTTTGTCAGTGGCCTGAACCTTCAGTTGCTCGGTTTGAATTCTTTCGGGATTATCATGCAACGCCGCCAGCAGGGCGCCCTTTTCAACGGTGTCGCCTTCTTTGACGAGAATGTCGGCGATTTTCCCGGTAACGACAAAGGAGAGGGTGATCTCCGCGCTGGGCATGGTGACGGCCTGAACTTCCAGCGCGTGGGAATTGGTGGGGCTGACAGCCACCCATCCGCTGATCATGATGAGGAACAGGCTTGATTTGAGTTTGGCGAGCATGAGTCGACTTTTATAATATTTTAGGTCATTTGTCTAACAATACCGGTCAAAAAGCTAAACTCTCTCCCCAGCAGGCTGTAATGAATCGTCCCACCTGTATAGTTCTATCCTGGTTTTTGGGGATTATTAAATTCGAAATACAAAGCACGAGTTCGGAATTTCCTCAAGGCGCACGCCGCAAACAAATTCGGAATGTTCTCAAGGCGAACGCCGCAAATTTTAATGACCAAATGACAAAAACAGCATTCTACCGTTCATATTGACATGGTTTTGTTTGTTTCTTTGGTCATTGTGATTTGCTTTTTTGTTTCGGATTTCGATATTCGATATTCGAAATTATATGTTTTAATAACCACTTTCCCGGTATAACCACCAGACAAGAGATTTATAGATGCAAGACTATACGCTCGGTGCCGTCTCCACATTATCCCTGATGGCATCCGGCGGCTGGGCTGCGTTCTTCAGCTTTCTGACCTCAGCCATCGCTCTGCCAGCAAGGTCCGCCTGCTTGGCCTTGGCAAATTTTTCAAGGTCCGCGGCCGGTTTCGTAAACGCATCAAAGCCCACCGTACCGCCGGCACCTTTCAGCCAGTGTGACAAGGTTACCAATTGTTCCCAATCTCCCTGCGCATGAGCCTGCTCCATTTTTGGCATGTATTCATCAAGCGTTGTGATGAAAAGGTGAATCGTCGACTGGTATTCCGGGAGCTTGGCATAGCGCGATATCAGCGGTTTTGCTGCGTCACCCGCGGTTTCGTCCGGTGGCGGGGCATCAATCGATGCCGGTGCCGAGTCGGGCCTGTAATCGGCGGCGGCAGCTGCCCTCATCGTTTTTTCGGTTAAGTTGAGACGGTCGATCAGCTTGCGAATCGTTTTCCAGGCCGCAGCCATTTCGGATTCGTCACCTCCTGCTTTTGCCAATTCTTCGAGCTGTTTGGCCGGCTCGGTAAATTCAGCGAATCCCACGGTACCGCCCGCTCCTTTGAGCCAGTGGGCGAAGGCGGCCACTTCCGTTAGGTTACCCTGGTGCCTGGCATGCAAGGTGGTTTTCAGTTTGACGCGCAGCTGGGACATAAATTTCAAGATGATTTTCTGAAAGGCCGCGTTATCGCTCGGCAGCTTGGATTCGAGCGGCGTCACTGCGTCTGCCTTTTCCGGCCCGGAAGCGTTTTTCTGTTGGGCGCCATTCGCAGGGGAGGCCGCTTCCGTTGCCTTGATCTGCTCGCCGCCCACGAGATCCACCATCAGCCGCATAAACTGATCGATATCGAGGGGCTTGGGAAGATACCCCGAGTAGCCCGCATCCAGGCAGTCCTGCTCGAAGCCCTTCATGGCGTTGGCGGTCATGGCGATGATCGACGACTGCACGCCGTTTTGCCGCATTTTCCCGGCCGCGGTAAAACCGTCCATGACCGGCATGTTTACATCCATCAGAATGACGTCGTAGGATGCGGCCGTGGCTTTTTTAACACCCTCGAGACCGTTTTCTGCCTCGACTATGTCGATGCCCGCCTTGCCGAGCAGCAGCCGGATGAGTTCCCGGGTTTCGGCGCCGTCTTCAACCACCAGGACGCGCGCCTTCTTCAGCCGCCATTGGTCAGGCTTTTCTTCGCCGATAGCATCCAGGGTCAAGGCCATCTGTTCGGGTTGGAGAAAAGGAATCGAGGTCAGGTCGCCCGCAGCCAGAATCACCCTGAACAGGCTGCCCTTGCCCGGTTGACTGGACACCCGGATGTCACCGCCCAGCAGCCGGGCAAATTTACGGCTGATGGAAAGGCCGAGACCCGTTCCGCCGAATTGCCGGGTGATCGAGGAATCCGCCTGGGTAAAGGGGTCGAATATGCTCTCGATCTTGTCCATTGGAATTCCTATGCCGGTATCGGTAATGTCTACTATCAGGCGGGGTCCGGCGCGGTTATCTTCGCAGCGCAGGACAACCGTCACGCCCCCCGTATCCGTGAACTTGATGGCGTTGCCCACCAGGTTGAAAATAATCTGCCGCAAGCGGGCCGGATCGGTCTCGATTTTTTCCGGCAGGGCACTCTCGGCATTGAAGCGCAGATAAAGTCCTTTGGCTTCCGACTGGACTTTCAGGGTCTGCAGGACCTCCTGAACAATCCGATGGGGTTCGTCCCAGGTCTTTTCCACCTCGACGTGACCGGACTCCACTTTGGACAGGTCCAGAATGTCATTGATCAAGGCCAGCAGGTTCTTCCCGCTGGAATGAATCGTGTTGAGATGCCGCCGAGTCTCTTCCTTGGTGTGGGCATAGCCGCGCTTGAGGATTTCCGTGAATCCGAGAATGGAATTCATGGGGGTGCGGATTTCGTGGCTCATGCTGGCCAGAAACACGCTCTTGGCCTGGTTGGCGGTTTCGGCTTCTTCCTTGGATTTGCGCAGTTCGATCTCTTTCTTCTCAAGCTGCGTCACATCGTCGAAGGAGATGAGCACGCCCGCGGATTTCTCAGCGGCACCGATCACCGGCGCGCAATTGACGTTAAAGGTCCGCCACTCCTCATCCGCTATACGCATCCGCAACATGCGGTTGGTCTGCAGTTCCCCCTGTTCCAGGGCATCGATCCAGGGACGCTCTTCCCTGGCTATGGTGTTGCCCTCCTTGTCGATCCAGGGCAGTTCGCCGGCCTTGAGGCCGAGCAATGACTCCGGCGATCTTTGCAGCAGGTCGGCAAAAGACTTGTTGGCCAGCACGATCTGTTCTTTCGGATCAACGACCAGCAACCCCTCCGCCATGGTGTCAAGGGCGGCCCGCACCCTTCCGGGGATCGCCTGGGAGGGGTCCAGCTGGCGCAGCACCCGGCCCAGATACAGGTAGAAGGCCACGAAACATCCCAGTCCGAGGAACAGTGCGATCTGGACCCATGGTCTTTGCAGGATTCCTTTGAGTCCTTCTGCATGCAGGGGCTTGAAGCGCAACTCAAGCTGACCCCAGTTTTGGTTGCCGTCGGAGATGGGAACCCGGATCTGGTTGGCTTTAGTAAAGCCTTCCTCCATGGGTTGCCAGTGCCCTTCGTGAGCACCGATCGCAATCAGGCGGCGACCATCCCCCCGGCGCAGGGCAAGGGAAAGCAGGTCGGGGTTTCTACCGGCAATCAATTCCAAATCGGTTTCCAGGCGCCGAAAGTCGGTCTTCATGACCAGGGCCGCAGTGTGCACGGCAACCGCTTCGGCCAGAGACCTGCGTCCCTCCCGTACCGCCTCGATCCGATCCGGGATGATGCCAAGATAGAGGGCCATAAAGATGAGGCTGATCAACAGGCCGACCATTCCGGCAACCACGCGAAACTTGACGCTCAAACTTCCCATTAATTACGTTTCCTTTGCATCTTTAGCATCAACTGCCTCTTCCGGGGCGTCATCGGCGGATGCAGGCCCCGGCTGCTCGATGATGGTCTCCAGGGATTCTTCGTCGGTCTCCACATCATCCTCAAATTTGCCGGCCAGTACCGGGAGCGGATCCAGAAACCGCCAGGCTGGCATGGAAGAGAGCAGGGAGCTAAGCAGTACGCCGCTTCTAAGCAGCCAGGCGACATATCCGATTGACAGTCCGGTCGTTACGGCAATGGCAGAACTGGCCGCCATCTGGTTGAACGCCATCTCGTTCTCTGCTTCCTGTTTCAGCCCGTCCAGCGAATTTTCGAGGAAATCAAGGGCCCGGATCGTCTGAACACCCAATTCGGTCAGCCCGGTTCCCACGGCCATGGAAGCTGCCCTGGGCGGCACCACCGTCCATTCCGGTTGTGTATCGGTCGACGCTGTCCCCGCACCCCCCAATTCGACGTCGGTGTCCAGTGCAAAGCTCAAGCTTTGGATGGTCCGCTGTACAAATTCCCGCAGCGAGTTCGAAACCAGTCTTTGTTGCGTCGACACGGTTCCGGCGGCGGTTGCTTGTATCTCCGTTACGTTATCATCCGACTCCTCTTCGATCAAGTCATCGGCATCCGGGGAAGCGTCTTCATCGTCTTCTGTCGGCGGGGGCTCCTCCGGCCCCGGTTCGGGGTCCGGCTCAGGCTCAGGCGGGGTTATGGGGTCGGGGTCCGAGTCGTCTATCGGTGGCGGCGGCGGATCGGTGGCGGCCAAGAGATCATTGGTACCGGTGACTGTGATAGTCACCGTGGCAGGCGCACTGACACTGGCGTCGTTGTCGGTGGCCGTGTAAGTGAAGGTCACGATGCGGGTGGCGCCTGTGGCCAAGTTGTCGAAGTCACTGCCCGGATCGAAACTGTAGGAGCCATCGGCATTGAAGGCCAGGGTGCCTTCGGCCACATCTGTATCCAGGGCATAGCCGTTGGGATCTATGGTGCCGTCGACATCTGTGGCCACCGGCACATTGCCGTTGAGGACAGTGTCTGCATTGGTGCCCGCGGATGCGTTGGCGGCCACGGCGCCGTCGTTGGTGCCGTTGATGGTGATGGCGACCGTGCTGGTGGTGCCGTCGATACTGGAGACCGTAAAGGTCTCGTTGAGGCTGTCGCCCACGTTGAGGTTGTCATATGCGCTGTTGGCGGTAAACGTCCAGGCTCCGGCCGCGTCAATGGTGAGCGTCCCGATGGTGCCGACGATGGTATTGGCGGTAAAGGTGTTATCAACGTTGTCCGGATCGGTACTGGTCAGCGTGCCGGAGGCCGTGACGGGCGCGTTGGTCTCGGTCAGGGCTTCAGTGGCCGAAGAGACCGTGGCGGCATCGTTGGTGCCGTTGATGGTGATGGCGACTGTGCTGGCCGTACCGTCGACACTGGTCACATTAAAGGTCTCGTTGACGTTGTCGCCCACGTTGAGGTTGTCATAGGCGCTGTTGGCGGTAAAGGTCCAGGCCCCGGCCGAGTCAATGGTGAACGTGCCGATGGTGCCGACGATGGTATCGGCGGTGAAGGTGTTATCAACGTTGTCCGGATCGGTGCTGGTCAGCGTGCCGCTGGCAGTGACCGGTGCGTCGGTCTCGGCCAGGGCTTCAGTGGCCGAAGAGACCGTGGCGGCATCGTTGGTGCCGTTGATGGTAATGGCCACCGTGCTGGCCGTACCGTCGACACTGGTCACATTAAAGGTCTCGTTGACGTTGTCGCCCACGTTGAGGTTGTCATAGGCGCTGTTGGCGGTAAAGGTCCAGGCCCCGGCGGCGTCAATGGTGAACGTACCGATGGTGCCGACAATGGTATCGGCCGTAAAGGTATCATCGGCATTGTCCGGATCGGTGCTGGTCAGCGTGCCGCTGGCAGTGACCGGTGCGTCGGTCTCGGCCAGGGCTTCAGTGGCCGAAGAGACCGTGGCGGCATCGTTGGTGCCGTTGATGGTGATGGCGACCGTGCTGGTGGTGCCGTCGATACTGGAGACCGTAAAAGTCTCGTTGACGCTGTCGCCCACGTTGAGGTTGTCATAGGCGCTGCCGGCGGTAAAGTTCCAGGCCCCGGCCGTGTCAATGGTGAGTGTGCCGATGGTGCCGTTGATGGTCTCGGCGGTAAAGGCATTATCGGGGTTGTCGACATCGGAACTGGTCAGCGTACCGGAGGCGGTAACGGGCGCATCGGTCTCGACCAGGGCCTCGGTGGCCGCAGAAACCGTGGCGGCATCATTGGTGCCGGTGATGGTGATGACGATTTCAGCAGCATCTGCGCCGCCTTTGCCGTCGGAAGCTGTGTAGGTAAAAGTGTCTGTGGCCGTGACGCCACTGGCTAATGCATCAGCCGCAGCCTGGTCAGCGACATATGTGTAGCTGCCGTCCGCGTTGAGGGTCAGGGTGCCATAGGTGCCGGTTAAGGCTGAACCGAGGGTGCCGGCAGTACCTGAGCCCGCTTCGGGTCCGGTACGGATAGCGCCCACGGTCAGGGTGTCGCCGTCCGGGTCGGTGTCGTTGGTTTGGAGAACGCCGTTAATCGCCGCAACCGTCAAGGTGGCATCTTCGTCCACGGCGCCGGTGTCGTCGGTAGCAACAGGATCATCATTGGTAGCGCCGACTGAAATATTTAGTGTTCCTGTATCGGTCAAAGTGCCATCAGTGACCGTATAATCAAAAGTGTCAATGCCGGTAAAGGCAGCTGCCGGGGTGTAGGTGTAGTGGCCGTCAGCTGCGACTACAATGGTTCCGCCTTGAGTAGTAGCAAAAGTCCCTACACTGCTGACATCAACCGATAAGGAGTCTCCATCAATATCGGTGTCATTGGATTGCAAGGTTAAAACAGAAGAGACCGGAGTGTTTTCGGCGGTGGTATTCGCATCATCCACTGCTACCGGGGCATCATTGGTACCGGTGACGGTGATGGTCACCGTGGCCGGTGCACTCACACCGCCGTCGTTGTCAGTGGCCGTATAAGTGAAAGAAACGTCGCGGGTTGCGCCTGCAGCCAAGTTGTCAAAGTCGCTGCCCGGATCGAAACTGTAAGAGCCATCGGCATTGAGGGTCAACGTGCCGTTGCCGGCGCCCACATTCGTATCCAAAGCGTAGCTGACAACGGTGCCGTCCACATCACTGGCCGCCGGCACATTGCTGTTGAGCACGGTCTCTTCATTGGTGCCCACAGCATCACCGGTGGCCACCGGCAAATCGTTGGTGCCGTTGATGGTGATGGCCACCGTGCTGGCGGTACCGTCGACACTGGTCACATTAAAGGTCTCGTTGACGTTGTCGCCCACGTTGAGGTTGTCATAGGCGTTGTTGGCGGTAAAGGTCCAGGCCCCGGCCGCGTCAATGGTGAACGTGCCGATGGTGCCGACGATGGTATCGGCCGTAAAGGTGTTATCAACGTTGTCCGGATCGGTGCTGGTCAGTGTGCCGCTGGCGGTCACCGGCACGTCGGTCTCGGCTAGGGCTTCAGTGGCCGAAGAGACCGTGGCGGCATCGTTGGTGCCGGTAATGGTGATGGTCACCGTCTCGGTGTCGCTGGCTGCCGTGTCATCGGCCTTGACCGTGTAGGTTAAAATCAACGTCTCACCGGCCGCCAGGTAATCAAAGGTCTCGGTGCCGC